>Ga0207415_1000001_pt1 | contig 616638 bp, 514 predicted proteins | sample Passage237A_FD_187369 | JGI IMG/M metagenome (GOLD analysis project Ga0207415, IMG submission 187369) | Cellulose adapted compost microbial communities from Newby Island Compost Facility, Milpitas, CA, USA - Passage2 37A (SPAdes) (version 3) ... | reverse complement strand
TACTACAATCGAAAACGAGCGCACTCTGCGCTCGGCTACCTGAGCCCAGTGGCATTTGAAACTTGTGAGAAGCCGCGCCTTGCGGCATAGTGCTTAACAACCTGTCCGGAAAATCGGATCAGGTCCATTCTTGCGTAGCTCCGCGGCTGAATAGAAACACCCTTGACGCGTCGTACGGGACGAGAAGCCACATTCGCCTAAACCAGTGTTCCTTCTCCTCGGCGCGTTCTTGCAGGAGGGCCTGAAGCGTCGACCATGCCTTCTGCGCGTGCGCGGGCGACAGACGGTCAAGGTTGTCGAGCACCAACACTAGACGTCGCTTCTTGTCGGAAGGCAGTGCTTCCCTCATGGCCCGATCGAAAAGTTCCATGAACTCAATTGTTGTTGGATCTGCGGCGCTAACGGTGATGTTGGATGCCTTTGTCAGCAGGCTACTGTCGTTCTTGATCGATTCCTTCCAGAAGCGTGAGAGAAGCGGTGCCCTGAAAATTCTGACTAACAGGGGGCTTGCGGCAAACAGGATCGGGATCGTGAACTGTGGGTCCGGACATCCCGGGGGCCAGAAGGTAATGGTCGTCGTCCAGTCACGAGGGAGCAGCGCCAATCCGATGGCGGACAAGACCGCAGAAATAGTGAGGAGCTCGCCCCAAGGACTGACGTGCGTTCGGGTTTTCTTTTCGGTCAGGTCCGATCGGATCTGACGCTTGGTATCAGGACTTAGCCAGCGTTCTCGGCTGTCGTTGGCGGTTCCTGTGAGCTGTTCCAGAGTGCTTTCAACAAAACTTCTTCGAAGGGGATCTCCCTCGTGTGCCCAGGAGTCAAATGTGACCATGCGGACATCCAGTTCCCTAGCGGAGCTTGTTGAGCTCAGCTCTTTATGAAGCAACCTGAGGACGGTTGACTTTCCAGAGCCCCATGGTCCTTCCAGACCGACTGCCCTGCCAGCCATCGGCTCCTCGACGAGCATTCTTGCGAGTACCCGCGCCACCTCTTGGTGTGGTCGATAGCCTTCGACACCCAGTGCGTCGTCGTCCGATGGATCATCAGGGATAAGTCTTGTTGGGCAGTGCCGAGCGGGCGTAACCTCTGCCAAAATCGGGGGTTCGGATGGCATTCGATAGCTCGAGTGTCTCACTTTGACATTTGTGAACAAGGCTTGCGCCAAACAAGCTAAGGGCGCGGGATAGCCCTCCGAACCAGCTCGACCGCTCCGGGAAAGTCGCACTCGAGGAGCCGAACGGGAATCCGTACGACCCGATAGCCGAGCCGTCCAAGCGCGGCATCTCGACGAGCATCCCGGGCCTCGCGTCCGCTATGCGAAGCGTCGTCGACTTCGACCACGAGCTTTGGCTGAGGCGCGCAGAAGTCAACGATGTAGAGCTTCTTCGAAGCGTCTCCGAGAAGGACTTGTCGGCGAAAGGCGACTCCAAGGCGTCGGCTCCTCAGCGCCTCCCAAAGGCGCGCTTCATGAGAAGAGGGGTCATGCCGCATGCGTGCCGCATAGTCCTCGAGACGGAGACAATACTGCTCGGCGGCACGGCGAGCGGCCGGAGGGAGAGAGGAGAGGTGAGAGCGTCGCGGCAACGTTTCCTTTCGGCGCGGCGGAAGAGCCGAGCACGAACCCTTTGGCGCAGGATCCGTGACAGCGTCGATGAAGACGCTGCGCAACGGTTTGGTAGCTGGCGCGGAACGTGCGCCGTTCCTCGTGCTCGGCTCTTCCGTCGCGATTGCGAGCTCGCCGACTGATGTCTTGTCTCGCGAACAGGCGTGAATCACGGACGCCTGAACAAGAGCTCGGGACCCTCATCCGCGCGCAGCTTGCCCTCGAGCCTCGGTCTCGTGGGCCGGGCACACGCCGCTTTCGACCGAGTCCAATGTGGGGCCAGCGAGCACGGGTAAGAGGGACCCGTTCCGCGCGGACCATCGGGAGCACGGAACGGAGTGAACTCGAGAGAAGGCGAGGGGGAGCCCCAAGAGACCGTTACCCCGGTCGAGTATCAGCTGTACTACTCCTGCTGAGACAGAGAGCGCGCCTGGACCCGCTTCGAGGCCGCTCGTCGGCCTCGCATGACGGGGTAGGCGCAATTTCTAGGTCAATCTAAGTGACCGATAACAAAGCCGTCGCTTCCTGAAAAAGGCAGCGGCGGCTTTGTATATTTCTCCGGGCACGCGCGAGTGAAGGCGAGGGGGCAGCCTCAAGACTCACGGAGCGCTCAGAGGATCAATCGAAGTGGATCGCCGCTTGGGCGCCGAAGCGGAACCACTCCCAGTCGTTGCCGCCTTGGTACGAGGGGGGAACGAAGTCCAGGTCGCCGCCTGCTTGGTTGTAGGAGGCGAAGGCGCCGATATCGAGCTTCGGAATGATCCTGAAGTCCAAGCCGACGCCGATGTCCCAGACGAAGCCGCTCAGCTGACCAGCGAGTCCACCAGCGTGAGCGAAGATGGCGGGGCTGATGGCGTTCAGGAAGTTGACGCGGGCGCCGCCCTTGACGCTGAACGAGTTCGGAGTTCCGGGAGCCTCGAAGCCGACTTTGAGCTCAGGAGTGACGCGAAGCCACGGCCCGCCCATCGTGTAGCCGAGACGCGCAGCAGCGCCGACGCCCGTTTTCTCCAGGTCGGTTCCGTCTGTGTTCTCCTGAACAGCGTCCACGCCGACTTCAGCCGCTAGTGTGACGTGACCATCGGCAGCAGAGGCGCGCGGACTAAAGCCTGTCACAGCTAGAGCGGCTGCGCCCGCGATGAGGCCGAGGGGGGCACGGCGGAGAGAGGGAAAGAGAAAGAAAGGAGAGTTTTTCGGAGTTGTTAAGGGTGCCACGACCACGGCTTCAGCAAATCCGGTGCCAACGGCTCATTTTCGTCTGTGTTCCGTGAAAGACGCGCGATTCTTCGCGAAGCGACGGAGCTAGAGAAGCGAGGAGTGAACGATGAGTGCGGCAGAATGTCACGCTCCCCCGAGCTCTGCGGCAGGCTGCACCGCGGGCCCTCGATCGACGGGGAGGTAGATGCGAAACGAAGTTCCCTTGCCGATCTCGCTGAGAAGTTCGATGCCGCCTCCGGCCCGCTGGACGACGTTGAAGACGATCGAGAGGCCGAGACCCGTGCCGCGGTCCGCCTTGGTGGTAAAGAAGGGCTCGAAAATGCGGGCGCGGAGCTCGGTAGGAATGCCGCTGCCTGTGTCTGTGATGGCCAGCATGACGTAGTGGCCAAAGGGGAGCGCGGCGGGGCGGCCGTCTTCGACTTCTGAAACGAAGACGTTCCTCGTCTCGATGCGCAGGATTCCTCCAGAGTCCATCGCATCCCGGGCATTCACCGTGAGATTGAGCAGGATTTGATCGACGTTCGCGGAGTCCATGCGGACGAGCGCTAAGTCGGAGGCGAGATCGATCTCGGACTTTACCGCGCGGCCTAGGATCCGCTGTAAGATCGGCTCGAATTGCTGCACGCAGAGGTTGATGTTCAGAGGCTCAATCTTGGGATCGCGACCGCGGCTGAACGCGAGCAGTTGCCCCGTGAGGTGGGACGCTTTTTGGGCGCTCTCGATGATGGATTCGAGCTCTCCGCGCACAATCTCTTTGTCGTCGAGCCTTTCACGGGCGAGCTCGGCGCCGCTCAGAATGATTGTGAGAAGATTATTAAAATCGTGGGCCACGCCGCCTGCGAGGCGCCCGAGCGCGTCCATCTTCTGGGCCTGGGCGAGTTGATTGGAGAGGCGCGTCTCCTCCGTGACGTCGATAGACAGTACGACGACACCGATCGGGCAGGGCTGGATTCGGAGCTCGAAGACGCTGCGGCTTCCGTCCGGATAGGTGAACTCGTTCCGGCGTGCAGCGATCTTCCGCTCGAGCATGCAAGCCCTCAAGAATGCGAAGGTCTCCGTTTGTTCGATGCCCGGATAACACTCCTCCATCGTGCGACCGATCAGCTCCTCCCGCCCTCGCTTGCCGTGACCGATCACCGCAGCGTTCACGTAGACGTACCGGAAATCAAAATCGAGGACCTGAATGCCCTCGCGCAGCGCATCGAGCACTTCGAGGAGGCCAGACGGCGCGAAAACGTTGTGCGTCGACTCCACTTCGCTTGTCTCCCCTTTTTTTCCCGCACGTCGGAACATCGACGGCGCTTCCCCTGGAAGTCCTTCTTTTCTAGGGTCCGGATGTCGCCGCGCGTGTCAACCGCAGCCCCGAGGTCCCCGAATTCAGCCGCAAACAGAGACTACGAACGTCCGCGCGAACTGAATGACGGGTGAGCGTGCGGGTTTTGCCCCCACCCTCTCGACACCGCGAACCGGGAGCCTTACGTAGCCAGCGGTTCCGACGAAGAGCGGAGGACTGGCTCACCGTCCGATAACCGAGGGCCGCACGCTTTCCCGGAGCAAAGACAAAGAGCTACTCGGAGAAGAGGAGAAGAGAAAGGCAGAGAAAGGCAGAAGAACAGAAACTCCTTGAAGGGGAGCCGAGGATCGGCTAGCTCGCCGAGCAAGCAAGGGATCGCGTCGCAGGATCTGGACGCTGGTGGGGCTGCTTCGTCACGCTGGGCTGGGCTGGGCTGGGCTGGGCCGGGCTGGGCCTGTTACTCGCGTTCTAACGCGCCTAGCCAGAAGCGGCAGCGTTTCGCTGAGCGTAATGGCGCTTCTTCTCGGGTGTAGCGGAGAGGAGGTCAGCGAAGGTGACGTCGAGCCTGTCGAGGCAGTTCGGGCGAACGAACACAGCGCGACGGTTGTTGAACAGACCTTGAACCTCAAGGTCGAGTTTCCTGACGACGTGAAACTGACCGACGCCTCGGTCATTGGGACTCAGACCCTGACGCTGAAGGATAGAGTTACCCTCACGAAGGCGGCGACCTCGAACCGGCTTCTCCTTTCCGTGGGGCTTGACGCCAAGGTCGGCCATCTGCGCGGCGCGCGAGCCATTCAACTCAAAGATCGGGCGAAAGTGACGGGGAATGTCACGGCTGGAACGACTCTGACGAAGGGGCCGGGGGTTGTCATCACTGGCACGGGCGCGACGAACGTCGCCGCAAATCTGACGGAAGTCGCGTGGCAAAGGAAGGCCCCCGAGGTGAGCCTGGGTCCGATCACGCTGAACGCCGAGGAGCGTCGCTTTCTCGAGCCGGGGACCTACGGTAACCTCACAGTGCGCTCACGCGCAAAGCTCACCCTCACGACAGGGGTCTACGTATTCCAGAACGTCCTCATTGAGGCGCAGGGCGAGCTGAGCCTCGACAGCCGGCTCGGTCCGGTTCAGATGTTTGCGAAAGGGACTTTCAACTATCGGGGTAGCGTCGCCTCATTGGGCGTGGAGATGCCCCAGTTCATCGTTGGCTACCTGGGCACGACTGCGGCGCTCATCGAGGCGCCGTTCACCGGCGCGCTCATCGCTCCGAACGCTGACGTTCGGTTCCAAGCAGCGCTCCCCGAGGGACATCGCGCGTTCATTCTCGGAAAGAACGTGACGCTCGACGCGGACACGAAGATCCTTCCGTACCCGGTGAACTGGGTGAGCTTGGTCGGGCCCACGCAGTACGAGGGGCCTCCGGACAACACTCCCACGTATACAATGCCGCGCGCCGGTGAACATCCGGGTGACCTCGACCACCGACGACCTGGGGACCGGAGGCGCAGGGAATGGCGGCTCGAACGGAGGGGGCTCGGGAAACGGAACGGGTGGCAGCGGCGCTGACAATGGCACGGGCGCGAGCGGAAACTCAGCGGGCGGGACCACCGGCGCTTCAGGTCCGGGGGTACAAACGGCCACCGAGAAGGTCGATCACCCGGTCAGCTTCAACCTTCCGCCGAAATATCCAGTCGCCGCGGGTACGCTCGCGAATGGCACCGTCGACTTCAAGTTCCGAAATGGAAATGGGCCCGAGGTGACTTGTGTGTTCCGAGGTGGCTCGTCGTCCGCCTTTCCCGTGACCCAAGAGGAGCTCAACAAGGGCCGCACGATGGATTTCGTGAGCTGTTCGGACGGTCTCGGAGTGAATGCGCGAAGAACAGCGACACAGTTCACCTTGACTGTGCACCCGGCGCCCGACTACCAGGTCTCGATCGTCCCGCCGATGATCAAGGACGGAGGATGTGGCGAGCTGATCGAGCTGATCACCCCAGAAGACACCTACGAAAAAGTCCAGGGCTTCGACTGGTCTCGCGCGACGAAGCTGCCGGAGACGTCACAGGGTCGGCCGGCGCTTTTTTATGCGTGGGTCTACGTCAAAAGCGAAAAAGACCTGCTGGCGCTGCGTCAGCTCTACATCCATGTCCTGAAGCGTCCTCTGTTCAGTAGCGAGGTGAGCGCGCTCGACGATCGCTGCGGAACGATGACGAACCCCGGTGACGGAACCGGCTCCTTCCTTCGCGTCCTGATTCCAGGGGCCACCTACAATAAACTCATTGACGCATTCACCTCGAACGAGGTCGAGGGCGAGAGACAGGTCTTCGACGCTGTCGTTCTACAGTCAATCCCCGTCGAAGTTCGTACTCCCCAGAACTCGATCGACCTGAACAAGCTCGCGCTGGCCGGGGTGCGCTATCTGGGTTACGAGCCGGACCCGTTTCGAGCCCCGAGCGAAATCACGGAAGACGCCGGAGTCGTGAAACTCTTCGCGGACGCCGTTGCGTGGATCGCGGCAGCGACGCAGGACTTCGCCTCCGGGATCGGCCGCTTGCTCAATGAGCTCGGCAAGGCGGTCGGCGGGCGCTCCATCCTCACGGTCCATATCCGCGCCCAGAACCGAGATCCGGGCTTTGATCCCGGAGCGAGTCTTGTGCGTCCCCTCTATCGGGGCTGGGGACGGTACGCGAACACGCCTCTTGGCGCCGAAGGCATGCAAGTGACGGTCTTGCAGAACCTCGGGTTCATTCCCTCCGAGAGCTACGGGAACACCGACCTGACCGGCCGCGCGGACATCGCTGTGGCTCGCCAGGGAGGAGTACGGGGACACGGCCTCTGCGTCGAATTCACGACTCCTGCTGCTATGATCACCGACTTCCTCGCTGATAGCAGCGCGTGCGACTTCCGCGAGTGGGATCCGGCGGCGGGCGTCTATATCCCAAACTCGACGAGCCTGAACGCGGCTCAGACCCAGGTCGATACGACGCTTCAGATCATGATGGATCACAGTCGACTGAACACTCTGTACCAAAGCGACGATGCTTATCAGTACAGCAAGCAAGTCATCGGCTTCCAGCCGAAGCGCGCGCGCATCCTCGCGGGTTCGGCGGGGGGATTCTTCACGTTGTTCACGCAAGGTGCTCCTTTTGCCCCTTGTTTGAACTACGGGAACAGTTTCTCGGATGCTGCCACGATGACAGCGTCGCTCACGGCAATGGGCTATGCCTCGGCGCTCGGGCCTGTGGCCGCCGCGCTCGGAGGAACGGCAGCGAGCTTTGTTGCCTCCATGGTCTTCAACACAGACATCGTATTGCCCGAAGGAACGTATCTCGACGAGAGTCGCGTCGGCGCGACCCATGAATACGGGCACTACCTCTTCTGCGCGCTGATGATGGAGCGGAACGATGCTGCTGTGGATCATGTCGTCTGGTCGACCATGTTCGGAGGAAGTGGCTGGGATCGGCCGATTCGCTACATCAACGAAGGCTTCGCTGACTTCATCGCCGGGCAGGTCGCGGGCGGCGCGAACTATCCGTGGCCGTCGCTACGGAGTGATAGCGACGATCCACTAACGCAGGGCTTCACGAATGGTGGTGATACCTTCGCGTATAGCTACATGTGCCGAGCTCCCTTCCCGGAAGATCCGGTCGGTGTGCAGTGGTGCTTTGATACGAACCTGAAAGGAACTCGGAGCCTGGGAGACTCGAGCCTCGAGCCTGGCACCGAGGGAATCGGCTGGGTAGCGACCTTGCTCCACGACGCCTTCGACGGGAACCCGGCGAACGTCCGCGGCGCCAACACGCCGGGGGACGCAGACTACTGGATGCACGCGAGCCGCACGCGTGAGCCGAAGCTCCGCCGCAACGCTGATGGGGGGATCTACCACGATCCTTCTGGCAACACGGAATGTGAACAGGCCTTGGACTCGGGTGGTCGGCCTCTCTTCGACACGGCGGGAGAGCCGATCTGCCAGACGGAGTTTGTGTACGGCCCCCTCGTCTGGGCGGCAGCTCCTTACGGGAACACGGACGGAGACATCGAGAGGGTTTCTCTTCCGGGCCAGGCGATGCTGCAAATTACGGGGCGACTCGCTGACGGCCTCGATCCGATCCTCGCCTTCACGGAACACCTCGACGAGAGCGTCAGCCTGACCGACAAGAGACTCATCCAGGCGATCGATGCGACCCTGATCGAACACGGGTATGAGAGCTGGTGTGAGCGTTGTCGCCTCTTCGCGCTCCATAGCAAGAAGCCGGGGCGCGTCTTGGACGAGAGTAACCCGCGCGACCTGCTTCAGACCTGCTGGTCCGACTTCGGCGATCAGGGCAATCGGTGGATCCAGGGCGGGCCGCCTGATGGACTCGATCGTCTCGACGCTGCGAACTGCGTGCCCTGCGCGCCCGGCTATCGGGCCAACGAGAGGGGCGAATGCGTCGAACAGGTTTGTCCTCCCGACGTGACGCTGCAAGGCTCTGCGCTCGCCGCGACGACGTACTCCTTCGACACGACGGCAGTGACCCCGGGCGATCCCTGTCCGGAACAGTTCATCGTCCGAGTCGAAGGGTTCCAGAGCTTGCCGATCGCGCCGACTGAGGAGACCTTGGTGACGGTGCACCCGATCGATTACGAGACGCCCGAGGCATGTATGCAGATCTACGGCCTCGAACGCATGCTCTCTCTCGGCGGAGTCCGGTCAGAACAGAACTACCAGGCCGTCCCTACGTACAATTCTTGTGAAGACCTCCCCGAGGGCGATCTGTGCGTCGGGGAGCGCTGCCGAGGCATGCTCGAGGTCAAGACCGCGCCCTTCCAAGCGGATCTCGTCGAATTCCGCGTCCGGGCGATCTCGGGACACTAATTGTTACGCTCGCGAGCGTGCGGCCATCACTCATTCCTATCCCACGAATTCCCCGAGTCTCGGCGTAGGACGGCCCGTCGTGGCCGAGGCAGACATCGAGATCAACGCCGTGCATTATTCCTGGGCCAAGGAGGAGGGGGCCGCTCTGAGTCCGCTCGCGCCTCTCCTCGTCCACGAGCTCGGTCACGTGCTCGGCCTGGCTCATTCTTGCGCCGGGCTCGAATGTGCGTCTCATGAGGCTGCGCGAGCTTCTGTGATGTATCCGGATCCTCGCGAGGGGACCCCGAGGGTTCGACCTACCGAAGAGGACTGCAAAGCTCTCGCGACCCTTTATCCCGCGCGAACGTCTTTGGTTCTCTGGGCCGTCGTGGCGGCTCTTTCACTCTTCGTGTTCTTCGCAGCGACTGTCGGCGTCCAGCGCCGAAGGCTTGGGCGAAAGACGAAGTGAGAGGCCGCTCGTCCCGCGTTCGATAGGGGCATCCGTTCAGTGACCGAGTATATCCTAGCTCCCGGACGGCGACTTCCATTCGGCTCGGGGACCCTGATAGAACGAGAACGTTAGGCTCGCGCGGAAGGAGCCGTCCTGAGGGTCCTTCCCCCGCGCGCCTTATCCCCCTGCACTCTCTTCCGCGCACCCTGCCGCCGGTTCAACCCGCCCGAGCACCGGCCGGAGCGCGGCGGGAGGGGGCAGGGGGAGGCGCGGCCGCAGGCCGCGCCGACAGTGATGGACAGATGAGCGGCGGGGGAGGCGCGACCGCAGGCCGCGCCGACAGTGGGGAGCAGGTGAACGGAGCGTCTCGGACTCAGGTGAAGGCTCGTCCGAGTTCAGCCGGCCTTACTCGTGCCGGGGCCAAAAACGGCATATCGAGCACGGCCGCTTTATCGTTGAGCAACGCGAGCGACGAATCGGGCGAAAATGAGCTCGAGGTTCCGAACATTGAGCCGTCACCGCTCCCCGAGGGGCAGGCGATCTTTCCGCACGGAATTCTTTTCCTCTCAGCCGCGCCGCATGTCCCCGATAGCTCGGCGCACCCCGCCTTTGAGCGCATCGAAGCGGCTTGGTCTTCGCACGGCGCGCGCATCACGGGCGACACGAAGACCTCGCTCGGAGAGTGGCTCCGAGAGGATTTCTTCGCCTATCATAAATCGCTCTACGAAAACCGGCCGATCTATTTTCCGCTCTCGAGCGAGACGCAGAAGCTAAAAGCCGAGTTGGGGGCGGTTTCATTCCCCAGCACCTTGGCTTTGAAGTTTGCCAAAAGATGGCCCAGGTTCTGACGGAAGACACGCAGTATTCCTTTGTTGACGAGCGCGGCATGGCCGCGATCAATGCATGGCGAAACGATCTCGGGGCGCTTCTGAGGCGTAGTGCCGATAGTCTTCAGGAGGACGACAGGGGGGTGATATGGTGGACCTTTGCTGGTGGCCGCATCAACCACACGCTCAAATATGCCCTCGAGTGGAAAGAGAATTGGAAGGTCATCGCCGATAATTTCTCGCTGCGCCTGACCGGAAGCGGCGTGACGCTAGAGCGCGTTCGTGAGGCGCTCGAGAGCATGCGCTCGGGAGATTTTCTGAAGAGCGAAGAGACCCGAAAAAGGCTGCTCGCGAAGGTCCCCGAGTATCGGCTGAGCAAGTTCCAGCGCGCCCTGCCGCCGAAGTTTGAGGTGGAGATGGTGGGGGAATATCTATTGGATTTTGACGGAGCGGAGCGCTTCCTGGCTCACTTCCGCGCTTCCCAGGCGGCGCGGGCGTCTATGTCGTGGGCGCCGAAGCGCGGGATGTAATCGCGGGTGAGGGTTTCTTCGAGGGCCGCGGCGTAGTCGGGCGTGGGCATCAAGCCGAAGGCGCCGAGGGCGGGAGAAGGGGAACCTTCTCTGTGGAGCTCGGAGTAGGCGTAGTTGGTGCGGAGGCGCGCGAACATGTCCGGGAGCATTTCTTGAACGAGGTCACGAACCACTCCGCTTTGAGGAGTCGACAGGAGCCACTCCAGAAGGGACCAGCCGAAATCCCTGTGACGCACTTCGTCTTTGAGGATTCGATCGAGGGCGGCGCGAGCGGCGGGCTCGGTGGCGGGCGCACGCAGCCGAGAGAAGAGGCGAACGGCGACCGTCTCGCCGAGACAGAAGGTCTCGACGCTCGTCTGGACCACAGCGCGGAGGAGTTCGTCGTCCGGAGGATGACGCAGGCCAATCGTGGCGGGCTCCATGGGGGGAACGCCGCCGCCACCAGCTGCGACGAGGACCGCGTGGCTCAGCTCCGAGTGGACGAGTTCGTCGTCCACGATCGAGAGGCCTGCTCGGATGAGCTCGAAGGGCGCGACGAGCTTGAGCAGCCAGAGCGTGAGGTGATGAGTAATGGCGGCGGAGCGATATTCGGCTTCGACGCGCCGCGTCCATTCTCTTTGAACGAGACGCCGCTCTTCGGGGGTCAATGTGACGGCGTTCACTGGGGCGATTCACCTCCGGCGCCGCCCATGGGAGACGGAGGGTTACACTCGACGGGCGGATGGATGACCTCCCAGTTTCCGTCGTCCCCACAGGCGATGGTGAGCGGCGGATAGGGAGAGCAGCTTTGCGCCGGGTACTCGCACTTGAGCCCAGGTTGGTAGGCCGCGCAGGAAGTTCCACCCTTGGGAAGCTCCTTGGGATTGGGACACTCCGTGATGGGCGGCGGCGGCGGATTGCACTTGACCGGTCCATGCACAACTTCCCAGGTGCCGTCTTCACCACACGCGATCGTGTACGGTGGCATGGGAGGACAGCTCTTGGACGGGTCCTCGCATCTGAGATTCTTTTGGTAGCCGGAGCATGAAGTTCCCGCACCAGGGAGTTCCTCGGGACACTCGGTGACGAGCGGCGGGGGCGGATTGCAGGAGTTTGCCACCAGTTCCCATTTGCCCGTGGGAGCGCAGCGGAACCCTTCGCACGTATCTTCGCTCGTCTCGCAGGTCAGGCCTTCATCAAACCCTTCACAGGACGAGCCCTCCTCGATGGCTTTCGGACATTCTTCAATCGAGGGGCCTGGGCGATCCTGGGAAACACAGGCGCCCAAGAACGTTGAGCTGAGAGCCCCGATAAGGAAGGGCTGGGCGAAGCGGTTGCGCGGTTTTCGGGTCATGGTCTTCGGATTAGCAAGACGCGGGCCAACGGGCAGCGGACCTGGTTTGTTGCAAGAACAATTGGTTGGGTGTGCTGCGCGGCCCCCCGCGTCCCGCACTCCCTGGCACACTATGGCACAAACCAGGGCAGCTCACCGCATTTCGACGGGCAAGCGCTCTGTGAGCCGAATTTCCTGTTCGTTGATGTCGACGCCGTAGGCGAGGAGCTCCACGCCGGCGGCGTGAGCGCGGCGGAGCGCTTCTCCGTAGGCCGGATCGATGGCGCCGGCGGGCTCGAAGGAGCGCACGTCCGTCCGGGCGACACAGAAGACGAGGACGCCGCGGTCGCCGGCCCGTTTGACGAGGATGAGTTCTTCGAGATGTTTCCGGCCGCGTTCGGTGACGGCGGCGGGAAACGCTGCGCGTCCCGGGCCGACGAGCAGAGTGACGTTTTTCACTTCGACGAAGGCTCGCCCTCCGTCTCCCTCGAGGAGGAGATCGATCCGACTTCCGGTCCCGTACTTGACCTCGCGGCGCAGGTTCCGATAGCCGGAGAGCTCGGCGATAGTGCCGTCTTGAATCGCTTCGGCGACGAGCGCGTTGGCGCCGGCGGGATTTACGTAGATGCGCGTGCCGGCACATTCGGCTACTTCCCAGGTGTAGAGGAGCTTGCGCCCAGGGCGCGCTTCGCTGAGCCAGGCGCGGGTCCCGGGCTCGAGACAGGTCTTCATCGAGCCAGTGTTGGCGCAGTGGGCGGTGACAGTCGGGCCGTCATCGAGCGCCACGTCGACGAAGAAGCGCTGATAACGACGAACGACCGTTCCTTGGACAAGGGGGCCGCGAAAAAACACAGCGTTTAGCCGAGGAGATTGTGTTTGGCGATCGCGTAGATGGCCCGGAAGCCGTCCTTCACACCGATCTTCTTCCCTTCAGCGTACGTCCGACCGTAGTAGGAGACGCCGACCTCGTAGATGCGGCATTTTAGCTTCGCGAGCTTGGCGACGACTTCGGGTTCGAAGCCGAAGCCATTTTCGGTTAGCGTGATCTGGTCGAGGAATTCCTTCTTGAAGACCTTGTACCCGCACTCCATGTCCGTGAGGTTCAGGTCCGTCATCACGTTTGAGAGCAAGGTCAAGAAGCGGTTCCCGACCATGTGCCAGAAGTAGACGACGCGATGAGTATCGGAGCCGGCGAAGCGCGATCCGAGCACGACGTCCGCCTTTCCTGCGAGGATGGGGGCGAGCAGCTTCGGGTACTCGCTCGGCGAATATTCGAGATCGGCGTCTTGAATGATGACGAGGCTACCTGTTGCTTCCTTGAGGCCGCGACGGATGGCCGCGCCCTTCCCGCCATTTTTCGGTTGTTTGGCGAAGATGTCGATCTTCGGGGCGAGCTCCTTCTCACAGATCTCGATGGTCCCGTCCGTCGAGCCATCGTCGACGACGACAATTTCGATTCTGACCCCGGGGATCTCCACGCCACGCACGGTCTCGACGACTTCGCGGATCGTCCTCACCTCGTTGTACACGGGGATGATGACGGACAGGGTGACAGGGGAGCTGCTCATGGCGCGCACCCTAGAAAAAGACGGCCGAAAGTCGACGGTGCTTCGGCGCGGCCATTTCCTCGGGGAAATGGCTCGGAGGGCCCGGCACGGGGGGCCCAGGGAACGCCTCTCAGGCAGGGTCTCCGGGGCGCGCATCTGAGCAGCGTCGGAAGAAGGGACACGGCGCCGGAGGCCTCTCCGAGCCGCGCATGCGAAGGTCTCGAAGAACCGTCGGGAATCAACGACGCCTGTTTCCGAAATCTCGAGCATCTTTCCGCTTTTTAGGTGAATCATTCGCGGCCTTGCGGACACTAGGTGGAAGCGATGTTCGTTTGGTGACGACGCGTCGCTGCTTGGTGCTACGATCTGGACATTATGCGTCGCCGCGCGAGATTTGCGCGGGCCCCGGCGCCCTGAAGAGTCATGAAGAACTTACGGTTGCTCGCTTCGAGCTTGTCGATCCTTTTCCTTGGTTTCGCTTGTGGCACTTCGTCCGGAGGCGGACCTGATAGTTCAGAAACAGGCGGGGCCCCCGGAATCGGTGGCGGCCCGAGCAGTGGCGGTTCCTTTTCAGGAGGAGCTGGCAACGCAGGGAACTCGGGCGGATCGGGGAACTCCGGCGGGGCGGGTCCGGGAAGCGGCGCTGTGGGCAATACGGGCGGCGAGGGCGGCTCGAGCGGTGGAGCCCCGAACAACACAGGAGGCAGCGGCGCGGGACAGAACGGCGGAGGCGGCGCCCAGCCGAGCGGCGGAGCAGAGGGCAGCGGTGGTGGCCCGCCCATGCCGTGGCAAGGCGAGAAGTATCCGTTCCCTCAGAACGTGACCTATCCCCATGGTCTGAAGTCGACCAAGATCACAAGCGACCACGTCAAGAAGTGGTACGACAACTGGAGCAAGAAGTACCTCCAAGAGTGCAACTCGAATCTGCGTCCGGGCGTGGACCCGCTCAGCACCTCGCTCGTGGAAGCGCAGGGGTTTGCGATGATCGCTGCGGCGTACATGGGCGACCGCGAAGTCGTCGACAAACTGCACGGCTACTATCAAGCAAAGGTGACCAACCAGGGCTGCGGGCTCATGGGCTGGAAGAACAACTGCCAAGGCTTCGAAGATCAGGGGTCCGCGACCGACGGAGACATCGACGTCGCATCCGGTCTGATCGTGGCTCATTGGCAATGGCCGGATCAGGGCTACGATGACAAGGCGCGCGCCGTCATCACAAATCTCAAACGAATGATTCTGGACTGTGGCGGAACCTCGACGCTCTATCCGGGATGCTCAGGGGGCAATCCCTGGGGCGGCTGTCAGGAGACGGATATCTCCTACTATTCGCCGGCGTTCTTCCGCTACTTCGCTGAGATCAGCGGCGACGAAGCGTGGCGCAAGCTCGCCGACGACAGCCACGTGATCCGGGACAACGGAGCTCACCCGACTACGGGCCTCGTCCCCGACTGGCAATCGACGAGCGGCACCGCGGGCGCAGGAGAGCGCAAGGGCTACTACAGCTTCGACGCGATTCGTACGCCCTTCAAACATGCCCTCGACTTCCTCTGGAACGGGAACCAAAAGGCAGAGGCATGGTGCAAGAAGATCACGACCTGGGCGCACGGGGTCGGGGTCGCGAACCTGAAGGATGAGTACCAGCTCGACGGTTCGGGGCCGGGCCGGAATCACAACCTGGCTGTGGTCGGGAGCCTCGCTGTGTGCGCGGCCGCCAACACCCAGACGATCTTGGATGACTTCGTGACCGAGTCTGTGAAACTCCGAGACGACTTCTGGTACAGCGGTTACCTCGGGAACCTCTACTTGCTCGCGATGTCGGGCAACATGTGGAACCCGGACCTCGTCGACTGAGCCTGGCTGGCCCGGGGCTCGCCCGCCTCGGGCCGAGCCCCCAAGGGCTCAGCCTGTCTGACAAGGGGGCCGGTGCCCCGGGGGACTTACGGAAACTTGGCCCTCCGTGAGTGGCTCTGACATGGGGGGACTATGAACGCCCTCGAAACCGCCCTTTCGCCGGCAGCCGGCCCGGTTTCTGGCCCCGCATACGGCCAGCTCTCCTGGGAGCAGCTCGGTTGGCAAGAGCCGCCCGTGACCCTCGCTCACGAGGAAGCCCTGACTGCTTTGAACGCAGTGGCCGCGGCCAAGGGATACCTCTGCGTGCAGCTCGCGCCCCCCGGCGCCCATTATCGTGGGCGACTCGGGCTCTATATCGAGGAGGCGATCGAAAACGAGCTCGAGAATCGCGGCGCGTTGGCCCCAGGGATTCAGGCTTCGACGGGTCTGGATGGCTCTCTCGCCGATCAGCTCTACCGCGCCCGGCTCCTCAACATGACGGGCCTCGCGCTCACGATTCCCGACCTCGAGGGCATCACGAATCTCGGCCGCGTCCTCGACGCGGATGACTCGAGTGTGCTGCGCTGGTGGTTGGCGGCGACCGCGGATCGCCCCGTCCGTCTGCTCATCCACGAGAAGAACTCGCTTCTGCGCGTTTATCCCGCTCCTGTGCTCTTTGAGAGCCTGTTCGACCAGAAGCTTCCCGTTTCCCCGCGCGCGCCTTCCGTCGCGATGGCAGAGAGCTCGGAGACGATGGAGCTTTCTTCGCAGCCCCCGAGCGTCACCGATACTTCCCTCCAGGGGACCGCGGCTACAGTTTGGGACGGGGACGAGTTCCGGGCCCTCGACCGCGCTCTCGGGATCTCCGAGAGCGTTCAGCCGGGAGCCGTGGAAGAGCGAGAGCTCGCGGCTCTTCAGCCGTCGCTCTTTGAAATTCCTGCCGAAGCCTCTGCTCTCGAGGCGGACACAGACGTGGACGGAGTCGTGCTCTCGGGCGAACAACACCTCGAGGAGTTGCTGGAATCGCCCGTTCCTCCGAGCAACCGCGAGACGCCCCACGTCTCTCTCGAGATCAGCAGCACGGCTCCGCCGAAGAAGGTTGCTCCTTTCTCTCCTTCGGATTTCCTCTCCGCGAGCACTCGCGATCCGGCGGAGGCGGAGTCTCCGCTCCCGACGAGCCGCATCGAGCGAGAGAGCTTCTTGCGCGCGCTCGAAGAGGAGTCCTCTTTCGAGCCCGAGAAGGTCGTCGAGGCCGCGCCGGCGCTCGAGACTTCGCCGACGCCGCTGCCGACCAAGCAGATCTCGGCCGCCTTCGAGGGGGCTCCCGAAGATCGTGGGGAGATCAGGGAGGCTCAGAGCGAAAATGAGCGAGCGACTCTCCCGGCCGCTCCGGACGAGCTGAGCGAGCTTCCGGTCGCGGTGATCCCGAAATTTACGGCGCCTCCCGAGGAATCTTCCTTCTTGGAGTCAGCGCCCTCGCCCGAGGCTCCCCCTGAGCCCGCTCGCGAACCCGAGCGCGCACCGGTGCAAGCTGTGGCCCGCAAAGCGCCGCCTGCCCAGGCCGAGATTGGGCCATTCTTCGAGCTCGCCTCGCGGGAGTGGAGAACCTGGGTCAATAATCTCGACGCTGCGCGAGGACCGAAGCCGCTTTCGGTCATCGAGCGGATGTTTGTCACGGATTATACGCGGCTCGCTGAAGCGCGCCGGCTCGGGATCGCGGACGAGAGCGCGGATGTGGCCCTGCGCGGCTGGCAGGAGTCCTTCGCGCAGAGTTACTCGGAGGCCTTCGACTCACTGCGCGTGCGCGGCAAGCGCCCCACGATGGTCCTCGATGTGCCGGACATGGCTCATCGCCTCGGCCGTCTCCAGGGCGCGCGCCGGGTGCAGCTCTTGCTCGTCGATGCGCTCCGTTTCGACCTCGGTCTTCTGGTTCAAGATCGCCTGAAGGCGCGCGCGGACGCGGCGCTCACTGAGCGATTCTTGCTCTGGTCGGCGCTTCCGACTTGTACCTCGTACCAGCTCGAGCTCCTCGGGAAGGGGGCGGCTGGGCTCAAGGAGACGGGCGAGACGGATGAGCCTCCCGCGCTCGTGGCGCGGGGGCGAGCGGCGATGACGCCCCGGCGCGTCCGCACGGGTCAACTCGAGATCTACAAGCTCGACGTAGTCGAAGATTCGCTCCGGGACATCGGAGAGCCCGTCATCGATCGTCTGCCGAGCATCGCCGATCGCACGGCGGACGCCATCATCGACTTCTTCCAGAAGCAGCCGCCGAAGACGATGGTGGTTGTGTTTGGGGACCACGGGTTCCGACTCGATCCGAACGCCGCTGGGACTTCCGAGGAAGTTGTGCAAGGTGGATCGACGCCGGAAGAGGTGCTCGTTCCGGCCTTCGCTTGGCTGACTGGCGCTGTGCACTGAGTCGGGGAGGAAGGAGTGACGGGGCGCCGCCCGAGAGGGCGGCGCGAGGCGAACCCGAGGTTCGCGGGGGGCGAGGTTCGGGTGCAGTCTCGAGGTTTCGCGGGGGGCGAGGTTCGGGTGCAGTCGAGGAGCGAACCCGAGGTTCGCGGGCGCGCCAGCGTAAAGTGATGCATTTGTGAGTGGCGCTCGGGCTCACTCGGGGAGGTGAGCTCAGTTGAAGGCTCGGTGGGGCGCCCCAAGAGCCGCAGCGCCGGGGCCAAAAGAAAGAGGGCAAACGTCAATAGGCAATGGTGCTCTAAAACGGCGCAGCCGCGCACTGTCGTGCGCGCGCCGGAGACAGAAACTTGAAGCGGAGCGGTGAGTGCGACGATGACCGCTTGGGTGCGAGTGATCGCACTTGGGGCTGCCCCTGAATGGACGGTCCGGGTTGACGAAGTGGATCGGGCTGCTTACCTTTTTCTGGAGGTTCCCTCTGCAGGAACAGGCAAGCCATCAGTAACGAATCCCGCCAATTGAACCATTCGGGAAGTGAGCAATTCCGGTGGAGCGCTGCGCCCGTACGACTCTCGTCGGGAAGCCAGAAGCCGGAGCGAGCTGCCCACCTAGAGATTCTAGGGGTTCGGAACTGAAAATTCGCTGCGGTATCTGCGGTACGGAACCTTTTCTTTTTTGTCAGCTCTTCTAGAGCTGGTCCGTTCAGGGTACTCTTTCCGCCCTCATGGTCATTCCTGTTCAGGGGCGACTCCGGCGACGGATCAGCGCCTCACTGCTACTGGCAATGTCGCTCACGTCGATCGGAGCGCTGGGCGCGCGGGTCGTCGGTTCGATCTCAGGCTATATCCACCTCGAGAATCCCGTTTGGGTCGAGTCGAAAGATCCGAAGTCTCGCTCGTACACGTTCCGCGAGATGGTCCCGACGGTTCCGGCCCAGTACCGGAAACTCTCGCCGTACATTCCGAAAGAGGTCGCGATTGGCCTCTTTGGCACGGAAGCACAAAAGCCAGGCGCGCCGATCACCGTGCGCGTCGGGGGCGGACGAACGACCCCGGTCATGCTCGTTGCCCCTCCTGGCACGAAGATCGTTTTCCACAACGTCGACTCCTTTGAGCACCGCCTATACGGCGTGGGCATGAAGGAGTTCGGTCCGAGCAACACTGGACGAGGCGCCAAGCGCGAGTGGACCATTCCCGCCGCCGGGACCTTCGAGATCCGAGATGAGCTCGCGCCGAGCCTGCGGATGTGGGTCCGGGGAGAGCCGAACTTGATGGAGGCGACTTACCCGAACGCCAAAGGCGAGTATTCGTTCCAAAACGTTGCGCCCGGTGAGTACGAGGTGCAGGCCTTTTTCTCGGGGGAGAAGGTTGGCCCTGCGGCCCGCGTGAAGCTCGCGAATCGTGACGTGGGTGTGCCGCCGATCGTTGTCGCCACGCCGAAGAAGGATGGGGAGAAGTCGGACTAATGTTGCTCTCACGCTTTTGGTACGCCATCATTGGCATCGCTCTCGGCGCTTCGCTTTTCCTGCTTTCGCTCGCCGCGAGCATCCATAACCGCGCGATGCGGAGGGTTCTCGGTGAGGGACTCTCCGCCGATAGCCAGGTCGTCTCCGCGGTCTTAAAGGACGACGCCCGAACGCGGGCCGCTCACCTCATCAAGTTTGCGGTCGACGGAACCATCGCCAAGGCCCTGAACCAGGCGAGCCAGTCCACCGGCAAGATTGACCCGGGCCATCGCGACACCATCGAGAAGGCGCTCAAGAAGATCAGCCAGGATATCCCCCCGGACCAGGCCTTCGACGCGGTGTTCGCGGTCGATCGTGGCGGACGCATCATCGGCGCGATCGGAAACGTCTCGACCCATGGGACCGAAGAGCCGGAGCTCGGCGGACACCCCGTCGTGGCGGACGCGCTCCATGGGTTTGTCCGCGATGACACGCTCGTCTGGGGCAGGCTGCACCGCATTGTGGCTCGCCCGGTTGAGCTCGAAGCCGGTGGCGCACCCGCCGGCGCGGTCATCGGCGCGCGCATCATCGACGACAAGTTTGCTCGTGAGCTCTCCGCGCGTTCGGGCGCGGCGATCGCTTTTTACGTGAGCGGTTCGCGGACGGCCGCGGCGGCGCCCGAAGGATTCCCGAAGACGAGCCTCGATCAGATCGTGACCGACCTCGACAAGGTGACCCAAGATCCGGACTACCTCGAGAAAGGTCGCAGTGGCATTCGTGAGATCGGCTCCGACCTCGCGGTGCAGTACACGCGTCTGCCGGGTGAAGCCTACTCTCTCGGCGCAGGGTACGCCGTCGGACGCGTCTCGACGCCGGTGACCTCCATCTTCGGCTTCTTGGACGCCGCGGACGACAAGGACAAGGAGTCGGTGAGCTGGCCTTTGGTGCTCGGTGTCGCCTTCGGAGCGCTCGCTCTCGGGCTCATCATGAGCTTCCTCGAGCATACGGTTCCTCTGCGGAAGTTTGCGCGGGAAGCGACGGCTCTCGCTACAGGAAAGGTCGACCACCTGCAGCCGAGCAAGTTCCGCGGGGTCTACAGGCGCATCGCCTCTGACCTCAACGACGGTATCGACAAGCTCGCAGCCGCTCAGGGGGGCGTCTCACGGAAGGCCGCTGACCTCGGACAGGTCCTCGGCGACTTGCCCGCGACGCCCCAGATGGCCGCCTTTGCCGTGCCCGATTCGGGACCCGCCGATTCGGCTCCGGCGACGACGGTTCCGATCAGTGCTCTGTCGACGCAGCGGAACCTCCCGACGCCTCCTTCGCGCAACCTGCCGAACCCTCCCTCTCGAGGAAAGCCGGTGCAGTCCGAAGAGGATTGGCCGGGGGTCTTCGAACAGTTCGTTCAGACGAAGATCCAATGTGGCGAGAACGTCGAAGGCTTCACCTATGAGCGATTCCGCGAGACCCTGATTCGCAATCGCGAAGCCTTGGTTCAGCAGCACGGCGCGCAAGAGGTGCGTTTCGCCGTCTACGTCAAAGACGGTCGCGCGGCGCTCAAGGCGAGCCCTGTGCGCTCCTGATTTCGAGCGTAGACGCGAGATTCCCCGCCGTCTGGAGCGGGGGCAGCGGGCGAGGAGGAGAACCCTTCTCGCCCGTTTTTCTTTCGGATTCGGCCGCGCGTGTTCGGCCGGATTTTCCCGGGGAATGCGAGCGCCTCGCCAGGGGTTGCTACCCTTCGGACCCCCCACTAACTAGAGTCGCGTATGTCGACCCCTCGTCACCGTGTTCTGATCATCGGTTCGGGCCCTGCGGGCCTCACAGCGGCCATCTACGCCGCGCGCGCGAACCTGAAACCGCTTTGTGTCGAAGGGTTCAATGCCGGCGGGCTCATTCCCGGCGGTCAGCTCATGTTCACGAGCGAGGTCGAGAACTTCCCCGGCTATCCGAAGGGCGTCACCGGCCAAGAAATGATGGCGGAGTTCCGTGAGCAGGCGGAGCGCCAGGGAACGGAGTTCATCACCGCCGACGTGCAGAAGGTCGACCTCAGCGAGCGTCCCTTCAAGGTCTGGGTCGGAGAGGACGAGAACGAGCTTCACCTCGCCGATGCGATCATCATCGCCACCGGCGCGCGCGCGAACTACCTCGGCCTTCCGAGTGAAGAGAAGCTGAAGAACAAGGGCGTGAGCGCCTGCGCGGTGTGTGACGGGGCGCTGTTCCGCGGCCAGAGGGTCGCGGTCGTCGGCGGCGGAGACACGGCGATGGAAGAGGCGACTTACCTCTCTCATCTCTGCGAGCACGTGACTCTGATCCACCGCCGCGATGAGTTCCGTGCCAGCAAGGCCATGCAGAAGCGCGTCTTCGAGAACCCGAAGATCGAGGTGCTGCGCTCCAGTGCGGTGACCGAGGTGCTCGGCGTTGATGAGGATCACGTCACGGGACTCGTCGTGAAGAACCTCGTGACCGGCGATACCAAGAAGATCGACGTGGGTGCGCTGTTCGTCGCGATCGGGCACACGCCGATGACCGACCTCTTTAAAGGGCAGCTCGAGTGCCATGAAAATGGTTATCTGAAGGTGGAGCCGGGCTCGACTCGGACCACTGTCCCCGGCGTGTTCGCGGCGGGCGATGTGGCGGACTGGGTCTATCGGCAGGCGGTGACCGCGGCGGGCACGGGTTGTATGGCGGCCCTTGACGCCGAGCGGTTCCTTGCGGAGCAGGACTAAGGGCGAGGCCGGATGGTAGGAGGGGCTGTGGAAGACGACGTCGCGCACGAGCTCCTCGAGATCGTTCGGGAGCTGCGCGCCCACGTCGAGTGGCACGGGGTCTCTGGGACGATCGGGCTGCCGCGAGACCCCGGCGCAAAGGCGCGCGTGGAGGCGTTCTGGAGAGAACACGCCGCGCCGCCCGCGTTCGAAGAAGCGCCGCCCGCGCCGAGCAGGGACGCCCCGCGCCGGGCACCCCTCGAGGCTGTGGCAGCTCCGAGTGCTGCTCCTTCGCCCGCTGCTCCGCTGGACCGAAAGGATTCGCCCGCGCGCCCGGTGCGCGCTCCCAGAGTGTCCCCGGCTCCTTCGCCCGCCGCGGTGCACCTTCCAAAGTACGGCTCGCTCGATGAGCTCAAGGAGGCGGTGAGGAGCTGCACCGCCTGCGCTCTCCACGAGCAACGCACACAAACCGTCTTCGCGCGGGGCACGGGCTCTTCGCGGGTTTGTTTCGTCGGAGAAGGGCCGGGCGCCGAAGAGGATGCGCAAGGGGAGCCGTTTGTGGGCGCCGCCGGACAACTGCTCGACAAGATGATCGCGGCGATGGGGCTCGGGCGCGACGAGGTCTACATTTGCAATATCGTCAAGTGTCGCCCTCCGAACAACCGCCGCCCGGAGCCTCCCGAGATCGCCGCCTGCTCGGGGTACCTGAGGGCGCAGCTCCAGTTCCTCGACCCTGAGGTCATCATCGCGCTCGGTGGCACGGCTGTGAGCGGTCTCTTAGGGCTCACGGAGGGCATCACGCGGCTCCGCGGCACCTTCCGCCTCTATCAAGGTCGGATTCCTGTGATGCCAACCTTCCACCCGGCGTATCTCTTGCGCAATCCAGGGGCGAAGCGCGAGGTGTGGGCCGATTTGAAGGCCGTCCTCGCTCATCTCGGACGCGTTTCCTAGAAGCGGCAGCTCGACGCCTCACTAGGGCTTGAGCTCAGACGGATGGGCTTGCCCTCGAGGCAAGAAAAAAGGGCGCGCCGTTCGGGCGCGCCCTTTTCTCCGCTGGGAGCTGACCTATTCTTCAGAACCCGTAGGTCAGGTTGAGGCCCGGCTGGATCGCGAGGTTGAAGGTCGGGAGACTGACCACCGCCGCGAGTCGGATGTCGGCGGACAGGTTCGGCATGAAAGCGTAGCCGAGGCCGGCGCCGAGGGTGGTGAAGAGGTTCCCGCCTTTCTTGTAGACGGTCAGAGGCCCGGCGCTGCTCGGCACGTTCGCGATGGCGAAGTCGAGGTCACCGACGCCGAAGCCGAGGTGGATCGGGAGGCGAAGACCGATCTTGTTGATCGGAAACACGTTGTACGTTCCGCGGAGCTCTGCGTGCACCGGCAAGAAGGAGACAGGGTTGCCGCCGATGATGTAGCCGAGACGAGCGCCGAGGAGGAGCCGGGGGCTGAAGGCGAAGTCGTAGCCGAGGTGAATGCGGTATTGGCTGAGCTGGAAACCGTTATTGATCTCGGCTGTGGCCGCTCCGGGGTCGGGCATGTCGGTGTTTCCCTTGATCACGGCACCGTTTCCATCGACGCAGACCGTCTCGACGGCGGGATCGCGGCTCGGATCGCAGAGTTGCTCCCCGCCGTAGTTCACCATGTCGGCCGCGAATCCGAGCGAGACCCAGTGGCGCTGGAAGGGGCCGCTGCTGCTCGTGGCGTGAGGGTCGACGGCGCAGAGGCCGTTTTCGCAGTAGCCCGTCGAGCACTCTTCGTTCGAGGAGCAGCTCGGAGCGTTATTGCAGGTTCCGCTCTCGCAGAGCAGGCCACATTTGCACTCGGAGGAGTTCTTACAGGACGCGCCCCAGTCGAGATTGCCGCATTGCTTCGAAGAGGTCCCACAACCCGGGAAGTCGGGGGGACAATCGCTCGAGTCCGGGCAACGGGCGACGGCGCTCCCGTCGGAGTAGGTGAGTTCGACTCCGCCGTCTTGAACGATTTGGACAACGGCCGGCGACTTCTTGCTTCCCCATTGGTCGACGTACTCGCCGGCCGCGTTCTTTGCCCCGACGAACCACTGGAGCGGTCCGGGGTTCTGGGTCACGTCGCAAGGGATGACACCTTCGAAGGCGCCGTCGGAATTCGTAAGATCGACTTTTTTCCAGTCGTTCGAGCCGTACTCCTTGAACTTGAGGACCGCTTCCGTCGCGCTCGCATTGGTCGTGCACGAGATCGGGATCGGCATACGGCTCGTGACCCGGACGCCCTGATCGAGGTTGCAGTTCATGTCGCCGGGGATTTCTCCCGCGTCGAGCACAGCCGGCGGAGCCGAGGTCGTGGTCGTGGGCGGGGGAGCGGTCCCGCTCAAAGAGTCGAAGGTCGCTTGCGTCTCGGGGGACGCGAGGTCGCGGTCGAGCTGAACGTTCGGATCGATGCTCTGGGCAGTAGCGAAGGCTTCACTGGCTCCTGCCAGATCGTTCTTGCCGGAACCCCGCACGATGCCCACGTACATCCAGGCGCGCGCGATCACCTCGGGGCTGCACTGGTTGCCGCAGGTGGTCACCACGTTTTTCAGGATCGACTCGGCCTTGTCGAGCTCCATCATGAGGTATTGGTGATTCACTGCCTCGTCGATCTTCTGGTTCGCGCCCGCATCGCGCGAAGACTGACCGAGGGCCGGCAGAGAGAGGCAGGCCACGACGGCCGTGGCGACGAGGCGATGGATGACTCGGGACTTCACTGTGTTCTCCAATAAAGCGACTTGAAGCTGTTCTGCCGCAGCAGGCGAAAAGCCTATTTGTTTCTGGCTGCAGTACGACTGGAACTCAAGAGGCTTCAGCGTTTACCAGAATCGGGCCCAGTTTGTGCGGGGCTTTGGCAGCTTTCTGCGCGCTGGTCGGTGCGGACGAACTGCACGCGGCGGTTCAAAGATCGGTTTTCCTCGGAAATATTCGGTACGAGAGGAACATCCTTCCCGTAGCCTCTGGCGGCGAGGCGCTCCGGGGCAATGCCGCGGGCGACCAAATACTTGCGGACCGCGTGGGCTCTCCGATTCGAGAGATCGAGGTTGTAGCTGTCAGACCCTTTGTCGTCGGTGTGGCCTTGAACTTCGATCTGGAAGCTCGCGTTCTTTACGAGGACGTCGGTGACCGCGTCGAGGATCGGATAACTCTCTGGTTTGATGGTGTCTTTGCCGAGCGCGAAATGGATCTGCTGGGTGATCTTGACCTCGCAGTCGGTGACGAGGACGAGGGCATCTTTGATCGGGCAACCCTTCGGCTCGCGGTCCTTCTCACCCGGAGTATTCGGGCACTGGTCGTCCACGTCGGGGACGCCGTCTTGGTCATTGTCGGGCTCGGGACATCCATCTTGGTCCTCGTAGCCGTCGAGATCTTCGCCCGAGCGGGGGCATGCATCGAGCAGATCCGGGATGCCGTCGAGATCATCATCTTCGTCCGGGCAGCCATCCTCGTCTTGGTATTGGTCGCGGTCTTCCGCGGCCGTCGGGCAGAGGTCTTTCGAGTCCAAGATCCCGTCGCCGTCCGTATCTGGGTCATCAGGACAGCCGTCCTCGTCTTCGAAGCCGTTCCAGGTCTCTCTCGGACCCAAACATTGGTCGACGTCGTCCGGCACTCCATCGGCGTCCAGATCTCCCGGCCCCGTGCACTCGTCGGGAGGCGACTGCAGAGTCGCCGCTTGAACGTGGAGCTCAGCCCGACCCGCGAAATGCTCCGCCGCTCCGAGCTCCCCACGCCGAAGCTCGAGGCTCGCGAGCTCGAGGTAAACGTCCGCGAGCGCGAGCTCCCGGGGCGCGCAGAGCTTCGCTCCATTTTCCGCCGCCTTCTTACTCATCTGCTCGAGGCCGGCGACGCGCCCTTTCAGCGCTGGTGCCTTTTGGCAAGCGAGGAGCAAGAGCGCCGAGAGCCCGAGGACGGGGAGCGTCGGCCTCACGGGAGCGGCTCCTCCTTCGTCGGATGTTTTGCTTTCGACTTCTTGGCTGCCATCTCCTCGAGAGCAGCTCGAGAGAGCGCGATCGACTCCCGGGCGAGCTTTCGCGCAGCTCCGTATTCGGCGACTCCCGCGTAGCGCCTGGCTTCGGCGAGCCTGACCTCCGCGCCGTAGAACTCATAGGGGCATTGCTCTTCGGCTCCCTCGGCCTTCGCTTGCTCAAAGACCTCATTCGCTTCGCGGATCTTCGCGAGGTAAACGGCAGGCCCACAGCCGAGCGCCGTCGGGAGCACGAGGCTCAGGGTGAGCGCGAGACGAACGAGGAGTGGGGGCACGTGCATCATCTCGCGAGAGAACAAAGAAACGCCGCCTTCGGATCTACCCGCGGGCGGCGTCACGCGTCAACCGGGAGCCTCGAAAGGGCCTGTGGGAGGCCTTTCGAGGCCGATTTTCCGTCAGATCCGGCGGTAGAGGCCGACGACCTTACCAAGCAGCATGGTCGGCTTGAAGTCGGAGGCTCGCACCAAGATCGGAGCCATTTGTGAGTTCGCCGGCTGGAAGCGAATGTAGTCTTTTTCGGGGTAGTAGTGTTTCACGGTCGCTTCGTCTCCGATGAGCGCGACGACGATATCCCCTCGGTCTGCTGTGCTCTGGTGGCGCACGAAGATGTAGTCGCCGCTCAGGATGCCCGCTTCGATCATCGAATCGCCCTGGACCCGGAGGCCGAACACGTCACGGCCACCTCGGACCATCATCTTGTCGACATGGACCGTGTCGATGACGTTCTCTTCTGCCAGGATCGGCAGACCCGCGGCGACCCGACCGAGGATCGGGATTTCGAGCAGGTCCTCACTCGCCTTGATCGGGGCGGCCTCGACGGGCGCCGCCGTCTCCTCTTCCTCGCCGACGACTCGGAGGGCGCGGCTCTTCATGTCTTCGCGGCGCAGGTACCCCTTCCGCTCGAGGGCCCGCAGGTGGTCATTTACGCCGTTCGTCGAGCGGATCCCCATGTGTTCGCCGATTTCCCGCAGCGTCGGCGGGTAACCGCGGTCCCGGATGGACGCGCGAATGAACTCGAGGGTCTGTTCTTGACGCTTCGTGAGGCCCTGCATGATTACATCAGTCTACTGAACGGGTGTCAGCCCGTCAAATTTTCTCACGGCAAGTCTTGACGCAGTCGTATTTTTACCTGATCGCCGCGCTCCAGGCGAGCGTCCTCCCCCTCGCGCGCGGAGCTCGCCCGAGGCGAGCGAGCACGCGTCAGGGGGAGGCGGCCTCGTCCGCAGCTCGAAGAGCGAGGACGGAGGCCGGGAGGGGGCCACCGTGAGGACGTCAGGAGGGGGAGCTCAGGTGAATTTGCTGCTGGTGGTGAGGAAGGTGAGCTTGTCGTTCGTTTCCCGGAGGCGCTTCACCAAGATGCTCACGATCGTCCACAGCACCTCATAAGCGAGCTCTTTGTTCAAAAAGAGCAGATCGTCGAAGCCATCCCGCGGAATCACGAGCAGCTTGCACCGTTCATGGACCACGGCGTCCGCCGAACGAGGCGCGTCGTCGAGCAGGGCCATCTCCCCGAACACTTCCCCGGGTCCCAGGATCGCGAGCGCCTCTTCCCCCATCCCGGGGACTTCGCGGCTGATCCGGACCTTGCCTTCACGGATCAAGTAGAGCTTTTCGCCGACGTCGCCATGGCGGAATATCTTGCTTCCGCGCTCGTGCTCTTCGTCGGTCGCGATGCGCGCGAGGAGTTCGAGGGCTGAGTCTTTCAGGCCCGAAAAGAGGTCGATCCCTCGCAGTTGTTCCAGTCGATCCATCGGAGCGTCGCAGTGCATTGAAGCAGGATCGGGATCGCTGGGAAAGTAAAGCGCCGCCGAACGAGCGCTCGGGGGCACATCTCAAAACGCTAGGGGCGCTGCCGCCGGGCTTTCTGGCTTGGGGCGGACACTGCGCGAAAATGTGTGACTAGCGGGTGAAACGCACGGTGAACGGCGCTGTGGAGCCGACCTTCGGTTTCCCGAAGCGATCGAGGCTCGGCTCGAAGGATTTTCTCAGAGCGCAGCGCTCGGCGCGGGCCCCGAAGCCGTAACCAGGATCTTTTACGGCGCTTGCGCTCTTGGGGCGGCCGTTTTCGTCCACCACGACCACTAAGGTGACCAGCGCCTGGTTGATCTGTTCGGCGTCAGCTTCCGGGGGGAAGCCGCAGTCATTCCAACCGGAGCCTGCCAGGGGACGAGCCGGGCGCGAGAGGTCGACGGCCGGCTGCGGAGCCGCGGGGGCAGTGCCGGTGCCCCCGGGAACACCATCGGGCCGGGCGTTGACGTCCCGCACGGCCACCGTCGAGGTTCCGGTGCTCGATGTGACGCCGCCGGCGAAACGGGTTCCCGTTCCGGAGACGAAGCCCTCTCCTGTGAGGTCGAGGGGCTCGTTCGGGTCGGGCTCTGCGGTGAGGACCTTTCCGGCCTCGGCTGTTTGTGGCGCAGCAGGGCTCGGGTCCCGCGGAGCATCCTTGGGTACGACGACGGGAACGGGCTTTTCCTCGACGGGGGCCGGAGGCTCAGGCTCCTTTTCGGGCTCCGGCTCCGGTTCGGGCTCCGGCTCCGGTTCGGGCTCCGGGGGCGGCGGCTCTTCGACCTCGATGTCGTAACTCGTTGCGACGCGGGAGAGGGTAAACCTGTGGACCTCTTCGGCGAACAGGCGCACGTCGACCGGTTGATAAGCGGCGTAAGCCGCGATGGCGCCGTGGGCTAAGAGGGCGCTCACGAGCGAAACTACACCCGCTTGGCGCGCTTGGCCTCCGAGCTGTTCGATCTTCTCGAACCAATGAGGATATTCGAGCGTATTCTCGGAGGTCACGGGGTTCATGGGGCCGGTTCGGCCGCGCTGGGTTCGGGGGCAGCACCGCCACCGGGCGTCACGGCGAACGCGATCTTGGCGACGCCAGCGCGCTTGAGGAGGTCGAGGACATGGATGACCCGGCCGTGCTCCACCTTCTTATCGGCGCGAATCACCGCGCGAAGATCGGGATTTTTCGCCTTGGCAGCTTTGGCGAGAGCGGAGACGGCTTCGTCGTTGTCCACCTTGGTCGAGTCGACCGTCGTGCTTCCGTCCACGGAGAGCTCAACGGAGAACACCGATTGGATATTCTCGCCGCTGGCAGCTTTCGGGAGCTCCATAGGGACGCCCTGTTGGTGGATGATGCGCGCGGTGACCATGAAGATGATCAGGAGCACGAGCACCACGTCGACGAGCGGCGTGACGTTGATCGCTGAGATCAGTCCGTCATCGTCGTCATTTTGAGCACCGCCAGCCACTCTCAGTCCTTTCCTTTGGGCAGGACGGCGCCATTGCCGACGAGCTGGGACATGAGGATGCGACTGAGGGCCTCAGTGTTCGCCAGGATGGCGCGCGAGTGCCTCTGGTAGAAGTTGAACGCGACGACGGCTGGGATCGCGACGGCGAGGCCGACCGCGGTGGCGACGAGGGCCTCGGCGATGGCCGCCATGACCACCTGGGGTGCGGCCGCGGCCCCTTGGGCCTCTTGGGTCGACTCTTGAGCGAGGCCTTCGAAGGCCTGCACGACGCCGATGACCGTACCGAAGAGACCGATGAAGGGCGCGTTATTGCCGAGGGTACCGAGGAAGGCGAGGCGCCGTTCGAGGCGCATCTTCTGCAGCGCCTTGGCTCCTTGCATGGCTTCTTCGGCCGCCTGGGGACCGCGATCCGCTTCCGCGAGTCCGGCGAGAACCACCGCGGCCTCCGCACTCGGCGAATCCTCGAGCGCCTTGCGGGCCCCATCGTAGTCTCCGGAGCGCAAAAGATCCCGGAACCGGCCACCGAGGGCCGCCAAGTCATCGCGGAGAGAGAGGTAAAACCAACCCCGTTCCAACATGATCGCTACGGAAATGACACTGAGTCCAATCAGGAGCCACATGACCCAGGCAGCGCCGAAGTTGGTCATGAGTCGCTGAAGCCATTCTACTAGGTGCATATCGTTTCTCTTGGGGTTCCCGGCGGGATCGATTTCGTTCACCTGGACCCGAGCGACCTTGTGGGGTCGGGACGGACCCGGGACAGTCGGAAGCAGGTCTAGGGCCTAACTTCTGGCCTTGCCAGAAAAAAAAGCCGGCTTCCGATCATGACGAGGGGCGCGCGCGGTTCAACGAGAAGGCCGTCAGAGCTGCCGTTGCCTCCCGGACGATTGGGTGGGGGCGGAATTGAGAGGGAAGCTCGAGAGCGCGGCGAGCGTAGGAATGGAGATGGGCTGTGGTTTGCACACAGTTTGCTCGGGCAGCGCGCCTTCGAGTGGGCCCGATGCCCCAGGGGATGGAGAGCCGGCTGCGCGTCGAGGGGGGACTTCTAGAAGCGCGAGCCCCCCGAGATCAGCCAATAGGCGATGCTGAGGGCGAGGCTGCCGAAACCGACGGGGCCGAGCCACGCCGGAAACTCATCCCGCTGCTTTCTCTTTTTGGATGAGCGCTTGCGCCCTCCGGTGCCTCCCGTGGTGGGCGTGCGCCGACGGGGGGCAGCCATGGGCCCGCCGAGAGGTTTCTTCGGCCCCAGGGAGAGGGGCGCGTGGGCGCTTTTGCGGGGCACGAGATCTTGCGGAGAAAACGGAGCGGTCTGCCGCGGACCGATTCCTGTATCGAGGGCCGCGAAGGGATCGAACTCGACGATCCTGGTGGCGTCGGCTTCGTCGTCACCAGGGTCAGGACTGCGGCTGCTTCGGGAGCGCGCGCGCACCTCTTCCGGCACGAGCACTCCCGTCGAAGCTGTCGGCGGCTCCAGCATGTCCAAACTTTCTCTCAGCATTTGGTAGGCGACCTCGGCCTGGACCCGCGTTCGATTGCGCAACTTGAAGATGGCCTCTTGGGTCTCTGGCGAGAGGCGCTCCTTTGCCATGGCGGCGACGTCCGCCTGAGTAACGAGGCGACTCGTCTCCCAGAGCCAACTTTCGATCGCTTCTCTCATCTCATTGGCCGTTTGGTAGCGGTCTTCGGGGCGCTGCTGCAGCGCCTTGAGGATGATGTCCTCGAGCCCGGGCGGATAGGTCGGATCGATGTCGCGGGGTCTCCTGAACTCACCGAGCAAGATCTTGGGCATCGCCTCGGGCCCATTGCCGAAGGGCCGCAGGCCCAAGGTCGCCGTGTAGAGGACACAACCGAGCGCGTAGATATCCACTCTTCGATCGGTGGGCCCGCCGGCGATCTGCTCAGGTGCCAGGTAAGCGAACTTGCCTTTGACTTCGCCGGTACGCGTCCTTTCGTGGAGCTGGTGGCGCGCCTTGGCGATGCCGAAATCGCTCACTTTGACCTGGCCTTGGGTCGAGATGAGCACGTTGGCGGGGGAGACGTCGCGGTGGATCACACCGAGGGGATTGCCTTTCTCGTCGGTCGCCTCGTGGGCGGCGTGGAGACCAGCCGCGGCGTCGGCGCAGATGCGCGCCGCGATGTCGACGTCGAGGGGCCAGAATCGATTCCCGTTTCGGATCAGTCCCGCAAGGCAATCGCCTGGAACCCATTCCATGGCCATGAACAGGACGTTCTCATGGCGATTCAGCTCGAAGGTCTGGCACACGTTCGGATGACGAACGGCTGTGGCGATCGTGGCCTCATCGATGAAGAGACGCGCGTACTCCGGATCGGAAGCCAGATCGGGGCGAATGACTTTGAGCGCGATGGTTCGGCTCATGCCTCCCGAGGTGAGCGGCTCTGCGGCCCAGACATGCGCCATGCCGCCGCTCGCGATGAGCGCGAGCAGTCGATACCTCCCGACGACACTGCCCACCACGAAGCCGTCTTCGTTTGCGGGGCGTCGAGAGGTGGGAGGGTTGAAGCTGGTCGTCATGTAGGGGCGCGAGTTTTTCGTGTTTCCTCTCTGTGAAGACGGACGAAACCTCCTTGAAGTGTACTCCTAAAGACAGATTTCGACGATTCGTCCAGGAGGAGATGTGGTTGTGTGTGGCGCAGCTGAGCTCCGTGTGTGGAGGTGGGCGCCGCCTTCTCGACTCGGAAGTGGGGGCAAGAGCACGTAGCACAAAAGCCCGAAGGGGAGGCGAGAGGGTACCGAAGAGGTGGATGGTGTGATGAAACTGAGAGAACCCTGTGCTTTTTGTGATCGGGCTGGCAGTGCGAGAATTTTTCGAGTAGACTGCCCAGTTTGAGTAGAAGCTCTCTCTTGGATGTCCCTCGTTAATACGGCCCCGCGCACATTGGACCACTACGCCCTCCTCGTCCCCCTGGGCGAGGGTGGGATGGGCGAGGTTTGGGCTGCGCGGGACACCCGCGCCATGGGTACGCGGATCGTCGCTCTCAAGACGACCAAACAAGGGGGACAGGAGGCGGCCAAGGTTCTCTTCGACGAAGCGCGCATCGCCTCGCTCATCGAACATCCGAACGTCTGCAAGGTCTACGAGCTCGGGCGCGCGCTCGGCGTGCAGTACATGGTCATGGAGTTCTGCGACGGCGCGAGCCTGTTCGATTTGCTCCAGGCTCAGCCGAACAAAGCCATCGCTCATCCGATCGCCGTCAAGATTGTTGCCGAAGTGGCCGCTGGACTTCACGCAGCCCACGAGCTCGTCGACGAAGCGGGAACGCTGCTCCACGTCGTTCACCGCGACGTCTCTCCTCAGAACATCCTGATCGCCTCCGACGGGAGCGTGACGATCTCAGACTTTGGCGTGGCGAAGGCCCGCGGCCAGGTCCACCAAGCAACGGTCACCGGCGAGGTCAAAGGGAAGCTCTCCTATATGGCTCCCGAGCAGGTCCGCAGTAAGGACATCGATCGCCGGGCCGACATCTTTGCGCTCGGTTGTGTCCTCTACATGGCGACCGTCGGCAAGCGGCCTTTCTGCGGCGGAGACGCGGTCGCTCTCATGTACAAGATCCTCGAGGCGAATGTAGAGCCGCCTTCGAGCATCGAGCCGAGCTTCCCTCGTTCCCTCGAAGAGCTGATCATGAAGGCTCTCGAGCGCGATCCTGCTAGTCGCTTCCAGACTGCCCTCGAATTTCAATTAGCCCTCGAGCGCTGGCTCCGAGACGAAAAGCGTCGTGTCTCGAGCGCGGACATCGCGCTCTTGCTCGAGCACAGCTTGGGCGAGCGAATCTCAGCGCGAAACGCGCGCATCCGCGCGCTCGCAAATGGGACCTCCCTTGAGTCTCCCGACGAAGAGCAGACGCAGCGTGAAGACTCGAGCCCCTCGAGTGAGGATGTGGTCTCCACCCGGACCATCCTGGAGAGCGCCTTCGAGAGTCAGGTGCCTCCCTTTGTTTCTACAGGACGGACGCGCCTCTTCGCGCTGGGGGCGCTCGCGCTGAGCATCATCGCAGCAGGCTTCTCCTTCGAGCCGAAACAAGCCTCAGACTCTCCCGCGCTTTCGGAGCCGGAGGCCAAAGGGGCCCTTGCCCCGCCTGTCCCTGATGTTGCGACGATCTCCGCCCGGGTTCACCCGGAGACCGCGCAGATCCTGCTCGACGGAGAGGTCGTTGGGAGAGGTTCGGCTGTCATCGAGCGCTCACGGAGCGCACAAGAAGGCGTCCTTGCGTTTGTGCTCGCTGGTTATCAGAGCGTCGAAAGAAAGGTTAGCTTCGATCGGGACCAGGGGCTCGAGATCGCTCTTCTGCCAGTGGAAGGTCAGGCCAAACAACTCACGGTCGACAGCGCTGACAAGTCGAAGAAAAAGAGCAGCCGCCCCATTTCAGCTCAGGCCCAGCCGAAAAATGTCCTTGCTGAGAAGTCGGATACGGCCGGTTCGGAGAAAAAGCCGCGGGCCCTCGACCCAGTGAACCCTTTCGCTCACGGAACACCTTAAATGCGTCGTCCTCTGGCCCTGATCTCGAGCGTGGTCCTCTGTGCTCCTCTCGCCCTCCCGCGTGGAGCCTGGGCGAACTCGGAGGCAAGTATTTCAGCTTCCGCTGCCGAACCAGGACCGAATCCCGAAGAAGCTCGTCTCAAGGAGGCGTCAGAGCGCTTTCAGAAGGGGCTCACGTTTTACGATCAGGGAGAAGCGAAGCTCGCGCTCGTGGAGTTCGAGAAGGCCTACGAGCTCGTTCCTGATTACCGAGTCCTCTACAACTTAGGGCTCGTCGCGATTCAGCTCGGGGAGTTCGCGCGAGCCCGCGTGGCCCTCGAGTCCTACTTGCGACAAGGGGGCGAGAGCGTCGATGCAGGAAGAAAGGCTGAGATCGAGCGTGATCTCGAGATGCTCCGGGCAAGGACGGCCGTCTTGCGCGTCGAGACGAAGGAGCCCGAAGTGCTCGTCCTGGTCGATGATGTGCCGGTCGGAGAGACCCCGAGCGTGGAACCCTTGGTGCTCGACGTAGGACCCCATCGAGTCTCCTTTCGGCGTGACGGCTATGAGGCGACGACCGAGCGCGTGACATTGGCCGGGGGAGAAGAGAAGACCGTCGCGGTCCAGCTGAGGCCCGTGAAGCCTCAGCTGGTGACAGTGCGGGAGCGTCCTCTGCCTCCCCCGGTGATGCAGCCGAGCGGACCACCGGTCGGGGCCTGGGTTGGATGGGGAGTGACGGCGGCTTTGGCCACAGGCGCGATTGCGACCGGGGTTTACGGCATCGGCCAGGCGAGCTCGTTGAACTCTCTGAAACAAACCCCCGATCCCAGCCCGAGCCAAATGGACCAACTTTCGTCCAGTGCGTCGACGGCCCTTCTCGCTACCGATGTGCTCATCGTGGGGACAGGTGTCGCCCTCGCTGTGAGCACGTATCTGACCTTTTTCGCACCCCGCGACAGGGACAAAGCAGCCCAGGCCAGATCCCTGGGCGTAGCTCTTTCGCCCACCCTGATTCAGGCCTATGGCGCGTTTTGAACGAATCAGCCGGGCGCAGCGAGCCCGGCACCGTGGACCGGAACATTCTGAGAGAAAGCCCGGAGATCTCTCATTAAATCAGGAGGCTGACTGGACGTTAGCCCGAGGGACATCAAGCAAAGGAGACTGAGGATGAAGCGGACTTTACTTTGGGGCACGTTGGGCGCTTCGCTTTCGCTCGCAGTGGCGGCGTGTGCGGGAGATCCCTCGGACGACGACATCAGCGACGATGTGGGAAGTGGGGGCAAGGGCAGCGGAGGCAAGGCCAGCGGCGGTTCCGCGTCTGGGGGCATGGCAGGAAGCGCGAGCGGAGGCATGGGAGGCGCTGATCCGAGCGGTGGTCAGGCTGGAGATAGTGCCGCCGGCGGCATGGGCGGAGAGGGCTCGGTCCTCCGGGCGCTCTGTGAGAAGCGCTGCGAGACGATCGTTACGATCGAATGTCCGAACTGGAATGACGTGGAAGCCTGCACGGACGATTGTGTGGGGCGGGAGGAGCCAGCTTGCAAGGCGGAATACCTCGCGAACGTGGAGTGCGAGAGTACGCAGCCAGCCGAAGGGTTCATGTGCGTCGAAGTGTTCGCCGGCTACTACCAGATTGCACAATCCGGTAGCTCACCCTGCGAGGATCTGTACGACGCCTTCATCGATTGCGCCCTCTGACGAGACACTGTGAGTTCTCACGCTGAGCTGACCGTCTACCTGAAACATGCGTCGACGACGCATCCTCTCCCTTTTGGTGGGGAGCTTCTGGTCGGACGCGGCTCTCGCGCTCACATCCGGGTGGACGACCCGTCCGTCTCTCGGGAACACCTCCTGCTCCACGTCGGCTCTCGCATCGAGGTGGAAGATCTGGGCAGCGCCAATGGCACCCAGATCTTCCCCAAGAAGACGACCGGAGCGCTCTCCACGGCGGAGACGGGGCCGCTCCGGCCCGGACAGCGGGTCGTGCTGGAGCCGGGATCTGTGCTTCGGATCGGCGCGGTGCCTTGTCTTCTGCAGGTCGAGGAGGCCACCGGGCGCATCATCCATTCGACCCTTCCGCCCTCCTCCGGCAACGGCGCGGTCATCGTCGATCCCGAGATGCGCAGGATCTACGAGCTTGCCGCGCGGGCGGCGCAGAGTGACATCGGCGTGCTCATCTTCGGTGAGACCGGCTCAGGGAAAGAGCTCTTGGCCGAAGCGGTGCACAACGCGTCCCACCGCGCCAAGAAACACCTGCTCAAGATCAACTGCGGTGCGATCTCGGAGGGCCTCTTGGAGAGTGAGCTCTTTGGGCACGAGCGAGGCGCTTTCACCGGCGCCCACACGGCACGGGCGGGCCTCTTTGAGAACACGGCGGGCGGCACGATCTTCATGGATGAGATCGGGGAGATGCCGCTTGCGACGCAGGTGAAGCTGCTTCGCGTGCTGGAGGAAAAGGCGATCCGAAGAGTGGGCGCGAGCAAGAGCATCCCGATCGATGTTCGGTTTGTTGCGGCTACGAACCGGGACCTCGAGCTGGAAGTCGCGCGCGGTCGGTTCCGGCGAGATCTCTATTATCGCATCAGCGGCATCGTGCTCAGGCTTCCGCCGCTCCGGCAGCGCAAGAGCGAAATTGAGCCGCTCGCCCGGCACTTCCTCGCCAACTTCTGCATGGCCAGCCGCATTCGGATCCCCGAGATCACGGAGGAAGGGATCGCGGCGCTGCTCGAATACTCCTGGCCCGGTAACGTGCGAGAGCTCCGAAATGCCATGGAACGGGCGCCGTTTCTGAGCGCAGGCGGGCCGATCGGTCCGGAGCATTTGCCGCGCGTCGCCGGCGGCGCCGATGAGGCCGAGGAGCTGTTCCCGGAGGAAGAGAAGACCGACGTGGGGCCCATGTCGGCGGAGCTGCGCGAGGTGTTTCGGCCGGTCATGGGGCAGCGGCGCCCTACGTCCGAGGACGATACGGCGTTGATGCCGGTGGTGCGTGAGTCGGGTGGGAGAGGAGTGCGCGGCGAAAGTGAGCGCCATCGAGTCCTTTCTGCACTCGAACAGGCGCGGGGCAATCAGACGAAGGCGGCGGCGCTGCTCGGCGTCTCACGAAGGACCCTGATCAATCGCCTCGAGTCGTTCGGACTACCGAGACCGCGCAAGCGGGTCCATCCGAACGGCGGCGAGTAGCTCCTTTGGTTTCCGGCTTGTGAAGTTGTGCAAGTCGGTTTGCACAATCGAGCCTCTTAATTGTGCAAGTTGCACAATCAGCCTTGCACAATTTCGTGAGGGGGCAGGAGTCGTTCTCTCTCGAGAAACCGGCGCTCTTGCCCGGTTTTTCGTGACGAGCGCGCACATGTCGGTGGGCTGGTTGATCGCGGTTTTTGCGCTGCGCGGACTCCGCGGAGTTTGTTTTGGCTCGCGAGCCTGACTGCCCGTCCAAAATGGCACGCGCCCTGCTTTAAGGCACCTCCGAGAGAGGGAATCTCGCAGAGAACAAGGAGGATTCGGAGATGATGAAGAAGCTAGCAGCAACCGTCGGAGCAGCGCTGGGAGTCCTGGCGCAAAGTGGCTGCGCCGTCGCTCCCATGGGGGAAGACGAAATGGCGTTAGAGTTGATGAGTGAGGATGTGGGTTCGAAAGAGGCCCTGAACTCCTCCTGTTACACGCTGAACGGGCTGCACCCGCTCAAGGCGTCGCTGGCGGTCTCGATGGCCCGGGAGATGGGGCGTATCGATCCGCTCGCCGATTTGTCTCGAGCCGATCGCGTCGTGATTTCGTGGAAAGGATACCAACGCTGCGCGGAGCGCGGCCACGATGGCTGTCCGAACACGAGCGCAATCCTGGATCTCCAGCTCTCGAGCGTGAACCAGTACATCGACCAGAACACCTTCAACGCGACGAACTTCCGCGAGGACCTGAAAGCATCGTTTGATCGGCAGTCCTCCTGGGAACACAACCTGCGTCTCAACTCGCCTTGGCTCGTGCCCCAAGAGCACACTCTGACCCAAAAGGGCACCTTCACCCAGGCTGGCGCTTGCGGCGTCCATTTCGAGTTCTTCGCCCAAGGGAACGCTATCCAGAACATCAAGGAGCGCCTTGTGTTCTTCGGCGGCGACCAGAACCCCTTCATCGCGTTCCAGGCGACCAGGACGACCATCGCTATCGACCCGACAGGCACGATGAACGGCGATAGCGGCACGAGCTCAGGCTCTCAGGTTGTCGCCTGTACGTCGACCAATATGAACCTCAAGAACAAGGCGTGCACCTGCGACCGGAAATCCGGCAAGCTGAAGGTCGCTCCTTGGAACCTCAAGACTCTCTACTGCGCCACTTAATCATCCGTTTCCCCCCTTCGTCTTCGATCTCTCTCAGAGGGCCGGTCCCCCCCAGGACCGGCCCTCGCCCTTTTCTGTTCTGAAGACGGGCCGTGATAGAATTCAGATCGTGCGCTTGCGGCCCAGGTCCCGGTTTGTCCCGGGGCGCTCCTTTGACAGAACGTTTGTTGTCGCTTCGCTCTTGGGCCTGGCGTACGCGAGCGGTTGTTCGTTGCTCTACGACCTCGGCACGTCACAGTGTGAGACGGACACAGACTGCCGTCTGAAGGGCGGCGCGTTCAAAGACACGGTTTGCGAGGCGAACCTCTGTGTCTCTCCGGATTCGGGGACAGGAGGACAGGGCCAAGGAGGCGAGGGACCGAGCGAGTGCGCGACGAACGCAGAGTGCATCGATAAGAACTTTGGCAGCCCCTACATTTGTCGCTCGGGGAGCTGCGTCGCTCTCACGCAAACGCCGGAGTGTCCGGTTGTGCTCGGCGCGGGGCAGGATCTGAAGAACCTGCGCTCGGGGGATCCGATCGTGATTGGCGCTTATTCTTATGTCGATCCGCTGGCTCCCCGCCTCTCGGTTCCGACGTTGAACTATGAGCTTGCGATCGATGAGTTCAATGAGGGGACGCGGGGGGGCCTGCCGGGCGGGGCCGGGGGAAAGCTCCGCCCGATTGTGGCTGTTGTGTGCTCGGGGACGAACGCCCCCGATCTCGAGGTGAGCTCTGAGCACCTCTACGAAAATCTCCGTGTGGTCGCTTCGATCGCTTCGCTTCACACAAGTGACCTGGTGGCCACATTCTCCGCTCAGAAGGCGTCCCGAGGCGCATTTTTCATGAGCCCTCTCGAGGCAGATAGCACCCTGACGAGCCTCGAGGATGACGGGCTGCTTTGGCACCTGCTCGCCTCAGGTCCCGATCTCGCGAGGGGGTTCCCTCCGCTGCTCGCCCAAACGGAGCGCTTCCTAGACCGCTCGAAGAAGCTCAAGGTCGCCATGATCGAGGCGCGCACTCCGTTTCTCTCTGACATGGCGAACGCCCTCTACTCTTCGCTCAAGTGGAACGACAAAACGGCCGTTCAAAATGAGCGGGAGGGACTTTTCTTGCGCCTTCGGACCGAGTCGAGCATCGAGACCGCAAGTCCGGACACCTCGGAGGCTCTCCTTGAGCTGCTCGAGTTTGAACCGGACGTGATCGTGGCTGTTTCGAGCTCAGAGTTCGTCTCGCTCATGCTCGACTATGAAGCGCAGCGGGACGGCAGCAAGGAGCCTCCCTTCTATCTCCTCTCCCCCTATCTGTTCGGTCGGCATGACGTGAAAGAGACGGTCTCAGGTTTGGGTCTGCGTGAGCACACCTTAGGCGTGAACTTCGCCGCTGCGGAGGACTCGACGCTTTATGACGCATATCTGTCGCGACTGATGCGGGCGAACAAGGCTGTCGATTTCGATCTCTCGGGGTCCGAGAATTTCTACGACGCGGCCTACTATACGCTCTACTCCATCGCGGCGGCGAGTGCGGGGCCGCTCACGGGAGCCCGCGTCGCGCAAGGGATGCAAAGGCTCTTCGGAGGGGAGCGCTCCTACGAGATTGGACCTTCCGACGTCGGAGAGCTCGTGGCCCTCCTCCGCAAGGAGCCTGAGACGCGCGTGAACTTGAGCGGCACGATGGGTCCTGCGAACTTCGACGCCGAGACGGGGGCGCGGCGGGGCCAGCCGAGCGTGTTTTGTATAGACAGCTCGGGCTTCGTGCAGAACGCGATGACCTATGATGAAAAGACAGGGCAGCTCTCCGGCTCTCCGCCCTGCGTGCCAGGGTTTGCGCCATGATGCCCTTCGCCTTCCGAGATCTCGGGCGGGCGCTTTCCCTGTTTGCCCTCTTGGGGCTGATAGAACCAAAGAGGGCAGCGGCCGAGGCCGCTCGCGGGAAATCGAGCGCGATCCTCGATGGATCGCCGAGCGCGCGTCCCGAGATCGTCGCTGTCATCGCTGGCGTGGGCATTTCAGGGATGGATCCTCGAGCCTGCACCGGAACGCTCGTGGCGAAGAACCTCGTGCTCACGGCGCGCCACTGCGTCTCGTACTTCACAGAAGGAGATTTCGCCTGCACGGTGCAAGGGGACATCGACAAGGCGCGGCCGCGAAAGCCTGCGAACGCGGGCGAAGTCGGGCTACCTTATGCGCCCGAGCACATTCAATTCTATTTCCCGCCGGGACCGGATCGCGATGATGCTCCCCCCGATCTCATCGCGCTCCGGGTTTTCGCGCCGGAGACCTCGACGATTTGCCGGAACGACATCGCGCTCGTCGAGGTCGCTCTCTCGGATCTGGGGCGCGAGCGTGGCCCTGAGCTCTCCGAGCTCGAGATCCCGACGCTTCGTCTCAGGGGCGGCGTGTTGCAGGGTGAGGAGGTGCGCATCGTCGGCTATGGCGCGGACGCCCATGGCCTGAATCAGCAAGCGGAGCTTTCGGGGACGCCCATTTTAGCGGTCGGTGAGAGCGAGTACTACGAGATCGCCGGGCAGGCCTTGCCTCGCACATTCGTGCTCGGCCGGGGACCTTGCCCGGGGGACAGCGGGGGACCTGCGTTCTCGGAGGAGACGGGCGCCTTGCTCGGCGTCTATTCGCTGTTTCGTGGGCGCTGCAGCAGCGAGGAAGCGCGGAACTTCTATACTCAGGTCGCTCCCTTCCGCTCCTTTGTCGAGGAGACTTTCCGCAACGTAGGGCAAACGCCGCGCCTCGAAGGACAAGACGGAGGGGAGGGGGGAGATACCTCCCTCGGGGGCGAAGGTGGGATGGTGGGCGAGGGCTCGAGAATGGGAGGATGTTCAATCTCGAATAGCCCTCGTGGTCTTTACGGTAGTTTTGTGTTTGTTATGATTTGGGGGCTGGCCTGGGTTTTTCGGAGGAGGCCGGGAGGGAGAATGGATGTCGAGCGAAGCTGAAGACACGACCGTCGCACGTCGCACGAGCTTGCGTCCGTCAGAGCTCGGCATCACGCCGTCTCTCGTCGTGCTCTCCGGCTTGACGATGGGCCGCGCTTATCCGCTCGAGAGTAAGAATCTGATCATTGGTCGCGCCGACGACGCGGACATCATTGTCGAGGATGAAAGCGTGAGCCGCCACCACGCGAAGATCGTCATCTTGCCCCATGGTCACTTCATGGTGAAAGACCTCGGGAGCGAGAGCGGGACCTTGGTCAATCGGGCGCCCGTCGAGGCGCATCCGCTGCGGGACGGAGATCAGATCCAGGTCGGCAATATCACGCTCAAGTTTGCGATGGAGGACACCGTCGAGATTGCCTTGAGGGATCGCCTCTTCAGCGCGGCGATGCGCGATCCTCTCACGAACCTCTACAATCGACGCGCCTTCGATGAACACATGGTGCACGCGATGGCCCTCGCCCGGCGCCACCAAAATCCCTTCGGTCTGGTCCTCCTCGACCTCGACCATTTTAAGACGATCAACGATCGATTTGGTCATCCGGTCGGCGACGCGGTCCTCAAGGAGCTCGCTGAGGTCCTGAGCCGAGCTGTGCGCACGGAAGACTTCCTCGCCCGGCTCGGAGGCGAAGAGTTTGTCGTCGTTTGTGCTGGTGCAGGCCGGGCCGAGGCCACGAGCCTAGGCCTGAGACTGCTCGAAGCGGTCCGGCGCCATGTGTTTCGCATCGAGAGGAATCTGCTGAGGCTCACGGTCTCGGCGGGGGTGTCCGAATTCGATCCACGCGCCCCGCTCACCACCAATGAGGTATTAGCGGAAGCAGACGCCCTCCTATACCGGGCCAAGCGGACGGGAAGGGACCGACTTTGCGCAGGGACGCTGCGGGAAGCGCCCCGATCTTGAGGCTCCAGGTGAGGGCGCGCGCCTCGGACCGGGCGAGTTCTGAGAGCCAGAGAAACATGCTCTGATGTCCGGGTGAACGGCCCGTTCTCGCTCGCCTTCTCCAGCCGCGTGCTCCGTCGCTCGGCGGTGCTCGTCGCTCTTCTGTTTGCCATCGAGCTGTTTGCCATCCTCCTGCTCACAGAAGGTCAGTTCACCTACAGCCTGGATGACCCGTACATCCACCTCGCGCTGGCCAAGCAGATCCTCGCGGGGCACTACGGCATCTCGGAAGGCGTCCCGTCGTCTCCCTCTTCGAGCATCCTCTGGCCGTTCTTGCTCGTGCCTTGGGCCAAGACTCCCATGGTCGAATACGTCCCCCTCGCCTTCAATTACCTCGCGAGCGTTGCTCTCGGGGGCGTATTCTACGCGTACTTGGAGCAGCTCGGGGGAGCTCGCCTTCGTCAGCGCGAACAGGACGCCTTCGTGCTGCTCGCCTTGATCCTCGTGAACGCGGTCCCGCTTGCGTTCATGGGTCTTGAGCATTCGGTCCAACTTCTGAGCGCGGCCCTCGTCGCGTGGGGGCTGACGAGCTTCGACAGGAACGCGCCGGTTTCGCCGTGGCTTGTCTTTGCGATCGCAGTCGGACCGCTGGTCCGTTACGAGAGCTTCGCCCTCGTTCTTGCGAGCTCCGTTTACTTTTGGTCCGAGGGCCGGCGCAGGCTCGCGCTCGGGGTCCTCGGACTGAGCGCCGCCTTGCCCCTCGCTTTCTCAGCCTTCTTGCTTTCGCTCGGGCTACCGCCTCTCCCCCTGTCCGTCTTGGCCAAGAGTCTCGTGCCGCTGGACCAAGGCCTGGCTCCGGCGCTCCGGGCCATTCTTTCACAGCTCGAATACGCCTTTTTGCGGTCGAGCCGCGGCCCCGTCTTTCTGCTCCTTTCGCTCGGTCTGCTTTTGGGGGTGAAGAGAGCCGAGCTGCCGAGCGACCGGCGTTTAGGGCTGGCGGCGCTCTTGCCGATTTTCCTCCATGGGCTGTTTGGACAATGGGGGCGCTATGAGCTCTACGTCTTTTGCTTTGAGCTCCTGATTTTGGGTTGGCTGTTTCGCTTCTCAGCGCCCCGGGCCTTGGAGAAGAGCGGCCGCGCGCTCGGGCTCTTCGGATTGTTCGTTCTCCTCGCCGGCGCTCCCTATGTGGCGCGCTTGTTTCAGACGCCCTTCGGAGCGCGAAGCATCCGAGCGCAGCAAGGTTCGATGGCCCGCGTCGCGAGGTCTCTCGACGAGCCCATTGCGGTGAACGACTTGGGATTGGTGGCGCTCTACAGCCGCTCCTTTGTCCTGGACTTGTACGGCCTGGGTTCTCACGAGGCGCTCCAAGCTCGAAGGCAGGGGCGGCGGGGGTACCTCGAAGACCTGGTGCGGAAGCACGGGGTGCGAATGGTGGCGATCTACCCCTCTTGGTTTCCGGGTCAGGTCCCGCGCAGCTGGCTTCCCGTGGCAGACCTCGTCGACGAGCGCCCCTGGAACTCGACGGGCGCCACGGTGGTTACGTTTTACGCGACGGAGCCCGAGGCCGTGCCTCGTTTGCGAGAGGCGCTGGAAGAGATCCACACAAGGCCGAGCGCCGGCGAATCCGTTCGGATCCTCGTTCCCTGACCATTGCAACACGAGGGCCTGTCGCCCTATGGAACTGATATGTTCAAGACCATCGTCGTAGTCGACGGCGACGATATCCCCGAGTCGATCGACGGCGCTGAGGTCATCCGATTCGAACAATACCTCTCCGAGTACCCCAAGCGAGGAGAACCTCCCACTCGGATCATCAACCTCTGTGACACGAGCCTTTACCTGAGCCGTGGTTACTACTGTTCGCTGCTCGCCGAGGCGCGACAGCACAAAGTACTCCCGAGCGTCGGGACCATCAACGATCTGCGCCGAAGGTCGGACGGCACGGGGCTCACCTTCTCAGTCTCCCTTGGCCAAGAGATTCTTCAGGAGCTCCCGTCAGGCACAGAGCATGAGTTCTTCGTTTTCTTTGGCGTCACGGAGCTCGCTCTGTGGCAGAAGGTAGCCCGACAGATCTTCGCCAAATATCCGGCGCCCATCTTGCGAGTCTCGGTGCGCCGGGGGGAACACGGAGCTAAGGTCGAGCTCGCCCGCTCGGGGTATTCTGACCTCTCGTCCGAGCACAAGGAGGCTTTCCTGAAGCAGCTCCAGCTCCACACCGGAAGGGCCTGGAGAGCCCCGAGCGCCAAGCAAAGGACGCGCTGGGACCTCGCGATCTTGATCAACCCGGACGAGTCGCATCCTCCGAGCGATCGGGAGGCCCTACGCCTCTTCGTCAAGGCGGCGCACAAGGTCGGCATCAACGCCGAGCTCATCACGAGCCACGACCTGGACGCGATTGGCGAATACGATGCTCTCTTCATCCGCGAGACGACCGCCATCGACCATCACACTTACGCGGCCGCGCGCCGCGCAGAGCAGGAGGGACTCGTGGTCATCGACGACTCTACGTCCATTCTCCGCTGCTGCAACAAGATCTTCCTCCACGACGCCTTCACCTACAGCGGCGTCCCCTCGCTCAAGACCGTGATCGTGAGCGAACGCACAGAGAAGGAGGTTGAGCGCCTTGAAAAGGCTTTCGACTACCCGATCGTGCTCAAGGTCCCGGAGGGCTCCTTTTCGCTCGGCGTCTTCAAGGTTCAGGACCGGGCGGAGCTCGTCCAGAAACTCGACGAGCTCTTGCAGAAGACCTCGCTCGTTTTAGCCCAAGAGTATCTCTATACGGCCTTCGACTGGCGCATCGGGGTGCTCGCAGGACGGCCGCTCTACGCCTGCCGTTATCACATGGCGCGCAACCACTGGCAGATCTTCAACCACAGGTCCCGTCGCCACAATTTCGGAGGCTGTGAGACCCTGCCGACCTTCGAGGTCCCCCGAGCTGTGGTGAGCGCGGCGCTCAAGGCCTCCAAAATGATCGGGCGCAGCTTATATGGCGTCGACCTGAAACAGCGGGACGACGAAGTGTTCGTGATCGAGGTGAACGACAACCCAAACATCGACCACGGATATGAGGATCGCTACCTCGGCAATGAGCTCTACATGCAGGTCATGGCGGAGTTCAGCTCGCGGCTCGAGTCCCGCGGGCGGGCCTAAGCCGGGGGCCCCCGGCGGGGACCCCGTGGGGCTGGCCGTTTGCTGGCAAAATCGCGAATTCTGTGAGAAAACGCCGGCAGCGGGCTGAGACCGCGGGCAAGCGGAGGTAGAGCGATGCGGCTGGGAATCGACTTCGGAACGACGCGGACTGTTGTAGCGGCAGTGCGAGGAGGCCGATATCCGGTAGCGAGCTTTCAGACTGCCGACGGTTTTACCGAGTACCTTCCCGGGTGGGCTGCCTTTGAAGAGGGCCAGCTGCAGCTCGGGGCGGACGTCGCGGTCTTGCCGGGGATCCCCCTGGTTCGTTCCGTGAAGGCGACGATCACCGGAGCAGCACCGGACGAGACCGTGGCGGCGCTGCCGGGTGGGCGGTACTCGGCCCTCGAGCTGCTCACGCGCTACTTGGTCCACGTCCGCCAAATGCTCATCGATCGGAGCAACCTGGACATCGATCCGGGGGAGGAGCTCGAGGCCATGATCGCCGTGCCCGCCCACGCGAGCACGCGTCAGCGTTATCTCACGATCGAGGCCTTCTCGAGGGCGGGATTTACGGTGGCAGGGCTCGTGAACGAGCCGACAGCGGGAGCGATCGAATACGCGCGCCATACCCTGGGAGCGCTCTCTCCCCGCAGCCAGAAGCGCTACGTGGTTGTTTACGACTTGGGCGGGGGGACCTTTGATACCGCCGCGGTCTCCCTCGTCGATCGCCATTTTGATCTCCTCGGCTCTGAGGGAATCGCCCGCCTCGGGGGCAACAACTTTGACGAAGTCCTGGCGGACCTGGTCCTCGAGGAGCTCGGCCGCTCTCAGGAAGAGGTCGGCGAGCGCACCTACGCTCATCTCCTCGAGCGCTGTCGCCTCGCGAAAGAATCTTTGAACCCCTCGTCGCGTCGGGTCTTGGTGGACGTCGCCGAGCTGTTCCCGGTCGACCAAGTCGTCGTGAACACTTCCGAGCTCTACCAGCGCACGACGCCGCTCATCGAGCGCACCCTGGGCGCGGTTCAGTCGATCCTCGGCGCGCTCGTCGAACACGGGATCGACCCGGAAAATCCCCGCGAAATGGGCGCGGTCTACCTGGTCGGAGGCAGCGTCCAGTTCCCCGCCGTCCAGCGCCTGCTCCGCACCCGCTTCGGACGGAAGGTCCAGCTCGCCCCCCAGCCCCACGCGGCGACCGCGATCGGTCTCGCCATCGCGGCGGACCCGAACGCCGAGATCTTCGTGCGCGAAGTTCCCACGCGCCATTTTGGTGTGTGGCGCGAGGGAGATCTCGGGCGCGAGAAGATCTTCGACCCGATCATCGAAAAGAGGATCGGAGACGAACCCCAGGGACCAGTGCGTGTGGAGCGCGTCTATCACCCGGCTCACGCCGTCGGGCGGCTGCGCTTCGTCGAGTGTACGGCGCTCGGAGAAGACGGCCAGCCTCAGGGAGAGGTGACCCCTTGGGAGACGATCCTGTTCCCTTACGATCCTGCGCTCGCGGATCGGGCCGATTTGGAGCCATTTTGTGGCGGTCGCGGCCCCTCCGAGCTCCAGGAGGAAATCGTCGAGACCTACGAGTACACCCCTTCCGGCTTGATCCGCATTGCGATCGAGAACAGGACTCGCGGCTATCGTCGCGAGTACGTGCTCGGTTCGAGCGCTCACTTGTGAGAGGAACGTCATGACCGGCGCCGATATCTTCCTCACCGTGCTCGGCGTCCTGCTCGTCCTGGCCGGCCTCGTCGGGACATTGCTCCCGATCCTTCCGAGCACTCCCTTTGTCTTTCTCGGCCTTTGGCTCATCGCCTGGGTCGATGACTACGCCCACGTCGGGCCTTTGGTGCTGTGGATCCTGGCCGGGCTCACGGTCCTGACCTTGGTGCTCGATTTCGTAGCGGGGATTTTAGGCGCGGAGCGGGTGGCGGCGAGTCGCGCGGCGCTCGTCGGGGCCGCTCTCGGTTCGGTGGTCGGGATTTTCGGCGGGTTTTTGGGGGTGATCCTGGGGCCGCTTTTGGGCGCGGCGCTCGGCGAGCTTTACGCGCGGAGCGACATGATCCGGGCCGGGAAGGTCGCGCTCGCCACTTGGATCGGAATGTTGCTCGGCGCTCTGGCGAAGGTGGCCATCGCTATCGTGATGGTGGGAATCTTCCTTGTGGCCTGGATCTTCTGAGGGAACGGAGCTTTTCGGTTCGGCCTTGTCGAGCGCGAACGTTCTGAGCGAGCCGGACAAAGCGAAGGCCATCCCGAGTTGGCTCAGGATGGCCCGTCGTTTTGCGAGCACCGCCTTGGGCGACGATGGTCTAGGCGAGCGCGCCAATAGGCACGCCCTCGGCTTTGAGCAGGCGGCCGAGATAGTCGGAGCGGGACTCGAGCCAGCGTTCAAGCAGGAGCACCATGTCCTTCGAGGTCCGCATGGCGCGGATCGCCATCGTGTCGGCGACGTTTCGGAGGAAGAGCATGAGCTCCGTGAACGAGGAGGCGAGCTCCGCGAGGACATCCGCCTGAGGGCTGGGGGACTCAAGGCTCAGGGCCGTGGGCCCTGGCATCAGCGAGGCCGCGAGTCCGTAGGCCCGCTGACCGATGCGGACGACGTAACCGTCGTCGAGGCCCGAACGAGCGAGATGAGGCTGGTAAAGGCCGCCGAGCAAGAGGACGCCGTCGCCGAGCTTCCGCAAACGTTCGAAGCGGACGGCGCGGGCGGCCTGGAGCGCCTCGGCCAGCTGGAGCGCGAGGGGCGCGCCCACCGTTTGTTCGATCGGGGAGCCGGGCAGCGCAGTCTCCGTCAGGAGCCCGAGGACGTATTCGCTCATGACGGGATCCGGGGGCCGGGCGCTGCCTTTGGCGGTGTCTTCGATCACGTCACGAAAGTAAGAGGACCAATCAGCCTCGAGACTCAAGGTATGTTCTGCCACAAAGAACCTCCTTCACTGCGCCCGAGGTCCGGTGTACGAAAACCCCGGCACGTTATCTTTTTAGACTAACAAATTCTGCGCTCCTTCGCCAAGGCCTCTCCTCGGAGGATGCAGCCGTCCTTTTCGCACAGCGGTTTCCACCTCGTTTCGAACGAGAGAAGAAGCTCCTTCTCGCTCGAAAATTTGAATGGTGGAGCCCTCGTAAGTGGCGACAAGTCGTCCGCGCGAAAGAACGAACCCGCGTCCAAGTAGGCGTGGAAGTCGCACATCCTCCGTCAGAACCCCTACCAAGTTCAGGGGATCGACCGCGGAGAGGCTGACGAGCTGGGACTCTTGGCTCGCTTCTGGGACCTGCTTTCGGAGCAGCGGAATCGCATCAGACAGGGCGAACTGTTCCCCCGGGATGCCTGCCACAAAACGCCCACCGCGAATTTCTCCGCGGGCTTCGAGCCGATGGAACTCGCGGATGAGCTCCCGATAGGGGGGAAGGTCGCGCTCCCGGGTCAGGAGGGGACGGGTGACCACGCCCCAGCGCCGGAGAAGGACGCGGCAGAACTCTTCGACGCTATGCGCCGGTTCGGGGTCGGTCTCAGGGCGGAGCAGCGAGATGCGCCCGATGCTCTCGAGTCCGCGGTGAGTGCCTCGGGCTCGACGATTGCGCCGCTCTCGTTCGGCGGAGCTTTGAATCAAGAGGCGCAATCCGAGGAAGGAATCCGTTGTCACCGCCCCCGCCGCGGCCAGCTCGCGCAGGGCCGACTCGAACTGGGCTGTTAAGAGCCCTGTCCCTTTCTGGATTTCGAAGGCAAAAGAGGCCCCTCGCTCCTTGAGGAAGGCGACGATCCGAGACGCGTCCGCTCCGAGCGCTTCGGGCGTCTCGGTGCGCGGCATGAAGGAAGAATCCCGCGGGAGTAAGAGGACCTGCGTCGTCTTCAGGGGCGCTCGCGCCTTTCCTCCGACGCTGCGCCAGACAAACTCGCCGCTTTGGCAGAGCAGGTCGAGGTAGCCGGGGCTGTAGTCGGCGACGCGCGCGGGAAGGATTTCCTTCTCCCAGGCCGCGGCTGGTGCGCTCACGCCCTCGAGCTGCAATAGGACCTGTCTCGTTCCTTCGACGCCTCTCTTCTTCGCGCCTTCGGTCACCCCCTGCCACTCGCTCAAAAAAGCGAGGTAACGAACGATGCTGACGGGCTCGATACGTTTTCGGAGCTCGGTGACGGTTCTCCTGTGGATGCGCGCCAGGATGCGCCGCTCGCAGAACTCTGTGGCACGAGGGCGATCGGTGCGGAAGCTGCCGCGGAGCACGATGCCTTCTGCTTCCAGCTCTCCCAAGGAAGCAAGCGCCTCCTCCTCGCTCACGCGGAGGGATTCTGCGGCCTCGTCGGCCGTGATGGGACCGACGATTTCGAGCCGATTGCGAAGCAGAGAGGCCCGCGCGCGGGCCTGGTCCGCCTCGTCTCTCTGAAGGGGCTCAGGGCGGCGCCCAGTCCAGGTGGCGCCCGGGTGTACCGCAGCGAACTCTTGGCTGCGCTCTCGGGCGACCCAAAAGACGGCGCCTTTTGCGCTCGCGCGTGACGCGCGGCCGAGCCCTTCGAGGCGCTCAAACCACTCTGTACCCCCGGGGAGCGCCTCACCTTCCTCGGCGCGGAGGTAACCGTAGAGGCAGAGGGTGTCATGGAGCTCTTCCTCGTCGCGGGGAGCCGGCCAGATCTCGCTCTTGACCTCTTCGATGGCTTCTTGGCTGAGGGAGGCGGAGCCGAGCTCGGGCCCCGTGAAACGCCTGAGCTGGACCGCCTGGGTCCGCCGCTCCTCGATCGGCGCATCGTCGAGGAACGCGTAGGGGCGAGCTGTGAGAATTTCATGAGCCGCGGGGGAAGGCTCCGTCACATCGCGTGCGAGCGCTCGGATGCTGCCACCTCTGAGGCCCCGCAGGACCGCCAAAAAACCTTCCGCGTCCATCGCCTCGTGGAGCGCGTCGAAAAGGGTCTGCTTGACGAGGGGATGATCCGGGATCTCGCGGTCACCTTGGATATTTTCGAGGCAAGCGACCTGATCGGGGAAACATGTGGCGAGCAGGTCGTCGGCGTCCATGCGCTGGAAGCGGGGCGGGACCTTTCGTCCCCCGCGGAAGCGCAGGATGGACAAGGCCCTGGAGGCGTTCCAGCGGAAGCGCGTTTGGAACAAGGGAGCGTCGAGGGTGGCTTGTTCGAGCACCGACAGAGCGCTCTCCGGGTGCAAGAACGAGAACAGCTCCTCGAGCGGGAAGGAGTGCATGGGGCCGAGGGAGAAGACAATCGCGTCGTCGCCTGCGGCGGCCTGGAGCTCGACGTTGAAGCTGCGACAGAAGCGCTTACGGAGCGCAAGGCCGAGAGCCCGGTTGATGCGGGTGCCGAAGGGCGCGTGTAAGACGACGTGCATCCCGTCGGTCTCGTCGAAGAAACGCTCCGCGATGAGCTGCGTTTGGGTCGGCAGCGCGCCGAGCGCTCGCTTGGTGGCGAGCAAGTAGAGGACCACCTCTTCGGCGACTTTCGGATCGACTCCCGCGCGGGCGGCGAGCTCGCTCGCAAGTCCGGTGTCCTTTTCGCGTTCGTCCACCCATGCGCGCAAGATGGAAACGGCGCGAGAGAGCTCATCGCTGCGCGCGGGAGCTTCGCCGATCCAAAATGGAATGTTCGGCGGTTGACCTTGAGCGTCCGCGACCCGGACCACTCCTGGCAAGACCTGCAAGATGCGGTAACTCGAGTTCCCGAGCTGGAACACATCCCCGCCCATGGCTTCGACAGCAAAGTCCTCGTGGACAGTGCCCACCATGAGATTGTCAGGATCGAGGCGCACCTCGTAGTCGAAGGAGTCGGGGATGGCGCCACCGTTCGTGATGGCGGTCAAACGAGCGCCGCGACGACCCCGGAGAACGTCGGAGGTCGAGTCGTAGTGGAGATAGGCAGCGCGCCGTCCGCGCTCGGTGGTGAACCCTTGAGAGAGGAGTTCGACCAGAGCGTTGAAGGTCTCCCTTGTGAGCTCTCTGTACGGAAGCGCTCGCCGAAACAGCTCGAACAGGTCGGTGACCGAGCGCGGCGCGGCGGCGACCTCCGCGACCATTTGCTGCAACAGAACGTCGAGGGGCCCCGGGGGGACAGCCGTCTTGTCGAGGTCGCCCCGGTGGATGGCTTCGAAGAGGGCGACACTCTCGACGAGATCGTCGCGCGAAAGGGGGAAGAGTCGTCCTTTGGGGACGCCGCCGACTCGATGACAGGCGCGCCCGACCCGCTGCAAGAAGGTTGCGATACGCCCGGGTGAGCCGATCTGGCAGACCAGCTCGACGTCGCCGATATCGATGCCGAGCTCGAGGGACGCGGTCGCGACGAGGACCTTGAGCTCTCCGCGCTTCAGGCGCCCCTCCGCGTGGGCCCGGCGCTTTTGGGACAGGCTCCCGTGGTGACAGGCGACGGAGCTCTCACCGATGCGTTCCCCGAGGTGGCGCGTGATGCGCTCGGCGAGCCGTCTGGTGTTGGTGAAGACGAGGGTGGTCCGATGCTCAGCGGAGAAGGCGGCGAGACGGTCGTAGATCTCGTTCCAACCGTCCGCGCTCATGACCGCCTCGAGGGGAAGCTCCGGGGGGACGATCGCGATGTCGAGCTCTCGGGGGCCCGTCTCGTCGACGATGGTAGGCGCGGGGCGCGCATTTCCGACCAAGAACTCGGCGACCACGTCGACGGGACGTTGGGTCGCGGAAAGGCCAATGCGGCGCGGCTTTTTCCCGCGCTCGGCGAGGGTCAGAGCGTCGAGGCGCTCCAGGGAGAGGGCGAGGTGGGCCCCTCGCTTGTTCGGGACGAAGGCGTGAATTTCGTCGATGATGACCTGCTCGACCGTTTTCAGGCTGGCTCGCCCGCTCTCGCTCGTTAAAAGGATGTAAAGGGACTCGGGGGTTGTGATGTAGATGTGGGGAGGACACTTCGCCCGGCTGGCGCGGTCCTTCATCGACGTATCGCCCGTCCGAGCGAAGGTCGTGATGCGCGCCGGGGAGAGACCGAGAGCTTCGAGCTCGCGGGAGATCCCAGCGAGCGGCTCGATCAGGTTCTGCTCGATGTCGGTGACGAGCGCCTTGAGCGGCGAGACGTAAAGCACGCGCGTCTCGTCGGGGAGCTGTCCTCCCGGGGAGCGAAGCCCCTCTTCGATGAGGTCGTTCACCGCGGACAAGAAGGCGGCGAGCGTCTTCCCGGAGCCCGTCGGCGACAGGACCAAGACGTCGCCTCCCTCTTGAATTTTCGGCCAGGCGCGGGCCTGAGCCGAAGTCGGGCCCGCAAAGCGACTTTCGAGCCAGCGGAGAGTGGCCGGATGAAACGAAAAGTCGCGCTTCATCCTCTCGGCTTTACCACAGATCAGTAGGCGAGCACGGGTCCGCCCACCGGTCCGATGGCAGCCCAGCCCGGCTTTGGCGCGGGGACGAACAGCACGAAGCCGTCACTATCGGACATGGCCGTGCGGCTGGCCTCGACCTCCAAGATGGGGCTGCCGTCCGCGTCGTAGACAATGGCGAGCTCAGGAGTACCGGGCGCCGCCGGGAGATTCATGGTCCCGCTCCAGCTCACCCCGGTTCCGGTGCTGAGCATGATCCAGAAGGTCTCGGGTTTGCCGTGAACGAGAGGCGCGCTCGGGCGGTTCACCGCCTGGATGCGGGTGGCGAGTCGGTTGTACGTGTAGTCGCTGATCCAGTTCGGTGAGCAGTAGCTCATGAAATCCCGGAATTCTCCGGGATTCTTGAGAGAGGAGGAGAGGGCGTCATAACCCCAAGAGCCGATGCGGGCGTCTTCGTAGGGGAACTGCCGGTCGCCGGTGACGCCGCAGGGGGCGTGGTCGCGGCCGTGACTATGCCCGAGCTCGTGGGGGAAGGTGCCGAAAGACACGTTCTCGTCGAAGGCGATTCCGAGCCCGCCCCGAAGGACTGCGCTCTGGGGACGATCATCGACGAGGTAAGCGATGCCCGTCGTGCAAGATCCGTTGCAAAACTGCCGGAACGATTGGGCGGGCTTGATCAAACCATAATAGTAGACGTCTGCCGGAGCTCCGTCCTCGTAGCGCCGAGTCACGACGCGCTGCAGGACTTCCTCGAAAGAGAAGTTCGTGCCTGTGGCGCCGCTCGCCATCGGCGGGACGACCGTGTACTCGAGTTGAGTGATGGGATACTGACTCTCGACCAGGTCGACGAATTTCTTGAGGGCAGCCTCGTCGGTCTCTGGGACCCTGCCGTCGTGGGAGATGGGTAGGAAGGCGACCTTCACAGTGCCGGTCTCGATGGCGTCGAGCGGGGTCGCGCCCGTCGACGGGATGCGCTGAGGAGTGGACATGGGATTGCTTCCGGCAGCGCAGTCGACGAGCTCCAGGGAGTAGCTCACGCCTGCTTCCATAGCCTCGGCGGGCACCTGGATTTGGAAGGTCGAGTCCAGAGTTTGTGGAGCGGAGGCCCCTCCGAGCATCCGCTTGTCGAAAAAGACGCGGTCTTCATTGCCCCCTTCGAGCCTGAGACGCAGGGAGAGGTTCCGCGCTTGGAAGCCTGCCTTCGGCTCGATGAAACCGCGTACGAGGGCCGCTCGTCCTTGGACCACGGGGGCCTTGCGCATCGCAGTCGGCACTGTCGCGTTCGCTTCGAAGAGCGGAATCTCGACGGCCTGGTAGATCGAGGCGCGCGTGAGCGTCGCGTCGGCGACAGCCCCAGCGCAGTCGTCGTTCGCTTTGGCGATACACTCGCCGTTTTCACAGCCCTGTCCTTCGGCGCAGGATTTCCCACACATGCCGCAGTGGTTTTGCTCCGTCTTCAGATCGCGGCACTGACCATCGCAGAGTGTGAGAGAGCCCGAGCAAGCGCAGCTGCCGGAGGCACAAGTCGTCCCTGTACCGCAAGCGGCGCCGCAGCTGCCGCAGTTGTTCGAATCCGTGGTTAGGTTCACGCACTGGCCATTGCAGAGCGTCGTCCCGCTCGGACACGCGCAGGCGCCGGAGACGCACGCCTGTCCACTGGAACAAACCTGGTTACAGGCCCCACAGTGGAGAGCGGAGCTCCCAGTATCCACACACTCATTGCCACAGCGGACAGTGCCCGGAGGGCAGGGGCAGTTCGGCCCCTGGCAGGCCTCGCAGACGCCCCGATTGCACGTTCCGGAGCAGGGCTGATTGCAGCCGCCGCAGTGGAGCAGTGAGCTCGTCACGTCGACACACTCGGTGCCGCAGCGAGCCGTAGGTGCCGCACACTTGGCTTGGCAGGTTCCTCCCAGGCACACGGTGCCTTCTGGGCAGCCCGCAGGACAGGTCACCACGCAAGCGCCGCTCTGACACTCGGAGCTTGCGCCACAGGCTGCGTTGCAGCTGCCACAGTGATCGTGATTCGATTGTGGGTCGACGCAGTCTTGTCCGCAGGCGACCGTCGGAGGGGCGCAAACTGGAGGATTGTTCCCGAGGGAAGAGTCTTCGGTGTTGTCGGAATCCTCAGGTCCGTCAGACCCGCCCGAACAGCCCCAGAGCGTCGCCCAGCAAAGGAGGAAAATCAGGCTGCTTCGGATCAATCGCCCTGGGGCCATGATCCATGAAGGCTACAAGGTCTAACGGCGGAATTGGTCGCTGTCGGGCAGGACCTACACGCCGTGGTGCTGATTTTCCGGGTCGTCATCATAAGTCTCTCATCTCGCTGAAAACGGCTGAAAATGAGAAATCGCGAGTGGAAGCAGCCGGAAAGCGCTGCCTCGGCTCTCCGCGTCGGCATTTGTTCAGGATTTTCCGTTTGACAGGGGGCCCGGCGAGTCCTACATCACCCTTGAACCAACTCTCACCTGTACGTAAGAGTTAGTTCTTGTAAGGCTGAAGTTTTCAATGGCTACGGTTCGGCGCCTCTCAGTGGTCTCTGAGGCTGAGCTTGCTCAGGAGCCGGAAGTCCATGCTTTGGAGGAAGAGACCGCTGGTCTCTTACAGGTTGGACAGCTGGCCAAGATCGTCGGGAAGACGGTCCGCGCGATTCACCTCTACGAAGATTTGGGCCTGCTTCGTCCTGCCGAGCGCTCCAAGGGGCGCTTTCGTCTCTATGAGAAGGACGCCATCGAGCGCGTTCGCTGGATCTCCAAGCTCCAGGCGGCCGGGTTTTCCCTTCCTGAGCTCCGCGAAATCCTGAAGGAGCACGAATCGACCCCGACGGCCAAGGAGGCCGCGCGCCGCTTGGCCCGCGCCTACCAGGCCAAGCTGCGCGAGGTCGAAAATAAACTCCGCGAGCTCAGGCGGATCGAGCGCGAGCTCGGCGCCAGCCTCGCCTACCTCGAGGCCTGTGAGTCCGCCTGTGATGAACATGTCACGAGCGGCTCTTGTCCGAGCTGTGACCGCCACCGGGATCGCCCCGCCCCCCCTGCGCTGGTCCTCGGCGCTTTCGCCCAGTGAGATTTATATGACTGTCCAGTTGCCCATCTACATGGATTATCACGCCACGACTCCCGTCGATCAGCGGGTCGTGGAGGAGATGCTCCCTTATTTTACGACTCATTTCGGCAACGCCGCGAGCCGAACGCACCGCTTCGGCTGGCAGGCAGAAGCGGCGGTCGACGAGGCTCGAGAGAAGCTCGCGGAGTTCATCGGCGCCGACTCGGAGAAGGAGATTGTCTTCACTTCGGGCGCGACCGAATCGGACAACCTCGCGATCAAAGGAGTCGCCGAGTACTATAAGCCCAAGGGCAACCACATCATCACGACGGTCATCGAGCACAAGGCAGTGCTCGACACCTGCAAGCGCCTCGAGAAAGAGGGCTTTACGGTCACCTACCTGCCCGTCGACACCACGGGCCTCGTCGATCCTGAAGCGGTTCGAGCAGCGATTACGGACAAGACGATCCTGGTGAGCGTGATGCTCGCGAACAACGAGGTCGGCACTGTGCAGCCCCTCGAGGCCATCGGCGCCATCACCCGCGAGCGAGGGGTTCTCTTCCACACAGACGCCGTGCAGGGCGTCGGTCGGGTCCCGTTCGACGTCAACAAGGTGAACGCGGATCTCGTGTCCCTGACGGCGCACAAGATCTACGGGCCGAAAGGCGTCGGCGCTCTCTATGTGCGTCGTTCGAAGCCGCGGGTGCGCCTGGTCGCTCAGATGGACGGCGGCGGACACGAACGAGGCAACCGTTCGGGAACCCTGAATGTCCCGGGCATCATGGGCTTCGCCAAGGCGGCGGAGATCATGACGAAGGAAGGGGCCGCCGAAAATGAGCGGATTGTTGCTCTGCGCGACCGGCTCCACGAGCGGATCACGAGCCGCCTCGAGCAGGTGACCTTAAACGGACACAAGACCCAGCGTCTGCCTGGAAACCTGAATATTTCGTTCTCGTTCGTCGAAGGTGAAGGGCTGCTCATGGCGCTCAAGGACGTCGCTGTCTCGAGCGGCTCCGCCTGCACCAGCGCGAGCCTCGAGCCGAGTTATGTGCTGCGCTCGATGGGGCTGGATGACGAGCTGGCTCACTCCTCGATCCGCTTCGGCCTGGGTCGATTCACCACCGAGGCTGAGGTCGACTACGTGAGCGATTTGGTTGTCGAAAAGGTCAAGCGGCTGCGCGAGATGTCGCCGCTGTACGAGATGTACAAAGAGGGGATCGACCTGAAGTCGATCGCTTGGACCGCCCATTGACGCGACGGCGGACCGTCAGGATTTCAGAGAGGAAACAAGAAAATGGCCTATAGCGAAAAGGTGATCGACCACTACGAGAACCCGAGGAACGTCGGAACGCTCGACAAAGATGACGATAGCGTGGGCACCGGGCTCGTCGGTGCACCTGCTTGTGGTGACGTCATGCGCCTGCAGATCAAGGTGAACGACGCGGGGATCATCGAGGACGCTCGCTTCAAGACCTTCGGCTGTGGCTCGGCGATCGCGTCTTCGTCCTTGGCGACGGAGTGGATCAAAGGGAAAACCCTCGAACAAGCTGAGGGCCTGAAAAACAGCCAGATCGCCGAAGAGCTCTCGCTGCCGCCGGTGAAGATCCATTGTTCGGTTCTCGCCGAGGACGCGATCAAGAGCGCGATCGAGGATTTTCGTCGGAAGCAGGCGGAGAAGCGAGCTCAGAAGTGACGAGCCGAGAAGGTTCGCTTGAGAAAGGAGGACGCGCATGTCGACTCACACAGAGATGACCCCACAAAAGAGCTTGGAGCGGATTCAGAAGCCCGCGACGGGCGCTTCAGCGTGGGAAGAGGCGCTCCTCCGCGCTCCCAAAGAGGGCCTCAAGATCACGAGCGCGGCCGCGCAGTTTGGTCGCGAGAAGCTCGAGAAACGTGGCACGCCGTCTGCGATGATCCGGCTCGGAATCAAGGGCGGGGGGTGTTCTGGGTTTAGTTACGTCATCCAATTCGAGGACGACGAGCCGAAGGCGCGCGACTACGGCTATGAGGTCGACGGGGTTCGCTTCGTCGTCGACAAGAAGAGCTTTCTCTACCTCGTGGGCAGTACCTTCGATTACGAGAAGACGCTCATGTTTCAAGGCTTCAAGTTCGTGAATCCGAACGAGGCCTCGTCGTGTGGCTGTGGCCACTCGTTTACAGTCAAGTGACCGATCCATTCCAGCTCTTGGGTCTGCCTCGGACCTATTCGCTCGACCGCCGGGAACTCGACGAAAAGCACAAGAAGCGCAGCCTTGAGCTCCACCCGGATCGCCTGCGCGGGCGTTCTCCCGTCGAGCGAAGGCAGGCCCTCTCGCTCGCGATCGAAGTGAACCAGGCCTACCGAACTTTACGAGACCCGGCGGCGCGGGCCCTCTCGCTCGCCTCGCTCCTCGGTCTGACCGTGGGCGGGGAAGAGTCGAGGAGCGCTGATCCGGCGTTTTTGATGCAGATGATGGAGCTCCGGGAGGAGCTCACGGCACTCCGCTCCAAGAAAGATCGAAGCGGGGTCGAACGGCAGATTCAAAGAGCGCGCGCCGAGGCGAGACAGGCCGAAGAGGCGCTCGGGCGAGCCTTCGAAAAGGAAAAGCTCGACGCCGCCGAGATTGAAGGTTGGATCGGAAAACTTCGCTATTGGGCGCGTTTCCTCGAGGAAGCGGAGCTCATCAGCGATGACCTGGAGGTAAGCGACCATGCTCCTCGACATCTTTGACCCCAAAGCAAAACCTCGCGCGATCGGTATCGACCTCGGTACGACGCACTCAGTCGTCGCTGTTGCCCAGGACGGCGCTCCTCGAGCGCTCACGAGCTGCGACGGAGTCCCGCTCTTGCCGAGCGTCGTCTATTATCCCGAGTTCGGGCACCCGATCGTGGGCAAAGTCGCCCAGAGGCAGAAAACCCTCGCGCCCACTCGGACCATCGAGAGCGTCAAACGCTTCATGGGCCGGAGTCACGCTGAGATGGCCGAGAAGAAACTCTCGACCGTGCCTTTGGCGCCGCCCGAAAACGAGGACGAGGCTCGCACCGTCCGCTTCGCCATCGGCAGTCAGAAGCTCACGCCCGTGGAGGTGAGCGCGGAGATTCTCCGGAGCCTCAAGAAGAGCGCGCAGGACAAGCTCACGAATGTGGGTCCCGCCGTCGTCACGGTTCCGGCTTACTTCGACGACGCTGAGCGCCAAGCGACGCGCGATGCTGCGCGCCTCGCGGGGCTCGAAGTGCTTCGTTTGCTCAACGAGCCGACCGCAGCGGCGATCGCTTATGGCCTCGACAGCGCCATGAGCGGGGTTTTCGCGGTCTACGATCTTGGCGGCGGAACCTTCGACATCACGGTACTCGAGCTCTCCGATGGCGTCTTCCAGGTGAAGAGCACCGCTGGGGACTCGGCGCTCGGCGGCGATGATTTCGACCGAGCGATCGCGGGGCGCATCCTCGAAGCGACGGGCCACGGGGACGGCGGAGACGCTTCTCTGGAGGTCGTCGCAATCGCGCTTGAGACGGCTCGTCGCCTGAAACATGAGCTGACGGACGCTGAAAGCGCGAGCGTCTCCTTTGAGACTCCAGACGGCAAAGCGACCTCGTTTGCTCTTTCGCGCGCTGAGCTGGCGGAGCTGATCGCGCCGGAGCTCGAGCGCGCGGAGCGTGTGGTTCGGCGGGCGCTCCGGGACGCAGAGCTCGCCCCCTCGGATCTTAATGGGGTGGTCTTGGTCGGAGGTTCGACCCGGATGCCTGCGGTTCGGGATTCGGTGCGGGCGCTTTTTGGTCGGGAGCCCCTCTGCTCGATCGATCCGGACCTCGTTGTCGCCTACGGAGCGGCCATGCAGGCGGCGGCGCTCTCCGGCGAGGGGGAGGACGTGCTTCTGCTCGATGTGCTTCCGCTCTCGCTCGGGGTCGAGACCATGGGCGGCGGGGTCGACAAGATTTTGCCGCGCAATACGGGCATTCCGACCGGCGCTCGCGCGACGTTCACCACCTACGCGGACAACCAAACCGGCTTCGAGATCCACGTCGTGCAGGGCGAGCGGGAGCTCGCGGCAGACTGTCGATCGCTGGCGCGCTTCAGCTTGCGCGGCATTCCGCCGATGCCGGCGGGGATGGCGCGGCTCGAGGTGGAGTTCCACGTCGATGAAAACGGCTTACTCAAGGTCGAAGCTCGCGAGACGAGCACGGGCAAGACGGCCGAGATCTCGGTCAAGCCGAGCTACGGCCTGAGCGACGACGAGATCGAGGCCATGCTGATCGATGCCCTCGAGCACGGGGAAGAAGATCTCGATGCTCGTCGCCTCGCCGATGCGACGGTGGAGGCGCGGAGGGTGCTTCTCGCTGTGGACAAGGCGCTCAAGACAGATGCTGAGCTCCTCAGCGCTGAGCAAAAGCAGGCGGTCGAGACCGCGACGAAGGAGCTTCGGGCCGCGCTCGTGGACGAAAAGGGGACCGTCTTCGCTCGGGGCAGCCGTATTCAACAGCTGACGACGGCCCTGGCCGAGTGTACCCATGAGTGGGCGGGGGAGCGCATGAACCGAGCGATCCGCGCGGCACTTTCGGGGCAAGAGGTGGAGCGCGTGGCGGAGACAGTGAGCGAGGCTCGCGGCGTCGAGGAGCACGTCGAGGAGCACGAGAAACAACGGCGCGGTCAACCCGGTCCGGTCGCGTCTGGTTTGGACATCGAGGAGTAATCCCTTTTGGCAACCGTACGTTTTCTAGAACAAGATCTCGTCGTCCCGGCGAAGGTCGGGCAAAGCATCCTCGAGGTCGCTCAAGGGGCTCACGCGCCGGAGGGGTACGCCTGCGGTGGCGTCTGTGCCTGTTCGACGTGCCACGTCTATATTGAACAAGGTCGTGAACTATTGAGTGAGGCGAGCGAGGATGAAGAAGACATCCTCGATAAGGCCTTCGATGTTCGCATGACCTCGCGTCTCGGCTGTCAGGCGCGCATCGAGCGCGACGGGGAGATCGCCGTCAGGATTTCTCGTGAGAGCCTCGACGCTTACTACAACGAACATCCTGACGAACGCCCGAAATAAGGCTCTTGCCTGGCAGAGGGTGGGGCCATTCGTCCAGATTTTTTAGCGGGGCCTGCTGTCCGCGAACGCTGAGCCATTTTCGGGCTCAGGGGCGCGCGCGTCTGGGGCCGCTCTCACATCGCGGAGCGAGGATCAGCGGCGCTCAAGGATCTGATAGTCCCGCGACTCGTGGCGAAGCAGGAGCTCACTCGGACCTCGGGTGAGCTCTGTTCGGTCGATGCAGATCGGTAGGATGAGCCAGCGGAGCTCGGGATCGCTGAGCGCACTTCGAGCGCGAGCGACCAGGGACTCTTGCGAGGAATCGCGAGGATCACCGGTGGTCACCGAGAGGAAGCGCTCGGGGGAGCCGGCGGCGGCCATGATGGCGAGGTGGGAGAAGTCGAGCGCTCCCACCCAGGTTTTCTGAGGAGCTCCCTGGAGCGATCGGAGCGCGCGTCCTATGGCCACTTCATCTCGCCGATCGACGAAATCGGCGGAGGGACGCGGGAAACTGGCGTTGAGCAGCAGAAGGAGCGGAGGCAGGGTGAGCCAAAGGTGAGGGGCTTGATTGCCTGCGAGGCGAAGAGCGCGGGGCCGCGGCGCGCTGACGTTGAGCCCGATCAAGAGCGGCAGCGTTGTCCAAAACGCCATGAGTGTGCGTTCGGGGTGATGCGTCGGAGAACCGGACGCGAGATCGGCGAGGCTCAGGAAGAGGAGCTGAGCCAAGAGGGGCGTGAGGAAGAGCCAGGCGCGACGACGCGGGCCTTTCCGAGCGAGGGCGATCGAGAAGGCCAACAGAGCCAACAGGAGAGGCTCACTTCGGACCAGGGAGAGGCCGTAGGTGAAGAATGTTTCGAGGTCTGTGCGAGGATCAGGGCCGAGCGCGAGCTTGTAGGATCGGACGCGTGTGACGAAGAAGAAGGGGGAACCGTGGTGCAGCGCTCCATGGAGGCACCAAAGGGCAGGCCCTGTGAGGCAGGCGAGCCCCAAAAGAAAGTCCTGCCGCGTGCGCCTCAGCCAGAGGGAGACCGCGAGGGCGAGGGCGAACGGCCAGGTCTCGTAGCGCGAGAGGGTCGCGGCGGTGAGGCAGGCGAGGCCGACGAGGCGGGAGGCGGTGGAGCCTTGGGGGCTGAGAGCAATGAGCGCAAAGGTCGCGAGGCACGCGGTGAAATACTCGGGGACCGTCGCGGCGGTGAAGATCCAGGTCGTCGGCAGCAGGGCTGCAGCGAGGGCACAGACAGCGGCGCGGGCCGAGGACAGTCCGAGCCTCCATCCGGCGAGGAACAACAGACAAGCGCCGAGCGCTGAGCGAGAGACCGCGGCGGCGCGAGCGACTTCCAGCTCCGCGCCGAACAGGAGCATCGCTCCCCCATCGACGAAGAAGGGAAACGGAAGCCAGCTGGTTCCCGACGGGTCCCAGCTCGGCGCTCGCGCGAAGCTCTGAGCGATGAGCACGCGCGCAAAATCGTCGTCGCTCACTGTCGCGCCCCGCTCGGTCCCGAGCGCGATCAAGCTCGAGACGAGCGCGCAAGCGAGCGTCATGATCCCGAAGGACCAAGTCGCTCGCCACTGTCGCTGCTCGTTCGGCTCCACGGGCTAACGGAGCCCGCTTCTTACGGGGCGCTCTTCGCGGGGGCCGCGTCGTCGGGGACCGCGACCGCGTTGCCTCGCGCCTTCGCCGCGTTTTCCAGAGTGTCGCCGGTCGAAGAGGAAAGGTACGCGAGGATAATGCTCGTCGCGAAGAAGACGCTGGCGGTGACCCAGGTCGTCTTGGTCAGCACGTTTCCTGCGCCGCGGCCGCCGAACACCTGCTGGGCGGAGCCGCCGCCGAAAGCGCCGAGACCGCCGCTCTTGCCCGGTTGGATCAGGATCACGAGCACGAGGAAAAAGCAGGCCACAACGTGCAGGACGGTGAGGGGGGTCTCAATGATCTCGAGCATGGTCTCAGGCTTTCTCTCTCGTGGTCAGCGGCAGAAGGGGTCTTAGGAAGCGCTCAGGGCCTCGGCAGCGGCGATGATCTCCGCGAAGCCGGCGGGCTCGAGAGAAGCTCCGCCCACCAGGGCGCCATCGATGTTCGGGCAGCCGAGGAGCTCCTTGGCGTTCGAGCCTTTCACGCTGCCGCCGTAGAGAACGAGGGTCTGTTCAGCGACCTTCTCCCCCTGCTTCTCGCGGAGCCGCGAGCGAATTGCAGCGTGGACCTCTTCGGCCTGCTCAGGGGTGGCAACCTTGCCGGTTCCGATAGCCCAGACGGGCTCGTAGGCGATCACGCCGAAACCAGGGTCCTTCGTGAACAGATCCGCGAAGCTGTCGAGCTGCTCAAAGACGACGTCGAGGGTCTTTCCAGCCTCGCGCTCGGCCAAGGTCTCGCCGATGCAAGCGATCGGGCGAAGCCCCGCGGCGAGGGCGGCCGCGATCTTTTCGCGGATGAAGGCGTTGGACTCAGCGAAGTACTGGCGACGCTCGCTATGGCCCAAGATGACCCACTTCGCGCCAGCCGTGAGGATCATGGGAGCGCTGATCTCACCGGTGAAGGCTCCGCTGTCTTTCGGGTAAAGGTTCTGAGCAGCGACCTCGACGCGGCTCTTCTCCTCCGAGAGAGTGTGAGCCACAGCCGCGAGCGCGGTGAACGGAGGAGACACGACGACGCTGACGTGGGGAGCTTTTTCAGCAGCGCGAGCCACTGCGGCGGCGAGCTCGCAGCCGTCCTCGCCTCCCTTGTTGAGTTTCCAGTTGCCAGCGATGAGGGGGGTACGTGTCGTCATGTCAGGGTTCCTCGAAGGGCCTCGAGCCCCGGGAGCTTCTTGTCCAGGAGCAAGGCGAGCGCCGATTTGCCACCATCGGAGATACAGTCAATCGAAATCGGGGAATCGCCCCGGGTGGCTCGGACGGACGCGACGCTATCGTCACCGACTACCACCGTAAAGGCAGAAGAGGCCGAGAGGGCGTCGATCACGGTCCGGGTGCCCACGGAAAACTCGGGATTCCGGTAGAAACCGACGGTTCCGGACCAGACGACCGCTCCGGCGCGTTCGATTTCTCGCGTGAGCAGCTCCCTCGACTTGGGTCCGAGGTCGAGGGCCATCTTGCCCTCTGGGACGTGGGAGGCAGAAGCGATGTCAGAGCTCTGGGCACGCGGATCGGAGCCGACTGCGAAGTCTACGGGAAGGACGAGCTTGTCTCCGAGCTTGTCCGCGAGGGTTCGCGCGCCGGCGAGGAAGTCCGACTCGAAACTTGTGGCGCCGAGGGCGCCCCCGAGTGCGGCGACCATAGTGTTCGCCGCGACTCCGACCAGCGCGACGCGATGGAAGTTCGGCAGGAGTGCGAGCAGCTCGTCGCTCCGGGCTTTGAGCGAGTTCCCACCCCAGATCAAGAGGCGGGGACTATCGATCGAGCTGCGGAGGCGGGCGAAGGCGGAGAGCTCCGCCCAAAGTCCAGGGCCCGCCGCACGGCGATCGACGAGGCGGGGCAAGATCGTTGTCGTGGCCGAGGAGTAAGCGAGCGGTCGAAGCGAGTCAGCGACGTAGAGATCGATATGGGGCAATAAGGCGTGTGCGAAGGCGTCGGCTTGGGGTCCGGTGTCGTCCTCTCCGGCCAAGTTCGGCAGACAACAGACGCGCCCCGGGCGCAGTCCTTCGATGATCTTCTTGAGAGCTTCGCTGGTCGCGCTGTCGGGCAAATGGACCTCGAGTTTTCCGAGCTCGGCGAGACGCACAAGGACAGGCTCGATGCTCGGCGCCTTTTCGTTCGGCAGGCCGGGCTGTTCGCCCTTCGGATCGCGGAAGCGGGAGGCGACGATCACCCGGGCGCCCCGCTTTTCGAGCTCACCGATGGTCTGGATCAGGCGTTCGATCGGCGCGTCGTCTTCGACCTTGCCAGCCTTGGAGACAGGGACGTCGAGGTGAGTCCGCAGGAAAACGCGTTGATTTTCGAGCTCGAACGCGTCGAGTGTTTGGATGCCTGTGAGCATGGATGAGTCGTTCCTTAGACCTCAGGCGAAGAAGGAGCCGATGTCCCGGAAGCGCTGGTAGCGATCTTCACGGATCGCCTCGGGGCCGAGATCAACGAGGCTCGCGAGCGTTTCATAAAGAGCTACGTCGAGCAGGCGAGCCGCCTCACTATAGTCTTGGTGCGCGCCGCCGGGGGGCTCGTCGACGATGCGATCGACGACGCCGAGCTCGAGCAGGTGAGGCGCGGTGATCTTGAGGCGCTCGGCGGCTTCCGGAGCTTTCGAGGGGTCCTTCCAGAGGATCGACGCGCAGCCCTCGGGTGTGATCGTCGAGTAGTAGCTGAACTCCTGGACCAGGATGCGGTTCGCGACGCCGAGGGCGAGGGCGCCACCGGAGCCACCTTCGCCGATGATGGTGGTGATGACCGGAACGCTCAGGCCTGCCATGGCCTCGAGGCAGGCACCGATCGCTTCGCTTTGCCCGCGCTCTTCTGCTTCGAGTCCGGGGAATGCTCCGGGGGTGTCGACGAAGGTCAGCACAGGGAGCGAGAAGCGATCGGCGAGCGCATAGAGGCGCAGAGCCTTTCGGTAGCCCTCGGGGTTAGGCATACCGAAATTGCGGTACATGTTGTCCTTCGTACCGCGGCCCTTTTGGTGGCCGACGATGAGGACGCTGCGTCCGTGGTAGCTCGCGATTCCTCCGACGACCGCTGCGTCATCGCGGAAGCGCCGATCGCCGTGGAGCTCGACGAAGTCCTTGAACAGCCGCTCCACGTAGTCGAGCATGTGAGGCCGATTGGGGTGCCTCGAAAGCTGGACCTTCTCGATCGGCGTCAAGTTCGAGAACACCTCCCGAGCGAGCCGAGCCGTCTTGGTCTCGAGTCGCTTCAGTTCGTCAGAGTAACGCGGATCGCTCTCGGCGCGCTTTCGAAGATCGCGTACGCGCGTGATCAGTTCGACCACGGGTCGCTCAAAGGCGAGGATGTGCGCCATGGGGGCGCCCAGATTGTCTCTAAGTTGAGCCGACGTCGAGGGCGTACCGCCCAGAGGGGGGCGGAAATTTGCGAAGGAGCCAAAGTGGCTGAACCAGTCTCTGGCCCTCCTTCTGCCACCGCTGAAGCCCGGGTGGGCTCGGGCGCCCTGAGGACGCGAGGAGCAGGCGGCCAATGGAAGTCGGGCGTCGGTTCGGGAGGAGCCCCGCGCGCCGCGAAAATCGTCGGGGCGCTCTGCCCGGCCAGGCTCAGGAGCGAATGCTGTCGGGGACCGTCACGGTAGCGTTCGGTCCGCGAATATTGAAACAGCGGAAGGGCTTGGCTTTATTCTTCAAGACCGCCGGAGGCAGCTCCTCGTATTCGAAGCGGCCGCGAAGAGCTTCGAGGGTTACTTCGCTGACGACGATCTGACCGGCAAGTGCGATACCGCAAAGTCGCGCGCTCGTGTTGGCTGTATCGCCGATGACCGTGTAGCTGAGAGCGCGGGAGCTCCCGATATAGCCGGCGACGAGCGGGCCTGTGTGGATGCCGATGCCGACGTCGAGGGCCTCTTGGCCCGCTTGGGCTCGAGAGCGATTGTAAATCTCGAGCACGCGCCGTTGTTCGAGCGCACATTCGACGCTGCGAATCGCGTCGTCTTCATGCACGACCGGGGCGCCCCAGAGGGCCATGATCCCGTCGCCCATGAACTTGTCGAGGGTTCCCTCGAAGCGGAACACCGTCTCGACCATCAGCTCGAAATACTCGTTGAGCATCTCGACGATCGCTTCCGGCGTCGCCTTCTCACTCATGGAGGTAAAACCTCGGATGTCCGAGTTGAAGACGGTGCAGGCTTGGACCAGCTGACCGCCTTTTCGTACCTCGAGCTCCCCCGAGAAGACTTTCTCTGCCAAGTTGGGCGAGAGGAGTCGACTGAAGCGCTCGCGATGGATCGCTTCTTGTTCGACCTTCTTCCCGAGGATGTTGATCTCGATGAACATCGCCGCCTGGTTCGCGATCGAGGTGACGATCTCGAGGTCCTTCTGCTGAAACTGAGCGAGGCTCTCGCTGTCCAGCCAAAGCACGCCGAGGATCTCATCATCGTGCAATAGGGGCGCGACGATCGCGGAGCTGATCCGGTTCAGGATCATGCTCTTGCCCTTGGAGGCGGCGAAATCTTGGGCCGCGTCGTGGGTGAGCACTGTCTTCCGCTCTTTGATCACGTGCTCCATCATCGTCGACGAAACCGGGATCGGTTTATCGGTTCCATCGCGACGCAGGCTCGCCGCGGGGACGAGCTCCTCGCGGCCGTTCTCTTTCAAAAGAATCACACCGCGGTCAGCGCGGACGAAACGGAAGATGGTCTCGAGGATCTTGTCGAGCAGCTTCTGAAAGTCGCGCTCGAGCGCGATCTCTCGGGAGAGCTCGTGGGACAGGCGGAGCCGCTCGTAGTCTTGGGCGAGCTGGACTGGATTGTTCGCGAGCTGCTCGTAGGGCAAAAAGCCCTTCATCGTGGCGTCGATCTGAGTCCCGATGGAGCGCTTGTTGTCGTTCAAGTCGACGCGCGTCTTCATGCCGAGACGCCGTTCGGACGAGCTCGGGGGATTTCCCGCGATGATTTGAGAGGTATTGAGCTGAGAAACGCCGCCGATCGGCGCCGGCGTCGGGCTGCTCATGGGGCGGAAGCCACCTGCGAGCGGGGGCTTGAGCGGAACCGTCGGCTGCGGAGGACCTTTTGCCTCGAGCTCTGCGGCGGTGGCCCCTGTTGAGTGTTCCCAGGCGGGCGCGACGGTGGGCTCAGGGAGCTCTGCGGTGCGGACGATGCGAGCCTTGGATTGGCCCATCGTGATCTCCGCGCCTTCGGTGAGGGCTACTTCACCCTGCACCTTCTGCCCATTGACGTAGGTGCCATTCAGGCTGCCGAGGTCCTTGAGGATGAAGACGCCGCCGCGGAGCTCGATGATGCAGTGCTCTTTGCTGACAATCTTGTCGAGCACTTGGATCGAGTTGTCCGGGTGCCGCCCCAGCGTGTTACGCGCTTTGAGTTCGAACGTCCGTTGACCCTCGGGGGTCGTGAGCTCCAAACGCGCCATCCGCCAGGTACGCTACCGTCCCTCCGGTAGCACTTCAAGGCCACCCGACTGCTTCGGGTGGCTCTGGTCTCGCTCTCGCCGCCCCTCCCCACAGGATCGCTCGCTCCGCTATCCTACATCGGTCCTAGATGGAGGCGGCGCCGTGCTGACGAACCCCCACGCGGACAGCGGCGCCTTTCGCAGCATCGCGCGCAAGTGGGGCAAGGGACGCGCGTCCGGTGACAAGCTCTTGTAGAGTGACCTCGATGGTGTCTTTAGCGGATGTGCGCCCCGGCTCAGGAGCTCAAGAGGAGGCTCTCGTGCTCGCGATCGATCAAGGGACTACGGGGACGACGGCGGTTCTCTACCAACTCGCGCCAGACGAGAGCACAGGTTCACTCAAGTTCCGCGCGCTCACTCGAAAGACGCGCGACTTCCCGCAGCACTTCCCAGCGCCCGGCTGGGTCGAACACGACGCTGAGGAAATTTGGCAGAGCGTGGTCGGCGCGGTGGGAGATGTGCTCGCGCTCACGCCTGGCGCTGCGCGTCGCATCGCGGCCATCGGTCTCACGAATCAGCGGGAGACTGTGCTGCTCTGGGAACGCAAGACCGGCAAGGCGGTGGCCCCCGCGCTCGTCTGGCAAGACCGGCGCACCAGTGAGCGCTGCCACGAACTCCGCGCCTCGGCCCAAGCGGCGCTCATCCAAGACAAGACGGGGCTCGTCATCGATCCCTACTTTTCGGCGACGAAACTCGAGTGGCTCTTCAAGAACAATCCAGGTCTCCAAGAGCGGGCCGAGAGAGGGGAGCTTTGTTTCGGCACGATCGATAGCTATCTCACCGCGCGGCTCGGAGGCGCCGCTGCTCCTCATATCATCGAGTTCACCAACGCCTCGCGCACGTTGCTCTTCGATTTGCGCGCAGGGAAGTTCGACGACGATCTGCTCGAGCTCTTCTCGGTCCCGAAGGCCTGTGTCCCGCGCGTGATCGCGTCGAACGAAATCGCCACGCGCACCTCCGGCTTCCCTGGCCTTCCCGACGGCATTCCGATCGCCGGCATCGCGGGCGACCAACACGCGGCGCTTTTTGGGCAAGGTGCTCTCGATCCCGGTCAAGGGAAGTGCACCATCGGCACAGGGGCGTTCCTGCTCGTGACCACGGGCGATCAGGCGGTCAAGAGCTTGTCGGGCCTTCTGACCACGCCTGCCTGGAAGCTCGGGGAGCGCGTCCAATACGCCCTCGAGGGGTCGGCTTTCACCGCCGGGGCCGCGGTCGGATTTTTACGCGACTCCCTCGGAATGATCTCGTCAGCGAAGGAAGTGGAAGCGCTTGCTCGCACAGTTCCCGACAGTGGAGGTGTGGTGTTTGTGCCCGCTCTCGCCGGTCTAGCTGCGCCCCATTGGCTTCCCGACGCTCGGGGCCTTCTGGCAGGGCTGACTCGGGGAACGACCCGTGGTCATATCGCGCGTGCGGTCCTCGATGGAATCGCTCACGAAGTCACGGATTTGATCGAGACGGTCGCGGGCGATCTGCACGGCGCCGGGCTCCCCGCCTTGGCGGAGCTTCGCGTCGACGGTGGAGCGTCAGAGAATGACCTGCTCCTCGAACTTCTCTCTGATTTCACGAGGTTGGCGGTGAAACGCGGGCGCGACGTCGAGTCGACGGCTCGGGGCGCTGGGCTCTTGGCTGCTTTGGGAGCTGGGCTTGTTGCCAGCGAGGAGATCGCTCGGGATGCCTTCGAGCTCGATCGGGCCTTTGAACCTCCGGAAAATGCCGCGTTCTCGGAGGCAGCGCGGCGCGCCTATCACGAGACAGTGCGGGTTTGTGCAGAGGACGCGGCGATGCGCCGGGCGCGCTAGGGGCTTGTTCGCGCCGCATCGGAATTCTTTGCACCGCTGTGCAGGCAAACGGTCGCCGTGAGGCTGCGCCCATCTCCTTGGGTTTCTTTGTGAAGTTATGTAGCAGGCGCGGAGTGCGCCTGGGAGAGAATCCATGGTGGGGAGAATACTGGTCCATTGGACGGTTCTTTGGTGGTCCATCGGTATCCTCCCGTGGGCATGAACTCGCCGTGCCGGCTGTTGAACTTATCACGCACCCGGCGCATGATTGTGGCTTGGAACGGGTCCGTTTTCTTAGTTCTTGTAGGCTGAGGCTTCTCCATGTCTGAAGGTAAACCGCTACGCACCGTCCCCGTCGATTGGGAGGCACTGGAGGATGCATTCGAGAACAATGCGCCCGAGGTCCACAGCTACCTTCATATCGCTACCGGTGAGGTCATCCGCGTCGTAGACGGGATCGCCGACCCTGGGATGCATTCTCGCATCGCGACGGACCCGAGCTATCTGCGCATCGATCCGGTGAGCTCCCGGGAGCAGTACCGCTGGATGGAGAGGTTCATTCCGATGGTGGAGGACGAGGAGGTCAAGCGCCGCCTCTCCCAGGCCATCGATGGGAAAGGTGCGTTCCGCCGCTTCAAGGACGTGCTCATGAGCTACTCCGTCGAGCGCGAGCGCTGGTTCGAGTTTCGCAGTGAGCGCCTGCGCGTCTTCATGGAAGCCTGGCTCTCGGCCCACGCCCTCGAGGGCGTGGTTCGTGCAGCCGTCCCGCCGGAGAGCTCGCCTCTGCCTGACCCCACTCGCGCCGCTGAGACGCGACCGCGACGGGTCGGAGATGACTCGGGGTCGCGCTACCGCGGCGCCGACAGTGTGCGCCGCCAGATCCTCGACGTGCTCGATGGCCTGGGCTCGCGAGAGCTCGAGAAGGTCTTGGTCTTCGCCGAATTCGTTCTGCATCGGCACGGGGGCCGAGCCTCTCCTGAGCGCCGGGGTGCTACCGTTGTTTCGGTGCCCTCTTCCTCGTCCGCTGTGGACGGGAAAGAGGCCTTCGAGCCCGATCCTCCGACCCAAAGGCGGGCGGCGGAGCGCCGCTGAACTGATGAGGTCGGTCCGCCGATTCTCGCTGCGGACGCTCGCCGGCTCGTCTCTGCTCGCGGGCGCGCTCGTCTCGTCCGGCGCGACGCGAGCCGAAGAGGTGGTGACGGTCCCGGCGGATCGGGTGATCGCTCGCTTTTTTGCGCCTGAGACAGGCGGCGCCAAAAAGCCTCACTTCATCATGGCTCGGGAGCTGGCCTTTGAGGCCCGCTTGGTCGCGCTCGCCGATCCTGCGCATCTCCCCGGTGAGGTCCCCTACCGAAAACATCACGTGCAGGTCGCGCTCGAGCGGGCGATCGGTGAGACGCTGCTCGCGGAGCTCGCGGTCGATCCTGAGCCGAGCCCCGAAGAGGTCCGAGAACAGTCCCAAAGGGCCGAGGCGCTTGCGATCACTGAGGTGCGGGGTGAGGCGGCTCTCTGGGAGGCGGCGCGGGCAGAAGGTCTCGGTCGACTCGAGGTGCAGAGGATTTTTCGGCGGCGAGCGCGGGCTAGTCTCTATCTCGACCGGATGGTCGCGCCGATGCTGAGTCCGAGCGTCGCGGAGCTGCGTCGGGTTCATGAAGAAGAGCGCACGCCCTTTTCGGGGCAGCCGTTCGCGCGCGTCCGCTCGCAGCTCGAGCGCTGGTATGTAGCGAAGCGGCTGCGTGTGAGCGTCCAGGCCTACTACCAGAACGCTGGCTCGCGCCTCGATCTCACATTCTTCTCCGCACCCAAGTGAGCTCTTCGCTCACCACTTCACGATGACCGTGGGAGGCTGAATCTGCGCGTCGGCGTGCGCCAAAGAGACGGACACCTGGGCGGAAGCTGAGCCGTGGGGCTGCTCCGCGGTCCATTTTTGTTGCTCTATCAGGTTCACCTGAGGAACGATCTGAGCCGGCCTCAGGTTGGAGATGACCTCGGGGGGACCGACGACCGTCACGTCGACGGTCTTGGGCAAAGCTGTTGCGTGAGGGGGACCGATCACCTCGACGGGTAAAGCTGAGAACAGGCGTTCGATCTTGCGCTCCGCGATGCGGATGGTGACGGTCGCCGCCTGAGAGCCGAGGTAACGCACGGAAGGTCCCGGCGAGTCGAGGGCGATGCGTCGCGTGTAAGTGCCTTGGCCGAGCCCGGTGACGTCGAAGGCCTCGAGCCGCGCGAACTGCAGGACCTCGACGCGGCTAACAGGACCTCGGACCGTGACTTCCCGGGGATCGAGCTCCGGGGGTCCGGACACCTCGTGCCCCCGGGCGGGCAACCCTGTCAGAGAGACCTGGAGCGGGAGCCTGCGCGTGATGACGTCCTCCCACTCGAGGGGGATCTCCGGGGGATCGACGGCGATCACCTTTACGTCGCTCGGGATATGAAAGGACGAGGGCGAGAAGGTGACTTTTTCGGTGTCGCCGCTTCTGAGGTCGACCTCGACGGGGGCGATGCCTTCTTGGATGAGTTTATTGATAGCCCGAGAAGGACCGCGCAGCGTGACATGTACGGTGGCGGGGATGCGCGTCATGAGCTCGCGTGCGCCGCCGTCCGGCGGCAGACTCACCACCGGCACGCCGAGGGTCTTATCGCGAATGTCTTCCTGGCCGTGGACGTAGCCGAAGAAGATCAGGGAGAAGACGAGGGCGAGCGCTTTGAGCGAGAGGTTCTCGGTGAACGTCTCTCGAAGCCATGACTTCATGACGACGGATCTCCACTCGGGTCATTGGGCTGACTCCCAGCTCGCGGCATGGGGCGGGGCTGGCTCGGTCCCCGGAGCTCGTCACTATCCGAATCGAAGCTCGGGCTTTCCGGGCGGATGCTCTTGCGCAGGGGAGGCGGCAGAGGGCTCGGGTTCAGCGGGGGAGGGGGAATGCTGGAGGCGCGCTCAACCTGCGGCAAATCCAGCTTCGGCGGGGGCTCCGAGTGAGCGATGCGTTCCTGGGCGCGGGAGCGGGTGCTGCGGCGCTTTCTGCGTTGTGCCTTGGGGTCGAGGATCGACAGCAGCATGTCGCGCAGCTCGGGAGCCTCGAGGTCGGCGGCGATGTTTCCGTTGAAGCAGCAGCTGATGGTCCCGCGCTCTTCGCTGACCACAACGACCACCGCGTCCGTCTCCTCGGTGATGCCGAGAGCGGCCCGATGCCGAGAGCCGAAGCTCGGGTCGAAACTTCCCTCTTTGGGCATGGGGAAGAAGACGCCGGCCTTGGCGACCCGGAGGTTCCGGATGATCACCGCGCCATCGTGCAGCTTGTTGATGCCCTCGGGGACGAACAGCGTCACGAGCAAGTCTGCGTTGACCTTGGTGTCGACGTCGATGCCGCGATTGTTGCCGACGAATTCGTCGAGGTTCGCTTCCTGTTCGATAGTGATGATGGCGCCGATGCGGTGCCGGGACAGGATGCGCGCGGCCTCCACGACCTCGTCGATCACCTCGGTCTGTTGTGCGCGATGCGCGCCAGAGAGGAAGGTCTTGCTCCCGAAACGCTCAAGGGCACGCCGAATGTCGCTCTGGAACACGACGACGCTGACGATCAGGAGCGACTCCAGGGGCACCCGGACCAGGGCCTCGACTGACTTCAAGCCGAGGCGCTCGGCGATCAAATAGAGGAGGAAGAAGAGGACGAGGCCGATGCCGATCTGGACGGCTTTGGTCCCTTTGACGACGAGCAGAAGCCGGTAGAAGACGTAATAAACGACAGCGATGTCCGCGATCGCGCGCAGCGCATCAATGGGCGTGCGGATGGCCAGGGAGCGCCCAATGAGCTCAAGCATCAAGCCCCCTCTTGAGAGCGTGCATCACGCCGAGGGCTTGGGAGGTTTCGTGGACATCGTGGACGCGCAGCACACTGGCCCCCGCGCTCACGGCATGGAGAGCGGCTGCGATCGATCCTCCGAGCCGCCTGGCGGGGCTCTCGCCTTGAAAGCCGCGCAGGAAGCTCTTGCGGCTCGCGCCGACGACGATCGGGGCTTCGAGTCCCCGAAACTCGGAGAGTCGGCGCAGAATCTCGAGGCTGTGCTCGGCGCTCTTGTGGAAGCCGAGCCCGGGATCGAACCAAATGCGCTCAGGATGGAGGCCTGCTCGGACAGCTCGATCGCGCGCTCGTTCCCACTCGTCTCGCACGTCGCGGACCGGGTCCTCGTAAGCATCGGACGGGTAGGAGGAGAAGCTCATCGACTGCATGGAGCCCCGGCTGTGCATGAGGATGAGGTGGGCGTCGGAGTCGCGCACCACGCGCGCCAAGTCCTCATCTCCCAGGCATGACACGTCATTGACGATGTGCACACCCATTTTCAGGCATGCGCGAGCGACAGCTTGCGACGTTGTGTCGATGGAGACGAGAGCCCCTCGCTCCAGGGCGTACCTGAGCGAGGGTTCGGCGCGGGTGAGCTGAAGCTCCGAGGGCACGGGGCTCGAGCCGGGGCGAGAGGATTCAGGTCCGATGTCGATGATCTCGGCGCCCTCTTCGAGAAAGCGATCGATCTGCGCGCGCGCGGCGCTCGGGTCGGTGAAGAGTCCGCCGTCCGAAAAGGAGTCAGGCGTGACGTTCAGCACTGCCATCAAGGCAGCGCCTCGCGCTCGCACGGCTCTCTCTAGGACTTCTTGAACGGACTCCACGACAGTCCTGTCGGGTACCAATTCCGCCTCGCGAAAGCAAGAAACAAGCCAAAAAGCCACGGCTAGGCCGCGGCGGGGGACGCAGCCTGAGATCGCGCGCTCGCTGGCCTGGGGCTCGCTCGGCAGAAACGCGCCCTCAGGCTTCTCGAATGCCGGGGGCATCCCCTAGGATGCCAAGAGTCGTGAGCGGAGAGATCAAACGGACTCTGTTTCGTGACCTCTTCCTCGGGCGTCTGCGCGTCGACGGCTCAGAGGTCTATCCGCTCATTTCTCCTTCGGAGCTCGCGAGCCTCGAACCGACCTTCACGCAGCTCCGAAAGGCCGAGGACCTCGGAGGGGTTCTGCGCCTCCGCGCGCTCGATCTCTTGAAGCCGCGCAATGACATGAGCCTCTTGCTCGAGGCGCGGCTTGTTGAGCAGCTCGGCGGCGCCGATCCTTCGACGGCCCTCTCCTTCATCGCTCACCATGCGCTCGGACGGAAGCTCGTCGCCTCCTACGGCACTCCCGAAATCCAGCCCACGCTCCGGGACGATTCGGTGTTTGCCTTTGCGATGACGGAGGCGAGCCCGGGCAGTGACGCGAGCCAGGTCCAGACCTACGCGCAGCCCGAGGGGGACGGATTCCGGATTTTTGGCCGAAAACACTGGGTGACGAACGGCCTCTTTGCGACCCACTTTGTGGTGGTCGCGCGCACGACTCCCTCGCAACCGGGGAACAAGCCGCGCCTCACGGCGTTCCTCGTGCCCTCGAGCCCCGAGGTGATCCGCGAACCGGTCCGAAGTGACGTGCTCCCCGCCTCCGGCGTCGCAGAAATCTCCTTTCATGGCGCGCTGGTGCCGAAGGAAGCGATCCTCGGCGAATACGGTAAGGGCTTCCGGGCAGTGATGAGCGGTTTGTCGGAGGCGCGACTGCTCTTATCGGCAGCGATCACCGGCGCCTCGATCCGCGCCTATTCGGACACCATCGAGCGCCTCAATCAAAGGCGCGCCTTCGGACGCCCCGTGGGGAACTTCCCTTCGGTCCAGGAGCGCGTCGCCGTGCTCCTCTCGGAGACCTTCGCGCTGCAGAGTTTGGTCCATTTGGTGGCCGGCATCGGCGACGCCTTTGGCACCGCAGATCCGCTGGAGCGGGGCCTCGCGCGCCTCGCCGCCAGCCGCATTTCGGCGCGGGTGCTCGACGCAACACGCGAGCTTCACGGCGCGGCCGCGTTTTCAGGCGACGTGACGCAGTCGCGGCGCTGGGCGGACACCCGCGCGCTCGCCTTGCTCGACGGCTCCGACTTAGCGCTCGAGTCCTTTGTGGTCCTGGAGGCGACCCGCGAGCTCAGAAAAGGCGGGCCTCAGGTGAGCTTGCCGCCCCTTCCTTCTCCGTTGCCCGAAGGACCCAAGGGGGTCGTAGAGAGGCTCTGGTCGTCGCGGCATGTCTCTCCGACGGAAGGGGCGCCTGGTTGTCGCCTGCGCTCTCTCGAGCTCTTGACCCGGGAGCTCGGCAACCAGGTGCGCCACCAGTTCACGAGTCACGGCGCAGAGTTCGTCGAACATCAACATGCGCATCGCAGGATCGCCAACGCCGCCCTCGAGCTCGCGGTGTGGCTCTCTGTCCTCATCCGCGTGCAAACGGAGGTGCAGCGAGTGTCGACGGTCGGAGCAGAGCGGATGATCGACGCCGCGAACCTCTTCACGGGCGGCGCAGAAGAGCGCGTCCGGCGCCAGTTCGAGCACCTCTCGCGCAACGAGGACGAGCTCAGAGATCGCATCGCCCGTCGCGCCTACACGGACGGCACCTATCCCTTCGACATTGTCGGCTAAAAGGCGCTGAAGAGCCCGAGCTCCGTCCACTCGCGAAACCAGGGGCCGAGGCCGCTCTCGAGCCTCTCCGCGGCGCCTTCGGCGCCTGTCGCCACTTCTTCACAGGCCTCTCCGAAGCGCTGCCCTGCGCTGAATGCTAAGAGGAGCTCGAAGGCTTCCTTCGAGAGCTCCTTGTCATAGAGATCGAGGTCTCTGTGGCGATAGATGATGAGGCGTCGCGGGGCAGGGGACAGGGGGGGCCAGGGCTTCTCCCTTCGCGAGGCGCGGCGCACATCGGCGACGGGATAGTCGAAGGTGAGGAGGGAGACGGAGGGCGCGAGGGTGAACTTTGCGCTCGTCCAGGCCTCGGGGGACAGGGAGAGCAAGTCGGAGAACTCGAGGTAACTCGTTTGAGGCGCGTCGAAGGCCCGCAAGTAGGCTCGTTCGAGCTCCGCCATCTCCAGGACAAACGCTGCCTTCTCTTCGGGAGCCAGTGGATCGAGTCCGGCCATGTTCGGCAGCGGAGGGTCGCCGTCTTGGGCTTTTTTCTTGAACTGATCGCGCAGGAATCGAGGCAGCTCCCAGCCGAGGCTCCGGAGCGAATATTCGCTCGGGGGATGGGAGGCCAAATAGAGGAGTACGAGCTTTTCGAAGGGATCTTCCCCGTAGAGGGCGAGAAGTCCCGGATAGTCTTCCTGGAGCGACTCCACATGCCGCAAGACGAACTGGCGGCGGTAGATCTCGATCTGTTCGACGGGCGTGAGCCGAGCGTTCCCGGTGAAGCGGAGCTCGGCCAAGCTTCGCTCTTCGGGGTCGAGCGCTAGAGGCTCCGCGCGGAGAATGGACGCGCAAAGTCCAGCTTGAAGCTGACTCAGGGGCTCGGGGAAAACGCGCGCCTCCGGTAAAGGCCGCACGGAGATGCTGGCGGAAGAGGTCCTGCGCGTGGACAGGGGGGACGATGAGCGCGAGAGGGGCGCGAAATCCGCGCTCTCGAGCGCTCTTGCGCGAGATTTCCCGAGACGCAGAGCTTCGTCGAGCACCTGGGCAAGAGGAGGGATCTGATCATCCCATTCGACGAGGGTCGAGATCGGCCCTGCGAGGCGGATCGTCTCCTCGTAAAGCCGGATCACGGGATCGGGACAAGGGCCGACGTGGGTGTCGATGATGTGCGTTCCGTGATGCGTATGACCGGCCATGTGGATCTGGAGGATCCGCTCATGGGGCACCTCGCGGATGAACTCGAGGGCTGAGAAGTCATGGTTGAAGGAGGAGACGAAGACATTGTTGACGTCGAAGAGGAGGCCGATGTCCCCTTCTTCCAGGACCGCACGGATGAACTCCCATTCGCTCATCTCACTCTGGGTGTAGGCCAAGTAACTTGAGGTATTTTCGAGCCCGAAGGGGCGCCCCAGGTAGTCTTGGATGAAGCGGGCGCGCCGGGCGACTCGGCGCACCATCTCTTCGGTGTAAGGGAGCGGGAGCAGATCGTGGAGGTGGGTTCGTCCGACGCTGGAAAAGCAAAAATGGTCCGTGACCCAGGGCGGATCGACGCGGTCGACAAGTTTCTTGAGTTGCGTCAGGTACTCGCGATCGGGCTCCTCGGCAGCTCCGATGGACAATGAGACGCCGTGCAGAACGACAGGATAACGCTCGCGAACCTGGTCGAGGAAATAGAGCGGTTTTGCGGCGCCGCTCATATAGTTCTCGCTGATGGCCTCGAAAAATCCGACGGGATGCCCCTCGCTCAGGATTTCCTGGTAGTGTCTGGGCCGGAGGCCAACTCCCACGCCGAGGTCTTTCACCTCAAGATGGCCGGGGCGCTTTGGGCTCAGCATTGACATCGCCTCCACTCAAGCACGGGATATCCTCTTTCGGGATTCGTTTTTTCATAGGTCATGTCAGCGCAATTTTGGGAGCCCCCGCGCAGTCCGCGCGCCGCCTTCGAAGCCCGGCGGGCGCGCCTCTGGGCAGAGCTCGGGCCGAACGGTCTCGGGTCGATCTGCTTGCCGAGCGGCTTTGCCCGACCGCGGAACTTCGCCCACAACGTTTACCCGTTTCGGGCTGAGAGCCATTTTCTCTACTTCACAGGTCGGCATCTGGAAGGAGCGCTCTTTGTCGTCGAAGACGGAGTGGAGCGACTCTACCTCCTCGAGCGTGACCCGGAGGAGGCCCTTTGGTCAGGCCCTCCGCCCACCTATGAGGAGCTCAGCGAAGAGCTCGGTCTCGAGGTCCGTCCCCTCGGCGATTTTGAGCCGCGCGCCGGGATGGCGACCTTGCCTCCCCAGGATGAAGAGACGGCGCTCTGGCTGTCCGCGCTCCTCGATCGAACCGTCGAAGCTCAGTCCGGTCCCGACCTCGTCGACGGGGATGAGGCTCTGGCTCAAGTGATGGTGGATTTGCGCCTCAGGCACGACGCCTGGGCTCTCGAACAATTGCGCTTTGCGGCGGGCGAGAGTGGCAAGGCTCACGAACAGGGCATGCGAGTGGCCCGGCGCGCCTCTCGCGAATACCAGGTGCGAGCGCAGATGGAGGCGCGGCTCGGAGAGAGCGCGCTCCGTCCTGCGTATGGCTCGATCGTCACGATGTGCGGCGAAGTCTTGCACCAGCCGGACTCGAGTGGCCTGCTCGGACCCGGTCTCCTGCTCTGCGACGTCGGAGGCGAAACTCCCGAAGGGTTCGCGGGAGATGTGACGCGGACCTGGCCGAGCTCGGGGCGCTTCTCCGGCGTCGAGAGGGAGGCTTACGAGGCGGTGCTCCGGGTCCAGCTCGACGCTATTGCAGGCGCTCGTGCAGGGGTCTCTTATGGTGAGCTCCATGAGAGAGCTTGCCTCTTGATGGCGGGAGAACTCGTCGGGCTCGGGCTCCTCGAAGGGGCTCCCCGGGACCTCTTCGATTCGGGCGCATTGAGCGTCTTTTTCCCGCACGGTCTTGGGCACCTGCTCGGACTCGATGTCCACGATATGGAAGATCTCGGAGATCGGGCGGGCTACGGACCGGAGGCGCAGCGCGCGGACCATCCGGCGTTTCGCGCGTTGCGCCTGAATCGGGTCCTTGAGCCCGACATGGTCGTGACGATCGAGCCGGGCCTCTATTTTTCGCCTCTCTTGCTCCGACGCGCCAAAGAAGACCGCACGATCGCTCGACAGATCCGCTGGGCCGAGGTCGAGCGCTTCCGCAGCGTCCGGGGCATTCGCATCGAAGATGACGTGCTCGTGACGGACGAAGACCCCGTCATTCTGAGCGCGAGCGCGCCGAAGAGCGTGGCAGAGATCGAGGCATGCCTCGGAGCTTGAGCTGACTCACTCGGCGTCTTGTTTCTGCGGAGCTTCGCTCGTCCGCCCGGAGTGGGCGAGCATGGGCGCCCGCCCTTTGGGCGCCTCGGCGTAATCGTGCAGCCGGTACTGGATCTTGCGCACACTGATGCCGAGCATCTCCGCCGCGCGAGTCGTCGAGCCGCCCACGTAGGCGAGGGTCTCGAGGATCGCGTAGCGCTCGATCTCCGCGAGAGTGGCTCCGGGGATCTTCGGGATCTTGGACTCTTCGCCGCGGAGCTGCTGAAGCTCGAGGGGCAGGTGGCGCGTCTCGATGACGTTTCCCTCGGCCAGCACGACGGCCCGCTCGATCACGTTCTCGAGCTCGCGCACGTTGCCGGGCCACTCGTAGGCGAGGAGCAGGCGGGCCACCTCGTCACTGAAGCGTAGGTCCGAGCGGTGGCTCTCCTTGGAGAATTTCTCGAGGAAGTGACAGGCCAGACGGAAAATGTCGTCTTTGCGATCTTTGAGCGCTGGGAGCTTCAGGTTGATCACGTTGAGGCGATAGAAGAGGTCCTCGCGGAACTTCCCCTCGTCGACCATCTGCTTCAGGTTTCGGTTCGTGGCAGCGACCAATCGGACGTCGACTTTGATCGCTTCATTGCCGCCGACCCGTTCGAACTCGTGCTCCTGAAGCACGCGGAGCAGCTTGACCTGGGTCGTGGGCGAGATCTCTCCGATTTCGTCGAGGAACAGCGTTCCGCCGTTGGCCTGTTCGAAGCGACCGATGCGCCGCCGTTCGGCGCCCGTAAACGCGCCTCGCTCGTGTCCGAAGAGCTCACTCTCGAGCAACGACTCGGCGAGAGCCGCACAGTGCAGCTTGACGAAGGGCTTGTGGGCTCGGTCCGAGTGATGGTGGATCGCCGACGCCACGAGCTCCTTGCCCGTTCCGGAGTCTCCGGTGATGAGCACGGTGGCGCGGGTGGGAGCGACCTGGACCACACTCTTAAAGATCTGCTGCATCTCGGCGGACTCGCCGATCAGGTTGTCGAAGCGGACGCGGTCGGCGAGCTGCTGTCGCATCCGGCGCGCGTCTCGACGGAGCTCCACGCCTTCGACGGCTCGCTCGAGCACGACCAGGAGCTCATCGCTGTTGAGAGGCTTGACCAAGTAGTCGGTGGCGCCGCTCCGCATCGCCTGGACCGCGGTCCCCACGGCTCCGAAGGCGGTCACCAGGATGACGGCGATCTCCGGGTCGAACTCCTTCAAGCGGCCGAGCAGCTCGAGGCCGTCCATGCCCGGCATCTTGATATCGGTCACCACCACGTCGGGACGGAAAGCCTCCGCCGCCGCGAGCGCACGGAAGCCGTCCGAGGCGGTCCGCACCGAAAATCCTTCGTCGTTCAAGATCTCTGCGAGCGCGCTCCGCGCGGTCGCTTCGTCATCCACTATGAGTACGCGGCCTTTTCCCATGAAGTCCTCTCGTCCCATAAGCACGAGCCGTGCCGAGCCCTTGGGGCTTGGTTCCGGCAAATTGTGCGCGGTGGGCGGCGTGGGTCCATCTTTCGGGCCGAACATGCCATGAATGTCGGGAAATGGCAGACGATGCGACGACCGAGCAGGACGCGAGTATCCTGCCCGCTGTAGCGGCCATGGGGGAAGCCTTCTTGCGGGTCGCGGCTACGTGCCCCGACGCGATCATCTTTATTTGCTCGGAGGGACGCATCGTATTCGCCAACCCGGCGGCGTCTCGGATGTTTGAGTACTCGCTCCATGAGCTCATCGGCGCCGACGTGCGCATCCTGATGGCTGAGCCGTACGCCTCACATCACAAGGCTTACGTCGCTCGCTACGAGAGCACCGGGAAGAAACAAGCCATCGGACGGATTCGCCTCGTCTCGGCGCGCCGCTCGAGTGGCGCCGAGTTCCCGATTGAACTTTCGATCACGCCGCTCGGTGATGAGAGCTTTGGGGCCAAGTACGGAGCGTTCATTCGCGACGTGAGCGAGAAGGTGCGCCTTCAGGCTGAGCTCATGGATCGAGAGCGTGTGGCCACGGTGGGCACCACAGCGTCCATGCTCGCCCACGAGATCGGCAATCCGCTGAACAACATGGCGCTCCAGCTGCAAGCGCTCCGACGCCGTCTTGGGCGCATCGGCGCTGACGCCGATGAGGCTGTAAATAAGGTAGATTCCTGCTTGACGGAGGTCGAACGACTGAGCCGCCTGGTGAACGAGTTCCGCGCTCTGTCGGGCCGGAGGAGGCTCGATCGGAAGCGGGTGAACGTCACGAGGATCATCGAATCCGTGCTCGCGGGGATGAGCCGGGGACGTCAGAACATTGAGGTGGTGCGGGAGTTTGGGGACGAGGGAGCTTTGGTCTTCGCCGACGCCGACAAGATGCAGCAGGTGTTTTTGAACCTCTGTCATAACGCCGCCGAGGCGATGCCGAACGGTGGGCAGTTGACGGTCCGTACGGGCGCTCACACGGGCGAGTACTACGTCGAGGTTACGGATACCGGCCCGGGCATTCCGGAGGGGATGGACGTCTTTGAACCCTTCGTGACGACCAAGGCGGACGGCACTGGCCTCGGGCTCGCCATCTGTTCGGAGATTGTGAGAGAACACGAGGGCTCGCTCACCTATGAGTCGAGCTCGGCCGGGACGACTTTCCGGCTCCGGTTGCCCCTCGGCGCGCACCAAGACGCGCCTGTGAGCGAGTGAAACCCGAGGGCGGCGCGGTGAGCCTCCGGGCCCAGCGAAAACCACGAGAAAACCCTCTTAAAGATAAGAGACCAGTGGTCAGCGCATAATTTGCACCAGAGGGGCTCCTGGCGCAAATTATGCGCTGGGGCCGGGTGGGTTTAGGCGCCTCCGCGCTGGAGATCCGCGTAGTGACTGGGAAATGAGTGATTTCCCACCCGTGGCACCTCTTTTGCTCATGGCCCTGGCGCATGTCAGGGCGCACAGAGAATTTTACCTACAACGATGCGATCACCCGCAAGTTCGTCATGGCGACGATCTTCTGGGCCGCGGTAGCCACTCTCATAGGGCTTTGGCTCGCCCTGATGCTGGTTCGCCCCGAACTCAGCTTCGGCTTGCCTCAGCTCACCTTCGGCCGGCTGCGCCCGCTTCACACGAACGCGGCCATCTTCGCCTTCGCCGGCAACGCGATCTTCGCGGCCGTCTACTACTCGAGCCAACGTCTCTTGAAGGCGCGGGTCTTCTCCGATGGCTTGGCGGACATCCACTTCTGGGGCTGGCAAGCGATCATCGTCGCCGCTGCCCTCACGCTGCCTTTCGGCATCAGCCAGTCGAAGGAGTACGCGGAGCTCGAGTGGCCCATCGATATCGCTATCGCCGTCGTCTGGGTCCTCTTCGCGGTGAACTTCTTCGGGACCATCGCGAAGCGCCGTGAGCGACACCTCTACGTCGCGATCTGGTTCTACATCGCCACCATCGTCACCGTCGCGATCTTACACATCTTCAACAACCTGGTGCTCCCCTCAGGGCTCCTCAAGAGCTACCCCATCTACGCGGGCGTCCAAGATGCCTTCATGCAGTGGTGGTACGGGCACAACGCGGTGGCCTTCTTCCTGACGACGCCCTTCCTCGGGCTCATGTATTACTTCCTGCCGAAGGCCGCGAATCGCCCGGTTTTCTCCTACAAACTCTCGATCCTCCACTTCTGGTCGATCGTCTTCATCTACATCTGGGCCGGCCCGCATCACCTCCACTACACAGCGCTGCCGGAGTGGGCCTCAACGCTCGGCATGTTGTTCTCGGTCATGCTGTGGATGCCCTCTTGGGGCGGCATGATCAACGGGCTTTTGACCCTGCGCGGCGCTTGGAACAAGGTCGCCGAAGATCCGGTCCTGAAGTTCTTCGTCGTCGGCATCACTTTCTACGGCATGGCGACCTTCGAAGGTCCGATGCTCAGCATCAAGAGCGTCAACGCCTTGAGCCACTACACCGACTGGACCATCGCTCACGTGCACTCGGGCGCCCTCGGCTGGAACGGCTTCATGGCCTTCGGCATGCTCTACTGGCTCGCGCCGCGCGTCTTCCAGACCAAGAAGCTCTACTCGACCAAGCTGGCTGAGGTCCACTTCTGGATCGGCTCTTTGGGCATCCTGTTTTACATCGTCGCCATCTACGCGGCCGGTGTGACCCAGGGGCTCATGTGGCGCGCCTTCGACGAGACGGGTCGCCTCGCTTACCCGGACTTCATCGAGACTGTGGTCCGCATCATCCCGATGTACTGGGTCCGCGTGATCGGAGGCTCGATGTACGTCCTCGGCATTCTGCTCGGCGCCTACAACATCGTCATGACTTGGGCGGCTCGTCCGTCGAAGTACGAAGAGCCGGTTCAGAGCGCGCCCGCGCTCGCTCCTTACCAAGGTGAAGAGCCGCGCCTCATCATTCCCTTCCACTCCACGCTTTCTCCCGCGGGACACAGGCTGCGCTACTTCGCCCAGGCCGCTTGGCACCGCGCTTGGGAGCGGCGTCCGCTCAAGTTCACAGTTTGGGTGACGATCGCGGTGGTCGTGGCCTCGCTGTTCGAGATCATCCCGACGTTCTTGATTCGCTCGAACGTCCCGACCATCGCGACGGTCACGCCCTACACGCCCCTCGAGCTCTACGGACGGGACATCTACATCGAAGAGGGCTGTTATAACTGCCACTCTCAAATGATTCGGCCGATTCGGGCCGAGACCGAGCGGTACGGTGAGTATTCGAAGCCGGGCGAGTTCGTCTACGATCGCCCGTTCCAGTGGGGCTCGCGGCGCATCGGTCCCGACCTGGCGCGCGTCGGCGGGAAATATCCGCACCTTTGGCACGTGCGCCACATGGAGCAGCCGACCTCGACTTCTCCCGCCTCGATCATGCCGCCGTACGCGTGGCTGCTCGAGGACGACATTGAGTTTGGTGTGATCCAGTCCCGCGTCGACACCATGGCGATGCTCGGCGTGCCCTACGGCGAGGCGCTGAAGAGCGCCGAGGAGATGGCCCGGGCTCAGGCGCAGGAGATCGCCGCGGAGATCGAGAAGCAAGGCGGCCGCGCCGGGCTCGAAGGAAAGAAGATCGTAGCGCTCACCGCATACCTCCAGCGGCTGGGGACCGATCTCAAGAAGAAGCCCAAGGTAGAGCCGGCTCCTTCTGAGCAGGCGCCTGTGAAGACCGCGAGCGCGGGAGGTGACAAGTGAAACTCTCGGACGTGATGAGCGCAGCAAACCTCTCTTTTTATGCGGAGGTAGGCCTGTGTTTGTTCCTTGTCGTGTTCGTGACCGTGGTCGTGCGCACCTTCCGCCGCGGTTCGCAGGCTGAGTTCGATGAGCTGCGCAGGCTCCCGCTCGGAGGAGACGAGGAATGAACGCCGTGAAGGACGAGACGACGATGGAAAGTGAAGAACGAAAGGACAGCGGCTCCGATGTCTCTCTCTTGGATCACGAGTACGACGGGATCCAAGAGTTCGACAACCCGATGCCGCGCTGGTGGGTATGGCTCTTCTGGGGGACGCTCTGGTTCTCCTTGGCGTACCTTTTCCACTACTGGGTCGGCAACGGTCAGTCAGTGCTCGCGGCCTATGAGGACGACGTGCGCGAAGCGGCGGCCATCATGGCTCAAGAAGCCATGAATCAGGCGGTCACTGAGGAGTCGCTCGCGCCGCTTCTGGCGGACGCCGGCACAACCGCGGCTGGTCAAGGCGTTTTCGCCGGGAAATGTTCGCCTTGTCACCTCGAAGGTGAGGGCTCCATTGGTCCAAACCTGACCGACCAGCACTGGATCCACGGCAAGGGCACGCTCATGGACATCTATCAGATCGTCTCGGACGGCGTCCCTGAGAAAGGTATGCCTGCCTGGAATCGTCAACTGTCGCCCGCGGAGCTGCGTCAAGTCGTCGCCTTCGTCGGCACTTTGCGCGGGAAGAACATGCCGGGCAAGGCGCCTGAGGGGACCCTCGTCGAATAAACAACGAAAGGGCAAAGAGACGATCATGGCAACACCGCGGCTCTACGAAGGCCGAGTCCTCCCCACACTGAACCAGGATGGGACTCGGAGGCAGATTCGTCCGCGCCTCTACACGGGTCGGTTCCTCACGGGCCGCCGGATCGTTGCCTACGCTCTGATCGCGCTCTTTGCCCTGATGCCGCTCATCAAAATGAACGGCAAGCCTCTGATGTTGCTCGACGTGGTCGAGCGTCAGTTCACGCTCTTCGGTCGGACGTTCCTTCCCACCGATGGCGTCCTGTTGATGCTCGTCCTCCTCGGCCTCTTCATCGGCATCATCGCGCTCACTGCGCTCGTCGGGCGCGCTTGGTGCGGCTGGGGCTGTCCTCAGACCGTCTACATGGAGTTTTTGTTCCGGCCCATCGAGCGGCTCTTTGAGGGGGATGAGCGAGCGCAGATGGCCCTCGACAAGAAGGGCGGAGGCGCGCGGCGAATCGCCAAGAACGTCGTGTTTTTGCTGCTGTCGGTGGTCGTCGGCAATATTTTCCTCGCCTACTTCGTCGGTGCCGACCGGCTCTTCACTTGGATGGGCCAGTCGCCGACGGAGCATCCCCAAGGCTTCGCGGTGATGGCCGTGACGGCGGGGCTAGTCTTTTTCGACTTTGCCTACTTCCGCGAGCAGATGTGCACGGTGGCCTGTCCCTACGCGCGGCTGCAGGCGGCGCTCCTTGATAAGGACTCGCTCATCATCGGCTACGACGTGAAGCGAGGGGAACCCCGGAGCTTTGGCAAAGGCAAGGCTGGGAGCGGTGACTGTATCGACTGCGGCGCGTGCGTGAAGGCATGCCCGACTGGTATCGATATCCGCGAAGGTCTCCAGCTCGAGTGCATCGCCTGCGCCCAGTGTGTGGACGCTTGTGACTCGATCATGACCAAGATCAAAAAGCCCAAGGGCTTGATCCGTTATGCGAGTCAGAAGAGCCTACTTGGGCAGACCAATCGAATCTTCCGGCCGCGCGTGATCATCTATGGAGTGCTCCTGGTGGGGATTACTGCCGCGCTGATTTTCGTGGGTGGTTTGCGCAAAAATGCCCAAGTGACCGTGTTGCGTGGCGTCGGCGCTCCCTACGTCGTGACGAGCGAAGGGGTCCAGTCGCAGCTCCGCGTGAAGATCGAAAATCACCAGTCGAGCGAGGCGACCTACGAGCTCAGTATCAAGTTCGGAAGCTCCGGGCAGGAGAAGGTCGCCTCCGAGCTCGGCGGGCGGGTCATCCTCCCGGAGAACCCGGTGACGATCGAGGGGCTCGGGCGGCGGACCGTGGGAGGTTTCGTGATCATGCCCCCGGGGGTCTTCGACCGCGGCCAGCTTCCGATCAAGGTCACGGTGTCGGACGGCCAGGGCGACACACAGACGATTCACTATCAACTGATTGGTCCTTCACCATGAAAAACGCTGCCGCCTTGCCCCAGTCCCCGACCCTCACCAGCGAACCGCTCACCCGCGCCGGAGCGTTTTTCATGCTGCTCCCTGTGCTGCTCTTGGGTGTCGGCGTTTTTGGCTGGATCTGGATGATTCGCCTGGCGGTCGACGATCCGAGCGCGGCGATTGAGCCCGACTACTACGCCCAGGCGTCCCACATCGACGCGAAAAAAGCGCTGATGGCGCAGAGTGAAGCGCTCGGCTGGAAGGCCAACGTGGAGGCCGAGTGGGCAGAGGGCGCTCAGGGGACGCTCCGGGTGCGCCTGGTCGACAGTGAGGGAGCTTCTCTCGAAGGACTTGAGGTCACGGCGACCGCCTTCCCCAACGTGCGGGCTAGTGACCGCCAGGAGCTCGCGCTCTCGCCGGACGACGCGGGAATCTATGAGGGCCGCCTGATGCGGGCGCGCGCGGGGATTTGGGAGCTGCGCCTTCGGGCCAAAAAAGGCACAGATGAGTTCCATTCGACGGTTCGTTTCGAGCTGCCGCGGCGCGGGCAGCAGAGTCTTGGGGAGAAGCTCCCATGACGCTCGGGCTGCTCGCTGGAGTTTTCGGCGCGAGCTTGCTCGCGAGCGCCCATTGCGCCGGCATGTGCGGACCGTTTGTGGCCTTCTATTCGGTCGGAGAGCGCTCAGGCCGCGCTCACTTTGTCTACCACGGAGAGCGGGCGCTCATGTACAGCGCGCTGGGCGCGCTCGCTGGAGCGATCGGCGGAGGCCTCGATTTGCTCGGAGAGCGAGCCGGGCTGTTCCGGGTGGCGGCGCTTGTGGCGAGCGTGCTCACGGTGCTCCTTGGCGCGCTCGCCTTTGTACCCCGGGCGCGCCTCCTCAAGTTTGTTCCATCCTTCCTCCCGGAGCGCTTGGTCCAATTGAAGCGCAAGGATGCTGTCACGAAGGCCGCTGTCTTGGGCCTCACGACGCCCCTTTTGCCTTGCGGAACGCTCTACGCGTTTGTGACCCTCTCGGCGGGCGCGGGCGGTCCCTTCGAGGGGGCTCTCGTCATGTTTGTCTTCTTCCTCGGGACGCTGCCGGGCCTGCTCGGATTGGGGGCGCTGAGCGCCCATATCGGCCGCTGGTTCGGGGCTCGTTTGCCGCGGGTCATGGGAGCGGTCCTGGTGATGGTTGGACTATTTGGGATTTATGAGCGCAGCCGAGCGTTCCAGCTGGACGGGGGAGGGGAGGCTCAGGTGAGCTGCCATGGCCAGCACTGACACGCCTCGCACTTCGGATACTTGTGCCCATTGTGGCTTGCCCGCCGTAGCCGGAATCGGTCGGCCGGGAGGCCCGAGCTTTTGTTGTTCGGGCTGCAAGACGGTCTACGAGCTGCTCGAAGCGGCCGATCTTGGTCAATATTACGCGCGGCGAGAGGAGCCGACCGGGAGACCTGCGGGCGCTCTCGACGCGATCGCTTCCAAGTACGCGCGCCTCGATCAGCCAGAGTTCGCCGCGCGCCTCCTGCCTCACCCGGAGGGGGATTGTTCCGTGGAGCTCGGGCTCGACGGGCTCCACTGTGCCGCCTGCGTGTGGCTGGTCGAGAGACTCCCGCGCCTGGAGCCCGCGGTCACAGAGGCTCGCGTCGACTTGAGTCAGCGCACCGTATCGCTGCGTTTCTTCCCCGAGCGCGTGCGCCTCTCCCGGCTAGCTGCTCGCCTGGACAGTCTTGGATACACACCGTCGCCGCTTGTGGCCGGACATGCGCGGGAGAGTTTGCGTCGCGACCGCCGCGATCTGATTGTGCGAATGGGGGTTGCCTTTGCTTCGGCCGGAAACGCGATGCTCATGGCATTTGCGCTCTATAGCGGCGAGGTGGGCCATGGCGCGGGCAGTATGAGCGAGCCATATCGACGACTCTTTGAGGTCGGAAGTTTGCTCGTGAGCCTACCGGCTCTTTGGGCCTCGCTCATCTTCTTCAAGAGCGCGCTCGGCGCTCTTCGAGTGAAGACGATCCACATGGATCTCCCGATCGCGCTCGGCATCACCGCTGCTTATGGGTACGGGATCTACGGCGTGATCACCTCGCGCGGGGAGCTCTACTTCGACTCGATCACGATGCTCATCTTCTTGCTCCTGGTCGGTCGCTACCTGCGCAATCGACATGAGTCTTCCCACGCCGATGCTCTCGAGCTGGCGAGCACCGTGACCCCTGCTGAGGCTCGCCTTCTCAGCGATATCGACGCACCGGCGGGCTCGGGGACGCTGGTGCCCACGGACGAGCTCCGCCCCGGTCAATGGGTGGAAGTGTTCTCTGGAGAAGCCGTGCCCGTGGACGGCAAGGTGGCGCGCGGCGCGTCCGAGCTCGACCTGTCCCTCCTGAGTGGGGAGTCGGCGCCTGTGCCCGTGGGGCCCGAGGATCGCGTGTACGCCGGTGGAACGAATCAGACCCGCCGGATCGTCGTTGAGGTCGAAAGGGCCGCGAGCGACTCGCGAGCGGCTTTGTTGATGAAGTCTGTCGAACAGGCCCTGCGTACCCGTGCGCCACTCTTACAAACGATCGACCGCTGGGCGGCTCCGTTCACAGTTGCGCTGATCGCCCTGGCTTTAGTGGTAGCCGTTGGGGTGAGCGTTACCGTCTCGCCTGAGGAGGGCATGCGGCGAGCTCTCGCGATCCTTGTGGTGGCCTGCCCTTGTGCGCTCTCGATGGCGACCCCGCTTGCCTTGAGTGCAGCGATCGGCCAGGCGGCGCGCGAGCGGGTGCTCATTAAAGGCTCGGCGACCGTCGAGGCCCTCGGCACGCCGTCTCTGCTCGTCTTCGACAAGACCGGGACGCTGACCGAAGGTCGGCTCAGCGTCGTTGCGTTTCACGGCACGCCTGAGATAGGCGCTCTGATCGCGCGCGCCGAAAAGGGCTCGAGCCACCCGGTGGCGCGCGCGCTCGCCCGAGATCTGGGCTCCTTGACGCCGAGCGCTCCGATCGAAATTGAGGCCGTCAAGGAAGTACCCGGGGCTGGCCTCGAAATCAGGTCGAACCTCGGGACATTCTGGGTAGGTTCGGAGCGGTTCCTGCGGAGCTTGGGGGTCGAGCTCCAGCCTGACGGCGGAGCTTGCCCGCGTCTCGAAACGGGCACCGTGCGAAGTCGCGTCCTTGTGGGCTCTTCTGGGCGTTTGGTCGGCGAGGTTTGGCTCGATGATCCGCTCAGGGAGGGAGCTCGAGACGGCTTGCTCCAGCTGAAAGCCTTGGGGCATCGCCTGGCGCTTTTGTCCGGAGATGCTCCCGAGGCGGTCGCGAGGGTGAGAGGGCTCCTCGATCCGGGGCACGAGCTCTTTGAGTTTGCGGTCGGCGCCGCGAGCCCGGAAGAGAAGCTCGCGCGGATCGCTGAGTGCGCGGAGCGCGGGCCGACCATCATGATCGGCGACGGCATCAATGACGCCGGGGCGCTCGCGCGCGCTCACGTGGGCGTGGCAGTGTCCGGGGCCGCTGAGGCCAGCATGCTCTCTGCGGATGTTTACCTGGCGAACGCCGGGATTGGCCGAGTCGTGGAGCTCTTTGAAGGAGCTCGCCGTGCCCTTCAGACGGTGCGGCGTGGTCTCCTGCTCTCCCTCGGCTATAATGTTGTGAGCGTGGGCTTGGCCGCGGTGGGGATTTTGGGGCCGCTCGGGGCGGCGGTGCTGATGCCGCTCAGCTCGATTTCGGTGGTCACGAACGCGTTCCGAAGTCGCTCGTTCGCTCGGAAGGGAGATCGGGGGCCCGGAGCACATGCCGCCCGATCAGCGCCGGCGCCGTTTTTCCCAGCGACCCAGCCAGTCCCGGCCAAGGTGGAGGTTCTATGAGTGTATTGTTTGTGGTGCTGCCGATCGCTCTTTTGGCTTCGGCAGCAGCGGTCTTCGCTTTCGTGTGGGCGTCGCGCTCGGGACAGCTGGATGACCTCGAGACCCCTGCGCTCCGGGCCATCGATGAGGACGATCGCCCGGGCGCTGCGTGTGTCTCAAGCGCCGCGGCTTCGGAGCAGGTCACGCAAGGTCGCACAGGCGTCGACGGTCGTGAAAATCCCGACCACCTTCCCGTTCTGCATGACCACGGCTGAGCCGTACTTCTGCTGAGCCATCTCGTCGGCCACCTCATCGAGTGGGGTGTCCGGCGGGACCGCGTAGACGTTGGTCGACATGGCTTCTTCGACGAGCATGGTCTCCGGATCGACGTCCCGCAGGGTCTCCACCAGGTGGAGGTCGCGTTCAGTGACAATGCCTACGAGCTTTCCACCGTCGAGGACCGGGAGATGGCGGATATTGTACTCCCGGAGTCGCCTGTGGGCCTCGATGAGAGGTTGCTGACGTCCGACCGAATGCGGCGAGGGGGTCATGTACTTGCGAATGATCGGCATGGGGTGGGGCATCCCATCTCCCAAGCAGGGATCGTGCCGGCCCTTCGACGCCGCTCCTGCGCGGTAGACGGCTCGAAGCGGGGGCGGCCCCGCTCCTTTCACAGCAAATTTCGCGCGCTTTCGCCGGAGGCAGCGCAGGTCTTGCGCCGCGTTCGCGCCTTCAGGCGCACACTTCCGCTGCGAGCTCTTCCGCCGCGTGGACGCGTTCGGTCCATTCCTCGTCGACGGGACAGACCGCTTCGATCAGCTCTTCGAGAGGAGCGTCCCCTTCGAGCAGGGTCCGCGCCTGGGCGGACCCGGTGAGAAGATCGAAGGCCGGGTGTTCGGACTCGAACTCGTAGACGCGCGTCAGGAATTTGAAGTCCTCGGGGGCGAGCTTCTTTGCGTGCCAGATGAGCGAGAGGTAGGTCTTGAGGGGCCGGAACTCGATCGGATTCGTGACGTGGACCATCACGCCACCACACACGGCCCCGTTATGCTTGTCGAACCAGGGGCGGAATCGGATGGGGCGGAGAAACGCGCCGGTCACGGAGCCGACAGCTTCGGCCCAGCGGTGCCCATCCAAAAATGGCGCGCCGAGCGCTCGGAAAGGCGTCGTGGTCCCGCGGCCTTCCGAGAGATTCGTGCCCTCGAGCAGGCAAGCGCCCGGATAGACGAGCGCTGTCTCAAGGCTCGGCATGTTCGGCGAGGGGGGCACAAAAGGACGGCCCCAAGCCTCTGCGGTCCTCCTTCGTTCCCAGCCATGGCACGGCACGACCGAAAGAGCGCCCTCGGGCCCGAGCGGGCGATCCTCGTGGTTGAATTGGCTCACGAGGAGCTCACCGATCGTCAGGGCGTGGCGGGCCACGATGGGCTCGAGGCCGACGAAGGAAAGGAAATCGGGATCTTGAGGGCGACCTTCCAACGTGAAGGGATCACCCGACAAAGGATTCGGGCGATCGAGGACCATGACGTGGACTCCCTTGTCGGCGGCGACCCGCGCGGCGAGGAGCGCCGTCCAGACGTAGGTGTAATAACGGGCCCCGACGTCGACGAGATCGACGACGAGCACGCTGATGTCCTCGAAGAGCTCGGGATTCGGTGCGAGCGAGGCTTTGGTCGTGCCGTAGAGGCTGACGAGGCGAGCCTCGCCCACCTGGGCGTCGTCTTTTCCGACAGGTTCCTCCGCCTGCTGGACTCCATCGAGGCCGTGCTCCGGAGAGAAGACGACTTGGATATCCGCGCCGAGCTCCCGGAGCACTGTGAGCGTCGAGGCGCCCCGCGCGTCGACCGCGGCGGCGTGCGTCAGGACGGCGATTTTCGCGCCCTGCAGGCGAGCTTTGGCTTGGTTTCTCCGCTGGGCGAGGACGTCGAGACCTACGAGCATCATGGGCCCGAACGCTAATCGCTGAGCACCACCGAGTCGATGGCCAATCTCGGGCCGCGCGTTCTCTCGAGACTATCCGCGGGGTCGCGGTGCGGGACCACGCCGGACCCGAGTGGTGTAGGAGGCCAGGATGCGACGCACACCGCGTCTGACGCCATCGGCCATGTCCGCCGAGACTACATGGGAGACGCCGGGTGCCTCGCGGTAGTCGACCTGGAGGCCCCGAGCGCGCAAGGCTTTCACGGTTGCGCGGCCTCGCGCTGTCGGAACGACAGTGTCGCTGCCCCCGTGTTGAGCGAAGAAGTAGGGGTACTTCGCGCCGGTTTTCGGAGTCGGATAGAGCTCGGGGGGAAGCCAGCCGGCCATCGGGAACGCGGCCGCGAAGAGCGTTGGGTAACGGGTGGCGAGGGCGAAGCTCATGATGGCTCCTTGAGAGAATCCCACCAAGATGGGTTTCCCGAGGGTCGGCCTGAGGCGCATGAAAGCCTCGATCGCCGGAGCGAGTTGGTCAGCGCGTCCGGAGAGCGAACGAGTGAAGAGCTGCGCGTCGTCGGCCAGAGTGGGAACCGCGAGCCAAGTGAAGCCGTCGCCCAGAGGATCCGGAGCCTGCGGAATGAACATTCGGAACGGCACGGGACTGTCGATGGTGGTGGCGGGAACCCGAGGACGATTGCCCCGCCCGTGCAGCAGAATGACGAGGGGGAGTTTGTCATCGGGGTGCCTCATGTTCCCGACGATGACCTCGAGATAATGAAAGGCGCCGATTTTCCCCTTTTCCACGTGGAGGCCGCGCTGCATCTCCGCGAGCTCCTCATTCGGCATGTCCGGATTCGCTTCCAGGGCCTCCCGGAGCAGCCGGGAAGCCGCGAGCTCGACTTCGAGGGAGCCGACGCGCCGGGGCGGCCACTCGGGGTCGATCGGCCCCTGGTAGCCCTCAGGAACGACCAAAGTCCGCTTCGGCTCGAGGACCGGAACGGCCTTCCCCTCGTCGGGCGGCCCCACGTGGCAGCCGAGCAGCGCGGAGCCAAGGGCAGCGAGGATGATCGGGGCCAAACGCCGCATTGTCTCGCCGGAGACTCCCAGGAGCGAAATCCCTCCGCAAGGCTAAAAAATTGCGTACCATGGGGGGTATGAAGCGGATCTTGGTGGTTGACGACGAAGAAAACATCAGGATTGTGCTCCGCACTTTTTTGCGGCGCAGTGGCTACGAGGTCGAGGTCGCCGCTGGCGGCGAAGAGGCGCTCGGGTTGATCGACTCCTTTGGTCCCGACTTCGTGATCACCGACGTGCGGATGCCGAGGGCGTCCGGGCTCGACCTGCTGTCGACGCTGAAGGCCAAGGGCAGCGACGCCACGGTCATCGTGATGAGCGCTTACGGCAGCCACGAGCAGGCCCTCGAAGCGATCCAGATGGGCGCTTATGACTACGTGAGCAAGCCTTTTGCTCCCGAAGAGGTCCTCCTCTGTCTCCGCAAAGCTGAGGAGCGAGAGGCCCTCAGGCGCGAAAACCGAGCCCTGCGTCGTGAGATCCAGGACGCAGCGCGTTTCGAGAACATCTTGGCCAAGAGTCAGGCCATGGAGAACATCTTTCGCACCATCGCGAAGGTCGCCGACTACAAGACCACGGTGCTCATCACCGGAGAGAGCGGCGTCGGTAAAGAGCTCGTCGCGCGCGCGTTGCACTCGAGATCGTCCCGGAAAAATGGCCCGTTTGTCGCGGTGAACTGCGGTGCGATTCCCGAGTCTCTCCTCGAGAGCGAGCTCTTTGGGCATAAGCGAGGAGCGTTCACGGACGCGGTCTCCGATCGGAAGGGACTCTTCGAAGAGGCGACGGGCGGGACGATCTTCCTCGATGAGATTGGGGAGATGCCCCTCTCGGTGCAAGTGAAACTCCTGCGCGTTCTCGAAGACGAGCGGATTCGGCGACTCGGCGAGAGCCGCGACATCCAGATTGATGTGCGGATTGTGACCGCGACCCATCGTGACCTCAGCGCTGAGGTGAAGGCGGGGCGTTTCCGTGAGGACCTATTTTATCGACTCAATGTCCTCCACGTGGCGGTGCCGCCCTTGCGCGAGCGGAAAGAGGACATTTCACTTCTGGTCGAATACTTCATCGACAGGAATAACAAGCGCCTTGGCACCGAGATCTCTGGTGTCGACAGCGAAGCTCGACGTCTTCTCTACGAGTATGCATGGCCGGGGAACGTGCGTGAGCTCGAAAACACCATCGAACGGGCCATGGTTCTGGCGGATGGGGCTCAAATCACCGCAGCCGAGCTCCCCGAGCGGGTGCGCGACGTCCGCGACCCGATCAAGGTACAGCTTGCCTCGGGCGAGCTCAGCATCAAGAAAACGAGCCGCTATATCGAAGAAATCCTGATCCGCCGGGCTCTGCATCGAACGAAGGGCAACCGCACGCGCGCCGCAGAGATCCTTGAAATCAGCCACCGCGCGCTGCTCTACAAGATCAAAGACTTTGCGATCACCGACCTCTGAGCCACCCGGGGCTGGGGCGGCTGGGAGCCCCGGACCCCGAGGCGCAGGGCCGGGTCAGGCTGACGTCCATGCCCGCATCCCGAGCTAACTTGCAAAAGGTTCGCGCCGCTCTTTTTTCGCTTCGACGAGGAGGCTAATCTTCGCGCCATGGTTCTCAAGGTGTCCAAAGTTAGCGTCTTGCTCGGAGGGTCTCTCCTTTTCGCCATCACGGCCTGCGGCGGCAACAAGCACAAAGTGCTCACTCCTGAGGAGCGCCTCGCCGAGCAGCTGGCGATCGCCGATGAACAAGAGAGCAGCCCCAGTCGAGGTCGCTGGGCAGATTCGGAGGCAGACTCGGAGAAGGCTGAGAAGTTCGATCCCGAGTTCGCTGACCACCAGCTCCGGCGCGCGACCTTGAACGCTGTGGACTGCCCGAACACTCTCCCTGACGATCAGAAGAAACAGTTCAAGCCCGGCACCGCCAAGGTCCAGATCATCTTCCAGACTGACGGTACGGTGAAAGAAGTCGTGATCGACTCAGCGTACGCGGACACTCCCGTGGGCGCCTGCGTGCTGCGCGCTTACGAGCCCGTCCAGATCAAACCCTACACCGGCACGGACGAGACCTTGGAGCGCGAGATCGAGCTCAAGATCATGACGGAGAAGGAGAAGAAGGCTGCCCAGGAGAAGGCCGCCAAGGAAGCGAAGGAAAAAGAAGGGAAATGATGCTTCTCGGAGCGCTCGAGTGGCGCTTTGGGCTCCAGAAATGAAGAGAGCCTCTTCCCAGCCAGGAAGAGGCTCTTCTCTTTGAATTGAAATAGACGTTCCAGGAGCAGTGAAGCGGCCTGCTTTCAGGCCGCTCCTGCGAGGATTCTCGTCTCACAAGAACCAAAGAACGAGCACAAGCGCCACGGCGCAGAGCCCTGAGAGCAGGTAGCCGAGAGGGGCGATCCGGCTCAGGGGCGAACTTTGGGCTCGAAGCTCGATGGAAGCGAATTGGCTAGCGTGTCGTTTGGCGCGGCCGCTGAGGGCGAGTGTCGCCGCCTGCAGGGCCGGATCGTCAGAAAGAGCGAACCGCATCGGGATCCGTGAAGTGCCAGCGTTCATACGCGATGTCCATGCGCAAAGCGGCTCCGCGAAAAAAAACTTGAGGTCCCAAGTAATTTTTTACACTCGAGACCGACCGCGCGCCGCCCACCATTCGCGATATTTCGACTGGGATAAACGCCTTTCACTCGCACTGCCGTGCGGATCGAACCCGAAGCGTTGGCCGGTGAGTCCGGCGAGCTCGTCCCCTGCGGCCCGTCGTAAGTCGACAGAGCTGTGGTCGAGCGCGAGGATCAGCCACTCGATGCGATCTTCGTCGCGGTGCTCATTCCAGAAGGCGCGCCAGGCCTGAATGTCGGTTCCGAAATCCTGACGCATCAGTACTGTGAGCGCCCACTTCGCGGCTCGCTTCACAGACTTATCATTGTCCTCGAGCAGTGAGAGCAAAGCGGGGATGGATTCGTACTCGCGAATATCGACGAGGGCCTCGATGGCTCCCGCGCGCGCATCGCCATCGAGTGTGGTGTCGACCGCCGCAGCTTCTACAGAGGAGCGGAGCGCTCTCCGGGCCATGGGATCGACGTTCATGCGCCGGGCCGAGGCCAACGCCGCGCGGCGCACATCGGGCACGCGGTCGAAGAGCCGCGTGGCGATCACCTCAGCTGCGTCCTTGCAGGGGATCTCGCCGAGGGTGAGCGTGGCCCAGCGGCGAACGACTGCGTCTTCGTCGCGGGACCGGATCGAGAGGAACGGCACGCTGCGTCGTCCGAGGTGCACGAGAACCCTCGGGATCGCACCGCACTCGGAGGCTCGAGCGGAGCTGGTGCGAGGTTCGGTGACTCGCCCGGGGAAGGCATTCATCAGCGCCGCAACAGCCGCCTCTCCGCCATCGACGAAGCGATCGAGGACCGACTCATCTCCCGCTTCGAGATCCTTGAGCCAACTCGTGTACTCGTCAGGTGGCGGGAGCTGGCTCGGCCTGAGAGAGGGAATCATCGGCGGAGCGTCAAACTCCTCCGGGTCATCTCGTTCAGCCCCAAACTCGTCGCATGAGAAGAGAGGCGCTCGACTGACCATGGTCCGCGCGCTGAGGCGCGGCGCGTCGTTCGGAGACAGTCCCGGGATGGTCTCGACGGGCCCCGCTGAGGGCGGAAGGCCAATGGGAGGCGCGGCCGGGGAGAGGCCTGGAATGGTCGCTACGGGGTGGCCGGCGTCGTTGTTGCTCGGCGCGAGGTCCGGAGCGGGCGCTTCCTCTTGTCCGCGCAGGCGCGCGTTTTCGTCGACTCGGATCGAGCGGCGGGGGCGCAATGGGGCGAAGCCGGCTGCGGCGAAGGGCTGCGGCGACTCGGGAAAGCGCGGAGGTTCAGGAGAAGTAGCGCGGGTAGTGCCCTTCGGAAATCCTTTGAGCGTACCCGGTGCCGCGGAGCCGCTGTCAGAAGTCGGTGGACGGCTCGAGCGAGAGGGGATCGCGAAAGAAGGGACTGGCGGAATCGCTGCGATACTGGTTCGGACGATCTCTTCGAGACCTTCTTTTTCGGATGCAGGCAGGAGGTCTGCCGCTGCCGAGAAACGACGGGCCGGTGGAGGCTGTTCGATGGGAGATTCGGGCGGCGCACTCTCGGTCAGTACAGGACCGACTTGGGGCGCGAGGTTCGGCAAAGAAGGGGGCAGGGGCGCCTCCGCGAGGGGGGGCGCTGCGGGCGGAATGGAGCTTCTCTTGGGCGCGAGGGAGGCGAGGCGGCTGAGCTCGCGTTTTTCGAGGACGAGCCGCCGGAGAGCTTCGCTGACCGGTTCTACCAAAGAGCTCAGCTGGAGCGAGTCAGGCGCTGACTTTTCGTTCGCGTCGAGCTCGAGCCATAGGAGGATGACGACGCGCTTTCGCACCAGGACGGGCACCAGCGCGACGTCACAGCCATGAGCACGGCCGAGATCCTCGAGCACACCACCTTCGATCCCGAGGACCTTCGGCCGAAAGATGGTGGGATGGGCCTCGCGCACAGCGCGCGAGAGAGAGCTCCTCAAGTCGAGGGGCACCTCGAGGGAGTGAATGTCGCGCGCGGGTTCGGAGCGGGCCTGAGCGAGCAGGCCGCGCAGTTCGCCTCGCGTGACCGCGAAAGAAGCCGCGAAAGGGAAGGCCTCGAGGCAGAGTTCGAGGGTGGCTCTGAGGAGCGCGTCTCGCGATGGAGCCTTCTCGATCGCCTCGCGCAAGGCGCGTGCACGGCTATCGGCCTGGGTGCTGGGAAAAGGAAGCTCGTCCGCCTCGGGCAGCGCGCCCGCTCGCAGAGAAAAATCTTCGTAACCTCCCGGGGGGGGAGCTGTCGTGCGGCTCAGCTTTCTGAGCGAATCGGGGCCCAGCCGAGCCGGCGTCGGATCCAAAGCAACGGGCTTCTCTGCGGGAGAGGACTCGGCGAGCTCTACCCCGGCGCGTCCGAGCTTATCGAGAAGGCGAGTGAGGCGCGGTTCGAGGGGACGGCCGAGGGCACGAGCCTCTGCCTCCAGGAAGCGGATCTCGAGGCACAATTCGGCGTCCGGCTTGAAGCCGAGGATCTCGGTCGCTGCTTGGAGCTCCGCTTCGCTGAGCCTTGCTGTGACGAGTAGATGCGGCGCTCGATCTTGTGACTCAGGCAGGACAGCTAAGGCGGGAATCGAGCGAGCTGCGAGGCGCTCGGAGAGCTCGCGGGAGATCTTGTAGGGACGCGGGCCGGCGATCGGAAGATTCTCGGCGCGGGCGAGGACCTGCTCGAGTTCTGCTTCGGAGACCGAGGAAATTTCGAGGACGCTTGTCGAGAGGTCTCCTCCGAAGATGAGCTGGCGCGCCAGGGCTTCATCGAGCTCCACGGGGCCCAAGAGACCGCTCGCGACGAGGTGACTCTCAGCTTGGCTCAAGCCTGACCCGGTTCCGCGGCTCATCTTTAGGGTTCAGCCTACCATTGAAGGCGCAAGTTTGAAGCGGTTGCGTGAGCCCGCGCTCCGCACGCCTTCCGAGAGAGGAGGTTGAGTCGCGAAAAGGCCCTGAGCGTGGAGGAACCCGGCAGCTCGGCTCCCATTGTTTCGAGCGAGCAGCTCCATCATGCCTGAAGCTCAGCCGAAAACTTGGATCCCGGCCAGGCCGCTCAACATGAGCCGAGCGAGGCTCAAGTAGACGACGATGCCGAGCACATCCACCAAAGTTGCGATGAATGGCGTCGAGCTGGTCGCAGGATCGACCCCGAACCGCGACAGGATGAGGGGCAAGACGGCCCCTACGGTGCAGCCAATGGTGACGATCGAGACGATGGTGACCCCGACCAGGGCCGCCATCTCCATACCGTCATTGCCCATGAGCGCACGGATGACACCGACCATGCCCAGGCCCAGCCCCAAGAGGACCCCTTGGGCGACCTCGCGGCGCACGACTTTGAGAGCGTCTCCATGGTCGATATCGCCGACGGCTAGGCCGCGGATGATCATGGTGGCAGACTGCGATCCGGAGTTTCCACCCGCGCTGATGAGGAGCGGGACGTAGAAGGCGAGCTGGGTCATCGAGGTCAGGATGGGGCTGAAGACCTCCATCGCTGTGGTGGTGAAGAAGCCCCCGACGAACAGCACCATGAGCCAAGGGGCGCGCTTCCTGAAGTAGGTCCAAAAGGAGACGCTCAAGTAGGACTCCTCGATGGGCTCGATGGCGCCCATGCGCTGCGCGTCTTCGTCGGCCTCTTCCATGGCGACGTCGATCACGTCGTCGGCGGTGATGAGTCCGAGCATGATGCCGTTCTGATCCACGACAGGCAGAGCGTTCAAGTCGTAGCGCGCCATCGTGCGCGCCACTTCCTCCTGGTCCATCTCAGGCGGCACGCTCACTAGGTCGTGGTGCATGACCTCGGAGATCGGAGCGCCCGGTTGGCTCATCAAGAGCTTGCGGAGCGGGACATAGCCGACCACCTTTTGGCCGGCGTCCATGACGAATACGACGTCGAGAACCTCGAGGCCGAGGGCCGCGTTCCGCCGCAATTCGTTGAGAGTTTCGTCGACCGTGGCCCCGACTGGCACTTCGACGAACTCGCTCGTCATCATGCCGCCGGCTGTGTACTCGCCGTACTGGGTCAGCTCTTGGACCTCGGCAGCCGTGACCGGATCGACCTTTGCCAGCCGACCGAGCAACTTCGAGACGATGGGCTCGGGGAGGAGGCGGAAAAATCCGACGACTTCATCCGCGTCCATCTCGCTCACGATATTCACGGTCGAGTCGATGCCGAGCTCGCGGGCAACAGCGACTTGTTTCTCTTCTTCGAGTCGCTCGAAGACTTGAGCGCTGTACTCGAGGGGGAAGGAGAGCAGAGCCCGCGCGACGGCAGCACTGTCAATCTCGAGGAGCGAGTCGGCAACGTCCTGAGGATGGAACTCGGTCGCGAGCTCTCGCACTGCCGACGGTTCGTCAGTGAGCAACTCTTTCAGCTCCGGGGCGATCAGCTTGCCTAGCTCCATGAGCGATCCTCTCTGCCCGAGCGGGCGGCCAGTTCCGGGAGCGGCTCTTACCCGAAAACTCGTCTCAGTTCACGAGAAACCACTTCACGCCCGCTTTGATCTCGAGGTGCAGGTGGTCGGCATGAGGTTCGTTGAAATGGGGCGTCAGCATGTAGTGGAAGATGCGCAGGTCCGAGGCCTCGCAAGCGACGCTGAGGAGCTCGCGCCCTTTTCGTCCGCGGAGGTTCCGGCCGCCTTCACCGCAGGTCTTGGCGCCAAAGTCGCTCGGCCAATGGGGGCCGACCGCGGACCATTGCCCGGTCGTCTTGCGCACCGCGCCGAGGTCAATGGCCATGCCGCCCGGATGCCGATGGAGAAACTCGCCGGCCCGCGCGGGGCGGTCGTGGGGTGGGCGGTACATCGTGAAATGGACCACTTCGTCGAAGCCGTGCGCCTCGAGCAAGGCGCAGAAATCATCCAAGGCGAGGGCGAGGCGGCCGTCCAGGATCTCGAAGGGGGTGGTCTTGCGTTGCTCGGGGGGGAGTACCGAGTGGATCCAAACGCCGTGCAGACGGCCCGTGAGGCGGATCGGCAGGCGCACGCCGGGGACCGGATCGACCTGCACGTACGGGATGCCTCGCGCATCGAGCTCCGCGAGGGCCTCATCGTTGGTCATGTTCGCGTAGCGGTAGGCCCGACTGTCCTCTGCCTCCTCGGGGGGCGGGATTTCGAGGTACTTGTTCCAAGCAGAGGCCTGCTCGGGCAGCAGTGAGAGCACGAGGGCTGCCAAGACGCCGAAGGCGGCGCGGCTCCGGCCAGGACGAAGACGCTTCGGGGCGGGGGCTCTCTGAGGGAAAGTCACCCGCCTACCTTAGCCGCGCAGCCCCGGGGGCCAAGTTTTTGGCCCCGGGGCGGGCCAAGAGGGAGAAGGGCCCGGAAAAGCAGGCACTTTCTTGCTGGTCCCTCCCGCCCCTGGGGATTGGCTTCCTTCACTCGGCGGCCGCGACGGCTTCCGGCACGAAGCTCCGGGGAGCGCTCCGTTCACGGCTCGCGTTCACGGCTTCGATCAGGGTGTTCCTGAGTCCGGCGTTCTGCTTGAGGGCTTCGCGAGCCCGCTCGCGGCCCTGACCTAACGCTTCCTCGCCCAAGGCGAAGTGGGCCCCGCTGCGCCGGACGATGCCGGCGCTGACCCCGAAATCGAGCAGCTCCCCGAGCCGATCGATGCCAGTGCCCCAGCGAATGTCGAACTCTGCTTCCTGGAAGGGGGCGGCGAGCTTGTTCTTGATGACCTTCACGCGCGTCCGATTCCCAACGGTCTCGTCTCCGGCCGTCGCTTTTCCAACCCTCCTCACGTCGAGTCGAATGCTCGAGAAGAAGCGGAGCGCTTGGCCGCCCGTGGTGGTCTCTGGATTTCCAAACACCACGCCGATCTTCTGACGGAGTTGATTGATGAAGAGGACGGTCGTTTGCGTGCGGTGGGCGTCGGCGGTGATGCGACGGACACCGCGGCCCATGAGGCGCGCGTGCAGACCCATGTGCTGGTCACTCATCTCGCCTTCGATCTCGGCCTTAGGCACGAGAGCTGCGACCGAATCCACGACCACAAGATCGACGGTGCCCGACTCGACGAGGGCGCCAGCGATATCGAGGCCCTGCTCGCCGCAATCCGGCTGCGCTACGAGTAAGTTCTTCAGATTCACCCCGAGAGCCTCAGCATAACGAGCATCGAAGGCATGCTCGGCGTCAATGAATGCGCACACGCCGCCGCGCGCTTGGGCCTCGGCAATGGCGTGGAGGGTGAGCGTCGTCTTGCCGCTCGATTCTGGACCGAAAATCTCGACGATGCGTCCGCGCGGGTAACCTCCGATGCCGAGGGCTCGATCGAGCTCGTACGAGCCTGTGCTCGTGACCGCGACTGGCTCAGGAGGACCTCCGCCCAGGCTCATCAAGCTTCCCGGCCCGAACTTCTCATTGATGGAGGAGAACAGCGCGCTGATCTCCGGACTTTCGTGGATGGCTTTTTCTTTCGTTGATTTCTTCATGGCTCTGTTCGTTTCATCAAGGGGACTTAGGTGGGTGAGGCGGCTGCATGCCGTCTCAAGCCGAGCTGCGCTCGGGTTGAGCTGTGCCGGTGAGGCGCGACCAGTCCGCGGAGCGGTAGCGGAGGGCCTCCGCGAGGTGCTCTTCGGCGACCTGTGAGACCTGCTCGAGATCGGCGAGCGTCCGGGCGACGCGGAGAACTCGGACGTAACTCCGCGCGCTCAAGCCCAAACGGTCGACAGAGTGGTCGAGGAGTTTCTGAGCAGCGGGCGGGAGCGCCGCCACGCGCTCGAGATCGGGCAAATCGAGGAGCGAATTGAGCGCTCGCCTGACCCGTCCGCTCTTGAAGCGTTCCTCTTGGATCTGGCGAGCAAGGGCTACTTGCTTTCGGATCTCCGCGGAGGACGTCTTTCGCTCGGAGCTCCGGCGGCTGAGCGACTCGACATCGACGGGCGGGACTTGGATCTGCAGATCGATGCGTTCGAGGAGCGGCCCGGAGATGCGCCCGAGGTACCTGCTTCGCGCGACCGGGCTGCAGATACAGGCGGTACGAGGGTTCCCGTAGTGGCCGCAGGGACACGGGTTCATCGCGGCCACGAGCATCGGACGCGCGGGGAATGAGACGCGCGCCTTGGCCCGCACCACGTGTACGACGCCCTCCTCCAGGGGCTGCCGGAGCGCCTCGAGCGCCGTGCGCCGAAACTCCGGCAACTCGTCAAGAAAGAGCACACCATTATGGGCGAGGGAGATCTCGCCAGGACGCGGCCGGGGACCACCTCCGACCAAGCCAGCGTCACTCACCGTGTGATGCGGCGCGCGAAAGGGCGCGGCCCGCACGATCCCAACCTTCGGATCGACCAACCCCGACACGCTGTGGATCGCCGTGGTGAGCAGGGCCTGTTCGAGGCTGAGCTCCGGCAGAAGTGAGGGCAGGCGGCGCGCGAGCATGCTCTTGCCCGAGCCTGGAGGGCCGATCAAAAGGAGATTGTGGCTGCCAGCGGCAGCCACTGTCAGCGCCCGTTTGGCCGCCGCTTGGCCGACGATCTCGTGGAGATCAGGCTCCGTTGGCGCGCCTTTCGGCAGTTCCTGTGGCCTCAAACGAGGGACCTCGAGCTTCCCTTCGAGGTGATCGATGAGCTCTGCGAGCGAACGCACCGCGCGCACATCGAGCCCTGTCACGTGAGCCGCTTCAGCAGCGCAGCCTTGTGGAACAATAGCTCTTTGGTACCCAGCTTTTCTGGCGCCATCGAGCAGCGGCAAGACTCCGGGAATCGGCCTGACCTGTCCGTCGAGAGAGAGCTCGCCCAGCACCAGGGTCGTCTCGGGGATCTCCCGAGCGAGGCGACCGATGGCGACGAGGATCCCGAGCGCGATCGCCAAATCGAGGCCGGAGCCTGACTTGGGCAGGTCGGCGGGAGCGAGGCTGACCGTGAGGGAAAACTCCTCCAGCGTGATACCGAGCCGCGCGACCGCGCTGCTCACCCGGATGCGCGCTTCACGGACGGCGGTCTCCGCGAGACCCGCCATCTGAAAGAAGGCGGGGCCTCGACGAGAGGCGACCTCGACGATCACTTGCCTGAGATCCAGGCCGAAGAGGCAGCCGGAGCGAACGGTCGCGAGGCCGAGGAGGGGGGGCAATGAGAGCTCTACCGAGGACACGGCAAAGCACTCAGCGAAATACGTGCCGCCCGTCGTCTCTTGAAAAATGGGCGGACAAGCGCCAGGGCGGGCTCGTTCTGCCAGTCCATCCGCCATGGCGGACCGGCGTGCACTCAGCCCCGAATGCGGCTAATGATGAGTGCGATTTTCTGAGGAAAGAAGTCGGATGTCCCACGCTCTCTCTGATGCCGCGTCCTCGCCGGGCGGATTCGAGCCTCGGCTCGGGGATAGAACTTTGTTTCCGGACCTCGAGTTCCGAGCTTACTTCGCTCACGCCGCCATCTCTCCGGTGTCGCGGCCGGTCCGCCTGATGACGGAGAGGTTCGTCGCGGACGTCGCGCGCCGAGGCGCTGCTTCGTTCCTCGACTGGGAGCAGGAGCGGAGAGCTTTGCGCGCCCGCTTTGCGACGCTGCTTGGTGTAGAATCTCATCAAGTAGCGCTCACCGCGGGCACGACCCACGGCATCACCGCTCTGGCTCTCGCGCTCCCACTTCGCGCGGGAGACGAAATTATCGGCTTTCTGGGGGAGTTTCCGGCCAACGTCATCCCGTATCAAAAAGCTATCGAACTCGCTCAAGCGAAGCTCACGCTGCTCGAGGCTCCCGATCCGTGCGCCAGAGAGGGCCGGGCGCGGATCCTAAAGGGCGTTGAAGCGCGCTTACGCGCGGGGGCTCGCTACGTCGCGGTGAGTGCGGTGCAATTCCAAACGGGTTACCGGATGCCGCTCGCCGAGCTCGGTGAGTTGTGTAAACGCTATGATGCCTTCCTCCTCGTCGACGCCATTCAGGCAGTCGGCGTTGTGCCTTTGAACGCAAAGGAGCTTCACTTCGATGCTCTGTTCGTCGGCGCGCACAAGTGGCTGCTCGGGCTGGAAGGCGCGGGTATGCTCTTCTGCAGCGATCGCCTGCGCGAAAGGCTCGTTCCTCGCACAACCGGGTGGCTGAGTTTGCTCGACGGGGAAGCCTTCTTGTTTCAGGGGGCCAATCGGCTTCGCTACGAAGGGGATCTGCATCCTGACGCGCGCGTGTTCGAGGGGTCGACCTCGAATGCGATTGGGCTCGCGGCCTTGTCAGCGGGACTTTCCATCTGTGAGGCGCTCGGCCCTGCAGCGATTTATCAGCACGTCCAAGGTATTCACGACGCGCTCGAGGAAGCCCTTGTGCCGCTCGGCTTCCGGTCCCTTCGCGCGCAAGAGCCTGACGGGCGCTCCTGTATCTTGTCCTTTGCGCTCCCCGCTGGCCTGGCGCTCCCCGAATTGGCTCGCGGTTTGCGTGAGCGGGGCATCATGGTCAGCACGCCGGACGGGCTCTTGCGCTTCGCACCCCATTTCGCAAACTCCCTCGAGGAAATACCGCACGTCGCCGCCAGTTTCAAAGAGCTCACGGGGGCTTGAACGGAGCGCCTTGCGTCACGTGGAAGAGCGCTGAGTGAAGATGCTCGCGTATCCCTCGCGAAAGCTCGGGTAGAGAAACTCGTAGCCGAGCTGCAAGAGGCGCGAGGGCAGGATGCGGCGGCTTCTTGAGCGACGGGCGCGAGCCGTCTCCGGCTTTCGCTGGGGGCTGAAAGCGAGCCGCGTTGCGAGACTCTTGAGCTCGCGTTGCATTTCCCCAAGGGTCGTGGGACTGGGGTCGCTGGCGATGAAGGTTCCTGCGTCGTTCCGGCCGCGAAGAAAGCAGACGATGCGAGCCAGGTCGTCGCGATGAATGCGACTGGTGATGACGCCCTCGTGCTCTACCGGTAGCTCTTGGGACAGGAGGCTCTCGGCGAGTCTCGTGCGGCCGGGGCCGTAGATGCCGCTCGCTCGTAAGACGACGTTCCGCGCAGCCGCCGCCCGCAGGAGCCCTTCTCCTTCGAGGACGAGGTCTGCGCACGTGTCGTCCGCAAGCGCCTCTGTCTCATCATCGATGAGCTCTCCAGAGCGCGACCCATAGACGCGTGTCGTCGAGATCAGAAAGAAACGCGCATCGGAAAATTCCGTGAGCGCATGGCGAAGGCCTGTCACGTAGGACTGCTCGTAGGCTTCCTCCAGACTAGCTCCGGGAGCGATAGCATAGACGATATCGTCAACGTCTCCGATCTCCCGGCGGAGAGCGGAGACGCTCTTGGGGTCGGTCACGTCGGCGGTCAGCGAGTGTACCCGCTCAAGGTTGGAAGAGACGTGGCGCGATGCGGCGAAACAGGGTTCACCTGCGCCCGCCGCGATCCTCAGGATCTCTTGGCCGACGTAACCTGCGCCGAGAACTAAGAGCTTCGCCACGGTCAGCGAGACTTCGGTCCACTGCCGGGCGGAGAAGTTGGTTTCTGAGTTTCGGGAGGTGTCATCGCGTGGGCGACGCGGTCGAAGCTCCGGGCGACGACGCCATCGATCTTCTGGTAGTAGTTGCGAAGAGCAAGCACCGCGCCTTGCTCATCGCCGCTCACGAGGGCCTTGTGGAACTTCGTCAGGTGATCGGCAAATTGAGGATCGAGCACCCAGAGTGTCGGGTAGCGCTCGAGAACCTCGCGGTAGGAGTCGAGGAACGGGTTGGCCACCCAGCGGATGGCCACGGAGTGGGCAGCGTCAATGATCGCCTCGAGCCACCTCTGGAAGCCTTTGGCGATGATGTTGGTGTCTCCGATCGAGGCCGCGGAGACGAGCAGGTCGGTGATGTCGCGAATGCGTTCGATGTCGGTTCGATCTGCCCGTGCGACGGCCAAGCGGGCCGCGAACTCCAGTACGATGAGCCGGGCAGGGAGCAGGTCGCGCACGATGTTTGCGAGCTCGGTGAAGTCTCGTGAGCTTTCAAGGAGCGGAGACAATAGCTCCATCGTCCCGGTTCGGCGGAAGTCGCTCACGGTGACGCCTTGGCCGTGCCTGACGGTGACCAAACGCATCTGCTCGAGCCGCCTGACGGCCTCTCTGAGGGTGTTTCGATTCGTCTTGTATTGGGCCGCGAGCTCTCGCTCGCCGGGGAGACGAGAGCCCGGAGCCAAGGCACCTGAGAGAATTTGGCGCGTCAGATCTCGATAGATGCTGGCGGCGATGTTGGGGCTGGCGCCTTTGGGGGGCTTCGACTCGGCTTGTGTCATTAGAATTGGAAGTTCGCGCCTACCGAGAAACTCGGGTAGCCGACTCGAACAAGTACGCCGACCTTGCCGAACTGGAAGCGACCTCCACCCTGAATATACGGATCGAGGACGTGGAGGTTGATGCCATGGCTGGCAAAGTTCCCCACCACACCCACTTCACCGAGAACGCTGACGATGTCAGTGAAGTAGAAGTTCCACTGCGCGGCGACCGGGATCGCGGCGGCGAAGCCTCCCGGCGGGAAATAAAAGTCCAGACCGAAGGTGATCGCCATGTTGTTGTTGATCGAGCTGATCGGACCGTTGTGCATGAACGGGATCGAGGCTCGAATGCCCGGACCAACGTGGGCTCGTCCCGCGCCGGCGCCCCAGTGAATGTTCAGGTGGGGCTCTAGCTCCCAGGTGTAGCGATTGTGGGCGCCAGGACGGCGGATCAGGTTCTCGGCTTGCGCGCTCTGCGGCGCCCACACAAGCGCTGCGCAAAGAATCGCGAGCGCGGAGGCGAGGCGGAGAAGCTTTGACGAGTGAGTGAAGGAGTAGGCGCGGGTCGTCATGTTCTTGTCGTGAGGATATCCTCGATTTCTGAGAAAAAGGAACCCGGGGAAGCCTCGGGATTCCCGAAAAATTAGGGGGATCCGACTTTGTTCAGAACGTAAGATGCAATTTGCGGAGCGAGGAGTTGATAGTGGTGCCTTTGTTCAGCCAAAAGCTCCGCTGCGAGGGTAGCTTCGCGGCTGAGCGGGGCTAGCCGAATTCGGCTGCGGAGGGCTCCGATGAGTCGTTCCGACAGGCGCCGGGGGCTGACTTCGTGTGGCGTCCATGCGAGGTCGTGGAGACGACCGCAGAGCGCCGCCGCCGAGGCCGCCGCGGTACTCGAGCGCCAAATGCCCATATCCTGAGCGCCGAGGGCGAGAGCGTCGAGGTAGCCTTTGTGCGGAACGAAGGCCGCGTCGATCATAAACTCGACGCCGATATGCGCCATCGCGCGAGCGGGACCCTTGCGGACGCCGAGCTCAAGAAGACGCTCTCGGATGGACCGTTGCCCCTCGAGGAAGGCGGGCGCCTCATGGAAGACCGCGTCCGTTCGGTGATGAAATCGAACCCCAGCCGAAACCCTCGGTTCCACTTCATCGATGGAGAAGCCGGCCATCGAAGCGAGATCCGGCAGCATGGCTCCGAGAGCGAACGCTGGATCTTCGGATAAATGGAAGGCGAGGACGGCGTGTCCGAGGTAGTTCACGGCTTTGCGGGGGCGAAATTTTGCGCGATAAACGAGATCCGTATGATCGAAAGAGCGCCAGCGGGGCGCCGCCTGGCCCGAGTCTTGTCTAGCACGCCGCTCTCGCCCCGCGCGACTCTGGTCCGGTTCCAGGTCGATGGGGCCTATAGCTACGCCGCAGGCCAGTTCGTCCAAGTGCAATTTGGAGCGGGCCCGGAAGCTTATTACTCCTTTGCGTCAGCGCCCGACCGCTCGCGGCCCGCCGAATTTGAGCTTTGTGTCGCGACTTTTGAGCGCCCGGAGCTCACGCGGGCGCTCGAAGCGGCGGAAAATGTCACGATCAGCGAGCCGCTCGGGGGCGTCCCTTTCTCGATCGACGACTCGCCGCTTTGGCTTTTTGGTATTGGCACTGGAGTAGCGCCGCTCCGCGCCATCATCCAGGCTCGCTCGAACCGCCTTCAGGGGGTGAGCCTGATCGTCGGGCACAAGGACAGCCAAAACTCTCTCTTCCACGGAGAGTTCGAGGAGCTGCTCAAACAAGGACTCGACTACCGCCCCTTCGTGTCCCAAGAGCTCGGACAGTGGCAGTTTGGGCGCGGTCGAATCCAAGAAGAGGCCCGCAGGCTGCTCTCCGAAGCGGCGCCATCGCTCGCTCAAGCGCGCGCGGTCGTCGTCGGGAATCAAGCGATGGTGGGGTCGATTGCGGCTCTATTGACGAGCGCGGGGTTAACGAGCTCACAGATTCATCAGGAGGGCTATTGACTCATGGTGGCGCCTGGGGAAAAGGTGCGTGTCGATCAATGGCTGACTGCAGCGCGCATTTTCAAGTCGCGCACAAGCGCTCAAGAGGCCTGTGAGCGCGGCCATGTGCTCATCGAGGGGCAGCCGGTCCGCTCGAGTCGAGCTGTCATGGTGGGCGACAAGATTGAGGCTCTCGCGCCCCGGGGCCGAACGATCGTGAGAGTCCTCGAGCTCGCGAACAAACGTGCTTCGCCTGCTCTGGCGCGCACATACTATGAAGATATGTCCCCGCCGCCGCCTCCGAAGGATCCGATCGTCGCTGCGCGGGAGCGAGGGGCCGGGCGTCCCACGAAGCAGGACCGTCGAAAGATCGAGCGCTTCCGCGGCGGCTTCTAACGAGCGCCCGGGCGCGCTTTCGCCTGACGTTACTCGACGGGCGCGGCGGGCGCCTCTGCCGCCTCTTCCGTAGGCGCCTGGCTGTCCGGCGCCGGTTGGGCAGCTGCGGGCTCAACTGCTGCTTCTTGTTCCGGGGGAGGCCCCCCGTCTTGCGGCTGGACGACGCGGAGTACCTCGCCGCTCCGCGTCGCGTTTGCGATGGGCGGGGGAGGTTCGGGCGCCGGCTCGGGCGCTGAGACGGGTGGCGGGGGAGGTGGGGGCGGCGGGGGGGTGTATTCTCGCTCGCGCACGGGGGAGAAGCCCCGGCGAGGAGTGTCCTTGTTCGAGGAGCGTCGAGCGCGATTGGCTCGCTCGGGCTTCTTGGCCGGCGCCGCGTCGGTCGCATCTATTGTTTCGCTCTCTTCCGTTCGCTCCGGCGGCTCGGCGACGCTGAGCTCTCTTGTCGCTGACGAACTCCGCTCGCTCCGCGTCCTCACCTTCCGAACCGTTTCTTGACTCACCTGCTCGATGTTCGAGCCGATGCGTTCAGGAATCGCCCACGCTGCGAGCAACATCACGAGGAGCGGGACAAAGACGATGGCGCTGGGCGCGATCCACCAGGGTTTCCGCTCGAGGTCCGGCAAGAAGCGCGCGGTCCCTGGTCGAAAGGAGACGGACGTGCCCCCGGTTTCGGGGATCACCGACTCCACCACCCCGTCCGTGGAGTCCTCAGGATTTTCAGGCCTGTTCGTCTCGAGCATGGCGCATCCCGTGCGGAGCGGCGCTACCCTCCGTCCACGCTCCCATCATCCTCCGGAGGAGTCGTGTCGTCGAGGGTTTGTAGGTATCCTTCTGGCAGCGAAACTTGCTGAGTTCCGCTGGTCTTGCCTCGGGGGACCCGGAGCGCCGAGAGCGGAAACGGCTCGTCGTGCTCGAAACTCGCGATAATTTCCCGCAGATCGCTGAGTGTCTGGGCTGTCATGAACTTGGCCCGGGCTGGAGCACTGCCGCGGAACCCTTTGGTGTACCAGGTCGCGTGTCGCCGGAACGCTGAGATCCCGCGCTCTTCGCCAATCCAGGCGCAGAGGCGCGTCGCATGGTCCAGCATGATCTCGAGCACCTCAAAGAGCCTGGGGGGCTCGGCGGGCATGCGCCCGGAGAGCATGTCCGATAGGTCGCGAAATAACCAAGGGCGTCCGAGACAGCCGCGCCCGACGATCACACCATCGCAGCCGGTCGTGCGCATCATCCGGAGCGCATCAGCGGCCTCCCAAATGTCGCCGTTGCCGAGGACCGGAATCTTCAGGAGGGACTTCAGTTCGGCGATCGCTTCCCAGCGAGCCTCTCCGTCATAAAGCTGAGCGGCTGTGCGCGCGTGGAGGCCGACGGCCGCACAGCCCTCCTCCTGACCGATGCGTCCGGCGTCGCGGAAGGTGATGAGCTCATCGTTGACTCCGATTCTGAACTTGATCGTTACAGGAACCTTCGCGGGTTCTGCCGCTTTTACGGCGGCGCCCACGATGGAGGCGAGCAATTTTGTTTTCAGAGGCAAGGCAGCGCCGCCCCCTTTTCGCGTCACCTTCCGGACCGGACATCCAAAGTTCATGTCGATATGATCGACCCGCCCTTCGCCGACGAGGCGCTCGACGGCGCGGCCCACAAACACCGGGTCGACGCCGTAGAGCTGCAGGCTGCGGGGCGACTCTTCGTCGCCGAAATCCGCCAGATGGAGCGTCTTTTGGTTCCCCTCCGCGAGAGGGCGAGCCGTGATCATCTCACTCACATAGAGCCCAGCTCCGTACTTCCGACACACCGATCGGAACGGATAGTTGGTCACGCCCGCCATGGGCGCGAGCACCACGGGAGGCCAAACGGTGAGCGGACCGAGAGTCAGCGGATTGAACTCACCGGGGCGGGCAGGAGGAACGTCTGCGTTCTTAGAGCTGACATATTGGATCGCGGGGGAGCTAGACATGTTCTTCAGTCGTTCTTCGAGCCCGTCGTGCGCGGGAGGAGCATCCGTACGGCAGCGCGTTTCGCGAGGGAGGGGAGCCCGATGAGCGCGCGCGTGATTTCTTTGCCGAGGAGGAGGGGAGAAAAATTGTCGATTTTGACCTGGACTCGCTCGCCGGTCGGGACATCTTCGATGGCCCCGCGGGCGACCGTTCGGCTCCCGTCCGAGCGGACTTCGACGACCATCCGGAGCACTACGGGCGGCAGCGCCCCGTCCGCTTCGAGCTCCGCGTCGCTCTCGGTCTTCTCTAGGTCTTTTGACATCCGTTCTCCGCTTCTGGCCGGCGGACGGTTCGTTATCACGAAACGATCAGTCGGGCGATCCGGGCTCAGCCGCTCGAAGACGGGCTTTTTTGCCTTTCCAGGGAGAGAAGAGATCTCGTGTCTCTGGATGAATGGCAGCGTCACAAGGCGGGGCACGGAAGGGGCCGGCCCAGCGCGGGGGCGTGTCCTGCGCCGTTTCGCCGATTCGCTCGTCTTGATCGATGAAATAGGTCACGGTGAAGCGCCCTTCTTCATGGGCTGGCCATGCGTAGGCGAGGAAGCTGCGCTCAGCTTTCTCGTCGTCGATCTCTCCGGAAGGCTGCGCCGAGTAGCTCCCGTCCTTTTGAGGCAAGCAGACGTAGTAAAGGAACTCTCCTTCCTCGAAGGCGGGCCCATGCTCCGTGATCACCCGCGGAGCAAAACGCGGAGCAAGGGGCGGAAGCTCAAGCGGCTTTTCAGAGCCCCGCACCGGTACGTCGCCGGAGAGCTCCGCGAGCAACCCTGCGCTCCCGAGCTTATCGCCATCAGGATCGATCGGAGCGAGCCTGCGAAATGCGTCCTCGGCAAACAAGATCTCTCGCAGCCGCGACACAGCACGACCGCTCTCATCGCGGACGCGCGCGTCGGAGATCCCCGGCATGGCCTCGCGCACTACGAACCGCCCCAGCGATATGACGTTGAGCGCGAGCGCAGCGAGCAGAGCGATGAGCTCGAAACGACGTGTTCCTTCCTTCTCAGAGGTCTTCGGTGGCAGCGCCGCGAGGGCGATGCAGTTGAGGAGGAGGGCGAAGATCGCGCCGCGCGGGTCGACCGCGCTGAGCGCTGCTACGAGCAAAGCAAGGGCGGTGAGCCAGCGGGATCGGTTCATGCCCCCAGCTTTCCTTTCACTTCAAAAGCGATGCCCTGACCGAGTCGCGCTCGCTTCTGTCCCCGCGCGAGCTCCCGGGAAAAGAAACGGCGGAACTCTTCAGGGTCGACTTGCATGGTGTGCCGCGCGGAGGGGACGTATCGTGCTCGCATCGCCTGTTCGCTCTTTTGGATCATTTCCTCCATTTCGGAAGCCTCTGGGAGGTTGTAGTCGCCACTTAAGTGCGCGGCGATCCAGCGCGCCTGAAGCTCTGCCGTGCGCGTAATGGCGCCGATGGTTTGCGCGAGTCCGACGAAGAAGACACGCCGATGCTGCGGATGAAAAACGCGGCCAAAAAGCGGAAGAGTGTTGTCCGGCGCTGAGATGTGCTCGAAGGAGAAGAAGGGGAAGGACACGCGATACCCTGTGGCCAAAATCAAGACGTCGAACTCGGAAGGATCCCCCGGGCCGCCTCCTTCGAACCAAATCTTGTTCCCTTCGATGCGGCGGATCGCTCCGCGCACCTGCACCTCACCTCTTTGAACCAACTGCGGCAGCGTATCCGAGAGAGTCGGGTGCGCTTGCCCCACGTCGTAAGTGGGCTCGGGCAAACCAAAGTCGCTCATCTTGCCGATGAAAAGACGGACGCCGATGGTCGCGATTTTGCGTCGCCAGCTCCCAGGCAAAAAGCGCGGAATGATCGTCCCCTGATCGATCGGCTTTCCGAAGAGGTACTTCGGAAGAATGAAGGTCGGCGTGCGCATGGCGATCGTGACCTTTGCGCCGGCGAGTGTGGCCTCCGAAGCGATGTCGACCGCGCTGTTCCCCGCGCCGATGACGCATACCCTGCGCCCAGAGAGCTCTACGGGCGTTTTCGGGTCGAGATATTCGTGGCTGTGGAAGACTGCTCCTTTGAATTGATCGAGACCGGGCAGCGCCGGGCGGGAGGGTTCGAAATGGTGTCCGTTGGCGACGACGAGAGCATCAAAGAAGAGCGTCTCTTCGGCGCCGCTCTCGCGACTCCGGACGGTGAGGCGATACCCCTCATTGTCTCCGATCGGCTCGGCGCTTTTGACCTCGGTCCGGAAGCGAATGGATCGAAGCAGATCGAAGTGCTCCGCGTAGGCAGCGAAGTACTTCGCCATCTCGTCATGGCCCGGATAGTCACCGGCGCCCGGAGGGAGCGGAAAATCTGAAAACTCGGTCATGGTCCGGGAGGTGTTGATGCGCAGCGAGCGATACGCGCCGCCTCGGCCGTTGTCGTTCCCAAAGACCCAAAGACCGCCGACCCGACTGCCCATCTCGAACACAACGGGCTCAAGGCCGCGCTGTCGGAGTTCCTTCGCCGTGACCAAACCGGAGCAGCCTGCACCGATGACGGCAACGGTGGGGCGTCTCGATGGGCTCACGCCTGCGTGCTTTCGGGCCCAGACCTCGTCCAGGCTGTTCGCGGGGGAGGGGCGCATCTGTTCGGCTTGGTCTGCTCGACTCATCTTCGCGCTTTTTCGCTCTATCGGGCCTCGAGCGAACTTGGCTTTCGGGGTGCGACAGCTATAGCCGGCCCCGCCGCGGCGCCCAATGGCTCGCCAAAAAACCGCACAAAAAGCGGTAGGGCACGGGTAGCTTTTGGACCTGTTCGGACCGCTTTGATACGCTGATCCTTCGTCGAGGCCGATCGCGTGACAGACTACGGGGAAAAAGGAGGGGAAGACTTCCTGGGCGAAGCCCAAGAGATTGTCGAGTCGTTCTCTCGCTCCCTGCTCGGCATTGACTCTGCTTTCAAGAAGGGGCGGACCGATCCGGAGCTCGTCAACGAAGCGTTTCGCGCGATCCACACGCTCAAGGGCCTGGCTGGGATTTTCTCCGCCGTTGAACTCGGGCAGCTCGCGCACAAGCTCGAGGATCTGCTGGGCGAGGTGAGGCTGGGCCGGACCGTGCTCGGGCCCGAATTGCTCGACGTCCTGTTCGCGGCCATCGACGTCATGCAAGGATTCATCGGGGCGAGTAAGAGCGGCGATACGCCCCGCGACGAAGCCGCTTTGGCGGCCATCTCGGCGGCAATCGACGGGGTCATCCGCGGCGGCGCGAAGACAAGCAACGAAGACTACGGTGTTGATCCGGCGATCTGGTCGGTGCTCACGGAGTACGAGGAGCATCGTCTCCGGACGAATCTCGCAGCGGGTCTCTCGCTCTATCGAGTGCGCAGTCAGTTCGATCTGATGACCATCGATCAAGAGATCGAAGCGCTCAAGGATCGAGCTCGTCAGCTCGGAGAGGTGATCACCTATCTCCCGACGGGCGAGGTCACCGATCGCGATGTACTCGAACTCGACCTGATCCTGGCGACGGGGGTCCCCGAGGCGGAGGTCCAAGCAGCGCTTTCGAACCCCGCGCGCCAGATCATGAAGATCCCCACTGTTTCACGTGGGGCGATGCAGCCGGCTGCTCCGGTGACCGGGACACCGCTCTCCGCGGCCCTTGCGCCGGAATCCGTGGGAACCCGTCCAGTCGCTTCGGACTTGCATTTCGAGCGACCAGGGACGCGCGTCGAGATGAAAGCTTCGGTGCGGGCGGTTCGCGTCGACATCCGCAAGCTGGACTATCTCATGAACGGCCTCGGTGAGATGGCGATCTTGAAGAGCTCGCTCGAGGCGCTGGCCGTTCGGATTCGGGCGAACATCGATAGCAAGGCCCGCCGCGACTTGGCCCGGCTGCTTCACGCTTTCGATCGTCGGCTCGGCGATATGCAGGAGGGCATCCTCGAGATGCGTATGGTGCCGCTGAGCCAGGTCTTTGACCGGTTGGCGCGCGGCGTGCGGCAGACGAGCCGTGAACTGAGCCGCGATGTGCGTCTCGTCGTGACGGGAGCCGAGACGGAGATCGACAAGCTCCTCGTCGAAGAACTCGGCGATCCGCTCTTGCACATGCTGCGGAACGCCATCGATCACGGCATCGAAGCGCTTGACGAGCGAGCCCGGGTTCAGAAACCTCAGACCGGGACCATCGCGCTGAACGCCTATCAGAAGGGTAATCACGTCGTCATCGAGGTCGAGGACGACGGACGAGGAATCGACACCGCACGGCTCGTGCAAAAGGCGGTTGAGCTCGGCAGTCTCTCCACTTCCGAAGCGGATCAGCTCAGCCACGGAGAAGCCCTCGCGCTCATGTTCCTGCCGGGGCTGAGTACGAAGAGTGGCATCACCGAGCTCTCCGGGCGCGGCGTCGGCATGGACGTCGTCAAGACGAACATCTCTCGTATCGGTGGCGTGATCGATGTCCACAGTGAGCTTGGTATCGGGACCAAGATCACCATCACGCTCCCGGTGACGCTCGCGATTGTGCGCGCGCTCTTGGTCCGTGTGGGGAGCCAGGTCTTTGCGGTCCCCTTTGCGTCCGTAGCCGAGGTGCTCATCTTGGAGACGCGTCCTCGCATCGTCGAAGGAAAAGAGGTGCTCTCGCTCCGCGGGACGACGCTCGCCCTGTGTCGTTTGAGTCAGCTGCTTCGGATCGAGGGGAACCCCTCATCAGGGAAGAAGTTCGTCGTCGTCGCCCAGGTCGGAGAGCGGCGGCTTGGGCTCGTTGTCGATGAAATTTTTGGACAGAAAGACGTCGTCATCAAAGCCCTCGGGCGTTCACTCGCGAAAGTCAAAGGTTTCTCAGGAGCGACCGAGTTTGACGATCAGCGTGTAGGCCTCGTACTCGACGTGGCCGCCATCGTGGAAGAGGTTTGGAGTTCGACGGAAAGTAGGACCAAGGCTCTCAGTTATGGCTAAGCTTGCTCTACAGACCATCGAGGAAGAGTCTCGACGCGACGAAGGGAATGAGTTTCTCTCGTTCTCGCTCGCGGGGGAGTCCTACGCGGTTCCTCTCGCATCGGTGCTCGAGATTGTCGTTCCGCCGCCGCTCACGGAAGTCCCCCGGGCGCCGAAGGCGATCTTGGGCGTGGCGAGCGTTCGGGGACGCCTACTGACTGTCGTTGATTTGCGGGTGGTCCTCGGCGTCGAAGGGGAGAGCCCTCCGAACAAAGGGCGCCTCTTGCTCGGCCGCGGACCGGAGGACGAGCTGATGGCGGCTCGCGTCGACGAGGTCGACCAGGTGCTGCGCCTCCCTGACGATCAGGTGGAGCAGGTGGCGCTTGGCCTCGGGGCCGACTCGACGGAAGTTGTTCGAGGCATCGGGCGACCGGGCCACTCCTCCAGCATCGTGCTCCTTGACCTGGGCGCGGCGCTCAGCCGGGGGACCCGATGAGGACCGAGCGACGTTTCCGGGAGCGGACGCGGCTTGCGCCGACCGGCAATGAGCGAACCTTTGTCCTGTGCTCGGTCGGTCAGAGCCAGTTTGCGATTCCCGTCGAGTTCGTGCGCCAAATCGTCGCGCCCCAGAAACTCACTGCTGTTCCCGAGCACTCGGAGCTCGTGCTCGGTGCGATCGAGTACCGAGGGAGCGTCGTGCCCATCGTCGACGTCGCGCGTGGACTGGGGCTCGGGCCGGTGCCGCCGACGGGGAAGGAGAAGTGGATCCTCTTGAGCCATGAAGGTCGGACATTCGGGGTCTTGGTCTCCCAGGTGCACGACGTGATCCGCGTCGCCGAAAGCCTATTCCGACAATCCCTCCGGGATCAAAATGCGGGAGTTTTGACCTCGGATGAGGTGTTCACCCACAGGGACACGATCGTCTTCATCGTTTCCGTGCCCAGGATCGCGCAGCTTTCATTTCCTTCTCCCCCGGCGCTCGTTTCGAAGTAGGCTATCCCCTGTGGAACGGTCGCTACCGGCAACACTCGACGCACGAGAGCTCGAAGAGCTCCAGAGTATCGTGCGGGCCCTGGCCGGGCTCTCCCTCGAGAATGCGGCTCGCGTTACGATCACGAGAAAGGCGGTTGAGCGCGCCCAGGCGATCGGCAGTCGGAGCTTCGATCATTACCTCAGCGTGCTGCGCAGCAGCTTCGACGAGCAGGACAGGCTCCTCGAAGCCCTCACCACCAAAGAGACCTACTTCTTTCGTCAGCGGTATCAGTTCGACGCATTCGAAGAGGAGGTGATCCCCGAGCTCGCGGCTGCTTCACGGGGGTCGGGTCGACTCACAGTTTGGAGCGCTGGCTGTTCGACGGGAGAGGAGGCCTATTCGATCGCCTATCTGCTCGCGAAGAACCCCCTCTTGGTCAACTTCAAGGTCCACGTGGTGGGCACCGACTTGTGCGAGTCGAACGTGGAGCATGCGCGCAGGGCTATCTACCGGGCCTCCTCCTTTCGGGCGACTTCGCCCCTTGAGATGCCTGAACTCTTCGAGCCGGAGGGGGACGGGTTTCGCGTCAGCGCGCCGGTCCGGCGCCTCTGCTCGTTTCGACGCGTGAATTTGATGCGGCCGGACGAGGTCCGAGAGGTGGGGCGAGTGGACGCGATCTTCTGTCGAAACGTCTTCATCTACATGGATGAAGAGACGCGCGCTCGGGTCACGCCTCTCTTCTACGAGCGGCTCGTGCCGGGAGGCTATCTTTTCTTGGGCCACACCGAGTCTCTGCTGAACTCAGACTCCCCCTTCGAGCCGGTCCACCTTCAGAAGGATCTTGTCTATCGGCGAGCTCCGGCCGCGCAGCTGGCAGCTAGGCGGAACGCATCATGAATGAGCCTGAGCTGAAGGTCCTGGTGGTCGATGATTCGGCCATGAATCGTCGCAGCCTGAGCGACATGCTCGGCAAGATCGACGGGGTGCGCGTGGTGGCGCGGGCCGCGAACGGGGAAGAAGCCCTGCGCCTCGTGCACTCGGCTGAGCCCGACCTCATTACCTTGGACCTTGAGATGCCGAGGATGGACGGTTTTACCTTCCTGCGCATCTTGATGGCGAAGGCGCCGCGGCCCGTGCTCGTGATTTCGAGCTACGCGCAGAAAGAGAATGTCTTCAAGGCGCTTGAACTGGGCGCGGCGGACTTCATTGCGAAGCCCGATGTGCTCGCGCCGACCGACGAGCACATTAAGAATGAGTTGACCCAAAAGGTCCTTGCGCTCCGGGCGGTGCGACGCGTCAAGCCGGCTTTCGCCGGGAGCGCTCCTCCGGCATTACCCAAGGTTCCGAGCCCGCCCCACAGCGTCCCAAGAGCAGCCGTCGTGATCGCGGCTTCGACGGGAGGGCCGAGCGCACTCATGGAAATCATGAGCGGGCTTCCGGCTGACTTGCGCGCGGTGGTGCTCGTAGCGCAGCACATGCCGGACAAATTCACTCGCACCTTTTCCGAACGTCTCGACCGGGGCAGCCGCCTGCGCGTTCGGGAGGCTGAGGAGGGAGATAAACTCGCGGCGGGTGATGTCTTGGTCTGTCCCGGGATGAAGAGCATGGAGCTCCGAGGCACCATGATGGATCCCACCATCGCGATTGTGCCGAGGACTGATGAAGATCGATTCGTCCCGAGCGGAGATCGCCTGTTTCGCAGCGCTGCCACGATCTTCCGCAGGCGCGTGATCGCCGTGGTGCTGACGGGCATGGCCGATGACGGCACCGAGGGCTGTAAAGCTGTGAAGGCCGAAGGTGGGCGTGTGCTCGTTGAGAGCGAAGAGACCTCCGTGGTGTTCGGGATGCCGCGTTCGGTGATTGAGGCGAAACTTGCGGATCGAATTTTGCCTCTTCACCAGATCGCGAGCGCCATCGCAGAGGAAGTCCGAGCGTTGGATCGGTGACTTGACGGGCCTAGGTCCTCTTTCATGGAATAATCCGGCGAGGGCTCCGGTTTGCCCCGCTGAGAGTCGTATGAAGACGCTGCTGAACGCCCGCTCGCTCCCGATTTTTCTTTTAGTTACAATAGCTTCCGTCTCGGGCTGTAACAGCGCGCAAGGGGCGCGAGTTGCCCCGGAGACAAGCCCTCTCGAGGCCGCGGCCGTAGGACCCGCGACGGGCGGGGACATCGCCGACGTGATCGAGAAGGTGCTGCCTTCGATCGTCAGCGTGCAGTCGACCAGGACAGCGCGGATGGAGAGTCCGATGGGGTTCTTCTTTGGTATTCCGCCGACCGAGCGGAAGCAAGAAGGCCTGGGGTCGGGGGTCGTGATCTCGAGTGACGGCTTGATCGTGACCAACAATCACGTGGTCGATGGAGCCGATGAGCTGATCGTGAAGACGAACGACGATCGCGAGTATGAGGCGCGGCTCTTGGGTGCTGATGCGAAGAGCGATCTTGCGCTATTGAAGGTCCAAGGCGAAGGGATCAAGCTGGTTCCCGCTCGCTTTGGTGACTCCTCGAAATTGCGCCTCGGTGAGACTGTACTCGCCGTGGGCAATCCCTTTGGCGTGGGTCAGACGGTGACGATGGGCATCGTTTCGGCGAAGGGTCGAGCCGACATGGGCATCGTCGACTACGAAGACTTTATCCAGACCGACGCCGCCATTAACCCCGGAAATTCGGGTGGTGCACTGATCAACACGCGCGGTGAGCTCGTCGGGATCAATACCGCGATCCTCTCACGGAGCGGTGGATACATGGGCATCGGTTTTGCGATTCCGAGCAACATGGCGCAGCCGATCCTGAGCGCGCTCAAGGAGAACGGGCGCGTCACCCGCGGCTATTTGGGCGCTTCGCTTCAAGAGCTCAACCGCGACCTGAAAGAGGCTCTCGGTCTGCGCGAGTCGGGCGGCGTGCTGATCGCGGATGTCGTGCCGGATGGTCCTGGCAGTAAGGCGGGACTCAAGAGCGGCGATATCGTGACGCACGTGGCGGGCCAGCCCGTGGACTCGGTGGGCCGGCTGCGGAACGCTGTGGCAAGCGCTGGCGCGGGCAAGAGCGTTGAGCTCTCCGTGATCCGCGACAAGAAGAAGATCCGGCTCACCGCCGTGCTCGGAACCCTGCCGAGCGACGGGGCGCAGATCCCTGAGCCGAAGGCGCAGGAGAAGGAAAAGGCAGGAGACGTAGAGGGTCTCGTCCTGGGAGATCTGACGCCTGAGGTGCGGCAGCAGCTCGGGGTGAACAAGGACGTCCGTGGTGCGGTGGTGGTTCGAGTGAAGCCCGGTTCGAAGGTCGCCCAGGCGCAGGTGCGGCGGGGTGATATCCTGCTCGAGGTGAACCGGAAGCCGGTCGAGAGCGCTGAGCAGGCGGCCCAAGCTTACAAGGCGGCGAGCTCTCCGCGGCTCTTGCTCCTCATGCGAGGAGGGCAGAAGCGTTACGTTGTGGTCAAGTGACGCGGCGGCGCGCTTGTCGGTCCTGAGCGCCCCTTCGGGGGCGCTCGCCCGGGAATTTGACGCCGCGGCCCCTGGGCCGATAGGACAGACTCGGGTGTCCTATCGTCTCCGGTCCTTCTCGCCAATGCGCCGCGCCACCTCGGCCGCGTTCATTGGCCTGTTTTTCTTCGGATTTTCGGCCATCGCCGCCGAAGAAAAGGTCCCCACCGAGGCGGACCTCTTGGCCCTCGAAATGGGCCCGGAGTCGATTCCGGCGGCCAGCCATGCCCAAGGAAAGAAGCCGAAGACGCCCGCGGCGACGCTTCCGAGCGGTGCGCCCCGCGCCCCCGAGAACCAGCGCGCCCGCAATTCGATCCGGGAGGCGCCTCTCCCCGAGGAAGAGCTGACGCTCAGGGCCCTTCGGCGCGCCGAGCAAGCCCTCTTTCCCGAACGGCTCCCTGGCATCTCGGCTGGGTTCTCCTGGGACATTCCGGCTCCGAACGAAGGAAAGGAGACCATATTCGGGCTGCCCGGCCTCTTCACTCCCTTAGGGACGCCCGAGCCTGGTCTCGATCAAGCGGAGATCGATTGGCTGCGCAGCTTGACGCTGCCGGACCTTCCGGTGCGCTTCGACAGCCGGGTCGTCACTTACCTCAAGTTCTATCGGGACAGTCCGCGGGGGCGCGCCATCGCGGCTATCTGGGCGCGGCGGAGCGGACGCTTCGTGCCAGCGATCCAAGCTGAGCTGCGTCGCGCTTCGCTTCCGAGCGACCTGGTTTGGCTCTCGCTCATCGAGAGCGGCCACGACCCGCTCGTGAAATCGCCCGCTGGCGCGGTGGGGCTGTGGCAGTTTTTGCCGGAGTCGGGGCGCCTTTATGGGCTGACTGTGGACGCATGGGTCGACGAGCGGCGCGATCCGATCGCGAGCACTCGTGCGGCGATCCGGTTCCTCTCGGACCTCTATCAGCGGTTCGGGAACTGGGAGCTGTGCATGGCCGCGTACAACATGGGCTATGCGGGGCTCTCGCGCTCGCTCACCAAGTACAACACAAATAGCTACTGGGTCTTGTCGCGCCTAGAGAGCGGCATTCCTTGGGAAACGGCCCTTTACGTTCCGAAGATTTTCGCGCTCGCGATCGTCATGAACAATCGCTCGGCCTTCGGCCTCGATCGGGTCACCCCGGACCTGCCGATCGCCTTCGATACGATCAGCGTCGAACCCGGTACGCCGCTCTCGGAGATCGCTCAGCTCGCCTCGATCTCCCTCGATGAGCTGCGCGCCCTGAATCCTATGCTGATCCGTGATCGGATCGCACCTTCCTCGAAAGGTCAAGTGCGGGTTCCGCGAGGAAAGGGGAGCGCTATCCTTGCGCGGCTGCCGAAGACGCGAAACTACCGAACAGTTGTCTTGCGGTACGGCGAGAACATCGCTTCTCTCGCGGCGGAATATGAGGTCAAGGAGAGCGACGTCCTCAGCTTGAACCGCTTCGGTGCTGGTGAGCGCATCGAGCCCGGCACTGTCATCCTCCTGCCGGAGCGGGCCAGAAAACAGCGGGCAGAGAGCTTGCCGCCGACCATTGTCGTCCCGAAGAAGCTCCTGCCGGGACCTTCTCAAAAGCTCGTTTATTACGAAGTGCAGGCGGGGGATGTTCTCGAGGAGATCGCGTCTGAGCTTGGGCTCTCTGCGAGCCGGCTTGCCTGGGACAATGCGCTGGACGTGAAAGCGCGGCTCCGCGCGGGTATGATCTTACAGGCGCTGGTCCCGGCGGAGCGCGACCTCTCGGCGATCCGCGTCATCCGTCAGCCCGGGCCCGTGCTGCTCGGAGGTAGTCCCGAATTTCATGAGCACTTCGAGGCTCTCCGCGGCTATCGGCGGATCGAGGTGACCGCCAAAAAGGGCGACACCCTAGCGAGTATCGGTCGGCGCTATGGCGTCACGCCTGGCTCCATGGAGCGCATCAATCACCGCTCTCAGAGCACTCCACTCGCGGTCGGGGAGACCATCATCGTCTACACCCAACTCAAGGACGAGTCCGCGCCGAACTCAGGCGCGGCGGCCATGCTGCCCGAGCTCGCCCCAGTTCGCCCGGAGCTCTTGCCCTAAGTGCGCGATAGGCCGCGCGTGCGCCTTCCCTTCTCTCGGAGACAACGCCCCAGATGTCAGTGACTCAAAAGGAGCAGATCGAACGACCTGCAGCCGCTATCGTGATGGCGGCTGGCTTCGGCACGCGGATGAAGAGCAAGACCCCGAAGGTCCTGCATCAACTCGCCGGGCGTCCTCTCGTCTATTATCCGGTGCAGGCTGCGCTCGCGCTCGGCGTGCCTCGGGTCGTCCTGGTCGTGAATCCGGACACCCACGAGCCGATCGCCGAGGAGCTCGCGCGGCACTTTGACCGCGCGCGTCTTCAGTTTGCGATCCAACAAGTCCCGCGCGGGACGGGGGACGCTGTGTCCGCAGGCCTTCGCGACTTGGACGTCCCGGATGAACAGGCGGTCCTGATCTTGTCGGGGGATACCCCGCTCCTCACTGCCGCCGATCTCGAGCCGCTGCTCGGCGCATCGGAGAGCGCGCCGCTCCGGCTCCTGTCCTTCGTCGTGGACGAACCGCGGGGGTACGGGCGGATCGTGAGGGAAGAAGACGGACGCGTGGCGCGTATTACTGAGGATCGGGACCTCAAGGACGAACGCGAGCGGGCCATTCGCGAAGTGAACGCCGGTGTGTATGCCTGCCGCGCAGGTGAGCTCCGGCGCGCTTTGCCCGCGCTCGTGCCCCATAACGCCCAAGGAGAGTATTACCTGACGGACATCGTGGCCGAGATCGGGGCGCGGGCTCGAGTGGAGGCGCTCGTGAGCGACGCCCGCGCGTTCTTGGGAGTCAACGATCGAGCGGAGCTCGCGGCTTGTGAAGCGCTGCTCCACGACCGCATTCGCAAGAGGCTAGCTCGTGACGGGATCACGATCCGAGGCACCCCTCTCATCGACGATACGGTCGAAGTCGGACCTGATGCGACCATCGAGGATGGGGTCCGGCTCCGAGGCAAGACGCGCATTGGCTCATCGTCGACGGTCGATGTGGGCTCGGTGCTGACGGACGCGGAGGTCGGGGAGGGAGTCTTGATTCGGCCCTATACGATCATCGAGAAGAGTCGCGTCGGAGCCGGAGCCGTTCTGGGGCCCTTTACTCATGTGCGCCCTGGCAGCGAGATCGGCGAAGAGGCGCATCTCGGGAATTTTGTCGAGACGAAGCAGACAAAAGTGGGCGCCCGCGCCAAAGCCAATCATCTTTCCTATCTCGGTGACGCCGACGTGGGCCCGGGAGCGAACATCGGGGCCGGCACGATCGTGTGCAACTACGACGGCTTTTCGAAGAGTCGGACCAAGATTGGGGCGCGCACCTTCGTGGGGAGCGACTGTCAGCTGGTGGCTCCCGTCGAGATCGGGAGCGATGTCTACGTCGCGACGGGCACGACCGTCACAGAAGATGTGCCCGATGGTGCGTTTGTGATTGGGCGCTCGCGCCAGACGACGAAAGAAGGTTACGCCGAGGCCCTCCGCGTCCGACTGAAGGCTCAGAAGGACGCGAAAGCCGCCTCCTCGAAGTGAGCTCAAGCGAGCGCTTTGAGGGCGAGCACGTGGCCGGGACCGATCGCGGACTCGGCCGCGGGACTGCCCCCTTTGAGGAGTGCGTGGGCGAGGCAGAGCCCAAAAGCCGCCGGCGCGACCTGAAGGGGACCCTCCTCGGGCTTTGTGAGCTGGGCGAGTTCGTGGGGAACCTGGGGGGATTGGGCCGCCGCTGCCGGGCGGAGCTCCTCGAGTTCGGCCCAGGCGCCCTCAGGAGGATCGCCCGAGGCGACGATGCGGAACCCGACGCCGCAGGCGGGGAAAGTATCTCCCGAGAGCAAGGTCGTGGGGCCTTCTTCGTCCGCGCACAGTACGAGAGCGCTGCCTCCGTGACATCGCAAAAAGACCATGGCTTCGGCGAGGGCCATCGCGACGGTGCTCGCACCGGCGGCGAGCGCGGTGGCGTAGCCCCGATTGCCCGTAAGCTGTGTGAGGAGGCCAATTGAAGCGTTGTGAACGCTGCTCGAGAAGCGGATGGGGCTCACGGTGCCTTGTTCTTTGAGCTGGGTGAGCAAGGCGAGGGTGGTTTGCAGTTCTCCGAAAGCAGAGCCGAGGATGAGCGCGGGGGTGTCCTTGTCTTCCGCGAGAGCGAGCTGCTGGAAGAGATAGGCGACAGTCCGGATTAAGGGACTCGAACGACCCTGGAGGCGACTCGGCAGGATGGAGGATTCGGACTTGTCGGGAGTGCCGATAGAGAAGCTCGCGTTCGTCAAGTAGAGGCGGCGAGCGGGGAGGTTGGGGGCTTCAGGGTCTGGCTCTCGCCCGAGCAGCACACTCGCGTTCGAGCCGCCGAAAGCGAACGAGTTGGAGAGCACAAAGCGGAGAGGTTTCGGCTCAGGGCTCGTGTCCGGTTGGCAGGCGAGGCTCGTGTCTACGGTCGTGGGGACTCGGTTTGGTGGGGCGTGTTGATCTGTGAGCGCTTGGGTGCAGAGGACCGCTTCGAGGGCGCCGGCGGTGCCGAGCAGGTGAGCTGTGGTGCTCTTCGTTGAAGAGAACGAGGGCACAAAAGGAAACACGCGGGCGATGGCTTTGGTCTCGGCCAGGTCGTTCTGCTTGGTGGCCGTGCCGTGGGCGTTGATGTAGTCGATGTCCGCAGGCGAGAGGCCGCCGATTTCGAGGGCGCGCCGCATCGCGAGCTCCGCGCCGCGTCCTTCTGGTTCCGGCGCTGTCAGGTCGTAGGCGTCGTTGCTTTCGCCCACAGCCCGGAGAAAGACTCGAGAGGGACCGCTATCTTCGCTCCGCTCCAGCAAAAGGAGCGCGGCTCCCTCGCCGAGCACGAGCCCCCTCCGCTCGGCGTCGAAGGGGCGACAGGCGATCGGATCGATCAAGTTCAGCCCTGAGAAGCCGAGGCGAGTGAGCTCGCTTCTCGAGTCGGCTCCGCCCACGATGGCCGCGTCGATGAGCCCGAGGGCGAGCCAACGTTGTCCTACGGCGATGGCCTTTGCGCTCGAGGAGCAGGCCGTCGACACCACGTAGCTCGGCCCTTTGACTCCCAGATCTTGGTTCATCTCTTCGATGAGCGAATAGTGGGAGTGTGACATCTCAAAGGAATAGGTCTCGGGGATTTTCCCGTCGGCATTCTTGTCGAGATAGAAGCGTTCGGTGCGCTCGATGCCGCCTGTGGAGCTTCCGAGGAACACGCCGACGCGGCTCGGCTCATAGCGCCTGAGCCGCTCACAGAGGGTGCTTTGAATGGGCAAGAGCGCCTTCTGGAGGAGCTCGACGGCGCGATTGGATGGCGGCCGGAAAGAGGCGGGACGAAGCGGGGGGGCCGAATCAGGTCCGAAGGAGGCGCCTCCCTCGAAACAAGCGGACCACGCGCTGATGGCGCAGGCGGGCAGGCGGTTCATTCGGCTTGGCAAAGATCGATGATCATTTGGGTGATGGTGGCTTTGGGGTCGCGGCGAGAGCCACCCTTGAGCTCGAGGTCTGCTCGGCCGAGGTAGACGAGCCAGTTTCCCAGCATGCTCGGAGAGAGTCCGCGGAGCTGCGCTTCAAGGTCGCGTGCTTTGAAAGGAGGAGCGCCTGCCGCTTTGGCGGCGTCGGGTGGACTCAGGTTCGCTCGCCTGGCAGCGGAGAACTTGATGAGCTGGCGGGTCGCGAAGCCCAAGATGCCGATGAGAGGAAGACCGCGATCTTGAGGTTCGAAGACGTCCTCCAGGATCTGGAGCGCCTTTTTCAGATCGCGGCGGCCGACGGCGGTCACCAGCTCCCAGACCGACGCTGAGCGGATGCGAACGACGCAGGTGTCCACGTCCTCTTCTTCGATCTTCTTGCGCTCGCCTACGTACAAACAGAGCCGCTCCACCGCATCGGCGATCGGAGCCAGCTCAGGGCCCGAGAGCTCTGCGATCAGGTCCGCGACCTCTCGGTCGATAGCGACGCCCCGGGCCTTGGCTCGATCCACGATGAAGCTCGGGAGCTCGGCGCGACTTGGTGTGTCGCAGCTCACGAGCCAATCGCCCTTCTTGGCAGCGGCAAACAGACGTCGCCGTTTGTCCAGGTTCGGAGCGAGGAGCACGAGGCACGTCTCCGGAGACGGCGCTTCGGCGTAATCGACGAGCTGGTCCAAGGCGGGGACGTTCGACTTCTTCGAGTCGCTCTTGGCCTTGCTCTCTTTCTCCTCCCAGCGTTCGAGGTCACGCACCAGGATGAAACGATGTTTGGCCATCATCGGCATCGTGCGCGCGAGGCCCAGGACCTCTTCGACGCGCGTCGACCCCGCCTGAAACGTGTCATCGTTCATGCCAGCGAAGCCCCCGACCAGGCACGCGGTGCGTGCGGCCTGGACGACCTCCGACGAAAGCAGCGATTCGGTCCCCGCGACGAGCAGGACCTTCGGCAGCTCTCCGCGTCGAATCGCCGCAATTGCTTCCGCTGGGGTCATTCCTGTGGTCTACCAAGGGCAGGCGCCTCGATGAAGGCCCGCCCCTGTCATGCCCGCCGGATCCAAGGAAACGCTCGTCGTCGTCGGGAATTTCGACGGAGTTCACCGCGGTCACCAGGCCGTCCTCGCCTTTGCGGTCGGCCTGGCCGAGTCGAGTGGGCTCGAGCCGGTGCTCTTCACCTTTGAGCCGCATCCGCGCGTCGTGTTGACCGGCGCGGCGCCCGAGATTCTGACGACTCTCGATGAGAAGATCGCCTTGATCGGGCAGGCGTTTCCCTCCGTGGTGGTCCGGGCATTTCCTTTCACGAAGGAGCTGTCTCGCCTTTCCCCGCGCGCATTCGCCGAGCAGATCTTGGTGCAGGAGCTCTCGGCGCGAGCCGTTCTCGTGGGAGAGAACTTCAGATTTGGCGCGGGTCGGGCGGGAGACTTCGAGACGCTGCGGGCGCTCGGGGCGGAGCTTGGATTCCATGCCCAGGCGGTTCCACTGTTCGGCGACGAGCAAGGCCCCTTTTCGAGCACGCGGGTCCGCGACGCTCTCAAACGCGCCGACGTGGCCGCCGCGAGCTCATTGCTCGGGCGCACCTTTGGCATTTCGGGTCGAGTCATCCGGGGGGACGGACGCGGGGCGGCGCTCGGAGTGAAGACGGCGAACCTGGGCGAAATCGTTCACTTGCTGCCAGCCGACGGTGTCTACGCGGTTTGGGTTGTGCTTCCGAGCGGGGAGCGGGCCCAAGGGGTCCTGAACCTAGGGCCCCGGCCGACCTTCGACCGGCCTCGCTCCGTCGAAGTCCACCTTCTCGATTTTGAGGGCGATCTCTACGATCAAGTGGTTCGGGTCGAGTTTGTCGCGTACCTGCGCGGTCAGCTGAAGTTTTCATCGAAAGACGAGCTGGTTGCCCAGATCCAGCGTGACATCGCGGCGGCGCGGGCCCGGCTGCAGTCGCCTTGACCTGGGGCGAGGAAAAGGCGTGAATCCCCGCCGACACCAATGGTTGGGCCCGACGTTCTCCTCTCCATGTCCCGTGCGGAGCTCGTGGCTCGCGCCGCAAGCCTTGGCGTTGAGCGCGCGGATCGTCTGACGCGGCCTGAGCTACGCGACGAGATCTTGCGGCGCACCAAGACCGGCGGCGAAGCCGATGTGGCGCGGGGCTTCTTCGGCATTGCGCGCTCGATGCTCGCCAGCATGATGGAGACCGGCCTCAAGATGCCGGAGGCGGCAGCCCTCATTCGCGGCACACAAACCTTGAGCGCCCAAGTGTCCGGGGGACCGCCGGTCGCGACCGTTACGCTCGCCGAGATCTACGCCGCCCAGGGGCACCCGGACCGAGCTCTCGCGATGGTCGAACGGGTGCTCGAGGCCGAGCCCGATCACCTCGAGGCTCAGAGGCTGCGCGAGCGCTTGCGCCGCGAGCAGGAGCTGCAGGAGCCAGGGCTCGCGCTCCGCGGAGAGCCCGAAAAGCAGGTCCTCGAGACCACTGGCGAGGAGATTCGAACCGGTGACCCACCACCGGTCCAAGCTTCTCCGGCTCCTGTCGCCGAAGCAGAGGCTTCGCCCTCGGAGCCCAAGGAGGCGCGAGAAGCGGTCGCGGTTCCCCGAGTCGAGCCCCAGGAGCAGCCTATCGAGGCCGAAGACGTGGCGGAGCCTGCGCCTATCGTGCCAGAGGTGAAGCCGATCGAGGGCGCGCCGGAAGCTCTTGCCGAGCCTGCGCCTATCGTGCCAGAGGTGAAGCCGGTCGAGGGCGCGCCGGAAGCTCTTGCCGAGCCTGCGCCCCAAGCGGTGCCCTCGGAGCCCGAGGCGCAGGCCATAGCAGCCGTGCGTCCTGAAATTCGCCTGAGCGTGAGTGGCTCGGAGCTCGTCGTCGCCTGGTCGTGGCCGGTAGGCGAAAAGGGAGCTTCGACGGCGACGATCGTGCTCTTCGCTTTCCACGGTCGCGCCGGTCGACCGACCGCTGAAGAGGCGAGGATCCCGCTCCATCTCGGGGCGCCTGATGCGCAAAGCTCCGGGACTTTCCATCTCGCGGGCTTCGCAGGCGCTGCGGTGAGCGCTTCGATCGGCCTCGTCGAAGACGGGGTGTTTGTGCCGCGTGAGCAGGCTCTGTTGCATCGCGACAAGTGGCTTCGGCCAGCGGAGCAGACCCTTTTTCAGCAGGCGTAAGAAGGAAGAAGCAAATGATTGTTCACGTGGTGCTCTTCACGTTTTCTGAGCGTGCCGACGCCGAAGAGGCGCGTGCTCGTCTCCTCACGATGAGCGGAAAGATCCCAGGGCTCGTCAGCGTGGAGGCCGGGCTCGATGTCACGCGGAGCGCGAGGAGTTACGACTTGGCTCTGATCACGAGGCACACCAGCAAAGAGGCGCTGGACGCGTACCAGACACATCCTGTGCACGTCGAAGTCGCGACCTTTATCCGGGAGCGGATGACGGGGGCGGCGGCCGTGGATTTTGAGGCCGAAGCGCAATCTTGAGCGAGAAAAACGCTCGCGCGCGCTCATGATCAGGGCGGGCTGGCAGAAGAACGCCCCAGCTCCCGACAAATCGCCCTCTGCCGTTTGCTTTGGCACGCGACAAGGGTAAATGCGAGCGGTCATGTCGGCCGAAGCCCGCAGTAAACTCGCTGACCTCCAAAGGCGCATTTTGGCGCTAAGGGGGTTTCTTTGACGTCCCGGCTCTGAAACGTTCGATCGAAGAGCTCGATCAGCTCTCCACGGAACCTGGCTTCTGGGACAACCAGGAGAAGGCTCAGGCGCGCATGCGCACTCGTGCGGCCGCCGCCGAGAAGATCGAGCTCGTCGAGTCCCTCGAAAAGGACATCGCTGACGTATCCGAGTATCTCGAGCTGGGCATCGCTGAGGGCGATGACAGCGCGGTCGCGGAGGCGGAAGCGCAGATTGAGCCCCTCGCGGCCCGGCTCAAGAGGGCGGAGCTCGCGCGCATGCTGCGCGGACCGGTCGACCACGCTGGCGCCATCCTCAGTATCCATCCCGGCAGCGGCGGTACCGAGGCCAAAGACTGGGCCGAGATGCTCCTGCGCATGTACCTGCGCTGGGCCGAGCGCCGTGGATTCAAGACCGAGCTCATCGACTATCAGGCGGGCGACGAAGCCGGCATCGATGGCGCTTCGGTGATCATCTCGGGTCCGAACGCCTACGGCTATCTGCGCGCCGAGATGGGCGTACATCGGCTCGTTCGTATCAGCCCGTTTGACTCGAACGCGCGTCGGCACACAAGCTTTACGGCGGTCGAAGTCACGCCAGATATCGACGAAGAGATCGATATTCAGATCGCCGAAAACGATCTCGAGATCACGACCATGCGGGCTGGTGGCAAGGGTGGCCAGAACGTCAACAAGGTTGAGACGGCAGTGCGCATGCGACACTTGCCGACCGGCATCATGGTCGTGTGTCGAGCCGAGCGTAGCCAGCACATGAACCGCGCCATGGCGCTCAAGATGATGAAGGCGAAGCTGTACGAGCTCGAGCAAAGGAAGCGCGAAGCCGCGCAGGCTCAATACGAAGCCGAGAAAACCGACATCGCCTGGGGGAGCCAGATTCGCTCCTACGTGCTCCAGCCGTACCAACTCGTCAAAGACACCCGCACCCAGGTCGAGCGCAGCGACGTCCAGAACGTGCTCGACGGCGACATCGACTCGTTCATCGAGTCTTATTTGATGATGGCAGCGGACGAAGAAAACTCCGCCAAGGCCGCCGTCTAAGAAGATTGTGAGGAAAAAGTGAGTGATCCATCAGAACAGAATCGCGCCGGCGCGGAAACGGGCGAAGAAGCCCTGATCCAAGCTCGCCGCGACAAGATGGAGCGGATTCGGGCCCGCGGAGAGCAGCCGTTCCCGAACGATCTCGCGCGGGATCTCGACCAGGGACGCCGCTCTTTTGTGTCTGAGATTCGGAAGCTCTTCGAGGCCGCTTCGAGCGAAGCCGGCTACGACGCTGAGAAGGTCGAGGCGATTTGCGCGAGTGGTCAGCGGGAGTTTCTGGTCTTCGGCAGGCTGATCGGCAGGCGTGGCTTCGGCAAGGCTAGCTTCCTCAAGGTGCGTGACACGAGCGGCGAGCTTCAGCTCTTCGCCAAGGTGGACAAGCTCGGTCCCGCCTTTGAGGTCCTGAAGGATCTCGACCTTGGGGACCACGTCGCCGGGCGGGGCTCGATCGTCGTGACCAAGACCGGCGAGCTTTCACTCGAGCTCACGGAGCTGCGCTTGATCGGCAAGGCTCTCCGTCCGCCTGCGGACAAGTGGCACGGTCTTTCGGATGTCGACCTTCGCTATCGGCAGCGTTACGTCGACATGGTCGCCAACCCAGAGGTGATCGACGTCATCCGAGCCCGCGCCACGGTGCTGGGGGCGCTCCGCAGTTTCTTGGATGCCCGCGCCTTCGTGGAGGTCGAGACCCCTTCGCTGCATCCGCTCATCGGCGGCGCGGCGGCACGTCCCTTCATCACCCACCACAACACCCTGGACATGCAGCTGTTCCTGCGCATCGCTCCAGAGCTCTACCTGAAGCGCCTCTTGGTCGGAGGGATCGAGCGGGTTTACGAAATCGGTCGCTGTTATCGGAACGAGGGGATTAGCACCCGGCACAACCCCGAGTTCACCATGATCGAGCTGTACCAGGCGTACGCCGACTATGAGTCGCTCATGAACCTGGCCGAGGAGATGCTCCGCTTCGTCGACCGCGCTCTCGAGGACAAGCTCCGACAAGAGGGGCGGGCAGGCGTCTATGGCGCGTTCCGAGAGGCCCGTACCTTCCGACTTGATGAGCCGTTCGCTCGCGTTCCGCTCAGTCAGGCCATTGACCGGGCGCTCGAGCGCGCAGGGCTCGAGCCGAAGAGCGTTACGGGCGCCTACGATGTGCTTGCGGTCGACGATGGTACGAACGCCGATGTGCGCGCCGCCGGAGACGCCCTGGTGCGTGAACTCGCTCAGAAGAGCGGTCGTAAGATCGACTGGGGGAATTTTCGTCGCGCTCTCGGCAAATCCGAGTCGAGCGGGGAGCAGACCTTCGTCGCTTACGAGTATTTGGCGGAGCCGTTTCTCGTGGAGGACTACCGCTCTGGCTCTCAGAGCATCCCCGTGTTCATCATCGACTATCCCGCCGATGTCTCGCCGCTCTCGAGGCGTAAGGACAAAGATCCGACGCTGGTCGATCGCTTCGAGCTGTTCGTCGACGGCCGCGAGATCGCAAACGCCTTCTCCGAGCTGAATGATCCGGACGATCAGGCCGCGCGCTTCCAGGCCCAGGTGGCTCGCAAGGCCAAGGGCGCTGAAGAGACGATGGACTACGACGAGGATTACATCCGGGCTCTCGAGCACGGTATGCCTCCCGCCGCCGGTTTCGGCATGGGTATCGACCGCCTGATTATGATGCTCACCGGACAGCCCTCGATCCGCGACGTCATCGCTTTCCCGCTGCTTCGCCCTGAGGCCCGATGACTTTGCCTGCGAGCCGCGCCCCCGTAGAGAAGACCTGGCTGGACCAGCTCGGTGAGCTGTTCCGCGAACTGCCGATTGGGGTCCAAATCGGGCTGAACCTCGGGCTCGTGCTGCTCCTGCTCTCGCTCGTGGTCTACGGATGGTTCCGGCTCCCGGCTCGCTGGCGGAAGACAGTGCGGGCCTTCCTCACTGTCGGCTCGGGGGTCGCGGCGGTCTGGCTCGGGATTGTGGCTTTGGGATTGCCAGAGGGCCGCTCGGTGCGCTTTTCGGTCACCCATCAGCTCATTCGGGCCGGAGCGACCTTGAGCGCTACGGTCTTCACGATCCTGCTCCTCAGCGCCGCCGTTCCGCTCATCCTGAGCGTGCTCGAGCGCGGTTCGTTCCGCTCGTTCGTCGCAGCGCGCCATTTGCGCGCGAAGAAATCCGGGTTCTTGACGGTGATCTCGGGGCTCTCGATCCTTGGGGTGGGCCTGAGCTCGTTCAAGTTGTGCGCCGTGATCAGCGTCATGGGCGGCTTCGGGGCGGACTTGAAGGAAAAGATCCTGAACAATGATGCCCATGTGAGGATCGAGTCCACCCAGAGCGGGGGCATCGAAGACTACCGGGCGATGTTGGACCGGGTGCGTGAGGTGCCCGGGGTCCGGGGGGCCATGCCCGTCATCACGGGTGAGGTCATGGCCTCGAGTTCGACGAGCACCGCGGGCATGCTGGTTCGGGGCATCGATCCGACGGTGGTGTCGTCCGTCGTCGACATCCCGAAGAAGGTCGAGGTCGGCGACTTCAAGTACCTCGAAGACCCCTACGCTCTGCGCGATTTGCCCCCCGGCACGCCGATCGGCGTCAGCAAGGGCGGGGAAGTTTACTACCAAGGCCCCAGGGACAACGACTCCGGGTCTTCCTTCGCTCGGGCGGATCAGGAGGCCTATCCGGGGGTCATTCTTGGCTCCGAGCTCGCGGAGAATCTCCACGCCTTCGTCGGGGACGTTCTGACCCTGATCTCGCCGATGGGCGATCTGGGGCCCATGGGCATCATGCCGAAGACCCGCCGCTTCCGGGTCGCGGGCATCTTCCATAGCGGTCTCTACGAGTACGACGTGGCGCACGCCTACATGACACTTGAGGCGGCTGCGGATCTTCTCGACATGGGCTTCAAGGTCTCCTCGATCGATGTTCGCGTAGAGGACCTGGGGAAGGTCGACGCGGTCGGTCCTCGGATCAAACGCGCCCTAGCGGACCTCCCTGGAGCCAGTGAGGCGACTTTGGTTCGAGATTGGCGCGAGATGAACAAGAACTTGTTTACAGCGCTCGAGCTCGAAAAACTTGCGAGCTTCGTGGTTCTTTCGATCGCGATCGCTGTCGCCAGCTTCTGCATCATTTGCACGCTGCTCCTGATGGTGACTGAGAAGTCGAAGGAGATTGCGATCCTGAAGGCGATGGGGTCGAGCGACGGCACCGTCTTGCGGCTGTTTTTGACCGAAGGAGTCTTGATCGGCAGCGTCGGTACGGTGATCGGTGTGGCCGCAGGATACGTCGCGATGAAGGGACTCGCCGTCTTCGGCGTTTGGCTCGATCCGGAGGTCTATTACGTCGAGCGGTTGCCCGTGAACGTGGAGACCGTCGACTACCTGATCATTGGAGCCTCTGCCCTCTTCATCACTACACTCGCCACGCTCTATCCCGCGCTCGCCGCGAGCCGGCTGCTCCCTGTGGAAGGTATCCGACATGAATGAACCGCTCGTCGTCATCGAAGGGCTCGAGAAGTCCTTCGAGCACATGGGTCAAACGCTGAATGTCCTGCGCGGCATCGATTTGACGATCAACGCTGGCGAGATCCTTTCCATCGTGGGCCCGTCGGGAGCAGGCAAGAGTACGCTCCTGCACTGTATCGGGACGCTCGACCTGCCGACGGCGGGAAAGATCCGGCTCGCCGGCGAAGAGCTCACGACGATGAGCCGCACCCGCCTCGCCGCAGTGCGCAACCAACAGATCGGCTTCGTCTTCCAGTTTCATCACTTGCTCCCTGAGTTCGACGCTCTGGAGAACGTGATGATGCCCGGCCTGATCCAAGGTCGCTCGCGGCGCGAGATGGCGATTCGGGCCAAGAAGCTTCTCGATGAGGTGCAGGTGGGGCACCGCGCCAATCATCGTCCAGGCGAGATGAGCGGTGGTGAGCAGCAGCGCGTCGCGGTCGCGCGGGCGCTCGTGCTTGAACCGAAGCTGCTCCTCGCGGACGAGCCGACGGGGAATCTCGACACGACCACCGGTGACTCCGTGCACGACTTGTTCTTCGAGCTGAACAAGGAGCACAACACGACCATCGTGGTCGTCACCCACAATCCGGGCTTCGCGGAGAGCATGCCGCGGGTGGTGCGCCTACGGGACGGGCGAGTCGAGCTCGACGACGTCGGCAAGGCCAGGCGAACCCCGCCGGCCGAACAGCCGCGCGACGGGGGATGATTGCAGCGAGGCTGGACTACTGAGGCCGTCTGGGTCGGGCTGTCACCCAATTGTCACGAAGCTGTGACGAGCGCGCTGCGCAAGGCACCGAAAGTCCGCTCACCCTCGAGTAGGACAGAAATGGTCGAACGACGCAGCGTTCTCAAAGGGCTCTCCGCCCTGCTCCTTCTCGGCCTCGCCGCGGGATGCAAACGAGGCGATCCCAATTCGCCGAACATCTACCTCGGCGGCGCAGGCGCGACGTTCCCGTTCCCGCTCTATTCGAAATGGATGAGCGAATACAACAAGCTCCATCCGGAGATCCGAATCAACTATCAGTCCATCGGCTCCGGCGGAGGCATCCGCCAGATCGCGAGTGAGACTGTCGATTTTGGTGCGACCGATACGCCGATGAGCGCTTCGGATGCGAAGAAAGCGCCGCGCGCCATCCTCCACATTCCGGTGACGATCGGGGCTGTGGTCGTCGCCTACAATATCCCTGGGGTCACCGGAGAGCTGAAGCTCGACGGGGACGTCCTCGCCGATATTTTTCTCGGCACGATCAAGACCTGGAACGACGAGCGGATCGCTCGAGCCAACCCAGGGCTCGCGCTTCCGAGCCTCCCGATCGCGGTGGTCACCCGCTCCGACGGCAGCGGCACGACCGCAGTTTTTACGGGCTATTTGGCCAGCGTGAGCCCGAAGTTTCAGAGTGTCGTCGGCGAAGGCAAGAGCGTGAAATGGCCCGTGGGGCTCGGCGCCAAAGGCAATGAGGGCGTCACCGGTCAGCTCAAGACGACCCCCGGCACCATCGGTTACACGGAGCTCGCTTACGCGAGTCAGAATCGGCTCACGACCGCGGCGATCAAAAATCGCGAAGGCGCCTACGCTTCGCCGAAGGTCTCTGCGGTCACCGCCGCCGCGGAGCAAGTCGAGCTCGACGACTCCCTGGTCGCCTCGCTGGTGAACGCACCGGGAGCGGCGAGCTATCCGATCGCATCGTTTACCTATCTCCTCGTCTACGAAGAATCGAAGAATGCGAGGAAAGGTGAGGCTCTCGCGAAGTTCATCGCTTGGGCGGTTCATGACGGGCAGGGCCTCGCTGCCGCGCTCCACTACGCGCCGCTGCCCGCCCGTGTCGTTCAGAAGATCGACGAGCGCATAAAATCGCTCCATTTCGGCGGAAAGCCGTTTCTATCGCAAGGGACATGATGAGGCAGAGCATCTGGCCTACACCTGAGCGCCCGCCCCTCGTACCTGGTCGTTTTCGAGGGGATACCCACCGTGGCGATCGCGTATTTTCTTGGATCACCGCCGCTTCGGCGTCGATCGTCATCCTGACGGTCCTCGCGATGACGGGCCAAATGCTCGCGTCCTCTTGGCTGAGCCTCGAGACGTTCCATTGGTCGTTCATCACGAGCCTCGAGTGGAACCCGGTGACCGAGCAGTTCGGCGCGCTCCCGTTCATTTTCGGGACGATCGTCTCTTCGACCGTCGCGCTGGCGCTGGCTGTGCCTGTTTCGTTCGGAGTCGCTCTTTTTCTGAGCGAGCTTGCTCCCGAGTGGCTGAGAAATCCTTTCGGCTTCCTGGTGGAGCTGCTCGCTGCCGTGCCGAGCGTTGTTTACGGCCTGTGGGGGATCTTCGCTTTGGCTCCGCTCATGCGGGAGACTGTGGAGCCGGCGCTCCGCGCGTCTCTCGGGTTCTTGCCGCTGTTTTCTGGCCCGAATCAGGGATACGGCATGCTGACGGCGAGTGTCGTGCTGGCCATCATGATCACGCCGACGATCGCTTCGGTGAGTCGCGAAGTGCTACGCGCCGTGCCTCGCGCCTATCGTGAGGCAGCCCTCGGACTGGGGGCGACGCAGTGGGAAGCGATCCGTACGGGTGTCTTTCCCGTGGCGCGTTCGGGGCTCGTGGGCGCGGTCGTCTTGGGTCTGGGCCGTGCGCTCGGTGAGACGATGGCTGTCACGATGCTGATCGGCAATCGCGCGGACATCAGCGCTTCGCTCTTTGCCCCCGGCTACACGATGGCGAGCGTGATCGCCAATGAGTTTACGGAGGCGACCGAAGATCTCTACCTCTCCGCCCTGGCCGAAATAGGGCTCTTGCTGTTCATCATCACCGTGCTCCTCAACATCTTCGCGCGGTTTTTGGTCTGGCGCGTCGGGCGCCAAGGGGGAGCGTAGGCGTGAACATTCGCAGTCATTTCACGTACCGAAAGGCCGTTGACCGCATCGTGCGCGGTCTCTGTCTCTTGGCAGCACTGCTCGCGCTGGTTCCGCTCTTCTCGGTCCTTTATTACGTGACTGCGCGCGGGCTCGGCGGAATCAGCTTTGAATTCTTTACGGAGCTGCCGACGCCGGTGGGCGAAGAGCACGGGGGTGTGGCGAACGCCATCACCGGCACGTTGACGCTCGTTGGACTCGCTTGCCTCTTCGGCATTCCCCCTGGAGTCCTGGCGGGCGTCTACCTCTCCCAGTTCGGCCATACTCGGCTCGGTAAGATCGTGCGCTTCTCAGCGGACGTGATGAGCGGTGTGCCTTCGGTCACGATCGGTATCTTCGTCTATTCCTTGCTCGTCGTCCGCACCAAGCAGTTCTCCGCCTACGCCGGGGGGCTCGCGCTCGCGGTGATCATGCTGCCGACCGTGACGCGTACGACCGAAGAGCTTCTCAAGCTGGTTCCCGAAGCCCTCCGTGAGGCGGCACTTGGGCTCGGTGTGCCTCAGTGGCGCACGACCTTGAGCGTGATGCTCCGCACAGCGGCTCCCGGTGTCGCCACGGGCATCATGCTCGCAGTGGCACGGGTGGCCGGAGAAACGGCTCCGCTTCTCTTCACTTCTTTCTCCAACCGGTTTTGGCCCGGCGGGCTCGATGAGCCGACGGCCTCTCTACCGGTGCAAATCTACACTTATGCCGTGTCCCCCTATGAGGATTGGCATAGCCAGGCGTGGGCAGCGGCGCTCGTCCTGGTGGCGTTGGTTCTGACGCTGAATGTCGCCGCGCGGGTCTTGGTTCGACATCGAGTGAGGTAAATGATGAGCACGACAAACTCCGTGGTAGCGAGCGGCTCCGTCTCCGGAGCCCCCTGGGGCTCGGACGCCCATCTGCAAGTAGTTCCGCCTCCCCCGAGCCTCGGCGCGCTGGGCGCGATGGTCGAGCCTCTTCACGAGAGCGCCAAGATGAGCGCGGTGGGCCTGCGCGCGAGCTTCGGGGCGCGGGAGATCTTGAAGGGGATCTCAATTCCCCTCTACGAAAAGCATGTCACCGCCATCATCGGGCCCTCCGGCTGTGGCAAGTCGACCTTCATCCGCTGTTTGAACCGGATGCACGAAGTGGTGAGTGGCGCGACGTCGGTCGGTCAGGTGCACCTCGACGGTCAGGACATCTTCTCGATGGACCCCGTGCGTCTGCGGAGGCGAGTCGGCATGGTCTTCCAGAAGCCGAACCCGTTCCCGACCATGTCGATCCGAGACAACGTGCTGGCTGGTCTCCGCTTGAATGGGCTGAAGGTCGCTGAGCCGGACGCCCTGGTGGAGCGGGCGCTGCGCCAGGTGGCGCTGTGGGATGAAGTCAAAGATGGCATTCATCGGAGCGGCTTGAGCCTCTCTGGGGGCCAACAGCAGAGGCTTTGCATCGCCCGTACGCTCGCGATGGAGCCGGAAGTCATCCTGATGGACGAGCCCTGTTCGGCTCTGGATCCGATCGCGACGGCCCGCGTCGAGGAGCTCATCCACGAGCTCAAGAAGGACTACACGATCGTGATCGTGACCCACAACATGCAGCAGGCCGCCCGCGTGGCAGATTACACTGCCTTTTTCTACATGGGCGAGCTCATCGAGCACGATCGCACGGACGTGATCTTCACGCGTCCAGCTCAGCAGCGAACGGAAGATTACATCACGGGCCGTTTCGGCTGATCGATGCCGGGGCCCAAAGTGTCCGTTTTCTGAATTTGTGATAGGATCGCGCGAACACCATCAAGCGGACACGAGGCGCGTAAGGCGCGAAGGGACGCTCGAGATGGGGGACGAAGGGTAGGTCGAAATTCGACCAGCGCTGGCAGGGAACTCAAATGGGCAGAATGCATACCGACCGCGAATACGAGGCAGAACTCACGGCACTCCGTGAGCGGGTCCTCTTGATGGCTGCGCGAGTCGAAGAACAGGTGAACGGCGCCCTGCGCGCCTACCAAACACAAGATTCCGTCCTCGCCGAGCGCGTGCGACAGGCCGACAGCCAAGTCGATCAGCTTGAGGTCGAGATCGACGGTCTTTGCGTCCAGATGCTCGCGCGCCGGCAGCCGGTCGCCTCCGACCTCCGTTTCGTGACGACCATCTTGAAGATCGTGACGGATCTCGAGCGCATTGGGGACCTCGCCACGAGCATCTGCAGCCGAGTCCTGGAACTGCAGGGCACGCCTGGGGCCTATCGCCCGAGCGCGCTTCAGGACATGGGTGAGGCGGCGCGCAATATGGTGAGGGACGCGGTCGATGCGCTCGTGGCGGGAGACGCGCGCAAGGCGCGAGAAGTGAGCCGGCGCGACCAGCTCATCGACGAACAACACGCGGCCTTTTTCCCCATCATTGCTCGCCAAATGGAGGCGACGCCTTCGGATTTCGATCACTTGATGCGCATGATCTCGATCAGCAAAGCCATCGAGCGCATCGCCGATCACGCGACGAACCTCGCGGAGATGGTTGTCTTCATGGTGGAAGGCCGGGACGTTCGTCACGTCCACGAGGACAAACCCGAGCGCAAACAGCGCGCGGAATAGGCCTACGCTCCGTTTCGCTCTCGCCGTCGCGGGACGGCGCCCCCGCGGCGCGCGGGGCGGACGAGGCCCGCCCCACCCGGACTCAGTCGAACTGGATCGCGCTCACCGTGACACCGAGAATTTCGCTCCGGTGGACGACCTCGCCGCGGCTGTCCGGTGCGGCGCCGGACATGACATGTAAGGGGAGCAGGTGCTCCTCGCGCGGATGGCACTGCCGAGCAGCGGGCGCCTCTGTCCAGCGGGCGAGTCGGGCATTCCTCTCGCCTGCTGGCAGCCGGGTCGTCTCTTCGAGCCAGGCGTCGAACAGGCGACTGTGCTCTTGGGCGTCGCCTCGGAAGAAGCCCCGCATGTTGTGGTAGCTCATCCCGCTTCCAATGAAGACGACCCCTTCGTCGCGAAGTGGCGCAAGCGCGGCACCGAGCTCGATGTGCGCCTTCGGATCGAGGCCACGCAGCAGCGAGACCTGGAGTACAGGGATGTCTGGCTCGGGGAGCGCGACCTTGAGCGGAACGAAGGTCCCGTGATCGAAACCTCGACGGGGCTCGAGGGCGGAGGAGAAGCCACGAGCGGCGAGGAGCTCTTGGGCTCGACGGACGAGAGTCGTATCGGGGCCCGGCGCGTCCCAACGCAGTTCGTAGGCTTCCGGCGGAAAGCCGCCGTAATCGTAGAGCATGGGAGGCCGAGCTCCGGTCATGAGGGTCGGCTGGGGTTCTTCCCAATGGGCTGAGGAGACGAGGATCGCGCGGGGACGCTCAGAGAGCCCGGTCACGAGGCTCCGAAGGTAAGTCTCGAGAGGTTCCCACATCGCGCGGGGACCGAAACCTGTTTCCACGAAGGGCCAAGGGCCTCCTCCGTGCGGGATATAGATGGCAGGGAAACGCTCGGGCATCGTCGCTTATGATACCGCGCAAAGGAGCCCCGGCGAGCGAAGCCGAGCGCGACGGAGCGCTCACAGTGGAAAAGCGAGGCCGCGCGGGCCCTCTCGACGCTCAGCGACGAAGAGGCGTATCCTGGCTGTGAATTCGAGGGCAAGGGATGGGAGATCCTCCGACGAGAGTGAGCCAGAGTCGAATGCGTCCGCTGAGCGGTGGTTCGAGACGACAAAGTGCTCCTCTCTCGGGCGACAGTCGAGCCGCGCGGGCGCTTGCCCCCTGGGGGAAGGTCGGGGCCGTGCTTCTGTTCGGCGTCTCGGCGACACTCTTCGGCTACTACTTCGCGCGGGACCGCGAGGATTTGGCGGCGCGGGCGGCCTTTGAAAGTCGCGTCCAGACTGCGTCCTCGGACCTGTTTCGCCACTTCGAATTGCCCCTCGAAGTGGGGCTGTCTTTGCCCGCATTCATGAGCGTCTACCCGAACGCGACGGCCCAAGAGTTCAGCCGATTCGTGGCGCCGACCCTCGAACGTCACGGATCTCTCGCCGCGCTCGAGTGGGCCCCGAAAGTGACACGGGACACGCGCGCGGAGTTCGAGCAAACCCACGGCGAGATCTGGGAGCTAGACGGGGAAGGGCGCCGCATCCGATCCCCGGATCGCGATGTGTATTACCCGCTTGCGTTCATGGCGCCGGACATCCCGACGGTGCGCGGCCTCGATATCGCCTTCGATGAGGAGCGACGGGCGATGGTGGAGCGGGCGGGCAGCTCCGGGCAGGCGGCGCTCTCTCTTCCGTTCCGCCTCGTCGAAGATCCTCCGAACGTGATGAGCGTTTCGATCTTGGCCCCGGTCCCGTCGCGTGTACCGGCTGCGGGATGGGAGGAGCGCACGCTCGGTTTTACGGTCTGCTTGTTCCGTCTGCAGCCGTTGATTGATGAGGCGTTTCGAGCCACGAACCTCGAGGGTCTCTCTTACATTCTCCACGACGTCACGGATTCGGGCTCACCTCTCCTGCTCACAAAGAGCGGGGGCTTCGATGAAATTTCGGATCAGCCCTTCGAGTGGGAAAGTTCGGTCAGGTTCCTCGATCGCTCCTGGCGTATTCGCTGGCGAGGAGCACCAGTTGTCCCTCCGGGACTCTCGACCTCCGGCTGGGTGCTCGGCTTCGGGCTCGTCCTTTCCATCGTCCTCGCAGGGGCGACCTTCTCCTTCTTGGCTCTTCAGCGCGCGCGAGCTCGGGCTCTGGAGGCGGATCGTCTGGGGAGCTACGCGCTCAAGAGGCGACTGGGTTCGGGAGGGATGGGCGTTGTGTATGAGGCGGAGCACGCGCTGCTCCGACGCCCCGCGGCCATCAAGTTGATCCGAGAGGACGCATCGAGCGACCTTTCCCTGGAGCGGTTCGAGCGCGAGGTTCAAGCCACGAGTCGCCTCACGCATCCCAACACCGTCCAGGTCTTCGATTACGGGCGAACACCGACGGGCGTTTTCTACTACGCCATGGAGTTCATCGACGGCGTCACGCTGAGAGAGCTCGTTGAAGGTTCGGGACCAGTTCCTGCCGAGCGTGCCAAAGAGCTGATTCGGCAAGCGGCCGGTGCCCTCGCCGAAGCGCACGAACTCGGCATGATTCACCGGGATCTGAAGCCTGATAACATCATGGTGTGTCAGCGCGGCGGGATCCAAGACTTCGTAAAGGTGCTCGACTTCGGTCTCGTCAAAAATCGCGCGATGACCGAGCAGACCTTCATCACCAAAGAGCACGCGATGATCGGGACGCCGGAGTACATGGCGCCCGAAGCTTTTCTCGGGGGCGCCGATCTCACGCCCGCCTCGGATATCTACGGGCTCGGCAGCGTCCTTTACTATCTCCTCACCGGACGCCCGCCTCATTCGGCGCCGAGCCTGATGGCCCTCGTGGCGCGCGTCACCACGTCCGACGCGGTTCCACCTGAAACAGCGCTCGGCGCCCCGATCCAGAAGGAGCTCTCTCAGCTCACGATGGCGTGCCTGAGTCGCGCTCCGGAAGGGCGCCCTCGCGATGCCCGCGAGCTGCTCCGCCTTCTGAACGAGCTTCCTCCGGGGGAGCCCGCGTGGACTCAGCTGGCGGCGCGGCGGTTCTGGGAAGAGTGGATGCCCCGTTTCCGCGAGCGTGCTCGCGAGCGGGAAGACGGGCACGTGAGCGAAACCAAACGGCTCGCCATCGGTCCCGAGCGGATCGTGAGCCGGGCCTGAGGAAGCGAGGCGCGAACTTGCGTGAGTCCAGATGAGCGAGCCCCGCGCCACGCGGCGAAAGGGCAGCCTGCCCTCCGGACTTTAGCGAGCCGCGCCGCCGAGGCCACCTTCGCCGCCGGCACCGGCCTCGCCGCCTTGCCCACCGAGCGCGCATTTGGTCGCTCCCGTGGAGCATTCGTCGACGGCGCGCACCGACTGGCAAGCGACAGTTGCGATGATCGCGGTCGAGAGGAGGGCAAGGACGAGTTGGATCGTGGAGCGGGACATGGGCGGCGAATCTGGCGATGGACAGGGGGCTTGTAAAGGCCTGCTTGCGTCTCGATATTTGCCTTCGACCTGAAAAATGAGCTCGAAAGGGGAGCTTTCGAGTGCCAAGGTCTCTTGCCAGTGGACGACGACAAAAGTGACCGAAAGCCGGTGGGGCCGAGCGGGGAGCTCGCGGTGCCGAGCGGCAGGCTCTCCCGTTTCCTCCACCTGGGTCGAGCTGCGGGCAGCATGATGGCAAGCGGGGCGCTCGAGAAAATGCGCCGAATCCCCGGGGGGACAGAAGAGGCGCTTCCTCACGTCCTGCTCACTCGGCAGAGCGCAAAAGCCCTTGCGGAAAGGCTCTCGCGCTTGCGCGGCGCCGCTATGAAAGTCGGCCAGATGCTCTCCCTCGAGGGGGACAACCTGCTTCCGAAGGAGTTCGCCGAAGCCCTCGAGGTGCTGCGTTCCTCGGCGCACCGCATGCCGGACCAGCAGGTCCGCCAGATGCTGCGCGCGGAGTATGGAGAAGACTACCTGTTCCGCTTCCGCGATCTTGAGCTCGAGCCCATGGCTGCTGCTTCGATTGGCCAGGTACATCGAGCCGTGACCCATCAAGGGGAGCGCATTGTCCTCAAGATCCAGTACCCCGGAGTGCGAGAGAGCATCGACAGTGACGTCGACAATCTTCGCTCCCTGGTCGGGCTCGCAAGGCTCGTTCCCAAGGGGGTCGACATTGAGGTGTTCGTCGAAGCTCTCAAGGCGGAATTGCGCCGAGAAGTGGACTACGAGCGTGAGCTCGAACAGCTCGGCGCCTACCGCAAGAAGGTCGAAGGAGATCCGCGGATCCTCGTGCCCCGGCCCTACCCGGAGCACACCACGTCGCGCATTTTGGCGCTCGAAGAGATGAGGGCGGAGCCGCTTCTGACCTGGGCTCAGGGAAAGAGCCAACAGGAGCGCAATGCCATGGGCACGCTCCTCTTCGAGCTCTTACTCTCCGAGCTCTTCCGTTTCGGTCTGAGCCAAACCGATCCGAATCCCGCCAACTACCAGGTCGAGCCTGAAACGGGGCGTTTGGTTCTGCTCGATTTTGGCGCAACGCGCGGCGTCGAGCCGGGCGTATCTCTCCTCTACCGAGAAGCATTTCTTGGCATCATGGACCGCGACCAGCTCCGGCTCGAGGAGGTTGTTCGGCGACTCGGCGTCGACAACCCTGAGTACCCCGAGGCGACCCGCCTCATTGTTTCGCTCGCGCTCGAAGCCGCTGAGGCCTTCGACGACGAGGTCTACGATTTCGGGGCCACCGACCTGCAGCGACGCCTGAACGAGCGGGCTCCGGCGATGAAAGAGTTCCAAGGGAAGCTCGGGGCGCCGCCCCCTGAGTACGTCTTCTTTCAGAGAAAGCTCACGGGCACCTTCCTCCTTTGTCGTAACCTCGGCGCACGAGTGCCGTGCCGCACCTTGGTAGAACGCGCTCTTCTCGACCGGGGGTTCAGCTCCGATGAAAATTGAATCGCTCTCGCTCTCTCCTCTCACGGTTCCGCTCACCGAGCCCTTTGGGATCGCGACCGGGGCCCATCATGCTGCCGAAAATGTCGCGGTGCGGGTGAAGCTCGAAGACGGCACAGAGGGTCTCGGTGAGGCCGCTCCTGTTCCGCACATCAGCGGCGAGACGCGAGAGCAAGTGCTTCAAACCGCGGGCGAGTTGGCAGCGCTCCTTCGGGGCCAGGACGTTCGACAGTACAGGAGGCTCAGCGCGATGGTTCGAGAGCCGCTCGCCGCTGTGCCCTCGGCGCTGGCTGCCGTGGAAATGGCGATCTTGGACGCTCTCCTCCGCTCTTGGGGCGCTTCGTTCCTCGAGTTCTTCGGCGGTCGGGAGACGGAGCTTGAGACGGATATCACGATCACGACGGGCACCGTGGAACAAGCCGAGCGCGCCGCGGCACGCGCCCTGGGACTCGGCTTTCGTGAGCTGAAGATCAAAGTGGGCGGCGCTGACCTCGACCACGACGTGCGGCGGCTCAGAGCGATCGCCGCAGCTGCGCCCTCGTGTACTCTTGTGCTCGACGGCAACACAGCCTTCTCGGTCGCCTCCGGACTTGAGCTCTTGCGCGCACTCGGGCCCGCCCGCGACCGAGTGACCCTCTTCGAACAGCCGGTCCCTCGAGAGGACTGGGACGGGCTCGCGGAGCTGTCGCTCAAGGGGGATGTCCTGGTCGCGGCAGATGAGGGCTTTCGATCCGCCGAAGATCTGGGGCGGATCGTCAAGAGGCCTGGCATCGGGGCTGTGAACATCAAGACCGCGAAGCTCGGCGTGATCGGTGGTTTCGACCTATTGCGCGCGGCGCAATCCCTCGGCTTGGTCGTCATGGTCGGGGGCATGGTCGAGACCGAGATCTCGATGGGGGTTTCCGCCTGTTTGGCGGCAGGCGTCGGCGGCGTGCGTTTTGTCGATCTGGACACCCCCCTGTTCATGGGACAGCGCCCCCTCAGGGGCGGCTACGCGCAAGAGGGCCCCCGCATCGATCTCTCACCCATCCGCCGAGGACATGGGGTGACACTTCAGGAGAGCTAACCGTCCGCTCACCTACACTTGGCGACAGCGGCTGCTGGCGTCCTCCTTTCCGGCGCCCTGTTGATTCGGTATCTTGCCTCGGATGGGTGAGAGGATTTTCGCGAAGGGATGGGCGAAGAGCTCGCTGTGCGCCTTGGGTGTAGCGCTTCTGAGTCTGCACTGCGGAGGTGGCTCTTCGCAGGACGATGGCTCTGGGGGGCGCTCCTCGGGGGGCCGGTCCATGGGCGGTCGCGCTTCGGGCGGTAGCGTGAGCGGGAGCGGCGGACGAGGCGCGGCGGGAGATCCGGGCGACGGCGGAGGCGGTTCGGGATCGGAGAGCAGGGGCGATGACGCGGTTCCGACGGGGAACCCCGACGCGGATGGGGCTTGCGAGCGCCCCTCGGAGGCGGGCCTCGAAGACGTGTCTCAGCCGGATACGGTGATTGGCGATGGGACGGCGGAGAGCTGCACGGGAGCTCGGGTTGTCGAAGCGGTGGGGCGAGGTGGGGTGATTGTCTTCGATTGTGGACCGGAGCCTGTCACGATCGTGCTGGATGAGCCGGCGAAGGTGAAAAACGCGGCGAATCCCGTGGTTGTCCTCGACGGCGGCGGCAAGGTGACGCTGAGCGGCGGCGGCAAGACGCGGATCCTCTACATGAACACCTGTGACGAAAAGCAGGGGTACACGACCAGCCATTGCGACAACCAAGATCACCCCCGCCTCACCGTGCAGAACCTGACCTTCGTCGACGGGAACTCGAAGAACGAAGAAACCTACGATGGTGGCGGAGCCATCTATGCTCGTGGTGGCCGTCTCAAGATCATTCGCTCCCGCTTCTTCCGGAATGAATGTGCGAGTGAAGGACCGGACGTCGGTGGCGCGGCCGTGCGCGCCTTTCAACAGTTCGAGAATCGCCCCGCTTACGTCATCGAGAGCACCTTCGGTGGCGGACCGGACCAAGGAAACACTTGTTCCAACGGCGGCGGGATCAGCTCGATCGGGGTCAACTGGGTCATTGTTGACTCCCTCTTCTCTCACAATCAGGCAATAGGCCGCGGTGGGAATCCCGCCGAAGCTGGCACTCCTGGCGGCGGCAGTGGCGGAGGGATCTATTCGGACGGCGGGACCCTCAGGCTCTCCTTGTGCGGAACGCGAGTCGAGAACAACACGGTCCGGGCCTACGGCTCCGGGATTTTCTTCGTGTCGAACAATCACCAGGGCACCCTCGAGCTCTCCCGCTCAGTGATCCGGGGCAACCGGGGCGGGGGCTGGAATGTATTGCCTGGAATTTCGATGCACGACGACACGGTCCGCATCATTGACGAGGACACGGTCCTCGAGCCCTAAAGGCCTCGCGCGGCCGGGATGGGCACGAGCCCGCCCGGCGACTTGCTCGGCTCCATCCCCAGGTGCCAAGCTCTCGCCATGACCCGGCACCGGCAGCCCCTGAAGGACGCGGATCTTCGCGCCCTGCTCTCGTCGCGGGATCTGCGGGTCACCCCGTCACGTCTGAGAGTGCTGGCTGAGCTGTCCACGCTCTCAGCCCCCATCAGTCATCCCGAGCTGTATGATCGGCTCGCGCCCTCGAAGTTGGATCGGGTCACGGTGTACAGGAACCTGCTCTCGCTCAACGCCGCGGGGATCTTGGTGAAGACGCAGCTTGGAGACGGCGTGTGGCGCTTCGAGTTGCCCCGGGATGGCCAGCCGGCCCACGGTGGGCACCCTCATTTCGTTTGCAGCGAATGCGGCACAGTGCGCTGTCTGCCTACCGATGCCGTTCAAATCCGCGGTACACGCATGCGTGGACGTGTGGCGGAGGTGCAGCTGAAGGGGCGCTGTCAGGACTGCGATCGCACGCACCCCTGAGTTTGATGGAAAGCCTTGGCTGAGTGCGCCCCGTCGATGGGGCGAACATCTCGGCGTTGTGCGTATCTCTGGGAGCCTGGTCCTTCGAGCGCCCCTTTGCTTTTCGGAGCTCACTCGCGGAAGACCTTGGTCCCATTGCGAACCAGCTCGGCGGTCGCGCCGATGTCGTCTCCGAGCGGACTACCCGCGAGATGCAAGGACTTGAGGGACTTGAGCTTCGAGAGCGGCGCCGCCGAGGCAACCTTGGTGCGCTGGAGGGAAACCCGCTCCAGATCCTTCATGTTCGCGAGGACCGAGATGTCCTCGACGGGGTTATCATCGAAGTTGACCTCCGTGATGACCTTGAGGTTCGCGAGGGGGGAGAGGTCTGTGATATTTGCCTTCGCAATGGTGAGTCGGTCGAGCTTGAGGAGCTTCTGAAGAGGACTCAAGTCGCTCACCGGGTTTCCGGTCATGCTCAGAGATTCGAGCTTCGTGAGGGCGGCGAGGGGGCTCAGGTCGTCGATTTGATCGGGACCGAAGCTCAATTCACGCAGCTCGGTCATGCCCTTGAACAAGCAAACGTCGATTCCTTCGCGGGGCACGCGTGACAGGTTGAGGGAGCGGAGCCGGCGCAGATCGGCAGCGGTGAGAGGACCGTCCGGTTTCTGTGCCTTGACCCGGATCGCACCCTCGAGCTCGGGGCTCTGGATCTCGACCTTCAGAGGACCCGGCGGGCAATCGGCGAGCTTCGGATAGGTGCGTGGGGGAGCTTGAGGTTCTTCGGCGACCGGGGCAGAAGGAGGAGGCTCGACGGGGGCAGGAGCACTCGTCGCGGCCTCGGGCGCAGGAGCTTTCTTCTTCGGCTCGTCGCAGCCGATGGCGATCAAGACAGAGGCCGCGAGCAGGAGGCTGCTCGAGGGCCGAAAGGGTCCGCCGAGGCGGACTGCGCGGGAGCTTCGGATCATCCGGGGAGCACACCACTCGGACGAGGAGGAGATCAACTCCACTCTCACACAAAGCTCGCAATCGGCGAACGGTCCTTTGATTTCGGTGAGGAGAGGTGGGCAATGGTTGCCTCGGGAGTCGAAAGTTCTACTCCGAGTCGCCGTGGCTCCTCGGGACGGACCGACGGGCGGGCCAGGTTCGCATGAATCATGAGCAAGTTCGGACCCTTGGCCCAGCTGCTGGGCGGTCTCGGAAATTCCTGGAAAAATAGAAAGATATGACTTCGAGGGCTCGAGCGCTTCTTCTGGCTACTTCTCTGTCGGCTTTGGCTTTTTGGGCTCCGGCGAGCGCAACAGCTTGGTCAACGATGCGCTGTGCGAACCGCATGGTGGAGCTCGGGGACCCCATGTACAAAGTGAAGCAGCTGTGCGGGGCTCCGGACCAGGAAGACGTCACTGTCGAATACCGCATTGGTAGCCAAGTGTTGCGGGGCTGCTCCAAGGACCAGAGTGGTCGCATCCTGTGCGGCGGCAGTGAAGTTCGGGGGGTCGTCGAGGTGCCGATCCATCGCCTCATCTATGACTTTGGGCGAAACCGCTTCGTTTACCACCTCCTCTTCGAGTCGAGCCGGCTCGTGGCCCTCGATACGGGCGACTACGGCGTGAAGTGAGGTCTCCAGCGAGTCGAGATAGGCCTCGTCGCACGATTCCCTTTACGAGCCGACGCGAAATGGAAAAAGCCGGACCTCGAAGAGGCCCGGCTTTTTTGATGGGAGAGGGGGACCGATTACGCCTCGACGTGGCTGCCACCGGAAGATTCCGAGTAGGCGCGCTCGCCGTGCAGGTGTTGATCGAGCCCTTCTTCTTCGACCTCTTCGCTGACGCGCAGACCGATCGTGGCATCCAGGATCTTCAGGATGATGAAGGTGCCGAGAGCCGCGAACGCGACGCCGATGACGGTAGCCTTGAGGTTGGCAACAAAGAGGGCGCTGTCGCCGAGGAGCAGACCGTTCGCTCCACCTTCGTTCCAGGCGGTGTCAGCGAAGACGCCGAGCAGGAGGCCACCGACGATGCCGCCGATGCCGTGGACACCGAAGGCGTCGAGGGAGTCGTCATAACCGAGCTTGCCCTTGAGCAGGACGCCACCGAAGCAGACCACGCCACCAATGAGGCCGATCCAGAGCGAGCTCATCGGGCTCACGAAACCAGCGCAGGGGGTGATGACCACGAGACCGGCGACGAGACCAGAGGCTGCACCGAGCGCGGTCGCCTTTCCGTGCTTGAGCGTCTCTGCCAAGAGCCAGCTCAGCATGGCTCCTGCAGCGGCGACGTGCGTATTGACGAGAGCGGTCGCTGCGAGCCCATCGGCGGCCAGAGCGCTGCCGGCGTTGAAGCCGAACCAGCCGAACCAGAGCATGCCTGCACCGGTCAAGACCATGGGCAGGTTGTGCGGAGGGGCGGGGCGCTTCCGCTTGCCGATCACAAGGGCGAAGATAAGAGCCGACACACCGCTCGACGCGTGAACGACGAGACCGCCTGCGAAGTCGAGACCACCGTCTTGCGCCACCCAGCCGTGGGGATGCCAGACCCAGTGTGCCAGGGGGGCGTAGATGAGGATGGACCAGAGGACGATGAACACAGCGTAAGCGCGGAACTTGAGGCGCTCTGCGAAGGCGCCCGAGATGAGCGCGGGGGTGATGATGGCGAACATCATCTGGAAGCCCATGAACGTGACGTGGGGGATATTCGTGATCGCCGGCTCAAGTTTTCCATCCACCAGCGCGAGCACACCGTTCGGCTCTGCGGTGACGCCCTTGAGGCCCACCATCGAGAAGTCACCGATGAAGCTGTTGCCAGGCCCAAAGGCGAGCGAGTACCCGACCACGATCCACACCACGGTGATGATTCCCATGGCGAAGAAGCTGTGCATCAGGGTGGAAAGGACGTTCCTCGTGGAAACCATGCCTCCGTAGAAGAGGGCGAGGCCTGGGGTCATGAGGAGAACGAGTGCCGTCGAGGCTAAGACCCAAGTTGTGTCTGCTGCATTCATGTAGTTTTTCCTTGCCTCCGAAGGGCCCCAAGAGACGGGCGCGCCGAGCGGCGAATGTTTCGGGGGGGCGTCGTTGAAAACTCACTAGCAGTCCGATGTTTTCTGTTTGGTTTCTGGCTTTCCCAAAAAACGCAGGTGGGGGAGGTGCCTCGTGATTTTTTCACCACGGCGATCCCTTACGACGCCGTTGGGCGACGTCTGGATGTTTCCGGCGGTCGCAGCGGCCCCAGGTCCATCGAGGCTCGATAGACCCTCTCTTGACCCAAAAAGGTCACGATTTTTCAGTTGCAGCCTCAGCTGAATGCGGAAAATGCCGCAATTTCAGGGTGGTGCGCACGCTTTGACGCATTGACGCGGCTCCTAAACTCATCCAAATCGGCTCCGAGGCGGGGTTCGGAGGGTCAAGATGGGCCTCCGGCTAGAACTCGCCAGATGGGAGATCGACGACCATGATTCAACAAAAAATGTGCGCGGCTGCGCTCGCCACGAGCGTTGCCCTTTTGGGGCAGACCGGGCAGGCCCAGTCGCTCATCGAGGATAAGAAGGCCACGAGTGGCTCTACCGACGTTGCCGCGGAGGGTTTTCAGCGAGGTGAAGGACCGGCTGAGCTCGCGCCCGCGAACGAGACGTCGATCTCGCTCATGGCAGGCTTCGCGCTCACCAGTGGTAACACGGAGAACATCAACCTGACCGGCGGCGGTGACGTGAAGCTTCGCCGCGACATGGACAAGTTCCGCGCCGCTCTCTTCGCCAACTACGCCCGAGGTATCCCCGCTGGATCGACCGAGTCGGTCCCGACCGCCGAGAACTTCCAGGGCCTGCTCCGCTACGGTCGCCTGTTGACCGAGCAGTTCGAGATCTTCGTGCAGGTTTCCGGTCGGCGCGACTACTTCCAGAACTTGGATCTCCGTCTCAACGTCGACCCAGGTCTTGGTTACTACTTCATCAACCAAGAGAAGCAGCACCTCAACTTCGAACTTGGTTATGACTTACAGTACGATATGCGTGAACAAGGCGCCGTGGATCCTGCCGCTGGCGTCTACGCCACCGATACCCGGCACCAGCTCAGGGCTGCGGGCCACTACGACAACTCGATGAGCGAAAACATCTCCATCGAGACGGACCTCGAGTACCTGCAGGGCTTCGAGGACGTCTCCTACATCGCGGGAGACGGCACCAACGCGACGGGGCTCCCGTTCCGGATCAACTGGGCCACGGTGCTCAGCGCCCGCATCGCGTCCAAGTTCCAAATGGCCGCTGGATTCACGCTCCGCTACGACCACACCCCGGTCGTGCCCAAGAACCTCGACACGATCACCTCGCTGAGCCTGGTCTACACCCTGCAGTGATTGAGCCAGACATTCGGAGAAAAGAACCATGAAAGACACTTTGATTCTCAAGAATGCAGTGGTGACTCTGGCGCTCGTTACGAGCCCTGCCCTTGCAGCCGATCCCGCACCGGAAGAGGCCAGCGCCGCGCCGGTGGCCGAAGCCGCTCCCGAGGCTGACGCAGAGCCGAAGGCCGAGGCGCGCGCAGCAGTGACGCTCGGCGCAGGACCTGAAGCGGAAGCTCGTGTTCTCACGACCGCGGAAGAAACTGAGCCCGCCCCGGCGGTCGAGGCCTCCGATGCAACTTCGGATCGCACGGGACCGAAGAACATCCCGTACATGAAGCGCTACGTCCCCGAACCCCTGATGTGGGAGCTCGGGCTCTACGGCGGCCTCATGTTCCCCGCCAACGATCACCAGCTCTACGCCCCGAGTCTTCCGCTCGCGGATCAGCGTCCGTTCAAGCTGGCCGGTGAAGTTGGCGCTCGCGTTGCCTTCTTCCCGCTCACCTTCCTCGGTGTCGAAGCGGAAGCTGCGCTGATGCCGACGGCTGTCGAAGACGGTACGGAAGCCACGCTCTGGACCGTGCGCGGTCACGCCATCCTTCAGATTCCTGGCTCGAGCATCACCCCCTTCGCCCTCGTCGGTGGTGGTGTGCTCGGTGCGAGCAGCAACGAGATGGGCAACGATGACGACGACGCGTTCCACTTCGGCGCTGGCGTGAAGGCTGCTCTCGACGAGCACCTTTCGCTCCGTCTCGATGTGCGTGACGTGGTCTCGAGGAAGTACGACGCGGGCTCCGGCTCTGGTGCGCACTCTCCCGAGATTCTCCTCGGCATCACCTTCGTGCCCACGCGCAAGCGCCCTGACCTGGATGGGGATGGATTCCTCGACTACCAGGATGAGTGCCCGACCGTGGCCGGTACGGACCGTGGGTGCATCCCCATTCCGCCTGACACGGACGGTGACGGTGTTGCGGACGACGTCGACGAGTGCGTGGACGCTCCCGGCATCGCGCCGACCGGATGCCCCGACAGCGATGGCGACGGCATCATCGATCTGCGCGATCCGTGCCCCGAGGAGGCAGGTCCGGCACCCTCCGGATGCCCCGAGAAGATCTGCCCCATCCAAGACACCGACGGTGACGGCCTCATCGACTCTGTCGACGAATGCCCGAACGAGCCTGCTCGCACGATCACTGGTTGTGTCGTCCACGATCAGGATGGCGATGGAATCCCGGACTCCGTGGACAAGTGCCCGACGCAGCCCGAGACCAAAAATGGCCTCGATGATGAGGACGGTTGCCCCGACGTGATCCCCGAGAAGGTCACCAAGTTCGTCGGTGTCATCAAGGGCATCGAGTTCGACTTCGGGAGCGCGAAGATCAAGAAGGCGTCGGAGCCGCTTCTGCGCGAAGCCGCCGCTGTTCTCAAGTCCTACCCCGATCTGCGCGTGCGCATCACGGGTCACACCGATGACCAAGGTGAGCGCGAGCAGAACCTGAAGATCTCGACGGAGCGCGCTCAGTCGGTCAAGGACTTCCTCGTGGCTCAGGGCGTGAGCGAGTCGCAGCTCTCGATCTACGGCGCCGGTCCCGATCTCCCGATCGCAGACAACGCAACGGCCGCGGGTCGTCAGCGGAATCGCCGCATCGAGTTCTCGATCCTCCAGGATTAAGAGCACAGCTCGGCTGAAGAAGAGGGCCCCGGCCGCGCAAGCGGACGGGGCCTTTCTCTTTTGGTGTCTTGGGGGGCGAGCGCTCGTGCCCGCGGCCCCTCTTCAGATCTCGTGAGGCAGGAGATCGTGGGGCGAGCGGAAGAACTGCGTCGGGGGATAGTTGTTGAGGCTCGAGACCCGCCGCATGTAGATGTCGGCGTAGGTCTCGACCTGCTGGCCGAAGACCGATAGTCCGTTCATCTCTTTGAGCAGAGGCCCGAAGTACTCGTGGAAGACGCGGTCGTGTTCCTTGGACACCTTGGTGTACTCCGCCTCGAGCTCCGCGAGGGCGAGCTTTTGGCGCTCGATTTCCGCTTTGATTTGGGCCCGCTTCTGGCGGTCGTGCTCATTTTCAGGATCCTTGGGAAGTTCCTTGAGCAGCTTTTGGTAGTAACGAAGATCATCTTCGTAGAGCGGACGGAGCTCATAGAGCTGACGCCTGCGCGCCCTGAGATCGACCGTCGCCTTGAGCGCTTCCACTTCTCGGTCGAGCTCCTGGATGACGAGGGCGGTGCGCCAGGTCGAGTCCTTCTTGCTGCGTAGGATGTCCCCGTAGATGTGGTCGCCGACGTAGAGGACCTTATGGCCCCCGATGCCGAGCCGCTTCTCGAACTCGGCGAGGCTCCCGCCTTCGTAGACATGCCCACGCTCGAGCGGACCTTCCACCTCGCGCGTCTGCCCCGGCTCGCTCACCTGACCCCAGTCCGGCGGTGGCAAGGAGGGCAGTCGCTCAGCGAAAGGTGTGCCGTCGCCGAACCACAGCGGCTTCTTCGCGGAGCAGATGATGATGTCGAAGTAGTTCCGCCAGTGGGGGTAACGGCTGCCGCTCTCTTCGAGCAGGTAACTCATGATCGCGTTTGTGTAGTGCCACGGCGAGTTGGTCAGAATGAACAGCTTCTTCCCGGAGCTCCTGAGCTTGTGCAGAGTCGCTGGGAGGAGCGGGTCGCGATCGAGGTAGCGGTCGAGGTTCTGAGTGACCTCGCGGTAAACGGAGCCATCATGGTGCGCTTCGTCGATCGAGGTGCGCACGTCGACGAAGAGCTGACGGGGGTCGAACTCGATGCCCGCGTCGGTCAAGGCGGTCACGATCGACGCGTAGCTCGTTACTTCGCAGAGAGCGAAGAGCGTGTCGATCCAGTGATAACGGTCCGTCTGATAGAGGAGCTTGTTCTTGTGATAGAGGGTGTCGATCTCCTCCTGCGAGAGCAGGCGCGTTCCGTGGAAGCCCTTGGCGACTTGTTTGTGGCGGTCGAGCTTCAGGATATTTCCCTGATCTTTGTCGACGAGCAGGCCGCGGATCGGGAAGTTCGTGTCGAAGGCGAGGTTCTTGAGGCGCTCGGGGTAGCCGCGTTTGATCAACCGCTCGACGGTCAGGCGCACGCTCAAGGTGTCCATCGCGTGCTGCTCGTAGATCGCGAGCGTGTAATCCATGTCGAAACCGACCCAGTCGATCTCGGCCAAATGCAGATTTCGATTCGCGAAGACGCGATCCTTGCGGGGGATCGAGTGACCTTTGGGGGGCTCGAGGTGGCCGGGGAGCGGGAGATAGAGCTGGAGGTTCGGCGCTGTGGGCGCTTCGCTATCGGCTATGCGGGACACTCGATTCAGCTTACCACAGCTTTTCTGAGCTCGCGTGGAGACGAGGTGCGCAAAAAGCGCCGGATTTCGGAGGAAAAGGTCCGAAGCCCTTGTCGACGCCGAGAATTCAGGTAAGGCGCGGCCGCGATGGGTTTTTCATGCGGAGTGGTCGGTCTTCCGAACGTTGGCAAGAGCACGCTGTTCAACGCGCTCTCCACTGCGAAAGCGGAGGCGCAAAACTTCCCATTTTGTACCATTGAGCCCAACGTCGGTATCGTTCCGGTTCCCGATCCGCGACTCAAGAAGCTCGCAGAGGTCTACCAGACGATCGAGGTCCCCACGAGTATCCGCTTTGTCGACATCGCGGGTCTCGTGCGTGGTGCTTCGAAAGGCGAAGGCCTCGGGAACCAGTTCCTCGGACACATCCGTGAGGTCGATGCGATCGCCCATGTGGTGCGATGCTTTGAGGACGAGAACGTGACCCACGTCGACGGGCGCGTGAACCCCGTCGGCGACGTCGAGACCATCCACACCGAGCTTTGCTTGAAGGACCTCGACACCGTGACGAAACGACTCGACCGTGCGCGCAAACAGAGCAAAGGCGGCGACGCCAAGGAGAAGGTCCTGGTGTCCCTCTGCGAGGAGCTGGCGGCGCATCTCGATCAAGGCAAACCTGCTCGCTCCTACGCTACGAAGTCGGACGCGGAGCGAGCCGCCCTCGCCGAACTTCAGCTCTTGACCTCGAAGCCGACATTTTACGTCGCAAACGTCGATGAGGGCAGCGCCGCGGAGCCGGAGAAGAATCCTCACTACAAGGCGCTGGTCGAGTACGCCGCTCAAGAAGGCGCTTCTGTCGTCCCGATTTGCGCGGCCCTCGAGGCCCAGATTGCTGAGCTCGACCCGGCCGATCGTCCTGAGTTCCTTGAAGCAGCCGGTCTCGAAGAGGCGGGACTGAATCGCGTGATCCGGACGGGCTACTCGCTGCTCGGCCTCATCACCTACTTCACGGCGGGCAAGAAAGAAGCGCGCGCCTGGACGGTCCGTAAGGGGGCGACAGCGCCTGAGGCGGCCGGCGTGATTCACTCCGACTTTGAACGCGGCTTCATTCGCGCCGAGGTGATCTGGTGGGAGGATCTCATCACCCTCGGCTCTGAGGCAAAGTGTAAAGAGCAGGGCAAGCTCGGGATTGAAGGAAAAGAGTACGTCGTGCGTGATGGCGACGTGATCCACTTCCGATTCAACGTCTGACACAACGGCGCTCCGCCGAAATAGCTGTGCGCCGGGGGCTCGCTGCGCGAGCCGCGACAGCTCCTCACAATTCGCTCACGCATCCGCGCAAGCGGGGCTCTCCGCGCCATGATCGGCGCCGGTGCGCGCCGGAGCCTCGTTGAGCCGGGCCTCGGCGAAGCCTCGGCGTCCGAGCCTCGGGTCGGGACGAGCTTTTCCGTCGACTCTTGGTTACGGAGCCGGCTCCGCGGAACCGGGCTCGGCGGGAGCGGCGGCGGGCTCGCTGGGGGAGGGAGCGGCCTCGGTCTCCTCGTCGTCTCCGCGCATCACGAAGCCGAAGGCAACGAGCGCGAGGGTGAGGATCACGATGAGGCCGATGAGAAGCAGGATCGGCAGCTGACTCGAGGTGGCCTTCGTCGTGGCGGAGAGGCTGGAGGCAGTGTCGCTGATCGGATAACGGGGTCCCCCCACTCCGCCCACTTCCGGAACTCGGGCCGGGCGCAAGGCCTCTTGCGCGGTGGGGAAAGCGCCGGGGAAGCCAGAACCACCGGCCTGGGGAGGCTCGGTGGGCGGGGGACTCGGCTCGGTGGCCGAAGTCGCCGGAGCCTCAAACTGAGGCTGGATCGCGGCCATGGGCGCTGTCGCGCCGGCCATGAGAGTTCCACCAAAGGCATCGGGGGACTGAACGTTCCCGAGATCCGGCGGAGCGACGCCGACCATCGTGCCCTTGAGGCGACTCGGCATGGGCGCGGGCTCGGTGGGAGGGGTCTGAACTGGCTGCTGGGCCGCGGCTGGGGGCGCATCGGAGCCAGGGGGAGCGACGCCGAGTAAGGTCGGCTGGAGATCGCCACCCGCCAAATGGGGCGGGGCGAGACCGATCATCGTCCCTTTGAGCTTCGAGGGACCAGCGGGAGCGGGGGCCGGAGTCGCAGCGGCCGCCGGGTTCTGACGAGCTTCGGCGATCTGCTTGCGCAGGTCATCCATCCCAGGGGGGGCAACGCCGACCATCGTCCCCTTCAGGGCCGAGGGGGTCCTCGCGGGGGAGGCAGGCGCGTTGATCCCTGCGCCCGGGGCCGCCGCGGGCACAGGAGACTGCATCACCATCGTGCCTTTGAATCGCGGGGCGGGCTTTCCCGTTTGTAGTTCAAACCCACACTGCGCGCAGCGCGGCGCGCCGTCTTCGTTCTTGCTCCCACAATTCGGACAAAACACGCGGTACGCTGGTCCTTCCGTGCTCTCAACTAATGAGCCAGCCCGAGCGTACACGAGGGTTACTGCATTTCACAAGCATCATCTGTCTCCGCTCGAGCTTGACGGCTCGGGCCGGCCACATCGCTGAAAGGCCCTTCGAGCCGCTGGCAGGGCGAGCCCAGGCGGGCCTCACGACCTGCCCGAAATGGTTCATGAAGCTGGGCGGCGGGATCGATCCGTGAGACGCGGCGCGGGCTTGACACAGAATCGACCCGGTCACTACGGTTCGGGCCGCCCAGAGCCCCGAGTCGGCGCTTTTGCTGCTCCGGGATCGCTCTACGACGGAAACCTGGAGTACCATGACGTTTGCCCTCAGCGCGGAGCAGGAGAGCAAGTTCCAAGAAATTCTTGCGCGCTACCCCAACAAGATGGCTGCGTGCATCCCAGCCTTGCACCTTTGCCAAGAGGCGAACGAGAACTGGGTGAGCGAGGAAGTGATCGCTTTCGTGGCTTCGCGCCTCGAGCTCAGCACTGCACACGTGACAGGCGTTGCGACCTTCTATCACCTGTTCAATCGCGAGAAGCCCGGCAAGCACCAAGTTTGGGTGTGCCACACGCTCTCCTGCGCTCTGCGCGGCGCTGACACAGTACTCAAACACTGTGAGAAGCGTCTCGGCATCCACGTCGGTGAGACGACCAAAGACGGCAAGATCACGCTCCGCACCGCTGAGTGTCTCGCTTCCTGTGGCTCCGCACCCATGATGCAGGTCGACAAGGTCTATCACGAGAATCTAACCCTTGCGGACGTCGACCGAATCCTCGACGGACTCCAGAAGGACTGAAGGTCCCGAGTATGCTGAAGCGAACTACATACTTGTCGCATAGTTACGGCAAACCCGACGCACACACGCTCGGCAACTACGAGGCTCACGGCGGATACCGCGCGGCTCGCATGGTGCTTTCGACGATGACGCGGGAACGCGCCATCGATGAGATGAAAGCTGCTCATGTGCGAGGTCGCGGTGGTGCAGGCTTCGACTGTGGGACGAAGTGGAGCTTCATGCCCAAGGAAAGCGGCAAGCCGCATTACTTGGTCGTGAACGCCGATGAGGGCGAGCCCGGCACCTTCAAGGACCGGACCATCATGGAGCAGAACCCTCACGCGCTCGTCGAGGGCTGTATCATTGGTGCCTTCGCCATCGGCGCCCACGCTGCCTATATCTATGTGCGCGACGAGCTGCACCTGTCGAAGGAGCGACTTTGGGGCGCTATTCGAGAGGCGAAAGAGCGCGGCTACCTCGGGCGGAACCCGTTCGGGACGAGCTACTCGATGGAGGTCTACGTCCACACAGGCGCGGGCGCTTACATCTGTGGCGAAGAGACGGCGCTCCTGAACTCTCTGGAAGGTCGCCGCGGCGAGCCGCGCCTGAAGCCGCCCTTCCCGGCGCAGGTCGGCGCGTTCGGTTGCCCGACCACGGTCAACAACGTCGAGACCATCGCCATCGCACCGACCGTCTTTACGATGGGCGGGGACAACTTCAGCAAGCTGAGTGCCCTCCACGATTGGAACGATGGCGGCGCGCGTCTGTTCGGGGTGAGCGGCCACGTGAAGAACCCGGGCATTTACGAGTGCGCGGTCGGGCTCACGCTCCGCGAGCTCATCTACGATCTCGGCGGCGGCATCCTCGGGGACGGTCAGCTCTTGGCCGTGATCCCGGGAGGCTCGAGCTGCCCCGTGCACCGCGCGGACGAGATCGTCGACGTGCCGAACAATGAGAAGTTCGCGCCCTACCATGGCAAGAGCTTCCTCGACCTGCCGCTCGGCGTAGATACCTTCCGCGGCGCGGGCAGCATGCTGGGCACCTGCTGTGCGATCGTCCTTTCCGATAAGGCCGATCCGGTGCTCGCGCTCCACAACGTCATGCGCTTCTACCGTCACGAATCCTGCGGACAGTGCACACCCTGCCGCGAAGGGTGCGGATGGATCGAGAGAATTTTGGACAAGATCGTCCAGGGCCAAGGGACCGTCGAAGAGCTGAACCAGATCCACGAGATCGGCTCGAACATCACCGGGAACACCATCTGTGCTTTCGGCGATGGTGCAGCTCAGCCGGCGCTCTCCTTCGTGCGGAAATTCCGCGCTGAGCTCCTCGACTACATTCAGACTGGTGGCAGCCACCAGACAAGGAGCCTCACGGTATGACTCCCGGCCTTTTGCTCTTCAGCGTTTGCTCGCTCCTCTGCGTCGGCGGCGCGCTTTTCACGGTTTTGTCCGCGAACCCGATCCGGAGCGCCCTCGGGCTGCTCACGACCATCTTCGGGATCGCTGGCCTGTTCCTGCGCCTGAACGCTGAGTTTTTGGCGGCGATGCAGGTCTTGGTCTACGCCGGCGCCGTCGTCATTCTCTTCGTCTTCGTGATCATGCTCCTCGGCCCCACGGCGAAGCTGATCCCGGCGCGCGGAACTCGCTCCTTCTTGGCGCGAGCGGTCGGCGGGGGACTCGGAGCCATTGCGGGCGTGTTCGTGATCTCGCTCTTGGTCTCGACCAAGGAACATGCCTTCCCGATCGTCGGAAAAGAGCACGGGACGGTCGAGGCCGTGGGTCGCCAGATCTTCGAGCATGGCCTCGTGCCCTTTGAGCTCGTGACAGCCCTGCTCATCGTGGCGGTGGTCGGTGCGGTCGCTGTGGCGCGCACTGCGCACAAGAAGAGCGAAAAGCCCAAGATTCAGAACCCGACGGTGCGCTTGTTCCACGGCCCCCTTCTCGCGAGGGATGCAGGCCGGCCGCTCGACGGACGGACGCTCCAGGAACGTTACGAATCGGAGAAAAACGCCTGATGGACACCACAATCGAAAGCTACATGCTCCTGTCCTCGGTCATCTTCGTCATCGGAGCGATCGGGTTTTTGGTCCGGAGGAATGTCCTGGTTCAGCTGATGAGCATCGAGCTCATGCTGAACAGCGTGAATCTCCTGCTCGTCTCCTTCAACCGACTTCACACGGGCAACATGGTGGGCCAAGCGTTCGCCTTCTTCATCATCGCCGTTGCTGCGGCGGAGGTCGCTGTCGGGCTCGCGATCGTTCTCCAACTCTACCGCCTGCGCGGCGCTGTCAACAGCGACGACGCGACCACTCTGCGCCACTGAGGCGAGGCTTTTCGCGCGCTTTCTCTTGAGGGCTCGATACCGAAGATGGAACTTCTCACACAGCTCTTCCCCGCGAGTCACTTCTCGCTTCTCGGCTTGATTCTGATCCTGCCTCTATTGGCAGCGTTCGTGAACGGCGTCTTCGGCAAGCGGCTCGGTCGGGAGGCCGTGACCCTGATGGGTCTCTCCGCGATCTTTGCCGCCTTCGTCGGTGCCGTCATCACCTACCTCATGCTCCTCGGCCACGGCGAGCATGGGGAGCTAGTTCGGTTCCACTTTAACGCCTGGCGATGGCTCCAGCTCGAAGGTGTCGGAGATGCCCTCGCCTTCCGTGCGGTGCCTCTCGATGTCGCGTTTTCGGTGGATGCCCTCAGCGGGACCATGGCGCTCGTCATCACGGGCGTCGGCTTCCTGATCCACCTCTACTCCTCGTCTTACATGGCCGAAGATCCCGGGTACTACCGGTTCTTCGCTTACCTGAACCTCTTCATCTTCTCGATGTTGGTGCTGGTGCTCGGCAACAGCCTGCCCATCCTGTTCGTGGGCTGGGAAGGTGTCGGGCTCTGCTCCTACCTTTTGATCGGGTTCTGGTTCAGTGAGGACCAGAACGCCTCCGCAGGAAAGAAGGCGTTCATTACCAACCGCGTCGGCGACTTCGGTCTGCTCGTCGCGATGGGCCTTTTGGTCTACTACGTCGGGGCCCTCGACTGGCACGGCATTGAGGTCGGGCGCAACAATCTTCTTCAGCCGGTGAAGGTTTGGCCGGTCGCGGACTCGGTCCCGATTGCCCAACTTCTGCCGGAGAGCCTCGCCGAGGCGATCAGCAAGCCCCGTTACGCGAGCGCGGCCACTCTCGTCTGCCTTGCGCTCTTCCTCGGGGCGATGGGCAAGAGCGCTCAGTTCGGTCTCCACGTCTGGCTCCCGGACGCGATGGCGGGTCCGACGCCGGTTTCGGCCCTCATCCACGCCGCGACCATGGTCACCGCGGGCGTCTATCTCCTTTGCCGCCTGTCGGCGGTGTTCGTGATGAGCCCGATGGCGATGGCGGTCGTGGCTGGCATCGGCGCATTCACGGCGCTCTTCGCGGCGACGATTGCTCTCGTCCAGAACGACATCAAGAAGGTGCTGGCTTACTCGACCTTGAGCCAGCTCGGTTACATGTTCCTTGGCGCAGGTGTCGGCGCCTTCGAGGCGGGTTTCTTCCACGTTCTGACGCACGCCTTCTTCAAGGCCTGCTTGTTCTTGGGTGCTGGTTCGGTGATCCACGCGATGCACGCTCGCATCCACGACACAAACGACTCTCAGGACATGCGGAACATGGGCGGCCTGCTGAAGTTCATGCCCGCGACGGCGATCACCTTCGCGGCGGCCTGGGCAGCGATTGCTGGTGTCCCGCTGACGAGCGGCTTCTTCTCCAAGGATGAGATCCTGCTCATGGCCCTCAAGTCGAAGGTGACGGGGCCCGCCACGATCAGCGGTGGTCAACACCGCGTTGTCCTCGAGAACTTTGTGTGGCCCGAGTGGTACAGCGGCCTGCTCTACGCGATGGGGCTCTTGACGGCGATTCTGACCGCCTTCTACATGTCCCGTCTCGTCATCGGCATCTTCCTCGGTGAATTCCGAGGCTGGAAGATTGTGCCGAACTGGGTTGACCCCCACGCGCAGCCGGCCTCCGGCGCTCACGACGACCACGGCCATGACGCCCATGCCGCGGCTCACGATGAGCACGACGACCACGCTCATCACCACCACGAGAAGCCCGGCGTCGAGCACATGGAGGGACCGACGCCTCACGAGTCGCCCTGGCAGATGACGCTGCCGCTCTGGATCTTGGGTGGACTCTCGCTCTTCGCTGGCCTCCTCAACGCCCACCTCATCCACATCGCCCCTCTCGGGCACTTCCTCGAGCCGGTGTTCGCTGAAGCTTCGAAGAGCGTTGAAGCTCCCGAGGAGAGCGTCGAGTCGTTCAAGTGGATCGGAGCGGCGATTGCTGTCTTCATCGCGGCGGCGCCCGGCATCGGGCTCGCCTGGTACACCTACGTGGTGAAGGCGGGACGCCCGGCGGCGGAAGCTGCGGCGAAGTTCCCGCGCCTGCACGCCTTCTTGTCCGACAAGTGGCGCGTCGACGAGTTCTACAAGGCCACGATTTTGGACATCGTCGACTCGCTCGCCGACATGTGCGTCTGGTTCGACAAGTGGATCGTCGACGGCATCTTGGCGCGGGCTTCGGCCTTCGTCATCCAAGCTGCGGGCGCGATCCTGCGCCAGTTCCAGACCGGTCGTGTCCAGGCCTACTCCGCCGTTCTCATGTTCGGTCTTCTGGGCGTAGGAACCTACCTCGTCCTGCCGCACGCGAACGTTCGTGAGCACTTCGACCACGCCTCGGGCGTGTACAAGCTGAGCGCAGCTCCCGGCCTCGGCTACAAGTACCGCTGGGACGTTGACGGTCAGGAAGGCTGGGACGGTGGTGACAAGTTTGGCAATCGCACGGAGGCGACCTTCCAGCTCAAGGTCGACGAAGAGCGAGTGATTCGTCTGGAGGTCGAAGGCCCGCTCCTCATCACCTCACGCTACGAGAAGATCTTGGTCCGTCCGCGGCCTGATGCCTCGAGCGCCGCCGTTACACCCCAAAAGCCCGAAGAAAAGTCTGCTGCCGTCCAACTGCCGCCGGGGCATCCTCCGACGCGGGCGGGATCGGCCCCCGACGCGAAGGGAACTCTCTGATCCATGAATCCGCTCGCACGTGCGTTCTTCGAGATCGCTCCTTATCTCCTTACTTTCGCGGTCTTCGCCCTGGTTCCCGGTCGGAATCAGCGCCTGCCGCTGCGCCTCGGCATGGGCGCCGTCGCCGCTCTTTTGCACGTCTTTGTGACCTGCACCTGGTCCGGGGCGCCGAGCCTGGAGGAGTCGGCGACCTCTTGGCCGAACCTCTTGTCGTTCTTGACGTTCCTGCCGCTCGTGGCCGCGGTGTTCTTGTTGTTCCTGCCGCGGCAATCGCCAGGACTTCTCAAGAACTTCACGCTGGCGGTGCTCGCGATCGACTTCGTCGCGTCGCTGTCCCTGCTCGGCGTTTCAGCGGAGAGCGGCTGGCGTTATCAGGTGGTCGCTGACTGGATCCCCTCTCTCGGCATTCGCTACCACGTCGCAGTCGACGGCCTCAGCCTCTGGATGGTCCTCTTGACGACCTTCACGACGCCGATCGCCGCCATCGTCGCGTTCGGTTCGATTCGTGAGCGCATCAAGGACCTCTGCTTCTCCCTGCTCATGCTGCACGGCGCGATGCTCGGGGCCTTCATCTCCCTCGACCTGTTCCTCTTCTTCGTGTTCTGGGAGTTGATGCTGATCCCGATGCTGATTTTGATCGGCGTTTACGGTGGCGTCGACCGCATCAAGGCCGCGTACAAGTTCTTCCTCTACACGATGGTCGGCTCGATGATGATGCTGGCGGCCATCCTGTACATGGTCTGGACCCACAAGACCCTCGCCGGCTACATCACGTTTGACTACCTGGCGCTCTCGAAGTTGGTCCTGCCGAAGACAGCCGCTTACTTCTGCTTCGCAGGTTTTGCGCTGGCATTCTTGATCAAGGTCCCGGTCTTCCCGTTCCATACCTGGCTCCCTGATGCTCACGTGCAGGCGCCGACCGGGGGCTCGGTGCTCCTGGCTGCGGTGCTCCTGAAGCTCGGAACCTACGGCTACCTCCGGTTCTGTATGGGGATGCTGGGCGGGCCGGCAGGTGTGGTCTCGACTCCGCTGGCGAGCGTCGTGATCGCGCTCGGCATCATCTACGGCGCCCTCATCGCCTGGAAGCAGGACGACGTGAAGCGGCTGGTCGCTTATTCATCGGTCGCGCACATGGGCTTCATCATGCTGGGTCTTTTCGCCGCGAACCCCGCGGGTGTGAAGGGCGCCATCCTGCAGATGATCAACCACGGCGTCTCGACGGGCGCGCTCTTCCTCTTGGTCGGCGTCATCTACGACCGTCGCCACACGCGGATGGTGGGCGAGTTCGGCGGCCTCGCGAAGGTCATGCCGATCTACACGAGCCTGTTCATCCTAGTGACGATGTCGAGCGTCGGCGTCCCCGGGACCAATGGCTTCGTTGGGGAGTTCATGGTCATCATGGGCACCTTCCTCGGCTTCGAGCACCTCGGACCTTTCGCCCACTTCCAGGCCATCCTGGCCTCGACGGGCGTCATCCTCGCCGCCTTGTACATGCTCTCGGTGGTCCAGAAGGTGTTCTTCGGTCCGCTGTCGAACCCAAAGAACAAGCACCTCCCGGACATGAACGCTCGCGAGCTCTTCGCGATCTCGCCGCTCGTCGGGCTCATCTTCATCATCGGTTTCTTCCCCAGCTTGTTCCTGGATCGTATGGGGCCGAGCGTTGAGGCGGTCCTCGACCGTTATCGCGAACATCGTCAGGAGTTCACGGCTCAAGAGGAGAACTCGGAGGCTCGTTTGATGGGGCGCCGAGGTGGTCCGCTCGAGAGCGGGTACCCGGAAGCGCCGAAGAGCGACGCTGAGAAGACCGCACAAGCTTCGAAGAATCAGGCCGAGGAGAAGGCACAGTGATCAATCTGTTTTTGGGGCTCTCCCCGATATTGGCGCTTGGGCTCGGCGGCATGCTTCTCATGCTCGCTGAGGCTTTTGGAAGTCCTGCTGGCGCCGAAGGTAGAACGCATACCGGTGAGGTCGTCGACGCGGGCGCGGGACGCGGCACGGAGCTCGGCCTGATCGCGGCCGTGATTCTTTTCGCTGGCGCAGTCTTCAGCGCTTCGTTGTGGTTGGTAGGACCGGAGAGCCTCCCTGAGGTCTCGAAGGTCGCGCCTTACCTGATCATCGATCGATTCACCGTCTTCTTTGCGTTCTCGCTTTGCTTCGGTGGCGGACTTGTGGCGCTCCTCGCTGCGGCTTATCTCCCGGAGCACAAGATCGATCGCGGTGAGTTCTTCCCGCTGCTCATCTTCTCGACTCTCGGAGCGATTGCTCTCGCGGCAGCGGGGGACCTGCTCAGCCTGTTCGTAGCTCTCGAGACGATGTCGCTCGGCGTTTACGCCATGATCGGCCTGCGGCGGACAAATCCCCGCAGCGCCGAGGCCGCCCTCAAGTATTTCCTCCTGGGCTCTTTCGCCGCCGCTTTCATGCTGTTTGCCGGAGCGCTCCTCTACGGGGTGACCGGACATACGGACCTCGCAGGCATTGGCGCCGCCATCGGCGAGCTCAAGGGCGCGGCCCTCGATGAGCGCGCCGGCATGATCCTGGTCGCGACCATGCTCATGCTGGTCGGTCTCGCCTTCAAGATCAGCGCTGTGCCCTTCCACATGTGGGCGCCCGATGCGTACGAAGGTGCCCCGACTCCCACGACCGGTTACATGGCCGGTATCGTGAAGAGCGCCGGCTTCGCGGTTCTTCTGCGCGTGCTCTTCGTGGCCTTCGGCGACACGCGGATCATGAGCTGGGGGAGCGGATGGCCCCCCGTGCTCGCGGCTCTCGCCGTGATCACGATGTTCGCGGCGAACGCGATGGCGGGACGTCAGGAGAGCGTGAAGCGCATGCTCGCGTACTCCTCGATCGCCCACGCGGGTTACGCGCTGGTCGGTGTTGTCGCCGCCTCCCGTGGGGCGGAGGCCATGGGCGCCGTTCTCTTCTACCTGTTCGGCTATGCTGTCTCGACGATCGGTGCCTTCGGTGCCCTGCTGTGGGCGGGTCGTCGTGGTCTCGAAGCCGTGAGCTACGAGGATCTCGCTGGTCTCGGCCGTCGTCACCCCGCCGTCGCTCTGGCGCTCTCGTTCTTCTTCGTCTCTCTCGCTGGCGTTCCGCCGACGGTAGGATTCTTCGGGAAGTTCACGGTGTTCCAGGCTGCGATCGATGTGGAGCTCTACGGCCTCGCCGTGGTCGGCCTCATCAACAGCGTGATCGGCGCCTATTACTATCTGAAGGCGCTCGTGTACATGTACATGCGCGAGCCGCGCACGGGTGCTCCGATCGCCCAGCCGATGGAGTCCGGGCTCGTGATTGCTGCCCTCGCGATCGCAGCGGTGGTCGTCTTGGGCGCGGGCCTCTGCCCGGACCAGCTCTTGTCTGTCGTCAGCCAAGCCAAGCTCAACTGAGCTATCGGCTTCTCGGGGATCATCGGGCGACCTTTTCATGAGGCGCCCGATGGAGCCGCGGAGGCTATTTGTCGCTGAGCTTTCGCTCGGTCAGACGCTCTCTTTCTGTGAGCTTCCCGATCGCAGGTAGGTAGACGACGGTCTCCGCCGTCTTCTGAGGCGGGACCGGGAAGTTGAGGTATCCCTCGGCGCTCTGGCCTTTTCGGAGCGGGGGCCCAGAGAGCACAGGCTGACACCCGGGCAATTCGGCCAGGTAGCGGGCGCCGTCCTTGGTGAGCACCGAGCCGTAGTAATAGTTCGCTGGCACACCGAGATCGGTGTGGCTCTTCAGGCGAACTTTGACTCCCAGCAGCGTTCTTTGAGGCTGAGCGCCCGCGGTCGGCAATGCGCACTCCTCGCTCGAGAGGATCTCGAACGAATATGGCTCATTGGTCGCCGGGTCTCCCCCCATGCTCTGGCAGGAGAGCGCGGCGGATCCAGCGAGGAAAATCAGAAGACGCGTCGCCCGCCTGAGGGCGTCGGTTTCAGCGGCGGAAAGGACGATGACCCGCCGGGGGGCCGTGCGCAGGGTGGAATGAGCAAATGGCCGCCACAACACCCCGGGACATCTAACACAGACTCGATATAACGAGGGAGATGTCACAGCGTTGCCTTTCACGTCCTTTCGCCTCTGGAGTCGCGCCGCTCCTCCTCGGTGTCTTGTCGTGCTTGAGCTTTTCGTGTCGGGCCAAGCCTGACGAACAGGCGAAGGACGACGCAAAGACCGAGGCCCCCGAGCCCGGGAGCGCGCGTGCGATCCAGGAGGAGATGGGGACTCTGCCGCCGCCCGATGTGGTCCAAAAGGTGACGAACTCAGCAGGAAGGCAGCCTTACTCCGGGCCCACGGCCACTGTGCGTGGCGTCGTGCGGATCAAGGGAGACTCTGCCCCGAAGACTGCGCTCACCGGCGGGGTGGAGCCCCGGTGTGAGATGGCGGAACCGATGTTTGGACGTCTTTTCCGGGAGGGTCCCGGACGGACGCTGGCGGATGTCCTCGTGACGGTCACGGAATACGACGGGTACGTCCCCGTGCCGGCAGGAAAAGAGACCGTGATGGTGCGAGGAGAAGGTTGCGCTTGGGACCGGCGGACGATCGCGCTCACCTTCGGCCAGAGAATTGGGGTGGTGGCCGCGGACAGGAGGCCGTACGTGCCTGACTTGGTTGGCCAAAGGCGTGTGGCGGAGCTATTCGCCATGCCGGGGGCCGATCCGATTCATCTCGTTCCGGCGGCTCCTGGACAGTACGCGCTCCAGGACAGCATGCGCCTTTATAGCCGGTCGGACGTGTTCGTCCTCGCCTATTCCACCCACGACGTGACCGGTCTCGATGGCGTGTATGAGATCAGCGGCGTTCCTGTGGGGAAGGTGAAAATAGGCGCCTATTTGCCGGCGACGACCGGAGTCGCAGAGAAGGTCGTCGAGCTCGAGGCCGGCAAGACGAAAGAGGTCGATCTTGAGATCGAGTACAAAGCGGACGCGGACTCGACGCCTTAGCGGGAGCTTTCTCGGCTGAGCTGCCGACGTAGCTCTCGGACGAGTGGATCGAACTCAGTTGATTCGAACGAGAGAGCACTCATCCGCTCGGCTGCTTCACGGTTCCACGGCGCAATTTGGCGGGCAAGGGCGAGCGTCCCGAGCTCACTTGCAAAGGCGGGGACCGCACGCGGAAGAAACTCGGGCTCCCCGCGTAATTGTGAGTGAACGATGAGGAGGGCGACCTGGGCGTCGAAGTCTGAAGGATCGAGGGTCAACGTGGTCAGCGCCTGGGTTTGGGCGAGCTCAGAAGCGCCGAAAAGGGCAGCGCGCAGGGCGATTTCGCCAGGGCCGATGACACCTGCCCCGGCGCTTCGAGCTCGAGCCAAGTCTCCGGCACGCAAAAAGCCGTCGACGGCGCTGCGTGCTTCTCGAGGGGAGGGGAGATAGTGCTCTGGGGCAATTTGAGGCGCCCTCGGCAGGGGGCGCCCCGTCCAGAGCTCAAAGGCCCGCGCCACATTTTCCGCGGCGCTTTCACCTTCGCTATGCTCAAGCGCTGAGTAGAGCGCGAGGCTTGCCTCGGGTTCAGAGGGCGATAGCTCCACGGCGTCGCGGGCGGCTCGGATCGCGAGGCCGGGTTTTCCCTTGGCGAGAGCGCAGGCGCTCTCTTCGATGAGGAGGGGAAGGAGCTCGTCGGCTCGGCTTTTCCCTTCCGAGAACGTGTCCTCGGTTCTCGGGTCGTCCCGGAGACAACGAACCCGGGCGAGAGCTCTGTACATGGAGCCCGAGCGAGGATCTTCTTTCAGTCCTTGCTCGTATGCATATTGCGCTTCGGCGAGCCGCCCCGCCCCTTCGTACCACTTTCCGCGGAGGAACCAGGCGTAAGCAATTCCCGAGACGCCGCGTCCGACCGCCGTGTGAGCGCCGTCGCGCCGCACGACGGGGGAGGGAGCGCCGCAGGCCGATAGTCCGATCAAGAGGAGCAAGCTCAGAGCGCGGACCTGGGGCATGTTGTCTTTTTTAGAGCGAGCGCCTGAGGGCGTCGAGGAAACGTTGATTGTTCTCCTCGGTGCCGATGGTGACGCGGAGACAGCGGTCGAGGCGGCCCCCTCTCCCGGAGAAGCTGCGCACGAGGATTTTTTGCTTCATGAGCGCATTCATCACGCTTTCGGCAGGTTGCTCGAGCTCGAGCCAAAGGAAGTTTGCTTCACTCGGGACGACGCGGACACCTGGGAGGCTGTCGAGCTCTTGAGCCAGGCGCGCTCGCTCATTTTTCACGAGCGTGGTGGTGGCGTCGATTTCTTCGCTGAGCTCGCTGAGCGCGACCTGGGCGAGCTTCTGCGAGTGCGTGGGGAGATTGTAGGGGAGGCGCGCCTTGTCGAGCTCCGCGACCAATGCGCGGCTGCCCGCGAGCCAGCCGACGCGCAAGGCGGCGAAGCCGATCTTGGAGAGCGTGCGCAAGATGACGACGTTCTCGTATTGGCTCAATAGAGCGACGTGGTTCCTCGAGGCATAGTCGATATAGGCCTCGTCGACGACGATCAGGGCGCTCGGGGTCGCTTCGATCAGCTCGATCAGCCTGTCGTGGCTCGCCATCGTGCCCGTTGGATTGTTCGGGGTGGCGATGAAGATGACGTTCGGGTCCGTCGCGCTCACGGCGCGCTTCATGCCTTCAACATCGATATCCCATTGTTCATCGAGGGGAACCTCGATGACGCGCTGCCCCCGCACTCGCGCGCTCAGGCGGTACATCACGAAGGTTGGGGTGGTGGTCAGGATGGTCGGGCAGGGCACCTTCGACTTGGTCCGCGTCATCACGGTCAAGAGCAACGTGATGAGCTCATCGCTCCCTACGCCCACGCAGATCTGCGCTGGGGTGAGGCCCATGCGCGCGGCGATCGCGGCGCGCAGTTCTTTCTGGCCCGCGTCGGGATAGGCGCTGTAGTCGATCTCCGAGGCGACCTGCGAGAGCCTCTTCTTCGCCTTGGCGCTGAGGACCGCCGGAGCTTCGTTCGCGTCGAGTCGCACCTCGAAGTTGCCCGTGAGAGGGCTATAGGCTTTCAGCTCGGCCAGCTCGGGGCGAAGGATCAAATGGGGATCGAACTTACGCATGGACAGTCGCTCTCGCTTGAGCGGTTCTTCTAACTGAGATGCGCAGCGAAGAAAACGGCCCTGGCCCAAGAGGCGAGCGGCCCGAGCTGCGAGATCATTCGGGATTTTTAGGTGCTTCGCTGGCGGGCCTCTCGTTCAGCCACAAGAGCCGCGCGTGCCGCCAGTTCACTAAAGTCATTGCCAAAAGTGATGCGCGCCGCGACAGCTTCGACTTCATCGGGCTCGGCGCCGACAAACGATGCGAGCGAGCGGGCATGGAGCGCCATGTGGCCGCGCAGGATCCCCTCCATGGACAGGGCGCGGAGCGCGGCAAGGTTCGAGGCGAGGCCAGCCGCTCCGGCGAGCATGGCGAGGTCCCGCGCTGACTCGATCTCCGCGAGGCGAAGGGAGAAGCGGGCAGCGTGGTGGACACGCAGCGTGCCGCCGACGACACCAACGGAAATCGGCATCTCGAGGCTGCCAAAAAGGCCATCCTCCCGAGTGCGCCAGGTGGCGAGCGGAAGGTACCGTCCGCTCTTGGCCGCGAAGGCGTGAGCCCCTGCCTCGACCGCTCTGTAGTCGTTGCCCGTGGCGAGCAGCACTGAATCCACGCCGTTCATGATCCCTTTGTTGTGGGTCGTAGCGCGGTAAGGGTCGCGCTCAGCGAAGATGGAGGCGGCTTCGATAGCCCGAGCAGCCGACGCGCCGAGTTCAGCGTCCTTGTGCAGAGCCTCGAAGGGGATCTTCGCCTTTACCCTGACAAGGCGCTCATCGCTCAAGTTCGAGAGGATACGAAGGCCGACCTCAGCCTGGGCGAGACGGGCCAGCAGAGGGCCCGTTGCTTCGGCGACCATGTTCGCGAGATTGGCGCCCATGGCGTCGCAGGCGTCCACAGCGATGTGGACCACGAGATGATCGGGGGCGAGCTCGCGGATGGTGAGCCGCTTCGGACCGCCGCCACGCCGAACCAGACCGGGCACGGCCTCCCGGGCGACCCGGAGCACCTCTTCGGTGTCGTCCGCGATCGCTTGGCGCGCAGCGGCGATGTCTCGCACGCTTCGGAGCTCGACCTGAGCCACGATCAGTGACTCTTCCATTTGCGCGTGGAAGCCTCCACCTTGCCGTACCATCTTCGCGGCATTGGAGCTGGCTGCGATCACGCTCGGCTCTTCGACGACCATCGGTACGAGGCGGTCTTTGCCATTGATCGTGAAGTTCATCGCCACGCCGAACGGCAACGAATAGATGCCGATCACGTTCTCGACGATGGAGAGCGCGCGTTTCGAGTCGAGACCGCCAGAATCGAGCAGGGAGTCCAGGTCTTCGATCTCCGCGCTGCCGAGCGCCTCGCGAATGATGGCTCGGCGCTCGCTGAGATCGAGTTTGTGAAAACCGATGATTCGTGAGTTCTTCATGGCTAGGGGCGTGTTCCTCGTTCGCTTGGCTCGTCTGCGAGCGCGACTCCTTCGGCGTCCAGCTCGAGCTCGAGCCGGGCTAGGTTCGCTTGTGCCGCTGCGCTTCGGAATGAGCTCGGCGAGGGCTCTGTGCCGACGTACAGGGTCACGTCGCCTCCGCCCGCACCCGAGGGCAACCAGGCAGACTGCTCGGGCAATTTCGGTCGAAGCTCGTCGAGCACGGGCAGCACGATCGGGACCTGGCTCGCTTCTCCCAGGGCCCGCAAGGCGAGCGCTTGGGCTCCGAGCGCTCGGATGAACTCGAGTGATGCGCCCGCCTCGAGGGCAGCGGCAGCGGCGTGTGCGGCCTCTGCTTGAGCGGAAAAGAGGCGCTGGAACCTGCTCGGCTCTCGAGCCTCGAGGGAGAACACTCTTCGGACGAAGTCGCTCGTAGAAGCCGCTTCGGTCATGGCCCAGACTTCTACGACGAGATCTGGGGGCAGGCGCACCCGCGCCCAAGAAGGCTGGCCCTCTGTGAGCTCAAAGCGAAGGACCCGGCCGAACACGGATGCTGCTACGTCGATCCCGCTGCCGCCCCCTTGAGCGCGGCGGTGGGCGTCGAAGGCCCGCCAGAAGACGTCTTCGGCAAAAGGCTCCTTTTGTTCGAGGTCCGTGAGGACCACCATGATGGCCGCGGAGAGCAGGGCCGCGCTTGAACCTAAGCCGAGCTTACGACTTCCCCCGGGAACGTTTGTGCGCAAAGCGGCCGCGTCCAGCTGTGGGTGAGGGGGCCTTTGCTCCGGGGGGAGCGTATCCAAGAAAGCGCGCACTTCTTCCGACTCGAAGGTCGCAGGTGCGCCTATTGTGGCGAAGGCGTAGCGATTCACCGCGCTCACGAGAGCTGGGGCGCCGCGCAGGACCGAGTAGGCGCCCGAGAGGACGAGCTTGCCCGGTGCGCGCGCTCTCATGGTGCAGCGTCCGTCCGCCGTGCTTCGGAGAGCGGCCCATCGAGCGACAAGAGCGCTGCTCGAGGCCCGGGGCGGCACACGATCACTCGCGTGACGCCGGGCACTCTGAGCAAAAACTCTTCGGTTTTGGCTGCGTGGCTCGCGAGCGTAAGCACTTTGACATTGGGCCCTGCGTCGAGGGTGAACGCCTCGGGGTGCCCCCCGGCTCGGCGGTTCTTGATGGCGTGGATGAGCTCGACGCTGGTCGGCTTGAAGTAGACGATCGGAGGGTCGGCGCCGAACATCGACGCGTGCATGAGGAGCGTGGAGCGCTCCATACCCCAAGCCAGACGCTCAAAATCCCTGGCGAGCAGGGCTTGTTTGATCTCCCGGAAGAGGGGAGGCGCGGCCTCGAGCCAGCCTCGATAGTAAGGTGAGGTCAGGCGTGTTTGCTCCATGCCGCCCGTCGAGGAGACGTCTTTTCGTTCCTGCTGGACGATCGCGACCAACATGCAGACGTCAAAGTGGCTGCTCGGAGCGACCGGCTCAGCGGAGTCGGTATCTTCGAGCAACTCGACGAAACCCTCGAAGATCGAGCGCGCCGCGGAGGCAGAAGACTGTCGAGCGAGCTTCGACGCATCCTTGTCGCTCGCGGGCAAACCCGCCGCGGCGCGTGCAGCCACAGCAAGGGCCGCGAAACCCGACGCGCTGGAGGCAAGACCGGCTGCTGTCGGAAAGTTGTTGATGCTGTCGACGCGGGCGAAGCGGGATTCACCTGCGGCTTTCCTCACACGGTCGAGCAGCTCTGTGACCCTTGTGAGCTCCCGCCCGCCGAGCGTCTTGCCGCCCAGGATGACCTCGTCGCTCTTCAGTGAAGCGTCAAAGGAGACTTGGGAGCGTGTTGTGAGCGCGTCGAGCGTCAATGACAGGCTCGGGACAGCCGTGAGGTTGTCACCGCGCTCGGACTTGCCCCAATATTTCGCGAGGGCAATGTTCGCGTGGGCTACGGCGCGGGCCGTACCCGGGGAGCTCTCCTTGGTCACGTCGGCGAGCCTCCTATGCGCGAGCAAAAGCCGTCAAACCCCTGGGTTTTCCAGGCAGAAAGGATAGGTCCGGGGTCGCCCAGGGCGATCAGAGCGCCTCCGCCCCCCGAGCCCGTGAGCTTGGCGCCGAGCGCTCCTGCCTCGAGCGCGAGCTCGCGGGCCTTTTCGAGCTCCCCAGTCGAGAGCTGAAAGCTCCGGAGAATTTCATGATTTCGAGACATCAGCGCTCCGAGATGATCCAGGTCCCCGGACGACAGGGCGAGAGCACCAGCGTCGACCAGTTGTCCGATCTCGTCGAGCTTCGCTTGGAAGGCGGCAGGATCTTGGTCTCGCCCGCGCCGCACCTGCTCGACCATTTCTTTGGTGCTCGCAGGAGGGGCCGCGAGACACACACATAGGTCGAAGGATGTCTTGAGCTCGAGAGGCACTGGCTTTTCGCCCCGCACGAACCGGAGCACACCTCCGAGCTCTGCCGCTGCGGCGTCGACGCCACTCGGGTTTCCGTGGAACACCCGCTCCCAAGCGTCGACGGCAGGGCTCAAGGGCTCCGAAGGTCGGGTCCCAAGCTCCCGCACGGCGCGCGCTGCGGCGACGCCGAGCGCGGCCGAGGCTCCGAGGCCCATGCCCGAGGGGAGCGCGAGCTCCAGGCGCAAGTGGACGGGGGGCGCGTTAAAAGCAGCGGTGAGCCGCGCCAGCGCTTCATACAGAGGATCGCTCGCGGGGAGGCGCTCGTCGACCCAATCGACGGCGAGCTCGGAAGCGATGGTCGCGCGAGCTCTCGCGCCCACCTCGAGCCCGGCGACCAGGGCTGGTACGCCGTAGACGACTGCGTGTTCGCCGAGCAGGATCGCTTTGCCGCGCGCCTGGCCGAGCGACACCATGTTAGCTTTTTCTCTCGACGAGCTCATGGGTGGCCTGTTCGAGAAGAGAGCGTCCGAGCGGCTTCATCAGAGGCCTCTTCAGGCTCTTGAGTGCAGCGCGGGTGAGAGCATCGATCCGGGCTTCGATGGCCTCCCTGGCTCCGGACTCCGAGATGAGGGTCAGGGCCTCGTCGATCTGGGCGCGGCTCGCGTCTTGTGCGCCGAGCGCGAGGCGGATCTTCTTCTGGTCCCGTCCTTTGAGGCGACGGAGCGCCTCCGAAACAAGCGGCGTCTTCTTGCCTTGGCGAAGATCGGAGCCGCGGGGTTTTCCTGTGGCCTTCGGGTCCCCGAAGGCGTTCAAGAGGTCGTCTCTGAGCTGAAAAGCTACGCCAGCGCTGCGAGCGTAACCCTCAAAGCTCTTGAGCTGGGCCGGCGTGGCGCCGGCCAGGGCGGCCCCGAGCTCCAAGGGACCGAGCACGGTGTAGCTCGCGGTCTTGAGCTCGTAGGTCAGCTCCGGATCGGAGTCCGCGAGCAAGTCGAGCCTTTGGCCCTCGACAGCGGCGACCTGCATGCGCGCAAAGGCTGCGAGCGCTGCTCGTAGGTTTCGAGGGGGACAAGGCAGAGCAGCGAGCTCCGCTTGAGCTAGGGCGATGGCGTAGTCGCCTGTTAGGATGGCCGCCCGCTCGCCCAAAAAAGCAGACTTGTGATGCTTCTCGAAGAGAACGTGAGCAGTCGGTCCCCCTCGCCGCGTCGCATCCTGGTCCATCCAATCGTCGTGGACCAGGAGGTAGGTCTGGAGCAGTTCGAGCGAGACGCCAGCAGCCAGGACGGGTCCGAGGTCAGCCTTCGCATCGTGACAGAGAGCACCGATGCACGCGAGGAGTGGCCTGAGTCGCTTCCCTCCTCGCAGCGACAGGTCTGACAGAACACTCACCATTACGCCGAGCTCTGGATCGAGCTTTTCGGTTCGCTTCTGTTCGCGGGCGAAGAGGCGGCGGAGTCGGCGCTCCTGATCGACGAGAACCCTCTTTTGAAGGTCCTTGAGGGACGTAGTGGCTCTCACGGCCGCTTCGTTTGCCACGCGGAGAGCCGAGGACCAAGCACACGGGGAACCGCCCGCAAATCGGCGGCGTTTTTCGAACCTGTGAGCAACATGGCGGTGCGGACTTCGTTCTCGACCCGCTCAAGAAGGCGCGCGGCGCGGGCGACTCCGCCTTGGTCGAGCGCGTGAAGGACCGGGCGTGCCATCCCTGCGGCGTGAGCGCCCAGGGCGAGGGCGCGAGCCACGTCGAGTCCATTTTGGATCCCTCCGGTCGCGATCACCGTCTCGAAGCGCTCGCCTGTGACCTGGAGCAGACTCGCTGCGGTCGGAATGCCCCAGTCCCAGAAGAGCTCTCCTCGCTGCCTTTCTTCATCCTTCGCGCGGTGTGTCTCGACTCCGACCCAGCTCGTGCCTCCGCTCCCCGAGACGTCGAGGTGGACCACTCCGACGGCGCGCAACTTTCGAGCAACACTCGCTGAGATGCCGTTGCCGGTCTCTTTGACGACGATCGGGGTGCTGAGCGTGCCGACGAGTTCGGCGATCCGCTCGAGGCAGCCGCGAAAATCGCGATCCCCGTCGCTCTGAATGAGTTCTTGGGCGGGATTCAAATGGACACACAGAGCGTCGGCTCCGACCGAATCGATGAGAGCCTGGATCAGATCGATCGGCATGTCGCGCGCTTGGACAGCCCCAATGTTTGCGAGAATCGGGATGGTCGGGGCGATATTTCGCACCTGATAGCTGGCTGCGATCTGGGGGTCGACGCGCCCGGTTTTCACCATCGCGCGCTGTGATCCGAGGCCGAGCGCGAGGCCGCGCGACTCGGCGACCTCGGCGAGCTTCTGGTTGATCTCCTTGGAGCGCTCACTGCCGCCCGTCATACCGGCGATGAGCACGGGCGCGCGGACGCGCTTGCCAAATATACGGAGGCTGAGATCAATTTCTTCCCAGGCGAGCTCGGGAAGGGAAGAGTGCACGAGCTCGACCTCTTCGAGCAAAGTTGTGCGACGAAATCCCACATCGGCCCGCAGAGCGAGGTCGAGGTGGTCATCCTTGCGTGCACCTAAGTCGGTCATCCCGAGAAGCGGGCCCCAAACAGGGCGCAATTGCAAGCGCTCTTGGCACATGAGCTTTTCTCTAGGAAGCGAGCTCGGGGCCCGCTCCTCGTGGGCGCCTGCGCGCCCCCCGGATTGGGCTCGCACAAGTGGCGCAGAGTTTTTTGGGCTGGGGCAGAGGCGTGTTACCTTCGAACAATCTTGGGTTCTGCTGGGCTCTTTCTCGCCGGGAGAATCGACCACTCGTCCAGACCATGTCCGATCTGAAAAACTCGTCCAGCGCTCGTGGCAGCGCCCCCGACCTCCAGACCGAGCGCGAGCTCTTGCTTCAGAGCTTTCATCAAGGCGCAGCGCTCACTGAGCGATTGATGAGCGAGTATGCTCGGCTGAAGGAGAGGGTCCTTGAGGTCGAAGAAGAGAACGCTCGCCTCCGCGCGCAGCTCTTGGCTGACGATCGGGTCGCGCGTTTGCTCGAACAGGTCGAGCGCCTCGAGCGCGATCGGGCGGAGCTCCTGTCGAGGACCAAACAGGCGGAGGAGCTCCGCGGCTCTCTGTCGGAGCGCGCGATTGAGATCGAGTCCGAGTTCGCCCATTTTGCGAACCTTTACGTGGCTGGGAACCAGCTCCACGCGAGCCTGACGCTCCAGGGCGTCTGGCAGCGGCTCCGGGATATTCTCGGCCAGCTGATCGGCGCGGCCTCTTATGCTCTCTATCTTCGCTCGGAGGACGGAGCTCGGCTCTTGTTCGTCGGCGGCGAGGGCTTTCCCCATGACATTCCGAGGGAGCTAGCCATCGAGGGCTCGAAGGTGGGCGGGGTGGTCAGCGCCGGAATTGCCAAGATCGACGAGGACGGTACGTCCACCGCGGCTGGGGAGCCTCGAGCGATCATCCCACTGACTTTGGCGGACAAGGCGATCGGGGCCTTTGTCATCCATCGCCTGCTCGAGCAGAAATTGCGCTTTTCCAGAACGGACTTTGAGCTCTTCAAGCTCCTCGGGCAGCATGCAGGGCCGGCTCTGGTCGGAGCCTTCCTCTTTGAGAGCGGGGGACACAAGTTGCCGAGCGCGGAGGCGCTCCTCTCGGCGGGCTTCTGAGGGCCCTTCCCACACTCTCTGATCGTTGTTTTTGAATCGCATCCATCTCCCCCATGTCTGAGTACTCCTGTTTAGTCGTTGAAGACTCGCCGATGATGCGGCAGCTCCTCGTATTCGCGCTGGGGCGCTTGAAGAATCTCCGCGTCACGGAGGCGGATGACGGCGTGGACGGTCTCCGGAAGCTCGCTTCTGCGCGCTACGACATCATCCTGACGGACATCAACATGCCGATCATGGACGGGCTCAAGCTCGTCAAACGCGTGCGCAGCGACCCGACCCATAAAGACACGCCCATCGTGATCATCACAACGGAGGGAGCCTCCGAGGATCGTCAGCGAGCCCTGCAGCTCGGTGCGAACGCTTACATCACCAAGCCGATCCAGGCTCCGCAGGTGATCGCGACTGTGAAAGAGCTTCTGAAGCTCGAGTAGCCCGGCGCAAGGCGGGCAGACGGCCCGCCTCTGCGACCTGTCCCGTGGGGGGAAGCTGTGTCATAGATCGGCCCGCCATGGCTTCCCTCTGGATCAAGATCTGCGGCGTGACCCGAGAAGAGGACGCGCGCGAAGTGGTTCGACTCGGCGCGGACGCCATTGGGCTCAACTTCGTGCAAAGTTCGCCGCGTTTTGTCAGCCGGGAGCGCGCCGCCGCCATCATGAGCTCGGTGCCCGACGCGGCCGCGTCCGTCGAGTGGGTGGGCGTTTTTGCGGGCATGAGTCTGCCGGAGGTGGTGAGCATGGCTCGGGAGCTCAAGCTCGATCGAGTCCAGCTCCATGGGGACGAGGACCCGAGCTTCGTCGCGGCGCTCCTTGCGGAAGGCCTCGCGGCCTACCGGGCTCTTCGCATCCAGTCCGAGGCGGATCTCGCGGGCGCCCTCGAGGACGCCGGGGATCGCTTGCTGGTGGATGCGAAGGTCGACGGGGTTTTGGGCGGAACTGGGCATTCTTTTGATCCGGCGCTGGTCACGGACCTGGCGCGGAAGCGTCCTCTGGTCGTGGCGGGAGGGCTCCGGCCGGACAACGTGGCCCGCGTGGTGCGTTTCGTCAGGCCCTTCGGTGTGGACACGGCGAGTGGCGTTGAGTCGTCGCCGGGGCAGAAGGACCTTCGACTTGTCCGCGCTTTCATCGAGCAAGCGCGGGCGGGCTCGATTGGCGAGGGGTCCGGTTCTGAGATAGGGTCCTGACCCCCGATGGCTCAGGCTGGATATTTCGGTCAATACGGCGGGCGTTTCGTCGCTGAAACGCTTGTACCGGCGCTGGAAGAACTCACGCGCGCGTACGAAGAAATCGTACCGACGAAGGAGTTCCAGGACGAGTGGCGCGGCCTCTTGGCGAGCTATGTCGGGCGGCCGACGCCCGTGACCCGCGCCCATCAGCTCGGCGCGCTCCTCACGTCGCGCGGAGCTCCCGGCGCCGAAATCTGGCTGAAGCGCGAAGATCTCTGCCACACCGGAGCGCACAAGATCAATAACGCCCTCGGCCAGGTCTTGCTCGCCAAGAGGCTGAACAAGACGCGCATCATCGCCGAGACGGGCGCCGGACAGCATGGAGTTGCGACGGCCACGGCTTGTGCCGTGCTCGGGCTTCCCTGTGAGGTGTATATGGGTGCGGTCGACGTCGAGCGTCAGGCTCCGAACGTCGGGCGTATGAAGATGCTCGGCGCTCGGGTGATCCCGGTCGAGTCAGGCTCGCGCACGCTCAAGGACGCCATGAATGAGGCGCTCCGAGACTGGGTGACCAATGTGCGCACGACTCACTACTGCGTGGGCTCTGCCGCCGGCCCCCACCCCTATCCGAGCCTCGTGCGCGATTTGCAGCGGGTGATCGGTGCCGAGGCTCTCGAACAGTTCGGACAGCTCGATCAGAAGCTCCCGGATGCGGTCGTTGCTTGCGTGGGCGGCGGCTCGAACGCCATCGGCATCTTCGCGGACTTCGTGCCGCACACAGACGTTGCCCTGTACGGCGTGGAGGCGGCTGGGCACGGTATCGAGACCGGACACCACGCAGCGCCCCTGAACGCGGGTGGCGTTGGGGTGCTCCACGGTTCGCTCACTCGGATCATGCAGGACGAAAATGGCCAGGTGCTCGAGGCGCACTCGGTGAGCGCTGGTCTCGACTACCCGGGAGTGGGTCCCGAACACGCCTATCTTCAGGAGCTCGGGCGAGCGACGTATCTCGCTGTCGGGGATGAGGCTGCTCTCAATGCGGCTCTCGATCTCACGCGCACCGAGGGCATCATCTGCGCTCTTGAGACCGCCCACGCCATCGCAGCGCTCACGGAAGTGAGTGAACGCGAGACGAAGCGCCTCGGGCGCCCGCCTCGCATCTTGGTGTGCCTCTCGGGGCGCGGCGACAAGGACCTTGTGACCTATCTCGACTATCTGGCGAAGAAGGAGGCGAAATGAGCTCTCCTCGCATTCGTCAGAAGTTCGAGGCGCGGCGCGCCGAAGGCAAGAAGGTCCTGATTGCTTACCTGACCGTGGGTTATCCGAACCTCGAGGTGAGCTATGAGTGCGCGCTAGCGGCCCTTGAGGCAGGGGCGGACATCCTCGAACTCGGGGTGCCCTTCAGCGATCCGACGGCGGACGGCCCGGTGATCGCAAAGGCGAGCTTTGAAGCGATCCAAAGCGGTGGTTCGCTGAAAGCAGCGATCGCGCTCGGAGCGCGCCTCCGCAAAGTACGGCAGGAGCCGATGGTCCTTTTCTCTTACTATAACCCGATCCTCTCGTACGGAGAGGCGAAGGCGGTGAGCGACTGGGCCGAAGCGGGCGGCGACGGCTTGCTCCTCGTCGACCTTCCACCGGAAGAAGGCGACTCCCTCAGGGCTCAGGCCTCGGCTCGTGAGCTTTCGATCATTCCGCTCATCGCGCCGACGACCGACGAGGCGCGGGCGAAGAAGATCCTCGAGCGCGGCGCGAGCGGGTTCATCTATTACGTCTCTGTTGCAGGCGTGACGGGCACCGGCACCGCGCCTCTCGCCGAGGCTGGGGCCCACGCCGCCGAACTGGAGCGCTTGTCCTCGATCCCCGCCGTGGTGGGCTTTGGGATCGGAAGTCCGGAGCAAGCGCGCCAGGCTGCGGGCGCTGGAGCCAGCGGGGTTGTGGTCGGGACGGCACTGATTCGGGCTGTCGCGGCCGGGGATCCGAGTGACGCGCCGCGCCGTGTGGCGGACCTGGTGCGGGCGCTGCGCGCCGCGGTGTAAGGCTCTGCCCGCCCGCGCGCTCTGGCTTTGGGGTTGAGACGCTCAGGAAGAAGTGAGCGGTACTTCGAGGAACGTCACCTGGTAGCCGAGCTGCCCGGAATCGACGAAAGCCCCGAGGGCGTGAGTGCCTCCGGGCGCCTCTCCCACCGAGCCCACGCTCGCGATGTGCACGTCGCCGACTTTGCCTTCGAACTGCTCGTGACTCGAGCCACAAATCACTAAATCGCCGGGCTCGTCGCCGAGCGCATACATGAGCTCTTCCTCTGTCATGTCGCGCGTGATCGAGCTTGTGGGATCGCGGGGACTCCCATGCACAACGACCATGGTGTGGCCGGACTCGAGCGGGAGCCGCACGATCGGCGGAAGTTTCGCCAGCCGGGCCAAGATGAGCTCGCCGAGCTCTCTTTTGGTGGTCTTGAGGCGCTCCACGCGCGCCCGTTCCTCGGGCGTCGCCCCTGCGAGCTTCTTGGCGTCAATGGTCGCGAGGGCTCGGTCACCTAACCCTTGGACACACACGGCGTTACGCGCGGCCAGGATCTTCCACACCTCGAGGGGATCTTCCCCGGGCCAACAGATGTCTCCGCACACGATCAGCTGGTCGAAGCCGCGGGCGTCGGCTTCTTCGAGGAGTGTCTGAAGGGCTCTTACGTTGCCTTGGATGTCGGAGATGCAGAGAAAACGCATGAGAAATAAATGCCGGCCGAGTGGGCTATCGAGGGTCGGAGCTCAGCGAAGGAGCTTCGCGGCTTCCAGTGCGCCGTAGGTGAAGATGATATCGGCCCCTGCGCGGCGCAGACAAACCAGGCTTTCGAGCAGGCACTGGTCAAAGTTCAGCCAGCCGCGCTCAGCGGCCGCCTTGAGCATCGAGTACTCGCCGCTCACGTGATAGGCGGCGACCGGAAGCGAGGACGACTCGCGGACGAAGCGAATGACGTCGGCGTAGGGAAGCCCGGGTTTGACCATGAGCCAATCGGCGCCTTCACGCACGTCGAGGTCAATCTCGCGCTTCGCCTCTCGGACGTTTGCGGGATCCATCTGGTAAGTCTTCTTGTCTAAAGCGCGCGGCGTGGAGTCGAGCGCGTCCCGGAAAGGCCCATAGAAGGCCGAAGCGTACTTGACCGCGTAGCTGCAGATGAGCACGTCGGTGAAGCCGGCCTCGTCGAGGGCGCGGCGGATATGACCGACTCGTCCGTCCATCATGTCCGACGGCGCGACCACGTCGGCACCAGCGCGCGCCTGATTCACGGCCATCTCGGCCAAGATGGGCAAGGTGAGAGCATTGTCGATGCGTCCGTCGACGACGACCCCGTCGTGGCCGTCCGATGAGTAAGGATCGAGCGCGACATCGGTGATGACCGTGAGATGAGGGACTTCGCTCTTCAGCGCGCGGATCGCCCGCTGCAGGAGCCCGTCGGGATTTTTGCTCTCCTTCCCGAGGGGATCTTTGAGCTCGTCCGCGATCGCGGGGAAAAGCGCGACTCCGCCGACGCCGAGCTTATGGGCCTCTTGAGCGACAGCCACGAGATCGAAAATACTGAGCCGCGCATGCCCGGGCATGGAGGGGATCGGATGCGGCGTGGCCGACTCATGAACAAAGAGCGGCAGGACGAGGTGGGCCGGGGAGAGGACGGTCTCGCGGACGAGCCCGCGAATCGCGGGGCTGACTCGATTGCGGCGTGGGCGCTCCAGCATTACTTGCCCACTTTACAGCTTCTCCCGGCCTGGTACAGCCGGACCCGGGTTTGGCCCTGTCGCGCCGCTCGATTGGGTCGCTGAGGCCCGAAGGCCTCCGCCTTTCGGGCAGGTCGCGCCACAAGGGTTTCACTGAACCACGAAAAAGGAACGAAGATTCATGAGCAAAGCGCTGATTATCGGGGCTGGTGGCGTCGGACGGGTAGTGGCTCACAAGGCCGCTCAACTTGGGAACGTCTTTCACGAGATCCTGCTGGCGAGCCGTACGGAGGCGCGCTGCCAAGAGATCGCGAAAGAGATCCTCGAGCTGCAGGGCAAGACGATCCAGACCGCGGCGCTCGACGCGGACGATCCGAAGAACACGGTGGAGCTGATCCGCCGTTTCCAGCCCGACATCGTGATCAACGTCGCGCTGCCTTACCAGGATCTCGCGATCATGGACGCCTGCCTTGAGACCGGCGTTCCCTATCTCGACACGGCGAACTATGAGCCACCGGACCTCGCGAAGTTCGAATACAAGTGGCAGTGGGCCTACCGGGAGCGCTTCGAGAAGGCGGGCATCATGGCGGTGCTCGGCTCAGGCTTCGATCCTGGTGTGACGAACGTGTGGGCCGCCTACGCCCAGAAACATCTCTTCGATCAGATCGACACCATCGATATCCTCGACTGCAACGCCGGAAACCACGGGCACAAGTTCGCCACGAACTTCAACCCGGAGATCAACATCCGCGAGATCACGCAGCGCGGCCGTTACTGGGAGCGGGCGGACCAAAATGGCCCCGGACAGGCCGAAGAAGAGTGGGTAGGCGGTCGCTACAAGAGCATCGACCCGATGAGCATCCGCTGGGACTACGACTTCCCCGAGGTCGGCGTGAAGAGCGCCTATCTCCTCTACCATGAGGAGCTCGAGTCCCTCGCGAAGAACATCCCCGGCCTGCGTCGCATCCGCTTCTGGATGACCTTCGGGGAGTCGTACCTGAAGCACCTCGAGGTCCTGCAGAACGTCGGGATGACGCGCATCGATCCCGTCCGTTTTCAGGGACAAGACATTGTCCCGATCCAGTTCCTCAAGGCTCTCTTGCCCGATCCGGCGAGCCTCGCCAAAAACTACACGGGTAAGACCTGCATTGGGGATCTCGTGGAAGGCGTCAAAGACGGCAAGCGCCGCCGCGTCTTCATCTACAACGTGTGCGACCACGCAGAGTGCTACAAAGAGGTCCGCTCTCAGGCGATCAGCTACACGACGGGCGTTCCTGCAGTCGTCGGAGCAGCCATGATGGTGCAGGGGATCTGGAAGCGCCCCGGCGTCTTCAACATCGAAGAGCTCGATCCCGATCCCTTCCTCGAACTGCTCGCGCGCCACGGTCTGCCTTGGCAGGTCATTGAATGCGATCCGAGCGTTCCCTTGCCCGTCTGAGACAACCATGACGTCTCGGAAAGCTGCGCTCAGAGAAGGGGTCCGCTTCGACCCCTACGCGCTCCCGTCGCCCTATTACATCGTTGATCTTGGGCTCTTGCGAAAGAACCTCGAGATCTTAAGGCACGTCCAGGACCAGACCGGCGCGAAGATCCTCTTGGCCCTGAAGGGCTTCGCCATGTGGAGCGTCTTTCCGATCACGAAGCGTTATCTCGTGGGAGTGACCTCGAGCAGCGTGCACGAGGCGCGCCTCGGACGAGAGGAGTGGGGCGGAGAAGTACACGCCTACGCTCCGGCGTACACCGAGGCAGACATCGAAGAGCTCATCGAGCTCGCCGATCATGTCGTCTTCAATTCGCCGCGTCAGTGGCAGCGTTACGGCGATAGACTCCAGGCTCAGGGCATCGAGTGCGGCTTGCGGCTGAATCCGGAGCACCGTGAGGTCGAGGTCGCCCTCTACGACCCTTGCGCGCCCGGCTCACGTCTCGGGACTCGGCGGGCGGAGCTCGAAGGGATCGATACGAGCGGCCTCGACGGACTGCACTTCCATACCCTGTGCCAGAAGAACTCTGATGCCCTGGAGCGAACCGTAAAGGCCTTCGAAGAGCGCTTCGGAGACCTGATCCCCGGGAAAAAATGGGTCAATTTTGGTGGCGGGCACCACATTACCCGCGCTGACTACGAGGTCGACCGGCTCATCCGCATCGTGCGCGAGTTCCAGCAGAAGTGGGGAGTTCAGGTTTATCTGGAGCCCGGCGAAGCGATTGCGCTCGGGACCGGCTACCTGGTCGCGGAAGTTCTCGACATCGTGGGTTTCGATCAGCGCACCGTCATCCTCGACACCTCAGCGACGGCTCACATGCCGGACGTGCTCGAGATGCCCTATCGACCGGGGATCCTGGGTGCAGGGATGCCCGAAGAACGCCCTTACACCTATCGCCTCGGAGGCTTGACCTGTCTGGCCGGTGACGTGATTGGTGATTACTCCTTCGACGAGCCCCTCGAAATCGGTGACCGTCTCGTGTTCACGGACATGGCACATTATACGATGGTGAAGACGACCACCTTCAACGGCGTGCGTCATCCGAGCATCGCGACCTTCGATCCGGAAACCGGCGAGAGCGTTGAGGTGCGCCGGTTCGGCTACGACGACTACAAACGTCGACTCTCCTGAGCAAAAGGGCGCCGAGATTTCGGAGCCCTTTTTGCACAAAAACGCGCAATGCTCGGGGCACTCTGGCCGAGGACCCCAAGTGCACGCGTCTCCTTCCACGCTCCTTGTCGGCTCCGATCCTCGCGTCGCTTGCCTAGGGGCGATGAGTCAGCCCCCTTCCCGCGTCTTTCTCTGGGGCGAGCTCCCGGAAGGTCCCACGGTGGCCATTGTCGGGACCCGCTCTCCGTCGGAGGCGGGCGCGGAGTCGGCGCGCAGGCTGGCCCGTGAGCTTGCGGAAAGGGGAGTTGTCATCGTCTCGGGCGGGGCGCTTGGCATTGACTCTGAGGCGCACCAGGGAGCGCTCGAGGCGGGAGGAAAGACGATCGTGTTCGCGCCTGCTTGGCTGCACCACGCCTATCCGAAAGAGAACGAAGAACTCTTCGCGCGCGTTCTCGACGCGGGGGGCGGGTATCTCTGCTTGGCCCAAGAGAAGACAGCCGCGCGGCCGGCGCAGTTCTTCCGGAGGAACGAAGCGCTCGTCGCCTACAGCCGACTTTTGGTGGTGGGGGAGTGTGGCTTCAAGAGCGGGACTCAGAACTCGGTGAAACACGCGCGACGCCTCAAAAAGCCGATCGGTGTGTTGCCTTCGCGGTTCGGGGAGGAAGCTGGGCTGGGGAGCAACGCGCTTCTGAACGAAGGGGCCGATGCCGTGCTCTCGACGGACTGGCTGCTCCGGCGTCTCGGCTTGAGCCGAGCGCGGCCTGCTCGAAAACGTCCCGAGGACCCGGTGGCGCGGGCTCTTTTCCTCGGCGCGCGCACCGTGGATGAAATTTGCGAGGCGACGGGGCTCGCGGCGCCGCTCGTCCAACACCGCATTTTGCTGCTGACTCTCGAGGGAAGGGTAGCGGAGGACGAGCGCGGTCTTTTGCGCTACGACCCGGACCCCCGTGACTGACGCCCAAGTGACTATCGTCGGCGCCGGCCTCGCCGGCACTGAAGCTGCCCTCAAGCTCGCGAAGCAAGGTTTCCGTGTCCGCTTGCTCGAGCAAAAGCCCGTGGCGCGGACCCCGGCGCAATCGAGCGACAATTTCTGTGAGCTTGTCTGTTCGAACTCTATGCGCGGCGCAGCGCTCTCGAACGCTGTTGGCCTCCTGAAAGAAGAGATGCGCCGGCTCGGGTCGCAGGTGATCGAAGTTGCACACCAGACGAGCGTCCCGGCAGGAGGTGCGCTGGCGGTCGACCGTGAGGCCTTTTCAGCGGAGATGAGTCGTCGGCTCCGGGCGCAGCCGAACATTGAGATCGTCAGCGGCGTGGTGACCTCCTTGCCCAAGGAGCGGCCGCTTCTGATCGCGACAGGACCTTTGACCGGCGACGAACTGGCCCGTGAACTCGCGGAGCTGACCGGTGGACAGCTCGCCTACTACGACGCCATCGCACCTATCATCGAGGCGGACAGCATCGACTGGGAAAAGGTGTTCATCGCCTCCCGCTGGGACAAAGGCGAGACCGAGGAAGAGCGCGCGGCGTACGTGAACTGTCCGCTGACGAAAGAGGAATATCAGGCTTTCGTGCGCGCCATCCTGGCGGCGCCGAAGGTCGAGCCGGCTGCTTTCGAGGAGGCGCGCTATTTCGAGGGCTGTCTGCCGGTCGAGGTCATGGCCCAGCGCGGCGAACAAACGCTGGCCTTCGGCCCCATGAAGCCGACCGGGCTCACCGATCCAAAGACGGGACGTTGGCCTTATGCTGTCGTGCAGCTCAGGCGGGAAGACCCGGCGGGTACCGCCTACAACATGGTGGGCTTTCAGTCGAAGATGACCTGGCCTGCTCAGGCGGAGGTATTTCGGATGATTCCCGGCCTCGAGAAGGCTGAATTCCAGCGCTTTGGTGCGGTGCACCGAAACACTTTCGTGAACGCGCCGCGTGCGGTGGACGACACGTGGCAACTTCGGGCGGCGGAGGGGGTTTACCTCGCGGGGCAGATCATCGGCACCGAAGGGTATGTCGAAGCAGCCGCGGGAGGCTGGCTTGCGGCTCATTTCATCGCGGCGTGTCTCGAGGGCCGTGAGGTGACCTTCCCTCCGGAAGTCACGGCGCATCATGGTCTCTTGGTGCAGACGCGGCGCGGAGAGGACAACTACCAACCCTCCAACATTACCTTCTCCCATTTGCCGCCCTGGGAGGGGCCGCGCCTGAAGAAGCGCGCGAAGTACGAGGCGATGGCCGAACGCTCCTTGCGCGCGCTCGACGAGTTCATCGCGGGGCTCAATAAAGCTCCCTGATCACCCGATCCGCCAGCATCCACTTCGCTTCGGGGATGGTCAGCCTTGTCCCATCGCGGCGCAGAAGGCCCTGAGCCTCGAGGCTTGCCGCCGCTTCTGTGCGCTCTGGGGTCCAAGGATCGACGCCCCGTCGCTCACCTTCGAAATCGAGGTCAATGCCCGCTTTGGTGCGGAGCCCGAGCAGGATGCTCTCGCCGATGCTGATTTCGGGGGTGAGCCATTCGCGCTCGTGGAGCTCCTCGTCGAAGGGAGCTTCGGGTTCGCTCGAGCCGTAGGCGCTCAAGTAGCGCTCGACCGAGATGTGGTTCTTGTAGCGAAGCCGACTGCCGCCGAGGCTGACGGTCCCTACGGCACCGACGCCGAGCCCCAGGTAATCGTTGCCCTGCCAGTAGCCTTCGTTGTGCAAGGAACGCTGACCAGGGAGCGCATAGTTAGATATTTCGTAGTGTTCGAAGCCGCGTCCGGTCAGCTCTTCATGCAGAAGCCAAAAGGTCTCCGCGACCAGGTCGTCCTGCAAGAGCGGGAGTCGTCCTCTTCGGTGCAAGCTCCCAAATCGGGTGTTGTCCTCCACGGTCAAGGAATAGGCGGAGAGGTGCCCCGGGCCGAAGGAGAGAACCCCGCGCACCTCTTCCAGCGCCATTTCAGGGGACTGCCCGTGGACGCCGTAAATCAGGTCCGCGCTGACGCGGCGTCCCGAGCGGACGGCGGCTCGGACGGCGCGTTCGGACTCTTGGGTGTCGTGGGCGCGACCGAGGAAGGCCAAGCGACCGGCATCGAGGGACTGGATGCCCACGCTGAAGCGCTGGACCCCCACCGCAACGAGCCCCTCGACTTGCCGTTCGTCGAGGCTCGACGGGTTCCCCTCGACGGTCACCTCCTCCAAGCTGCCGCCGGCGAGCTCCTGGAGCGCCTCGAGTACGCGCCCGAGCTCCTCTGGCTCCCACAGCGAGGGCGTCCCTCCGCCGAAGAAGACGCTCCGGATGGGGCGGCCGACGAGGACGTCCTGTCGTGCTCGGAGCTCCCGGAGGACGGCGTCGGCGTAGGCCCGATGGGGTACTTTGTTACGCACCTCCCGCTCGTCGGCGCCCGAGAGGGCCCGGGCCTCCCCTCCCGCGGCTCGGGGTGCGAGGGGGACGCTCAAAAAGTCGCAGTACGGACATTTCGTCAAGCACCACGGGAAATGCACGTAGATCCCGAGAGGAGCGGGATCCGGGCGGGCCGAAGCGTCCGTTGAATCGGCGCCCCCCTGCCCATTACTTTTGACGTGGGGGATGTGCATTCGGGTGCTAGAACTTAGGATATCTGAGTGACAGCGCTTGATGAAATCTTGGCCCGTGTCCGGTCCTATCAGGAAACGGCGGACCTCGGGCTAATCGAGAGGTGTTACCGTTTTGGCGAATGGGCTCATCGGGATCAGTTTCGCAAAAGCGGTGAGCCCTACTTTACCCATCCTGCGCGTGTCGGAGCGCTCATTGCTGGATTGAAGCTGGACGCTACCAGCATCTGCGCCGGCTTTTTGCACGACGTTGTCGAAGACACAAACGTAACCCTGGCCGAGATTGAGTCTGAATTCGGTAAGGAGATCGCGACGCTGGTCGACGGGGTGACCAAGCTCGGCAAGATCAACTTCACGTCCCGCGAAGACGCGCAGGCCGAGAGCTTCCGCAAGATGGTCGTGGCTATGGCCAAGGACATCCGGGTGCTCATGGTGAAGCTCTGCGATCGCGTGGACAACATGCGCACCCTCGAGCACATGAGCCCGTCGGCTCAGGAGCGTATCGCTCGAGAAACGCTCGAGATTTACGCGCCGCTGGCCAACCGGCTCGGTCTCCACGTCATCAAGAACGAGCTCGAGGACACGTCCTTCCGCTACCTCGAACCCGACGCATACCGAGAAATCCAGGCCAAGCTGCACAAGTCACTCAAGGAGCGGCTTCGCTACATCGAGAGCACCGAGAAGACGATCGCAGCGCGCCTCGCCGAACAAGGCTTCAACGCTCAGGTCTCCGGACGTGCGAAACACTCCTACTCCATCTACCGCAAGATGCGGGATCAGGAGTGTGAGTTCGAGCAGATCCACGATCTGATCGCCTTCCGCATCATCGTCGAGACGGAGGCGGATTGTTATGCGTGTCTCGGCGCGATCCATTCCCGCTGGACCCCGGTGCCGGGACGCTTCAAGGACTACATCGCGCTGCCGAAACCGAACATGTACCAGTCGCTGCACACGACGGCGATTGGACCCGGCCGACAGCGCATCGAAGTCCAGATCCGCACAAACAGCATGCACCGTGTGGCCGAAGCCGGCGTCGCGGCCCACTGGAAGTACAAAGAACGCCACTCAGGGGGCATCGATCCGGAGGCGGCCAAGCGCTTCGGCTGGCTCCGGGAGCTCGCCGACTACCAGCGAAACCTCAAGGATCCCGCTGAGTTCCTCGAGAGCGTCAAGATCGACCTCTTCCCCGACGAGGTCTACGTCTTCACCCCGAAGGGAGACGTTCGCGTCTTTCCGCGGGGCGCTACGCCTATCGACTTCGCTTACGCGATCCACAGCGAAGTCGGACACCACTGTTCTGGCGCGCGCTGTAACGGCCAGATCGTCCCGATCCGTCACAAGCTCAAGAGCGGCGACGTCGTCGAAATCATGACGAGCGCAACCCAGGAGCCGAGCAAAGATTGGGTCGAAGCCTGCGTCACCACCCGCGCAAAGAACCGGATCCGCGCCTTCCTTCGGGCCGAGAAGCGCCAAAAGAGCATCAATCTGGGCCGCGAGCTGGTCGAGTCGGCCATGCGCTCAGCGGGCCTCAGCTGGGCCAAACTGCAGAAGGATTCGAATCGTCTCGACGCTCTGCTCAAAGCTCACGAGGTCGGCTCGCTCGAAGAGCTCTTCCTCGCGATCGGCTACGGCAAGCTCGGAGTTGAGCAGGTTATCGAGACCGTTCAGGGCTCGGTGGGCGGCAAGGCAGCCGAGCTCAAGGCCGGCGCCATTGAGACGCTGGTCCGTCGTGTGAAGCGCGAGACGGATAGCGGCATTAAGGTCTCCGGCATCGATAACGTTCTCGTGCGGTACTCTCGCTGCTGTAATCCGCTGCCCGGCGACGCCATCCTCGGATTCATCACGCGGGGCCGAGGCGTGACGGTGCACCGGCGCGACTGTCCGCGCGCCTTCGACGCCGATCCCGCGCGCCGAATCGACGTGACCTGGGACAGCCGGGCCAAGGTGAATCGTCCCGTGAGCATCGCCGTGGTGACGAACAATCGCCCGGGCATCCTGGCCAACATCAGCCAGACCCTGAGCGCTCAGCGCGTGAACATCAGCGAAGCGAATTGTCGCGCGGAGAGCGACGGGCGCGCGCACAACATCTTCACCTTCCACTGTAGCGACCTCGATCAGCTCAAGAACGTCATGAAGTCTTTGGGCAAGATCAACGGCGTCGTCTCGGTGAGCCGCGTCTGACGGCTATTGGGCCGCGGGTCAGCACTCGGCTGGCTGAGCCCGCCGCCGGACCGGCGAAGGCCCCACGTGTACGAAGATGTGGGCAGGTGCAGGTTTTGCGTCCCCCGTTCAGGGCTGGCTGGTCCGCCCTGGCGGCTGGGACTGACACCGGGAGATCGGCAGGGCGCCGGGGAAGAAATTTCGAGGAACCTTCGTAAAAAAAGAGGTGTACGAGTGCGTTTCGCGTGATACTGCGCGTCGCACTCCGAGATGAGCCGACTAGAAGTTGTCATTCATGAGCTCGAGGCTGCCCGCGAACAGGCCACTGCTCGTTTTGCCAGCGAAGCGAACATGCCAGTGCGCGACTTTCTGCGCCACTTTCGCGTAGTGCTGGAGGCGCCCCTCGGACCGGACGCCTCGTCCGTCGAGTTTCGCGTCGAGCCGCGCGAGTAACTCTCCGCGGCCCCCCTGATGAGCCGACTAGAAGTTGTCATTCATGAGCTCGAGGCTGCCCGCGAACAGGCCACTGCTCGTTTTGCCAGCGAAGCGAACATGCCAGTGCGCGACTTTCTGCGCCACTTTCGCGTAGTGCTGGAGGCGCCCCTCGGACCGGACGCCTCGTCCGTCGAGTTTCGCGTCGAGCCGCGCGAGTAACTCTCCGCGGCCCCCCTCTGGGACTTGAGGGGACTCGCTCGCCGAAAGGATGCGCGGAGGCGCGCCCGCGTGAGCGGGCGCGCCGAGCGACTTCAGCTCTCGACGGTGATGCCGAGGTGTTTACGGGTCTCGAAGTAGTTCCGACTTGACGCGAAGGAGACGAGCTCCTTCACGCGCTCGTCGGGCGACAGCGAGGAGCTCGCGTCGGAACGGATCACCTGAACCGCTGTCTCGAGATCGTGGCAGACGACAAAGCCCGCGCGATCTGCGGTCAGATCTGCGGCCGCAGTCCACTTCTTCAGATCGAGAGAGGTCCCCGACTGAATGAGCTTGGAGACGGTGCTGGCGAGGTGATCCTTGGCATCGCCGCTCAGGTTCTGACGGAGGGCCTGGAGGCCTTCCTGCACGGAACCCTCGATATCCGGCGTCACCGGGAACTGCGGTGAGCTCAGCTTGATGGCAGCGAAGAGCCAGGCCTTGAGCGCAGTGCCCGTCTGGATGAAGTGGCGCAGGAAGAGGCCCGGTCGGCTGTAGGCGAGCTTCTGGGCAGCGACGAAGGCGGCCACCTGAGGCGGGATGCGCGAGCTCAGCGCCACCCGGCCCATCTGCAGGGCCGGGTAGGGCGTGAGGAGGTAGGAAAGTCCTCCGCCGTCCGTCGGGTTCAGATACACCGCCGGGAGCTCAACACCGAGCACGCCAGCCGCATAGTAGAGCGTCTGGGAGATGGTCGCCTCGTGCTGGCTCGGGTCGATGCGGAAGTGCTCCCCAAGTCCGAGGGACTCCACCGACTGGCTCCGGGCCTTGACCACTGCCGGCTCAATGAGCGCGAAGATCATGGTGAGCAGGGGATCGATGGTGGGATGCATGACGCGACCCCAGCTCGCCTCGTCGAAGGCCTCTTGGGCCGGGGCTGCCGTCTCGGAGCGCATCCTGAGGAAGAAGCGCTCTTCGTCCGGCTCCGCCAAGTTGAGGACGTGGAGCACTTGGCAAAGTCCCCAGCTCGCGTCGGCGTTCCGCTCGACGGTGTAGATCTTGCGAAGCGCCTTGTAGGACTCCTGACGGAAGGGGTTCTTGCGGAGCTGCTGCTCGTGAAGCTCGATTCCCTTTTCGGCGAACTTCGCCGGATCGGAGAGGTAGATCGCGCTCAGCCGCTCGAGACGTGCGGGGTTTTCAGGATCGAGCGCGAGCGCCGCCTCGAGAGCCGCGGCAGCCTGTTCGAGGTCGACCAGGTTCTTCTGGTAGAGATCTGCGAGGCTATCGTAGGCTTTGATGAGGGACTTGGTGTCGTTTTTCGCCTCGGCGACGTCGATCTGCTGCACGAGCAGCTGCTCGACCTCCGTGAAGCGGTGCTGAGCTCGCTCGAGCTCGATGAGCTCTTTGAGGGCCTTTTCGTTCTGGGGATCGAGCTCGAGGACTTGGCGGAAGTAACTCGCCGCGCGCACCCCATCGCCGATCTCGCGGATGCTGACGAGAGCTGCGGTGATGAGGTACTTGACCTTCTGCTCGGGACCTTCCGCGAACTCGGCGAGCTTGGCGACGACGTCGACCAAGCTGTCCCAGTCCTTCTCCTCGCTATAGAGCTGCATGAGCCGCGAGAGGAGACGGCGGTCGTCGGGCCGCTCTTCGAGAGCAGCTACGAGGCTCTTGGCCGCGTAGTTGCGATCACCGATCTTCTGGGCGGCGATTTCGCTGATGTCGACGAGCAGCTGGACGCGCGCGTCGCTGTCGGCGTGGTCGAGCTGGCGCACTTTGACGCCGATGACCTCGGCCCAGTTCTCCGCCTCAGCGTAGGCCTCGGCGAGGCCCAGAAGGGCGCTCTCCTCCGACGGATCGAGCTCGAGGGCTTCTTGGAAGAGAGGGATCGCTTCCTGAGCTCGTCCTTGGCGCCGGATCGACTCAGCGAGCCTGCCCTTCATGCGGGCGCGGACCTCTTTGCTCGCGCTTGAACCGTAGTCCTTCAAGAAAGCGCTGATCGCCTCCTCGGCTTCGGCCGGAGTCCCGTGATCGAAGCGAATGCTCGCGACGCGGCTCAGAGCGCCGACGTCGTTGGGGGCGAGGGCAGCGAGAGCTCCCGCCGCCGCGAGCGCTGCCTCTGCCGAGCCCGTCTTACCGAGAGCGTCGATGTAGCGCTCCAGGGTGCGGATGGCTGAGGGGGCGTCGATGTGGCCGAGACGATCGAAAATGCGCGCAAAGTGCGTGCTGGCTTCGAGGAAGTGTCCCTCGTCGAACGCGAGGTGACCGAGCACGTAAAGGCCATCGAAGTTCGTTCCATCGAGGCGGATAGCGCGCTCAGCCGCCGACTTGGCCCGCGCGTCGTCGTGGCTCTTGTCGTAGAGAATACGAGCCATCTCGCCGGAGAGCTTGCCCTGGAGACGATCGCTGTCGGTAGCCTCGAGTTCTTGATCGAGGAGCTCGAGGGCCGCTCCGATATCGCCGAGCGCGAGATAGGCCGCGCGCAGCTGGACAGCGATGTTGTGGTCGCTTGGGTTCGCCTCGAGAGCGTTCCTGTAGTGCTCGATGGCGAGTTCGCGTTGTCCTCGCGCCTCGAGCAGCTTCGCAGCACGCAGGTACTGCTCAGCGCGGGCCTCGGGGGTCTCGGCCTTGTCAGCGAGAGAGAGGATGGCTTCGACGGCGCGAGCGGCGTCACCGGTAGCTTCTCGGAGCTTCGCGAGGGCTTCGAGGGCGGCCGGATGCTCCGGGTTCGCCTCGAGGACAATCTCGTAGGCGCGGGCTGCCTTCTCGGGCTCACCGAGCTCTTCAGCCAGGAGGCGTCCCCAGGCCATACCGAGCGCGATGCGCTCCTCGGGGCTGTCGACGACGCGTGCCTGACGCTCGTAGAGGCGAGAAGCGTCTTCGAAGCGACCGAGGCTCTTGAAGATGCGCGTGAGGTGACTGAGAGCCGTGACGCGGTTCGGATCGAGCGCGAGAGCTCGTTCGAGAGCGCTGGCTGCACCCTTCTGATCGATGAACTCCTCTTCGTAGACGGAGGCCATGCGCTCGAACAGAAGCACCTTCTGCTTCGGCGTCGCGGCGGCGGCGACCTGTTGCTCGAGGTTTTCGAGCAGCTCGCGGTACTTGCCTTGTTTGGTCAGGACATTCTCAATGCCGTGGAGGGCGTCGATGCTCTCGGGATCGATCTCGAGAGCTCTCTTGTACTGGGCGAGGGCTTGCTCGGAGTTGTCGAGCCGCGTGTCGTAAATCTCAGCAACACGGCACAGGCTGCGCACGCGGTCCTGGGGGCTCTCGCTCTCGAGACGGCGTTCGATGAACTGAACCAGGGCGGGGTAGTCCTCTGCGCGATCGAGGATGCGGAAGAGGCCTTCGTTGGCCTTGGGGTGACTCGGGTCTTCGGCGAGGACCGCTTCGTAGGTGGCGCGGGCCTCAAGGATTTGGCCGAGGCGTTGCTCCTGGATCTCGGCGATCTCGGTGCGGAGATCGCGGCTGGCCTGGGGCGTCGCCGCGGCGTTCGCGCGGTGGTGGAGCATCATGATGAGCTCCTGCCACTGCTGAGCCTTGCGGTAGATCTCAGTCAGCTGAACCAGGGCCTGCTCGTTTGCAGGTTCGGTAGCGAGCACTGCCTGGAAACAAGGAACGGCGAGGTCCGTGCGCGAGAGGCGGCTCCGGTACCAGAGGCCGGCGCGCAAGAGGAGAGCGCTCCTCTGCTCGGGGCTCAGGGACGCGTCTTGGCTCGCTTCGCCGACGGCGCTCAGCACCTCGTTCCAAAGGTTCTCCTGAGTTCCGGCGGCGCGCTCGAGATCGGTCGCGTACTCGTCGGAAGGATCGTCGCAGAACGCTTGGCTCAGGGCGATCACTGCCTGCTCGGTGTCGCCGAGATCGCGGAGATAGGTGCGGCCGATCTCAGCCATGGCCCGTGCCCGCTCGCTGTTGTTCGCAGCGTTTTCTGCGCGGCCGAGCAGAGCTTCGACGAGGGCGTCAAACTTCTCTTGGCGCTTGAGAGCTTCGTCGTATCCCGCTTGGACGACGGGGTCTCGCGGATCTTCGGCGAGCAGCTCGGCGTAGACCTGCTCTGCTTTTTCCAGCGTTTCCTTCTTGGCTTCGAAGAGGCGAGCAGCGCGGAGGAGGAGCCTCTTCTTGTCCTCTGCCTGCTCAGCGTCGTCGAGCATCGACGCGGCCAAACGAAAGGCCTGGCCGACTTGCTCAGCCGAGACACCATGGCCGACGGTCGCTTCGAGGGCCGCGGCCAGCTCGAGGTTCGTCGGGTCGGCGACGAGCTTCTGTTCCAGCTCTTCGGCCTCTTGGCGCTGATCTTGGCCCGGGCGTCGCGAATGGATGAGCTCTTCGAGGCGATCGGGGAGGAGCGAGATCGCGACGCGGTCGTCCGGCTCTTTGGCCAGCAGGGAAAGCACGAGCTGATCGAGATCAGCACCGACCCAGCCGCGGGGGGCCAGGCTGCTCGGGGTGGCCGGGGAGCGGGTGAGGTGACCGTAAGCCATCTCGAGCGCGTCACCTTCGAAGGGCGGCTTGCCCGTGAGAAGCTCGAACATGACGGCGCCAAGCGCGTAAGCGTCGCTGTGAGCCGTCGGTTCAGCGCCGCGGATCTGCTCGGGGGACACGGTGCGCGGATTGCTTCCGGTCGAGGCGAGGCCGGTGCGCGTGCGGCCGGGGCGCATGCGGATGAAATGGGTCCCGGCGTCGAGCAGAGAGACGCCCGTTTCGCCGCTCGGGAGGCGGTAGGTCAGGATATTGTCGAGGGACAGATCGCCGTGAACCAGGCCCTTGGCGTGGAGACGCGACAGCACCTCGGACACCGCTGAGATCACTGCGCGCGCTTCGTTGATGTGCATCGGACCGGTTCGTCCGACGCGCAAAGCCAACGGCTGCCCTTCCGGGGTCTTATGGATGACCACATAACGATCTTCCAAGCGCCCAGCGAAGACGAGCTCGGGCACGCCTGTGACGTGGGCCCGGTGGATGAGGCGGGTGGCTGTGAGGTACCGCTGCAGGCCGCGGCGATCGCGGCTGGCCTCGGGTGTGAGCACTTTGAGCCGCACGTCGCCATCAGGGCCGCGCGCTACGTAAGTGACTCCGACGCGTCCTTCCCCGATCTTTCGGGTGATCTGGTATCCGCCGAGGCTGGAACCAGGCGAGAGGAGAGCTTCCTTATCGGGCTCACCATTCAAGAGAGAGATGATACGCGGATGCAAATCGCGCCCGGACGCACGCAGCGCATCAGCAAGCGCGAAGATCGCGTCCTCCTTCTCACAATAGGACACGAGCGCGCCCGCAAATGATCCCAGGGTCGCTTGGCTTCCGACTTCAGTGGGATCGAAACCCAAGGACTCGCTGCTCAATTGGATTAGCTCGTCCAGGTCGAAGAGTCTTTCGAGCTCGGCGCGCAATACTTCGGTGTGGCTCATACTTCTCTCATGGCTGGGATGATTCCCGCCGGGGTGAATCAAAATCGTGCGGACGATAGCGCGACGGCTCGCCGAAGAAAGTCCGAGTCCGCGATTTTCCAGGCTTTTGCCCGCCCGTGCCGCGAGAATTTTCTCTGGAAGGTAGAGTTCTCAGAATCGCGCGGGCGCGGGCAATCTCGCCTCCCTGGACCCACGGTCCGGAATGCGATGAGTACCCCGAGGGCGACTCGCTCATGGGGGGCCCAGCGTGAAAGCGCCGCCGCACGGTCGTGACGGTGATAAGACGAGAAGAAAAGCGGCCGAGGATTTGACCTCGAAGAGGAAGGAAGGCGATAATCTTCCATAAGTCCATGGACGGAGAGAATTTAGAGAGCCTCCCTTCACGCACGGGCGGTGCCGTCCGACGGGCCCGTCGCGAGTGGCTCCGGCGCGCCTTGCCGGTCGGCCTGCTGTTGCTCGGAGTGTTGGGGGCGCCTGCGATGTTGGTCGGGTCCCGCGGTTACACGCGGCACGAAGAGCTGGAGGCGGAGCGGGCCCGGGTGGAGGCAGAGATCTCCCTGACCAAGCGGCGTATCGTTGAGCTCCGTGCGGCCGCCCAGGCCATCAAGACGGACCCCGCTTTCGTCGAGCGTGCCGCTCGAGACCAGCTGGGCCTCGTTCGGAAGACCGAGGTCGTTTATTTGTTCGAGGGGCCTCGCCCCGGCGACAGCGCGCCCTGAAGAGCCCCGGCCTTCGGCCCGGGCCGGCGGGAGGGTACGATTGCTCCGGAGCCCGAATCCGGAGCCCGAATCCCCGGGACCCTCGGGAAAGGTCCTGCCGATTTTGGTGTGCGAAACTTCCTCGGCCCCTCGGTCTTGGCCTATGATCGGCGCTATCATGTTCAAAGAAGCGCTGAAGACCGCGGTAGAGAGCTCGGGAGGCTACGCCGGGTTGCTCATGGATTTCGAGGGGATCCCGGTGGAAACCTATGTCGCTTCGGAGTCCCCCTACGATATCGAGGTAGTGGGCGCGGAGGTGAGCGTTCTGGTCAAACAGATCCAGCGCACCGCGGACATGCTGCAGGCGGGTGGAACCGAAGAGGTCTCGCTGCGCAGTGAAAAAATGACGACCATCGTCCGGGTCGTGAGCGACCGGTATTTCGTCGCGATGACCCTCTCTCCCACAGGTAACGCCGGCAAAGCGCGCTTCGCACTTCGTCTGCTCGCGCCCCAACTTGTGGCCGAGCTCGCATGAGAATTCTCGTCGTAAGTGGGCCGAACCTGCAGCGTCTCGGTCTGCGCGAGCCGGAGATCTACGGCCGAACGACTCTTGCCGAGCTCCATGAGATCCTGACCCGGGAAGCCGAGGGGCTCGGGGTGGAGCTCGTGTGTCGTCAGAGCAACTCCGAGGGTGAACTGGTCACCTGGATCGGAGAGGCGGGAGCCGATGGGTTTGCGGGAGTCCTCCTGAACCCCGGCGCCTATACCCATTACTCCTACGCCCTCTACGACGCGGTGCGGGCGAGCGGCATCCCGGTCGTTGAGGTCCACATTTCGAACCCCGAAGCGCGCGAAACCTTTCGTCACACCTCGGTGGTGGCACCTGCGTGCCTCGCCAAGGTGGCCGGGTTCGGGGTCCGCTCCTACTCGATCGCGCTCGTGGGCCTCTGCGAGCTGCTGCGGGCGACGAAAGAGGGGTAGTCGAGAGGAACCATCGGCGCTAGCGTCTCGGCCCCCGGAGACGGGGATTTCGCGCCAAGGAAAATAGACGCCCGATGAAGATTCAACTCGACGACCTCAAGGCCCTCATCCAAGCACTCGAAGAGGGAAAAGTTAGCGAATTCGAGTACGAGGATGAAAATAGCCGAATTCGCCTCGCGTTCGGGGGAGGGGCTCAGGTTCACACCGCGGTCGCGGCTCCGACCGTCGTTGCAGCAGCTGCTCCGCCTGCGGCTCCCGCCGCTGCTCCTGTCGACGAGGCGAACATCGCGTACATCGTCTCGCCCATCGTGGGCACCTTCTACAGAGCACCGTCCCCTGAGGCTCCGCCCTTCGTGGACGTTGGCGCTCCGGTCAAGACCGGACAAGCCGTCTGTATCGTCGAAGCGATGAAGCTGATGAACGAGATCGAGTCCGACGTCACCGGGACCATCCTCGAGGTGCTTGTCGAAAACGGTCACAGCGTCGAATTCGGTCAGAAGCTCTTCAAGGTGAAGAAAGCCTGATTGTCCGGGCTCGCTGCCATGTTCAAGAAAGTACTCATCGCCAATCGCGGCGAGATCGCGATCCGTATTATTCGCGCCTGCCGCGAGCTCGGGATTCAAACGGTCGCCGTGCATTCGGAGGCCGATAACGGCGCGCTCCATACTCGGTTCGCGGACCAGGCCGTGTGCATCGGGCCTGCGCCCGCTCGCGCGAGTTACCTGAACATTCCGGCGATCATCAGCGCCGCAGAAGTGACGGCGGCGGACGCGATCCATCCCGGTTACGGCTTCCTCTCCGAAAATCCCCACTTCGCAGAGGTCGTGGCCAAGTGTGGTCTGACGTTCATCGGTCCTTCTGCCGAGGCGATGAAGCTCTGGGGCGACAAGCTGACGGCCCGTGAGACGGCGAGGAAGTTCGGTCTGCCGCTGTTGCCGGGCAGTGACGCGCTCAACAATGCGGAGCACGCAGTCGAGGAAGCGCGGCGGATTGGATATCCCGTGATGCTCAAGGCGCGCGGGGGCGGTGGCGGCCGCGGCATGCGCGTCGCTACCAACGACGAAGAGGTCATCCGCGGCTTCGAGTCCGCTACGGCAGAAGCCGCGATCTCGTTTGCTTCAGCGGAGCTCTATCTCGAGAAGCTTGTCGTGCGCCCCAAGCACATCGAGTTCCAGGCCCTCGCCGATCAGCATGGTCAGGCGTGGACCCTCGGTGAGCGTGAGTGTTCGCTCCAGCGAAAGAACCAAAAGCTCATCGAAGAAGCACCGAGCTCCTCGCTCAGCGATGAGCAGCGCTTGAAGATGGGCGACGTCATTCGCCGCGCCATCCTCGAGACTGGCTACGTCGGCCTCGGGACACTCGAGTTCCTCATGGATGAGAGCGGCGCTCTCTACTTCATGGAGATGAATACGCGGGTGCAGGTTGAGCATCCTGTTACGGAGATGGTCACCGGAGTCGATCTGGTGGTGGAACAGCTCCGCGCGGCTGCTGGTGAAAAGCTAAACTTGCCTGACACGCGCAACTGGAAGTTCCGCGGGCACGCGATCGAGTGTCGCATCATGGCGGAAGATCCTGAGACTTTTGCGCCGTCTCCCGGCCAAATCCGCGAGTACAACCCGCCCGGTGGGACCGGAGTGCGGGTGGACTCGGGCGTGTTCGGAGGATGGCGGGTTCCGCCGAACTACGACTCACTTCTCGCGAAGGTCATCGTGCATGCGCCGACGCGCGGCCAGGCGATTTCGAGGATGAAGGGAGCCCTCGATGAGTACATCATCGGCGGCATCCGCACGAATATCCCGCTCCAGAAAGCGCTGCTCTCGGATCCTGAGGTCGTCGCGGGCAAGATGACGACCCATACCCTGGATCGTTTCCTCGGAGAGCGAAAGGCGAGCGCCGCCGCCTCCGCAGCCCCCGCTCCCTCCGGGACGCCTGACTGATGAGCCTTCCCGCGGACCGTCTCCCTCGCCGCAGCGCAAGGGAAGGGCGGCTCCGCGCGCAGGTGGGGCGGCTCGGGCCTTTACGCGTGCGGCCGCGCGCGCAAAGGCTCGGGCATCTAGTGTCTAGCCGCGCGCGCGCGGCGGTTTTCGGCCCACATGTTCCGCATGGAACGCGGAAGGGCAAAGGTCAGACACCGGGCACGTAGAGCACGCGGGCCGAATGGCCCGACAGATGCGGCGGCCGTGGAAGATGAGCGTGTGGCTCAGCATGTCCCACTCGCTCGGGGGGAAGAGGGCCATCAAGTCTTGTTCAATTTCTGGGGGCTTGTCGCTCCGGGTGAAGCCGAGGCGCGTCGAAATCCGGCCCACGTGAGTGTCGACGACGACGCCTTCAGGCGCGCCGAAGGCCACCCCGAGCACGACGTTCGCCGTCTTGCGACCCACCCCGGGCAGGAGGACGAGTTCGTCCAAGGTGCGCGGCACTTCTCCGTCGTGGTTCTCCACGAGCATCTTGGAGAGCGCGATGATGTTCTTGGCCTTCTGGCGGAACATGCCGATGCGGTTCAGGAGATTCTCGATGCTCTCCTGATCCGCCTGGGCGAGCTCGTGAGCCGTTTTATAGCGAGCGAAAAGCCCGGGAGTGATCTTGTTGACCTGGACGTCCGTCGTCTGAGCGCTGAGCACGGTGGCGACGAGGAGCTGGAACGGGCTCTTGTGGTCGAGCTCGCAGTGGGCATCGGGATGGGCCGCGCGGAGGCGCGCGTAGATCGCTGCCGCTCTGTCTTTGTTTTGCGCAGCCTTGCCCTGAGGCGCAGCTTTGCCCTGGGGCGCAGCCTTGCCTTGAGGGGTGGCTCTCCCTGAGACCGTCTTGCTCTTCGGAGCGTTTGCGGGCCTCGATCGCTGCGTTTTTTTGGCGCGAGCAGATGGGGCGACAGGGGCGGGGGCTTTCTTCGCGTGCCCGCTGCCCGCTGTCTTTCCTTCGGTCCTGCTCTGCCGGGCGCCTTCGGCGCTTGTTGGAGCTCGGGCCGCCCGAGAAGCCGAGCTCGCGCCCGGCATGGGCTTATTCGCTTTCGCCGGAGAGCTCGGGCTCGCCTTGGCTCGCGTCGCCACTGTCTTCGTTACCTTCGCCCGAGGCTCGGCCCGCTTCACTTTCGTCCGTCTCACTCTCTGCGAGCGTCTCCATGGCGACGACCCGCTCACCCTCTGCGACGTCCATGATCTTGACGCCCTGCGCGTTGCGTCCGGTTTCGCGAATCTCTGCGACGCGGACGCGGATGGCCTGACCGCGGTCGGTCATGATGACGAGATCGTCGTTCACGCTCACGAGCGCGAGACCCACCACCGGCCCGTTTCGTTCGGAGGCGTCGATCAAGATGATGCCCTTGCCACCGCGGTTCTGATGACGGAACTCGTCCAGTGGGGTCCGCTTGCCGAAGCCGCGTTCACAGATGGAGAGGACCTGCGTGCGCTTCGGATCGGAGACTGCAAGGCCGACGACCTCGTCGCCTTCTTCGAGCTCGATGCCCTTCACGCCGGCGGTGTTGCGGCCCATCGGGCGAACCTGTTCTTCGCTGAAGCGGATGCTCTGACCCGAACGTGTACCGATCAACAGATCTCGGGTTCCGTCGGTCACGGCGGCGGTGAGGAGACGATCGTCCTCCTCGATGCGCACGCCGATGATGCCCTTTTCGCGGAAATTCCGGTAGTCGACGAGGGGCGTCTTCTTGATCTTGCCCTGCTTGGTGACAGTGATCACATAACGGCCTTCTTCAATCTTGGGGACCGGGGCGATGGCCGTGATGCGCTCGCCCTCTTCGAGCCCGATGAAGTTCACGATGGCGCGGCCCTTGGCGCTGCGCGCGGCCTGAGAGATCTCGTAGACCTTCTTGACGTAGACCTTGCCGAGATCGCTGAAGAAGAAGACGAGGCTGTGGGTCGACGAGACGAAGAGCTGGCTGACCCAGTCGTCGTCCTGCGCTTTCATGCCGCGCTTGCCTTTGCCGCCGCGCTTCTGGGCTTCGTAGTCGCTCGCCGCGGTCCGCTTGATGTAGCCGGAGTGCGAGATGGTCACGACCATGTCCTCTTCTTGGATCAGGTCTTCCATCTGGATCTCGGCCTCGTTGTCTTCGATGACCGTGCGTCGATCCTGACCGTGCTTTTCGCGCACTTCGTTCAGCTCTTCGACGATGACCCCCATCAAGCGGCCTTCGTCCGAGAGGATGGCCCGGAGGCGCGCGATCTCGTCCGACAGAGCTGCGTACTCGCTGGCGAGCTTCTCTTGCTCGAGGCCCGTGAGGCGTGAGAGGCGCATCTCGAGGATCGCCTTCGCTTGGCGTTCGCTCAGGTAGTACTCCGGAATCTCGCGGGCCTGCTCGATCTCCGACTCGGGGCGACCTGCCCTCCGCACGAAGGCTTCGAGACCCTTGAGCGGGAGTTTCATGAGCCTTTCCCGAGCCGTATCGGGATCCGGAGACTTGCGAATGGTGTCGATCACCAGGTCGACCTCGGTGACGGCCATTCCGAGACCTTCGACGATCTCGCGCTGCCCCTCGGCCCGCGACAGCTCGAAGCGAGTGCGGCGACTGACGACCTCACGGCGGTGCAAGATGAAGACTTCGAGGGTCTCTTTCAGGTTCATCACCTGCGGCCGACCCTGGACGATGGCCAGGTTGATGATGCCGAAGGACGACTGCAGGTCCGTGAGGCGGAACAGGTGGTTTAAGACCACCTGGGGGAAGGTGTCCTTCTTGAGTTCGATGACGAGCCGCATGCCGTCGCGGTCGCTTTCATCGCGCACCTCACGGATGCCCTCGATGCGCTTCTCGCGAATCAGCTCGCCGATCTTGGCGGCGAGGCGTGCCTTGTTCACCTGGTAGGGCAGCTCGGTGACGACGATCTGTTCGCGGTCAGAACCCTGTACCTGCTCGATCTCCGTCCGAGCGCGCATCAAGACTGAGCCGCGCCCCGTCGTATACGCCTGGTAGATGCCCGCGCGTCCATAGATCGAGGCGCCCGTCGGGAAGTCGGGACCGATGACGTAGGTCATCAGGTCCGAGATGCTCGCGTCGGGGTTTTGGATCAGGTGGATCGTAGCGTCGATCACCTCTCGCAGGTTGTGCGGGGGGATATTCGTAGCCATGCCGACGGCGATGCCGCCGGAACCGTTGACCAATAGGTGTGGGAAACGCGCAGGGAGAACCGTCGGTTCTTGGCGTGACTCATCGAAGTTCGGCGCGAAATCGACGGTGTCTTTCTCGATGTCCTCGAGGAGCTCCATCGAGAGCCGGGCCAGTCGACACTCGGTGTAACGGTAAGCAGCTGCGGAGTCGCCGTCGACAGAACCGAAGTTTCCTTGCCCATCGACGAGCACGTGGCGCATGGCAAAGTCCTGCGCCATTCTCACGAGGGCATCATAAACGCTCGCGTCGCCATGCGGGTGGAAGTTACCCAGCACCTCACCAACGACCTTGGCGCACTTCGAGTACGAAGAGCCCGGCGTCAGGTTCAGATCCCGCATCGCGTAGAGGATGCGGCGGTGGACGGGCTTGAGCCCATCACGGGCATCGGGGATCGCGCGCCCGATGATGACGCTCATCGCATAGTCCAGGTACGACGAACGCATTTCCTCCTGGATGCTCACGGGCACCTGATCGTGGGATGCAGACGGCGTGTTTCCGCCGTCGGAGGCGGGGGGGCCAGCGGGCGGTTCGAGCGTATCGTCAGTCATGGAAATGGTGACTTCGGCCGTACCGGAGCAGAGGCCAAGAGACAAGCTCTTTTGCTCCTGTTGATGTAGAAAAATTATCAGTAATTCCGGACAGATACGCCCGCAATTTCAGCGCCTGACTGGGGCGCGCCTGGCCGGGCTTTGCGAGCGGAAATTTTCGCGCCGATCTTGCGCGAAAAGGGCTCTTTAGGCCCCTCGCACGAGCCAGACGAGCGCGAAGAGCCCGATCAGAACGAGGGCGAAAACTGCGAGCATTCGCGTCTTGGTCAGCTCCTTTTCGAGCAGCCGGATGCGCGCGTCGTGTTTGTCGAACTGCTCCTCGATCCTCCACATGCGGCGGATGTCGAGGGACTGCGGTGGTCGATCGGAGAGGGCCGAAAGAGACGGCTGGGTGTGTGTGTCGCTGTCCTTGAAGGGGATCACGTCCACTTCGGGCTGGGGGCGGGGCGAACCTTCCGCGACGATACGCGACGTGGGCTCCTCGCTCACCTCACTCTTCTTCGGGGCTGTGTTCTCCTTCGGAGCCGCTCTGGGCCGCTCCGGCGCCTCTCCTTCGACGAGCGTCGGAGGCCCGCTGTCGTCTCCCTGATTCGTCACGCCTCTGGCCTCACCCACACTCCATCATAGCTCAATCGGGGCGGGAGGTCCGGCGCCCGTTCGAAAAAGCGCCGCATAGGGGCCGCTCAGGCTGCCGCCTCAGAAGAAGTTTCCGATGGTGAACTCGAAGCGCATCTTCTCTTCGAAGGGGAGCGGTGCGAAGGGGAAGCCCCACTCGAAGCGCAGCGGACCCATCGGCGAGAACCAGCGGAACCCAAAGCCCCATGATGTGCGCATATGCAGGAGTGACTCTGCGGTAAAACAGGGGCTCACCTCCATGTAGCGGGTGGCTCCGCCGGCCGCGTCACAGTAGTTCCCCTCGAGGTTCCAGGCGTTGCCGAGATCGGTGAACACGACCCCCTTGAGCCCGACCGCCTCAAACAGCGGGAACTCGAGCTCGAGGTTCTGGTAGTACATGAGGTTACCGCCGATGCGCGCGCCGTTGGCGTAAGGGGCGCTATTCGGGTCGGTCGTCTCCGTGAGCGGCATGCGCGGGCCGAGGCTTCGGAAGTAGAAGCCGCGTACGTCCTGGATGCCCCCGAGGAAGAAGCGCGCGAAGATCGGTACGCCTTCGCGGCTCGGGCTGGTCACGAGGCCCGCCTCGGTGTTGAGCTTGAGGACGATTCCTTTCCAGACCGGGACGTAAAAGCGACCGGTGTAACGGTGCCGGACGTATTGGTTCTGGGAGCCGAACTCCTTGAGCGCCCACTCAACGCCGTAGTTCAGGTAGACGCCCGAGGTCGGGAACAGGCGGTTGTCCCGATTGTCGAAGGTGATCGCTGGGCGGATGCTGGAGGTGATGCCGGCGTTGAAGAGGTTCGCCAGCGGCAGCTGAGAGAACGCGCTGATTCTCGCCTGAGAGCCCACGAAGAGGAACGAGTTGCCCGGTTGGGTGTCGGCCTGGTCGTAGGTCAGGTTGTAGCTGAGGGAGACTGCGACTTCGGGGTTGATGAGCGGGTAGCCGAGCGTGAAGTTTCCACCTTGGCTCCGCTGACGGAAGTCGATGTAACTCTGCAGGGTGTCAAAGACGCTGGCGCTCAGGCTGAACTTGCTGTCGAGGAAGTAGGGCTCGATCAGCCGCAAGCTCACCTGGCGTCGGATGCCTGAGATCTGCGCCATGAGCGCGAGGTTCTGGCCGTTGCCGAACAGGTTGGCCTGCTGGACTTGGGCGCTCGCGAGGAAGCTCTCGATGCTCGAGAACCCCGCGCCGACCTGGAACGTACCCGTCGGTTTTTCGGTGACGTCGACGTAGATGACCAGGCGGTCGGGCGTCGAGCCTTGCTCGGTGGAGAGATCGACGCGCTCGAAGAAACCGAGGGCCGTGACGCGCCTTTTGGAGCGCTCGATGCTGGTCTCGGAGTACTTGTCGCCTTCCGCGATCTCGAACTCGCGCCTGAGGACCTTGTCGCGGGTCTTGGTGTTGCCGCGGATCTCGATGCGTTCGATGTAGACGAGCGGGCCGCGCGCGATCGGCACGATGAGGTCGACCTCGAGCGTGTCCGGATCGACCATCGGGCGCGGTTCTGCGCTGACGTTTGCGTAGCCCTTGTCGCGGTAAATGCTGCGAATGTGCGAGAGATCGTCGAGCAGCGCGGCGCGGTTGAAGTAGTCGCCGGACTCCGCGCGGATCATCGAGCGCATCGCGCGGTGGTTGAGCAAAGGATTCGGCTCTTCGCTGCCATCCGGAGCCTGCTCGAACACGCGCAGCTGGCGGATCTTGAAGCGGGGCCCCTCGTTGATGGTGATGGACACCTCGATGCCGCTCTTGTCCGGAGTCAGCATGATGCGCGGCGTGTTGACGCTCACCTGCAAGAACCCACGGTCGTAATACATCGCGCTGATCATCGCGATGTCGCGCTCGAACGCGTCTTGGCGGAAAGGACCGCCCGCGCCGAAGGAGAGGAGCCCGGGGTTTCCGGTGAACATGACGCCCCGAAGCTCATCGGTCGAGATGCTCTCGTTGCCGATGAAGGTGACGCGCTTGACGCTCACCTCCGCGTTCTCGGTGATCGTGAAGCGGACGGTGACCTGATTGTCTTTTTCAGCGATCACCTCGCTCGTGGCTTCGGCGAGAAAGTAGCCCTTTTCCGCATACTTGTCGCGGATCTTCTGGATCGCTCGGCGGAGCGCGGGGCGATTGAGCACCGAGTCCTTCTTGACCTCGATGGCCTCGGCGAGATCGTCCCCTTTGATCTCCTTGTTCCCTTCGAACTCGACGACGCGGACCGTGGCGCGCTCCTTGACGTGGAAACGGAGCATCACGCGATCGCTGAGCCGACGCAGGTCGACCTCGATGTCGTCGAAAAAGCCTGATCGCCAGAGCTCTTTGACGTCACGGCGCAGCACGTCCGGGTCGAGCTGAGAGCCGGCCTTGCTCTTGAGGTAGGTGCCGACGTCTTCCGGCGAGACGCGGCGGAGGCCGGTGATCTCGACGGCCTGGATGACGAGCCCTTCGGCTGCCTCGAGGTCCGTCGGCGGGATTTCGACCCGTGGTGCTTCCGGCTCTGCGTCGCCGGGGTCTGCTTCCGGCTCTGCGTCGCTGGGGTCTGCTTCCGCCTCGACCTGAGGTTCAGGAGCGCCGCCTGTGAGGGGCGGGACTTCGTCCTGCTCGGGCGCAGCTTTGGTTGCCTGTTCCGCCGCGTCTGCTCCCGTCTGCGCGAAAGCTTTCGGGAGACAGAGCCCCGTCACGAGCGTGAAAACCCGGAGGACGCGGCCGAGCTTCGCCAGAGGCGCACTTTCGCGGCGGGTCTGATCTCGGGAAAGGGGCTTCAACATGGGCTCTCTGGGCGCTGTCGGAGGGAGCGCGTTAGCCCAAGGTCCGCGCTCTCTCAAGCGTGGGGCGCTCCTAGGGGCGGGTAGCAGAGAGCGCGCGCGTCCTTTGGCGTCCGTCCGGCGGAAAAACCGGGAGGCGGGAGCTTGGGGCGTTTCGGCCTCAGACATCCAGCGCCTCGGCCCGCTCCGCGTGCTCCATGATGAACTGGAACCGGGCTGAGGCGTCTTTGCCCATGAGATCGGCGATGACCCGATCGGCTTCGAGGCCATCGTCGAGGTCGACCCGGATCAGGCGTCGGGTGCGCGGGTTCAGGGTCGTGTCCCAGAGAACCTTGGGCATCATCTCGCCGAGACCTTTGAAGCGGGTGATCTCGACGTTCTTCGAATCAGGCTTCTTCTCCTTCAGGATCGCGTCTCGGACTTGGTCATCCGCGGCCCAGTAGGTGTCATTGCCGATGTCGATGCGATAGAGGGGCGGCACCGCGAGGTAGACGCGCCCCTGTTTGATGAGCTCGGGCATGTGCCGGTAGAAGAACGTGAGGAGGAGCGTCGTGATGTGATGACCGTCCGAGTCCGCATCAGCGAGGAGCACCACGCGCGAGTAGCGGAGCTTCGAGATATCGAAGCTCGGCCCGATGCCGGTGCCGAGGGCGGTGATCAGGTCAGCGATCTCGCGATTTTCGAGCACTTTGCCGAGCGAGAGACTCTCTGTGTTGAGCACCTTACCGCGGAGCGGGAGGATGGCCTGGCGCGTTCGGTCGCGCCCCTGCTTGGCGCTGCCGCCTGCCGAGTCACCCTCGACGATGAAGAGCTCGGTATTGGTGCGATCGGTCTGGGTGCAGTCGCTCAACTTACCGGGCAGAGTCAGACGAGCGCCGGTGAGTGATTTGCGGGTGATGGAAGCGGAGGCTGCTCGAGAGGCCTCGCGGGCGCGGGCCGAGAGAATGATGCGCCCGACGATCTGTTCAGCGATCGTGCGGTTATTGTGGAGCCAGTTTTCGAGGGTGGCACGCACTGCGTTGTCGACCACGCTCTGAGCTTCGGGGTTATTGAGCTTGTCTTTGGTCTGCCCCTGGAACTGCGGATCAGGGATGAAGATGCTGAGAACGGCGACCAAACCCTCGCGGATATCCTCGGCGGCGATGGTGAGTCCGCGTGGGGTGAGCTTGTGGGTCTCCATGTAGTTGCGCACGGCCTTCCCGAGCGCGGCACGGAAGCCATTTTCGTGGGTTCCGCCCGAGGCGGTGGGGATGCCGTTGACGAAGCTCTTGACGTATTCGTCCGTCGACTCCGTCCAAAGCAGAGCGCATTGGATGCCGACTTCGCCGTCCTTTTCAAGGAAGAAGAAAGATTCGTGCGCGGCCTTGGCGTTGCGATCTTTCTGCAGCCGGAGGACGTAATCGCCGATGCCGTTCTTGTGTAAGAACGTCTCGCGACGGTTCTGCACTTCGTCAACGAACTCGATCTTGAGACCCTTGTGCAAAAAGGTCGCGACCTCGAGACGGCTCGTGATCGTCTCGGGGTTGAACTCCGTGCGCGGGAAGATGGTGGGATCGGGGCTGAAGAAGACCGTGGTGCCGGTGCCTTTGGCGGGGCCGATTTTCTTCACGGGACCGTCCGGGACGCCGCGCGTGAAATCTAGGCCCCATTCGCTGCCGTCTCGCTTCACCCTCGCCCTGAGCTTGGTGGAGAGCGCGTTGACGACGCTGGCGCCGACGCCGTGCAGGCCGCCCGAGGTCTTGTAGTTCTGACCTTCGAACTTGCCGCCCGCGTGGAGCGTCGTGAAGATGATCTCGAGCGCGGTGCGCTTGAGCTTCGGGTGCACATCGACGGGGATCCCGCGCCCGTTGTCTTCGACGGTGACCGAGCGGCCATCGGCGTGCAACGTCACGCGGATTTCGGTCGCGTGACCGTTCATCGCCTCGTCGATCGAGTTGTCGAGAATTTCCCAGACGAGGTGATGCAGTCCTTGGCTGCCGACCCCTCCGATATACATGCCAGGGCGCTTACGGACGGGATCGAGGCCCTCGAGGATCGTAATGTCCTTGGCGCTGTACTCTCCGCCTTTCGCGTCGGTCTTCTTCGAGCTCATGTTCTACTCCGAAAAATGTTCGAGCCGCTCTTGATCAGGCCTCGAGGGGAGGCGGCGCGCTCAACTCTGGTGGCACGATCTCGACGAGCTTGCCGCGCTTCACCACCTCGTGACCGCGGACAGCACGGCCTGTGAGTCCGAGGTTCTGTTCGGTCACTTCGTACTCGCCGCCGAGGGAGGTCTTGACGACGATCCCCTGGTTCTTGCCCGGGGCGATCACGGCTCCGAGAGCCCGCTCATCGCCCTCGAGCTTCATGAGCGTGACGCCCTTGCTGGGTCCGCTGACGAAGTTGATGTCCGCGAGCTTGCAGAGCACCGCGCGGCGCCCCGTGGAGACGGCGATGACCGTCTGTTTCTCGCCTCCGATCGCGGCGGAGACGATCTCTTGGCCATCGGTGAGCTTCGCATAGCGCCGCCCCGCCTTGGTGCTCGGTTCGAGGAACGGAGCGAGCGCGAAGGTCACGGCGAGCCCATCACTCGATAGCGCTAGCGCCAGGTGCTTCGGCTTCTCTTGCGTCAGGTCTCCGACCAGACGCGGATCCAGGGAGTAGGCGCTGATGATCTTCTCGCCGTCTTTGAGCTTGAAGAGCTTCTGGATCGGGTCGCCGTAGCCGGTCGTGGAGGGCACATCCGCGATGCGTAGCGTGTAGGCCGTGCCGAGATTCGAGAAGAAGATGGCTGTCGCATGCGTCGAGCCAGCGAAACAAGCGAGGACGCGGTCGCCCTCGCGGATTCGACTGGCTTTCGGATCTTTGATTTCGCGTTGCCGTTTGATCCAGCCGTCTGCCGTGAGCAGAACGTGAGCATCCTCTTCGATGATCAGATCTTCCGCGGTCAGCTCCGGCTCGTCGGTCGAGGCTGCGATCAGAGTGCGGCGACCCTTGCCGGCCGCGCGCACGGCAGAGAGCGACTCCTCCAGCTCTTTGCGCACGATTTCCCAGCGACCGAGCCCGGATTTCTCTCCCAGCAGGCGTTGGATCTGGCGGACTCGCGCCCGCTTTTCGGCGAGTTCCTTCTGAACGACGAGGATCTCGAGCTTGGCCAAGCGGTAGAGCTTGAGCTCGAGGATTGCGTCCGCCTGCTCGGCGTCGAGTGAGAATTTCTTGATCAGCTTTTGAGCCGCGTCGGCTTTGCCATCGCTCTCGCGAATGAGCTTGATGACCTGATCGAGGACGTCGAAGATCTTCTCGAATCCCTCGAGAATGTGGATGCGACGATTCAGCGCGCCGAGCTCATGCTCGAGGCGTTTCGTCACCACTTCCCAGCGGAAGTGTAGGAAGTGCCAGAGGATGGCGTGGAGATCGAGCCTCTCCGGGCGGCCCACCTCGGGGTTCTCCGTGGGCACGAGGCAGGTCATGTTCACCGCGACGTTCGTCTGCAGCGGGGTGTTCTTGTAGAGGTAGGCGAGGACCTTCTGAGGATCGGCGCCCTTCTTGAGCTCGAGCTCGATGCGCACGTCGTCGGCGGATACGTCCCTCACGTCCGTGAGCAGCGGCATCTTGCGCTGGGTGACGACCTCAGCGATGCGCTCGACCAAGGTCGATTTGTTCACTCCGTAGGGGATGCTCGTGAGGACGAGCAGGTCGGAGTTTTTTGTGCCTTCTCCGATCTCGTGGGTGCCGCGGAGGCGGAGCGAGCCTTGGCCCGTCTCGTAGACCGCTTTGATCTCCTCGGGCGAGGACACGAGTTGGCCCCCTGTCGGAAAATCGGGCCCTTTGATGGTGCGGCAGAGCTCCCGGCTGGAGAGCTCTCGATCGGTGACGCGCGCGTCGAGCAAGCGGATCGCGGCTTGGCAGACCTCCTCGGGGTTGTGAGGCGGGATGTTCGTGGCCATGCCGACCGCGATGCCTGTGGCGCCGTTGATCAGGAGGTTCGGGAATTGCGCCGGGAGGACGACGGGTTCGTTCCGGGTGCCGTCGTAGTTCGGCCGAAAGGCGACGGTGTCCTGGTTGAGCTCTTCGAGCAGCGGGCTCGCGGCGCTCGCGAGGCGACACTCGGTGTACCGCATGGCGGCAGCAGCGTCGCCGTCGAGGGAGCCGAAGTTACCGGAGCCGTCGACCAGAGGAAGCCTGAGCGAGAAGGGCTGAGCGAGGCGAACCAGCGCGTCGTAGATCGCCGAGTCGCCATGGGGGTGGTAGTTACCCATGACGTCACCGACCACCTTGGCGCATTTGCGATGTTTCGCGGGCGGCGCGAGGCGCTGCTGCCACATCGTGTAGAGGATGCGCCTTTGGACCGGCTTCAATCCGTCGCGAACGTCCGGGAGCGCGCGACTGGTGATGACGGAGAGCGCGTAGTTCAGATAGCGGCTCTTGGTGACCTCTTGGAGCTGCTCGGGCTCGGCATTGACGCTCTCGAAGGGGTCGACGCCCTTGCTCGAGCCTTTCGCCGAGCGGGAGCGCCCGCCAGTTCCGGGGGTCGACGCCTGATCTGCGTCGCTGTTCTTTCGTGTCGCCAAGGTCTCTTGTCTCACTCCGGTTCGACGCCGCGGGTCGGATCGAACCTGAACGGGTGTTTTCGTGCACCCCGGGTAGGCGAGTGGGCCGGTCCGGTCAACCCGGGGGGCCGCTCGGGCGTCCGAGCCAGTGCGAGCCGCGCCCCTTGGACGGCTCGGCCGGGCCTGAAGGCGCCCCTCTAGCTAGCTCCGGTAGTCGGTGATCGAGATGCCGTACTTCTTCAAGTAGCGGTGAACCTGCATGCGGGCTTTGCCGAGCCGCCGGCCCACGGCGGCGATGTTGCCTTCGGATTCGGCGAGGAGCTGCCGGAGCTCCTCTTCGGTCGGGCCGTCCCCGGTGTTTTTCGGTCGGGTGGCCTGGGCGTAGTCGAGAATGGCCTCGCGGATGGTCTCGGGCAGGGCTCCTTCATCGAGGACGGTGCCCCGAGTGAGGGCGGAGGCCCGTTTGATGACGGACTCGAGCTCTCGCACGTTGTAGGGCCAGTCGTAGTGAAGGAGGGCGGCCATGAACGGGAAGGTGGGCTCGAGGTCGGGGCGACCATGCCGCTCGAGGAACGTCCGCACCAAGAGGTAGACGTCTTCCTTGCGTTCGCGGAGCGGCGGGAGGCGGACGCTGAACTCATTGAGCCGCGCGAAGAGGTCCGGACGAAACCGGCCTTCCTGCTGAAGTCGGGCGAGATCGCGGTGCGTTGCGGCGACGACGCGGACGTCGACCGGCTCCGGTTTCGTGGAGCCGACCGGAACGACCTCCCGCGACTGGAGAACTCGGAGCAACTTAGCCTGGGCTGCGAGCGGCATGTCCCCGATCTCGTCGAGGAGCAGCGTGCCGCGGTGTGCGGCTTGGAATAGGCCGAGTTTGTCCCGATCGGCGCCGGAGAAGGCGCCGCGTTTGTATCCGAACAGCTCACTTTCGATCAGGTTCTCGGGAAGTGCTGCGCAGTTGACCGCGTGGAACTCTCCACTCCGGCCGCTCTCTTGGTGCAAGAGGCGCGTGGCGACCTCCTTGCCGGTGCCGCTCTCTCCGAGCAGGAGGACCGAGAGCGGGCTCTTGGCCACCCGACCCAAGGCTTCGGAAATGAGGTCCATTTCGAAGCCTCCGACCAGGGGACTTCTGCCGCGGAAGAGGCGCGTTTGGCCTTGGATGAGTGTGCCGTCGAGCCTGTACCCGGCGTGTTCGGCGGAACCCTCCTCGACGAACTTGAAGATGGCGTCACCGATGCGGAGCTCACTGTTATCTTCGAGCACTGCTTCTTCGATGCGCTGTCCATCGAGCAAAGTGCCGTTCGTGGAGCCCAGGTCTCGCACGATGAAAGACCCCCGCTCAAAGCGAATTTCGGCGTGGCGTCGGGACACCGCGGGCACTTCGAGGCGAAGCTCGACGCTCGGGTCCCGTCCGATCGTTTGAGGGTCTTTGCGGAGAGGGAGCACCGGCGGGACGGCTCGGAAGTTCTCCGCGTAGAGCAAGACGAGGCCAGGGCTCTGACTGCGCGGAGCGAGTCCGCCAGGCGTCCGCTGGAAGCTTTGCATTGCGCCGGTCCGCGGATCAGGCATAACGGGGTTCATGAGATTCGCTGCCGTCCAGCTCGAGAGCCAGGCCGATGTATCAGCCAATTTATCGGTCGCGGGACGTGAGGTCGAGAGGGCAAAACAGAGCGGAGCCGAGGTCGTGCTCCTGCCGGAGGGGTTCGCCTTCCTGGGCGCGGAGATCGACAAGGCCAAGGTGAGCGAGGCGCTGCCGGCCCCGGGCGAAAAAGGCGCGAGCTATGGACCGATCGCGGGGGAGCTTGCCCGCTGGTCCAAGGAGCTCGGCCTGGTCATCATCGGCGGGGGCATGCCGGAGCAGAGTCCGAATCCGGAGCGTCCATACAACACGAGTGTCGTGTTTTCGGGGGGGCAGCTCGTCGCGCGCTACCGAAAAATTCATCTCTTCGATGTGGACCTCCCCGACGGGACGGTGCTCCACGAGTCGAAAGGGAACACCGCCGGTGATGAGGTGGTCGTCTTCGACGTCGCCCCAGGCTTCAAGGCGGGCCTGTCGATTTGTTATGACCTCAGGTTCCCCGAACTCTTCGCGCGTCAGCGTGAGCTCGGGGTGAACGTCCTCACGCTGCCCGCCGCTTTCACGAAGACGACGGGCCAGGCGCATTGGCACACCCTGCTTCGCGCCCGCGCCATCGAGACACAGTCGTACCTTGTCGCTGCGGCACAATGGGGCGCGCATCCTTTGGATCGGAAGACCTTCGGACATTCTCTGATCGTCGATCCATGGGGCGAAGTGATCGCCGAGCTCGCCGAGGGCATCGGGTTCATCATCGCGGATCTCGACCCGAAGAAAGTCGAGCAGGTGCGCACCAACATGCCGCTCGAGAAACACCGGCGGCTCGGGCGCTCCTGCGCCTAGAGCCTCTTGCGCCGAGAGCTCCTGCGCCTAGCGCTCCGCAGGAAACGCACCGAAAAAAGAGGCGCTGCGGCTAGAGGTGTCTGCGAGCGATCTCGGTCCAGGTCCCGTGGGGCTCGAGCGTGATGTAGTTCTGCCAGAGGGGGCGAGCCTCCTCCGGTTTGCCCATTTGCTCGTAGGCCATCGCCAGGTTGAAATGAGCGTCGGCGAAATCTGGGTCCGCCGCGATCGCTCCGAGAAAATAGGGAACACTCCGTTCGGGTTCACCGCGTTCGAGCATCAGGTAGCCAAGATTATATTTGGCTTCCGGTTGCTTCGAGTCGATCTGGAGAGCCTTTTGATAGTAGGCCTCTGCCTCAGCGTTCTCTTGACGCCGGAAGGCGATGTTGCCGAGGTTCGTGTAAGCGATGGCGAGCCAAGGGTCGAGCTCGATCGCCTGTTTGTAGAGGCGCACAGCCTCATCCAGGGTGCCCGGGTTTTCGTCGAGCTCGCTCGCCTTCAAGTAGAGCTCGTAGGCAGCTCGTGTGCGCTCGCGCCCGGCACTCGGACGCAGCACGCGTACGATGTCGTCGCTGAGCGACTGTACCTCAAGGTTCAGCATCATCTGCCCCGTCATCGCTTCAAAGGCGCCGTCCTTGGAGCGAACGACAATGTTGCGACCGTCGGAGACGATGCGGAGCTCGTTGAGCGGACGCGCAACGCGAGGCAGGTCCGCTTTCAGAGACTGGATGGCCCGGCTCACGTCCCGGAGGCGAATGCGCTGGTCGAGGAGAGACTTGGCGGTGCGCAGTGCGATCAGGTCCCTGAAATCGTAGGCGCGCCGCCCATGGCGTTTCCCGCTCGGAGAGACGATGCCTGCGCGATCGAGGGAGCGGAGCTGGGCCTCGGAGATCCCGAGGAGGCGAGTGATCTCACTCTTGGTGAAGAGATCTGTGACGGGCTCCTTTTGAGAAGCGGGCGGCAGCTCACTCGGAACTTGGGGCGCACTGCTCTCCTGTCCTTCGCGCCGTCCCCCCCCGGGGCCAAACACAACATGGATGACCTTGTCTTCCGATTTCTTCCTACGAGCCATGAGCGTCTCGAGTGCGAGCCACTCTCTCCCCCCTATCGGTAGACTCTGTCAATCGTGCGCCGCATGTTCCTTGGATCGGCGTCCAAACTGCGACCGTCGAGGTTATCCACAGCGGCCACGGGGCCCTTCGGCAGGTGACGAAATATATTGACTGTGCCCTCGGGCCCGCCCGACCGATTCGAGTGGGTCGCCGCTCGGTCTGCTTCCACGTCCGGCTCGCGATGGGCCTGCGGGCCACCGGGGAAAGCCAGAGCATGATGAGTCTATGACTCGCTGTTTTCTTTTCCGACCCTCGTGGCCAGGGTTAGTGTCTCGGGATGTTCAGAGCAGAGAGGTACAGCGGACCGGAGCGCCGCAAGCGTCAGCTTTACGTCACTCGGAACACCGAGTACTTCGTGGAGGGCCAAGTGTGTGTCGCGGTTCGGGATCGAGAAAGCGACCAGTGGCTCGAAGGACACCTGGCTGTCGGCCGCTCGCTGTCGGGGGCGGTGCGGATGCTCGAGGGCGGGGGGCTTGCTCCTTCTCCTCACCGTCCGCGGGTGGGAGAGGCCTTGTTCTTCGCGGACGGTGGGCCGGAGCTCATCACGAGCACCTTGCTTCGGGTGGAGCGTCCCGATTCCGATCCGCTCGACTCACTTTGTTAAGAGGGCAGTGAAGCCAGGTCGGGGGGAGGTTCAAACCCCTCTCCGGGTTCGAGAGCGCGAAACGCCCGATATGAGTGGTCAAACCACTGTTGGACCCGAGGCGCGAAGTAAACGCCGCCCTTATGGAGGGAGTGCGTAATGTGCTTCGCGTCTGTTCGCGCAAAATGATCCGATTTTGCCGCACTTTGGTAGTGTTGCCGTCTCATCGCGGCCGGCACCAATCTTGAATAAGAGGCGACCGACAATGAGGTCAAAAGCTCTCCTTCCGAGGACAGCTAGGACCACTTGGAGCCATCAAATGATCCCACACACTCTTCCGATCCAGCGTCCGACCGCCTCCCTTCCGGAACTCGAGCTGAAGAACGCTCAAAAGCCTAAGGCCACCCCGGCGAACCTCGCCCGCCAGACTTATCGGGATCTCCGTGATCGGGGCTTATCCGACGTGGAAATTATGGCCTTCGCCGGCGAGGTCCTGGAACTCGTGGCGCAGGGGGTTGCGAGCCAAGGCGCCGAGACGTCCTACGACGTCTGAAGCGCACGGTTTGACGGCGCGCCTCCTCGCAGGCAAAGAAGTCTAAGTGCTGAACGAATCGGCAGGCGAAGCGGCGACGACGTTCACTCTCCTGATCTCCGAGAAGGGGGGAATCGAGCGTCGCCAAGCGTTCAGCGGAGCGGAAGCGACGATCGGGAGAGTCGCGGGCAACGACCTCGTGCTTCCGAAGGGGAACGTCTCCAAGAGACACGCTCGCATCCTGTTTCGCGAAGGTCGGTTGATCGTCACCGACCTCAACAGCACCAACGGTACCTTCGTCAATCGTCGGCGCATCACCCAGGCCACCATTCTCCGCGAAGAAGATCGACTCTTCATTGGCGATTATGTGCTGCGGGTCGAGGGGCTCGGTCAGCCGCAAAGCGACTCCGTCCCCGCAGACACGACGGACCGCTTCTCAGCGCCCCCGTTGCCCGGTCAGCGACCGATTTCGAGCTCCGAGCCCGACTCTCCTTTGGCGTCAGCGCTGATCGGTTCCGATCGTCCGACTTCGGAGGATCTGGGGCGGGCGCTCGGCGGAACGTCATCGCTCCGTTCCCTCGATTCGAGCGAGCAGAGTCGGCCGAGTCAACGGGCGAGCGAGGGCGCAGTGCTCCGCACCAGTGCCGTCCAGAAGGTCATCGAAGGCGTGATCCGCGCTCTGGGGGAGCCTCCTGCCGTCGTTTCGGAGGAGACGGCATCGAAGTTTAGTGAAACGATTGTGAGCGCGGTCGATCACCTGCTCGTCGAGGGCGAAGTGCCGGTCGGCGTGGCGGCTGACGCAGTGATCGATCAGGTCAGGGAGGAGCTCCTCGATCTCGGGCCGATTCGCTCCTTCCTCAACGATCCGACCGCAACCGTCTTGGCGGGCCTCCGCTACGACGATCTCGTCGAAGTGCGCGACGGCAAATCACAGGGTGTCACGCGCGCATTTTCCTCGAAGGCCTCGCTGCTTCGCGCCTTCGAGCGCCTCATCGCTGCCGAGGGAGGCGAGAGCCAGGATTTTTCGAACCACTTTGAAGAGACGTTCGCGAGCGGACTGAGCCTCTCGATCGGGCACTCCGAAGGGGAAGGAGCGCTCATGTTCGTCCTGCGCAAGCCCTCCAAGGAGCCTCAGACCTTGGACGAGCTGGTGAAACGCGGCGTGCTCTCCCGGGCCATGGCGACCTTTTTGCAGCTCTGCCTCGGGGCGCGCTTGAATATTCTTTTGACGAGCCCTCCCGAGGAAGGTTCGAGCATGCTCCTTGAGGCGTTGCTCGGCGGACTCACGCGCGAGCGCGCGCTGATGATCGGGCAACCGACGTTTCTGCCCGACGCTTGGCCTTCCCTCTCGGTGATCGGGAAAACAGGTCGAGAACCCCTCGGAGATCTCCTGCCTGTTGCGCTCGGCGTACCGGGCTCTCGCCCGGTGCTGGCGTATCCGTCGCCAGCGCGCCTGGCCGAGTTCTTCGAGCTCAGTCCAGCCAGCCAGGGCACCCTTGTCGCGCTCACGGCACCTGGGGTGCGCGCGGCTCTTCGGAGTCTGCCGGCGGCCATGGCCCTCGCTCGCCCGGGGCTTCCTTTGGATGTAGCTGACGCGTGGGTGCGCGGCGCTTTTGACGTGGCGGTGGAGCTCGGACGACACAGAGACGGCCGCGTCCGTGTGCTCCGCATTGCGGAATGGGCTGGCGAAAGGGAACTCAGCGACGTGTTCTCGTTCGTCACCGTGCGCGGGAACAATCACGGCGTGGAAGGCAGTTTTTCTGCCGCGGGCGAGCTGCCGAGGCTCACCGAGCGCCTACAGGCGGCGGGAGTTCGTCTCGATCCGGCTCTGTTCCAGAGAAATTCGAGCGGCTCACGCGAGTCCGAACCGAAGCTTCCCCGCTGAGCGTTCGAAGACGCTCTTGTCGATCGACTCTTGTCATCCATGCGCTTCTTTCCGCTCTCCGGTGTTCGCGTCTCGCTTCGGCGAACTCTCTCCTTCAGTCACTCGATCCCAGTTGCGATCGTGACCATCGCGCTCGCCGTGACCGTGGCGTCGTTGGCGAAGATGATCGATGTGCTCGAAGGGATTCGCTCGCGAGAGATCGAATCGCTGCACGAGGAGAGCCGATTGCATCGCGCCGTGTGGCGGCTCGATGTGGCGATGCGGAACGCCGAACGTTTGTGCGCGACGCCTGGAGGTGAGGAAGCGGCGGAGCAGATCGTGCGGGAGAGCACCGAAAAACTCGCGGAAGTGCTGAAAATGGGCCCAGGACAGGCGCTCCCGATGCACGAGCTGGCGATGGGGTGGCTCCAGGCCGCCGAATCGGCGCTGACGCCGGACCTCTGTGGGGGCCTCAGTGATTTCGAGAATCACGAGAAGCGGGTTGAGCTCGATGTGCGGACGACGGATTTGTTCACCGATCGCCTGATCGTTCTTCACGCGAGTCTCGAAGAGCAGGAAGGTTTGGCGCGAGGTATTGGTTCACGCGCCGTGTGGGTCGGTACGGCGCTCGCGCTCGGTTCGTTTGGTGTCGCGATGCTGCTCTCGGCTTGGCTGGCGCGTTCAGTGAACGTTCCTCTCGCCAATCTGGCTGAAACGGCGCGGGCGGTCGGGCGTGGCGAGTTTCGCGACCTGGGGGTGGTGCAGGGGCCCGCGGAGATCGTCGATCTGGCGGAGGAGATTCGGCGCATGCAGAAGCGTCTGCACGAGCTCGACGCACTGAAGCAGGGTTTTTTGGCTTCCGTCTCTCACGAGGTGCGTACGCCGCTGTCCGAGATGAGGGAGGGGCTCGCTATCCTTGAAGACGGCATCACGGGTGAGCTAGCGCCGAAACAGCTCAGGGTGGTGCAGATTGTGCGCAGCGCTTGCGAGAGGCAGATTCGACTGGTGGCGACCTTGCTCGACCTCTCGCGGCTCCGATCGGGGAGTCCCCTCCGCTTTGAGAACGGGGTTTCTATCGACTCACTCATCGAGGTCGCTGCCGCCGCAGAGCTGCGCGACCGGAGTCAGGCCGACGTGCGGATTGACATCCAGCAGAGCGAAGAGGTTCCGACGATTCACGCTGACCCGGTGCTCGTCGAGCGCGCCATCGCGAATCTCCTGCGGAACGCGATCGTGGTTTCGCCGAAGGGGGCCGCCGTGACTGTCGGGAGGTCCGTGGTGAAGCGGGGGGACGAAGACTTCTTACGGCTCACTGTCTCGGACCAGGGACCAGGTGTTCCCGAGCCCATCCGCGAGACCATTTTTAATGCTTTTGTCACGAGCGCCGTGCCGAAATCTCCGAAAGGGATCGGGATCGGCCTCGGACTTGCTTTTGCGCGGGAAGTTGCTGTCGCCCACGGCGGCGATCTCGAGCTGGACGGAAGCGCCGCCTCCGGTGCTACCTTTCACCTCTTCCTTCCCCTCAGGGCACCGTCCCCCCTCTCATCCAACGAGGAAGCAGCCGATGACCACACCGAACAAGCCTCCCACCACTGAGCTCGAGGAGCGAGCGACCAAGATCTGGTCCATGATTCAAGCTCGCGAAGGAGAGGCGGAGGACCCTGCTCAATCGTCGGAGGAGCTCGAGGAGAATGCTCGCCCGCGCCCTCATGTCTTGATGGTCGATGACGAGGCCGATTTGTGTGAGCTTGTGGCCCTACGCCTCGAACACAACGGCTACCGGGTGACGACGGAGGTGACCGCGCGCGGAGGGCTTGAGGTCATCGAGCGGGAGGTGGTCGACGCGATGATTCTCGATCTGCGGCTCGACGACGCGGACGGCCTGGATGTGCTGCGACGGGTGATGGAGCGTTCGCGGGACCTGCCGGTCATCGTGCTCACCGCGCATGGAACCATCGAATCGGCAGTCGAAGCCATGCGCATCGGCGCCTACGGCTTTCTGACCAAGCCTTTCGACGGACACGCCCTGCTCCAGCAGCTCAAGCACGCGGTCGAGAGCGTCCGTCTGCGCCGGGAGCTCGATGGCCTGCGGCGCATCATGGGCGAAGGGAACGAGCGCTCGGCGCTCCTCGGGGTTTCGAGCGCGATCGCCTTGGTTCGAGCGCGGATTCGGCGCGTGGCCAAGACCGACGCCACGGTCCTGATTCAGGGCGAGTCAGGCACCGGCAAAGAGCTTGCTGCGCGCGCCATCCATGAAGGGTCGACGCGCTCGAAAGGACCTTTTATCGCCGTCAATTGTGGCGCGCTTCCTGAGCAGCTCCTCGAAAGTGAGCTCTTTGGATACGAGCGAGGCGCTTTCACGGGCGCGAGCCAGGCACGCACCGGGCTCATCTCAGCGGCAGAAGGTGGCACGCTCTTCCTCGACGAAATCGGGGAGGCGCCGCTGGGCGTGCAGGTGAAGCTTCTGCGGGTCCTCGAGGAGCGCTCTTACGTTCCCGTCGGGGCCACGGCGCCCGTCGCCGCGGATATTCGGATCATCGCTGCCACACACCGAAACCTTCAGCAGGACGTCAAAGAAGGTCGGTTCCGAGAGGACCTCTATTATCGCCTCCACGTGGTGCCGCTCATGATGCCGCCTTTGCGGGAGCTTCGCGAAGATATTCCGCTTCTGGCCGAGTACTTCCTGACGCGCTCGGCCGCGCGTCACGGCATCTCCTCGCCTCATTTGACCCTCGATGCGATCCGGGTCCTCCTCGGACACGAGTGGCGTGGGAATGTCCGCGAGCTCGCGAACGTCATCGAAGGCGCGTCGATCCTGAGCCAGGACGGCTATCTGCGCCCTGAGCACGTGCTTTCCGTTCTTGAGCCGGGGCGAGAGCCGGGACGACCTCTAGGCTCCGCAGAGGATGAGCACCCAGTCATGTTGGTTCCGACGTGGAACAACACCGGGGAAGGACCTTTTCCCACGTTGCGCGAAGCGCGCGAGGCCTTTGACCGCTCCTACCTCGAAGAGGTCCTTCGGCGCGCGGGCGGCAACGTGAGTCGCGCCGCGCGTCTTGCCGGCCGGAACCGCACGGATCTCCATGAACTCCTTCGCCGGCATGACATCCGCGCCTCCAAGTTCCGCGAAGCCAAGTCGGACGGCACAACCTCCTGATTCACTCTGCTCCCGCATTTCCGGGGCAAGGGTTCAGCGGGGTTGTCTTAGGAAGCGCGGGGGACTGAGACCGCGCCTTCGGAGGCCACGAGCTGAGCGGGCGTGGGGCGTTCGGCGGCCAGGCACACTTTGGTACAGGTCGAGCACACCTGGTCCCATTCGCGGAACTTCTCGACCACAAAGTCGACAAAGGCACGGGTCTTGGCGGGCAGGAACTCGCGAGAGGGATAGACCACGTAGAGTGTATCAGTGGATTGTGAGAAGGTCGGCAGGACTCGCTCGAGATGTCCGAAATGGAGATCAGGTCCGACGAGGAAGGTCGGCAGGAGCGCGATCCCGGCGCCTGCCACCGTCGTCAGGCGGAGATAGTTATAGTCTTCGACGGCGACCCTTCCGCGCACGAGCACCTCGTGGTCATGGCCATCCTCGCTGAGGATCCAGCGCCGCTCCGGGGAGTTCCCGAAGACGACGGTGGCGTGCTCCGCGAGATCTTCGATTGTTTCCGGTCGCCCGTGGGCGTCGAGGTAACTCGGGCTCGCGTAGAGCGCGAAAGTCCCAGAAAAAATCGGTCTTGCGATGAGGGACGAGTCAGTCCGCTTTCCAGCGCGGAGCGCGACGTCGATGCCTTCGGCGACGAGATCGAGGAAGCGACCCGACAGCTCGAACACCACTTCGACCTCCGGATATTTCGCGGAGAACTCGGGCATGGCCCAGGCGAGCACCGTCGAACCGAGATCGGGAGGAGCTGTGACGCGGAGCACGCCGCGCGGCTTTGCCTGGGCTTCGCTCACCGCGGCTTCCGCTTCGGTGAGATCGGAGACGACGCGACACACGCGCTCGTAGTAGGCGGCGCCGACGTCCGTGAGGTGGAGCTGGCGAGTGGTGCGCTGCAGGAGGCGCGCCCCGAGGCGCGTTTCGAGCGCCGTGATCTTTCGACTGAGCGTCGACTTCGGGAGCCCCAAAGCCGCCGCGGCGCGAGTGAAGGAGCGTCGGCGAGCGACTTCCACGAAGAGTTGTGCAGCGTTCAGGTCCGACTGTTCCATCTGCTGAACAGTGTGTGCAGATCTCTCAGACTAGTCCAGAATGTAGAACAGTCGCAGCTTCAGACGGGTCGGCGTTGATGCCGACTCTCTGAAAGGACGACAAATGTCTCGCTATACTGGAAAATTTGCCACTGCCGCCCGCCTTCTTCTGGGCGTCATCTTCTTCGTCTTCGGACTCAACGGTTTCCTCGGGTTCTTGCCGTCCCCATCCCTCGAGGGGGACGCAGCCGTCTTCATTGGCGGACTCGCCGCGGCCCCGTACATGTTCCCCCTGATCAAGGGGACGGAGGTCCTGGTCGGGATTGCGCTTTTCTCGGGGCGCTTCGTGCCCCTCGCCTTGGTGCTCCTCGCGCCCATCAGCGTGAACATCTTCCTGTTCCACGCGGTGCTCTCTCCGGGGCTCGGGCTCCCACTCTTCATCGTCGCCGCGCAGCTCTTCCTCGCCTGGTTCTATCGGGACACCTATCGGCCTCTCTTCCACGCGCAGAGGGTAGCAGCGCCGGCCGACGGACGGTCGAGGTCAACGAGGGTCCATGTCCCGGCCGAGGCCACCTAACTCAAAAAAGGGCGCCTCGAATGGGGGGCAGAAATGAATTGAACGGCACCAGCGCTTTGCGGGTGCCGTTCTTGTTGTCGAGGGCTCGTTCTTCGACGTCAGAAACGGGCTTCAGGGAGCTCGGCCGCTCGGAGCGTCAGATCGCGTCGCCGGCGCGCACCTGAGCGTCGTGAACCTGGCGACTGATCTTGCGGCGCTTGAGGGGATTCACCTTGTCGATCATGAGCACGCCATTGATGTGGTCGTTCTCGTGTTGGATCGCGACGGCGAGCAGGCCGTCAGCCACGAGCTCAAAAGGATTGCCCTTCTGGTCTTGAGCGCGGACGCGCACCTTGGCGGCGCGCTTGATCTCTTCGGAGGCGCCGGGGAACGAGAGGCAGCCTTCCTCGTAGACCTGAGTCCCGGTCAGCTCGACGATCTCGGGGTTCACGAAGACCTTGAGATCGCTTGGCTCGTCTTCGCTCGCGATGTCGATGATGAAGAGGCGTAACAGAACGCCTACCTGGTTCGCGGCCAGACCGATGCCCGGGGCGGCGTACATAGTCTCGGCCATGTCTTCGACGAGCTTCTCGAGCTCGGCGTCGAACTTCGTGACCGGCAGCGCCGGTTCCTTGAGGCGCGGATCGGGGTATTTCAGGATCGGCAGGAGGGCCATGGCTTCGCCTTCACTCTAGCAGAATCTGAGGCTGGGTGCCCGACTGCGCAACCGCTCGGGAAGAGGTTTCGTGCTTCTCGCGTCAGGGGGCCAGACGACGCTTTCGGGGGCTCTATCCCGCTGAAGTGTCTGATCACCTGGAAGCCGGCTCAGCGACCTTCGCCGATTCAGGGGGAATCGTCCGGATCGTCGGAGGGGTACTCGACGCGCCCGCTCACGAAGGCGTCGCGCCCGTGCAGCTCCCACTCCGGATTGATCAGGCGAGGCGCGTCAGCCGGACTCTCGGGTCCTGCCCAATCGACGGCGCCTGGGCGACCACGGGGGCCAAGCAACAGGGGCGCGATGAACGCGTAGAGCCGCTCGACGTGTTTGTCCGCGAGCAGGGTCCCGGCGAGCTCTGCGCCGCCCTCGCACAAGACGCTCACAACTTCGCGCTTGGCGAGCTCGCGGAGAACCGCGCGCATGTCACAGCGTCCTTCGGCGGTCGGCGGGACACGGACGACAGCGACCCCGAAGGATTCGAGGAGTGCGACGCGCTGGGCGTCGGCGCGGGTCGTGGTCATCACGCAGGTTGAGACTTCGCGCGCGGTCGTGACGAGGCGAGCCGTCTCTGGAATGCGCAGCTTACTGTCGATGACGACGCGGGCTGGGCTTCTGCCAGGCACAGCGCGGACCGTGAGGCGCGGATCGTCGGCGAGAACCGTGTTCACCCCGACCATGACTGCGTCATGGCTGGCGCGGAGCGAGTGTCCGTGAGCGCGCGATTCCGGGCCGGTGATCCACTTGGAGCGACCGGTGCGGCTGGCGATGCGGCCGTCGAGGGAGAGTGCGAGCTTGAGCGACAGGAACGAGCTGCCCGTTGTGATGAATTTGGTCCAAGGGGCGATCAGGTCGCGGGCTTTGTCTTCGAGGACGCCCACGGTCACGTCGATGCCCGCGGCGCGCAAGCGCTCGATGCCCTGGCCGACGACGTTCGGGTTCGGATCGCGGCAGCCGACGACGACACGAGCAACGCCGGCTTGAATCAATGCATCGACGCAGGGCGGGGTCCTGCCGTGGTGGTTACAGGGTTCAAGGGTCACGTACACCGTGGCGCCCCGGGCGTGGGGGCCGGCGGCTTCAAGGGCGAGCACCTCTGCGTGCTGTTCGCCCGCGGCCTGGTGGAAGGTCTCGAGCACGACCGGCTGACCATCACTGCCGAGGAAGGTGATGACACAACCTACGTGCGGATTGGGAGAGGGGTCTCCCTGCCGGGCGGCGGCGAGCGCCCGGGCCATCAGCTGCTCATCGGTCATGTTGGGCATGGGGACGCTATTCCTCGGGCCGGCTGCGAACAAGGGTGCCGACTTCGCGCATGAACTCGTCGATGTCGCGGAAGGACTTGTAAACGCTCGCGAAGCGCACGTAGGCGACCTCGTCGAGCGTCTTGAGGCTATCCATGACCCGCTGCCCGACGACCTCGGAGGGGATCTCTTTTTCGCCGCTCAAGCCGAGCTCGGCCTCAATGGCCTCGGCGATCGCGTCGAGTTGGTCCGCGCTGACGGGACGCTTGCTGCAGGCGATGGTCAGGGAGCGAAGGATCTTGTCGCGATTGAACGGCTGACGCTTGCCGTCACGCTTGACGATGGTCGGGAGTTGGTGCTCGACGCGCTCGTAGGTCGTAAAGCGACGACCGCAGTGATCGCAGGCTCGTCGCCTCCAGGTGACCGTTCCCCCGGAGGCCAGACGCGAGTCAATGACGCGCGTATCCATCTCTTTACAAAAAGGGCACTGCACGGCGCGACCCTCGCTCGATCATCCTTCGAACGCGGAGAGGATGAGCGCGGCGTTCGTGCCCCCGAATCCGAACGAGTTGCTCATCACGTGGGCGAGCTTCCGCTCGCGCGCCTCATGAGGCACGCAGTCGATGCGGACCTCGGGATCTTTTCGATCCAAGTTGATGGTCGGGGGGACGGCACCCTGTGCGAGAGTTTGCACGCAGACGGCGGCTTCGACAGCCCCGGCGGCGCCCAAGAGGTGCCCCATCATCGACTTGGTCGAGCTGACCCAAAGCTTTCCGCCCGTCGCGTGCTCGCCGAAGACCTGGGTCACGGCGCGCATCTCCGCGAGATCTCCGAGCGGCGTCGAGGTGCCATGGGCGTTGATGTACCCGATTTGCTCCGGGTTCAGGCGCGCGTCCTTGAGCGCCTTGGTCATGGCGCGGACGGCGCCGCGGCCCTCTTCGAGGGGCTTGGTGATGTGGTGGGCGTCGCTGGTGGCGGCGTAGCCCGTGAGCTCACAGAGGATCTTCGCCCCGCGACGCTTGGCGCGGGTGAGCGACTCGAGCACGAGCGTCCCCGCGCCCTCGCCACAAACAAATCCATCCCGATCGACGTCCCAGGGACGGCTTGCGCGCTCCGGCTCGTCGTTGCGCCGGCTGAGCGCGAACATCGCAGAGAACCCAGAGATGCCGGTGGGGGCGATGGAAGCTTCGGCGCCGCCGGCGATCATGACGTCGGCGTGGCCGTACTGGATCCAGCGCATCGCTTCGCCAATGGCGTGGGCGCTGGAGGAACAGGCGCTTGTATGGGCGAAGCTAGGGCCGCGCAGGTCGAATTGGATCGAGACCTGTCCAGCGGCCATGTTCGCGATGAGCGAAGGAATCAGATAGGGGCTGATCTTGCCTGGCCCCTTGTGCTCGAGAGTGAGCGTGCACTTCTCGAGATTCTCGAGTCCGCCCATGCCGACGCCGATGAAGACGCCGACGTCGTCTCGCTCTTCGTCCGTGAGATTCAGCTGAGCTTGCTCAAGGGCCATCTGGGTCGCAGCGACCGAGAAGGGGATGAAGCGGGCGACCTCTTTGAGCTTCTTCTTCTCCATGTAGAGAGAAGGCTCGAAGTTCTTCACCTCGGCCGCGATGCGGGTCGGATAGCGATCGTCGGTCGGGAAGATGGTGATCGGGCCGACGCCTGAGCGACCTCCGAGGAGGCTCTCGAAGGACGCATGCGTGCCCACGCCTACGGGCGTGACCATGCCAACTCCGGTGACTACCACACGTTCCATCAGCGCTCAGCGAAATTCGGGACCGAAAGGGAAGGGGGAAGAACAGAGCGGCTGCCCCTCGGGGCAGCCGCACAGGTGGGATCAGGCGTGCGCTTGGATGTAGTTGACTGCATCCTGGACGGTGCGAATTTTCTCCGTCTCTTCATCGGGGATGTCGATCTCGAATGCTTCCTCGAAAGCAAGGACGAGCTCGACCAGACCCAATGAATCGGCGCCCAGGTCATCAATGAACGAGGACTCCGGCTTGATGTCCGCTTCCTCAACGTCCAGTTGTTCTTTGATGATCTTCTTGACCTCGGCGAGTACGTCGCGACCTTCTGACATGAACGATCTCCTTCGTGAGCTAAAGTAGCTCGGCTGCTTCTCTTATTTCTCGAAACGTGAGCTCTGGCTCACATGTACATTCCACCGTTGACGCGGATGGCTTGTCCGGTGATGTATTCGGCCTCGTTCGAGGCCAGAAAAACGACTGCTGCGGCGACTTCCTTCGGATCGGCGGGGCGACCCATCGGGACCTGGGTGAGCATCTGAGCTCGCTGCTCCTCGCTCAAGGCCTGGGTCATGTCGGTGGCGACGTAGCCAGGGGTGATGGCGTTGATCGCGATGTTCCGGCCCGCGTATTCCTTGGCGAGGCTCTTGGTGACGCCGAGGAGGCCTGCCTTGCTCGCGGCGTACGCGGTCTGGCCAGCGTTGCCGCCTTCGCCGATCACGCTCGAGAGGAAGATGATACGCCCGGAGCGCTGCTTGATCATCGTCTTGAGAGCTCCCTTGGCGGAAGCGATAGCGCCCTTGAGGTTCACGCGAAGGATCTCGTCGAGGTCCTCCTCCTTGAGGCGAATCAAGAGGCCGTCCACCGAGATACCCGCGCTGACGACCAAGATGTCCAAGCGGCCGAGGCGCTTAGCGATATCGGTGATCGTCTGCTCGGTCTCCGCGAAGTTACTCGCGTCGACGCGCACGATCTCACCTTTGCCTCCGGCCTCGACGATCTTCGCGAGCGTCTCTTGGGCCGCCGCTTCTCCGCGGACGTAACCGATGACGACGTGAGCGCCCTGGGACGCGAGAGCCAAACATGTGGCGCGGCCGATTCCCCGAGAACCGCCCGTAACCACTGCTACCTTTCCAGACAGATCAAACATGACAATCTCGGCGAAACAGGACTTTCGGAGGGGCTCAATACCCGCGCCTCGCGCCTGAGGGAAGCGAAAAATGCCGCTCCGAGGGGGCCTTTTCCGGGGTCACGCGCGCGAGCTCAGCTGAGCGCGCCCAAAAAGTCGCGAGCTGCCTCGATCCCCTCGGGAGTTCCGATGGACAGCACCGGGATCTCCTTGTTGATGCGCTTCTGCAACCCAGCCAGGACCTTGCCCGGGCCGAGCTCGAGGGCTCCGCGGATCCCTTCTTGTGCCAGGAGTTCAACCGACTGCTGCCAGCGGACAGCCGAGTCGACCTGCTCAACCAGGAGCCGGCGAGTGAGCGCCGCTTCGGTGTGAGGTTTGGCGGTGACGTTGGCGATGATCGGAAACTTCGCCTCCTGTACGGGAAGCGGGGCCAGGGCGGCCTCGACCTTGGCACGGGCGCTCTGCATGAGCGAACAGTGAAAGGGAGCGCTCACCTTGAGCAGGATGAGCTTCATGGACCGGGAGGCGGCGAGCGCAGCAGCGCGCTCGATGGCACTGGCGGTGCCGGCGATCACGATCTGACCGGGGCCATTGAAGTTCGCGGGGGAGAGGACCTCCCCTTCGGCGGCGTCTTTGCAGAGCGCTTCAACGCTTGCGGCATCGGCGCCGACCACCGCTGCCATACCGCCGACACCCGGAGGTACGGCTTCCTGCATGGCTTGGCCGCGCAAATGAACAAGCTTGACCGCGTCCGCGAACGTGAGAGCACCGGCTGCGACAAGGGCGCTGTATTCGCCTAAAGAGTGGCCGAGAACAAACGCGGGGTCGGGAAGGTTCGGGATCGCTTCGCGCAGCGCCGCTAGCGCGGCCACGGAGACGGTCACGATCGCGGGCTGGGTGTACTTGGTGAGCGTCAGCTCCCCTTCGGGTCCGTCGAAGCAAAGCTTCGAAAGCGAGAAGCCGAGCGCATCGTCGGCCTCTTCGAAGACAGCACGCGCCGCACTACTGCTCTCGGCGAGAGCGCGACCCATCCCCACGGATTGCGCGCCCTGGCCTGGGAAAAGCCAAGCGTAGCGCAAGGGTCAAGCCTTCTCTGCGACCTGAGCGACGGCCTTGCCACCGTAGTAGCCACAAGCCGGACAGACGCGGTGCGGCAGGCTCGGGGCCGAGCAGTTCGAGCAGGGGACGACGTTCGGCGGGGTCACCTTGTCGTGGTTCGCGCGACGCATGTCGCGGCGGCTACTTGTGTGTCGGCGCTTGGGAGTTGCCACTGTTAGTCCTTTTTCTCGAGCCGTTCTCGGAGCTGGGCAAACGGAGACAGCCTCTCGCTCTTCGAATTTTCGGGGAGCGGTGGACTAGCTTCAAAGCTTCCGTCCCGCAAGTCCATTCGAACCGGAACCATCGGCACTTCCAGGAGGATGAACTCTCGGAAAAACTCGTCCAGGGCCACTTCCTCCCCGTCGTAAGTGTCCGCGGCCGCATCTTCCCGGCTGAGCTCCGGGTCGTCGCTCCAGTCGCCTTTCCCGCGCTGCTTGTTTTTCCCGCCCTCCGCGGAAGCGGCCCGCTTTTCTCTGTCCTTCCCCCGAGCAGGGCCGCGCTTGTGGGAGGGGGAGAGCATCAGGAAGACCTCCGGCCGGAGCTCATAGAGGGCCGGGTCCAGGGTGCGGGCACAGGGCACCTGGATCGGCACCCGGAGAGACCCCCGGACCAGGATATCCGCGCCATTTTTGGTCACGCTCACGGAAACCTCGCCATTTTCGCCGGTGCTGCGGACCTCCGTGTCCGCGAGCCTCTCGTCGATCCACTCTGGCGCGATCGGCGCTCGGATGATTTGGGGGCCGGCCTCGAGATCGGCGACACGCACGACGTAGCGCGGAATCGTTGTCATGGGCCAACCGTACAACAAACGCGCCTCGAGCGCTCACCCGGAAAGGGAGGAGAGCGCTCGAAGAGGGAAGGCGACCCAAAGGGGCTCAGCGCCGGGTGACAGTGACCTTCTCGATCTTGACCGGATCGATGGCGCGGTCACCCGAAACCTTTGAATCGGCGATTGCTTCAATCACCGAACCGGGGCCGCACTTGCCGAAGATTGTGTAGCTCCGGTCGAGGTGCGGAGCGCTACCGTCCATGATGAAGAACTGCATGCCGTTCGTGTTGGGTCCGCGGTTTGCCATACAGAGCAGGCCGCGCTCGTTGTGGGTCGCGCCGGGCCACACTTCGTCGGGAATGACGTAGCCAGGTTCACCGCGCCCGGTTCCTTCCGGGTCGCCACCTTGGATCATGAAACCCTTGATGACGCGGTGGAAGGTAGTCCCGTCGTAGGCCGGCTTCTTGACCCAGTTCTTCTGGGGATCGCGGAAGGGGCGCAAGCCGCGGGCCAGGCCCACGAAGTTTGCGACAGTGATGGGCGCCTTGTCCTCAAAGAGCTCACATTCGAGGGTGCCTTTGGTGGTCTTCATGGTCGCGGTGAGCGTGCCCTTTTCGGGCAGGCCCATCGTGGCGTCGGCGAGCGAGAACTTTCCGCCCAGCGGGTCGCCGTTATCGTCGGCCTTGTCGCGAGTGACCTCACGGGGCACCGCTTGTTTGACCTCGACCCGCTTCTCGGTCGCTTCTTCGACCTTTCTCGGCTCAGGCTCTTCGACGCGGCGGCTGCAGCCGAGCGTGAGCAAAAAGGGCAGCACGCAGAGAGAGCACGACAGTTCGAGACGACGAGTGGCTCGGGCGAGGGCAAAACGAATCATGACAGTCGCGCGAGTTCTTTCAGAGGGGCGCCCGGAGCGCAAGCCCGTCGGAAGGTGCGCTATTCGAAGGGACGCCCATCGAGGAGCGCGCGGGATCCAGGAACAACTCCGTGATCCCGCGACCAACCGGCGCGCACCTCGAGCACATGGGCCGCGGGGCAGCGGACGCCGCGGGGATGGTCGTTCCAGGGGGGCACCTGCTCGAGGATACCCACGACGAAACCTCGGGCGTCGATGAACAACATGTCGAGAGCTAGGCAGGTATTGTGCATCCAGAAGCTGCGAGGCCCCTCTTGGGGCCATGAGAAGAGCATTCCCTCGTCTTCCGAGAGCGAAGGACGGAACATCAAACCGTGAGAGCGATGTGGGTCGGTCTTCGCGATTTCCACGCGCAGCTCCGGTGCTTTCGTCCCGGGGAACGAAAGCCGGCCTTCCGGCATGGTGGGGCGCGACGGATCCTCCGGACACGAAGCGCGGGGAACTTGAGGAGGCGGCGGAACTTCGGCGAGGGGGACCAGACAGCTCGGGCCCTCGGCGTCACTCGGGCGCTCCTTCTCTGAGACGGCTGTCGAGCCTCCCGTTTCACTGTCGTCAGTCGCCGGACTCGTTGAGCCTCCGGAAGGCGTGGTTCCGCCAGGACCGCGTCCGTCGGGGCACCCCGCGAGGAGGAGTCCGAAAGCGGGCCCGAGCAGCAAGAACGCGCGAGAGTGGGTTTTTCTGCCTCTCATCGACCGAGAGCTCTATCAGACTCGAGGGCGGGTGCCGAGCGAAGGCCCCGGGCCCGGATCTATAGGCTTCGCCGCGGCCCCGGAAAGCTCGCGGGTTTCCGAGAAAGCGAGCTCTCAGGAGTCGTCCCGCCGTTTCCCGAAGAGGTCGAGCTGGGCCTTCGGGGAGCGAGAGCGGCTCGCCCTCTTCTTGGGCGCTTGCTCCTCTATCAACAGGGGGAGCGATCTGTTGGCTTCTTGTAAGAGGGAGATGAGCTCGTGGGGGTCATCACCGAGGAGCCATGGCTCATAGTCATGCGGAGGGACCACGAGCGGCATGCGCGGGTGAATGGGCAGAGCGCTGTCATTGGCGACCGTGGTCAGGATCGCGAAGGAACGAAACGTGTTGCCTTGTTCATCGTGGGCTGTGGACCATACCCCGGCGCACGCAAAGGGCTTCGTTGCTTCCGGCTCAGGGCGCTTCGGAGCGAAGCGGTAGTCACGACGTCGCTCGCGGCTTCGCTCAAACCATCCCATCATCGGGACGAGACAGCGCCTCTCGCTCACTGCGCCGCGGAAGAATTTCGATTCACGGATCCTTTCGCTGCGCGCGTTGAAGGAGGTCGGGAGCTCTTTGAGCGGCTGATTCCAAAAAGGCGGAACGTACCAGAAGCGGCCTGTCGTGAGAGCTCGCTCGCCATTGTCTGTGACGATCAGAGGAGCGGAACTACCGACGCCGTAGGAGGCTGCAATATTATTATGCCACGCTAATCCGGCGCCGCTCACGCTCGCAGAGAGCTCGAAGGCCAGCTTGATTTCGCTGAATTCAGCAGGAGCTTCGTAACGGCCGCACATCCGAGCTGCGATTGTCTGGCGTCCGGCTCATTTCCGCTATACTTCGGGAGCTCGAATGCACCGGACGATCTTTGTTCTTGCGCTCGGATCTGCCGTGGCCTGCGGCGGGAACGCCGCGTCGTCCGACTACGATGATCCGAGGGAGCCGAGTGGCGGGACGGGGGGCCTCGCTTCGGGAGGTGCGGACCCGACCGGTGGCGCTCCGAGCGGCGGCGGTGGGACCGGCGGCGTCGCTCCACTCACGGGAGGTGTGCCAGGAGCGGGCGGTACGATCGTCGAGGAGCCCTGCGAGGTGGTGCCTCCTGTGAAAGGAATGACCCCTTGCGATCCTTTGGACCCGATCGCGACGTGTCCCGAAGGCGGCGCCTGCGCTCCTTATTCACGCTTCCCGAAAGAAGGGGAGTGCGGAGCGACAGTGTACGGGACCTACTGCGCCCGGGCGGGGCAGGCGACCCAGGGCGAAATCTGCGGCAGCGGAAACGGAGAGCTGTGCGCTCCGGGATATCTCTGTGTGGTAGGAGCGACCGGTGGCCCGCGCTGCGCGAAGTTATGTAGCGTGTTCGAGCCCGATGTTTGCCCGCCTGGGCTCATCTGCGGAGAAACCGACGTGCTCAACTACGGGGTTTGTTATTGATGCGTGGTGCTCTGTGGACCCTGGGGCTTTCGCTCTCCTTTTTTGCGTTTTCGTGTGGCTCGCGCTCTGCGCTCTTGAGCGCAGGGCTCCGCTGTGAGACCGACTCGGACTGTTCGACGGACCTCTGTCAGCCTGCCCGCTGTCTCGAGGGACAATGTGTGGCTCAGCCGCCCATCGAGTGTCACTCCGATGACCCGTGTTTTACGGCGCGCTGCGTCCCGGAGACGGGAGGCTGTGCGTATGATTCGGTGAGCGTCGACTTGGATGGCGACGGCTTCTACGCTCCGCTTCCCGACGGCACCTGCGGCAACGATTGTGACGACACGAGCCCGCGCGCCTACCCGGGCGCCACCGAAGTCTGCGACCGCGTCGACAACGACTGCGACGACGTCATCGACAACGGCCTGCCCATCCTGCCGTCACCGGGCGCGCTCATGACGCCCGTACGTGTTGCGTCAGACGAGCGGGTCTTGTCTGGCAGTCGAGGCATCGCTTTTGGACAAGGCGTTTTTGCGCTCGGCTACCGCGCTCGTGACAGGTCCCTTTCCGAGAACCGAAGCTTCATTCAGTGGCTGGACGCGAGCGGCGAGGTCCTTTCTGAGGAAAAGCTGGTTTCGCCCGTCAACGTCGGCTCCTATGGGACACCGCTGGCTTGGTCCGGGCAGCACTTTGGCGCCGCCTGGCAGGACGCCCGCAGCGGCAACTACGAAGTCTATTTCACGCTCTTCGACCCCTCGGGTGAGAAGCGGCTTTCGGATCTTCGACTGACGGACACGCCGTCGTCGTCCTGGGCCCCTGAGGTCATCTACGACCAAGGGCGCTTTGTTGTCCTGTGGCAGGAGATCCTGCCGCCTCCTGATGGACCCCAGATTCGAGCGCAGCTCATCTCCGCAGATGGGACGTTGATCGGAGGGAACCTTGAGCTCACGCCGCAAGACGGAAAGGATTACGGCTTCGTCGCGATCGAGCCGAACCGGACCGGCTACGGAATCGTCTACACAGCGACGGACACCAAGGTCCCCGGCGGCAACATCGAAGTGCAGTTCCGCGCCTTCGCGAAAGACCTCGCGACGCCGACGTCCCCCGTCGTAAATGTGATCGATTCGGGCGGTGATCGACCCAAGATCGCGGCGCTCGGCGAGAACTTCCTCCTCACCTGGGACGTCGAAGATCGATCGGCGATCTGGGGTGCGATCCTCAGTCCGTCGGGTGCTCTACTCGCAGGTCCAGCCCCCGTGACGCCCGGGGGCGTAGCTGCTCGGGACAACAACTTGGTCTCGTTTGGAGATCGAGTCGTGCTCGCTTGGGCGGAGCTGGCCGGAGAAAATTACGACATTTTCGGCACGGTGATCGGTGAGGCCCTCGAGATCGTGGAGCCGAAGCGACTGCTGGTCGGCGGGGCCGCGAACAGCATCGAGCCGCGTCTCGTGCGCGGCGACAATGGCTTCGTCGGGGCACTGTTCGACGACTTCCGCGAAGGCGTCCAGCACTCCCACTTCATGGCGTTCGCCTGCGAAGAGGAAGTCATCAAGTAAGCTCACCTTCCTGAGCCACTCGCCGCCGGCGCAAAGGACCGCCCGAATGCTCACGATCGCATGTCCAGGGGGTCCCGCTCGTTGGTACAGGCGGCGCCGGGAGAGCGCGTTCGACCTGTCAGGGCGGACGCTTGCGGCTGCGTTAGACGTGCAAGAGCGGGAGCTGTTCCTTGCGCTCCTGGGGCTGGAACTTGACGGGGTAATCCCCGCTCCAGCAGGCGTGGCAGAAGGAAGTCTCCGTGAGTGACTGGGCGACGGTGAGGTGTCGCTTGCTGCTCGCCGGGTCGGGGAGCGGGAAGGCAGAGGCTCCGTTTTCTCGGCGCAGATGGCTCTCGCGCGCCGCGAGTACGCTGTGCTTCAGGGAGTCGAGCGTCAAATAGGCGAGAGTGTCGCTTGTGATGTATTGGTTGATCTCTTCCACCGTGTGGGTCGCGGCGATCAGCTCGCTTCGCGTCGGCGTGTCGACGCCGTAATAGCAGGGCCACTCGGTCGGAGGGCTCGCGATGCGCATATGAACCTCTTTGGCGCCCGCGTCCCGGAGCATCTTGACGATTTTCCGGCTCGTGGTGCCGCGCACAATGGAGTCGTCGACAACGACGACGCGTTTCCCGCGCAGGGTCTCGCCGACTGGGGAGAGCTTCAGGCGCACGCCGAAGTGTCGGATGCTCTGCTTCGGCTCGATGAACGTGCGGCCCACGTAGTGGCTTCGAACCAGGCCCATCTCGAAGGGGATGCCTGATTCTTGGGCGTAGCCGATCGTCGCGGGGACCCCCGAGTCGGGGACGGGGATGACGACGTCGGCGTCGACCCCGTGTTCCCGCGCGAGGCTGCGTCCGAGGTTCTTGCGCGCTTCGTACACGCTCACACCGTCGAGGACCGAGTCGGGCCGCGCGAAGTAGACGAACTCAAAGATGCAGGTGCGACGGGCGACCGGGGCGAAGGGGAACAGGCTCGTGGTCCCTTCGGGGCTCACGATCAACATCTCGCCGGGCGCTACGTCGCGGACGAAATCGGCATCGATCAGCTCGAAGCTGGTCGGTTCGCTGGCCAAGACGGGGACCTCGGTGCCGCGTAGCTTACCGAGGCACAAGGGACGGATGCCGAGCGGATCGCGCACCGCGATCAGCGAGTCTTCCGTCAGACAGAGGAGAGAATAGGCGCCTTCGACCTGGCCGAGAGCGTCTGCGATGCGGTCAACGACGCGCTGTTGTTTGCTCTTGGCGATCAGGTGGACGATGACTTCGGTGTCGCTCGAGGTCTGAAAGATCGAGCCCGCATCTTCGAGCCGTTTGCGGAGGGCGTCAGCGTTCGTGAGGTTTCCGTTATGAGCGACCGCGAGTGTTCCTTTGGAGTACTCGATGGCGATCGGCTGCGCGTTGCGAAGCGCTGAGCCGCCGGACGTCGAGTAGCGGACGTGCCCGATGGCGTGGACACCTTTGAGCTCCTCGAGCTGCGACTCGGGGAAGACGTCGATGACGTGCCCCATGTCGCGGAACAGCTTGAGCTGGCGTCCGTCGCTCGAGACAATGCCTGCACTCTCCTGCCCGCGATGCTGCAGAGCGTGCAAACCGAGATAAGCAAGCTTGGCGGCCTCACTGTGGCCGTAAATCCCGAACACGCCGCACATGTCGTTTCCGCGCGAGCCCTATAGCGCAAAGGTCGAGCCTGGCAACGATCGAGCGCAGGTATGACAAAGGTCCGAGGGCCGTGGCCTCTCAGCCACGAGGCACCGAGCCGCCGCGTTGCTCGATCATCATCCGCAGCTCTTCGGCGTCATTGCTTCGGCCAAAAGCCTCTTCGAGGGTAATGAGGCGTCGCGCGTAGAGCGAAAAGAGCGACTGATTCAGCGTCTGCATGCCGTGACCGGCCTGGCCAACCTGCATTTGCGAGTAAATCTGGTGCACTTTGTCTTCGCGGATCAGGTTGCGGATCGCGGCGTTCGGGACAAGGACCTCCATGGCGAGCACGCGGCCCGGTGCGCCCGCTCGCGGCAAGAGCAGCTGGCTGACGATGCCTTCGAGCACGAAAGAGAGCTGAGCGCGGACCTGGGCCTGCTGATGGGGCGGGAAGACGTCGATGATCCGGTTTACGCTCTGGACGGCGCTGTTCGTGTGGAGGGTCGCGAACACCAGGTGTCCCGTCTCGGCAATCGTCAGGGCGGCCTCGATCGTCTCGAGATCGCGCATCTCACCGATCAAGACGACGTCCGGGTCCTGTCGGAGTACGTATTTGAGGGCTGTCTTGAAATTCCCGGTATCGGCGCCGACTTCCCGCTGATTCACCACAGATTTCTTGTGGGGGTGCAGGTACTCGATCGGGTCCTCGACCGTCATGATGTGGACCCGCTGCTCGGAGTTGATCTTGTCGATGATGCTCGCGAGCGTGGTGCTCTTACCGGAACCGGTCGGACCCGTGACGAGGATGAGCCCGCGGGGTTTCTTGGCGAAGCTCGCGACGACCGGGGGCAGACCGAGTTCTTCGAAGCTCAGGATCTTGAAAGGGATGGAGCGGAACGCACCGGAGACGGCGCCGCGCTGCATGAAGATGTTGGCGCGGAAGCGCGACAGGTTTTTCACGCCGAAGGAAAGGTCGAGCTCTTTGTTTTTCTCGAACTCGATCTTCTGTTCTTCGGTGAGCACCGAGTAACAGAGCTGCTTGGTCTCGACCGGAGTGAGAGGATCGAGCTTGAGGGGGACGACCTGTCCGTCGATACGAAGGAGCGGCGGAGAGCCGGTCGTGATGTGCATGTCGCTCGCGCCCTTCTCGATGACCGCGCGCAACAGCTGGTGGAGATTGACCTTCACGCCTGCTTCCATTCGTCCCTTTCGATCCTCTCCGGCTCTTCGTTTGCTCTTGGGGGCTCCTAGTCGGCCATGGTGACGCGCCCGACCTCTTCGGGGGTCGTGACGCCTTCGAGTACCTTCTTGATCCCCGCCATGCGGAGGGTGGCCATGCCGCCCTTGATGGCGCCCATCTTCAGTTCCGCGGTGGATGCACCTTGGAGCACGAGGTCTTTGAGCGCGTCCGTGAAGCGCATGACCTCGTAGAGCGCGATGCGCCCCTTGTAGCCGCTGTTGTTGCAGGTCGAGCAGCCGGTTCCTTTGTACATCGTCTTCGCTTCGCTGATTTGCTCCTCGGTGGCGCCGAGCTCGCGCAGGGCCTCGGCGTCGACTGGGATCTCCTTCTTACAATCGGTGCAGATCTTCCGTGCAAGGCGCTGGGCCAAGACCAAGTTGACGCTCGCCGTGATGAGGAACGGCTCAACGCCCATGTTCAGGAGGCGAGAAATGGTGGCAGGGGCGTCGTTCGTGTGCAGGGTCGAGAGCACGAGGTGGCCGGTGAGCGCCGCTTTGACGGCGATCTCCGCGGTTTCGAAGTCACGAATCTCGCCGACCATGATCGTGTCCGGATCCTGCCGGAGGAAGGAGCGGAGCGCGGCGGCGAAGTTCAAGCCGATCTCGTCGTGCATCTGGCACTGGTTGATGCCGTGCAGATTGTACTCGACGGGGTCTTCGGCGGTGCTGATGTTGACGCCCGGCTGGTTCAGAGCGCTGAGCGCAGAATAAAGGGTCGTCGTCTTTCCGGATCCGGTCGGACCGGTCACGAGCACCATGCCCCAGGGCTGGTTGATGGCCCACTCGAAGTCTTCTTTCGGCTTCGGGTCGAAGCCGAGTTTGGTCATGTCGAGTTGGAGGTTGCTCTTGTCGAGCAAGCGGAGCACGACCTTCTCTCCCCACATGGTCGGCAGGACTGAGACGCGGAAATCCATCTCGCGTCCCTTGCCGAGCTTGAGCTTGATGCGCCCATCTTGAGGCAGGCGGCGCTCGGCGATATCGAGCTGGCTCATGATCTTGATACGGCTGACCAGAGCGTTCTTCAGCCGGAGAGGAGGACTCATCTCCTCTTGGAGCACGCCGTCGATGCGGTAGCGGACGCGGAAGCGCTTCTCGTAGGGCTCGATGTGAATGTCGCTGCAGCGCTTTTTGATAGCGTTCAGGAGCAGCACGTTCACGAGCCGGACGACCGGCGCGTCTTCGCTCGCGCGCTCGAGCTCAAGGGCCGTGACGTTTCCGCCTTCTTCACCCGCGAACTCGAGATCTTCGTCCTCCAGCTGGAAGTCTTCGAGCACCTCCTCGTAGGAGGGGCCGGCGTTATAATATCGCTCGATCGCGTTCGTAATCGCGGACTCGGAAGCGACGACGGGCTCGACGTTGTATCCACTGAGGAACTTGATGTCGTCGATAGCGTGCAGGTTCGTCGGGTCGCTCATCGCGACGATGAGCGACGAGCCGGAACGGGACACGGGCACGATGCCGTGTTTGATGCAGACGTCTTTGTTGACGATCTTGATGACTTCGGCGTCGATCTCGTATTCGTCGAGGTTGACCGCGGGCAATCGGTACTGATTCGAGAGGAAATTCGTGATCTCCTCGTCGTTCACGTAGCCGAGCTTGGCTAACGCATAGCCCAGGTTCTGCCCCGTCTTCTTCTGTTCCTCTTGTGCTTGCCGAAGCTGTTGGAGGCTGATCAGCTTTTCACGAACGAGGAGTTCACCGAGACGGTTCGTTGACATCAGAAAAAATCGCTCCGAAAGGGTCCCTGGGTCACCCCGCGCGCGCGGAACCTGCCCTCAGGGGGACGGCAGGTTAGCAGAACAGGCAAGACCTGGAGAGACCTAGGGAATTCGAACACGCGCCAAGCTTTGGTCCAAGAGGGAATGCGCCGATCGGCGACCGCTCGGTAAGAGGGGCGCCCACCCCGGCCCCCCGCCGCGGTCCAAATCGTCCTTGACGGCCCCGGTTCGGGACGAATAATGGGACCCGGATTGTTGCATCGGAAAATGAGACAATCTGGCTGATCCCTCCGTTTGGCCCTCGAAAGCCCCTATGTCCAAGACCTACAGCGATCTCTTCTCCGACGTGCGGAGCTCCGTGCGTTTCGTCTCTCTTGAGGACGTCAAAGCGCGTCTGGAAGACACCTCTCGCAAAAAGCCGCTTCTCGTCGATGTTCGCGAGAAGGACGAATTCCGCGCTGGGTACATTCCTGGCGCTATCCACCTCCCCCGGGGCTTCCTCGAGATGCAGGCGGAGCAGAAGCTTCCCGATAAGAACGAGGAGATCATCGTTTATTGCGCGGGTGGGACGCGGAGCGCCTTCGCTGCGCGTACCTTGGCCGAGCTCGGGTACCAGAACGTCTCGAGCGCGAACCCCGGGTTTGTTCGCTGGAAGGACCTCCGGTACCCGGTTGAGACTCCCCCGAACCTGACTCCCGCTCAGCTGGATCGTTACTCTCGGCACATCCTGTTGCCCGAGGTCGGTGAGCGGGGCCAAGAGAAGCTCCTGTCGGCGCGCGTTCTGCTCCTTGGCGCCGGTGGCCTTGGCGCACCTGCGGCCCAGTACCTTGCCGCAGCCGGCGTGGGCACCCTGGGTCTCGTGGACGCTGATACGGTGGATGCTTCGAACTTGCAGCGTCAGGTCATCCACTCCACCTCGCGCATTGGGATGCCAAAGGTGGATAGCGCGGAGCAGTACATCAAAGACCTCAATCCCGACGTGAAGGTGGTCAAGTTCAACGAGCGCCTGAACAGCCAGAACGTCGACCGCATTTTCGGAGAGAAGTGGGATGTGGTCATCGATGGCCTCGACAACTTCCCGACACGTTATCTTGTGAACGACGCCTCGGTCTTTCACAAGCTTCCGGTCATCCACGGCTCGATCTTCCGGTTTGACGGCCAGGTCACGACCTTTGCGCCCTTCGCGCCCTATGACGGCCCCTGTTACCGTTGTTTGTATCCGGAGCCGCCGCCCGCGCACCTCGCGCCTTCTTGCGCCGAAGCGGGTGTTCTCGGGATCTTGCCGGGCATCGTGGGAACACTTCAGGCGACGGAGGCCGTCAAGCTCATCCTCGGCAAGGGCGATCTGCTGGTCGGTCGTCTCCTCACCTACGACTCAATGCGCATGACCTTCCGCACGTTGCGTCTGCGCAAGGACAAGACTTGTCCGGTGTGCGGGCCGAACCCGACCATCACGAGCTACATCGACTACGAAGGTTTCTGCACGCGCTAAGGCGCATTCAGGTCTTTCCCTCTCGGCGCATTTCCTCAATCATGCGCGTCATGATGAAGGCGGCGCCGAGCGGGAACAGGTCACGAGAGTTGGCTCGAGCGAGGATTGCGTTCCTCGGGGCACTCTTTCTAGGGACCGCTTGCGGCGGTTCTGCGCCCGCCGCCTCGACGGGGACGAGCGATGGGCCCTCTCCTTGCCCGCCGGGGCAGCGCTTCGACGGGGAGTACTGTATCCCGTCGGGTGAGGTGATTCCGGAGCCCTCCGACAGCGGGAGCGGAGGCGCACCGGCCACGGGAGGCGTCTTGGGCGCGGGAGGGTCGGGCGAAGAAAACCCCGCGGCGGGGGGCAGTCCGGCTCTTGAGCCGAGTCCCAGCGGAGGCGCAGCGGGCGGAGGCGCACCGGCCGTGAAAGAGCCGCGGCAGCTGGCGGCTCCCGTCGATATCACGATGGCGGCGGCGGCAGGACCCATGGTCCAGTACGCGGCGAGTACTCATCTTCCAGCAGGCGCGCGGCCGTTCGGAGTACCTTTCGCCGGCCAGTTCCAAGAGGGGCAGATGCTCTTGCAGAGGCTGCAGCTGACGCCAGGGGCCTGTTATACGGTGGTGGCCTTCGGCCCGCCGCCGATCGAGGACCTGCGCTTAGGCTTCTATGCTGTCGACGCGACGCAGCCCCACGCGGTCGCCGAAGAGCCGCTGCTTGAAGAGACCGACCGAGGCAACCAGGCGGTGCTCGGACGCAAGGAACAATGTTTCAAGCCGACAGAGGATCAGCGAGACGTTTGGCTCGTGATCATCGCCGAGGCGGGGCGGGGCGTCGCTGCCGCGCAGATCTTCCAGAAGGACAGATAGGGCGCTGACTCGCCCGGGCCACTCAGAAGGTTCCGTCGGGGCGATAGCTCGGCCAGATCGGGCGCAGACCCATGCTCTCGCGCCTCGCGATCTCCCAGCGGGGGATGATGATGGAGGCGACGATGCCCGAGGCGGCGTAACCGAGGCCCGCGATCACGTCGATCAGATAGTGCCAGCGGAGGTACATGGTCGCGAGCGCGATGTTCACAGCGAAGAACGTGACCACCGGCCAAACGTACTTGTACGGAGCCTGGTTCCGGTGGCGATAGGAGAAGTAGGCGAGGAACGTCGGCACCGCCGTGTGAATCGACGGGAAAATGTCCTTCTGAGCGCCTGCGCTCGCCACGACGTGGTTCTGCAGGTCGTGCCAGAAGCCTGCGGGAAGGGGCACTGTGAACTCGCTGGCGAGGGCGTGGTACGGGCCGTAGCCGGGGACGATCGTGTAGGTCAGGTGCCCGAAGGCGAAGATACAGATCAGCCCGAAGCAGAACTCAGCCATCAGCGCGCGCGAGCGCACCACGAACAGCATCGGGAAGATGAAGAGCGCGGCGAGCAAGAAGTAGGCGAGGTACGCGAAAGAGAACCACTCGGTGAGCGCCGGAGTCACCCACTTTTGGGCCCAAAGAGCCGGCTCGACGCCGAACAATCGGAGGTCGAGCTCGTAGAGCTGGTGGTCCAGAGAGCGTGAACTCATCTGCGGGAGCGTGGTCCGGAACTGGAAATAACTCGCCTCGAGCGTACAGAGGGGAGTGAGTCGATAGAGAACGGACTCAATGACCGTGCCGTAGCGGAAGTTGTCCGCGAGCCACGCGCTCCTCACCAGGAACGTGACGGTGCTGAAGGCGATGAGCAGGCCCATCGTCTGGACTAAGGCGGGGCCTTGTCCTGCATTTCGTTCTCCGGTGAGAACCAGCAATACGAGCGCAGAGCAGTAGCCGAGCAGGAGCCAGTCTTGGATCGGGAGCTCACGAACCGCTGCAAAGAAACGAGATTCGCGCCACACCTCGACGGAGGTGCTCCGGAAGTAGCGCGCGCTGTCGGTCGATCCGTCCATGGCGAGGTTCGGGGAAGGCTCGAAACGGTAGCCGTGGCATCGGCAAAACGCCACCTACATGTCCTGAAAATTTTTCCGGTTCTTCAGGAACGAGGCGACGATGCGATAAGTCAGACCCCAAACAATCCGCCCACCCAAGTTGAGCCCGGGTCCGCGGCCATTGTCCAGCAGGACTGGAGTGACCTCGAGTGCGTAAAGTGGTGCCCACAGGACCTCGGCTACCTCGTGGTTTGGAGTCGTGACCGGTCGTTCCGGGAGGCGAAATACGTGAGCGATCACCGGGAACGTTCTCTTGAGGCCTCGCCCTCGGGCCTCGAGAGGCGACAGTGAAGCTCGGTACGTCGAGCGGTCGAGGGCGACGCCGACTTCCTCGAGGGTTTCACGGATCGCGGTGCTCACACTGTCGACATCGCTCGGGTCCAGTCGCCCGCCGGGCAAGGCCATGTGTCCTGACCACGGATCCAGGGGGCTCTCCGAGCGCCGGATCAGGAGCAGGTCCAGAGGGGACCCCGCCAAAATGAGGGCGACGGCGGCGGGCCAGGCTTCGGCGCGTTCGCCATCCGGTCGAGTCTGCATCGAACCCTTACCATCATAACAGGTCCCCGGGCGGCGTCGACGCGGCTCGTCCGTCCTGGCTGGACCGCGCCCGCGCATCTGTCCTAGCCTCTCACCCCCATGTCGCTCTTTGGTTTTCGCGCTTCTGCTCTCGCCCTTGGCCTGGCTGCTGCATTGACGGGCAGCACTGCCCTCGCGTCTCCCGTCCTCATCGCCGGCGATGGGAGCGAGAAGGTGCATTCGACGATGGTCTCCATCTTGCGCAAAGGCGGCACCAGTGTGGTCAGCGTCATGAGCGACTACCAGGGCAACCTCACGCCCTTCTCGCTCATCATTCCAGTGCCGGCCGACGTCAGACCGGAGCAAGTCATCGGTCTCAAGCGTGAGTTCATCGATCGCCTCGACAACCTCTCCGCACCCAAGTTCGCTGAGTTCTGGGAGAAGGACCCCTGTGAGCCGGGGGAGGCAGAGCAGGAGTGGGAGCGTGACCTGACGGCCAAAGCTTCGACGGGCTTCCTCGGCACCTTCGACACGGGCGGATCCCAGAAGGTCGCCAAAGAGATGCTCATGGACATGAAGGCTCAGGAGAAGACGGGAGAGTATGTCTTCTCCGTGCTTTCGGCGGCGGAGCTCCGCGCGCACCTGAAGAAGCGGGACCTGGTCCTGCCGTCGGGAGGCGACGCCAGCATCGACGAGTATGAAAGGGGCGGCTACCGATTCCTCGTCGCGGACGTCGAGACTGGGCGCGTCGAACTGGTCGGCGGTTCCCGCGCGCAGCTCAGCCCGATCCGTTTTGTCACCGACTCGGAATACTCGACGATCCCCGCGCGCTTCGGGCTCCCCTCAGCGGCGCCCGCTCAGGAATTGCTCATCTTCACGCTGACGCCGGAGCAGCGGATGCAGGTGAAGAACTACCCGACCATGGCGGCGCCGACGAACCTTTCCGTCGACTTCGAGGTCAAAGAGCGCATGGGTGAGTTCTATGGGGCGCTCCACGACCGCTTCCTCGAGAAGAACCCCGGAACCTTCCTGCTCGAGTATGCGTTTCCGAGCTGGGACTGTGGAAAGCCCTGTCCGAACGAGCCCCTCTTGCCCCATGAGCTCTTGAGCCTGGGTGGGGACGCCGTGGACGCCAAGTTGCCGGAATCGGAGCGCCGTCCTGCACCGCCCGCCGAGACCGAAGAAGAGCAGGCGAAGCTGAAGGCCATGCTCGAGGGCAAGACGGCGAAGGAGAAAAAGGAGATCGAGAAGCAATGGAAGGCAGATCGCGAGGAGCTCGCGGCTCGTAAGGCATTGCTCGCTCGCCACAGGTACATCATCTCGCGGCTCCACTATCGTTACGGCAGCGCGGCGCTTCCGAAGGACCCGACGCTCGGACCGGGTGGGACCGTGGAGGGTGGCGTGAAGCTTCCTGAGGGACAGCTCGGCGCGGCGGACCCGTCGGTGACGCCGGCTTCTGCCAACGCGTTCCAGACTCGGTATAACCACGTGCACCCGGACATCTCGGTGATCAACTGTGAGCAACCGGTGAGGTACCGCTGGGGCAAGCCGCCGCGCACCTATCGCGGCCTGAACAAGATTTGGGTGGCAGAAGATCTGAGCCGAAAGAAGCGCGACAAGATCAAGGTCGACGAGGTCGTCCAGACTCCGGTCCCTGATCTTGGCATCCCCGGGAAAGGCAAAGCCGGCAACGCCTCAGGTCCCATCGAGGCTCAGACAGAGCACGCCGCCACGACAAAAGAGGGAACGTGCGGCTGTCACGCGGTGGGCATCAAGCCCGAGCGAGGTGGCGCGCTCGCCCTGTTCGGTTTGCTCTTTGCGGCGCTCGGTCGCGTGGCTCTTCGTCGCGCGCGTTCGTAAGGGCACTTTCGGCGCCCCCTCCTCGCTCACTTGAGCGGGGAGGTGACGCCTCGCGCCCCGTGGCGAGCGAAGTGCAGACGGAGCACGTCGCGGGCTGCCGTCGGCGCCTTTTGGTGCCAAAGATCACTGATTTGGAGCAGGACGCTCACGACCACTGTCGGTTTCTCGCTGGGCGCGAAGCCGACAAACCAGTTGGACGTGGGGCCATTTTTGGCGGGTTTGAGGGTGCCGGTTTTGCCCGCGACCTGGAGATAGCCGAGGTAGTTGCGACCGCTCTCATCACGGAAGGCGTCACGGGCCGTTCCGCTATGGACTGTGATCTCCATACTCTTTCGGAGGCGGCGCGCGGTGGTCTCGGAGATGACGCGCGGTCGCTCCGAGCTTTGGGTGTGCGCTTCGAAGTGCATGGCGGGCGGTGTTCCCAGAGCCGCGACCGTGAGGGCCAGACGGGCCGCGCCGAACACCGACAGCTTGGAGTTCTCGAAGCCTGCGGCGGTTCGTGCGAACTCGAGGTCGTTGAAAGGCACGCTCAAGGAGCCGACTTGCCCTTCTACATCGAGGGGAAGACGTTGATTGAAGCCGAAGGTCTCAGCGACAGCGAGCAGATCGTCCCGCATGAGTCGCTCGGTGGAGAGCTGCGCGTAGGCGGCGTTCCGACTGACACCGAGGGCGTGGAAAAACGGCGCGCAGACGACGCCCGGCCCGGAGGCGGGTGAGAGGTGCTCTTCGCCGATGTCCCGGAGACCACCCTTGGTGCAGACTCGATCTTGGGGACGCACGCCGCCGCGCTCGTAGAGAGCGGCGGTGGTCACGAGCTTGAAGACGCTGGCGGCCGGCGCCCGGGGTTCGAAGAGCAGTTCACCGGGACGTGAGGTCCCGATCTCGGCGGCAGCGAGCACCTGTCCCGTGGAGACCTCGATCACCACGGCGGCTCCGGCGATGGGACGGGCGCGGGCGAGGATCGTCTGCAGGCCCGCCTGCAGTTCCGGATCGAGACCGAGCTGGCGGGTCTGACCGCGCTTGTCGCGGGCGGTAGCCTTCCCTTCGCTCACCGAGATCGTCGAATAGACCAGAGGCGCAGGAGCGTCGGCGGCAAATGCAACGGAGCCCAATAGGCCGAGAAGGAGTCCGCCGAAGGCGAACCCACGCCATCGTCGCGCCTGCCGCATGGGACTTGAGTAAGGGAGTCCTGAGGCAGGGGCCAAGTTTTCTTGAATGTGAGTTTTTGTGCTACTTCATCCTGAATTAGGATACTATGTAGGTGTAGGTATGGAACGACGGACTGGCCTGCGCGGCACCACAGATTTCCCTGTCAGGGCGTACGACGGTTTCAGCTGCAAAGAGCTCCGAGCCGTGGCCCTTTCTTCCTCGGGTATCTTGCTCCGCCACGCCGTGGCTCCCCGGGGGCCTCGGCCGCTCTACTGCAACCTTGAGCTCTCGCTCCCGGAACGGCTGCGGGGAGTGAAGGTCCTCGCGCGCTCGGTGCGTGTCGACGGATGTCTCGAGGCGTTCCGCTTTCTGGAAGCGCCGGACTCGGACCGTCTCACCTTGGCCGAGCACCTTGATGTCCTTTACCGGAGGGCCGCCCTAGGCCCGGACGAAGATCGCTGTCGGGCTCTCTACGAAGCCCAGTTCGAGGAGATATCAGCATGAAGAAGGAGCGAGTGCTGCGAGCGAGCGCACCGGTGAAGCGCGTCTTGGGGGCGGCTCCGCTGCCTCGCTCTCCCCGGGGCTATCACGTCCTGGTCATCACGCGTTGTGTCCTCGCGCTCTTGCTCGCCTCGGGCTGCGTATCGAAGCCAGACTACGAACAGGTGAGTTCAGCGGTCGAGGTCGAGCGCGAGGCGCACAAGCGGACCTATGAGGAGCTCGTAAGACAGCAGGCGCGGCTCAGAGCTCTTGAAGGCGGGGCTGGGGAAGCTGCGCCAGCGGTTGAGGTCGCCAAGTGCGTTCCGAGCCAGTCCCCTCACGAGAGCGTGCTCGCGGCTCAAAAAGCGGAGCTTGCGGCGGAGCGGGAGAAGGTCGCCCTTCTCGAGCGCGAGAAGCGGGCCCTCAATAAGAGTCTCGCCGAAAAGGAGGCTCTCGTTCGGACCCTGCGGGAGCGGGAAGCGACTCGTTCCGCTGAGCTCGCGCAGAAGGAAGAACGACTGCAGAGCGCCTTCCAGGAAAAGCATGCCCAGGAGCCCCAAGAGGAGAGCTCCTTCCGCGTCGACCCGACAGCGCCGCCGCCCTTGCCCGCTCAAACACGGGACACAGACGGCGAGGAGCTCTAAGAGCTCTTTTCCCCTCAGGCAAGGAGCCCTCGGGATGGAAAGCGCGCCCGTCAGCGCTCGAAGGTGACCTTCGCCGGCCAGCTACCGGGGGAGGGGAACTTGAGCGAACGCACGGCGTTCAAAAGACACAGAGCGGCGGCTTCTCCGTTCGGATCCGAGTGGGCCACGCCCGCTGATAGGACCGAGCCGTTCGTGTTCACGTAAGCGGTAATGACGAAGGGGCCGTCTCCACCGCAGGCGCGAAGCTCCTCGGAGCCCTGAGCCAAAGCCGAACGTACGTGGCTGGCGGACCACTCCACGGGCGCGCGCACGTCCGAGGGGGGATCGAAGGCGATGCTGTTGCGCGCGGGACCGATGCGTCCGCCCACAGGCTTGGGCCATTTTTGGCTCGCGAGTTCACGGAGCATGCACATTTCGGTCTCGTAGTCGCCGAGATTCGAGCTCTCGATGAAGGCCGACTCGGCGCGTCCCGACAAGTTCACGTTCACGAGGAAGCGCACTTCGCCTCCGAGGAACTCGACGCGACTATAGCCCTTCATGAGACAGTCGGAGAGCGCCGGCTGCACGTTCTTGAACACGCGCGCGACCTTCTCTTCGTTCAGACCACCGAACTCGGCCATCATTTCGGGACCACCGGAGCTCTCCTCTTCCTCGTCGAGCTCGTAGCGCGGCTCTTCGGCAGGAGGCGCATTCTTTGAGCAGGCAAGGACTAGGGGGAGGAGGGAGACGAGGCCCAGGAGGCGCTGAGAGAGCATGATGGGCTCTATGCTTAGCGAAAGCTGGATCGGCAGGGAAGGCTTATGCTTCGAGGAGGAAGCAGTGCGACAGTTCCGCAAGCCCCGCCAGGAGTTTCGGCTTCTTGCCGATCCCCAGCCCGAGACGGGCTGCCCCGAGCAGGTGGAGGTCGAAGCCACTGTCACCCGTCGCAAGCACCAAGGGATCGTCACCGACCCGACGCCGGAGCGCCGTCACTTTTCCCTCACCGTAGGGGAGCTCCCCGTCCAGGGCAGGCTCAATGATTCCGTCCTGGACCTGAGCACGCCCGCCGATCACGTCTTCGGGGGCGAAGCCGAGCTCAGAAGCGGCGCTCGCTACGACCCACTCGGGAGAGGCCGAGACGATGACGACCCGTGCCCCTTGCTTCCGTGCGGTCTCGACCAGCGCAAAGACTGCGTCCCGTCGCACCGCCTGTCGCGGCGACAAGGCGAGCGCCGTTTCCGCAAGCTCCCAGGCATCTGTCTCCCGGAGCCCCGCGTAGGCCCAAACTTGGACCTCGGCCATCGTTTTGTCTCCGATGGTCCGCTGCTCATAGAGCTCGAGGAGCTTCTGGGCTCGTCGGACCGAACCGGAGGGGAGAGTCGCGCCGGGATCGAGCGCGCGGAGGACTTCCCCGAGCGCGTCGGAGGCGTTTTCGTGGAGGAGCGCTTCGCTGAGCGCATACTCGAACACGAGGGAACCGACGTCGTCGGACCAGAGTGTCCCGTCGGCGTCGAAGGCCACAACAGCTCGTTCTTCTTCTTGGAGGGCGCGGGAGAGTTCCCCGAGCGCCCCGGCGAGGTGCATGGTTCTGACGTTCATCGGGCGCGGGCGCTGAAGATCTGGACGATCGTATCGACGACGTCGCGATCCTCGAGCGTGGAAAGATCCCCCCGGACCTCTTCGAAGGCGGCGATGTTCTTGAGCAAGCGCCGCATGATTTTGCCGCTGCGCGTCTTGGGCAAGCTGGGCACGATGCAGACCTCGTCGGGTCGCGCGAACCGACCGATCTCGGTGGCGATATGGTCCGCGAGCTCCGCCTCGAGCTTGGGCGAGCCGCGGCGGAAGGGCTTGAGCGAAACGAACACCACGAGGGCCTGCCCTTTGATGTCGTGGGGGCGACCGACCGCCGCCGCTTCGGCCACGGCCCCGTGTCCGACGAGGCAACTCTCAATCTCAGCGGTCCCGACTCGATGTCCTGAAAGCTTCAGCACGTCGTCGGTCCGTCCGAGCACTCGAATGTACCCGTCTTCGTCGACCTTGGCGCCGTCGCCCGAGAAGTAGTGTCCTTGGACCGTCGAGAAATACTGCTGAACGACGCGCTCAGGGTCGCCATAGATCCCACGCAGCATCGAGGGCCACGGCTCATCAATGGTCAATAGCCCGCCCGAATCTGGATCCGCTGCCTCATCCGAGGGAGGGAGAACACTCGCCTTGACGCCAAAAAAAGGAACGCCCGCTGTGCCCGGCTTCGTCGCGTGCACACCTGGCAGAGTGGTGATCATGATGCCGCCTGTCTCCGTCTGCCACCAGGTGTCGACGATCGGACAGCGCTCGCGCCCGATCTTCCTGTGGTACCAGAGCCAGGCCTCGGGGTTGATGGGCTCGCCGACGCTCCCGAGGAGCCGGAGGCTCGACAGGTCGTGGCCGTCGACGAACTCGTCTCCGGCGCGCATAAACGCGCGGATCGCGGTCGGGGCGGTGTAGAGGATCGTGACCTTGTGTTTGTCGACGATCTGCCAAAACCGGCCCCAATCGGGCTGATTCGGAGCTCCTTCGTAGAGCACGACCGTCGCACCGTTCGAGAGCGGGCCATAGGTGACGTAGGTGTGCCCGGTGATCCAACCGACGTCCGCGGTGCAGAAGTAGATATCGTCGTCGCGAATGTCGAAGATATATTTGGTAGTGACGTGCGCGTAGGCCAAATAGCCGTAGCTTGTGTGCAGGATGCCCTTCGGCTTTCCGGTGGAGCCTGAGGTGTAGAGGATGAACAAGGGGTGTTCGGCCTCGACGATCTCCGCGTAGCCTTGGTCCGGGTGCGCCTGAGCCAAGAGCTCAGCCCACTCGTAATCTCGCCCTGGACGCATCTCGAGCGGACACAGCTCCTGTCCCAGGCGACGAAACACGATCACGGTTTCGACTGAGGGCGCCTCGTCGACGGCGATGTCGACGGCGGCCTTGAGAGGCAGGATGTTTCCTCTCCGGTAGGCGCCGTCCTGAGTCAGTACGGCCTTGGCCCCCGAGTCGTTCAGGCGGTCCGCCAGCGCTTCCGCCGCAAAACCGCCGAAGACGACGGTGTGGGGTGCGCCGATGCGGGCGCAGGCGAGCATGGCGATCACCGCTTCAGGCACCATGCCCATGTAGATCGCGACGCGGTCTCCTTTTTCGATACCTCGGGCGCGGAGCGCCGCCGCGAGCGCTACCACCTGTCGATGCAGTTCGCGGTAGGTGAGCGAGCGAGTTTCACCTGGCTCTCCTTCGAAGCGCAGAGCGACTTTGTCCGCGGTCGGTCCCTCGAGGAAGCGATCGAGACAACTCTCGCTCACGTTCAGCTCTCCGCCTACGAACCACTCGATCTTGGGCAGCTTCCACTCGCGCAGCTTCGTCCAATGTCGACGAACCAAGAGGTCCTCGGTCTCTCGTCGCCAGAAGGTATCGGGGTCCTCGAGGCTTTCCCGATACAGGTGCTGGAAGTGTTCGAGGTCCCGGACGCGCGCACGAGCCCGGAAGGCTTCGGGCGGAGGGAACTTCTGGTTCCCATGGTCCTCATGCTCGGGGTGTCCCCCTGTGTCCCGCTCTTGATTCCTCATACCGAGCCTTTAAGGATAGGCTGGAATCGGCCGGGGGACGAATTGTCGCGCTCGCGCGCCGGCGACGGGGGGCAAGCATGAAAAAAGCCGAGAGATTTCGATGGATATCGAAGTCTCTCGGCTCATGGGCCGAAGAAGGCCGGGGACGTCTCAGCCGAGCTTGGCGAGGGCGGACTGAATCCGGCTCGTCGTGCGCGAGGCGGTCTTCTGGTGGAAGACACCCTTGCTTGCGGCGCGGGCCAGAGCGACCGACGCGAGACGAACGGGCTCAGAAGCCGCGGCCTTGTCGCCAGAGGCGAGCGCGGCGCGGGCCTTACGGAGAGCGTTACGCACCGTGGTGCGGATGGCGCGGTTGCGAGCGGTGGCGACTTCGCGCTGACGATTGCGCTTTTCTGCTGAGACGTGGTTAGCCATGATGCTTCTTTCGGTTACTTGCGCGTGGACTCGGTCGTCTTACGAGCGTCGGGAGCGGACTCATCGTAGCCCGGGGGATGGACCGGGAAGGCGGGCGTACCGTTGCGCGCACGCAACTTGGCGCTCGCGCGGCCCATCGACTGATGACGCATCTCGCGCCGGGTTTGTGAGTGTCGCGTGTTCGAGACCATGACGAATCCTAAAAATCTGCCCTGCAGGAATCCCTGAGGGGCCGCGGAGTATGGAAGTGCGAGGGGGTGCTGTCAACCGAACAAGGGGCGGAAATTGCTCCATTCTTTGCAGTTTCCGACCTGGCGGCCGAGGAAAAAGGCGGACGTTGTCCGATCACCCGCCGATTTTTCGCTTGAGGAGGTCGCCGAGTGTCCCGAAAGAGGCTTCGGCCTTGAGTTTGTCGCGATATTCCTTGTGGGCGCGGCGCTCCTCATCCTGGGCGAGCTTGGAGACGCTGAGCTTGGGCTCGCGGCTCTTGGGGTCGATGTCGACCACCAGGACCGTGAGCTTTTGACCCACGGTGAAATGGGAGCGGAGCTCTGTGCCGCGGGGAGTCCCCGTCTGGCCTGCCGGAATGAAGCCACGGGCGTGACGGCCGGTCGCTCCGAGGATGCGAACTTGGAGACCGGCGGGCTCGATCTTGGCGACCTCGACGTCGATCTTGTTGTTCTTGGCGACCTTTTGCTTGGGCTCTGCTAGCTGCTCTTCGTTGGGCGCGGGGTGCAAGCCAATCCGACGCTGTCGCTCGTCGAAATGGTGGACGAGGACGTCGATGCTGTCGCCTGCCTTGAGCACATTGCGCGCATCGTCGACGCGGACGACTCCGAGATCGGAGACGTGGATCAAGCCCTCGACTCCGTCGGCGATCTTCACGAAAGCGCCGAACTCTTCGACTCGGGTGACCTCACCTTTGATGATCTGGCCGATCTGGACGTTCTCGAAGACCTTCGCGAAGGGATCTTCGAGCAGAGCCTTGCGGCTGAGCCAGACTTTGCCCTTTTCGTCGACCTTGAGAACCTTGACCCGGATCTTCTGGCCGGGTTTGACGATATCGGCGATCTTCTCGCGGGGGTTGTGGCTGACCTCGGAGGCATGAACGAGCCCTTCGAGGTACTCCGCTTCGGGCAGCGCAACGAACACGCCCCAGTCGACGACCGTCCGCACGATGCCCGCCATTTCAGCGCCTTCGACGAGGGCCTCACGAGCCGCTTTGCGGCGCTCGTGGGCCTCCTTCTCGATCATCGGGCGCCGGGTGACCACGACGTCGCGCCCTTGCTTTTCGTAGCTCGTGACCTTGAAGTCGAGACGCTGACCGACGAGCTGAGCGAGGTTTGCGGCGCGGGGATGCAAGTCGACGCCCGAGGCAGGAGCGAAGGCGCGCACGCCGCCGATCAGGACCTCGACGCCACCCTTGATCACGCCGGTGACGAGACCGGAGACCAAGCTGCCGTCTCTGTGCGCCTGCTCGATCTTCGGCTTCTCCTCTTCTTCGCGGAGCGGCTTGCGCGTGAGCACAACGAGGCCACCTCGGCCACCGTCATTGAGCACTCGACCCACAAATCGCTCACCGACCTCGGGAAGCAGGTCGTCCGGCTCCATCTCGGAGCGATCGAAGATCGCGAGAGCCTTTCCAGAGAGATCGACCATGATCGCAGCGTCGACCACCGCGGTGACCTTCCCGAACACTTCTTCACCCACGTGGAACGGGGCCCGATCGGTCGCGCGCTGCGCGGCTTCTGGATTGGCCGCCTTCTTCTTGCGCTTCCTCTTGCGCTTCTTCTTCTCGCCGGGAGCGCCGGTCGACCCGTCAGCCGAAGTTTCCTCGGAGCTCTCGTCGGCTTCGCCGTCTTCAGCATCTTGCTCGCTGTCGTCGGCTTCGCTCTCGCCGTCGTCGCCGTGGTCGTCCTCCGCCGGCTCCGCATCGCCCTCTCGGGCAGCGCTTTGCTGCGCTTCTTCGGCAAGAGTGGTCTCTGTCGAAGAGGTGTCGACGTTGTCCGAGGTGGCGGGGGTGCTCGCGGCTTCGCCGGGCGTGCTCTCGGTGGATTCGGGGGTCTCTTGGGCCATGGCGAACTTCAGCGCGTGTCGGAGGAAGGCTCCTCTTGGGGCCCTCCTCATACACCAAAGGTGCGAGCGTCCCAAATGACCCGGACGAGAGGAGGGGCTCGAGGAAGGGGCTAGAAGGTGCGGATTTTCAGCTCCGGCTGATGGGGAGGTGGCGGTTGGTCCCGCCGCTGCGGTCGATCACGAGCTCCCCTTGGTCCTCGCCGGTCTTGGCGAGCTCCAGGACGACCCGATCGGCGAGCTCCAGGAAGGCCTTTGCGATGGGGGAAGCGGGCGCCGCCTGGACCACGGGCACACCCTGGTCACCCCAGGTGCGGACACTGGGGTCGATGGGGAGCTGGGCGAGGAGCGGCACCCCAGCGAAGTCCGCGACCGATTGACCGCCGCCCTTGCCGTAGATCGAGTGCTCTTTGCCGCAGCCGTCGCAGACGAAGACGCTCGCGTTCTCGACGATGCCGGTGATCGGGATCCCGACCTTCTTGTTCATCGATACGGACTTGTAGACGTCCGCGAGCGCGACCTCCTGGGGCGTGGTCACGATGATGGAGCCATTGACCGCGAGCTTCTGGGAGATGGTGAGCGCGACGTCGCCGGTCCCCGGAGGCAGATCGAGGAGGAGATAGTCGAGCTCGCCCCACGCGACGTCGCCGAGGAACTGCATGAGCGCGCCGTGGAGCATCGGGCCGCGCCAAATGACCGCTGCGCGCGGATCTTCGAGGAGGAAACCGAGGCTCATCAGCTTCACGCCAAAGCGCTCGAGCGGGACGAGCTTACCTTCTTCGGCGCGCGGCTTTCCGGTCACTCCGAGCATCGTCGGGATGCTCGGACCGTACATATCGGCGTCGAGGAGTCCGACCCGATAGCCGCGACGAGCCAAACCCAAGGTCAGGTTGGTCGCTACGGTGCTTTTTCCCACCCCTCCCTTACCGCTCATCACGAGCACCAGGTTTTTGACTCCGGGAATGGGGTCGTCGGACCGGATCGAACGGGTGCTGGGTTGGATGGGGGCGGGCTCGTTCATAGAGCTCCCCGTACGAGCCGCGTGCCTACCTGTCAAACCAGGGGCTGAGGCCGTCTGCTGTCATTTTTTCCCGAAGGATTCTTTCGTCGGCAGGGCCGGGATCGGGTCGCGCGGGTCGGGCTGATAGGCGAGACCTCCCCTCGGGCCCCGGATTTGGGGGAGGGGCGGCGCCTTGGGGATACGGGGGCGGCGCAGATCGATCGCAGGGGGATTCTTGGAATCGCGAAAGATACCCATGACAGACGAACAGTACGGTTTTTCTTCGGGGTCCTTTAGCCGCGGGCGCGTTTGCCCTTCGGGATTGCGGTCTTGGCGCCATTTTTCGCGTTTTGCGCCGGGGAGCTCTTGGCCTTGCCCGCCTTTCGGGCGGGCGCGGGGTACCTGCGAACGAGCCAGCGCTCGAGGGCGAGGAGTCCGAGGGCTTCTCCGCCGACGGGCCGTCCCGGGCTTCCTTCCAAGTTGTAGCCCATGGTGTCGATGTGGACCCAGTCGCGGGCAGGTTTCGCGAACTCTTGGAGGAAGAGCGCCGCGGTGATGGCCCCGGCGTAGCTGTCGCCGATGTTCGAGAGGTCGGCCACTTTGCTCTCGAGCTTCTTGCGGTAGGGCTCATGGAGCGGAAGCCGCCAAAGATAGTCTTGGGTCTCGCGGGCAGCCGCCTCGAGCGCGAGCCAGGATTCGTCTCGGTTCGCGAAGATGGCGGGCATCTGCGTGCCGAGGGCGACACGTGCGGCGCCCGTCAGGGTGGCTGCATCGATGAGCAGGTCGGGATCTTCTTCGGCGGCGTCGGAGAGAGGATCGGCCAGGATCAGGCGGCCTTCTGCGTCGGTGTCCCCGACCTCCACAGTGAGCCCCTTCTTCGAACGAAGCACATCGAGCGGGTGGAAGGCGTTGCCGCTCACGCTGTTCTCAACGGCAGGAATCAAGACGCGCAGAGAAACCGGGAGCTCAAGCGCCATGATCAAATGACTCAGGCCGAGGACGAGCGCCGCTCCTCCCATGTCCTTCTTCATGAGCTTCATGTACTGGGCTGGCTTCAAATCGAGCCCGCCAGTATCGAAGCAAACTCCCTTGCCGACCAAGGTTAGGCGCGGGTGCGACGCCTTTCCCCAACGCAGGTCGATCAAACGAGGCTCGACGCTCGAAGCCTGTCCGACCGCGTGAATCATCTCATACCTCTTTCCGAGGAGCGCTGCGCCGCGCAAGACGCTGATCTTCGCTCCGTGCTTCTTCGCGACCTCACGCGCCGCGTCCTCGAGGTGACTCGGATCCATGTCGCGCGCGGGTGTGTTGATCAAATCGCGTACGAGATAAAACGCTTCGAGGCGTCGCTCGACCAAGGCGCGATCGATGCCCGTCGGCCAGACCAGCCGTGCGCGTTCTTTGGGAGTCTTTTTGTAGCGATCGAAGCAGTAGGCCCCGAGCCCGAATCCGAGGCAAACGGACTCCTTTTCGGCAGAGGAGAGGTCACCCGTGAGGTGATAGTTGCCCTTCGGCAGTCGATCGGCGAGCTCTCCGAAGGCGAAGGAATTGTCAAAAGACTTCGCGAGATAGATCGCTCGTTCGATGCCCTTTTTGCCCGGCAAGATCCAGAGCGCTCCCGCCTTGCGCGAGGCACCCTGAGCGGTGAGCCAGGCGCGCTCCTCGGCCGACAGCGTGCCAAAGAATTGCTCGCCGTCTTCGGCGCGCAGGATCGTGAGCGGGCGACTTTCGGGAGCGGCTGGGCTGAGTCCGCTGATGCTTCGAAGATAAGGCATTCTCATCACGATAGCGTGAGCGCGGGCGGGCGAAAAGCGCGGGGGGCGAGGTGGTCTTTGGGGTGGTCAGCCGCCGCGAGGCGGCTTCCGTTTCGGAGATTGTGCGGAAGGGCTCCCATCGCGTGGGGCGACCTCGATTCGATAGTTGCCGCTCACCCGATAAAGTGTCTCGCGAACGCGGCGGTCGATGGCGCGAGGACCGCGCTCCAAGTATCCGAGAGGGTCGAGACGGATGACGTGGGGGGAGGTGGTGCGTTGCATCAGGATCGTCCCCAAGGGCAACGTGAGCTCCGTCATGCGCCGCCAAATGGTCCCCGGCGGAGGTCCTTCGTCCTCCGCGTCCTCCTCGGGCGGGATGACCGCGGGGTGCTCGTGAGCTTTGACCCAGCCGTCGGCGAGCTTTACGAACCAAACCCTCAGCTCTTCGCCGCGGGGCACGACGTTCGCTTCGTCGATGACGAGGACCCGGCACAGGGGCCCTGTTTGTGCGGGTTCTCGGCCCTGTTTTTCGTCTTCTCGCGAGCCGGCCATGGCGGGGTCCGCCCACGATCCCCCCGCGGCCTCCCGAGCTCAAGCTCGCTCGAATGCCGATTCCGAGGCCTCTCGGTTTTTCGGCTTGCCTACCCGGGGCGCGCGTGGCTTGCTCGCCCGCCGCCCGCTCTCTGACGGCATTCTGAGCGGCGAGCCGAAAAAACAGCCATGAGATACGGATTCTTCGACGATAGTGACCGCGCCTACGTGATTGAGCGCCCCGATACCCCGATGTCCTGGGTGAACTACCTGGGGACGGGGGACTACTGCTCTATCGTCTCGAACAACGCCTCTGGCTACGCATTCCATAGGTCACCGAAGAGTGGCCGCATGCTCCGCTTTCGGTTCAACAGTGTCCCCACGGACCGACCCGGACGCTACTTCTATCTGCGCGATCGCGCTGACGGCGACGTTTGGAGCGTGTCTTGGCAGCCGGTGGCCAAGCCCTTCAAGCTTCCGAGCGGCGAGGTCGTCCGCAAAGAAGGGACGCCAGAGGATGCGCCGGCTGCGGCCTATGAGGTGCGGCACCGTCCGGGCAACACCGAGTTCCGCGCCGAGTATCGGGACATCGTTGCGACCATGCGCGCGTTTGTGCCCGAAGGGGAAGACGCCGAGGTTTGGTCGCTTGTCGTCGAAAACCGCGGAGAGACCGCGCGGGACCTCGATCTGTTCGGCTACGTCGAGTGGTGCTTCTGGCATATGAGCCAGGACCTCACGAACTTCCAATATATCCTCTACACCTGTCGCATGGGTGTGGTCGACGGCATGATCGACTACCGGCTGCGCCTCTGGCCCTTCGAAGAGCCGCGCGCCTACTTCGCTTCGACAGGAGACGTGGTCGGCTTCGACACCGATCGTGAGGCCTTCCTCGGCACCTATCGCCACGAAGGCGAGCCTCAGGCTGTGCTTCGTGGCAAGTGCACCGGCAGCATCGCTGTGGGCGGCACTCCCTGTGGGGCGCTCCAGCATCAGCTGACCCTCGCGCCTTTTGAGAAGCGCGAGATCACCTTCATCTGTGGCGTCGGTGCCGCAGAGGAGAAGGGGGCCGAGCTCCGCAAGCGCTTCAAGGTCCCGGGCGCCGTCGACCGCGCGATCGCCCAGAGCGACGAGATCTGGAAAAATCGCCTGTCGAAGCTCGAGATCGAGACGCCGGACCCCGCCGTCAACAGCATGGGCAACATCTGGAATCAGGTGCAGTGCCAGACCACGTTCAAGTGGTCCCGTTCGGCTTCGTTCAACGAAGCGGGCGGCCGGGACGGACTCGGCTATCGCGACACCTGCCAGGACATCCTCGGCGTCTTGCACTCTCTCGGCGCCGACGTGAAGCCGAGGATGCTCGAGCTCTTGCGGGCGCAGCATTCGTTCGGGGCAGCCATGCACCATGTCCAGCCGCTCACCTGGACCCAGGGCCCCCACAACATCACCCCGCCGCACTTCTCCGACGATCACCTGTGGCTCCTGATCACCGTGCCCGCTTACGTGCGCGAGACGGGCGACGCATCGATCCTCGATGAGGTTGTGCCCTACGCGGACGAAGGAGAGGGCACGATCTACGAGCACCTGTGCCGGGCACTCGAGTTCTCCTGGAGCCAAAGGGGACCGAATGGCCTCTGCCTGGGCCTTGCAGCGGACTGGAACGACTGTCTGAACCTGCGCGGTAAGGGCGAATCCTCGTTCTCGACCTTCTTGTATCTGCACGCCCTCCGCGAGCTCCTGCTGCTCGTCGAGCAAAGCGGACGCAATGTCGGCGCCTACGCCGCGGACGCTCAGCGCTTTGCGGAGTATCGAGATGAGCTGCTTTCTCGCATTGACGCGTGCGCCTGGGACGGCGAGTGGTTTTTGCGAGGGTTCGTCGACAGCGGCAAGCCGATCGGCAGCAGCAAGAGCACCGGTTCGACGATCTTCTTGAACGCCCAGAGCTGGGCCGTGATCGCGCGGGCGGGCTCGAAAGACAAACTCGAGCGCGCCATGGACTCGGTCCATCATCATCTGGCAACGCCCCACGGCGCCGTCTTGAACGCTCCCTGTTACGTCGACCACGACGCAGAGATCGGCGCGATCACGACGTTCCCGCCCGGACTCAAGGAGAACGGCGGCATCTTCTGCCACGCCAACACTTGGCCGGTGATCGCCGAGGCGCTGCTCGGTCGTGGCGACGAAGCGTTCCGTCTGTATCAGGCGTTCTTGCCTGCCGCGAAGAACGAGACGGCGGACCGCTATACGATGGAGCCGTACGCCTATGCCCAGTTCATCACGGGTCGCGAACATCCGCACTACTTCGGTCGCGCCCGCAACTCCTGGCTCACCGGGACGGCCTCTTGGGCTTATGTGGCTCTGACCCAGTACATCCTCGGCGTCCGCGCGGACTACGATGCGCTGGTCGTGTGTCCGGCGCTCCCCACGAGCTGGAACGGAGCGCGGGTCACGCGCGTGTTCCGCGGAGCGACCTACAAGATCCAGATCGAAGGCAAGGGCCGGCCGAAGAGCGCGCTCATTGACGGTAAGCCCTTTGAGGTGGGAGCGGATGGGCTTCGCGTGCCCGTAGCGCCGGCTGGCTCTGAGGTTCAGGTCAAGCTCGTGCTCGGCTGACGAAGAGGCTTACGGAAAGTCTGGGGAGCATCGGGACGCGCCGAGGTCATTGACCTCGGCGCGCTCGCATTTGGATCGCAAAGGCCGGTTCGCTGACGGTACGACCGGTGAGCGTCACGGAGCCTCCGTGAAGCTCGATGATGGATTTCGCGAGGCGGAGAGCGAGGGCCATGCCGCGGTGCTGTCCGGGATGGGTCTCCGGAGAAAGCAGGGCTTCGAGCTCGCGGGCGCTGAAGCGTGCGGAGGGAACCTCGATGAAGAAGGTCAGCTTGCGCCGCTGGAGCGACGGGCGCTCGTCCCGCGCCTCGACATCGACGAGGATGCGGAGCTGGTCGCGCTCCGCAGTTCTTCGGGCGTGAGCGATGAAGGAGGCGAGCGCTTGGGGGAAGCGGAGCTTGTCGACCACGAGCTTCGGTAGGTCAGGGGCGAGCTCAAGGTGGACCTCGGCGCGCGCATGGGAGCTGAGCTGTCGTGCCTTTTCGAGGGCGAGCTCAAGCATGTCCGAGACCGACTCCTCCGAGTATTCGAGGATGAGCTGTCCTGCCTCGACGCGAGCCGCGTCCAAGATGGTCTCGATCAGCGCGAGCAGTTCATTGCCGCCCTGCAGGATGAGCTCGAGGCTGTCGCGCTGCGCTTGGTTCGTCGCTTCGTCCCGCATGGTCAGCTCTGCGAAGCCGACGATGGCGTTCAGGGGGCTCTTGAGGTCGTGGCTGACGCTGGCGAAAAAGCGCCCTCGAGCTTTGGTGGCCGCCTCTCTGAGCTCGATGGCGCGCTCCTGGGCTTGAGCGAAGGTGCGGAAACGATCGGAGAGCAGCTCGATGGCGTTACCGAGCTCATTGACCGCGTGGAAGCGCGCCGGGCGCATGACGCGCGTCCCTTCGAGAGCTGCGTCGGTGCCGAGGGTTCTCACGCCGCGGTTCGCGGTGCGCAGGTCCCGCGAGAGCCGCGCGCCGAGATCGCGGCCGACGTACACTGCGACCAGCAGACCGACCGCGGCGAGAGCGATCGCTCTTGGGTCGAGCGGGAAGCCGACCTCACCGAGGCTCAAGAGCGATGGATCGTCCTTGTTGAGAGAGGACTCGCCGAGCGCGACGCGGGTCGTATAGTTCGTCATCGCTCGAAAGCTGACGAGATGGCTGGCGGTGATGAGCGCAGAGCCAATCGCAAGAAACGCGACCGGGTTCGCGATCGCGGCGAGCAGACGGCGCGAAGTGCGCCCACGCAGGCGTCCCGCGCGCACCTGGGCGTCGATCACCTCGCTCATGATCTCGGGGGGCACCAGCCCGAGCACCTCCACGAACTCACGCCGGACGGCGACAAGCAAAGGCAAGCTCAAGGTCGCGACGAAGGTCGCCGAGAACAATGCGACCATGCTCATGCTGCGGAAAGAGAGGCCTTCGGGTGGTGCGACGAGGAGCACAAGCACGATCGAAAAGACATGGGCGTAGGCCCAGTTGTTCACGACTCGCCAAGGATCGTCATTCAACTTCGGGATCTCGGCCCGATCGAGGTCATGGTCGCGCTGAAGGACCTTCTTGAGGAGCGCTGCCCGCCTCGCGACCAAGAGGGCCGCCAGCCCGGCGGCCAACACTCCGCCAATGAGCAGGCCGACGGCGAGCCTCGCGGATGCGGCGGGTGCCGTCAGCAGAGGGAGCAAGAGCAGTTTGACGGGCAAAAGCGCGGCGAGAGCCAGCGCCACTGCCGTGAAGCCGAGCTGCCAGAGGATGATGCGCCCGAGCAGGCGACGAAACGTCACCTCATCAGGCTAGCCGCCGAGAGCCGGTGAGCTCAAGGACTGCCCCGGAGCCGCCTGAAAAGAGTTAGACGCTGGCGCTCGGGAGCACGCGAACTGCCGCGTGTTTATAGGAGGGCTGGCGGGATTCTTCGTCGAAGGCCGGGAACGTGAGCAGGTTGGTCTCTGGGTAGTGCATGGGGATGAAGACCTGACCAGGGCTCACAATCTGGGTCACGTGCGCCCGAGCGCGCATCTTGCCGCGCGCGGACTCGACTGTGACCCATTGGCCGGGATTGACTCCGAGCTCCCGCGCGTCTTTGGGATTGATCTCGACGTAGGGATCTGGGCTGTAGAGCTTACGAAGGACGGGAGACTTTGCAGTTCGAGTCTGCGTGTGCCACTGCGCGGAGGTTCCCCGTCCCGTGAGCAACACGAGCGGATACTTCTTCGTTATGGCCTCGGGGATCGGGCGAGGGTCGGCGAAGATAAACTTGGCTCGCCCGCTTTGCGTGAAGAAGCGACCATCTTCGAACAGGCGCCGCTCCGAGCGTTCTTCCACTGCTTCTCCCTCTCTGAGCGGCCACTGAACGCCGCGCAGTCGGTCAATCATCTCGTAGCCCGTGATGCCGCTGATGTCGCAAGGTTGTCCGCGGGAGACAGCCCGCATCGCGTGGAAAACGTCCTCTGGTTCCCGGAACTTCTCGAACATTTCCCCGACGCCCCAGGCTTCGGCGAGCAGCCGAAAAATCTGAAAATCGGACAGGGCCTGCCCCGGAGCGCGTGCCACTTTCTTCAGCAACATGAGCCGCCGCTCGGAGTTGATGAAGGTGCCGTCTTTTTCTCCCCACCCGGCCGCCGGGAGCACCAAGTGAGCGAGCTCAGCGGTCTCGGTCGTTACGAACATGTCCTGAACGACCAAGAACTCGAGGCGCCCGAGGAGAGCGCGCGCGTCGGCTTGATTGATCCAGCTGTGTGCGGTGTTCGTGGCGATGATCCAAAGGCCCTTGATCTTCCCGCGGTGGATCTGCTCGAGAATTTGGTCGTAGGCGAGGCTGCCTGAGCGAGGAATACGCGTCTCGGGAACTCCGAGCGCCGAAGCGACCTTTTCGCGATGGACCGGATCTTCGAAAGAATGGCCGCCGAGCAGGTTCGTCGTGTTCGAGAAGAGCCGCGAGCCCATGGCGTTGCACTGGCCGGTGATGGAGTTTGCGCCCGTGCCGGGGCGACCGATGTTGCCGGTCATCAGCGCGAGGTTGATGAGCGCCTGGGCAACCTTGACCCCTTCGTAGCTTTGGTTGACCCCCATGGTCCACCAGAAGGAGACCCGCTTTCCCTTTTCGATCGCAGTGACGAGGCGCTCGAAGACTGCCCTTTCGAGGCCTGTTTCGGCGAGTACGCGCTCCTCGTTGAAGTTTTCGACGTGAGCCCGGAAGGCGTCGAATCCTTCCGTGTGGGCGGCGATGTAGTCGCTCTGAATTGCCCCGCGGGCGATGAGTGCGCGGGCGACCCCGTAGAACAGGCAGAGGTCGCTCTTCGGCTTCAGCGAGACGTGCAGCGTGGCCGCCATCGCGGTCTCGGTGCGCCGAGGATCGACCACGACGATCTCTGGCTGGTGCCGGTTTCGGCAGACTCGCTCCCAGAGGATCGGGTGAGCGATGCAGGGATTCGCTCCGACAAACACGAGCACGTCGGACTCCTCGAAGTCCGCGTACGTGTAGGGAGGGGCGTCGAAGCCGAACGCCTGCTTGTAGGCGACGACAGCCGTGGCCATGCACTGCCTCGTGTTGCCGTCTCCGTGTTGCATCCCCATGCCAAATTTCGCGAGGCTGCCGAGAAAAAACATCTCCTCGCTCGGAATTTGCCCGGTGCTGAGGAAGGCGCAGGATTCTTCTCCGTACTTGCCTTGAATGGCCTTCATGCGCTGCACGAACGTGGAGAGGGCCAAGGGCCAATCCACTGGACGCAGCTGGCCGCTGTCATTTTTGAGCATGGGGGTCGTCGCCCGGTCTTTGGCCTTGAGAGGCGTGAGCGCTTCCCAGCCCTTGGGACAGGCCATCCCCAGATTGACGGGGTAATCTTTGGCGGGCGTCAGGTTCACGACCTGGTCCCCCTTGAGGTGAATATCGAGCCCACAGCCCGTTGAACAAAACCCACACACGGCCGTGGTCGTGGTGTCGGGCTTCAGTCGCGAAGGCACTTGCCCGAGCCCGAATCCGCCTGGTTCCCGTAACAGCTCACGGGTCAGCGTCCCTTGGCGCTCGAACAGAAGACTTTGAGCGGTTCGAAGTAGCTTGTTCACTTCCCGATCCCTCCCGGCATGCGCGGAGCGCTCATGGCCATAAAAAACAGAGTGCGTTCACAGAGCTCTCCCGCGAGCGACAGCACGAGCGCCGAGAGCGCGAGCACCAAGAACGAAAGGCTCGTCAGCTCAATTTCGAAGGCGAAAAGGAGCAGCGGCGCGAGGACGCCTCCTACGATCCCGAGAGCGAACCTCGTCATCGTGAGGTTCTTCAGCTCCCGGAACATGAGGAGTGCTGAGCGCTTCAGATCGCCTTGCTGCTTGTCGAAGAGGTGGAAGAACACGCTCGCTTCGTAGGCCAGCTTGCACCCCGCGATGAGGGCGAGGGGCAACGCGAGCTCCTTGCTGAGCTCGAGTAGGGCCAAGCTATCGAACAGGTGTCCTGTGAGGGCTGCGGCGGCCGCGATCGAGGCGAGACCAAGGACGGCGCCGGTACCGAAGAACTTCAGCGTCGTAGCTGTCCCGCTCCAAAATAGCCGTCTGGTGCTCACGTAGATCATGGCCGAACAGATCACGGTGAGCACGCCGAGGGCGGCCGTGGTGAGACCGAGAACGCGGCGTTCAAACTTGAGGCCCGGTGAGAGGTGTTCGGTGAGAATGCTCGGTAGCTCTGAGCCCCAAAGTGAAAGCGAATAGAGGAGCGCCGCGCCGACGAAGCCTCCCACGACCACGATCTCCCGGCTCATCCAGCTGCGCCTTAGGCCGATGAAGGCGCGGAAGGCGTAGAGGGGGCGTCCGAGATGAAAGGTTGCGGCGGCGAGTGCCAAGAGCCCGAGCCCGAGGGCGAGCAGGCTTTGGTATCTGCCCATGGCGGCCTGGGCGTCGGCGCCGCTCGGCGTGTGGGCGAGGATCTGATCGACGACGAAAGCTCCGGCTGCGAGCTGTGTGAGCACGAGCATGATGACCAGCGGCATGTGGTCTTGGGCTGGGCGCACGCTGTAAAAGTCCGCAGGGAGCGCGTTCCGCGGCAGGGCGCGCTTCGAGTGGTAGACGGTGGTCGGAGCCGTGATCCCGGGCGAAGGCGCGCCCGGAAGAAATGCGTTGCCTTGGGCGTCGTCGAGCACCGATTGGACGTCAACAAGGCGGATCGAAATGGCCCCGTTGGGGCAGCTTTGAACGCAGGCGGGCGGCTCGCCGCTGCTGAGACGGTCTGAGCACATGTCGCATTTGCGCACGATCCCGAGGCGCGAGTTGTACTGCGGAACTTCGTAGGGACAGGTGAGCGTGCAGTATTTGCAGCCGATGCATTGGTCGTCGAGGTGCTTCACGATGCCGGTGACGGGGTCCTTTTCGTAGGCGCCGACCGGACAGCCGTTCATGCACGCGGGGTCGAGACAATGGTGACAGGCGGTCGTGACCGTCTGCTGCAGAGGATGTTCTGCTGTTCCGCCGTGGATGAGCCCGACGGAGCGCCAGGCCTCGTCGGCGTCGAGACCGTTCATCTTGTTGCAGCCGACGACGCAGGCTTTACAGCCCGTACAAGCGTCGAGGTCGACCGAAAAAGCATACTGCTGTCCCGGCCCGGGCTTGGACAGAGGGATTTGCTCCTCGTAAATGCCCTTCTCGAACGAGACGTCCCCTTCGGCGTGTTTCTTCGCGAAGCGAAGCACGCTGCGGAGATCTTGTTGCTCCGCGAGGATGTCGTTGATGACCTTGAGGCGTACTCCCATAAGGATCCTTTGGCTCGAATGAGCTCAGGCGCTCATTCGGCGGCTTGGCTCGAGTGCTCGGCGCAGGGCTCCGAGCAACGTGCCTCCATGGCTCGATCGAGCTCCGCCTCGGAGGGAAGCTCAAGGTAGACAGCTCCGTCTTCGACCTTGATCGGGAAGACCGCGATGTTCATGTCGTCTCCGCTCAGGCATTCGCCTGAGGTGAGTGAGAAGGTCTTCTTGTGGAACGGACAGGCGACCTTCGGGATCCCTGCCGCATCTCCCACGATGCCTCGGGCGAGGATCATGTCTCGCTTGTGAGGGCACATATTCTGGGTCGCGAACCACTCACCGCGGGACTTGAAGTTGAAGACGGCGAGCTGCGTATTACCGTATTTCACAGCGATGCCGCCGTCGTCAGGAACCTCGGATACCTCGGCGACACGGACCCAGCTCGTCTGGGGCAAGACCGGGAGGCTGCGTTTGCCAGTCAGAGACACCTTGGGCCAAGGAGCGGGGTAGGCCTGCTCTCGCTCTTCGATCATGGGAGCGGGAGCGTCACCCTTCTCGGGGCCAGCGAAGTGGCGGAAGAGGTCGCGCTTCTCCGGATTTTCCACGACATCTTTCCACTCACAGAGATAGGAATCGACGAGCCTCTGCATGTCTGCCTCGAGCTCGGCGGCGATGTTCAAAGAATCGTGGACGACGACGTTCCGCACGTGTTCGATGCCACCCTCGAGTTTGTCGATCCAAACCGAGGTCCGCATCAGCTTGTCGGCTGTGCGGATGTAGTACATGAGGAAACGGTCGATGTACTTAATGACCGTTTCCTCATCGACGTCACTCGCCAAGAGATCTGCGTGGCGCGGCTTCGAGCCTCCGTTGCCGCAGACGTAGAGGTTGTAGCCTTTTTCAGTGGCGATGAGCCCGAAGTCCTTCGATTGCGCTTCGGCGCACTCGCGGATGCAGCCGCTGACCGCGCTCTTCAGCTTGTGAGGAGAGCGAATGCCCTTGTAACGGTTCTCGACGCGAATCGCGAAGCCGACCGAATCCTGGACTCCGAAGCGGCACCAGGTCGATCCGACGCAGCTCTTCACGGTGCGGAGCGCTTTGCCGTAGGCGTGTCCGCTCTCGAATCCAGCCGCAATGAGCTCTTCCCAGATGTCGGGGAGCTGCTCCACGCGGGCCCCAAACAAGTCGATGCGCTGTCCGCCCGTGATTTTGGTGTAAAGGTCGTATTTCTTGGCGACCTGACCGATGGCGATGAGCTTCTCAGGGGTGATCTCGCCGCCCGGAATGCGCGGCACGACCGAGTAGAGGCCGCGGCGCTGGATGTTGGCGAGGAAGCGATCGTTTGTGTCTTGGAGGGTCGCGTGATTGAGGATGGGCTCGGCGTGGGTCGAGGCCAAGATCGCTGCGACCGCGGGTTTACAGATTTCGCAGCCGCTGCCGCGACCGTGAGAATGAATGAGCTCCTGGAAGGACGCGATCCCGCGCAGACGAACGATGTCGTAGAGCTCCTGGCGGCTGTAGTCGAAGTGCTCGCAGGTGGACTTCTTGACCGTCTTGCCCCGCGCGAGCATCTCAGCGTTAAAAAGGTCAGTGACCATCGGCATGCAGCCGCCGCAGCCGGTGCCCGCCTTTGTGCACTTCTTGATCGCGTCGATCGAGCAATCGGGAATTGTCTCGATGGCCTTTACGATGTCGAGCTTGAGGACGTTATTGCAGGAGCAGATCTGCGCTGTGTCGGGCATCGGGAGCGCGGCGCCGTCCTTCTGCCCGAGCAGGAGCGCGTCCGGCGACACGGGCAGCGGATCGCCGCTCTTTGCGTAGGGGAGGATCTGGCCGTATTCGGTCGTGTCTCCGACGAAGACGGCGCCGTAGAGGGTCTTGCCCTGATCGCAAACGATGAGCTTTTTATAGACCCCGCTCACGAGGTCCTGGTAGACGACCGTCGCCGTGTTCGGCTTTTCGTCCGCGAAGGGGTCACCGGCGCTTGCGACTTCCACGCCGAGCAGTTTGAGTTTGGTGGACATGTCGGTGCCCTGGAACTCGCTCGGCTTGCCGAGTAAGGTGTTCGCGACCACCGTGGCCATCTCGTAGCCGGGAGCGACGAGGCCGTAGACGGTTCCTTCGTGCACCACACACTCACCCACGCCGAAGATGCTCGGGTCGCTCGTTTGGAGCTGATTGTTGACGATGATGCCTCCTCGCTCCGCCACGGCGAGACCCGCCGAGCGCGCGAGGCTGTCGCGCGGCCGAATGCCCGCGGAGACGATGATGATGTCGACGGAGAGTCGCTCGCCGTCGGCGAAGCGAATCCCCGAGACCTCGTTGTCTCCCAGAATGCCTGTCGTGCGCGCGTTGAGGTGCACCTTGAGGCCCATCGATTCAATCTGACGGCAGAGCAGACGCGCCCCCGCGTCGTCGAGCTGCCTCGGCATGAGTCGGGGCGCCATTTCGACGATATGGGTTTCGAGCCCGAGGTCGCGAGCAGCTTTGGCGGCTTCGAGCCCGAGCAAGCCGCCGCCGATGACTGCGGCGACTTTACACTTTTGGGCGTAGGAGGTGATGGCCTCAAGATCCTCGATCGTGCGGTAAACGAAGACCCCCGCTTTATCGAGACCTGGTACCGGCGGGATGAACGGTTCAGCACCCGTCGCCAAGATCAGCGAATCGTAAGGCACTTCGCGGCCGCCGCTCGTCACCACGACCTTGATGTCCCGATCGATCTTGTCGACGCGCTCTTTCAGGCAAAGCTCGATGTCGCGCTCCTCGTACCAAGTGCGCGGTTCAATGACGAGGTCCTCTGCGGTCTTGCCGGAGAAGTATTCGGAGAGATGGACGCGGTCGTAAGCAGGCCAGGTCTCTTCGCCGAGGACTGTGATGCGGAGACCATGATCGAGCCCCCCTTCCGTCAAGCGGTCACAGAGCTTGTAGCTGACCATGCCGTTGCCGACGATGACGACGCGATGGCGACCCGTGTTCCCCGGCTTGGGTGTTCGTCTTGGCTCGTCGTCGAGGCCGAGCGTGAGTGCGAGGTCATAGGGAACGGGCTGCATGATGGTGGCGTGGCTCAATGTGAGATCAGGGTGGACACCTCTCCTGCGGAGGATGGCCGTGGCAGGTTCTGAAGCGATGACGGGGATTCGGCGAAGGCACTGGGCGAGCTTGGGCGCGAGACCGACGGCCTGACAGGCATCAAAGAGCCAGGCAGCTGTGCGCTCTGTGAGAAAACAAACGGCGTTTACGGTTCCCGATTCGATCTTCTCGAAGAAGCTGATCGCCACGGGATCCACAGTGGTGGAGGGGAGCACGCGCCGCGGGAGGCCTCCTTGGGATTTCACGAGCGCTGCGATGGCGGCCTCGGTGGTTTGATCGAAGGGCTGAATGCCGACGACCCGGCCCGCGAAGTCGAGCTTGCCGAGTTGTTCGAGGATCGCCTCCGGGGTCTGCCCGCGGCAGATGATGTCCACGTCGACGCCGAGTTCAGACAGGGCTCGAGCGGGCTTCGGTCCGCGGGCGAACTTCCGGACTACGTGGAGCGAGCTCAAGAAGGCCTCTTCTCGCTCCGTTTGGCGCGCCATCTCGAGCAGCAGCGCGACCCCTTGCGCCGAGGTGAAGATGACGTCGTCGAACTCCCCTTCCATGAGCTGGACGATCCAAGCCTCGAGTGGCACGGCTTCGCCGGAGTTCTCTCCGTGGCCGATCGGGAGCACCTCGAGTCCGAGCTTCTCGAAGCAGGCGGCGAGTGCTGCGGCTTGGGGGGTTCGGGTGAGCGCGATGGTCGAGGAGCGCTTCGCGCTGCGGGCTGGGAATTGAGCTGTGACTGTCATGGCTGCCCTCCTCCATGACCTTGCTCCACCTGCTGTTTCGCGAACGAACGCGGAAAACAGAATCTTTGACACGTGCCCGAAAATCTCGGAGCCAGAAATGCAAAAGTAACGTTCAATCCAGTATTTCAGCTGGATGTCTAAACCTTTCCGAAACAATAGCCCCCCTCCCTTGGTGAGCCCGAGGACCTAAGCTACAGCGCTGAAATGGAACTTGCGATTGTTGGACTTGGACGCATGGGCGCGAACATGGCACGGCGATTGGTCCGGGCTGGTCATCGGGTAGTCGGCTGGGACCGAGATCCGAGCTTGGGTGCGCAGCTGGAGGCGGAGGGAATCGTCTCGGTGCCGACCCTCGAAGCGCTCGTTCAGGCACTCACTCCTCCGCGTGCGGTGTGGATGATGGTTCCGGCGGCGGTGACTTCTGAGCTTGCCGAACAGCTCGCTCCGCTTCTCTCAGCCGGAGACACGCTGATCGATGGCGGCAACAGTCACTACCGCGACGCCGTCGATCGAGCTGAAGCCCTCGCAAAAAAGGGCATTTATCACCTCGACGTGGGGACCAGCGGGGGCGTTCACGGACTCAGCCGCGGTTATTGTCTCATGATCGGAGGTGACGAACAGGCGGTGCATCGTCTCGATCCGATCTTCCGTGCCCTTGCTCCGGGGTTCGACGCAGCGCCGCGCACGGCGTCTCGCTCGGGACCCGTGGGCGCTGGCGAAGAGGGCTTTCTCCATTGTGGCCCTCCGGGCGCCGGCCATTTCGTAAAGATGGTTCATAACGGCATCGAGTACGCGCTGATGGCCGCTTACGCCGAAGGCTTCAACCTGCTGCGAAATGCCGGTATCGGTAAGAAACAGCGCGACAAAGACGCCGAGACAGCGCCGCTCAAAGAGCAAAAGTACTATCAGTTCGATTTCCCGATCGCGGATGTCGCCGAGCTCTGGCGCCGCGGCAGCGTGATCCCTTCCTGGCTTCTTGACCTCACGGCCGACGCTCTCCATTCGTCGCCGGCGCTCTCTGAGTTCTCCGGAACCGTGAGTGATTCAGGAGAGGGGCGCTGGACGATCCTGGCCGCGGTGGACGAGGGGGTGCCTGCGCACGTGCTCTCGGCTGCGCTCTTCGACCGCTTCGAGTCGCGGGGTCGTGCGGAGTTCGCGAACAAGATTCTGTCCGCGATGCGGCTCGGCTTCGGTGGGCATCACGAGAAGAAGCGCCCCCCCGAAGGCTGATGGCTGTGGATAGCTGAGGGCTTCTGCTCGGAGGTTTCTCCGCGGCAGAGGCCCTCAAAACGCGCACTCAGGATTGAGCGATCTTCGCCCAGCTGTCGCGGAGGCCGATCGTGCGGTTGAAGACGGGGCGCCCGGGGGTCGAAGTACGGTCGACGCAGAAGTAGCCGAGCCTCTCGAACTGAAACACCGCGCCCTCGGGGCTTTGCGCGAGCGACCTGTCACACAGGGCCTCCGCGCGAATCTGGAGCGAATCGGGGTTGAGGCATTCGAGGAATGAGCGGTCCTCGGACTCCGGCTCAGGCTCCGAGAACAGGCGATCGTAGAGGTGCACCTCGCAGGAGATGGCGTCTGTCTTCGAGATCCAGTGCAGGGTACCGCGCACTTTTCGGCCGTCGGGGGTGCCTCCGCCCTTGGATTCGGGGTCCCAGGTGCACAGAAGTTCGACGAGCTTTCCCCTCTCGTCCCGGCGCGCCTCGACCGCGCGAATGAAACAAGCGCCGCGGAGCCGCACCTCTTGGCCCGGCGCGAGTCGGAACCACTTTTTCGGAGGAGACTCGAGGTAGTCTTCGCGCTCGATGTACAGTTCTCGCTCGAGCGTGACCTCACGCGTGCCGCGCTCGGGATACTCGGGGTGCACCGGGATCGAGAAGGTGTGTTTCTCTCCCTCGGCCATGTTGGTGATCGTGACCTTGACGGGATCGATCACGGCCATCGTTCGGTTGGCCTCGCGGTTCAAGTCCTCGCGGATCTGGTGCTCAAGGAGCTCGATTTCGACCATGTTGTCACGCTTGGCGACGCCGGTTCGCTCGATGAAGGCGAGGATCGACTGTGGGAGGTAGCCGCGCCTGCGCATGCCTGCCAAAGTCGGCATCCGCGGGTCGTCCCAGCCGCTGACCTTCTCGAGCTGCACGAGCTCTTGCAGCTTGCGCTTGCTGAGGACCGTATGGGTCACGTTCAGTCGCGCGAACTCGATCTGGCGGGGGACAGGATCGAAACCTCCGACCGCTTCGATGAACCAATCGTAAAGCGGCCTATGGTTTTCGAACTCGAGGGAGCAGAGCGAGTGGGTGACGCCTTCGAAAGCGTCCGAGAGCGGATGAGCGAAATCGTACATCGGATAGATGCACCAGGCGTCGCCGGTCCGATGATGATGCGCCTTGCGGATCCGGTAGATGAGCGGATCGCGCATGTTCATGTTCGGATGGGTCATGTCGATCTTGGCGCGCAAGACCGCTTGCCCCTCTTCGAACTCTCCGTTTCGCATGCGAGCGAGCAGGTCGAGGTTCTCCTCGACGCTGCGCGTTCGATAGGGACTATCCTGCCCGGGCGTGTAAAAGTTTCCGCGCTTGTCGCGGATCTCCTCCGGCGACTGGCTGTCGACGTAGGCGAGCCCTTTTCTGACGAGGGTCTGGGCGCATTCGTAGAGGCGCTCAAAATAGTCAGACGCAAAGAAGACCCGCTTTCCTACGTCATAACCCAGCCAGCGGATGTCCTCCTGGATGGAGCGCACGAAGCGATCTTCCTCGGTCGCTGGGTTCGTGTCGTCGAGGCGGAGGTTACAGGCGCCGAAGGGAGCGCGAGCAGCGATCGTGAAGTTGATCCAGATCGCTTTGGCGTGTCCGATGTGCAGGTACCCGTTCGGCTCGGGAGGGAAACGCGTCTGGAGCCTCGCGCCATTTTTCCCTGTGCGCAGGTCGTCTTCGACGATCTCCGCGATGAAGTGCAAGCCCTCGTCTCCGGAAGGAGAAGACTCGAGCGGCTGTTTTTCGGAAGCGGGCAGGTCCGTCATGCGCTTGGTCCTGAGCATGCAGAGGGGCGCCCAGGACGGCAAGGACCCAAGGAGGACTTCTGCGGCCGCCGTCCCTTCATCTGCGGGAAAAACGCACCGTGAGCCGGGGGCCGCTCCGGGGGCGCCTCGCTCGAAGGAGTGCGTCGCGCTCGGCGGCCTTTTTCGTGGCTGCGTGCTGCTCGGACGTCGATTTGGGCATTTTACGCCCCGGCTTCGAAGAGCGCGAGCAGGTCTTCCTTGGTGATCCCGGTGCTGGCGCCGCCCTCGTCGAGGATCGCCTCCGAGAGCTCCCGCTTGCGCGATTGCAGGGCGAGGATGCCTTCCTCGATCGTGTCTTTAGCGATCAGTCGATAGACAGTGACCGCGCGCAGCTGGCCGATGCGGTGCGCGCGATCGGCGGCTTGATCTTCCGCTGCAGGGTTCCACCATGGATCGAGGAGGAAGACGTGGTCTGCGGCGGTGAGGTTCAGGCCGGTGCCGCCCGCTTTCAGTGAGGACAAAAAGACAGGGGGCCCGTCCTCGGCCTGGAACTTCTCGACGACAGCACCTCGGTTCTCGGTCGAGCCATCCAGACGCACGAATCCGATATTGCGCGCTTTGAGCTCCGGCTCGACGAGATCGAGAAATGACGTCCACTGGCTGAAGACGATGCACTTGTGCCCGTCGGCTTCCGCCTCCTCGAGCCGGGCCATGAGCGCTTCGACCTTTGAAGAGCGCGAGCGTTCCTGTCCGGGCAAGAGCCCCACGTGGCACGCGGCCTGACGCAAACGGAGCAGCGCTTCGAGGGCAGCCATAATGCCGCCGCCGCTTCCTTGCAGGGCCTCTTGGACCTCCTTGCGTTTCATGGCGAAGATTGCGTCGTAGAGATCGCGTTCTTCTTGCTCGAGCTCGACCGTGAGGACGATATCCGTACGAGCGGGGAGATCCGAGAGCACGTCGCGCTTGAGACGGCGCAAGAGGAAGGGTTTGACGAGACGTTTGAGGCGCTGTCGAGCTTCGGGATCGCCCCGCTCGATGGGCTCGGCGTAACGTCGTGCGAATTCTCGACGGGCTCCGAGGAGACCCGGATGGGTGAAGCGGAAGATGCTCCACATCTCGTCCAGCCGATTTTCGATGGGCGTGCCGCTGAGCGCGATTCTTTGGCTCGTTTCACTGAGCGAATCCGAGAGGGCGAAGGCCGAACGCGCCAGTTGGCTCTCGGGATTTTTGATCGCTTGGGCCTCGTCGAACACAACCTGGTCCCAGCTCACCTTCTTCAGGATCTCCTCGTCCATGCGTAGGACCGCGAAGGTGGTCAGTGTCACGTCCGCGTCGGTGAGCGTGCGCCGGGGCCCGTGGTACACATTCACGGAGAGGTCGGGACGGAAGCGCGCGATCTCTTGGGCCCAGTTGAAAACGACGGTTTTCGGGCAGATGACGAGCGCTTTGCCCGAGAGCGCGCAGAGCGCCTGGAGGGTCTTACCGAGACCCATGTCGTCGGCCAGGACCGCACCCAGGCCGAGCTTCTGGAGGAACATGAGCCAGCTGAGCCCCTGCCGCTGATAGGAGCGCAGGGTGACCGGGACCTGCTCGGGGACGGGCGCCTCCGGGATCGAGTCGAAATCCTGAGCGATGCGGCGCAGCGCCTCGGCTTCGCGGGGAACGGGAAGACCGAGCTCTTCACAAACATCTGTCATCCCCTCCATGGCGTAGAGAGGAACCTCGCCCTTCGGATTTCTGGCCGCCAGAATCTCTTGGATCTTGTCGCCGTAGCGCGAGAGCCAATCGGCGGGAAGCGGTGCCCAGCCGCCGTCGAGCAGCGGCACCATGTCCAAGCGATCCTCGAAGGCCTGGAACACCAATTCCGCCCGAGCCTCCCGCGGCTGCTCCTCCTCGGTGAGGAAGCGGATCTCGAGCTTGGACCCCTCCATGCGGAGCTCTGGCACGAGCGAGGCCTTCGTGACGACTTCGCGCGATACGGAGCTCGCCGCCGACGCCTGGAATGCTTGCAGGCGCTTCGCGAAGCGAGCCGCGTCACCGCCGTCGAAGTGGCTCACGCGTCCGGGGATCAACGAGAGCTCATCCTTGAGACGTCGACAGAGCTCCTTCTCCGCGGCAACGGTGCGCTTCGGGATCGCACCGGACAAGTGGACCACTTTGTCTCCATCGATCCTGATCTGCGCCGGATCGCCATAAACGAGCGTCGGCAAGACGCTGAGCGTATGTCCCTGGGGCGTGAGATCGAAGTGAATGCGCGGGCGAGCGTTGCTGTCTCGACCTGGCAGGACGCCGTCGGGGATGTCGACGAAGAGCTCTCGCTCGAGTCCTGGCAAGACGTCGGTCACGAACTCGGCGATCTCTTCGGGGCCAATCTCGCGCACCAGCGGGAGACGTTCCCACCGTGCGCCCGCGATGTTGACAGCGCCGAGCGGTCGCAGCGCACCTTTGTAGAGGGCGAGGCCCCGATCGAGGACCTTGAGGCCGCTCAGCCCCTCCACCTCCAGGCGGAGGCGCCCGCCTTCTTTGCTGGCCGCGCTGAGGCGCGCCCTGGGTAAAAGCGCGTCCGGGGCCGCCTCGATGGGTTTACCGTCGAGGGTGACGTCGCCTCCCACCGACCAAGCTGCAATCAAGCGAGAGAAACCTTCGGGCCCGAGCCCGCGACTCTCGGAGGCGCGGGTGCGCCCTTGACCTTGGGCGAGCAGGATGCGCTCGACGTCGAGATCTTCTTTGCGAGTCAGGATGTCGGCGTGGCGAGCCAAGAGGCGCGTGAGCGGTTCGGGCAGCGGCGTCTCTTCACCGCTCGGAGCTACGAGGACGCGCTGGATGGTGACGCTGGGGGGAGTCGAGAGGAGCCGATAGGCGAGCCGAGGGATGGGAGGAGCGTCGCCTCTCTGGGGCGCTTCGGCGTCTTCGGGGGCGCTCTTCAGGGCAATGGCGGCGGCGACGACATGCTCACAGGGCAGCTTCGCATCACAATCGCAGGTCCAATCAGTCTCGGCTAAGTCGAGGACCGTGAGCGTGGGGACGCGGCGTTCGGGGACGCGCACGCGGAAGACTGCTTCGTCGTCGCTCCTCTCCTCTAGGAGCGGAGAGCGGCTTTCGGCTAAGCGCACCCCCTTGGCCCAGACCGCGGGGAGGGATGCCTTTCGCACCGCCGCGAGGAATTCGTTCATTGCTTGTGCGTCCAAGGCCACCAGGCCGCCCTCAGGTCCGTTCCGCCAGGTATGAGCACCCGGCATGCGGGGTTATCGACAATGAGCCAGGAGCGTCAAGCTTCTCGGGGTACAAGCGGGCCCGGGCCGATCGGTGCTATGGAGAGAGCGCGAGCGGCGCCTATAGGTGAGGGCCGCTTTTCCGACATGCTCACAGAAGTTCAGGCTGGTCCCTACTCCATCGTCGGGGTGTCCGTCGGCGGGGTCTACACGAGCCTGTGTGTGCCTGAGCTGGGAGCGATCTTGGACATCGGGATCGCTCCACGCTCGTTTGTCGGTGCGCCGCACCTCTTCCTGAGTCACGGACATGCTGACCATGTCGGCTCGCTCGTCACGCTGCTCGGACACCGTGGGCTCGCGGGCGTCGACCCGCCGCGCGTCTTTCTCCCTGCCGAGATCGAAGAGCCGGTGCGTGAGGGGGTGAGGGCCTTCACGCTGGTGCAGGGCAGGGGACGGACCCTCGACTATGTGCCGCTCGAGCCCGGACAGGTCGTTCCGCTTCATGCCGACTGGGAGGTGCGCGCGTTTCGAACGCTCCACAGCGTACCTTCGCTCGGCTACGAGTTCAGGCGGCGGGTCCAGAAGCTTCGGACGGAGTTTTTGGGGCTGCCGGGACCCGAGATTCGCGCGCGGCGCCTCGCAGGGGAGGACCTCTTCGAGCCGGTCATTCGCCGGGAGTTCGCCTATGCCACCGATACGCTCATCGACGTCCTCGACCGGGAACCAGAGCTGTGCAAGGCGCGAGTGCTCGTCCTCGAATGTACCTTTCTCGACGACCGCAAGGGCCGATGGGAGTGTCGTGAGAAGTGCCACATCCACCTGGACGAGATCATCGAGAGAGCGGACCAGTTCGAAAACGAGTTCCTCGTCCTCATGCATTTCAGCCAGATCTATCGGCCCGCGGAGGTCCACGAGATATTGAAGCGGAGACTACCGGCGCCGCTCGCCCGGAAGCTGGTCGTCTTTTCTCCAGACAGGGGTCCTCTTCCAGGCTAAACTGGCCGTTACGGGTGTCATGAGGTGGACTGTGGCTCGAGCTCTTTGGTTGGCCGGTATCCTGACCGTCGCGCTGCCGAGCGCGTCATCGTTGGCGAAGGATGCCCCGGTGGTGACCTACTCGGGACTGAAGTTCGGGAGTAACGGGGCCGCGTCCTTGCGCGTGGAGCTCTCGTCTTCCGCTCCTGTCGTCTTGAAACAGGAGGGTAAGGTCACCCAGTTTCTGATCGATGGCGCGACGGTGAAGCGCCGGAACAATTTGAATCCGCTCGACGCCTCCTTCTTCTGCTCGACGCTCCTTCGGGCCAAGCTCGATAAGAAAAAAGAAGGCGTCTATGTCTCTCTCGAGCTCCGTGAGGCGGTCCCGGTTTCGCATCGCCTGACCCCGGTGGGCAGTGGCGCGGTGATTGAGTTCTCGGTGCCTGCCCGCGAAGGCTCGGGCGCTGGGTGCAAGTGAGGGGGGCGACGAGCGCGTCCTTTTCGCGCGCGTGTCAGTGATTGCGATGGGGCCGAGTAGCCCGAGTCTCGAGAAGCTCGCAGCGATCGCCGAGAACCTGCGGGTGGAAGGTGCCTTGTTGCCGGCGCTTGATGCGCTCGGGGAGCTCGATGTGGTGGTCCTCAAGGGGGGGCTTCTGACGCGCCGTCTCTATAGAGACTTGTCCCAGCGCGTTTCGAGCGACAACGACCTGTTGATCCGTGGCGGAGACGCTCGGGAAGCGCTGGAGCGGCTGGGGCGCGCGGGTTTCGCGACAGCTCCCGGGATCGAGCCGCTGCGCGCGCTTGCGCGTGGGGGGAGGGTTGAGCTCTCAACGGGAGGAGAGTCGGCTGTGACCTTGGATTTACACACAAGGGCGTTCGATCCTCGTCTCTTCGACGAGGACGAAGAGTGGATCTGGTCGGCTCTCGTGCCCGCGGAGTTCCACGGCCGAACCGTGCGCATGATGAACGAAGCGCTGACCCTGGCCCACGTGGCGGGGCACGCTCTCTCCCACGGAGCGGACCAGGCGCATCTTCGGGTGTTGTCTCGGGCTTTCTCTGTTTGGGCGCACTCAGTGGATGAGGTCGCGCTCCGCTCTGCGATCGACAAGACCATCGGCCAGGATGTGTTTGATTTTTCGATCTTGCTCCTCGGGCCCGCGCGCGCAGAGACAGAGCTCCCATGGAAGGCGAGCGAAAGAGCTCGCTCCGCCTGTCGCTGGGCTCAGCGATTGTCATGGCAGGACCGTTCGATCGGCTTTCGGCTGCTTTTCATCGCGGGCATCAAAGGTGGTCCGCAGGTCATGCGCCTTCTGTCGGACGCGGTGTACCCGGGGCGAGACGAACTCTTGGCCCGTTACGGCGATCGCAGCTTGCCGTCCCTTCTTGCCCAGCATTTCACAGCCAGGCTTGGGCAGCGCGACCACGGCCACCACTCATGAGTGTTTGGGGATCTCGAACACCGCTTCGAGAGGCAAGTGGTCCGAGGCTTCCCGGTGCTTGGGTCCGCGGGCGATGCCCGCGGCTTGGAGCTCCGCTGAACCCCGGAAAAAGATTCCGTCCAGGGGACGCAGCGGGGCAAAAGCGGGGAACGTCCGGGTGAGTGCGCCGGCCCGCCGGAAACCCGCAGGCTCAAGGTAGAGCGGTCCGAGGTTCCCGTAGAGGTCGTTGAGATCGCCGGCGACGATCGCGGGCGTCCTTCGCTGCACCTCACCAAAGGGCTCGAGAGACAAGAACCGCCGCAGCTGCTCGGCCCGTTCTGATCCCGAGAGGCCGAGGTGGAGATTGGCGACCCAGACGCTGTGTTGGTGCTCCTCTCCATCCTCGGTATCTCGGGTGAGAACACGAGTCACGAGGGCTCCTCGTTTCTTCCGCCAGCTGATCGTGAGGTCGAAGTGGCGGGTATCGCGGATCGGAAATCGGCTCAGCGTTAGGTTGCCGTATCCGCCGCGACGGTATCTGTGTTCGTGCCCGAAGGCGTGGTGGTTCAGGTCGAGCTCTTCACAGAGTTCAGCGACCTGGTCCGCCATTTTTGCGCCGGGCCAAAATTGCGCCACCTCTTGGAGCATGACGATGTCGGGCTGTCGTTCCCGGAGCAGCTCGACGACGCGCTCGAGGCGGTAGCGGCGGTCGAGCCCGCCTACACCTTTGTGGATGTTCCAAGAAAGGACGCGGATCTGCATTTTGGAAGTCGTGGGGGCCAAATGTACGGTCGGCTCCGGGGGAACCGTCCCGAGGGGGATGGACAAGGGTAGCTCGACTCCCCACTCGGGTGGTATAGGCCGGTCCGTCGGCCCTCGTATGGCCGGGCTTTCGGAGCGAAAAGATGATCGAAGATGTCATGAAGGATTTGGGGAACGCGATCGAGAAGGCTCAGGACGCCTTGAAGCGCGAGCTCTCGAAGTTGCGGACCGGGCGGGCTCATCCGGGCATGCTGGAGTCGATTCGAGTCGACTATTACGGAACCCCCACTCCCATTTCGCAAATGGCGGCGGTGAACGTGCCTGAGCCGCGCCTCTTGACCATCAAGGCCTGGGAAAAAAGCGCTGTTCAGGCGATTGACCGTGCGATCCGGGAGAGCAACCTCGGCCTGAATCCGCAGGTCGACGGGGACTTGATCCGCGTGCCTGTGCCCCCGCTCAGCGAGGAGCGCCGCAAGGATCTGGGAAAGATTGCGAAAAAAGCCGGTGAGGATTGCAAGATTGCAATCCGTAAGGGCCGTCACGACGCCATCGACATGTTGAATGAACTCAAGTCGTCGGGTGACTTGAGCGAAGATGCTGTCGAGCGAGCCAAAAAGAAGGTCGAGGAGGTCATCGTCCAGGCCGGACAAGCTGTCGACGCCCTGGTTTCGAGCAAAGAGAAAGAGATCCTCACGGTCTGAGCGAGCTCTCCTCCGCGAGGTGAGATGGAAGGGGGGGCGTCTCGCCTCGCCTTGACAGAAGCCCGAAGAGCGTAGATTTTAAGAGGTACCTCTATGCATTGCGACGTCAAAGCTCAAGGAGGGCGCTAAATCCGTATGCCAATGCGGATAGACGCCGCTGGGCTGACGGACGTTGGTCTCCAGAGAGACCACAATGAAGACGCTTTTGCGGTTGAGCCTTCGCTCAATTTGTTCATCGTGGCCGACGGCATGGGGGGCCACCAGGCGGGCGACGTCGCAAGCAAAATTGCTGTCGAAGCAACCGTCGACTTTTTCCGTTCGACCGGGCTCGAAGACCTAACCTGGCCCTTCGAGTTCGATCCGAAACGCAGCGAAGAAGAAAATCGACTGATCTCGGGCGTCAAGCTGGCCAACCGGCGCATTGTCGAACTCGGTTCGCGTCGTCCCGAGTTGCACGGCATGGGCACGACCATCGTCGCGGCCCTGTTCGCGCCGAAAACTGGCCGTCTCTACATCGCCCACGTGGGCGATAGCCGCGCCTACCGTGTTCGCCGAGGCAAAATCCAGCAGCTCACTCGCGATCATTCCCTCGTGAATGACTACGCGGATGCGATGCCGGAGATGAGCGAAGAACAGCGCGGCGACCTGCCGACGAACGTGATCACTCGGGCGCTTGGGATGCAGGACAACGTCCCGGTCGACGTAGCTGGTCACGATGTCCAGGTGGGCGACGTCTACTTGCTTTGCTCGGACGGCCTGAGCGGAATGGTAGAAGATGATGAGCTGGCTGAGCTCATCGATCGCTCCGCTTCGAACCTGTCCGGCGCCTGTCGCCTGCTCATCAACGTCGCCAACGAACACGGCGGAGAAGACAATGTCACCGCGGTCTTGCTTCGGGCAGATCCGGTGACGCCGGATGAAGTGCGCGCCACGGTTCCCGACTTGGACGACTAAGGCGGGAGCGAGACCCCGAGTGCTCGCCGTGAGAGCTCGGGCGCACAAATGCGTGCGAGGCGACCAGGTCGCCTCGCACGTTCCTATCGGCTCTGCTGAGTGAATAACCTTCGGTTATTCCGTCCCGCAGTTGTTCAGCACGAGGGCGCCGTCCGACCAACAATAGGTCTGCTGGTCGCCTGTGCGAGTTCCTTCGCAGCGGAAGGTGATCCAGGCTGAGCCCGGCGCGATGCTCAACCTTCCCGTTTGGGGATCGGGCACGACTTCGATGACGCAGGTCGTGCCGGTCACCGGGGTCACCTTCAGCGTCTCGCTCGTGTAGAAGTCGATCCGGCCGGAACCTTTGCCGTCGGGGCCAATGGTCGCGCCGAGCACGTCGATGGTGGTCGAGCCGGAGGAACCGGGGCTACTGGGAGCGTCGTTGACCGGTCCCGAGAGTCGAGCGTTGATTCTGTAGCTGCCGTTTTCGGAGCCAGCGACGGAACAACTCAACTTGTAGGTTCCGTTGCCCTTCGGCCCGAGCTGTCCGTCTTGGACTGGCCCGCCTGGATCTTTCGGTGTCCCTGCAACAGGCGGTAATTCGGGAACCCCGGTCCGTCCTCCCTCAAACAGCGGGGTAGAGGCTCCGATGCCGCCCGCACCCGCGCGACAGCTCTTTTCTCTTTCGGCGAGAGGAATGTCGACCTGGGGAGGCTTGTAGGCGCGGTAGTGCGCCTGGCCTTGGGCCGGTCCCGGGTCGCTTCCGCAGGCGACGCCGAACAGCAATAGAGCACCCCCAGTCAGGGTCAGGATGGCTTGGATCTCTCCGCGCATGACCCTTACGACTATAGCGGAAAGCGCTGAGAGGACGAAATATGAGAATCCTTTTGCCTGAACAATTGCGCGTCCGGCGACGCCTGCCTTCAAAAGTTTCTTCCGGGCAGCAATAGGGTCCGGCAGATGGCGGACAAGGCTCGGACTCGGCAGATCGATGCCATTTCCATGGCGTCGACCCTTGCGCAGGCCGAGTGGGGTGCGCTACATGCCTCGCCCCCAAGGGGCGCTCCTCGTGAGCGTCACTTTCGGGCACGGGTTTCTCCGTGTGTGGTGGATGTAGCTCAGTGGTAGAGCACTGGATTGTGGCTCCAGGTGTCGCGGGTTCAATCCCCGTCATTCACCCCAATCGTCCGCAGAACAAGTAGCCGTGAGCCAACGGCTCGCGGGACCAGAGAATCCTCCCCAGGCGTTACATCGCCGGCCCTCGGCTGAACGCCCGACAATGGGGGATGCTCGGGGCCATTCCAGCGGATTTCACTTTCAGCGCATACTGAAGGTGCCCGAGAAGGCACGTGAGCGGGCATCTCCTGCGGCGGTCGTGATTTCGTCGTCATCTCCCCGTATCAGGAGGGTTCTTTGATGGTGCGAGTGATGTTAGCCTCGCGCATGGGAGCACGCGGGTGGCCCCGGTCCCACCTCGGAGAGGCAATGCGCGCGAAAATCATTTGGGTCAACGGAGGCATCATGGCCACGGTGACACTTCTCACGTTCTTCTTGGTTCGATCTTCGCTCGCACCGCTGTTGAATGATTCAGCAGAGATCGCGAAAGCGGCGAGTCGAGCGGCGCAAGCCGCTCAGGTGAGCCTCTCACTTGACGCGAGTCGGGCTGAAAGGTGGGTGGCTGAGCAGGCTGCGAGCGAAGAGGTTTCGCTCATTTACTCCGCAGGTCTCGAGACCGCTCGGCAGGAGCGGGCTATGACTACGGCGAACCGCTTGAAAGACGCGGCTCAGCACGACCCCGCGTTCTCCGGAGCGCCGGCGAGCCTTGTGCTCTTCGTCAACGCTGACGGGATTGGCCTCGGACGTAACGGTTCGACGCTGATGCGCGGGGAGAACATGGGGGCTGCGTATCCTGGCCTTCTCAAAGCACTTTCTACCGGAAGAGCGGCGAGCGATCTCTGGATCAGCCAGACAAGGCAGGAGCAGTTCGCCGTGGCCTATGGCCCGGTCCGTGGCCAGGACGGGCAGGTTGTCGGCGTCCTTGTGGTGGGGACTCCCCTCAATGATGAGCGCCTTCGCGCCATCAGTGACGTCACAAGTGGTGCGACCCTGGGCATTGCCCTGGTAGACGCTCCGGCCCCCGGCGCCATTGCTGTCTCGACCCCGGGTATCCTCGGCCCGACCGCCCTTGAACCGGTGGTGGCTGCGGCTCGAGGGGGCGGCGCGGGAACAAGCCAAGGCGCCGACGGTAGGGTCTATGTCGGGCGTCCTCTGCTCGGATACGGGGATCAAAAAGCTCTCGTCGTGGCCAGTGTGGCGCCGCGGAGCGCTGACAGCGCCGACGCGGTGCTCGGTCCGGTGCTCCTTTCGGGTGCCCTCGGGCTCGTGCTCGTGGTCATCGGCGGCATTCTGCTCGGTAACTATATTTCGCGGCCGGTCGCGGAGATCGAGGAGGGCTTGCTCCTCCTCATCAACGGGCATCGGGACCTCCGCTTCGACCTTGAGCACGACGAGCTCGGTGGACTAACGTCTCGCATCAACGCGCTCCTCAACGCCCTGCTCGAGGTCGATGAGGGCTCGGAGGACGACGCGCCGCGGCCGTAGCAGAGCGCACGCCCTCGCCCGATCGTTCACCACAACAATCTCATGAGTCTCTTCGATCTCTTTAAGAAGTCGGACAAGTCCAGCTCGAACTCAGAGCGGGATCTGGCCAAGTTGGCCAAACATTTGAACAGCCGTCTTTCCCAAGACCTCGATCGCTACGACGCTCTCGAGCGACTCTCGGCGATGGGCACGAAAGAGTCCGCACGGGTGCTCTTGAGTCGGTTCCGCTGGAACTTGGATCCCTCGATTCGGGACCAGGAAGAGAAGGCGACCGCCGTCGCCGGTATCGCTAAAGCGGGGACGGCTGCGCTCGAGCCGATCCAAGAATATTGCGCTCGCGCCGAGAGCCTGACCTGGCCCATCAAGGCGCTGCGCGAAATTGTCTCGGGGGCTGATCTTGAGCGAGAGTTGCTCTCGATCCTGCGCGAGTTTGATACGGATTACGTTCGGAACCCTGAGCCGAAGGTTCATGTTCTGCAGGCCCTCGAGGAGTTCCACACCGACGCTACACGAATTGCGGTGGAGCCTTTCGTAGGAGACGTGAACGAGGCGGTGCGCTTTGCTGCTGTGACCTGTTTGTTTGAGGTGGGGCTCCCAGAGGCCACGGAGGCGCTCGTCTCGGCCCTGAGTGACGAAGAATCACTCCGCATCCGCAACCGCATTGCCCAGGGGCTTGCCGATCGGAAGTGGCCGATCCCTGCGAGCCTCGAAGAGCAGATTCGCACCTCGCTCCCTCCGGGATATTCGCTCTCCGGCGGGCTGGTGATGAGTCACGGCTAGAAGGCCTGACTGCCGGCGAGAGCTGCTTTCGGGTCCGGCCGAAAGCGGGTGAGTCGCCGCGTCCCGGGTTCACACCCGCGCGCGGATGGCGACAAGGCCTTTGGTACGGGGCGGAGGCGATCTCACCGAAAATAGAAGAAGCCCGAGTCCAGGGGACTCGGGCCCTGCGATAGGGGAGCTGACCTCAACTTGAGAGCTGCTCCACCTCTGCCGGATGACCTTATTCCGTCACCTTGTAGTCCATCGGCAGGTACATGTTGAAGCTGACCGAGAGGAGGTGATTGAACTTGAACTGGCTGTCGGCGCTGCTGATGGCGCCGTCGGGGAACTGCTCGCTCGGACCGCGCCCGGCGACGTCGAACCCGCCCGTGTTCCAGGCGAACGGAAGCGCGCGGTACTCGGTCCCGATGGCCATCCACTTGTTGAAGAAGAAGGAGAATCCGAGACCGAAGGTCGGGGCGATGGCCATCGTCGCTGACGTGGTGAACGTCGAAAGCGCCGTACAGGAGCCTTCCGAGCAATCGGGCCGCTGGCGGAGCCCCACGAAGGCGGGACCGGCGAACACGTAGAGCTCAGAGTCTACGAACAGGCTGTTGAACAGACCGAGCTTTCCGCGAAACGGTACTGCGGTGAGCTGCGGCGCCAGGATCCAGTCGAGAGACGCGACCTGGTTCCTGAAGTCGCTCCCCAGGTTCACGCCCGTGAGCTCGCAGTCGATGAAGCCGGGATCGCCCTGGACCGGAGCAGAGTCTCCGCGGCACTGACGGCCAGCGTTCACCCCCTGGATGTCACTCGTGAGGTCCGTATCGATGTGCGCGCCAAGGAGCGAGGTGCTGACTCCGCCCCAGACGCCCACCGACAGCCAGTCGAAGACGCCGTAGTTGGCGCGAAGCCCGAAGATGATCTGCCTTCGGTACTCGTCGAGGAGCGTGAAGCTGACGTTCGGGGACAGCTCGACGCGGCCTTGCCGATAGAGGCGCATGTTACGTACGGCGGGCGCGCCAGCCAGGGGACCGGTGAGCTTGATCTCCTCCGCCTGGGCGGTTTCGGGGGCGCCGAAGAGGACTCCGAGCGCGAGGATCCCCGGGGCAAACAACCGGGCCGATAATGTCTTGAACATGTTCGTTCTCATTGTCCTATGACCTTGCATGCGGCGGCTCACTTCGCGCCTCCCGACGTGTCAGCTCCCGCTTTCGGCAAGCGATACTCAAAGGAGAAGGGAATGAACACAGATACACCAAGCTGAGCTTGGACGTTGTTGGTGAGGGCGTCGGGACCGTACCACCCGTTGGTGTCAGCCGGATTGTCCTCGCGGACGACCGTGTTCTCGATCTTGTCCAGGAAGATGTAGTCGCGCACCTCGAGGACCGCTGCGAACCAGCGATTGAAGAAGATCTTCAGACCGACGCCTGCATTGAAGGCGATGTTCGGCTGCCAATCGAAGTTTCGGTTGTCCGGATCGACCACCGGGATCGGCCGGGTGCTGAGGGCGCCGATGCCGCCGACGACGTAGGCGTCGTAGTGGAAGATGAAGTTCTGGAAACCAGCGAACTTGCCGTTCGCGGGCACGTACGTGAAGTTCAGGGCCGCGCTCCACTGATACTCAGTCAGGGGTACGACCACACGAGCGGCGCGGCGAACCTGAGCATTGAAGGCGGAGTCATTGTTGAAGGGCTGGAAGAACTGACCGTTGATGCCCACCGCCAAGACTTCGGTGATGTAGTAGTTCAGTGCCAGACCCGGCGCGTGGTGGGAGACGAACTGATCGTTCAGCGTGAACCCCCAGAACGGCTGCAGCTCGAAGCGCCGCTTCTTGATGATGAAGCGCTGCTGGACCGCGAAGATCGTCTCGTCGAGCGGCTTGGCAGCCTCCTTCTTCATGTCGAGGGTCGGACAGGCTTCTGGGTCGACCTCGCAGATGTCACCGAGACCGACATCTTCTTCGTCGCCAGCCTCCACGCCTTCGGTGTCGCCCTCGTCTTCGACGGCCTCAGTTTCTTCCGTGTCCTCTACCTCCTGGGCCAGGGCCGTACCGGGAAAGGCCCACAGCGCGGCGGCTACCAGGAGCCCGATGGGAGTGTACTTCATCGATGCCTCATTTTCCGTTCTTGATCGCTGAGCGAGATGGTTCTTGGTGGGGGAAATTGGGTGGCGCGGGCGACCGGGAATGATCGATTCACGCAACTTGTTAAAAACACTCATAAAAATAGGCGACCCAAAAACGCTGGCGGAATATACCACGGTCAAAATCGCCCGATCAACGACAATAAATTTCAGCTCAGGCGGCAATTCCGCCGTCGTCCTTTCCGAGCAGTGCTTCCACGAATTCGGCAGCCCCGAACTCTTGGAGATCTTCCGGCTTCTCGCCGACTCCCACATAGCGAACGGGCACGCTGAGCGTGTCGCAAATGCCGAGCACCACGCCGCCGCGCGCCGTTCCGTCGAGCTTCGTCAGGATGAGCCCGCTGACAGAGAGCGCTTCTTTGAACTCTCGCGCCTGAGCCATCGCGTTTTGGCCATTGGTGGCGTCGATGACGAGGAAGATTTCATGGGGCGCGCCGGGCAGGGCCTTGCCCAATGTGCGCTCGATCTTGGTCATCTCCTGCATCAGGTTCGCTTTGGTGTGGAGGCGTCCGGCCGTGTCCGCCAAGAGGAAGTCGACGCCACTTTGCTTGGCGCGCTCGACGGCGTCAAACAAAACGCTACTCGGATCGGCGCCTTCCTTGCCTGCGATGACCTCGCACTCCGTTCGTTCGCCCCACGCGCGCAACTGCTCGACCGCGGCGGCGCGGAAGGTATCACCGGCAGCTAACATGACCGAATGTCCCTGTGACTTGAGCTGACGCGCAAGCTTCCCGATGGTTGTCGTTTTTCCGGCACCATTGACGCCTACGAAGAGGATCACGGTCGGCGTCGCCGTTTGCTCGAGCGGCCCCGTACGCCCCTCGACGTCGACGATGCGGCACGCCTCCTCGCGCAGCGCGCCCCACACTGCCTCTTCGTCAGAGAGCTCGCCGCGCCCCAGGCGCGCGGTGAGCCCGCCCAAGATACGCGCCGTGGTCTTCACCCCAACGTCAGAGGTCAGAAGGAGCTCCTCGATCTCGGTCGCGATGGAAGGAGCGATCTCCTTTTTGCCCGAGAGCAGGTTCTTCAACTTGCCAAAGAAGCCTGTCTCCTCGCGTGTCTTAGCGAGACCGCGGCGCAGGCTCTTGAAATCGACCTGACTCCGGCGCGTGCTGCGCGGCGTTTCGCTGCGTACAGGCGCAGGCGGCGAAACAGCGTCGGGAGGGATGGAGGGGAGGAGCGCTGCAGGATCCGCTTCGGTCTCTGTCGTCGGGATCGACAGGACGTCCGGCTCGGGCGCTGCCTGTTCCTCTTTCTCACGCAGCACGACCTCTTGCTCTACCGCGGGTGTTTGAGCGGGAGGAGGGGAGGCGGGACGAGGCTCGAGGGGTCGGGGGGCGGGAGCGTCGCGGGCCGGCTCGTCAATCGGATGCGCGCTTTCTTCGGCCTTACGCTTTTGGCTCCGGAAGTAAAAGAAGGCCCCTGCCAAAAGCAGGGCGACCAACACGACGACGAGTTCCATGGGTGCGCCACTATAGGGACCTATGGATTCCGTCGTCAACGCAAAGCACCGAGGGGCGGTGGCTCCGGTGGAAGGTCAGTATCCGGGTCTTCGCCCTCCGAGCGCGGGCCGTAGAGGTGGGCGCTCAGGGCTTCGGCCCAGCGCACGACGTCTTCTCGTCCCTCTTGTCTTGCTCGCGCGGCAGCCTCGAGCGGAGTCGGCACAGGGCGCCGCTTCGGCGACCAATCATTTGCGCGCTCGAGCCAATTCAGAAAGGCCCGGAGCAGCACCCGTCTCTTGGCCACGAGGCCCACGCGCAGCGCCGTTTGGGCCGGTCGAAGCCGGAGAGGCGGGTAGCCCGGAGCCGAACACTCGACCTCCCAATCCGTCTGGTCGCTACCGATTCGGGAGAACGAGAAGGAGCCGTCGGGAGCGGAGACGGTCGCCTCGAGGAGCTCGCGGCGAGTTGCTTCAAAGCGGAACAGCTCGACCGTCGCACCGGCGAGGCGCTCGTGGGTGTCGATGTCAAACACGACGCCGTGCACAGGGACCGGGGGGGATACTTCGCGCGGCTTTGTCTTGAGCGTTGGGACGCTCGGTCGCACGCGAGGGCTGGCTCCCGTCAGGCGCTGCACGAGCCAGATGAGGAAAAGAACGAGAGGCAAGGCCAGCCAGGCGCGGGAAGATGAACGTGGCGTGACGCGTGGAAGCTCGAGCTCGAGGGGCGCTCCGCTGACCAGCGCCGGGTCGGCGCTCACAAACCGGACGGTGCTACGCTGGCCCGACCGTTCAGCCGGAAGTTCAAAGCGCGCGCGACCGTTCTGTACGGCCGCGGCCGCAACGATAGAGCCTGTTTGTATGAGCTCGACCGCACCGCCCTGAACGGGGCCGAAATCTCCTTGGACGTCGATCTCAATCGCGAGCGTGGAGTCCTGTTCGGAAATACCACCGAGCTTCAGGCCGACGGTGCCGCGCAAGAGGACTCGGGTAGCCGGGCTCTTGAGAGCGAACTGTGAAGCAAACAACTCACAGATGCCTGGGTATTGTTGGAACGCGCTGGTCGGAACCTCCAGCCTGATCGAGGTTGCCTCGTTGACCTCAGCGCGCGTGAGTTCGCGCTCTTTCTCTCCACAGACAAGCGACAGGCTCAAAGGACCAGGGCGCACTCGGGCCACTTCGATGGGGTGGAGTTCATCTCGCTCAAGGTGAATGACGCGCGGCCAGATCACAAGCTCTGGCGCGCCATCGTCTTCGCCGAGTGTGACGCTCAGGGAGGTCCCCGCGAAATGCTCCTTCTCCGCGCGAAGTCGAATACCGTCGAGTGAGCCGTCGCTTCGAAAACAAACGCTTCCGTCACCTCCCGATACCTGGGAGGGCGGTCCACCGTCACAGCTCTGAAGTGAACCGGCGTCGACTTGAACCCTCGCACCTGACACGGGGGCGCCGGATTCATCTTCTACGCGAACCATCACAAGCCCCGAGGCCTGCGTCACCCGCAGGGCGAGCTCTCCTTCGATCGAAAGAGGTGCCTCGAAGGTCTCGGCCGAGCTGATTCCCGTGCTCAATATGAGCGCTCCAAAGGCCCCGATGGCCCAAGTACAGGTTCGGGTCTGGGCTCGCCGCATCAGCATGAGCTTACCCGGAAATGGGCGTCATGGCGGCTTCTGATTCCCGGGGCTATCTCAAGCGGGGAGGGCTGGACCAGAGGGCGGCCCGGACGTACTCGATGCGCGGCGGCAGGACGTCGCGGTAGACTGCGGCGACGTCAAAGCGCAGGCGCTGGACCCGCGGGTCTCGCGCGAAGTAGCGGCGCCAAAGTCGCTCCCCTGCCTGTAGGACGCGCTTGCGCTTCGCTCTCGAGAGTGTCTCAAACGGAGACTGATAGGCTCCTTTTCCTCGGGCGCGGACTTCGACCACGACGACCACAACTCCGTCGATGGCCACGATATCGAGCTCGAGCGCACCGAGCCGGACGTTCCTGCCCCAGATCATGAGACCGTGCTCGAGGAGGTATTGGGCGACGAGCTCCTCGGCGACATCCCCGATTCTGCGCATGAGACAGAGCTCGGCCGCTCGGGGAGCCCGTTGTCGTCCTCTCGCTGTTCGAAGAGCAGAACTCCAAAATGCAGCGCGGCCGCCCTTTGGGCGGCCGCGATCGGAGTTGAGCGCGCCCAGGGGCGCACTAGCACGAATTAGATGGAGTCTGCGGCGATAGCCGGGTTCGGCGGGTTCACGCCGCGCTTCTCACTTCCGGATCCGACCGTGTAGCCGCAGTTGCCCTTGGTGGGGGAGCAATCGTCACCCTGGGAGCTCGTGCTGTCGTAGCTGGTCCCGTCGATGACGCAGTAGCTTCCTGCGAGCTGTCCGCGGCCGATATCGAGGTCGGCCATGAGATCTTCACACGTGAAGCCGCTCGGGCACTCGCAGTACCGGGCGTTCGGGTCCGGACCGGCGCAACGGCACGAGCAGTAAACGGTGTCGCGCGCCTTGCGGTTATCGTACTGAGGCTGGATTCCGATCTTAACGCGATCGGTCAGCTCGGAACCGTCACGGTCCGGCACGCGGCAGCTGATTTCGTGCTCCGGCGAACCCGGCCTACAGGCGTTCGCGTCCGTGCTGCACTTTTGAGCGGTCTCTTCAGACTGTCCATAAGGACAGGAGACACGGCCGCGGAAGTGATTCACGAGACACACGCGAGTCACACACTGGAAGGAGCGGCTCTCGACGTTGACTTCGCTCTCATTGAAGCCGGGGAAGTCCGTCAGATACTCTTCTTCGGGAACACAGGGGTCGCCCACTCCAGCCGGACCGCAACTTCCTCCAATGAAGGAAGCACCGATGGCCATTGCAAAGAATAGATACAGTCGCATTCGTGATCCTTGGGCCAAGCGTCTCTCGGCTTTTCCGGTCCTATACTCTCAGGCTGGAATTGCGTCAATGGATGCTCGCAGGGGGCCCAGCTGGATTTGCCGGTAATTCCTAGAAATTTGCGGCCGATTTGCAAGGAGGGGGGCTTCCTGTTTTGCTCGGCGGAATGTGACTCAGACTGGAATGTCGTCTTGACATTCCTTTGGACGGGCCCCTAACATCCGGTCCCGCTGTACTCAGCCTATCTACACGTAGATATTAAGTTTTTTGCGATTGGATACTTTCAGTAAGACTGCAAACCCGTCGCACATCGGTTTTCGGGAACCCCGCTATCTCTCATCCCACGAAAGCACACGAGGAAACATGATTCGACCGCGCCTTGTAGCCACCCGGGCCCTTCTTGCAGCCGCCATCGCGTTCACCGGGTTGGGTCCCGCGACCGCAGCGGCCGAGGTGATCGATCTCGACGACGAAGACGACGCGCCCGCGAAACCCGTTAAGACCGTGAAGAAGAGCACTGGCGGCGCGAAGAAGAGCGGCGTCATCGATATGGATGAGGACGACGGCGGCGGCGTGGCGGCCGTAGCAGGTCAGCCGAGCGCCGAGATGGCCTCCGCTAAGCAGGCTTTCGACCAGAAGAACTGGCCGAAAGCTGCGTCGGGCATGTACGACGTGGTCTCCGGTGCGACCTCTGATGATGCTGGAAACAAGCAGCTTGCGGAGTTCTACCTCGCGCAGGCTCTCTATTATTTGAAGTTCTACCAGGCGAGCTTCGACGGCTTCGCCAAGATCGCGGCGAACCCGAAGCACCTCAAGTTCAACGAGACGCTGCTTTGGATCGCTAAGCTCACGACCGACCTGCCCGAGCCGGCGGACATCGTGTCCCACGTCGGAAAGTACTCCGATCAGCATCTGTCGACCTTCGATAACGCGGCGCAGAAGGAGCTGTACTGGACGCTGAACTACCTGCTCGGTCGCTACCGCTACCGCCAGAACGAGTTCGAGGAGGCGGTTCGTCTCTTCAACCGTGTCGACAGCCGTTCGGAGAACTATGTGAAGGCTCAGTTCTTCACGGGCGTCAGCTACATCCAGCTGAAGAAGGCGGTCGCTGCTGTCGAGGCGTTCAAGCGCGTCGAGAAGGCCGTCGATGACGGCGCGAAGGTCGAAGACGCCGCGCGCATGCGTGATCTGGCTCGCCTCTCGATGGCTCGCACGATGTACTCCGCGTCGATCCAGCTCGACCCCGAGACCAACGTGCCGAACATCAAAGAGGAGCACTTGAGCGCGGCCGTGAAGTACTGGAACCAGGTCGACGAGAGCTCCGAGTACTGGCTCGACGCTCACTTCGAGGAAGCCTGGGCCTACTACATGGCAGGTCAGTACACCCGCGCCCTCGGCAACATCCACACGCTGAAGTCGCCCTACTTCCCCCGCGCGTTCTATCCCGAAGCCGACATTTTGAAGGCGATCGTCTACTTCTTCAACTGCGACTACGAGTCTGCCACGACGGTGGTTGCTCGCTTCAATACGAAGACGACGCCCCTCAAGGAGAAGCTTGAGGCGATCATGAAGAAGTACGAGGGCGAGAACCAGGCGGAGGCCTTTTATAAGTTCCTGGTGAAGGTGCGTGATGGAGACGCGAACCTCGATCCGGAGGTCGAGCCGCTCGTCGCTGCTGCGCTCGGTGATCGTCAGCTGCTCCGCAACATCAGCTACGTGGAGTTCCTCGAGAAGGAAGCGAAGCACTATCAGGCTGCTCCGCCCGACTTCAAAGCTTCATCGGTGGGGAGCTATGTTCAGCAGCAGATTCAGCTCGCTCGTGAGCGCGCCGTCACTCAGGCGGGGCAGCTCGCGATGCAGCGCTACCGCCGCTACATCGACGAGATGGGCGAGCACTTGAGGAACGGGGAGAAGATCCTCATTGATATTACCGCCGCGCAACGGAACCTTCTCGATCAGGCCTTGAAGGAGGGCCAGGTGAGCAAGACCGACGCGCAGCTCTTTGGTGTTGTGAATCCGGATGATGAGCACTTTATGTGGCCGTTTGACGGGGAGTACTGGCGCGACGAGCTTGGCTTCTATCGCCAAGAAGTCATGTCGGCATGCGGAAGGTAATCGATAATGCGTTTACAATTTGTTGCAGCAGTTCTGGCCGCGGCTGGACTTTGGGTCGGGGGCTCGGCGCTCGCCGCTGAAACCGCCAAGACCGCTCCGGCGGCCGGAGGGCAGTGCATCTCGCCTCAGGCCCAGCAGGCCATCAATGAGTGTCCGAAGGGAGCGATGAAGACGGAGGGCCGCAAGCGTGCGGGCACTGCGTTCAAGACCGCGCCGCCTCCGGCCACCGCTAAGGCGAAGAGCGATTACAAGCCCGGCGACCTCTCGATGCTCGAGAACCTCGCTGAGCGCGATAGCCGTAAAGGCAAGATGCAGCAGAGGGCGCGCGCCCTCCTGATCACGGAGATCCAGGGTCTCGAGCGCCTCTTCAAGCAGACGCCGAAGGACTCACCGGATCGTCCGCAGCTCGTGCTTCGTCTCGCTGAAGGTTACGCCGAGCTCGAGCAGGCGGCCATTCGCGACAAGATCGCAGCCGACATCAAGCTTCAGGACAAGAAGGCCAAGAAGCAGGACACCTCCAAGGAGAAGCAGGAGATCTCGAAGGCCAAGGCCATCGAGACGAGCGCGCGCAAGAGCGCGATCAAGTACTACCAGCAGATGGTGAAGTCCTACTCGAGCTACTCGAAGCTCGACGAGGTCCTCTACTATCTCGCTTACGAGTACGAGCAGGCGGGCGATCTCCAGAACGCTCGTAAGACTTACTTCGACCTGATCGAGAAGGCACCGAAGTCCACGTACGTCCCGAACGCTTACCTGGCGTTCGGTGAGCTCTTCTTCCAGGAAGCAACCGCTGACCCGTCCAAGTGGGCTCTGGCCGAGGCTGCTTACCTCGAGGTGATGAAGCACCCGCCGCCCAAGAATAAGCTCTGGGGCTACGCGCGTTATAAGCTCGCTTACGTCTACTGGAACCAGGGTCTCTACAAGCAGGCCCTTGAGCAGTTCAAGGAAGTCATCAAGTACGGCACGACCTACTCGGATCTTCCGAACGCCGCTCAGCTCGCGAAATCCGCGCGCAAGGATTTGATCCCTGTGTACGCGGCGAGCGAGAAGCCGGATCGCGCGTACCAGACCTTCAAGCCGCTCTCTGGTGACAAGGCTGGCTCCGACGACCAGACCCTGTCGATGATGCGTGACCTCGGTTACGCCTACCTCGACACTGGTCACTATCCCGAGGCCATCGAGCTCTACAAGAGCTTGATGTCGCGCGACAAGGGCGAGCAGTGGTGCAGCTACCAGAGCCAGATCACCCACGCGGTGCAGGCGGCTTACTCCGGCGACAAGACCAAGATCCGTAAGGAGCTCGACGCTCAGATCGCAGCGCACAAGACGTTCATGTCGATGAGCGTCCCCGATGCCAAGAAGCTCGAGTGCGCCAATGAGACCGCTGGCATCCTCGCTGAGACGGCGATGAGCTGGCACCTCGAAGCGGTCGGTACGGGCGGCGTCCGCGGAACGGGCGACGAGCGCACGATGGATCTCGCCGCAGAGGTCTACAAGCTCGTTGTCACGAACTTCACGGTCGACGACTTCAAGCAGTTCAAGTTCCCGCGCATCGTCAAGGAAGACTGGCCGACGATCTACAAGATCAAGTACGCGATGGCCGACCTCCTCTACTTCCGCAAGAAGTGGGAAGAGTGCGGTCCGGCGTTCGACTCGGTCGTCGCTGAAGACCCGACCGGTCCCGACGCCCCTGAGGCCGCCTACGCTTCGGTTCTTTGCTACCAGAAGATGTACGACCAGATGTACGCTGGTGCGGCGGATCGGAAGGGCAAGGGCCTCGGCCCGAAGGGCGCTTCCGAGGAGGATCGCAAGGCGAAGGCTGGCGAGTGGGAGAAGTTCAAGCCGAAGGAGTTCACCGAGCAGCAGAAGGGCATGGTGACGGCGTTCAACCGTTACGTTTGCTACATCAAGCCGGCTGAGGGGAACAAAGAGGCGAAGGAGCAGTACGTCGAAGTGAAGTACGCCCGTGCGCGTACCTACTTCGAGGCTCAGCACTGGGAAGAGGCTGCTCTCGGTTTCCGTGACATCGCGCTCAACCATGCGGATCACGACGCCGGTATCTTCGCGGCTCAGCTCTACCTCGAAGCTCTCAACGTCCTCGGTTCGAAGGCGGAGCCTCCGCGTCCGGGTTGCTTCGACGAGATGGCGACGGACGTGCCTAAGTTCATCCAGAACTTCTGCAAGGGCGCTGACTTTGAGGAGAACAAGGAGCAATGTGAGCTCCTCACCCGCATCGAGTTCGACGTGAAGCGTCTCGCCGCGCAGAAGCGCGTCGAGCTCGCGGACTCGCAGGCCGACAAGGGCAACTTCCGGGAGGCCCTCGAGAACTACAAGACCGGCGGTGACCAGTACCTCGCCATCTGGCGTGAGTATTGTGAGGCCCCGCTCGCTGCTGGTGAGAAGCCGAAGCAGTGCGAGACCGCGCACGAAATCGTCTACAACATGGCTCGCGCCTACCAGGCAGGCCGCCTGCTCGCGAAGTCGATCCAAGCGCGCATGATCCTGATCAACCCGAAGTACGGGATGCACGGGACCGAGCTCGCGAAGAAGGCTCTCTACGAGATCGGTGGAAACTACCAGGCCATCGCCGTCTACGATCGCGCCGCGGACTTCTATGAGCGGTACGCAGCTGAGACCGGTTACCGCGCAGAGAACGCCGACCAGGCTCTCTCCGACGCCGTCGTTCTGCGACTCGGTCTCGGTCAAGAGCAGAAGGCACTCGACGCAGCGAAGATCTTCCAGTCGAAGTTCGGCGCTCGTAAGCCGGCTCAGGCCGCTCAGATTGGCTTCGCTATCGCGGATCACTACGCCAACGCTGGTAAGTGGGACGAGGTACGTAAGTCGCTCGGTGGTGCGATGAGCATGATCGACAAGAACGCGTCTCTGGACGTTCGCCTCCAGGCTCACGCTCTGCTTGGCAAAGCTGGCGTGAACCTGAAGACCGCCCCGATCGCTGACCGCGAGTACAAGATCGTAGTCGGCCTCTGGAGCGATCCGGCGAAGGCTGCCAAGGCAATCGAGGACGCCGGCGGTGGTCAGCGTGAGCTCGGTCGTGCGCTCGAGTCAGTCGGCGAGGCGCTCTTCTATTTCGCTGAGAAGTCGAAGGCGAAGGTCGATGCCTACACCTTCCCGAAGTACAACGGCGTGAAGGACAAGGAAGGCATCAACAAGCACATCTCCACGAAGGTGAAGGATTGGTACACCAAGAAGAAGGAGATGATCGCCGAGGTCACCAAGGAGTATAAGAAGATCATCGACCTGATGCCTGTCCCGCCGCCCCGCTGGGTCATCGCGGCCGGTTCACAGGTCGGGAAGATGTGGGGTACGTTCGTCTCCGACTTCCGCTCTGCACCGATCCCGAAGGAGTGGGAGAGCGATTTCGAAATTCGAACCGCTTACTACGGCGCACTCGACGACGCTTCCGAGCCCTTCAAGGTTCAGGCGAAGGGTGCCTACTCCGTGTGCCTCGGTTACTCGGTTCAGTACCAGTACTTCGACCAGTACAGCCGCGATTGTGAGGAGTGGCTCGCGAACAACTACAAGGCCGAGTTCCACTTGGTCGACGAGTTCCGCGGCTCTCCGGACAAGGTGAACAACCCGCTCGATGAGCAGCCGAATCCTCTGCAGATCGGTGGTGAGCCCTTGGTCGTTGCGCCCAAGGCCGAACCTGAAACCAAGGACCAGGCCGGAGCGAAGGCAAAATGAGCTGAGTGGGAGCGCCCCGAGGGGGCGCTCCCCACAGCAAGCGGAGGAAGATTCAAATGGCAATGAAGAAGTTTGAGACGATTCTCGCGGCGGCTCTGACCATGGGCGCGGTGGCTTGTGGTGGTGGAGGCGGTGGCGGAAGTCAGCTGAAGCCGGGCGATGCCAGCGGCCAAACCGACCGCTCTGGTAACGCCGTATCGAAGAGGGCGATGGCGAGCTTCAATGGCGCCCTCGACAGCTTCGTCAAGGAAGACCAGGCCGGGTCCTGGAACGACGCGAAGTGCAAAGCTGTCGCTGATGCCTTCGAGGCGGCGAGCGCCGAGCAGCGCTCGGCAGCCGGGAAAGACCTTCCCGAAGCCTACTACAACGCAGGTCTGGCCTATCAGCGCTGTGGAAACGACGCGGCGGCGAAGGATCGCTTCCGCAAGGCAGCGGATGCCGACAGCCAGTTCCATCGCGCCAAGGCGCAGCTCGCGCTCTACTCTTTCAAGGAGTCGGGCAACATCGATAGCGCCGTGGCGGAGCTCGACCAGATCATCCGTGACGGCAAGTTCCAGAACGTTGAAGGCCTCGTCAGCCTCGCGGCGCTCCAGATGGAGCGCAATGGCAAGACGGGCGGTTCCGGTTGCGCCGACGATTTGGCGTGCGCCCAGCTCAACCTGCAGCGCGCTCTCGCGATCGACGATAGCTTCATGCCGGCGTTCAACCAGCTCGCGCTCTACTACCTGAACCAGGCGCGCGCTGAGGTCGGTGCGAAGAAGGGCCTCGTTGTTTCGAGCGGCAAGAAGAAGAGGGTGAACAAGCAGCGCCTCGATCTCGCGGCACTCGTTGCTTCGCAGGCGCAGCGGAAGAACCCGAACTACGCTCCGATCCACAACACGAGCGGTCTGATCCTCGTTGAGCTCGAGAACTACAACGGTGCGGTGAAGGCGTTTAAGCGCGCAGTTCAGCTGAACCCGAAGTTCTTCGAGGCGCAGATGAACTACGCAGCGGTGAACCTCTCCTTCCGCGGTTACGGGGAAGCTGAGAAGGCCTATCGCGCTGCCCTTGCTCTTCGTCCGAACACCTACGAGGCACACCTCGGTCTGGCCCTCGCTCTGCGCGGCGGCATCAACGACTCGAACTTCTCGAAGAACCTCGCCGAGGCCCAGAAGCACTTGGCCGAGGCCAAGAAGATCGAGCCCGATCGCCCCGAGGCTTACTACAACGAAGCGATCTTGGCGCAGGAGTACGTCGCCAAGCGCGCTCCGAACGAGGAAGCCACCAAGGCCGAGTTCAGCAAGGCTTCGGCCCAGTATGAGTCCTTCGTCGCGAAGGCGCAGGGCCGCGAGGGCTTCGAAGACGCGGTCAAGCGCGCCAAGGAGCGTATCCAGGACATCCGCGACACTCTCATCTTCATGGAGGAGAGCAAGCGCATGGCTGAGGAAGAGAAGCGCTTCCAGGCTGAGATGAAGGCCCAGGAAGAGGCGGCCAAGAAGGCAGCCGAGGCAGAAGCCAAGGCGGCCGAAGAGGCCAAGAAAGCCGAAGACGCTAAGAAGGCAGAGGAAGCCAAGAAGGCCGAAGAGGCCAAGGCGCCCGCTGCCGCTGCTCCCAAGGCCAACTGATCAACGTGGGCAGTCCGTGGAGTCGTTCGATCCTGATTGACGACTCCACGTTCCCGTTGGTACAATGATGCTGTAATCTCAAGATTATTCCGGTGAAACTGTATGGCTCCTCAACTTCACGCCGTTTTTAAGAAGACCGCCCTTACCCTCCTCGCTGCAGGCCTGATTTTCGGCACGTTCGAGGGCACCGCCCACGCTCAGGCGGCGAAGGAAACGTCCGGCGGCGATGGTTATGGCTACGAATTCGATGACGATCCGCTCGCTGCTGCGGGCTTTGGACCGAACGACAGCCGCATCCGCGTTCGTAAAGGGGCTCAGAGGTCGACCCTGATCAAGCCGCGCACGCAGTTCATCAACGAACTTCTCAAGTCCGTTGAGAACCTCTGAGCGTCGTTGTTGTCAGATCCGATATCGTTTCGCCTCGCCCGATAGACGGGCCCAAGACTTACTCTGAAAAATAGCCGACGCTTCTCGTCGGCTTCTCCAGTTCCTCAAGATCATCATGGCAAAAGCAGTTCTCACGTTCGCTCTCTATCAGGGAGATGCGCTGTCCCGTCGAGAGACGATCAGCCAAGACATCATCAAGGTTGGCAAGGATCCGAAGAGCCATCTTCAGGTCGAGGACGAACTTGCTTCGCGGATGCATGCGGTCATTGAGGTGGGCGATACGGAGGACATCTCTCTGATCGATCTCGGCAATGAGCCCGCGACGCAGGTCAACGGTGCCCCCGTCAGCAAGTGCAAGCTGGCCGTCGGTGACCAGATCGTCATCGGCAACACGCTGATCGTCCTGGAGCGGATCGATCCGGCAGGCGCTCAGGTTCAGCCGGCGGGTGCCATCTCGTCGAACCCGTTCGCCGCGGTCCCGGCTCCTGTTGCTGCGGCGGCCCCGGTCGCTGCGGCTCCCGTTGCTCCTGCTCCGCAGGTCTCGTCGAATCCGTTCGCTTCGGGTTCGAATCCGTTTGCCGCTGGGTCGAACCCGTTCGCGGCTCCTGCGAACCCGTTTGCGCCTGCGCAGCAGCCGCCGCCGGCGCCTCCGGCCTTTGGCGGTTTCGGTGGCCACCACGCAGGTGGGGGGCATCACGGCCACGGGCACGACGACCTCGCGCCGGGCACCTACACCTATGAGATGTTGAAGAGCGGTCCGGCGGTGCCTCCGGATGAGGTTGAGCTGAGCCACGTTCCGGCTGTCGAAGTGCTCGTGTCTTGGGACACGAACGTGCTCCACGTGTCGCACCTTTCGCCGCCGCGAAGCTTCTATGTTGGTGAGCCGAACCCCGCGGACAAGAAGGACAAGACGGACTTCTTCATTCCCGAGGAGAAGCTCCCGATCCGCAAGATGCCCGTCGTCGTGGGCGACGCGATGAATATCGCTGTTGTGCTGCCGCAAGGCGCCACCGGTTGGATCCAGATCCCCGGCCAGCAGCGGATGAGCGTCGACGAGATTCGCCCCCACGCGCAGCCCTGCGGTGAGGTGCCGGGAGCTCAGCAGTTCACGCTGAGTCCGGGTGCTTCGGCGAAGATTGAGTTCAACGGCTTCACCTTCCAGGTCGCCGCTGTGAACGCTGGCAAGCCCTTCAAGAAGGGTGTGGGAGCAGGCTTCGACTGGACCGTGGCGATGTACTTCGGTCTCACGTTCCTCTCCTTCGGCAGCCTCTTGGCGTCGATGGCGTACTTCGTTCCCCCGCTCGGATTGACCGACGAGAGCGAAATCGACAAGAACCGTCTCCTTCTCATTCAGCAGTACCTGAACGCGGCCGCTGAGCGTGAGCAGGAAGAGAAGACGGAAGACGTCGTCTCCGAGGACGCCGACAACAAAGAAGGCGGCACCGGTGAGCGCCATAAGGGCGAAGAAGGCTCGATGGGTAAGGAAACCAGCAAGGCGCAGAACAAGCGCTACGCTGTGAAGGGTCCGGCAGATAACCCCGATCCGCACCTGGCGAAGCAAGCGGCGCTTCGTGAGGCCCGTGACTTCGGTATGATCGGTCTCTTGAACGCTGGCGCAGCGGGCGATCCGAACGCTCCGACCTCGCCCTTCGGCCGTGAGACTTCGTCTGGTCTTGACGAGGTGAGCGCCCAAGGAAACATGTGGGGCGATGAGATCGGTGAGGCCTTTGGTGCTGGTGGTCTCGGTCTGACGGGTATCGGTGAAGGCGGCGGTGGCCGCGGTGAAGGTATCGGCCTCGGAAACATCGGTACGATGGGTCACGGCGCCGGCACCGGTACGGGCCAGGGCTTCGGCTCCGGTCACGGTCGACTCGGCGGGTCGCACGCGACTCGGACTCCCAAGGTCCGTATGGGCGCGACGAGCGTCAACGGTCGTCTCCCGGCAGAGGTCATTCAGCGTATCGTTCGTCAGAACTTCGGTCGCTTCCGCATGTGTTATGAGCAAGGGCTCACGAGGAACCCGAACCTCGAAGGCCGTGTTGCGGTGCGGTTCGTGATTGGTCGTGACGGGGCGGTCTCGAACGTGGGCAACGGTGGTTCGGACATTCCGGACAGCGGCGTTGTGAGTTGTGTGGTGCAGGCCTTCTATGGCCTCGGCTTCCCGCAGCCCGAAGGCGGCATCGTGACGGTGACCTACCCGATCATGTTCAGCCCCGGGTGATCTGAGAGCCTGACGAAGCTTGAAAACGCGCACCTTCTGGTGCGCGTTTTCTGTTTGTTCGTCTTTACTTCTTGAGCGGTCGATGAGTATTCTTCGGAGCCGAAATCGGCCTAGGTTGATCCTTGGAGACGACGAGCGCTACCGAGGAGAGAATGATGAGAGAGGTCAGTGATATGTTTCTGAGAGCGACGAAGCGAGTCCGTGCATTGTCGGCGTTGGCCATTCTATGGACTTCGGTCGGCTGCAGTCGAAACCACATCGAAGCGATCAACCTTGCTAACGAGGGGGATCGGGCCGTGTCAGTGAACCCTGATGGTGCGGTCCAGAAGTACGAGCAAGCTCTTCAGCTCGACCCGCAGAATCATCTGATTCTTTGGAAGCTCGCGCGGGCGTACGAGAAGAAGGAAGACTGGGACAAGATGGCGAGCACGCTCGCCAAGGCTGTTCAGATCGCTCCTGAGTTCGCGAACTACTGGGAGAAGCGCGGTCTCGCGCTCACCAAGCAAGCGGAAGGCGGTAACCCCGACGCTTGGCAGGAAGCGAAGGAGCCGCTCGAGCAGTGCATCAAGACCGACCCGAACCGCGCTTGGTGTTACGAGCTGCTCGGTGAAGCAAAGTGGTGGACGGACGACATTCAGGGCGCGCTCCAGAGCATGTCGCAGGCCATCGAGCACGACCCCACCGTCGCGTACTTCTATGTGAACTTGGCGGAGCTCTACCAAGTCCTGCGCCTCTACAGCGAAGCAGGACAGGTCCTTGAGCAGGGCACCAAGAACATCCAGCCCACTGAAGAGACGCGTGACAACGTCTACAACATGTATCTGCTCAGCTTTAACGTCGCACAGTTCAGCGGCGACAAGAGCCGCATGCTCGCCTCCGTCGAGCGCGCGTACGAGATCGGCGGCGAGACTCATCCGGAGGCGAAGTTCCACCTCGGGAGTACCTACGCCTCCATGGATCCTCCCCAGAAAGAGAAGGCAAAGCGTCTTCTTGAATCCTTCACCAAGTCGGCCTGTGCCGGCGAAGGTGCGAAGAAGTTCAAGTCGCAGTGCTCTCAGGCGAATGCGTTCTTGCAGAACCTTGGGACCTGAAAGGGACGCGCGGAGGTATTCCTCTGCCTGCGGGGCGCTCGGAGAACCGGGCGTCCCGCCTTTCATTTCGCCGCATGAAAAAAAGCGACAACGTAGGCCGGAGGGCGTCCGGTGTGGGTAGGGGGAAGGTTCGCTGGCGAGGGCACTGGGGACCGTTTCGAGGCGCTCTTGAGCTCTGTCAGGGGCGCTGCAGTGAGCGCGGGGAGAGCGACTGACCACATCTTTGAGAGGACCCCTTGGGAAGGGGTGTCCTTCTGCCGTCAACCCGGTATTCAGGTGACGTTGAACTGGTTGTATACAGGGAGGCCAAGGTTGGGTTTTCGTGGATCGAGGTTTCCCGGTCACAGCCTCCTCTCTCGAGAAGGCGAGAGGCGAGGGGGCTGTCGTTCAGATTCGCTGACTTTGGCCGCTTTGTATGTCGCGCAGTCCCGAACCGGGGCTGCCATCCCTGCCGCACCCCACTTAATGAATCGCTGCATCGAGAGGCGCCCGAACTCGAAAACCAGTGTGCTTTCGGGCTAGCACCTCTGAGATCCATAACGTAGACGAGAGTATTCAGGAGCCGATGAAGATGGACGACACGACCAAGGAGCCAAACAAGGCTGACGATGCGACGAGCGCGCTCAAGGGTTCTTCCCCGAGTCAAGCGCCCAGCGTCGCACCGCCCTCATTGGCGTCGCCCGAGAAGATCGAAGCGCTCAAAGCGAGACTCGCTCAGGTTGAGGCGCGACCGAACGAGTACGTGAAGGTCCTCGTCGAACTGGCGGGGGCGGTCACTGAGCCCTTTGAGAAGGTCGACTATTACCGTAAGGCCGCTGAGCTCTACGCGAACAAGTTCGGGAACCATGCCGAGGCAGTCAAAGCCTATGAGGCGCTGCTCGAGATCGATCCCGACGACGTCGATGCGAAGATCTATCTGAAAGAGATGTATGAGAAGCGTCGAAACTACGACGCTTTGATCGCTCTTCTGCGCCGCGAGGCAGATGCGATCCTCGGGCCGAGCGAGCGAGCCGAGGCCTACCGTCAGATCGCCGAGCTCGCGACCGAAAAGGTAAAGAAGCCGGAAGTTTGTATTCCTCTTTGGCTGTCGGTCTTGGACGGAGAGCCGGACGACCCCCAGGCGCTCGATGCGCTGGCTCAGCTCTATGAGCGTGGTCGCGACTACGAAGCGCTGTGCGACATGCTGGAGCGACTCATCGTCGTCACCTCGGACGACAAGGCGCGCATTACGCACCTCACGAAGCTCGGCCAGATCGCGGGTGAGCGTTTGAAGGATGATGAGCGCGCAGCCGAGGCCTATCGGCAGCTCGTCGAGCTCAACCCGAGCGATCGTCGCGCCCAGGAACAGCTCAAGAAGCGCTACACGGCGCTAGGTCGCTGGGACGACCTTGAGGCCCTCTACGTTGAAGGCGGCAATTGGGACGAGTTCATCCGACTCCTCGAAGCCAACGAGCCGAAGGCCGAGACGCCGGAGCGTCGGATCCAGATGCTCCAGAAGGTGGCTGAGCTCTGGCTGACCCAGAAGGGCAAGCCCGATCGCGCGGCCCGCGCGCTCGAGAAGGTCTTGTCGATCGATCCCGAGAACCTGATCGCCGCCGAGCGCCTGATCCCGATCTACTCGGAAGCCAACAACTTCAAGGGTCTCGTTCAGGCGATCGAAGTCCGCCTGCTCACGCTCGAGCCTGGCCCCGAGCGTCGTGACCTCCTCCTGCGAGCGGCCAGCCTTTACGAGGAGCGCCTGCGCGACAAGGAGAAGGCGCTGTCTCGTGTCCTCGAGGCAATGACGCTGGCTGCTGACGATCCCGAGGTGCTGAACTTGGCCGAGAAGGCTGCTCGCGGCGCCGGTGCATGGGATAAGTTTGTGAGTGCGGTGCAGAGCCTCGCTGATGAGGTTCAGGACCCGGATGTCCGAAATGGCCTCCGCTTGCGCCTCGGCCGTGTGCTGCGTGAGGAGCTGAAGGCAGACGACAAGGCCATTGAGCAGTATCGACTGGTTTATGAGGATGCTCCCGACAGCACCGAAGCGCTCGAAGCTCTGGTGCTCCTGTATGGCAAGACGGAGCGCTACGCTGAGCTGCTCGAGACGTTTCAGCGAAAGCTTGAGCTCGAGGTTGAGCCGAGCGAACGCCGGGCGACCTATCTCGCTATCGCGCGGACCCAGCGCGACAACCTCGACGATGCTGAGGCTGCCGTCGATACCTTGGAGGCGCTCCTCAGCGAGAATGAAGATGATCGAGAGGCGCTCGCCGACCTCGAACAGCTCTACGCTGGTCTCGGGCGCGCCCAGGACCAAGCGAACATTCTCGAGCGTCAGATCGCCCTCGAGGACACCACCAAGGGGCTCGCGGATCTGAAGTTCCGCCTGGCGACTCTCTTTGAAGGACCGCTCAAGAGGCCTGCTGACGCACTCGAGCAGTATCGCGAGGTCCTGGCCATCGACGTCGGATATACTCCGGCTCGGGCCGCTCTCGAGAAGATGCTGCCCGGAACTCTCGGCGGCGAGGCCGCCGCCGTGCTTGAAACCGTCTTCGAACAACAAGAAGACTGGGCGAGCCTGGCGCGTGTGCTCGAGGTGCGCGCCGAGGGCGCCGTCGCTACGGAAGAGCGCGTCGAAATCCTGCGCAAGCTCGCGCAGCTCTCCGCGTTCCAGCTCGGTTCAGCTGACGCGGCCATCGACGCGCAAGCGCGCGCGCTCAAGGCCGATCCCGCAAACCAAGACACGCGCCTCGAGCTCGAGCAGCTCGCGGAGCAGTTTGGCAAGCTCGGCGAGCTGACGAAGATCTTCGAAGAGATCGCGAAGGGGTCGCGCGACGCAGAGCTAGCGATCCTCTATTTCACGCGCATCGCAGAGCTCGAAGAGCGAGCTGGTCGCATCGACCAGGCGGTGGCAGCGCTGAACCGCGTGCTCGATCTCGATCCTTCGCGAGAAGAAGCGCTTGTGTTCCAGGATCGACTCCTCCGCAGCAACGGCAGGCTGAAGGATCTAGCACCGGTCTACGAGAAGCGGATCGCTCTCGCGCACGATCCCGACCTCCGCGAGAACTTGTTCATCGAGCTCGCTGAGCTGTTCGACTCTGCGCTGGGTCGCCCCGAGGAAGCCGTGCAGGCTTACCAGTCTGTCTTGGTCGAGCAGCCCGAGAGCCGCCGTGCGCTCAGCGCTCTGGCGAGCCTCTTTGGCCGCCTCGAGCGCTGGGACGACCTCGCCGACAACCTGAACGCTCAGCTTGTCCTCGCTGAGACCGAAGAGGAGCACGTTCGTCTTTCTCTCAGGCTTGCGGAGCTTCGAGAGCAGATGGGCAATGTCTCTGAGGCTGTCGAGGGCTACGCGGAGATCTTGGATCGGAACCCCGGTCAACCCGCCGCGCTGGCTGCCCTTGAGCGTCTTTCGAGTGAGCGCGCTCACGAGCTGCGTATCGCCGAGATCCTGGAGCCGCTCTACCGCTCACAAGGCGATTACAAGAAGCTCGTCTTCGTCCACGAGGTTCAGGTCCGGCATGCGACGGAGCCGTCGCGCCGCGTCCAGCTCCTCGAGACAATCGCGGAGCTCCATGAGGATGCCGGAGGCGATGCAGGCCAGGCCTTCGACGCGATGGCACGAGCGCTGAGCGCCGATCCGGGTCGCGAAGCCAGCCTCGAGAGCCTCGAACGGCTTGCCGCGCGCACCGGTCGTTTCGAAGACTTGGCAGCGCTCCTTGAGCGCGAGGCGAAGGAGGTTCCGGAGCCCGACCTGAAGAGCCGTCTGTTGATGGCTGCGGCGACGCTGCTCGAAGAGCGCGTGGGCGACACAGAGCGCGCGATCAAGACCTATCGCGCTGTGCTCGGCGCCGATCCCGAGTCACTCGACGCGGTCATGGCGCTCGAGCGGCTGTTCCGTGACGGTGGGAAGTTCGAAGAGCTCTCGAAGATCTTGCAGCAGAAGGCGAGCATCCTCACGGATATCGACGCCCAGAAGGCGGCTCTGTTCGATGCTGCTCAGCTCGAAGCGAACGAGCTCGGCCGTCAGGACGAGGCGATCCGCGTGCACGAGAAGGTTCTCGAGCTCGATCCCGACGATCTGCGGAGCTTGGATGAGCTGATCGCGATCTTCCTGTCGGAATCGCGCTGGAAGGACCTGCTCGGGATCTACTCGCAGAAGGCCGAGATCGTCACCGATCCGGAGGAGAAGAAGCAGGTCCTGTACGAAGTGGGTGCGGTCTATGAGCACGAGCTCAAGGACGTCTCCCAGGCGATCGACACGTATAACAGGATCCTCGAGCTCGATCCGGACGACCTCACGGCGCTCGGACGGCTCGATGTCCTCTACCAGGCGACGGAGAGCTGGCAGGAACTGCTCGGTGTCCTCACGCACCAGGCTGATTTGACCTCCGACGCCGACGAGGCGATCGGTCATCGCTACCGCGTCGCAGCGCTCTACGAGACGCGTCTCGGGGACAAGGAGCGAGCTGTTGAACTCTATCGAGAGATCCTGAGCCTCAGCCCCGGTCACCAAGACACGCTCGCCGCGCTCGAAAAGCTGAAAACCGACAGCAAGGTCGGCGTGCTCGCGGCACGGGTGCTCGAGACGGTCTACGAACAGAACGGCGACGCTGAGAAGCTGGTCGAGGCGCTCACGGTTCAGGCCAATGCCGCCGACGAGCCGTACCGAGCCGTCGAGATCTTGGAGCGGATGGCGGTCCTGCTCGAAGACTCGCTGGCTGAGCCGCGCCGCGCGTTTGAAGCGCTCGGCAAGGCGGTCTCGCTGGATCCCGAGAGCGAGAGCTTGCGTCAGAACTTCGAGCGCCTCGCGCTGCTCGCGGAGCAGCCCGAGCGGGCATCGGCTATTTACGACGCGGTTCTTTCAAAGATTGAAGATCAGCCCGACCTCAGCGCGACCATCGCGCTGCGCGCTGCGACCCTCTTCGAGAGCGCTTCCGACGATGTCGCGCGCACCATCCAAGCCTACAAGAAGGTTCTCAGCTACGAGCCGGAGAACCGCGCGGCGCTTCAGGCTCTCGATCGACTCTATGAGCAGTCGGGCGAGTACGAGGAACTCGCCAAGGTCTTGGTTGCGCAAGCGGACCTCGGCGACACCCCCGACGAGATCTTGGGCTTCAAGTATCGCCTGGGCGAGCTGAAGCAGAAGAAGCTCGGCGACGTCCTCGGAGCGATCGAAGTCTACGGGGAAATCCTCGCGGCCGCGCCGGAGCATGAAAGTGCCCTCGGCGCACTCGAAGACCTGTTCGCGTCCGGCACGGAAGTGCTGCGCGTCGGCCAGGTGCTCGAGCCGCTCTACCAGGCGTCCGGTAGCTGGGAGAAGTTGCTCGACGTCCGCGAGGGTGAGCTTTCGGCTCTGAAAGATCCCGCTGAGCGCCTCGAACTCTTGCTCCGTATGGCGGAGGAAAGTGAGCAGCAGCTCATCGACGTCGATCGCGCCTTCGAGATCTTGATCCGCGCCTCGCAGCTCGCCCCGAGCGATGAGCGCGTCATTGATGAGCTCGATCGTTTGGCGCCGGTTGTCGACGAAGGCTGGGCGAGGCTCGCCTCGGCTTACGCCGATGTCCTCGAGGACGAACAAACAGAGCTCGAGAAGCGCGTCGCGACGGGCCTGCGTTTGGCGGTCGTCTTCGAAAAGGAGCTCGACGATCTCGCTCGCGCGGAGCAGACGTACGGCTACGTCCTCGACATTGCACCTTCGGATCGGACCGCGCTCGAGAACCTCGATCGCATCTACACCGAGCTCGAGGAGTGGCAGCGGCTCGACGGCATCCTGGCTCGTCGTGGTCCGCTCGAGAAGGACCGCCACGACAAGATCGCTCTCTATCTCCGCCACGGTCTCTTGAACGAAGAGCGCTTGGCGCGCGGAGAGCTTTCGAGCGGACGGCTTGCAGAGCTCCTGCGTCAGGCAGACTCCGAGCTGCCCGTCGAGGACAGCGCGGACATCGCGTCGATCGCTCCCGCGTCGGACGACGAGCCTGAGGTGGGCGAGCCGGCGCTCGATGAGCTCTTGCCGAGGAGCGAGGCTCCGGAGAGCGAGGCACCGGAGAGCGACGCTCAGCTAGAAGCCGCGGCCTCCGAAGAGCGCGAGGACGCGACCACTGCGTCCGATACCGACGCGGAGGAAGCGGCTCCCGCCGCTCAGGCGAAGCCTGCTCTCGAGAAGAAGTATCTCGAAGCTGCGGTCACCTACTACCGTGTTGTTTTCGATAGCCTCGAGCCGGAGAACGAGGACGCGATCGCGGGGCTCACCCGCGTTTACACGCTTCTCGAGAACTGGCCTGCCCTCAGTGAGGTCTACAAGCGTGAGATTGAGCACGCTGTGGGCGACGTCGCCGAAGCTGACGCTCGCGCCAAACTCGCTCATCTCTTGGGCGAGCGGCTGGGTGATCGGAAGGGCGCGATCGAGGGCTGGAAGCGGGTCTTGGATCTGCGCGGAGAGGACCCCGAGGCGCTCAAGGGCCTCGCGCTCCTCTACGAAGCGGACCAGCAGTGGGCCGAGCTCACCGACGTTCTCGAGCGTCACTATGACATCGCGGACACCGACGAAGACCGGATCCATGTCCTTACGATGCGGGCGCGCCTGTTCGACGAGCAGCTCAACCGCGACGATGAAGCGCTCGAGAACTATCAGCGCATCTTGGACATCGATAGCTCGAACGTCCTGGCCCTCAAGTCCATTGCGAGCCTCTATCGCCGCAAGAAGGATCCCCACGAGCTCGCGCGCGCCCTCGAGAACCTGACCGACTACGCGGATGAGAGCTTCGCTCCGAGCGAACGCGCTGAGGCGTATCGGGAGCTCGCGGTTCTGCGCGAGACGGTGCTCGAGTTGCCCCATGACGCCGCCGACGCTTGGCGTAAGGTGCTCGAGTTCAAGCCGGGCGACTTCGAGGCGCTCGACAAACTCGACGCCTACTATCGCGCCGACGAGAACTGGGAAGAGGTTGTTGGGGTCAAGCTGCTCCGTGCGGATGCTCTCGAGGACAAGGAAGCGAAGCTCACCGAGCTTCTCCAAGCGGCCGAGCTCTGGAAGACAACGATCGGTCGCTACGACTCTGCGCGTACGGCCTTCGAGAAGATCCTCGAGATCGAACCGCTGCACGACTTCGCGTTCAAGGAGCTCGAGAAGCTGCACACCGCGGCGGAGCGCTGGGAATCGCTCATTGAGCTCTACCTGAACCGCTTGGAGCACTTCGAGGAGGTCCCGCCCCGAAGCGATCTGTTGCGGCGCATCGCGCGCGTCTTCGAGGAGCGCCTCGACGACAAGAACCAGGCGTTCGACGCTTTGGTCACCGCGTTCTCCGACGATTACTTCGACGACCAGACCGCAGCCTACCTTGAGCGTTTGGCCCACGCGACCAATCGCTGGAACGAGCTGCTCGCGACGGCGAACGCCTGGCTGCAGGAGGAAAATGAGCGGCGTCCGCGTATCCAGCTCTGCCTCCGTCTCGGCAAGTGGTACGGCGAGGACCTGGGCATGTCGAACTATGCCCAGCCCTACTACCAGCAGGTGCTCCTCATCGATCCGCAGAACGTGCGGGTGATGCGGCAGATGGCCGCGATCGAGCGCCTCGCGGGTCACTACCCGAAGGCGAGCCAGATGCTCACGAAGGCCCTCGACGCCGCAGTGAGCAACGACGACCGCAAGCTGATCCTGACCGATCTCGGCGACATCATCTATCGGAACCTCGATCAGGCCGATCAAGCGATCCCGTACTATCGCCGTGCCCTTGAGGTCGACGGCGCACATCGTCCGGCTCTCGACGCGCTCGAGCGGATCTACGAAGACCGCGGCCAGATCCACGACCTTGTGGAAATTCTCGCCCAGAAGGCGGGTTCCATCGACAACCCGGAGGAGACCGTCCGCCAGAAGCTTCGTCTCGGTTCGCTGCTCGAGGATCGTCTCGAGGACGCGGCGGGTGCGGCCAAGGCCTATCGCGACGCGCTGCACGTAGACCCAGAGTCGATTGCCGCGCTGCGCGGGCTCGAGCGCGTTCTCGAACGGACGAAGGAATGGCCCGAGCTCGTGAAGGTCCTCGAGCGCCAGCTCGACGTCGTGGCGACTGAGGGCGAGCGGGTCCAGGTCCTCTTGAAGCTGGCCGATGTCCAGGAACAGCAGTTCTTGAAGCCGGACCTCGCGGCTGAGCGACTCGAGCAGGTCGTTCAGATCGATCCCAGCCAAGAGGACGCTTACGTCTCCTTGGCGCGCTGCTACCGCAGACTCAAGCGCTGGCCGCAGCTCGTCTCCGCTCTCGAGAGGCATCTCGACGAGACAACGGACCGCGAGACCAAGCTCGAGCTGTACTTGGCGCTCGGCGCGGTGTTCCGCGACGAAATCCAAGATCTCGACCGCGCCATCGACAGTTATCAGTCGGTGGTCGACGCAGAGCCGACGCACATGGGGGCCCTCGAGGCGCTCAGCAAGCTCTACGAGCGCCAGGGGGACGCTTACCGAGCCGTCGAGTACATGACCCAAGTGGCCGATCTGACGACGGACGGCGCTCAGCGGGTGGACATGTACTACCGCATCGGTCGCGCCATGGAGGAGAAGCTCTCCGACCGAAGGGGAGCCCGCGACAAGTTCGAGCAAGCGCTCGATCTCGATCCGTCGCACCTCCCGTCGCTCGCCGCGCTGCGCACCATCGCGATCGATGAGGCCGATTGGGAAGGGGCCGCGGACTACCTGAACCGCGAGCAGGAGCGTACGGAATCGCCGCGTCAGCGGGCCCGCCTGCTCGTCGAGCTCGGTCGGATTCGAGAGGACATGCTGCTCGACCACGCCGGAGCCATCCAAGCGTTCGAGAGCGCGATCCAGTTCGACGGCGAGTGCGAAGACGCTGCTTTGGCGCTGGTTCGAGAGTACATCTCGCTCGAGCGTTACGCGGACGCCGCGCCGCTCGCCGAGATGCTGGTGCGTCGCTCACGGAACCTCGAACGCGAGCAGCAGCACATGCTGAACAAGCTGCTCGGCCAGGTGATGAGCAAACTCGGTGAGCATGAGCGCGCCGTGAAGGCCTTCACGGCGGCCGCCGGCCTTGACCCAACCGATCAAGAGACCACACGTGGAATCGCTGATTCTTCGTTCGCGCTCGGCGATTGGGCCACGGCGCTCACGAACTACCAGCGCGTCCTGACCTCACTCGCCGACGACGACATCGACACGCGAACGGAGGTCTACTTCCGACTCGGTGAGATCAAGCGCGCCCAGGGCCAGGATCGCCAAGCCATCAACAACTACGAGAAGGCGCTCTCACTGAACGGTGAGCATCGTCCGACTCTCGATGCGATGGTCCAGGTGCACGAGAAGGCCGGCGAGTATCGACTGGTGGCCGAGTACAAGCGCCAGATCCTCGATTCGCTGTTCGATGGGGACTCGCGTTACGCGATGCTCCTCGAGATCGGTGACTTGTGGGCGGAGCGGGAGAAGAACCCGGTCAAGGCTCTCGAAGCCTACGAGGAGGCGCGAGATCTCAAGCCCGACGATCTCAGTCTGCTGCACCGCCTACTCCAGAACTACCAGGCGGCCGAAGAGTGGCAGAAGATGGTCGACGTCCTGGACTCCATCACGGCGATCGAGCAGAGGCCGCTCGTCAAAGCCAAGCTCTTCTACACCCAGGCTCAGATCTACCGCGACAAGCTCGAAGATCCGATCCGCGCGGTCGAGCTCTTCAACGCGGCTCTCGATCTGAATCCGGAGCTGCTCGAGGCCTTCGAGCGCATCAACAAGATCCTCACCACGGAGCGGAACTGGAAGCAGCTCGAGCGCTCGTATCGCAAGATGCTTCACCGTCTCGCCGGCAAGGGCAAGTCGGAGCTCGAGCACAACCTCTGGCACCAGCTGGGTCTCATCTACCGAGACCGTACCGGTCAGACCAACGAGGCGATCGAGGCCTTCCGCATGTCGGCGAGCCTCGTGCACGAGGCTCCTGTCCAGCGGCAGATCCTCGCCGAGCTCTACGAGACGGCCGAGCGCTGGGAGGAGGCGGCTCACGAACAAAGGCGCCTGGTCCACCTGGATCCGCTCGCGATCGAGCCTTACCTCGCGCTCTATCGCCTCGCGCTGCACAAGCAGGCCTACGATGAGGCTTGGTGTTGTGCGTCGGTGATCTCGTTCCTCGGAAAGGCGGACGAGGAGACCGAGCGCTTCTTCCAGGACTTCCGTCCGCAGGGCATGCTCCCGGTCACAGGTCGACTCGGCAACGAGCACTGGACTCGCTGCCTGTTCCACCCGAACGAGAACGTCCACCTCTCGCGCATCTTCGAGATGTTGGTGCCCGCGGCCCTTCAAGCGAAGATCGCGATGCTCAGGAACCAGAAGAAGCTGCCGCAGATCGACGCTCGTTTCCGTCAGGACCCTGCGACCTCCACCGTCACGTTTGCCAAGACGTTCGGCTGGGCCGCGCAGGTACTCGGCATCGCGACGCCGCCTCTCTACGTCCGAAACGACGTACAGGCGTACATCACGGCGCTGCCGACGGAGCCTCCGAGCACCGTCGCTGGTCAGTTGGTCCTCTCCGGGTTCCAGCCCCAAGAGCTGACCTTCATCTGCGGTAAGCACCTCGCGCTCTATCGTCCGGAGCACTTCATGAAGGTGCTGTTCCCGACGAAAGATGAGCTCACTGTGATGTTGTTCGCGGGCGTTCTGCTCGCGGCTCCGTCCCAGCCGATGCCCCCGGATATGGATCAACAGATCCGGGCCACGGCTCAGAGCTTGGTGCACTTCCTCCAGCCGGTGCAGCTCGAAGGTCTCAAGCAGGTAGTTAAGGCGTTCCTTGCGGACGGTGCGCGCGCAAACGTGCGTCGCTGGTCGCAGGCCGTCGAATTCACGGCTTGCCGCGCTGGTCTCGCGCTTTGCGGCGACCTCGAGATCGCTCGCAAGATCATCGGGGCCGAGCAGCAGCTGCCCGGCGAGCCTTCGTCGGCCGAGAAGATGAAGGAACTTCTGATCTTCACCGTGAGCGAGGAGTACTTCGCGCTGCGCAAGGCACTCGGAGTCGCGGTTCAGGCGTAAGAGTCAGAAGGCCAGGCGAGACGAGGGCGGGCGCTTTCCGAAGCGTCCGCCTTCTCTTTTTCCCGGACGTCTTTCCTCGAACAGTGCTTCCGGGTGCCCCTTGGGGCCGCGCTCAGGCGCTTCAGGCCCGGTGCACTGCATGAAGAGGTCTCCGCACCTCTGCCATCGTTCGGTGGGTGCCGGACGGCGCCCTCAACGGGAGCCGCGTGCTTAGCGTCCGCGTCCGGGCACGTCGAAGACAGCGCGGAGGCCGAAGCCGACCCGCACGCCCACGGAGCCCGGCTCTTCTGGACCATCCGCCTGGACCGAGCTCGAGAGAGCGAAGTCGAAGAGCGGACCGAACCCGAGATTGGGCGTGGCGAAGAAATCTCCGCCGACCTGCAAGCGCAGCCACTCGAGGTTCAGGTAGCTGGAGGTTTCCGCCGGGGTGCGGACGCTGATACTTCTCAGACCGACTCCGAAGGCGAGCCAGGGGTCGAAGCGAAGGCCCTGGGTGAGGTGGTGACGCACGAGGATCGAGCCTCCGATGCCGTCGCTCTTGCAGGAGGGACAGGCGGTCGTCGAACCGCCGACCTGGAAGTCGCCAGCGACGCCCACGGTCAGAAGGCGGCTCACGCCGTAGGCGACGTCGAGGCCGCCCTGGAAGTTCGTGCTCACGCCGTAGGTGGTCGGGACGTCGATCGCGATGTTCCCGGCGGGAAAGCTGACCTGGGCGAGCACTGCCACACGGACGTGATCTCCGAGAGTATCGGGGGCCGAAAGGTCGCCCGAACGGTCCTGAGGCCCAGGGGCGGTCTCCTCGGGCTCAGAAGTCGTTTCGATGACGGCGGCGGTTTCCGGAGCCGGAGGGGCGGGCTCGGAAGGACGCTCTGCGCTCGTCGACACAGGCGCTTCTGTGTCGACTGCGTTCGGGGCGGCGTCAGCGGTGCCTTCACTGTTGTTTGCCGCGTTCGGGGCGGCGTCAGCGGTGCCTTCACTGTTGTTTGCCGCGTCCGGGGCGGGGGCGGCCTCCTGATCGGGGCTGGATTCCGCCGGCGTGGGGGCTTCCGCCGCCGGGGGCGTGGAATCGGGCTCTGCCCCGAGCGCCAGAGCCGGAGTGAGCAGAGCGCAGGACAGCCAGGAGTACCGACACTTCATGCGGCGCTGGTTACCACAACTTTTCCGACAACGGCCCGCTGAAACGGACGAATCCGGGCTCATGCTGCGCATTCGAGAGAACACCGACGAGATCGAGTGTGGCCGGACTCAGGGCCCCTTCCGGGTCGTGGTTCGGTCGATGGGAGAAGTGGTCAGCCGAGTCTTGGCTGTGGGCGGGACGCTCCGGTTCGGGAGCGGTCCGGAGGCAGACGTTCGCATTGCAGATCCGACGGTGAGCGCGCTTCATTGCGAGCTCATCGCGCGCCAAGATGGGGTCTTGGTTCGGGACCTGGGGAGCCGCAATGGGGTCCTCCTCGGCAATGGGAAGATCGAGGAAGCTCTACTTCGCGATGGCCGCGGCGAGATCTTGATTGGCCGCTCGACGCTCTCGATTGGAGCGCGGAGTGAGCCGAAGGGGGAAGGGGACCTCGGAATCGTGGGGGCGTCGCGTGCGATGGAAGAGGTGCGCGACAAGGTGCGGAACTTCGGGCGTTTGCGGGCGCCCGTGTTGATTCTCGGAGAGTCGGGGACAGGGAAGGACGTCGTTGCGCGAGCCATCTACCGGGCTTCCGAGCTCAAGGGCCCATACGTCGCGACGAATGTTGCGGCCTTGGCCGATACGTTGATCGACGCTGAGCTCTTCGGTCATGCGCGCGGGGCTTTCACTGGAGCCGTGAGCGCCCGGGCGGGCGCGTTTCAGCTCGCGGATCAGGGCCTTTTGTTCCTCGATGAGATCGCTGAGCTGTCTCCGGGGGGGCAAGCGAAACTCCTGCGCGTGGTCGAAGACGGCAAGGTGCGCCCGGTCGGTTCGGAGCGTGAGATCCAGGTGAACGCGCGCACGGTCTTTGCGACCTGCGCCGATCTCGACGGGAAGATGAAACGCGGTGAGTTTCGCCACGACCTCTTCCACCGCATCTCGATCCTGACGATCGAACTGCCGCCTTTGCGTCGGCGTCCCTCTGACATACCCCTTTTGGCTCGCCATTATCTGGACCAAAAGGCGAACGAGCTCGGCCCGCGCATCTTGTCCTCCGAAACGCTCGAGTTCCTCTCGGCGCAGAAATGGCCGGGCAACGTGCGCCAGCTATTTGCGAGCATTTACGCTGCCTGCGCGAGCACCCCGAACGAAGTCCTGCTCCCGCCGCATTTTCAGCTGAAGGGCGCCGAAGCGCCTCGCTCTCCTCTCGATCCAGCCGCCGCGCGGCGTCTACTCGAAGAGCACGGCTCGCTCAGCGCGGCGGCCCGCGCCGCGCAGGTCCCCCGTACGACCTTTCGCTCCCTGGTGGCGAGGAGCGGCGCGCGTTAAAACGAAGCCACTCGCGTGGCACTCAGGTGGTTCTTCTGGCGTCCGATTTGGCTCGGGTGCCTGCTATTGACGCTCATTGCTTGCGACGAGCCGGGGAGCCGTTCTCCCCGAGTCGACACGGGCGGAGTGGAGCCCTTGTCGCTCGAGACCCGAGACCAGCTCCTTTCTTTCGTCTCGGAACTCGAGGCAGAGGGGGAGCGAAGCGCAAACGGAGCCGAGCGGTCGGCCTCCTTCGCCCGCGCCGCACATCTCCTCGAGCAAAGTTACCTGCGCGACGGCAAGACCGTGGACGCGGTGCGTGCCGAAGATCTCTGGAAGCGAGCCAGCGCGGCAGCGCCCGGGTCCTGCGAAACGGCCCTCCGAGGCCTGCGTCTCAGTGCATTTTTGAGCGGGTCGAGCGAGCAGATCAGCCTGGGGCTCGAAGGCAGTCGTCCGACGCTGACAGAGCCGGAGTGTCGCGCGCGTCTCGATCGCAGCCGCGCCTTCTTGCGCGGCGGCTCGGAGCCGAGAGCCCAAGGGCCGACGGACTCGGCGGAGCAAAAAGGAGAGGCGCCTCGGGGAGTGGTCGCCGCACAGCCTGACGCTCTCGAAGTGGACGCCACCGCTGAGATCACGGGCGTGGAGACGCTCTCTGCGCAGGACTCCGCGCGGGTGGTCGTGAAAGTGACGCGTCCGACGCGATTTGAGCTCGGCGTGCTCGACGAGGACAGCGCAGGGGGGCCGCGCCTCTATGTCGACGTGCATGGCGCTCTCTATCAGGGTCAGCGTGTCTTCGAGGAAACCGGGCTGGTCTCAAGGGTGCGCCTCGGCCATCGTGCAGGCGGGACGCGCCTCGTGCTCGACTTGCGGCGCGCCGCCTATCACCGCGTCTTTTACTTGCCGCACCCGTTCCGACTCATCATCGACCTGAGCGTGACAGCCCCGGAGCGTCTCACGATCCCCCGCGAGATTCGGCGTGTCGTGCTCGATCCGGGCCATGGCGGACATGACCCCGGAGCGGTGGGCCCCTCTGGGCTCCGTGAGAAGGATGTGACCCTGGACATCGCGCACCGAGCAGCGCCGCTTTTGGCTCGGGAAGTGGGCGTCTCGACGCTCCTGACGCGCGACGTGGACGTCTATGTGCCCCTCGATGAACGGGCCGCCCGCGCCAATGCGTTCAACGCCGACCTCTTCATCTCCATTCACATGAACTCGAGTCCGGACGGTGCGGCGCGCGGCGTGATGACGTTTGTGCTCGATTCTTCTCGCCACGAGTCGGAGGCCCAGGTCGCGGCTCGGGAGAACGCATCGACGGCTGCCGCCGCGGCTGAACTTGCTAATTCGCTGAGTGGCATCGAGAGCTCATCTTTGCGTGCGGCCTCTCAATTGTTCGCGGAGCTCCTGCAGCGCGCGGCCGGGGCCTCGCTCCGACAGCTCTACCCAGACGTCGAGGATCACGGGGTCCAGCGGGCGGGCTTTTACGTGCTGGCGGGCGCGACCATGCCGGCTGTGCTGTTCGAAGGCTCCTTCATTTCAAATCCCGTGGAATCAAGACGCCTGAGCTCCGAGGCCTATCGGCAGCGGCTTGCTGACGCATTGGTCAATGCTGTGCGCGCCTACAAAGAGGGGCGGCATTAAGGCTTGGGCCCGGGGGGTAGGCGGAGGTGGGACCGGGAGGGCGTCCTTTGGTTGCTACCCCCGAAGCGGTGGGCTACGCTCCCGAGCTCGCCGGAGAGCGACTCATGAACAAGCCGCAGCTCAAGAAATTCAAGCAACTTCTCGAAGAGAAGCGTGAAGAAATCCTCAAGAAGGCGCAGCAGACGCTGACGGAGGATATGACGCTCGACCAGGACGATCTGCCCGATGAAATGGACCTGGCGTCCAGCGAGTATCTGCAGTCGTTCACCTTCCGCCTCCGCGGCCGTGAAAAGGTCTTTCTGAGCAAGATTCAGAAAGCCCTCGATCGCATCGAGGATGGAACCTTCGGACTCTGCGAAGAGTGTGGGACGGAGATCACTCCGAAGCGCCTCGAGGCGCGCCCCGAGACCACGCTCTGCATTCGCTGCAAAGAGGACCAGGAGCGCGTCGAGCGCGACTTCGGTTAAGGCGAGCCTCGCCCATGGAAAAGAAACGGGGCGCCTTCTGGTGCCCCGCTTTTCTTTGAGCGCTCGGTCGCTCCTGATGGGTATTGGCCTTCCTTGGGCCAAAGTGCCCCGGATCAGCTCTCTTCCGAGTTTGCCTTCTTCTTCATCCGCTCGATGAGTCCGGAGAACCCGTCCTTGTCCATGATCTTTCGGAACTGGTTCCGGTAGTTCAGGACAAGGCTCGACCCTTCCGTGATGATGTCCTGGATGCGCCATTTGCCGTCTTTCTGGGCAACGACGTAGTCGATCGAGAGGGGCTCTTTGCGCTGGTCCGTCTTGTGCTTGGCGGTCGTCTTCACCAAACGCCCGCCTTTGGCGTCGTTTTCTCCGCGGAATTCAATCGCGTAGTTGAGCGTGTCGCGGATGTTCTTGGTGTAGGCGCGGCGGACCAGGGTCACGAGCAGCGTCTGGAATTCTTTGCGCTCGGCTTCGGTCAAACTCTCCCATTTGCCTTCAAGAGAGGCGGAGGCCAGCTTGTCGTAGTCGAGCAGCTGGTCGAAAGCCTGATTCAGCTTTTCGACGGGGGCATTCGACGAGACGAGCGAGGTGAGCTCCGTGTGCTTGACCTTGAGATACCCTTCGGCGCTTTCGGCGAGGGCCGGCGACGCGGCGAAGAGGACGGCGAGGGCTAAGAACAGGCGGCGGGCGAAGCGAGAGTTGATCATGGCGAGAAGTGGGGGTCGAAGGTCATACGGACCGTACCCTCTTCACCTTCCCACGCCGAAAGCGCTCGGAAAAGGTTCGTTGGCCCCAAAATTACCCTGAATTTTCCTTATGATACCGGGGCATACGCAGGACGAAGGTCGCGCCGCTCTGTCCCGTGGGCACTTCGACGGTAAAACCGTGCTCATCGGCGATGCGCTTGACGACCGCGAGCCCGATTCCGGTGCCATGGGATCTCGTCGTGTAATAGGCGTCGAAGATATGAAGACGAGCCTGTGAGTCGATGCCGCTGCCGTCGTCCTCCACTGCGACACTCACCTGGTCCCCGGTGCCGCTCAGGCGGACGCGCACCTCTCCTCCAGCCTCGCTCGCCTGGACCGCGTTCCGCACAAGGTTCCAAAAGAGCTGTCGAAGTTGTCCGCCATCGGCCCAAACGGTGAACTCGTCGCCCTCGGGCGCGAGGAGCTCTACGTCCACATCGCTCGTGGCGCGTCCGGATACGCGAGCCAGCTGGACGAGATCTTGCAGCAGGGGACGCACGGCCACTGGGGCGAAATCCGGGGGTCTCGGTCGCGCAAGGTCGAGCATGTCGCTTACGAGCTCTTCGAGCCGCTTCGATTCTCGGAGCACGATATCGCAGAGCTGCCGGTCATCGTCATCGACGGCGGTGGTGCGGAGCATTTGCACCGAGCCGGAGATGGCGCTCAAAGGATTGCGGATTTCGTGGGCGAGGCCGAGAGACAGGCGCCCGAGCTCAGCCATGCGCTCGGCGCGGTGGGCGCGGTCTTCGGCGTCGACGAGGGCGCCTCGGGTGCGTTGCAGGCGCTCGGAGAGATTGCTCACAAGCAGCGCGACGAAGAGGAGCGCGAGCAGGTTGATCACCACGTGGAAGGTGATGTCGTCCGGGTGCAGCGCGTAGGAGCGGGAGGGCTGATCCGGCGGAGCGGGGAGGGTCTTGGCCTGCACGAGGAGAGTCAAGAGGCTGTAGAAGACGCCGCCGCTGAGGGCGGAGGCCATGGCCCCTGGGACGCCGAGGACGATGCCTCCGACGATGCAGGAGATGCCGTAGAGGACTGTGGCTCCGCTCGCCGGTCCTCCGCTCAGGTACACCATCACAGTCCAGAGCGCCTGATCGATGAGTAAGGTTCCGAGCAAGACGGAGCGCGCCTTGGTGCCCGTACGCAGCAGCAGGTAAGCCACGGCGCTCGTCAGGACTGCTACGAGAAATGTGCCCAGAGCCAGGGACGTCGAATAGCTGAGCGTCCCTTGCAAAGGCGGGCTTACGAGCTCGAAGGCGACGACGGAGAGGGCCGCGCCGAAGAGGACGAAGCGGAAAGTCGTGAGCCAGCGGAAGGTCCTCCGGAAGGGAGGGGAGGCCACGGTGGGGCCCGCTTGCGGCCCGTCGCCGGGGGGGCGCCCAGGGGGCATCGAGGGGGAGAGATGGAGTACCACGGCGACCTAAGTGGTCTCCTTTCGACTACCCTCCGCCACCCACGGCACCAGCGAGCGAGAAGATCGGCAAGTACATAGCGACGAGCACGACGCCGACCATTCCGCCGACGCCGACCATCATGATCGGTTCGAGAGAGGAGGTGAGCGCGGCGACTGCGACGTCCGTCTCCTCTTCGTAGAAGTCAGCGATCTTGTTGAGCATCTGATCGAGGGCGCCCGTCTGTTCGCCGACGGAGATCATCTGCACCACCATCTCCGGGAACACTCCCGCCTTGAGCAAGGGATCGGCCATGTTCTGACCTTCGCCGACGGCTGTGCGCACGTCCATGACGCCTTCCGAGATGATGACGTTGCCGGCGGTGCGAGCGCAGATCTCGAGGGCATCGAGGATCGGAACGCCCGATTGGAGCAAGGTGCCGAGCGTGCGCGTGAAGCGAGCGACGGCGATCTTCTGCATGGTCGGACCCATCACCGGTAAGGAGAGGAGCGCCTTGTGCAGCATCTTCTTGCCGCGTGGGTTCCGGTAGGTGGCAATGAAGGCGTAGGCGAGCCCGATGCCGACCAGCACGAACAACCAAAGGTAGCTCACGAACGTGTGAGAGGCGGCCAGCATCAATCGAGTGATCCCGGGCAGGTTCTCCTTGCCGCCGCCGAAGTTTTTGAACATCTCCTCGAAGGCTGGGATGACGAACGCCATCAAGATCGCCATCACCGCGATCGCCACAAAGACGACGATCGTCGGATAGGTCATGGCTCCTCGGACCTGGGAGATCAGCTTGGCTCTCTTCTCGATGTACGTAGAGAGACGGAGCATGATGCTGTCCAAGATGCCGCCGACTTCACCGGCCTGAATCAGGTTGACGAATAGATCGTCGAAGATGAGTGGATGGCGCCGGAGCGACTCGCTGAAGGTGGCGCCTTGCTCGACGTTGCCTTTGATGTCGGTCAGGGCTGCCTTGAACGCTCGGTTGGATTGTTGCGAGGCTAAGATGTCGAGACACTGGACGATCGGCAGGCCCGCGTTGATCATCGTCGCAAATAGGCGCGTGAAAGTGACCAGTTCCTTCACGCCGACGCCGCCGCCGAAGCTGATGCCGCGCAGGCGCGAACGCGGCTGGACCTTGACGGGGGTCAAGAGCTGCTGGCGGAGCCGGTTTTGGACGGTGATGATATCGGGCGCGTCCATGACGCCCTTTTGGATTTGGCCCGCGCGGTTGCGCGCTTCCCAGCTAAACTCCGGCATGCTGTTTCCGATTCCGACTCTGGACGCGCCTCAGACGATAAGGCGATCATACCCGGGGCTTTGACGCGAGGTCAAAACTACAGGGACGCTGAGAGAATGCCGAGAGAAGCTGACATCGATGCCCTCGTCAGAGGTTGTGTGACAGAGGCACATGTTGCTCCGGTCGGCGTCGCCGCTTGGGCGCGGGTGGGCGATGGACGGGTTTTTTGGGGAGGGGAGGGCGCCGAGCGGGACTCTGCCTTCGACCTGGCCTCGGTGACGAAGACCTGCGTGGCGGTGACGGCAGCGGGGCTCGCTCGGTCGGGAGGATTGAGCCTGGACCGCCCGGCCCAGCACTATTTGCCTGGACTCGCGGGGACTCGAGGGGGAAGCGCGCCCCTCAGACTCCTCCTTGCTCACCGGAGTGGTCTTCGCGCGCACGAACAGCTCTATCGAGATTCTTGGGCCGGGCGCCCTGTTTCGCGCCATCACGCCCTTCGGCGCGCTGCCGAAGCGCACGGACAGCACTCGGGCGCTCTCTACAGCGATCTCGGGTACATCATTGCTGGCGCTTGTCTCGAAGCTGCCGCGAAGACACCGCTCGATCTGCTTATTGAAGAGGTCCTCGCGCGACCTCACAAGCTCTGGATTGGCTCAGCAAGGAGGCTGCGTGCCGAGGGCATGCGACTGTTCGTACCTACGGAGATCCAGCCTGCTCGGGGCGGACTCCTCTTGGGGGTCGTGCATGACGACAACGCATGGGCGCTGTCAGGGCTCGGTTGCTCAGGGCACGCGGGCCTTTTTGGGACGCTCGAGGCGCTGGTCCGGTTTGGACTGCTGCTCACCGCGGGCGCTCGGGGCAGCGGTCCTTTTGAGCCTCTCGTGCGTGATCTCCTGGCGGAAAACGGCCAAGGGCTCGGCATGGGTTTGATGTTTGCGAGTGGGCCGGACAGTCAGGCGGGACAGCTGCGGGGCCCGCGGGTCTTCGGTCACCTGGGGTTCACCGGAACGAGTCTGTGGTGTGATCCCGATCGAGGCGTCGCCACGGCTTTGCTGACGAATCGGGTGTACCCGCGGAGAAATCCTCGACCGACGGTGCCGGGCATCGCTTCGGCGCGCCGCGCTGTCCACGACCAGCTTTGGGCGCTTTCGGACCGGGCAGCGAGCTGAGGCGCGTGCACGGAACTGGCCTCAAGGAGCGCAGTCTGGAAGGGGACTCGACGGGGCGATGTCCTATCGCTAGGACTGTGCGAATGGGTCCGAGGGATTCGGCCCCGATGTCGGTCTGATGTGGAAGCTCTCGATTGCTGACGACCAGGGCCAGCGAACGAACGTCACCCTCGTCCGCGACCAGTACACGATCGGTCGCGCGGAAGGGAACAGCGTTCGTCTCACGGAACGCAACGTGTCCCGCCAGCACGCGCTCGTGGAGCGCACGAAGCGCGGCATCCGAATCCGTGACCTTGATAGTGACAACGGAATATTCGTGAACGGCGTTCGGCTCTCGAGTGAGCCGCACGATCTCGAGCACGGTGATCTCGTCCAAATCGGCGACTACCGGATTGATGTCATCGACGAGGATCGCTCGACCCAAGAGCAGGCCCACCGACCTCTCGCGGGCTCGGTGTCTCCGCCGTCGACGCGCCTCTCCGATCGACTCGTCGTGCTGATCGGCCCGAACCAAGGCCACGAATACCCCCTCGAGATGGACAGGCACCTCATCGGACGCGGCGAGGAATGCGACATTCCGCTGGACCACGCCTCCGTGAGCCGCGTTCATGCGGAGGTTCGTCGTATCGACGCGGAACATTTCGAGATCATCGACAAGGGCAGTGCCAATGGGCTCCGGATCAACTCGAGGGAGATGCCCCGAGCTGTCCTCGATGGACGAGATGTGATCGAGATCGGAGACGTTGTCCTCAAGTACATCCCGAAGGGTCAGGTGTTCCGCGCTTCGCCGGCAGAAGGGGCGCGTATTGCGGCTTTGGCGGGAGCTTCCTCTTTGCCGCCCGGCGAAAAAGCTTCCATCGGTCTCGGTCGAACCCTGTTTGCCGCGGGCCTTGGTGCTTTGGTGGCCGCTCTTCTTGCAGCATATCTCATCACGGCACCCTCGCGGGCACGGGGCGTTGAGCGAGCCCGGGCGACCGCGGGGCTCGCCGCGAACGTGGTCGCAGCGCTCGATGAAGCGGTCGCTCTCAAGGAAAAGGGAGACCTCAGCGGCGCTCATCGGAAGATTCAGGGGCTCGGGCGCAAACCACAGATCACGAAGCTGCCCGATGTGATCGCGATTGAGACCGCCTGGGCCAAAGCTCAGCTGGAAGAAGCGCGTAAGAGGCCTTCGCTCGCCGAGCGTCGGGCGCTTTTTGATGAGGTGGCGCGGACCGAGACGGTCCCGACGGCGCTCCGGCGTGAGGCGAGTGACCTGTCGCAGAAGACCGCCGAGAAGGGAATTTCCCTGGAAGAGCTCGAGCAAGAGCAGGGCCGCACCGAGGCCGAGTCGGATGCAAAGAGTCCCTGAGCGGGTCTTTTTTGAGGCCAAACCGGTGCTCGCGGTCGCGCTGGCGCTGGTTCTTGCGCTCGTGGCGGAGCTCGTTCCCGCTCTTGAGCCCGTGCGTGTCCTCTCTGCGGTGAAGCGCGCTCCGAGTGAGCCGGAAGCGGCGCCTTCTGCGCCGCCTGAGGCCACCGAAGGTGAAGCGGTGCTCGAGCGATCGGCGATCGTTTCGGAGGCTCGTCTGAGCGCAGACGAGTCGGCGCCGGTGGTCGCCTTGGACCGGCTCGAGAGCTTGCCCGATTTCGGTGAACCGCCGCGTCCTTTGATCGATCCGAGCGGGCGGGCCCTCGACCAGTTCTTCGCGAGCCTTGACCGTACGCGACGTCGCGACGCGGGAGCCACCACGCGCGTTCTGCATTATGGCGACTCGCTCATTGTGAGCGATTACGTATCTGGAACGTTGCGCCGACGCATGCAGGGTGTCTTTGGCGACGGCGGACACGGCTATCAACTGATGGCGAACGCCTGGCCTGCGTACTTTCATAATGACGTCTTCCGTTTCGCCACGGCGGGCTTCCGCGCGAGTCGTATCGTCGGTCCTGAGACGAAGGACGGCCTGTACGGGCTCGGCGGCGTAACTTTTCGGAGCTACTCTGGGCTTCGGGCCCAGTTCGGAACCGAGGAAAAAGGGACCTTTGGTCGCTCGGTCTCGAGGTTCGTCGTGTCATACCTGGAGTTCCCGGGAGCGGGGTCCCTCGAGGTGTGGATCGATGGCGCTCAGGCGGCGATCATCGACACGAATGGCCCGAGCCCGCGTGTGATGCGTCGCGAGTTTTCGGTCCCAGACGGTCCCCATCGCTTCGAGATTGTAACCCGCGGCGGCGAGACGCGGACTTTTGGTGTTGTCATGGAGCGGGACGAGCCGGGGGTGGTCTGGGACGCCCTCGGTATCCAAGGGGCGCGGATTCGCTTCTTGGATAAGATCGAGCCGGAACATTTCGCAGACGAGTTGCGCTGGCGCGATCCGAAGCTCGTGGTGTTTGAATTCGGTACGAACGAATCCGGGGACGGCTACGCCTATCCGATGCCCGAGTATCAACGGACCATGCAAGAGGTGCTCCGAAGGGTGCGCGCTGCGGTCCCGTCGGCGGATTGTCTGATCATTGGGACGATGGACCGGGCGCGCGTTGAGGACGGTCAGGTCACGAGCATGAAGATCATCCAGCTGATCGTCGCTGAGCAGGAGAAGGCTGCGGCGGAGGTCGGTTGCGCTTACTTTGACACCTATCAGGCCATGGGCGGGTGGGGCTCGATGCCCGCTTGGGTGAGGCGAGGCCTGGGGCAAAAGGACATGATGCACCCGACGGGTGTAGGTGCGGATCGCATCGGTACCTGGGTGTTTCAGGCGCTCATGCAGAGCTATCGAGCCTATAACGAGCGGCCAGCGACGAAAGACTCTGAGTAGACCGGCTTCGCCTGGGCAAGCTCGCGGTTCGTCTCGAATGCTTCGTTAGGGATGGTCTTCTGAAGGGACCTCGGGCAGGGCAATTGAGCGCAAGAGCAGCTCAGACAGTCGCCGGCCGAGCTCTTCGTAGCCCTGCACCGTCAGGTGGATGTGATCGGGTCGAGCGAGAGGAGGGGAGGCTTTGGCCCAGGCGTCAAAGCTCCCAGGTCCACCCATGAGCTCGAAGAGACTCGTGAAGGCGCAGCCCGCTCGCTCGGCGGCGCGCGCCTGAGCCTCGGTGATGAGGACTACGCGCGGCTGGCTCTCGCCCGCGGCGGTCCTAGCGTCGGGGGGACCAATGATCCAGCAGTCGACTTCGGGCGCCCCCGCGCGCACGCGAGTGAGCAGCTCGAGAGCATCTTCTTCATAGACCTTCGGGTCGCGGCGATCGAAGACCTCGTTCGTCCCGTACATGACAACGACGAGGTCCGGCTGTCTGAGCCGCACCTCGTTCACGAAGGTCTCCTGGCTCCAGGCAAGAGGGGTCCTCATGCGGGCCCCGTTGATGCCGACGGTGTCCAAGATGAGACCGGGCTCACGAGTTGTCAGGTCGAGACCGAAGAGCTCAGGGCTGCCGCCCAAATGGCGCACGACAAAAGGCGAGCGTTCGTCCGAGGGGGGGAGCGAAAAACTGGTCCGTTCGATGCGAGGAAACTGGCCACTTGCGGTCAGGCGGCGATAGCTGTCCCCAAAACGCACCTCCAGGGAGTCACCAGGCCGCAGCCGATAAGCGAGCTCTGCTTGCTTCACTCGCGCGCTCTTGGGCGTGACGCGGGCTCCAGCGCCACTCTGAGGCAAGGTGCGGACCCCGCCGTAGCCGAGCGTGTCATCGGAGAGCGGGATTTGCGTCGCGGGATCACGGGGCTGACGTTTCCAGGAGCCGGAGCGCTCGAAAGTGAGGGCGCCGTGTCTCTGGCCTTTCTGGCCGAGAGTTACGAAGCCGGGACCGCCGCTCGGTACGATGCGCGTTAGGTCGCGGCGCACTTGATCGGTCAAGAAGTCACCGGCGGTGTGGGAGTCGCCGAGCCACAAAATTCTCACATGCGAGCTTCGCTGTCCGCGGGCGAGCTCATGGAGAGCCGCGAAGAAGCGTGACAAGTGAGGCAGGCGACGATCATCTTCGGCGGCGTCGATAGCCTCGCTCCGCGCGCCTTCAGCTGACTCCGCGTGGGCCGAGGTCCCGTCGTGAGCCTCCTTTTCCCCGGCAGACGTGTCCGGAGTGCTCCCCATCTCGCCCGGATATTTCGCGGGCGCGGGAGAACTCGGCGGAGGAGGGGAACATCCCAGCACCAGAGCGAGCGAGAGAGGAAGCCAGCCAGAGAACGCTCTCATGGGGACGGGGCGACCTCAGGGGCCTGTACGAGAGCCGAGAGCACATCGGTCCAAGCGGGCTCGACCGCCTCGCTGATCAGCGGTTCGCTCGTCCCGGCGAAGCGCAGGTGCCACCCGAACGCCCTGCGCTCTGGGCTCGTCAGAGTGCTCTGGATCGCGCGCCGGAGCAGTCCGAGGAGCCGCGGCGCCTTCGGACGCTCTGGATCGAGCGTCGCTTCGATCCACTCAAAGACCTCACGGTCCGTCGGCGGGGCCGAGCGCAAGAGGTGTTTGACTCCGTCGAAACGAATTTCGCTCATGCGCGCGAGGGCGCGGCTCGCCCGGTCCACGGTCTCGAAGAGGAACGGCTTGTCGGACCAGACAGTCTCCGCGTGCAGAGTTCCGGCTCGAACGGCGCTCACGATCTCGGCGAGGAGCGAGCCCTGGTCGAGGACCTTACGCTCCTCGGTGCCGACGAGCGGCGCGATGCGCAAGATGCCGAGAGCGGACGTGTGGGCTCGGGCTCGACGGATGATTTGCTCGGCGAGGGCCAGCGATTCTTCGAAGAGCGAGCCGAAGCCCTGGCCTACGTTGAAATCGCCTTCGCCAACGGTTCCGTGGGCAGTTCCGAACACCAAGAACGAGGAGAGGAATGTCGCGCCGCGCGGCGCGCCGCCTGCTTTGATGAACTCGAGCGACTCTGCGGCCGCCCTCACGTGATGACTCGCGGCAGGCTCCCGGAACCGCGAGCGATCGGGCTCGACCGCTGTGATCAGCTGCGCGACGTTCTCGAGGAGCTTTTTGTACTTCGCTCCCGAGAGTCCGAAGTCGACAGCGCGCGCGCTGCCGCCGAACTCCTGAGCGAGCCCGAAGCCGGACGTGCCAACGACGGCGACCTCGCGACCCTGTCCGTGGAGCTCACGGATCAAAGGCTCGGCGAGGGCGCCATCATTGCCCACTACGAGGGTCCAGCTAGGGCCCACCTGGGCCAGGGAGCCATCAGAAGGGGATGTCGTCATCGTCGGGGCTTCCCCCGTAATCGGCGTCATCGAAGCCACCGCCGCCGCTGGAAGGTCCGAAGTCGTCGCCGCCGGACGCCCCACCGCGCGAGCCACCGCGTCCTCCCGACCCTCCGCCGAGGACGACGTTTGAGGCGATGACCTCCGTCGTGTAGCGCTTGTTGCCATCCTTGTCGTCGTAGGAAGACGTGCGAAGGCTCCCCTCGATGAGGATTCGGTCCCCCTTGGTCAGGATCTTCCCGAGCGCTTCGGCCCTACGACCCCAGATGACAACTCGGTGCCATTCCGTCCGCTCCTGCCGTTGTTTGTTCCGATCGAGATAGCTCTCGGAAGTTGCGAGCCGGAGCTTGAGCACCGCGGTGCCACCGCTCGTGGAGCGGAGCTCGGGGTCAGCGCCCAGGTTACCAAGAAGAATGACGCGATTGAGACCTTCTGCCATTTGTTCGTTTTCCTCGTTTACCGCCTCCCCTTTCGGAAGCGGTCTTTCGAAGGCTCGATCTCGCGGGGATTCGGTCGCGCGTCAAGCAGAGCTTGTCATTGTTCGTCCGCGAGCCGGCGCGCCCGGACAAAAAACGACAGACAAAGTCACGCTCGAGCGGTGAGCGCGCTGAGCTCGTCCTGAATTTGGCGCCGGAGGTTCAAGAGCACCGACCGGACTTGGAATCGGTCATCGAGGACCGGGAGGGACGTCGGCGCCGATGCAGACTCGGCGGGTGCCATTGAAGCGGCCACTTCCGGCGGCGCGGGCGTCTCGCTATTCGCCTTCGGATCGCGCTCCTTCATCAGCTCGCGGAGCCGCTTGCGCGCACCATGGACCGTGTAGCCTTCGCTGTAGAGGAGCTCTTTGACGCGCAGGAGCTTCTCGAGATCGCGACGAGAATAAACTCTCTGTCCCTTGGGCGATTTTTGAGGACGGATGGTCGGGAACTCCGTCTCCCAGTAGCGGAGCACATGCGTCTCGACGCCGACGATCTCTGCGACTTCGCCGATGCGGTAGTAGAGCTTGAGCGGGAGGTTCGGACGCGTCATGTGCCGCCTTCGGCACCCGAGTTCAGCGTTTGCTTCAAGAGCTGGCTCGCCTTGAAGGAGAGCACTCGCCGTTCTGTGATGACGATGGGCGTGCCGGTCTGCGGGTTTCGTCCTTGGCGGGGACGCTTGTCACGCAGGATGAAGTTCCCGAACCCGGAGATCTTGATCTTCTCACCGCGTCCCAGGGTCTCTTTCATGGTCTCAAATACGAGGTCGACGAGATCGGCGGCCTCCTTCTTCGAGAATCCTCCGAGCTCTGCGTACAGCGTTTGGACGATGTCGGCTTTCGTGATGCGGCTACCCAAGACAGAACCCCCTGGTGAACATCCTTACTTAAGGTAACCCTAGCTTGCCCCAGGCACAATCCGAAAGCAGGAAGGGGAGCCCTGAGGCTCCCCAATTTTTCCGGCCCAGCGCCCCTGGGGCCCTCAGCCCCCGCCCAAAAGGCGCGCTTTTTAGGCTGCGTTGGCCAGCGACTCCTCGACCTCGCTCGTGACAGGCTCGCTGACTTGAGCGCGCACCGGGAGACGGTCGCGGATGAGGAGGCCGGCGACATAATAATAGCCCCACGCGAAGAGCAGCGCGAAAGGTGCGGCGAAGTAGTGTCCGAGGTGCACAGCGACGCCCGCGCTCGCAACACACACGGTACCGAGCACGAGCTCGACGAAGGGGAGATCGGCGCCGGCGCGATAGCGGGTCATGCCGGTCCCGCGCTTCGGGGTGCGCACGAATTCACCGGCCATGTGCGTCATGCCGGAGAAGACCGCGCGGGTGAGGTGAGGGGAGAGGCCTGCGCCGAGCCCAATGAGAATCGGCATCCTCTTCAGAGCGTTCCAGGGAGAGCGTCCTTGGTAGTGCTCAGCGAGCATGTAGAAAAACACGAGGGACCCGGTCGCGCCTACAGAGATCGGCAGGTCGATGAGGATGAGCGTCTTGGCGTCTGCGACGGGTAGGAGGATCAGCGCCGGGAGCATGAGCACGCTCATGAGCATCATGAACGGATAAGCAAAGTGCGGGAGCATGTGGAAAGCTCCCTCGATCTTCTGGTGCAGCGTGAGTCCGGGGGCACGCAGGAAGATCGGGAGCAGCTTGCGGGCGGTTTGGACAGTGCCTTTGGCCCAGCGGTATTGCTGCGCGCGGAGAGCCGTCATCGTGTCGGGGAGCTCGGACGGCGTCGTGATGTCGGGCCGGTAGATGAAGCGATATCCGGCGAGCTGCGCGCGGTAAGAGAGGTCGAGATCTTCGGTGAGCGTGTCGTGCTGCCAGCCGCCTGCGTCGACGATCGCGCACTTGCGCCACATGCCGCCGGTGCCGGCGAAATTGAAGAAGCAGCCAGAACCAAAGCGCGCCTGATTTTCGATCAGGTGATGGCCGTCGAGCATGAGCGCCTGGACCTCGGTCATCAGGTTCTCGCTGCGGTTCAGGTGATCCCAGCGGGTCTGAACCATGCCGATCTTCGGGTCGGTGAAGTGGTGCACGATGTCGCGCAAGAAGCTCGGGCGGGGAATGAAATCGGCGTCGAAGACGGCGACGAACTCGCCGCGCGCCTGAGAGAGACCGAAGTCGAGGGCGCCCGCCTTGTAGCCGTGGCGGTTCGGGCGGCGGAGGTAGTGGATCTGGACGCCGGAGCGACGGACCGCTTCAACGGCGCGCATGGCGATCTCCTCGGTCTCGTCCGTGGAGTCGTCGAGGACCTGGATCTCGAAGCGGTCGTGGGGGTAGTCGAGGCGACCGGTGGCTTCGATCAGCCGAGCCGCGACCGTTGCCTCGTTGTAGAGGGGCAGCTGGACGGTCACGAAGGGAAGCTCAGCTTCGCGGAAGCGCTTCTCGGAAATCCTTGCCCGCACCACGTCCTTTCGGTGCTTGAGGCAAAGGTACACCAGCCAGGCGCGGTGGACTCCGAAGATGCAAAGCGTGGATAAGACGCTGAAATAAACAAGGACCAAGGTCACTTCGGCCAGGTGTGCCATCGCTAGGATTTTCCTATCAAAGTGCCCCTGCGAAGTTGTCACCGAAATGTAATTTGTTGCAGGTTGATGTAGGTAAAGCCTCTGAATTCCCTGGAATTCCCGGAGTTTGGCGCCCGACTGGGGGGCCAGACAGCACCCCGGGACCGTCGCATCCGAGCTCAAGGAGCTCCCCTCCGGACCGTTCCATTCGCTGTCCCCTATGATTTCGGCGGAGAAATACCTGAGCTCTCTGATCGCCCAGCGAGCAGTGAGGGTGCCGCCCTACCCTGATGTAGCGCTCCGCATTCAGCGGCTCCTCGACAGTCCGAAGTTCTCGCTGGCAGAAGTGTCAAAGCTCGTCTCCTCCGATGCGGCGCTCGCGATCCGGGTGCTCGGGCTCGCAAACTCCTCGGTTTACCGCCCGGCTATTGGCCCTTTGCACTCAGTGGAAGCGGCCGTGGGACGACTCGGTGCGTCTCAGGTCGCCCAGAGCGCTCTCTCAGCGGCACTTTCGGAGGGCTGTAATCAAGACGGCCCCCTGCATCAGTTCCGCTTTGTCGCCTGGCGCCGCAGCCTGACGGCCGCCTTCATCACTCAGGAGCTTGCGACGCTGCGCGGCGCAAAGCCGGGGGAGGCGTTCCTTTCGGGGTTGCTCCGCGACTACGGGATCTCGGTCGGTTACGCGAATCTCGAGCTCGGGATCCAGCGCGGGATCATCGCGGACGACTTGCCAGCTGCTGCCTATCGCGAGGCAGGCGAAAGCCTCCAGCGAGAGCTCGGACGAGTGGTCGCCGCGCGCTGGCAACTGCCCGAGCGCTATCGGGTCGCTCTCGAAGACGTGGGAGATGGCGATCCTCTGGGACTTGCGCGCATGGCGTCTCAAGCGCGTCGGATTGCGGCTTTCGTGGACAGTTATCCCTGTGTGACCGAGCGGCTCCTTGTCGCCGTCCTGTCTAGTCCACAAGAGCGACAAGCGATTTTGCGCTTCATTCCGCGCCTGCCCGAGCTCTTGGCTTCGCTCGGCCCCGGTGAATGGACTCCGGCACGTCCTGCCCGCGTGCCCCTCGGGGCGTCGCTCTCAAGTCTTGCGCCCGAGAGTCACTCTGCTCCGCTTTGGGAGGTTCCGGCGCGCCCGGTGGGGGGGAGCTATCGCGTTGAAGTGCGCCGGAGCACCTCAAAGCTCGAAGGGGAGTTCATCCCCGAGACCGAAACGAGCGGACATCTCATCGTCCCTTCTGCCTTTGCGGTGGGAGGGCTCGCGGAGCTTTCTCTGTTCGACGCGGGCGAGCGCCTCATTTTCTGGGTCAAGGTTGAGGCTTCGGTGCCTCTTGGCAACAGTCACCGCCTCGACGTCACCGCCTTCGGCCTCGACGATGTCTCGAGTTTGCGGCTCCGCTTGCTCGTGAGCCGTCTCCGCGCAACTGCATAAGGCCCGAGGCGCCCGAAGGGGTGGGGCCGAGGCCCGGCTTCCGCTATGAGCGAGCGCGTCATGGCGACGCCGCTGCCTCCCCCAGGCTCCAGTTCGACCCTCTACTTGGTCGACCTGAGCAGCTACCTCCTTCGCGCTTACCATGCCGTTGTCCCGCTCAGCTCGCCGAGCGGTGAGCCGACCCACGCGGTCCACGGTCTGGTGAACATGCTCGAACGGCTCTTTCGTACCCGAGAGCCCGCGCTGTTAGCGGTGGCGATGGACTCCGGCCGAGAGACGTTCCGCCGCGAGATTTACCCAGCCTACAAGGCGACGCGCCCGCCTGCTCCTCCGGACTTGCGGATCCAGATGCAAAGGGCCGAGGCGATCGTGCGGGCTTGGGGGCTGACGGTCTTCAAACAGGAAGGCGTCGAGGCCGACGACTTGATCGCCTCCGTTTGCACCTGGGCCACGGAAAAAGGGCTCTCGGTTGTGATCGTGGGCGCTGACAAAGATCTGATGCAGCTCGCGTCCCCTTCGGTGACCTTATGGGACACGATGCAGAACAAGGTCTACGGGCCCGCGGAGGTCGAAGAGAAGTTCGGCGTTCCGCCCGCCATGCTCGGGGACTTGCTCGCTCTCACCGGTGATACCTCCGACAATATTCCGGGCGTTCCGAGCGTGGGTCCCAAGACCGCTCAGAAACTCCTTCACGAACACGGAAGTCTCGAGGCGGTGCTTCAGGCGGCGCCCACCGTGAGCGGAAACAAGCTCCGAGCGGCCCTCGTCGAGCACGCAGACAACGCCCGCCTGAGTCGGCGGCTCGTCGAGCTGAAAAGGGATTGCCCGCTCGACATGGACAACGTCGATCTCAAGCTTTTTCACGGGCGCGAGCGGGACCTGAAGAAGCTCATTTCCATCTATCAGGAACTCGGTTTCACCCGTCAGCTTGCCAATCTCAAGGAAGAACCCGCGCTCGCGGTATCCGAGGGGGAGACTCCGCCTGTGGAGCTCGGGGCCGCTCAGCCGACGGCTGACGCGCCAGCCGCGGCCCATGCGCAAGAGCCTTTCACAGTCACGGTTGTCACCGAGCTCAAGGCGCTCGAGACGGAGCTCGCAGCGATAGTGAAAGAGCCGTTTGCCTTTGAGGTTCTTACGCTCTCTCCGTCGGCACATCGAGGTCCCGTCATAGGACTCGCGTTCACGGCGGAGTCGCGTTCGATCTACGTCCCGATCGGCCATCGTTACCTCGGCGCCCCCGCGCAGCTTGAGCTAAAAATGGTGGGGGAGCGTCTCGGCACGCTCGATTTTTCGGGGGCTGTGGTCTTCGACTTGAAGCGTCAGTTGGTGCTCGCGGGAGACGCGGAGCTCGTCCTGCCGGGGCTCGAGCTCGCTCATGACGCCTTGATCGCCGCCTACTTGATCGATCCCGAGCGTCGCCATTCTCTCGAGAGTTTGGCCGTCGAGCAGGAGCAGAGTCTCGACGATTTCCAGGCCTTGAGTCGCGAAGGGAAGGTGCGTCGGGACTTCGATGAGCTCATGGTCGACACCGCGTCTCGTTACGCCAGCGCGCGCGGCAAGGTGACGCTCGGAGCGCTCCGCGACCAGCGGGCGCGCCTCAAGGAGTTCGGGCTCGAGCACCTCTTCGCGGATCTCGAGCGCCCTCTCAGCGCGCTACTCGCGAAGATGGAACGGCTCGGCGTGCTCATTGACGTCGAGGTGCTCAAGACGCTCGGCGGCGATTGTGACCTTGAGCTCCAAAGGCTCGAAGCTAAGGCGATCGAGCTCGCGGGTAAGCCTTTCAACGTGAGTTCACCGAGGCAACTCGAGACGATTCTGTTCGATGAGCTCAAGCTGAAGCCGCTCCGCCGCACGAAGACGGCTCGCTCGACGGATGCGCAAACCCTCGAGGCGCTCAGCGAAGAACACCCGCTGCCCGAGGTCATCTTGGAGCATCGCCAGATCGCGAAGCTCAAGGGAACGTACATCGATACGCTCCCTGCGCTCGTGAACCCAAAGACCGGACGCGTGCACGGCGCTTGGGAGCAGGCGGTCGCGGCGACGGGGCGTATTTCTTCGACGGACCCCAACCTCCAAAATATCCCGATCCGGAGCGAGCTCGGCCGTAAGATCCGCGCAGCCTTCGTAGCGCCCCCCGGCTATCGCCTGGTGAGCGCTGACTATTCCCAGATCGAGCTCCGCGTCTTGGCTCACATGTCCCAGGATCCGAAGCTGCTCGAGGCTTTCCGGGAAGGGCAAGACATCCACACGCGTACTGCGATGGAGGTCTTTCAGGTCGGCGAGGCCGACGTGACACGGGAGATGCGCGCGCGCTCCAAGGCTGTCAATTTCGGCGTGATCTATGGGCAAGGAGAGAGCGGTCTCGCCAAGGCTCTCGGGATCGAACAAAAGGTCGCCGCCGAGTTCATCGCGGCGTACTTCGAGCGCTATCAGGGGGTGAGGGCTTTCCTCGACGAGACTCTGCGTATCGCGCGCGAAGGGGGAGCGGTCCAGAGCTTGCTCGGGCGTCGCCGTATCTTGCCGGACATCGGAAGCTCGAATCGCCAGAAGCGTCTCGCCGCCGAGCGGATCGCCACCAACATGCCGATCCAGGGCTCTGCGGCGGACATCTTGAAGCTCGCTATGCTCTCTTTGCGGAGCGACATCACTCCGGGAACCCGCCTTGTCCTCACGGTGCACGACGAGCTCGTCTTCGAGGTGCCGGAGGACGAAGTCCCAGAGGCGAAGCGCATCATCGCCGAGCGGATGAGCCACGCCATCGAGCTCTCCGTGCCGCTTGAGGTGTCTGTGGGTGACGGACCGAACTGGGCCATGGCTCACTGAGCGAGGTGCCCTGATGAGTGCACTGCCGATCGACGAGATCCTGCCGCAGGTCCGTGAGCTGGCCGTGGCTGACAGCCGCGAAGGTTTCCCTGCTTTGATCATCGAAGCTCCGCCGGGCGCGGGAAAGACGACCCGGGTTCCCGTGGCGCTCGCCGAGGTCCTCGAGCGCTCCGAAGGGCAGATCTTGGTCACCGAACCGCGGCGCGTCGCGGCGAAGCTCAGTGCTGCGCGGGTCGCTGAGGAACAGGGCGTCGCTCTGGGGCAAGAGATTGGCTATCGGGTTCGCTTCGACGAAAAGGCCTCGTCCTCGTCCCGAGTCGTTTACCTCACCGAAGGCATTCTGCTCCGCCGCTTGATGACCGATCCGGAGCTTTTGGGGGTGCGCGCGGTGGTGTTTGATGAGGTGCACGAGCGGAGTGCGACCCTCGACCTCTTGCTCGCCCTGTGCTCGCGGCTCGCTACGAGGAGAAAAGAGCCGCTCCTCTTGGTCGCGATGAGCGCGACTCTCGATGCTTCTGCGCTCGAGGAGTATTGGCCTTCGGCGCCGCGTCTGCGGAGCGAAGGTCGCGCGTATCCTGTCGCTGTTCAGTTTCAAGATGGGCCGGACGACCGCCCTGTCGAAATCCAGGTCCGGAGCGCGCTCCGCTCGGCGCTCGCCGCGGACGATGGCGGGGATGTCCTCGTATTTCTGCCGGGTGCTCATGAGATCAGAAAGACAGCTTCGGCTCTGAGCGAACTCAACGCCGTCGAGGTCCTCACGCTGCACGGAGATCAGACGCTCGACGAGCAGACCAAGGTGCTCCGCCCGGCGCGTCCCAGCGAGAGAAAGCGTGTGGTGCTCGCGACCAATATCGCCGAGACCTCGGTCACTATTCCCGGTGTGACGACGGTCATCGACTGCGGTCTCGCTCGGGTGCAGCGTTTCGATGCGTTCGCCGGGGTCGAGCGCCTGGTCACCGTCGAGATCAGTCAAGCGCGCCTCATCCAGCGGGCGGGGCGCGCGGGCCGCACCGGGCCCGGTCGCGTCTTCCGGCTCTTCACGGAGGCGAATTATCTCGCCCGTCCCGCCTCGGACACTCCGGAAATCCGCCGCACGAACCTGGCCGAGGTTACGCTCACGCTGCGCGGGCTTGGGCTCGAGGCGACAGATGTGCGCTGGCTCACGGACCCGGGGGCGACCGCCTTTCAGCGCGCTCAGGAAGAGCTCATGCTCATTGGCGCCTTGGATTCGGGCGGCGCGCTCACCTCGGTCGGGCGCCGCATGCTGGAGTTGCCGCTTCCGCTGCGAGCCGCGCGTTTCTTCGTCGAAGCGGAGGCCTTAGGGCTCGCGCACGCAGCGCTCCTCGTGGCGTTGCTCTCGGAGCGAGACCCTCTGATGCGGGCGCGCGAGGTCGGATCGCGGGAGTCAGGCCCCTCCGATCTCCTCGAGCGTCTCGAGCGTGTCCTGGATGTCGGCAGCCGGGCTGATTCCGAGCGCTGCCGCTCCTACGAACTGGATCGCCACACCGTCGCTCAGCTGTACCGGATTGCGCGTCAGCTCGAAGGACTCGCGAAACGGAGCACGGCCGGGGAGGGGGTCGACCAGGGGGCGCTTCTGACCCGATGTTTGCTCGCGGCGTTCCCGGATCGGGTCTGTCAAAGGCGCGAAAAAGGGAGAGAGCTCCTCAGCGTGGACGGATTTGTGGCTGAGCTCGACGGATCGAGTGTCGTGACGGAGGGGCGTTACTTGGTCGCGGCGAGCTGGGATGCGCCAGAGCGAGCCCGTTCTGGGACTCGAGCGCGGCCGGTCGTGCGCTTGGCTCACGTCGTCCGCGAAGACGAGCTCATGGATCAGCTCGCGTCGCGGGTGGAGGCGCGGGAGACTTACGAGTGGAACGCTCAGGCGGATCGCGTCGACGTCCGAAGTGGTTTCTATCTCGGCGCGCTCACTCTCGATGAGTCGCTCGGTCGGGCACGCCCCGGACCAGAAGCGGCGCGGGAGCTCGTGCGTGTCCTGAGCGGAAAAGGGCCCAAGGTCTACGACCCAGAGGCGCGACTCGAAGGGCTGCGGGTGCGCCTCGCGCTCCTCAAGAAGCTGGCTCCGGACCTGCTCAGTGAACCCGCGCGGGAGGAGCTTCTGAGCCTGGGCGACGACTTGGCCGAGCTCGGGAGAGAAGCGCTCGAAGAGGCGGGAATGACGCGGGTGAGCTTGGCGGAGGTGCTCGAGGTTGAACTCGACACGCTCGTCGAAAACACGCGCCTCGTGAGGCTGAAGTCAGAGCTCGATCGGCTCATGCCGCGGGAGGTGCTGCTCTCCGGAGGGCTGCGCCTGAAAGTGCATTACGAGGAGGCGAAGCCTCCTTGGATCGAGGCGCGCCTTCAGAACTTCTTCTCGATGGTCGATACGCCCCGCATCTGCCAGGGGCGCCTCCCGCTCGCGATCCAGCTGCTCGCTCCCAACCACCGCCCCGTGCAGGTGACGAGCGATTTGGCCGGGTTCTGGGAGCGCCATTACCCGACGCTGCGCAAGGAGCTCATGCGCCGATACCCGAAGCATCTCTGGCCCGAAGACGGCAAAACGGCGCGCCCTCCGGCGCCTGGGAAGATTCGGTAAGAACGAGGCTCTCGTCCCGCCTCGGGCGGGGGACTTTCGAGGACCGCGGAGGTCGGGGGAAAAGGCCTGGTGGACGCAGCAGGATTTGAACCTGCGACCCCTGCCGTGTGAAGGCAGTGCTCTACCGCTGAGCTATGCGTCCGAGGTCGGTTCCGCTTGGAGCTCGCGCCTATAGCCGTCCGATTTGGTCCCTGCAAGGGGGAAGGGAACCTGGGCGGGCGAGCGGGGGCTTTTTGCGTGAAGGCCGGCTTCGGTCTAGGACGCCGAGCCCCATGCGGAATTCCACCGCCCCCGTACCAGCGTCTCCTTTCGCTCCCGAGCGCCGCGGCGACATGCTCCTCGGCCTGGGCGTGCTGCTCTTTTCATTCCTGGCCTGTCTCGTTCTTTCGCTCTGGGCCATGCATGAGGCAACGCCCCAGGAGATCCCGAAGCCGGCGCCGCCGAGCCCCGAGGGCATCGTGGGGTTTCCGACGCGCGTGAAGCCTTTTGAACTCGTAGCGCAAGCGCGAGCGCTCACGGATCGGACGCTTTTCGTCGGGATGACGGTGCGCGGTCTTGAAAAGGACGGCACGCTCGATCTCACCGATGAGTCACATAACGTCCGTTACGCGTTCCAAGATCCGCGCGGCATCGGACGCCAGCCGACACGCAAGGGGGGTACGCTCCCGACGCGGACGTACTGTGGGAAACAGAGCGTGCGGCTTACGATCGAAGGGCTCGGCGCCGTGACGGACACGCCCGCGACTCCCTGTACGGGCTCCGGTCCCGAGGAGCTCCCCCCGCCCACCTGTAAGATGAGCGCGCTCTGGAAGATCGCTGAGAAGAAGAAGGTGAACCCGGACGGCGGCGTGCAGCTCGACTATTTCAAGAGTCGGGTGGGACCCGCTTACCGCATCAAACACGGCTCGAAGCAGGTCACGATCTCGGGGAGCGATTGTAAGACGATCCTCCGCGGCGCTGACGAGCGCGGGCACGTTCCCTAAGCGGACCAGACCGGAGTTCGAGGGAGCCTAGGCCCGAGACGAGGTCACTTACGCCTCGGAGGAGGGGGACGGAAGCGGGCCCACGCCAGCGCCCGTGCGGATCGCGCGCCAGAGCGGGACGCGTCCTTCCCCGGTTTCGGCGGAGAAGCCGAAGACGCGTTGGCCGAGTTTTTCGCTGAGGGCAGTCAGCCGCGGCTTCTGAGCGTTCTTCGGGATCTTGTCGAGTTTGGTGGCGACGAAGAGGAGCGAGAGCGGAGGCCGGGACGCGCTGGACTGGGTTGTCAAAAACTCTCTCAGGTCTCGTTCCTCCTCTTCGGGATCGCGGCGGACATCGAGCAAGATCGCCGCGACGCGGAGGCTCGGACGAGTCGTCAAGTAGTCTTCGATGAGCCGAGACCACTCACTCCGCTCCGCCTTGGAGCGTCGGGCGTAGCCGTATCCAGGTAAGTCGACCAAAAAAAGCTCGGCGCTGTCCTGAGCTCGGGCGCGAAACCAGCTCACTTTGCGCGTACAGCCCGGCGTGTTGCTGGTTCGGACCAGACCGCTCCGCTCCATGAGCCGATTCATCAGGCTGCTCTTGCCGACGTTGCTGCGCCCAAGGAACGCAATCTCAGCGAGCGTCGGAGGCGGAAATTGTTTCTCCGTCTCAGCTGAGGCGACGTACTCCGCGAGGACGACGCGGTCTTGAGGCGAAGAAGGTGCGGTCACGCCGGGTCTATACAGAAAGCTTCGGTCCTACACAAAAGGCGGACAAGGCGCCCGAGATCGTTGGACTATGATGGGCCTAGCGTTTCCTTGTCAGGCGGCGCTGGATGGGTTCGGAGAGCTCCGTCCACTCCGGGCAGCCGAGCAAACGCGCCGCGCCGAGGTAAAGCACCCCGAGAACGAGAGCCGAAACGGCGGCTCCGAGGTTCGCCTGGCCCCGGGGCAGCTCGCGCAAATAGGCCGAAGCGAAGAGACCGAGGCCGAGCGCCAAGGCGGCCCCCGGCAACATGCGCGCTGCCGACGCGAGCACCGCGTGCGTGTGGAGAGTGAGGCGGCGCCCGAGCAAGAGCCAAAGCAGGAGCATTTGGGCGAAGCTCGCGCAGGTGACGGCGGCGCTCACACCGACGTGCCCATAGTGTCGAGAGAGCAGCATGGCCGAGACGACGAAGACCACCAGATCCATGCTGGCGACGATGACGGGCGTGCGCGTATCCCCGAGCGCGAAGTACACCGAGGTGAGCTGACGCACGATCGCGACGAGCATCACGCCGGCTCCTTGAGCGGCCAGAGCCCGTGCGGTTTCGGTCGTCGCCTCCGCGCCGAACTCGCCCCGCTCAAAGAGGAGGCGCACCAGGGGTTCTGCCATGCCGACAAGCAGGGCTCCCGCCCCGAGTCCGACGAAGAGCGAGAGCCGCACAGAGAAACCGAAGGTCTCGCTCAGCTCTTCGTGCTGTCCGCGAGCGGCGAGCGCAGCCAAGCTCGGGAGCGTTGCCGTCTGGAGCGCCATCACGAAGATGCCTTGGGGGAAGTCGCAGAGGCGGAGCGCGAATCCGAAATAGGTGACAGCGCCTTCTCCGAGCTCGGAGAGAATACGTCGACCTAGAATCACGTCGAGGTAATAAACGCCGATCCCGATCAAGGTGGGCGCCATGCGGCGGACCGTCTCACCGACGCGCGGATCGGAGAAACGAAGGCTCGGAAATCCCGCGTATCCGATGGCGCGGAGGCTCGGCCATTGTGCGAAGAGCTGGAGCGCGCCGCCGACGACCGCTCCGATGGCGAGCGAGAGGATCGGGGGCTGTCCGATTTCGATCAGCCAGGCGGGGAGCAGGAGCGCCGCGAGGATGAAGGCGATGTTGGGCAGACTCGGGGAGAAGCCGCTCGCCGTGAACCTTTGGTGGACGTTGAGGGCGGCGCTCGTGAGCGCCGTGGTTCCGACGAAGATGATGAACGGAAAGACCCAGCGCGTCAGGGTCACGGTCTGTTCGAACTGCTCGGGGCGATCTGCGAAGCCCGGCGCGAACAGGAGGACGATCTCTGGGGAGAACCAGATGCCGAGCGCTGTGACGACGAGGAGGATGGTGAGCGAGAGGCCGCGGATGTTCTTGAAGTAGTCCTTTCCGCGCTCTTCCCCTTCGGTCTCGATCGTGGCGGAGAGCACGGGAAGCACAGCGTTCTGCACGGCTCCTTCCGCGAGCAGCTGGCGCAAAATGTTTGGGATCTGGAAGGCGACCATAAACGCGTCGGTCGCGATGCGGGGGAAACAGGCGGCGACGACCAGATCGCGCCCGAGCCCCAAGATGCGGCTGAGCAGGGTACCGAGCGCGACGATCCCTGCGCGCTCGGTGAGTTTGGCTCGATCCTTCGGTTGCGCCGACATTCGGATGGGGCCTCGTATCACGAGGCGCGCGAGAACTAGAATCGCGAATCAAAAATGGGGGAGGCTTCGCCGCTTCTAGACCCCCATGTGCGCTTCGAGGGCGCGCTCGGCGATGCGCAGGAGGAGCGCGTCGTCGGATTCGCTCAGCGGACTATTGGGGCTGTCTTCGCGCCGCGCCAGCCAGGTCCTGAGGTCCGCGGGCAGGCGGATCGGTCCGCCGCCACACTCGACGCAGATGATGCCTCCGCGGGCCGGGTGGACCCAGGCGGCTTTGCCTTCGGGGCACTCCTTGTCGCAGGAGACGCAGGAGCTGAAGTTGAGCCCGAAGCCGAGGCTGTCGAGGAGATGGAACCCGAAGGTAGAGAGCTCGCTCTTGAAGCGGGGACTGTCGCCCGATAGAGCGTCGAGAAAGGTCTCTGCGCGCTCGAAGAGCGACAGTTCGGGGTTCGTCGGGAGGGTCGAGCGCTTGAGCCAGGACAGGCCTTCTGCGGCTGCTTCCAGGCGTTCGAGGCTTGTTGTGATCGAGAGGCGCGGCCGCAGGATGGCCGCGTCTTTGAGAGAAAAGAGCTCACCGCGCGCGGGCGCGGTCAGCCCGACGCGCAGCGTGTGAAACGGTTCGAGCGCGCCGCCGAATCTCTTTTGACTTCGGCGAGCGCCGCGCGCGAGCACTGAGATGCGACCGAGCCGATCGGTGAAGAGTTGGGCAATCACATCCGCCTCACCATAATCGACGCGACCGATGAGGATCGCGTGAGCGTGAGTGATGTGCGCCGCCATTTGGGGCTCCTCTTCGACTAACTCAGGATGGTCGTGCGAGCTCCGCGCGACTCGAGCTCAGAGAGCTCCTGCGGCATGTCACCGCGGCGCGGTTTGAGGACGATGCTGAGCGCGAGGGTGAACAGGATGAGCAGGAGCACGAACGCGACCGCCATGCCGACTCCCTGGCGACGCTTGACCGGCTCTGCGGACGGAAGCGGGAGCGGGGTCACCCAAGCGCTCCGTCGGCTCGCTGTATAAAGAGCCAACACCTCATCCTCATCGACGCCGACCGCGCGCGCGTAGGACTTCAGGAACCCTCGAACAAATACCTCAGCAGGGAGCTCGTCGAACTGGTCGCCTTCAATTCTCTCTACGCTCGAGACGGGCACTCGAGTGGCGCGAGCGACCTCAGCGACGCTCATTCGCTTTTCCTCGCGCTTCTCGCGTAGGAATCGTCCGACAGACTGCATGGTGCCCATTTCGAAGAGAATGTCCCCGCCTCCACTCGATCGAGGACCGGGCGAGCCTACCGGGAACCCTCGAGAAACCAAGGGGATCTGGGGCAAAACAGGACATCGACCGAGGGCCCTCTCCCCCCTCGCGCGGGGGGCCTCGAGGGGCGCCCGGAGGCCCCCGGTGGGTCCCTCGAGGGTACCGGAGCGGGCGCCATCGAGGCCTCTCTTGGGGTCACTCGTCAGTCGAGGGCGCTGAGCAGGGTCGCGCAACGCTCGCCGGTCCGACTGCGTCGGTCCAGGCTGATGCAGCGGTCGTAGTCAGCGCGCGCCTGTTCGCGCTCGCCGAGCTCCAGGTGGACCTGAGCTCGTTCGAAGTACGCGTCTTGGAGCGCGGCGCAACCGGGGGCGGGAGTTTCGAGCGCGCGATCCAGGGAGTCGCGCGCTGAAGCGAGCTGTCCGGCGCGGCGATAGGCGCAACCGAGGCGATAATTGCCGACGCAGAAGAGCGGTTCGGCAGCGACAGCTCGATTCAGGGCCGAGATCGCCCGTTGGATATCCCCCTTTTCGAGGTAAGCCCATCCCAAATTTCCCCAAGCAATTTCAGGGGTTCCATAGAGGATGTTGGTCGTGATCGGCTTGAGGATGGCGATGGCTTCGTCGTAGCGCTTCTGGTGCACCAAAATCACGGCCAGGGTGTTTTGGGCGGGGAGGAGGTCCGCTTGAGCTCGGATGGCCCGGCGCGCGTAGTGCTCAGCGTCGCTCAGGCGACACTCACCGATGCGGCTGTTTTGGCAGAAATCGAGGTAGATGAGGCTGACGAGGTGCGCCGCGTCGGCGTTGTCTCGGTCGAGCTCCGCGGCGCGCAGGGCGTGCTCAAGGGCCTGCCGTGGCTCGCGCTGCCGCGTCCAAAGGTCGGTCGCGAGGTCGTACTCACTGCGGCTCACCTTGACGGGGTCGCCCACCTGCTTGGGGCCGCAGGCCACGGTCGCCGCGCTGAGCCCGAGGATCAGGCAGAGGCGACGCAAACGGGCAGAGACGGAAGGGGGCATGGCTCCTTCCTTAGGCGGGCTGGGCCTCGGCTGCAAAATTTCCCTTCAATGTTCGGCCGGAGGGCGCCCATCCATGCCTGGGGCGAGGCCGAAGATCGCCTCTCCCTGGATCGGCTCGCCGCGGGCGAGACCGAACACCACGGGGCTCAGCTCGTTTTCGTAGACGGGCCCCCCGAAGTAGTACCGGAGCTTGCCCTGGGAGTCGTAGAGGAAGGTCGCCGGGAGCATGCCTGCCCAGCGCGGGTTCAGGGCTACCTTCAGGTTCTCGAGGGGAGGTTTCGCCACCAGGATCGTATCCAAGAGACCCTGTTCTTCTGCGAAGCGGATCGCCGCGTCCCTCGTCGCTTCCTCGTCGACCGAGACGAAGAGGATGGCAATGCCGGCTTTTTTGTAGGCCTCTCGGAGGCCGATCAGCATCGGGAACTCCCGCTTGCAGGGGCCGCACCAGCTCGCCCATACGTTGACGACAAAGCCCTTGCCGCCCTCCGCCTTGCCGAGGCGCAGGACGTCGTTCCCGTCGACCAGTACGATTCCAGCGGGAGCCTCCGCTTCGGCTCGGGGAGCGGGGGGGCTCGCTTCCTCTCCGCGACGTTCGGCGCCTGAGCGGCGTCCGCAACTCGCGAGGAGGAGCAAAGAAAGCAGCAGGGGGATTCTTCGGACGGGCATGGGGTGATTCGGAAAGGCGCGGGGACTTCGGGGGTCTGGCGGCTCGGGGGTGGTTTTTCCGCCTTGCTCGCCCCGGCGCGTTGAGGTTATGAGCTGGGGCGAGGGAAAATGCGAAAATCTCTGCTCTGCGTCGATACCATGGTGCTCTTGGGCGCGCTTTTGCTTGGGTGTTCGCCGAAGGACGTTCCGCCCCCTGAAGAACCGGTTCCGACCGTGATGCCCTCCGAGCCCACCGCGGGTTCCGGAATCGGTCCGGGATTTGCCGCGACCGATGAGCGCGAACCTCAGCCTGAACCGGCACCGGCTCCGAAGGAGCCCGAGTTCACCGAAGGCATGACCGTTCAGCAAGCGATCGACGCGGCTCAGGGCACCGATCGTATCGAAATCGAGCAAGAGGTCCTCGCCGAGCCTATCGTGAATCCCGAGCTCTACGCACCCTGCAAGCTCAAAGGGAACCAGCGTTTCACGCTGCGCGTCGCCATCTGGGAGGGCAGGGTTGTCGGTATGGATCTCTCGCTCACGCCGAAAAATGACGCGGCTGAGCAGTGTATTCGTTCTCAGGTGCAGGGCGTGACCTGGAAGAAGAGGGTCAAGTCTCTGAGCACCTTTGAGTTCAATTACTGATCCGCTTCCTCCGCGCGGCCGCTTCCTTCTCCGCCTGTGTTCGTGCTCAGCCCGCAGATGAACGTCGATACGGGCGAGGCTCGGCACGTCCCCCTCGGTCGAATCCGGCATGAAGCGCTCGATAGCGCTCGCCTGCTCGCCACGCTCGGCGTCATCTGGACCCACGTCACCGAGGTCCAAGGACAAAGCTACGGCGCTGCGGCGCTCGGCCGCTTCGGAACCAGCTACTACATCCTGCTCGCCATCTTCTTTTCGGTGAGGAGCCGCATCGCGCGTCCCCTCGAATCGATGAGCACGGTGATCAAGGTGCGCCTGCGGCGGCTCATGTTGCCCTACGTGCTGTGGAGTCTTCTCTACGGAGGGCTCTACATTCGTTACGGCCTCTCGATCGGAGCGAGCTGGCACGACATGATGATTTGGTGGGGACCGTTCGCGGGCACTGCGCGGCACCTTTGGTTCTTGCCCTTTGCGGCCTTTGCTGGGACCTACGCCTCCTTTGCCACGCGCTTCTTGCTCAAGATGTCGATCCCGGCGCTCGCGACGCTGTTCGGAGTGAGCACGCTCTTTTGGTACTGGCTCTTCGACGGGGTCTTCTTCTTTGCGCTCGACCGCCCCTGGGAGCTGTCGTGGCACTTGCACAGGCTCGATCGCTGGATCGAGGAGGTCCCCTTGGTGCTCAGCGCGACGCCGGCCATCGTTCTGTTTCACAAGGCGCGGGAGGTGCGCGAGCGGAATCAAGAAACCGAGTTCATGCCGCGCTCTTTTTACGGTTTGTTCGCCTTCGTCGGGTTCTGTTTGGTCGAGTGGTTCTACTTTGAGAAGGCCGAGGTGCTGCGGCCGTTCACGGGGGGAGAGAGCCGAATGGTCGCGCATACGGCGGGCGCATTGCTCCTGATGGCGGCGCTTCTGTCGACCAAGGTGAGCTGGATCAAGCGAGCAGCGCCGCTCGCTCGCCATACTTACTTCGTCTTCTTGGCGCATGTTGTGGCTCTCGACGCGCTCTCGCCGACCTTCCATCGCATGAGCGGCTTCGGGACCGTGTGGTTTTCGGCTCTCTGTACGCTCGGCATCTACGTGCTCTGCGCGGCGGTGGGGCCGATTGTGAAAAAGATGCCCGGGCTTCGTTACATGTACCCGGGCGTCTGACGCTCCTCGGGGGGCGCGCCCGGGTGACGGGGCGCTTGTTCGGCCTTGTTCCGGCACGGACCGCCGGCGGTCCTGACAGGAGCCGCCCGCGACCAGACCCCGGGCATGGCCGTGAATACGCCGCGGGCGATCGGTCGGCCGGGCGCGCCGAGAGCCGCCCCTTTTTTCCGGGAGCGAAGCGGGAGGCGGTGAGTTCAGGGGAAGGCTCGGCCGGACGCGGGGGATGTGATGGACCGGGGCCAAAAAAGAACGCTGAGCGAGGAGGGCTTTCCGTAGGATCTCACCGCGAGCGAGAGGATCAGATGGGGGAGCGAGGCGCTTGTTCGGATCCACTCGGGACAGAGCGTTTGATGGAGCGCGCAAAGAAGCGAACCCGAGGACGCCGGGGAGGCGCGCTCGGGTTCGAGTGTGAGGATGGTGTGAGCGCTCTCTCGGGAAGGGAGCGCTCGAGTTCTTACTTGCTGGAGCAGCGCATGGCGCACATGAGGTCGCCTGCCTTGCAATTGCACTTGTTGGTACTTGAGGTGGCCGGCTTCGACGCGGGCGCCGCCGGTTTGTCGGTGGAGCTCGAGCTCGACGTGGACTTGCTCGTCGTCGTCGTGGACTTGCTCGTCGTCGTGGCCGGCTTGGTGGTGGTGGCGGGCTTCTTCGCGGTGGTGGTCGCCGCCTTCGGCGCTTCCTCGGCCTTCGGTTCCTCCGTGGCCGGCGGCAACGAGGGAGTCGTCTCCGGGGCCTCCGGGAGCGCTGCGGGAGCGGGGGCGGGGGCCGGGGTTTCGACGGCCGGAGCCTGGGTCAGGATCGGCGGGGGCGGGGGCTCCTTGTTGAGCAAGGTGACGAGCGCAGCCACGGCCGCGGCTGCCACGATGATCGAGCCACCGATGATGTAGTAGCCAGTGTTGCCCTTCTTGGCAGGAGGGACAGAGGCGCCAGGGGTTCCCGGCAGGCCGAGGGGAGCGATCACGGGCGCTGCGAGCGGCGCCGGTGCCGCGAACGGTGCGACGGGAGCGACGGCTGCTGCGACGTGGGGCGCGGGGCGCGCCTGGGCTGCAGCCGCTTCGGTGAGGGCTTTCAAATCAATGAGCCCGGAGTCGTCGTTGTTCGGTGCGCTCGGAGCGGGAACGCTCGGACGCGACGAGGTCGAGCCGGAGGTCAGGGCGCTGAGCGAGAAGAGAACCGAACTTTCGTTGCGCGCGCCGGAGGCGCCAGCGCTCGCTTGCGCTGGGCTCGCGAAAGCTTTCGCTGCAGCAGCGGGGGTCGGAGCCGCAGAGCTGGTCGCGAAATCGCGCTCGCTGCCGGCCGTTGAGATCCCCCCGAACAGATCGGCGCCGCTGCGCTGGGGAGGCTGCGGGAAGGGATCTTCGAAAGGCGCCGTCGACATGGCCGCGGCGGCGTTCGAGTCGACGACAGCAGCCTTATTGATGGCGCTGACGACCTCTTCCACTTGACCAAGGGGCGTCCAGTCCGCGTAACCCTCTGTCCAGAGATAGGTCTCCGCGTTCACCTGGCCTGCGTTGTACGCATCCACGAGCTCGGCCACCGTGAGCTGCCTCTGGTCGCCTTCGCCGAAGTCCACACTGAAGACCGTCCCGGTCGCAGCCGCAGGCGCTTGCCCTGCTGCTTCGCCTGCCTCGGTTGCGGCGTAGACGTTCGGTGGGTTCTGCGTCCCATCGATGACAATGGACGTGCCGCACTTCCGGCAACGGATCTTCGCGAGACGATTTTGGACCTTATCGTCTGCAATCGAATACTTAGCTGAGCATGAGGGACAAGAGATCTTCACGTGTGCTCTCCGAGGTTCCGGTGAGTCTGCGGGTCGGCGGAGGCCGACTCTGATTCGGGTAAGACGTTTCGGTGGGCGGGGCGATCTGGCAGTTTTTCGTCGCGAAAGCCATCCCCGTTTCCAGGGCCCTTTCTTCTACCATTGTTCCGTCGCTTTTCCAGGGGTGGCGGATCTGGATCCGGGTGGAAACTTCAGCCCGCGCCCATTTTTACAAGCTCCTCGAGGGCCTGGAGCCGCTCGGCGAGCTCCGGGTTCTTCCCTTCGGCCCACAGGGCGCGGCGGGTTAAATCGCGAGCTTCTCGCACCTTGCCCTCGGAAATGGCCCGGGTGGCCTGGCGGGCGAGCAGTTTGGCCCCTTTGGTCTGGCAGAGGTCTTCGAGGGACTTCTGGGCGGTGGGACGTACAGCCTCGCTTTCGGGGTCGTCCAGGCGGACGCGACCGCGCGCCAGGGTCAAATCGTAGTCCGAGCGCCGCCGGGGCACCCGAAGCACCCCGTAAGCTTCCGCGCCCCGCTCGAAGATGGCCCGGGCTTTGTCGCGGAAGGACTCCGGCTGTCCCCGGTGGACGTCGGGGTGAAAGCGGCGCGAAAAGTCATGAAAGGCGGACTGGATCTCGGCTCCGCTGGCCGTGTCGGAGACGCCGAGGATCTCGTAGTAGCTCTTTTCCTTGAGAGCCTTGAGCTCCTGCTCGAGAGTCTGTTCGGTCAAGGGAAGCATAGGCGCGCCGAGAGGTACGGAGACGGGAAGTTCAAGAGACGCCGACCAACTTCAAGACAGCGTTGGCGGCGGCTCCGGTCGCGGGATCTCGCGCATGCACGCGGAGCATCCCGTTTTCATCGAGGGCGAAGGTGACGTTGATCTTGGTCCGTCCGCGCTCCGTCGGCGTGAGCCCCGAAAGCAGCACCTCACCGAGCACAGTGTTCTGCTCGAAGATTTCCTCTTCCCCTTGGCAGACGCGGACGCGTACCTGGGTCTGGCCGTCGCTGGTGGTCGCGAAGGTGCTCGTCTTCTCACAGGGGATGGGGCTGTTGCGCTCGATGAGTCGATTGGTAAAACCGCCGACCACCTCTACGCCCAGGGAGAGCGGGGTGACGTCGAGCAGCAGGGGAGGTCTCTGGGACGTGATGAGGGGGGTGCCCTCTTCGGCCGCGAGCGGTGCGGCTGTCGCGCCCGGGGCGAGGCTCGTGAGGTCGGCGTCGAAGAGGTCGACCTCCTTGAGGGAGACCGGGAGCAGATCGCGGCCGCCCGCCCCGTCTTTCCGCGCGGTCGGCAGGGTGCTGCCGTCTGGGGCGAGTTCCGGGAGGGCATGGGTGAGATCGGGTAAGCTCTCGGGGGCGCGGCCCTTGGTTTCGTTCGAAGGCGTTCGGACGACCTTCGCGGCGCTAGAGAGCAGCGGGGACGGTAAAGCGCCTTCGCCGGCTCTCGGCACAGTCGAGGGGAGGGCGACCTCGCCGAGCGCGGGGTCTTTGATGAGTGGTTTTGGAGAGGCGCTCGGCTTCACGGAAGTGAGCGGTTTCGGAGATGCTGTCGGCTTCGGCGAAGCGGGGAGGCCGATGATGGGCTTCGGGGATGCGGAGAGCGGAATGCTCGGGGTGCCGAGGGGGATGCTCTTGCGCTCCAGGGCGCTCAGGCCCCGGCTCTTGTCGGGCGCGAGCACTGCGGGCAAGGGCGCTGTTTCGGCGGGGGAAGGCAGGTCAGCGCCGCTCTCGAGGCCGTCGAGGTCAAACACCACAGAGCCGTCCGCCGCGGGGGGCGGAACACTTCCGGCGCGGAGCTCTTCGGGGATGTCCAGCAGGCCCGAGGGCAGCACATCGAACTCTTCCGGGGGTGAAGTCGACGGCGTTTCTTCGGCGAGGTCGTCGAGATCGAGGCTGAGCCCGCTTGGGGCTGGGCGGTTAGGGAACTGGGGCGGAGCGGCGCTCGTGCTCTTGGCGACAGGGACGGGCAGGAAGGGATCGTCTTCCGGCTTGTCGATGTCTCCTACGCCCATCAGCGTCTTGGAGCGGCCAGCGGGGCGGTCACTCGCCCGCGGCGGACGCGTCGACGGCGTGATCGCGGGGCTCGGCAGATCGGCGCCTGCGAAATTGCGCTGCATCTCGGGGCTGAGCGCCATTGCCTGAATGCTCGCGCCGATCGCTACCACTTCGTCGGGGTTGATGCGCCCTTGGGGCATCTTGCCGAAGAAGCTCGAGATGCGGCGGCGGACCAGCGGGATGCGCGTCGAGCCACCGACCAGGAGCACTTCATCGAGATCTTTTGTCGTGAGCCCGGCGACGTCGAGGGCCTCCTGACAAACCTTGAGGGTGCGCGCGACGTGGGGCTCGGCGAGCTGTTCGAACTCCGAGCGCTTCAGGGTGAACTCGAGGGAGATCGGCGTCTTCTCGGAGCCGTTCCAGATGTCGGGAATGTGCGCTGTAGCGACGCTCCGATTCGAGAGCTCGCACTTCAAGGTTTCCGCCGCGGCGCGGAGGAGCTCGAGCGTCTCGGGGAACTCGCTTGCGTCGACGCCACTCTGCTTCTTCAAGTGGTTCACGAGCTGTTCCAAGACAGCCCCATCAATATCGTCGCCGCCGAGGAAGGTGTTACCGCTGGTCGAGAGGACCTCGAACACGTTTTCGCTCAAGTCGAGCAAGGTGACATCGAAGGTTCCACCGCCAAAATCGTAAACAGCGACCCGTTCGCGCCCTTGTTTGCCGAAGCCGTAGGCGAGGGCGGCCGCCGTGGGTTCGTTGATGATGCGCAGCACGTCGAGGCCGGCGACGCCTGCGGCGGCTTTGGTCGCTGCCCGCTGGAGATCGTTGAAGTTCGCGGGCACGGTGATGACCGCTTCGGTGACGGGCTCGCCCAGGCGATGGCTCGCGATGTCCCGCGCTGCTTCGAGCACAAGCGCGCTGATCTCCGGGAGGGTGTAGTTCACACCGTGACAGCGGACGAGAGTCGCCTTGCTCGGCCCTTCGACGAGTTCGAAGGGGAAACGGCTGCGGGCTGTCTGCACGGGCTCGCTGTCCCAGGCGCGCCCGAGCAGTCGCTTCACCGAGAAGACAGTATCGGCAGGGTGGCGACTGCGCGCCTCGCGCGCCGCGCGTCCTACGATGGGACTTCCACTTTCCGGAAAGTAGACGACGCTCGGCAAGAGGGCGTGGCCGGCTTTGTCTTTGAGAGCCACGCCACGACCATCGCGCACGGCGGCCACCACAGTGTTCGTGGTCCCCAGGTCGATTCCAACTGCCGTCATTGTCGAGAAGCCTATCAGGCCCGCTTACGAATCCGAAAGAAGCCGATCTCCAGTACTCAGCCAACGACCGTTTGCGAGATCGCGCCCGCTCTGGACGCGCTTGCCGTCAGGCTGGGCCGAAAGGAGCTCGAGAGCGGAATCTCCGCCTGCCGCGACGAATACGCGGCCTCCCTCGACCAATATGGTCCCGGGCGGGGCCCCCTCCATCCGCTTATCGCAAAGAGCCAGCGAGAGGATGCGCAGCCGGGCTCGCGGACGTTCGCGGCGGTCTGCCCACACTTCTGCACCCGGCCGGGGCGAGAGGCCTCGGACCCGGTTTCGCACGGCCCGGGGCTCGAGGGAGAAATCGAGTCGCGTGTCCTCGCGAGTGATCGGCGGGGCGTGGGTCGCTCTCGAGTGGTCCTGAGGCACGGGCGCAAGCTCGCCGCGCGCGGCTTTCGGGACGTATTCCTCGGTCACCTGGGCCGCGAGCTCGGCGATCTTTTCCGCGAGAGTTCCCGCGTCATCGTCGTCCTCAATCGGGATCTCTCGTCGCGCGAGCACGGGACCCGTATCCATACCCTCGTCCATCTGCATGAGACAGACGCCGGTCACCGTATCACCACGCATGATTGCGCGCTGGATCGGTGCCGCCCCTCGGTGGTCCGGCAGGAGTGAGGCGTGCAGGTTCACCGAGCCGTGGCGAGGCGCCGAAAGAACTGCGCTCGGCAGAATCCTTCCGTAAGCGATGACGACGGACACGTCGACGTCCGCTTGTCGCACATAACGTTCAAGCTCCCCGTCGCGCACCTTGTGCGGCTGGTAAACAGGTAACCCCAGCTCCAGGGCCGCCGCCTTCACCGGGGTCGGGGAGGCGGTCCATCCTCGGCCCGCTGGGCGGTCCGGCTGGGAGATGACGCCGCGCACCTCACACACACGACAGAGGGCGCGAAGGGACGGGACCGCGATGGCAGGTGTCCCGAAAAACAGAGCGCTTGCTCGAGAGCCCATGGGTGAAACGAGGTCATAGCCTTTCTATCGGAAGTCGCACGAAAAAATCAGGGTCGACCCGCGGGGGACCGTCTTTCTTTCAGAGCCGGGTTGTGGACAGACGGTTCATGGTTATACGAGAGGGGAATGACTCGGCTCGCCATGCGGCTTTCCGAGACAGCCCTGCCACCCAGGCCCTGAGTAACCCCATGAGCGACCAAGACCAATCCTCCGCCCCCCCGCCGCCCCCCTCCGAGGACGACATCCAGTTCGCTGACGAGCTGCCGGTTTTGCCGATTCGCAACGCCGTGCTCTTCCCCGGGCATGTTGCGCCGTTCGACGTGGGCCGTGAGAAATCCGTGGCCCTCGTCGAGGACGTGCATAACCTCGAGAGCCCTGTCATCGCGATCTTCGCGCAGCGAGATCCGTCGACGGACGAGCCCGATCTGAACGATCTGCATCCTGTGGGATGCGCGGCTCGCGTGCTCAAAGCCCTGAAGCACTCCTCGGGAAATTACTCGTTGATCCTCCAGGGTCTGACGCGCATCCGCTTGACCGAGGTCACGCAGACGAAGCCGTACATGCGCGCCAAGGTGCAGCGCATCGCCGCCCCCGCTGTCGACGACGTCGAGGCCGAGGCGCTCGCGATGAGCCTGCGCGACGTGGCCAAGCAGGTCATCCAGCTGATGCCTGAGTTGCCGCGGGAGGCGGGCAGCTTGATCGATTCGATCCAAGCTCCCGGCGCTCTCTCCGATCTCGTTGCAGCGAACCTCGACGCACCCGTCGAGGAGAAGGCTCAGCTCATCGAGACTGTCGACGTCAAAGAGCGCATCCGGAAGGTCTTGCGCCTGCTCACGCGTCAGCTCGAGATCCTGAAGATGCGCGAGCGAATCAACTCCCAGATCAAGGAGGAGATGGGCAAGAATCAGCGCGAGTACGTGCTGCGCCAACAGCTCAAAGCCATCAAGGAAGAGCTCGGTGAAGACGAAGGTGACCAGAGCGATCTCGACGGGCTCGAGGAGCGTCTCGCCAAGGCGAACCTCCCCGCCGAAGCAGACAGCGTCGCCAAGAAGCAGCTCAAGCGCCTTCGCTCGATGCAGGTTGGCTCCGCTGAGTACACGGTGGTCCGGACCTACCTCGACTGGATCCTTGACATCCCGTGGACCGAATCCACCGAGGACAACCTTGAGATCCTCGAGGTCCGCAGTGTCCTCGACGAGGACCACTACGGCCTCGACAAAGTCAAGAAGCGCATCGTCGAGTACCTCGCTGTCCGTAAGCTGAAGAAGGACAAGAAGGGTCCGATCCTCTGCTTGCTCGGCCCGCCCGGTGTAGGCAAGACCTCGCTCGGTCGCAGCATTGCGCGAGCGCTCGGGCGGAAGTTCGTGCGCGTGTCGCTCGGTGGCGTTCATGACGAAGCTGCCATCCGCGGTCACCGCCGGACTTACGTGGGTGCGCTCCCGGGCCAAATCATCCAAGGGATGAAGAAGGCCGGGACCGTGAACCCCGTGTTCATGATGGACGAGGTCGACAAGATCGGACACGACTTCCGTGGCGATCCGAGCGCGGCACTGCTCGAGGTCTTGGACCCCGAACAGAACAACACGTTCGCCGATCACTACCTGGAGATCCCCTACGATCTCTCGAACGTGATGTTCGTGGCGACCGCGAACGTTGCCGACCCGATCCCGCCGCCCCTCCGTGACCGTATGGAGATCCTCGAGATCCCCGGTTACACGCGGCGCGAGAAGCTCGCCATCGCTCGCCAACACCTGATCCCCAAGCAGCTCGAAGAGCACGGGCTCAAGCCTGACCAACTCACGATCACCGACGAGGCGATCGAAGAGCTCATCGAGCACTACACGCGCGAAGCGGGCGTGCGCTCTCTCGAGCGGACCATCGCGAGCGTGATCCGCGGGGTCGCGGTGCGGGTGGCCGAGGGCGACGAATCGAAGCGCGTCCTGAAGACGGAGGACGACCTTCGAGAGTTCCTCGGACCGATCAAGTTCACGAGTGAGGTGGCGGAGCGCACCGAAGAGACGGGCGTCGCGACCGGGCTCGCTTGGACGAGTGTCGGCGGTGAGATCCTCTTCATCGAGGTCACGAAGATGTTCGGCACGGGCAAGATGCAGCTCACCGGTCAGCTCGGCGACGTCATGAAAGAGAGCGCCCATGCGGCTCTCTCTTGCGTGCGGACCAACGCCGAGAAGTACGGGATCCCGAGGGACTTCCTCGAAAAGAGCGACATCCACATCCACATCCCCGCTGGCGCTATGCCGAAGGATGGGCCGAGCGCGGGCATCACGATGTTCACTGCGATCGTCTCGCTCCTTACGGGTATCCGCGTGCGCCACGATGTCGCAATGACGGGCGAAATCTCGCTCCGCGGTCGGGTCCTTCCGATCGGTGGCGTGAAGGAGAAGACCCTCGCTGCGCACCGTGCGGGCATCAAGCGGGTGCTCCTGCCTGAGCGGAACCGCGCGGACCTCGATGAGGTGCCGAAGGAGATCCGCGACGAGCTCGAGTTCGTGTTCGTGAACAAACTCGACGAGGTTCTCGCGAACGCCCTCGAGTCGGTGCCGCAGCCTTCGCAGGCGTATCTCGACGAGGTCGCGAAGCGAGAAGCAGGTTCGGCGCACACAACGAACTAAAGCTTCCGCAGCCCCTGGCATCGGGCGCTTCGCACAACGAGTCCAAATGGGTTATTGTTGTGGGAATGCGCCCGATGTTTTTTGCTCTTCTGCTGCTCGCAGGAGGCCATTTGGCGTGCCGGCGCTCGCCGGCGCCCGAGGACAAGAGCGACGCCCGGGTGCACAAGAGCGAGACTCTCACGGAGGCGGCAGCGGAAATTCCCGCAGTTGAGCTCCAAGAGCCTATCAGGCCTGCCTGTGAGGCGTTCCGGGCGGAGGCGAGCCGTCCTGTCGGGGCGCCGTTGGATCCAGCGTCCGAGGGGCTCCGCATTGAAATTCTCGGCCGCGCCCGGGCTGTACCTATCTACTTCCTCGAGCCTCCCGAGCCCGAAGGTTTGGCGGAGCGGGCCCTTGTCTACCGGCGCGAGCTCGAGCAGAGCTCCGATGCCGGGGCCACGATCTTGCGTATCCTTCGGGAAACGAGGCGCGAACTTGAGCTCCGGCGCCAGGTCTTTCTCACCCAGGGCTATCTGTTTTCGATGGTGCCGCCGGTGGCCACGCGCATGAGTCAGATCTTGCGTTTCGATCACCTCTTCGATGCGCCGAAGATCCGGGTGCACCGGGGAGACGAGGTGTTCGAGCTCGTGCGCCAGAAGGATCGCTATCGCCGAGAAGGTGAGGAGACGGACGCGGCTCTCTTGCTCTTCGATCGCATCGACGACCTCTCGGGACCGCTCCCTTCCGCGCTCCACGCGGATTTCACGAAACTTCAAGAGGAAGTCGGATTTCGCTCGGCGCGGGTGACGAGCCGAACGAAGTCCGGGCTCTGGGTAGAGCTCACCTACGGGGGAGCTCCCCTCGGTGAGCCGGTCACGACCGTGGCCCACGTGAGCGTGGATGAAGAAGGACGGACCCGTCTCGATTGTGAGGAGGTCCTTCCAGCGCAGAAACAAGATCTCGAGCTCCGAAGGAGCGGCGAACGCTCGCTCCGAGCGGCCTTTTTGCCCCTCAAGGACGCCATCGACAGCATCGTCGAGCACCGTCTGCCCTTCGACGAGCCGCGCACCGAATACGGCCAGGAAGACGGAAAGCTCAGGCTCGCTTTCGCCGAGGCCTATCGAAAAGGCGCCGAGACCTACGAATACAACGGTGACCGGTACTACGTCTTCGACAATCGGGGCCGCGTGCGGCTGCCGGAGGTGTGTGTCGATTTCATCACTGATGCCTTCGATTGGGCGACAGGGGGAAGCTGGGCGCCCCGAGGAGCCGGACGGAAGAGGGTGAAGGGGGCTCTCTATTTCCCGAGCCTCGGTATGGAAAATCCGCGCAGCGTCGAGAGCCTCGCCCTCTTCGCGACAAAACATCCTCACTGGTTCGATGTTTATTGGGTCCCGAAAGAAGAGCAGGTGCGGCTCAGCAATCGGACCGCCTTCTTCGCGTCCCTCGCGAAGCGCCGCGAAGTGTTTCGCCTCGGAGATGTCGTCTTCATCAACGGGCTCCGGGACGACGAGCGTTACCACTATCACTCATTTTTTCTTTATGAGATGGACCCCCTGACGGGGTTTCCGATCCTGCTCGCGGCGAACGCCGGACCGCCCCAGATGCGGACCTGGGAGGGGGAGATGCAGAACGCGCCGCGCCGGTTCGTGGTGGCGCGCTTGCGGGTCCGGCCCGAGATCTTCGAGCGAGCCTATGAGCAGGCGCGCAAGCAGCCCGGGGTTCCCCTTGTCCTCGAGCCGGAACCCACAGCGGACCTGGTCGCCCAGGACCCCTAGTCGACTCCTTTCCCCGGCTTTTGGGAGCGGGTCCCGGCCGGTTGACTCCCGGCGCCGCCCCGCTAGACGCTTTGCCGTGAATTCCGACAGCGATCGCCCTTCGTTACCAGGAAAGCCGATTCGTGTAGCGCTCCTCGGCTGCGGAACCGTCGGAGGCGGGGTTTTGGACCTGCTCTCGACGAACCAAGCCACCATCACGGAGCGTGTCGGAGCTCCCATCGAAATCGCTCACGTGCTCGTCCGTGACCCGAACAAAGTGCGAAGTCGCGCCGCGGAGGGCCTGCGCATCACGACCGACGCTGAGTCTGTCTTTCGCGATCCCGACCTCGACGTCGTGGTCGAGGTCATGGGCGGCGAAGAGCCCGCGCGCTCTTACATCGAGCGAGCGCTCAGCCAGGGACTCGCTGTCGTCAGCGCCAACAAGTACGTCATCGCGCAGCACGGCGCGGCCCTCCTCGAAAAGGCCCAGAGTGGCCGCGTCGATCTTGCCTTCGAAGCGTCGGTCGGCGGCGGCATCCCGATCATCCGCACGCTGCGCGAAGCGCTCACCGGTGACCAGGTGCTGTCCTTACACGGCATCCTGAACGGCACCTCGAACTATATCCTGACCAAGATGAAGCAGGAGGGGCTCAGCTTCGCGACGGCCCTCAAGCAGGCTCAGGATCTCGGTTATGCGGAGGCGGACCCGACCCTCGACATCGAGGGCCACGATGCAGCCCAGAAGCTCATCGTCGCCGCGACGCTCGCTTTTGGCTCCCGCCTCACGCCGGACCAAATCTCCGTCGAAGGCATCACAGCCCTCGATGCCGTCGACTTCTCAGCCGCCGAGAGGTTCGGCTACGCCATCAAACACCTCGCGATCGGCCGCGACCTGGGCGACGCCATCTCGCTCCGGGCGCACCCGACCTTCGTCCCGAAGTCGAGTGTGGTCGCGACGATCGACGGCGTTTTGAACTGCGTCTTCATCCAAGGCAAAGCCCTCGGACCCTGCCTCCTCGTGGGGCGCGGGGCCGGCGACCTGCCGACGGCGGTGAGCGTCGTCGCCGATCTCGTGGACGTGTCTCGCAGCCGCCGAGAGGGTGCGCGGGGCCTCTCGACCCGCGCCATCGTGGCGCGTCCCCGCAAGCTGCTCCCCCTCGCCGAGACCGTCACGCGCTACTACCTGCGCTTCGACGTCGACGACACGCCGGGTGTCCTCGGCACTATCGCGACGGCGCTCGGGCGCCACGGGATCAGCATCGCCGAGATGTTCCAGGAGGACACGAGCGACAGTCAGCCCGTGTCGGTTCTCATGATCACCCACGAGACGCGCGAGGGCGACCTCGTGAGCGCTCTCGAGGAAGTCCGGTCCGCCCCCTTCCTCAAGAGCTGTCGTTTCATTCGCATTGAGGATCTGTGACCGTGCACAGCGACGCGCCGATCGGCGTGTTCGATTCAGGGCTCGGCGGCCTAACGGTCGTCCGGGCTCTGCGTGAGGCGTTTCCTGAGGAGAATATCCTCTATCTCGGAGACACTGCGCGCGTCCCCTATGGAACCCGCTCTGCTGAGACGGTCATCCGTTATGCGCGCCGCGCGGCCTCCGAGCTGACCCAAAGGGGCATCAAAGCTCTCGTCCTCGCCTGCAATACGGTGAGCGCAGTGGCCCTCGAAATCCTCGAGGCGGAGCTCGACATTCCTGTCATGGGCGTCGTCGAGCCGGGCGCTCAGGCGGGCGTGCGGGCAGCTCTTCTCGAGGCGGAGCGCACTTCGGGACCGCCTCCCCGAGTGGGCGTGGTGGGTACGGCGGGGACGATCCGCTCGGGAGCTTATCCGCGGGCCGTCTCGAGTCTCTCGACCCGTCTCGAGGTCATCGCGGAACCGGCGCCCTTGCTCGTTCCTTTGGTCGAAGAGGGCTGGCTCAGCGGGACGGTGCCAGAGCTCGCGGTCGAGCGTTATCTCACTCCGCTCATCGAACGGGGCGCGGGAGTCATCGTTCTCGGTTGCACTCATTACCCGCTTCTCCGGGAGGTTTTTGAGCGCGTCGCCGCTCGTCTCGCGGGGCGACCGATTCCTGTCGTCGACAGCGCATCGGCCACGGCCGAGGCACTTCAGGAATGGATTCGAAACGGCCGATTGTTCCCAGCGCATTCGAAAGATGTGCCCGGCACACTTCAGCTCCTCGTGACGGACCTTCCTTCAGGTTTTCAGAAGGTCGCAGACTTGTTCTTGGGGTCGGTGGCTCCTGCGGAGCAGATCGATCTCTCTCCCTGATTTTTCTCTGAGCTGGCGCCCCCCCCGCAGGAACTGCGCGCCCTCTTGATGAGGGAAAAGAAACGCGCGCGATGGGCGGCTTCGGCAAGGCCGCTTTTCGGCTAAGGTAAGGCATGATCGAGGTACTGCCCGACTTCCCGTCCGACGTGCTCGCCTTTCGTCTGAAAGGCACGCTGACCCGCGAGGACTATGAGAACGTGCTGATGCCGAAGGTGCGGAGGGCCTTCGATGACGGCAGTGAGGTTCGAGTTTACCTCGAGGTCGGCCACGACTTCGTGGGACAGGAGAAGGGCGCGATTTGGGAGGACCTGAAGATGGGCTTCGAGTACGGCTTGTCCCACCGCGACCAGTGGAAGAAGATCGCTGTTGTGACCGATCTCGAGTGGCTCGCGCGGGCGATTGTGCTCTTCGGATGGCTCGCGCCCGGAGAAATCCTGCTTTTCACCTTCGAGCATCAGCTCAAGGCGAAGAGCTGGGTTTGCGGATGAGCGGGAAACTGGGCGCGCAGGCGCGGGAGTGCTCCCCGGAAGTCAGGCGTGTGCGGCCTGCGCCGCGTGCGGGAGCGCGGCAGGTCTTCACGTGAGCGAAGTATGGGGGCGTTGAAGGCGTCGAGGGAGTATCGAACCTGAGCGTGAGTATCGAACCTGAGCGTGAGTATCGAACCTGAGCGTGAGTATCGAACCTGAGCGTGAGTATCGAACCTGAGCGTGAGTATCGAACCTGAGCGTGAGTATCGAACCTGAGCGGTGGAGGTCCGTGAGCGGTTCGTGAAAGTCTGCTTTCCGCGACACTCGGCTCCCGTCTCGTTGTAGTTTTTCTGGCTGAGGAGAAGTTGTCCTGAGACAGGCGCGGAAGCGCTGCGTTTTTCTTCGACCAGAGGGCCGGAGAGCGTTGGTCTAACATCCGGCCGTCGCTACACTCTGGCTTCAATAACTTGGTTCCTTCGATGAAGCGCTTTCTCCCTTTTCTCGCCTTTCCTGTCGTCATTCTCGCGAACTGCTCCCCGAACGACGGAACTTCCGGACCGATGCAGCCGGGCGCTTCTGGAGGCGCTGGGGTCACGGGTCCCACTGGGGGGAGTGGGATGAGCGCGTCGGGCTCTGCTCCCGGACAAGGAAGCGGAGGCATGAATGGCGAGGGAGCCGGGAGCACTGTCGATCCGGGGGCCGGCGGCGGTGGGTCCGGGGGCGCGGCACCCGGAACCGGCGGGGCAGAGGGCACCGGTGGCGCCCGTGTTGTTCAGGATCTGCCTTGGGGCTTCCGTCCTGAGAGTGTGGGGCTCGAAGACGCTCGGGAGGCTTACGAGGTCTGGAAGGAGATTCACCTCGAAGATTGTGGCGACGGGGCGCACCGCGTTCGCTGGGAGAACGCCAAGCTCGACGCGACGGTCTCGGAAGGTATTGGCTACGGCATGCTCCTGACCGTCGCCTTCGATGACCGGGAAGCTTTTGATGGACTCTTGGCCTACTCGAAGCGCATGCGCGTCGAAGGGCGCGCCTTGATGCATTGGCTCCGTTACGGCTGCGACGCCCACTGGGACACGAAATACAACGACTATCCTGACAACGCGGCCTCCGACGGCGATCTCGACGTCGCGATGGCGCTGATCCAGGCGTCCTGTCGCTGGGGGGATAACAAGTATCTCGAAGAGGCCAAGCCGGTCATCAAGGATACCAAAGAGCACATGTTCATGGAGGATAACGGCAAGCTCGTCCTTCAGCCTGGCGACTCGAGCTGGTTCGATATGATGGGCGGAGGGTGCGTGAACTACTCCTATTTCGCTCCCGCCTACTATCGCGAGTTCGCGAAGGTGACCCCCGAGGACGCTGACTTCTGGAATCGAGCCGCTGACGACAGCTACCCGCTGCTCGCCGCTGCTTCTCATCCGGAGACCGGCCTCGTGCGCAACTGGGGCTCGGCAGGCGGAGGCGACGCGACCGCGGGCTGCCATAACGCCTACATTCGCTCCGCCTCCTACGGTGACGACGCCGCGCGCACTCCTTGGCGCATCGCTGTCGACTATCTCTGGCACGGAAAGACTGAGGCGAAGGCCTGGAACGACAAGGTCACGAACTGGGTGAAGTCGGTCGGCATCAAGAACACCGTCCAGTGGTACAACCTGGACGGCTCCACGGACGACGAGGCGCCGAGCCCCGAAGATCACACCGCCATCAACGTCGGTCCTTTTGCTGTCGGCGCGATGACCCTCGACCCCGAAACAGTGGAGTCCTTCGCAGCGGAGCTCGTCGCGATCCCCGCAGGCGAAGGTGACCACGACGGCGAATACTTCCCGCGCATGCTCAAGGCGCTCAGCCTCCTCGCCCTCGCCGGCAAGTTTGACACCTGCGGCGGCAAGTAACGCTTCGCTGAGCGAGAGTTTGAGAGAAGGGGCTGCCCCGTGGGGCTCCTTGAGCCGCCACTTCGACTTGGCGGCGCTGGGGAGTGCTCTGGCGGCAGCCCGGTTGAACCCGTGGAGGGACCGCGGAGACGGGGCGGGAGCCCCGAGGTGAGCCCACGGGCCGGAAAGCAAAAGGGCCGAGCGGTTTCGCTCAGCCCTTGTTCGTTGCTCACTGTTTGGAGCGGGAAATGAGATTCGAACTCACGACTTCGACCTTGGCAAGGTCGCACTCTACCGCTGAGTTATTCCCGCAAGTGGTCCTCGGTTGAGGCTGATTGCCTCGTCCGAGGGGCGTGAGATGTACTGATGGGGCCCTAGGCTGTCAAGCGTAAAGAAGAGGGTCCGGTTTCGGAAAATGTCTCACGATGCCGGGGCCTTCTTGGACTTCGGGGGGCGCTCGGAAGTCGGCGGGGCGCTCTGCGCTCGCGCGGGGCGGGCGGCGGAGCTCGGAGGGCGGCTCACCGCGGCCTGAGGCGCGCTTTGGGCACGGCTACTGCGAGCACCAGCGGGCGGCGGGGCGCTCGGACGGCTGCCACGAGCACCAGCAGGCGGCGGAGCGCTCGGACGGCTGCCGCGCCCAGGGGCAGGGGGCACACTCGGGGCGCGTGCGCGACCTCCGGCGGGCGGCGGGACACTCGGGGCGCGCGCGGGGCGGCTCCCTTGTCCAGGAGGAATGCTGGGGGGGCGACTACCGCGCGCGCCAGCGGCGGGAGGAATGCTGCCGGGGCGCGGCGGAATGGACGGTGAGCGCGACCGGGTCGGTCGGGTCACGCCGCGGCGATTCAGCTCATGGAGGATCTCCTTGAGCGCCTGACCTGTGTGGCTCTCAGCGACCTCCGCTACGTCTTCGGGGGTGCCCTGGGCGACGACTGTGCCGCCTCCGTCGCCACCTTCCGGCCCCATGTCGATGACCCAGTCAGCACAAGCGACGAGCTCGAGGTTGTGTTCGATGACGAGGATCGAGTTCCCCGCTTCGCGAAGGTCGAGCAGCGCCTGGGCGAGATGTTCGATGTCGGAGAAGTGCAGGCCCGTGGTGGGCTCGTCGAGCACGTAGAGGGTGTTGCCGGTGGCGCGACGGCTGAGCTCGAGAGCGAGCTTGATGCGCTGGGCTTCGCCGCCGGAGAGCGTGGTCGCGGGCTGACCGAGGGTGACGTAGCCGAGGCCGACCTGGTTCAAGGTGCGGAGGCGCTCGTGGATGCGCCCGATGGGCTCGAAGATCGGGAGCGCGTCTTCCACGGTCAGGTTCAAGACGTCGGCGATCGAGAGACCCTTGTATTTGATCTCGAGGGTCTCTCGGTTGTAGCGGCTCCCGCCACAGGCGTCGCAGGCGACGTAGACGTCCGGTAGGAAGTGCATCTCCACCTTGAGCACGCCGTCGCCCATACAGGCCTCGCAGCGTCCGCCCTTCACATTGAAGGAGAAGCGGCCCGGCTTGTAACCGCGGGCGCGGGCGTCCGGCAGGCTCGCGAACACTTCGCGCAGGTCCGAGAAGATGCCCGTGTAAGTCGCGGGGTTCGAGCGTGGAGTACGACCGATCGGCGCTTGGTCGATGCTGATGACTTTGTCGATTTGCTCGAGACCCTCGATGCCCTCACAGGGGCCGATCGTGCCGCTGGCGCCGTAGAGTCGCGCGCGAGCTGCTGCGAGCAGCGTGTCGACGATCAAGCTGCTCTTGCCGGAGCCGCTCACGCCCGTGACCGCTGTCAGGACGCCGAGCGGGATTGAGACGGTGACGTTCTTGAGGTTGTGCCCGGTGGCGCCGACGATGCGCAGAGCGCGCTTCGACTGGACTTTCTTGCGGGCGGGCAGGGGAAGGTGTTTCTCGTAGGAGAGGTAAGGTCCCGTGATCGACTCCTCATTGGCCATGATCTCGGCGGGAGTCCCTTGGGCGACGATCTGGCCTCCATGGACTCCAGCCCTCGGGCCCATGTCGACCACGTGATCCGCGGCCAAGATCGCATCGCGGTCGTGTTCCACCACGAGCACGCTGTTGCCCTTGTCGACGAGACGCCGCATCGCGGCGATGAGTCGTCGGTTGTCGCGAGCGTGGAGACCGACCGAGGGCTCATCGAGCACATAGAGCACACCGACGAGCGAAGCGCCGATCTGGGTCGCGAGACGAATGCGCTGACCTTCTCCGCCGGAGAGCGTCGCCGCGGCGCGGTCGAGGGAGAGGTAGCCGAGCCCGACGTCGATCAAGAAGCCGAGCCGATCGGTGACAGCGGGCAGGAGCGGCGCTGCAACAGCAGCGTCGCGGGCAGGGAGCTTATTTTCCGCGGTGAGCGAGAGCAGCTCTTGTCGCAGCCGCGTGAGCGGCATCCTACAGAGCTCGCCGATGTTGAAGCCGGCGAGCCGAACGCTGAGCGCTTCCTTGCGCAGGCGCGTCCCGTCACAGGCTGTACAAGGACGCAGCGAGACGAAGCGGCTAAGATCGTCATAACCGACCGAGCCCTCGGCGCCTTCTTCGGCCTCTTCGCCTTCGTCGCCCTCGGGCATCGCTCCTGAGTCGAGCATCTCCATGAGACGCGGAATGATGCCGACGTAGTTCTTGCCGTCGCCGTGCAGGATGATCTCGCGCTTCGCCTTGGGCAGGTCTTCCCAGGGCTTGTCCGGATCGACGCCCAGGGCGGCCACTACAGCTTGGACTTCTTTGGCGTTCGCTTCGGAGCCGCGACGTCCGAAGGCGGTCACCGCACCCTCTCGCAGGCTTCGGGTCGGATCGGGCACGACGCGCGCGGCGTCGATGGAAGCCTTGCGTCCAAGGCCGTTACACTCCGGACAGGCGCCGTGGGGGCTATTGAACGAGAAGAGCCGCGGCTCGAGGGGAGGTAGGGTCAACCCGTACTTCCAGGAGACGAGGCGTTCGCTCATCACGACCGGCTCGGACCCGTCCATCGCGTCGATCAGGACGGAGCCTTCGCCGAGCTTCAAACAGAGCTCCACCGAGTCCGTCACGCGACCCTTGATGCCCTCGCGGACCGCAACACGGTCGACCACCACGTCGAGATCGTGGGGCTTTTCAGGGTCGATTTCGGGCTCCTCGCCGAGATCCACGTTTTGCCCGTCGATGCGCGCGCGGACGTAACCGTCGCGGCGAAGGCGGGAGAGCTCGTCCTTCAGGTCGCCGGGCCGGCCGCGGACGATGCGCGCCAAGAGGACCACACGGCTGCCCTCTTCGCGGCTCAGGATGCTGTCGACGATTTCCTGGACCGTGTAAGCGCGGATGACCTCCCCGGAGATGGGACAGTGGGGGACGCCGATCCGGGAAAAGAGCAGGCGGAGGTAGTCGGCGATCTCGGTGACGGTACCGACGGTGGACCGAGGGCTCTTTCCGAGGGCCTTTTGCTCAATGGCAATGGCGGGGCTCAGGCCTTCGATGCTCTCGACCCGGGGTTTGGGGAGCTGGTCGAGGAACTGCCGTGCGTAAGCCGAAAGGGACTCGACGTAGCGGCGCTGCCCCTCGGCGTAGATCGTGTCGAAAGCCAGAGATGACTTTCCCGAGCCGCTCGGGCCCGTGATCACTACTAGCTCGTTCCTCGGTAGACTGACGCTGACGTTCTTGAGGTTGTGCTGGGTCGCGCCCGAGACGACCAGACGGTCCATAGTCAAGGCGGTCTAGCACATCCTACTCAAAATCAAGCGTTTGCCCTGCTCGCCCCCTTCGAGTACCGTTCTCGCCCGGCCCGGGCCTATAGCTCAATCGGTCAGAGCCCCCGGCTCATAACCGGGTTGTTCCTGGTTCGAACCCAGGTGGGCCCACTTGAAAAACCTCAGGACCGCGCAGTGAGCATCGAGAACCAAGTCCCCCTTCTAAGAAACCTCGCCGCTCTGGACGGTGTGCTCGCTCGCCTCGAGGCAGAACTCGAGCAGGAGCGTGCAAAGAACGCCGCCCGCCGCCAGCAAAAGACCGAGCTGTCGGACCGGGTTGCCGGCCTCGAAGCGGCCGTTCGCGAAATGGAGCGCACCAAAAGCGAGCTCACCCAAGAGCTCCGCCAGGTCGCGATTCAGGTCGACAAGGCGCGGGAGAAGCTCACCCGCGTTCGCAACGAAAAAGAGGCGAACGCCGCGACCCGGGAGCTCGAAGAGCTCCGGCGCATCCACCGCGAGCGCGAAAAGGAGATCGAGAAGCTCTCCGGGCTGATCGAAGAGGCCCGCGCCGATGTCGAGAAAGCTACGACCGCGCGCGACACGGTCCTCGCCGAGCTCGGTGAGACCGCCGAGGCCGAAAAGACGAAGATTGAAGCGCTCGAGGAGGAGATCCGCGAGCGTCAGAAGGAGCGCGAACAGAGCGTCCAGGGCATCGATCGCCAGACGCTCCGTCGTTACGACGCCGTCCGCGCGCGACGGGGCTCGGGGCTCGCCGAGGTCGTGGAGGGAACGTGCGTGGCGTGCCACATCGCCGTCTCGCCGATGCTGTTTCAGCAGATCACTCGTCAGCAGGAGTTCCACGCCTGCCCGAGCTGTCACCGCATCCTTTATTACCTCCCCAATCGTTCGAAGGAAGCTCCGTCGTCTGCCGCAAAGGGCCAGGCGGAGGAGGCCTAACCTCGCGTGAAGGCGTGCCCCATCTGCGGTCGCCTTTACCCGGATGACGCTGGGTTCTGCCCCGTCGACGGGTCTGAGCTCATGAGCGCGACCAACGCGCCTCCGAACTCGAGCGTCCTCGATCCGCGCCTGGGCACGCTCCTCTTCGAACGCTACCATCTGCGTCGGGTCGTCGCAGATGGCGGCATGGGGCGCGTCTACGAAGCTCTCGACATGATCGAGAAGCGGAACGTGGCGGTGAAGATCCTCCACGAGAACGTGAGCCGGGACCCGATCGAGGTCGAGCGCTTCCGGCGGGAGTTCGAGATCAGCGCAGAGCTTCCCCACGAGCACATCGCTCAGGTTTACGATTTCCGCCCAACGGCCGAGGGTTCCCACGCCCTCGTCATGGAGTTCCTGTTTGGTGAGGAGCTCAGGGGGACCCTCGAGCGCGAACGGACCATTCCGCCGGCTCGTCTGGTGCGCATGGTGAGTCAGGTGGCGATCGCGCTCGATGAAGCCCACGCGCGCAAGTTCGTCCACCGCGATCTCAAGCCGGACAATATCTACCTCTGCCAGACTCCCGACGGCGACATCGTCAAGGTGCTCGATTTTGGGTCTGTGAAGGACAACGCGCGAGGAGCGCAGAAGCTGACCGTGGTCGGGACGACGATTGGTTCGCCCTACTATATGTCTCCCGAACAGGCGCAGGCGCTCGATACTCTCGATCATCGCGCGGACATCTGGTCGATGGGCGCGATCGTGTTCGAGTGTGTCACAGGTCGGGTTCCTTTCACCGGGAACACAGGCGGCGCGATCTTGATGGCCATTTTGACGAAGGAAGCGCCTCTGCTTTCGAGCGTCGCGAAGGAAATCGGCGTGACGGTGCCGAGCCGCCTCGATGCGGTGGTCGAGCGAGCTCTGCGTCGGGCTCCATCGCTCAGGTTCCAGTCGATGGGCGCTTTTGCGGACGCGCTCGGCGCCGCGTACGGCCTCGAAGGAGATCACCTCGCTTGGGCCCCAATGCGCGAGGGGGACCTAGCGGACGCGATTCGCGAGGGCCTCGCCAAAGCCCCCGCGGAAGCGACGGAGGCTCCGTCGCCCGAGGATTCATTCTTCGGAGGCACGGACGCGCTCGCGGCCTCTGTTCCCCCGCGGATCACCTCAAGTCCCAAGGTGATCGATCTTCCTGAGGCCGCCCCAGAGGCGCCTGCTCTGGGGATCAAGCCGCGCGGCGGAAGCAATCTGGTCTGGATCGTTGCGCTTGTCGTCGTTGTGGCGCTGATTGTTGTCGCGGTCTGGGCCCTCTGAGGCTCCGCTTTGAGCGGCGCGGAGGCGGCGCTAAGCTCCTCTGACAATGCGCAATTGGCTCAGTTTGGCTCTTCTTTTCTCCTGTGCCCTTGGCTGTCGTGAGGCGCCACCGGCTCAAGTCGAAGCGAAGCTGGACGCTCCCAAGCCTGCCCCAGAGGCCCCCGCGCCCGCACCCGCCGAGCCCAAGCAGGCCCAGCCAGAGGTGAAAGAGGAGGCGTTTGTGCTTCGGGCCTCCGCTCCCGAGAGCGCTGAGGGGCCCTTCGACTTCATAGTCACCCTCGAGGCCCTCTCCGGTTACAAGGTGAACCCCGAATATCCTATCAAGTTCACCTTCGACACCGGCGCATTTTCTGCCGAGCCCGAGGTGCTCCGCAAAGAGCAGGGGCAGTTCGAGGAGAAGAAGGCAGAGCTCAAGGGTGTCGTGAAGCTGACCGCCCCCGGGCCCAATGTTGTCTCCGGCAAGCTCTCCTTCAGTGTGTGCACGGAGGAGCGCTGTCTGATCGAAAAGCGAGATTTAGCCGTCTCTGTCCTGGGAAGCTGACAGCTTTCGCGGTCGGCGTAGAGATGTGCGACCATCCCTTGAGATCATGAGGAAGGCAGACCAGGCGCTCAGCGAGATCGACCAGAGGCTCCGCCGCGCCTTTGAGGCGGAGAGGCGAGTGCTCAGCTTCGCCGAGTATCTCGAGCTTGTCGAAAGCGATCCAGAGAAACACACGCGGGACGCGAGCCAGTACCTGCTCGATATGATCCGCTCCTTCGGGTCCTATTCGATCGAGCGCCCCGCGGGCCCCTTGACGCGCTACCGCGTTTTCGACCAAGAGTTTCTCGGCGCCGACGCTGTGCGCGAGAACCTGATCGGCCACGAAGAGGTTCAGGGAGAGCTCGTGCGCTCCTTGCACAACTTCGTGCGGATCGGGCGCGCGAGCCGCCTCTTGCTCCTGCATGGCCCGAATGGCTCCGCCAAGAGCACGCTCGCTGCCTGTTTGATGCGCGGCCTCGAGCACTACTCGATGACCGACGAGGGGGCTCTCTACCGCGTCTCCTGGGTCTTCCCGAAGAAGGCCCTGGGCCGCGGCGCGATCGGCTTTGGGGGTCGCCCGAGTGAGGGGCAGCTCTTGAGCTACGCGCACCTCTCGGACGACGACATCGAAGCGCGGGTGAGCGTCGAAGTCCGTGACCATCCTCTGTTCCTCCTGCCGCCTCCTGAGCGCCAGAAGCTGCTCGAAGGGTGGCTTCCGCCGAACGCTCAGCTCTCCCGCTACCTCACGCACGGTACCCTCTGCCACAAGAGCAAGCGCATCTTCGACGCGCTGCTCCTTGAAGGAAACGGCTCCATCGAACACGTGCTCAAGCACGTGCGCATCGAGCGTTTTTTCATCTCCCGACGCTACCGGGTCGGCGCTGTGACGCTCGGCCCCGAGCTCAGCGTCGATGCGCGAGAGCGCCAGGTGACCGCCGATCAAAACCTCGGCGCGCTGCCGCTCAGCCTGCGTTCGCTCAGCCTCTACGAGGTGAGCGGGGAGCTCGTGGACGCGCACGGAGGGCTCCTCGAGCTCTCCGATCTCTTGAAGCGCCCCTTGGACGCCTTCAAGTATTTGCAGACTGTGATTGAGACCGGGGAGGTGGCTCTCTCGAGTCAAACCTTGCTCGTGAACTCGACCTGGCTCGGCAGCGCCAACGAGCTGCACCTCGCGGCCTTCCGCGAGCACCCGGAGTTTGAGAGCTTCCGCGGCCGCTTCGAGCTGATCCCGGTCCCCTACCTCCTCGACTACAGGGACGAGGAGCTCGTCTACAGCGCGCGCGTCGGCAAACAGATGCGCATTCCGATCGCGCCCCATACCTTCGGGCTCGCCGCACGTTTTGCGGTCTTGACCCGGCTCAAGAGGCCGAATCCTCAGGCCTACGAGGAGGAGTACCGCGCGGGCATCCAGGAGCTCTCCGCCTGGCAGAAGATGGAGCTCTACGCGGGACGCGCGCTTCCCCCCGAGCAGGCTCCCGACAAAAAGCGCAGCGTGCGGCACCCGCTGCCTCCGACCAAAGAGCTCCACGAAGAGTTCCGTGCCCACCGCGAATACGAGGGCAGCTTTGGCGCGAGCCCCCGTGAGATGACGACGCTGCTCTTCGACGCCGCTCAGGACCACCGCTTCAGCTACCTCTCGCCCTTCGCCGTCCTCGACCAGATCGACAGGCTCTGCGAACGGGTCGACGACTACTCGTTCCTCCGCATCGACGCAGAGGGCCCCGGCTACCACGACACGCGCCGCGCCCGCAGCGACCTCCGATCCTGGCTCTTGGACCAGCTGGAGGACGAGCTGCGCCAGGTGAGCGGCATTGTCGATGACGTGAGCTACCAAGAGCTCCTCAGCCGCTACTTCGAGCACGTGGGAGCCCAGGCCAAAGGCGAGAAGCTGCGCAATCCGCTCACCGGCGCCCTCGAAGAGCCCGACGAAAACCGCATGGGCGAGGTCGAGCGCCTGCTCGGCGCGGAAGAGCCGAAAGAAGATTTCCGCGGCCGTCTCATGGGCCGCATCGCCGCCTGGGCCCTCGAACACCCGGGCCAGCCCCTCGTCACATCCCCCGTCTTCGCCTCACTCCTCGCCCAGCTCCGAAGCGCCGTCTTCGCCGAGAAGCGTCAGGAGCTCGGAAAAATCTGCGAAGCGCTCCGAGAGGAAACCCCGCCCAAGGATACCGCCCTTCGCAAAGCCGTCGACACAGCTCGCGCAGGCCTCATGCAGCGCTTCGGCTACACCGAAGCCGCCGTCCGCGACACCGCCGCCTACCTCTTCGCAGAGCGGTTCAGTTAGTGGAAGGGGAGCGGGGAGGGCAGACACAGGGCGCTCACTGCTCCCTTCGACTTCTCTCTTCGACAGCGAGGCTCTGGTCCTCAATCCCTTTTCCTGCTCGCGCCCAAGAGGGAAGCAGGATGGTTGTTGGTGCCAAAGGCCAGACTTGAACTGGCGACCCCACGCTTATGAAGCGTATGCTCTAACCGGCTGAGCTACTTTGGCGAGGTCCCGCTCGCGCGGGCCCGGGAATATGGAGAGCTGGACCCTTTCCGTCAAGTGAGAATTGGCAGGTGGGGCGGAGATGGGAGGTCCGCCCTTTTTCGTCCTGCTTCAATTCCGCCGGAGCCTTTCGGAGAGAGCCTGGGGGCTCTCATTGGACGGTGCGCCGGCGCAGAGGAGAGGGGGGAGTTTAGTTGTCGCCGAAGAGACTGTTGATCTTCGAGTCGAGGGCGACGGCGATCTTGTAGAGGCTCGAGATCGAGGGGCTCGATTCGGCGCGCTCGATCTGTGACAGGAGGGAGATGCTGAGGCCGGTGCGGCGGCTCATCTGCTTCAGAGTGAGCTCCTGGTCCTTGCGGAGTCCGCGGATGGTGTCGCCGATGATCTTGTGGAGCTGCTCCTCGGGTGTGCGAGCGAGGCCCTTCTTCTTCATGACGCGCGCGAGGACTTCGCGGAATTCGTCGACGTTGAAGGGCTTCTTGATGTAGTCGACAGCGTCGAGCTTCATCGAGGCCACCGCGGTTTCCAGGTTCGGATGTGCAGTGAACATCACGACAGCGACATCCGTGTCGATCGCGCGAATCCGGCGCAGCACCTCGATACCGTCGAGCTCGGGCATCATGACGTCCAGGATGATGACGTGAAATGAGCCCTGACGAACTTCATCTTCGACCCGCGTCGGGTCGCTCTGCGTCTTGACCTCGAAACCATCCTTTTCGAGGAGCGTCTGCATGTACTCGAGGATGTCTTGGTCGTCGTCTACGATAAGGATGTTGACGTTCGGAACTTCAATTGCCACGGCGGGTGTCTCCTCTGCGCCTTTCTGAGGAGATTCGGGGGCCCGAAATTCTCATCAGAGAAGGCTGCGTCCAGGTTTCCTACACCTGGTTTCTCTACAGTGAGAGCACAATACCTCGGACTCGTTACCGTGTCAGTACATCCGAACCAAAAAAGAGCAAAAGTCTCCCCCTCTTGGACGGTTTGGCCTGAAATCCCGTCCAGCCGCTCGTAGAAAAAAGTAAAGCCGAGGAATTTCCTCGGCTTTTGTCGGGGCGGGCAGATTCGAACTGCCGACCTCACGAACCCGAACCGTGCGCGCTACCAAACTGCGCCACGCCCCGAAATGGGCCCCCGGCAGCGCCTTGAGGGCGCGTCGGGGGCGGGGAGAATGAGGGCGGCGAGACAGACTGTCAAGCGCTGTCGGCGCGTCCTCGTGTGAAATCCGGGGCCTTAGCGATTCTTCAGGGCCGTGACGAGCTCGGGCACGGCCGTGAACAGGTCGGCCACGAGACCGTAGTCGGCGACCTGGAAGATCGGCGCGTCCGGATCCTTGTTGATCGCGACGATGACCTTGGAGTTTTTCATGCCGGCGATGTGCTGGATGGCTCCGGAGATACCGATGGCGAAGTAGAGGGTCGGGGCGACGATCTTGCCCGTCTGGCCCACCTGGAAGTCACCCGGGCAATACCCTGCATCGACCGCTGCACGGCTCGCACCGAGCGCCGCGCCGAGCGTATTGGCCAGAGGCTCGAGCACCTCGAAGAAGCGCTCCTTGAGGGCACGACCGCCGGAGACGACGATCTTGGCGTCGCCGAGGTCCGGGCGCTCGGATTGAACCGTCTCGAGAGCCACGTGCTCGATGCGGGAGCGAGCGTTGCCGCTCGGGGCGACGCGCTGCGCGGTCTCAACGGACGACTCACCGCCGCCGGCTTCGTGCGCCTGGACCTCGCTCTGGCGCACCGTAACGACCTTCTGGGCCGTCTTGAGCGTCGTGTAGCCGATGGCGTTCCCGGCGAACATCGGGCGACGGAAGCTGAGCTCGCCGCCGTCAGTGACGACTCCGGAGACGTCCGTTGCGTAAGCGGCGCCGAGGCGAGCGGCAACGCGCGGCAAGAGGTCCTTACCGAAGGTCGTCGCGGTCGCCACGAGCAGGCCGTAGGAGCTCGCGATGCTGGCGACCGTCGGCGCGTATTCTTCCGCGAGGTAGTGAGCGAAGGCGGGATCTTCGACGACGATGACCTTACCTGCGCCGTGCTTCTTGAGCGTCGCGACCGCGTCTTTGGTGTCGCTTCCGAGCACCAAGATGTCGAGAGAACCGCCGACCGTAGCGAGGCACGAATAACCGAACTCGATCGCGGACAACGTCGCGTTCTTGAGTTCTTTGCCTTCGCCGAGCTCCGCCAAAATCAATACGTTTTGCATCTTCTCTTTTACTCCCTGTCGGCTCAGAGGACCTTCGCCTCGTTCGTCAACTTCGCGACCAGCTCAGCGACACTTGCGACCTTCGATCCGGCCTTGCGTCCCGCGGGCAGCTCGAACTTGGTGTAGTTCATCGCGGCGGTCTTATCCGTGAGCTCCGCGAGCGTCTTGGTGTCGAGGGGCTTCTTCTTTGCCTGCATGATGGCGGGCAGGGGCGCGAAGCGGACACCCTCCTGGTACTTGAAGGAGGGGTCTGTCTTGTTCGAATAGACGCTCTCCGGCGCCACGACGCGGAGATCGACGGTGATGACCCCGGGACCGGTCAGGCGGACCTTATGAAGACCACCATCGACCTCACGACCGACGAGCAGCCGACCATCCGCCTCTTCCTTGATTGTGGCAGCGAAGGTCGCCATGGGCGCGTCGAGGAGCTCGGCGAGCATCTGCCCGACCTGATTCGAGTCGCCGTCGACCGCCTGCTTTCCGAGGATGACCCAGTCCGGCTTCTCAGCCTCGACAAGGGTCTTCAGAGCGGCGGCGACCACGCCGCCGTCGAGCTGGCTGTCCTCCGCTTCGACGCGGATCGCCCGGCTGGCACCGGTGGCCAGGGCGCTGCGGAGGATCGGCTCGACCTCCTTCGGGCCAAAGGATACGACGACGACCTCGCCCTCGCGCTGCTTCGGCTGGGCGCCGTTTTCCGTCAGACGGAGCGCGGTTTCGAGCGCGTACTCGTCAAACGGGTTGATCTTCCACTCGAGCCCGCCCGCGTCGATGGCGGCCCCCCCGGGGGCAACCTTGATCTTGTTGGCGTTATCGGGGTCGCTCACTCTCTTGATCGGAACCAGGATCTTCACGCTCATCTCCTTCGATGCGGGCCAGGGCAGCGTGCTCGTGAAAAATGCACGCTCTACTGTTCTCCCAGCGTAGGAGGGCCCCCGCGGCCGTGCAAGTGGCCCGGGGCCTTGGTATTGAGCCGCCCGTGCCCCAGATGTCGTCCCCTGATTTTCTTGTCCTCGGCGGTGGCGTGGCCGGCCTCTCCTTTGCGCTTCGCGCAGCAGAGTTCGGCACCGTCCTCTTGGTGACGAAGCGAAGCCTCGAGGATTCAGCGAGTGCCCGGGCTCAAGGAGGCATCGCAGCGGTGCTCGATCCGCTCGATAGCTTCGAAAAGCACATCCGAGACACTCACACGGCGGGCGCGGGGCTCTGTCGCGCGGAGACTGTCGACCTTTGTGTGACGGAGGGCCCCCGTGTCCTCAAATGGCTCATGGACGTGGGCGCACAGTTTTCGCGTCGGGAGGACGGAGAGCTCGATCTGGCCCGCGAAGGCGGGCACAGCGAGCGGCGCGTAGCGCACGCCGCAGATCTGACGGGCGCCGAAATCCAGCGGGCCCTGACGGAAGCGGTCCTCAAGCACGAAAATATCGAGGTGTGCGAGTGGCGTATGGGCGTCGATCTCATCGTGCACAGCCGCTTCGGTATGCCCGACGAGTGTGTGGGCGCGTATGTTCTCGATGAGCGCACGGGGCGCGTCGAGACGATCCGAGCCCGCGCGACCATTCTCGCGACGGGCGGCGCCGGGAAGGTATATCTCTACACTTCGAATCCCGATGTCGCAACAGGTGACGGAGTGGCGATGGCGTTCCGCGCAGGGGCCGAGGTCGCGAACATGGAGTTCTTCCAGTTCCACCCGACGGTGCTCTACGAGCCTCGCGCCAAGAGTTTTCTCGTCAGCGAAGCGCTCCGCGGGGAAGGGGCCGTGCTCCGGCTGCCGTCCGGTGAAGCTTTCATGCCGAAGCACCACGAGCTCGCGGATCTGGCGCCCCGGGACATCGTGGCGCGCGCTATCGACTTCGAAATGAAGCGAACCGGCAGCGAGTTCGTCCTGCTCGACATCACGCACAAACCGGCCAGCTACATCCGGGACCGCTTCCCGAACATCTACGAGCGCACGCTCTCGTACGGCATCGACATGACGCGGGATCCGATCCCCGTCGTGCCCGCGGCGCACTACATGTGCGGCGGCGTGACCAGTGATCTGTGGGGGCGGAGCAGTCTCCCGGGCTTGTGGGTGATCGGTGAGACCGCCTGTACCGGCCTCCATGGCGCGAACCGTCTCGCTTCGAACTCGCTCCTCGAAGGGCTCGTCTTTGCTGACCGCGCTGCCCAGAAGCTGCGCGAGCAGATCAAAGAGCTGCGCAGTCGTCCGGAGCCCTCCGTGCCCCCCTGGGAGACCGGGGACGCTGGACCGAGCAACGAAGCCGTGATCGTGACCCAGAACTGGGACGAGCTTCGACGCCTCATGTGGAACTACGTCGGCATCGTGCGCAGCGACTCGCGCCTCCGCCGCGCCGAGCGCCGGGTGAACGTGCTCGAAGGCGAGATCCTCGAATACTACTGGAAGCACTTCATCACCCGAGATCTCCTTGAGCTCCGCAACATTCAGCTCGTGGCCTCGCTCGTGATCGCTGCAGCTCAGATGCGCAAGGAGAGCCGCGGACTCCACTTCACCGTCGACCACCCGGACCTCTCCCCCGACTACCTGCGGGACACCGTGCAGAAGATCGGGACGCGACCGAAGCTCCGAGGGAGCGCTCTTTAATGTCGAAACGCCCTTCCCTGAGACCGGCCGACGAGGAGGGTCCCCGGTTCGGGCTCCTCGAGGCGGGCCTCTGGATGCTCGGCACCATGCTGGCGTTTTCGCTGGTGGTGATGCTGATCGGGGCGACATCACCTGACGCGCTCAAAGACCTTGTGATGCTCGGTGGGCTCTCGGCGATCGCCTTCTTGCTCGCGAGCGCGCTCTTGCTCGGCCCAGCGGGCCGTCCGAACACTCTCGCCTTCCGCCCGGTGCCTGCCTTCCTGGTGTTCGTGAGTTTTTTGTGTGGGGCGCTCAGCCAGATTCCCGCGCGCCGCATCGCCATGCTCATGGAGTCGATCTCGCCGAGTCCTCCGAGTGAGATTGCGGAGCGAGCGGCCATGCTGCGTCCGACCAGCGTGACCCACGGCGTGATGCTCGCGGTGATTTTGGTGGTGCTCGTGCCCCTGGCCGAAGAGGTCTTCTTCCGAGGGGCCATCTTTGGCTCCCTCCGGCAGGGCGGGAAAACCTTGCTCGCCGCCGCCACTATCTCCGGCGTCGGGTTTCTCTTGAGCCACCTGGAGCCGAAACTCTGGCCGGCCCTCGGTGTGGTCGCGGCTGTCCTCTCGGCTCTTCGGGGCCTTTCGGGCTCGCTCGTTCCGAGCCTCGCCTTCCACGTCGGGTTCAATGGCTTTGCTGTCCTCGACGGGACCTTTGAGCTGTTTGGTCCGCCGGAGCACTTCAGCTTGAGCGGCGAACCTGAGCTCTGGATATCGATGGGCGTTGTCCTGACCTTGGCTGTCCTCCTTCTATTTATGGCGCGCGATCCGAAGAGTCGCGCCCGGCGCGCGCTCGATGGAGGTCCTTCGTGACAACCGAACGCGTCTCTCTTTCGCCCTTGAAGAGCTCTGAGCCAGCAGGAGGCTTCTTCTCTCTGGCGCTCCTGAGCCGGGCGCACCTGAGCCGGGCGCTGCGCCTTTTCGCCCTCGGGCTCCTCTTGTTTGTGGTCGCCTGTCAGCGCCCTTATCGGGTCGGCGATTACGTGCTCGTCGAGTGGGGCGACGAGAAGCAGCTCTATCCCGCCTATATCATTGGCGCTCGAGGCGACGCCCGCTTCCGTGTGCACTTCGACGGCTACCCGGCGCGCTGGGATGAGGATGTGACCCTCGATCGCATCAAGGGTTTCGCTCGGGAACGCGTGTTCCCGCCGCCGCCTCGTCACGTGCGAGCGGTCCAGAGCAAAGAGGAGAAGAGCGATGTGGCCTCGCGCCTGAGCCGTTTTAAGGTCGGCGATAAGGTGCGCGTGCGCTTCCGGGGCTCGTTCTACCGAGCGACAGTGCTCGAAGTGGAGAGCGCCGGACGCCTCAAGGTCCACTACGAAGGCCACGAATCCGCCTGGGACGAGGTGGTCGATATCGGGCGCGTCGAGATCGCTCCCTAACAAAAGCCAGGCGAGCGCCTTTCGGGGGCCGGGGCGCCCGTGTACAATGTGTCGTCATGACGGACGATGCGTCGACATTGATCGCGCGCAACCTGAAGCGGCTGCGTGAGCGGCTCGGCTGGAGTCAGGCCGCGCTCGCCGAATCGTCCGGGGTGCCTCGCCCGACCATCGCCCATTTGGAGGCCGGTCAGGCCAATCCGACGCTGTCCGTGGCCCTCCGGGTCGCGCGAGCGCTCGGCACCACAGTGGACCAGCTCGTGGCCGCCGCGCCGGACGCAGCGCTGATCGTCTCGCTCAAGGCTGTGCCCACGGCGCGTCTCGGCCGCGGCCGCCGCTATCCTCTGCTCAACGAAGGCGGTCAAAATGGTCTTTCCTTTGAGCGCCTCGTGCTCAAAGCCGCGACCCGCGTGACCCTCGAGATCGGCAGCTCCGGCAGTCAAATTCTCGTGGCAGAACAGGGAGATTTCGAGCTCGACTGGGGGGAGGGACAGGGCGCTCTGCCTGAGGCTCACGTCGCTTTCCTTCGTCTCTCCGCGGAGATTCACGCGAAGACCGACGGGGTTCTCTACAGGCTGAGTGGACTTTGGAATCTCCCGGGTTTCCCCTGAGTCTCCTTGCGGGGCGCGCCCGGAGCAGCTAGCAGGCGCGTCCCATGTCCGAACTGCGCAACGTTGCGATCATCGCCCACGTCGATCACGGAAAAACCACGCTGGTCGACGCCATGCTCAAGCAGACGGGTGTGTTCCGCGTCAACGAGGCGGTCGTCGATCGAATCATGGATTCGAACGACCTGGAGCGGGAGCGCGGCATCACGATCCTCGCCAAGCACTGCTCGGTGCGCTTTCGAGACACCACGATCAACATCATCGACACCCCGGGCCACGCGGATTTCGGTGGTGAGGTCGAGCGAACGCTGAAGATGGCCGACGGCGTGCTCTTGCTCGTCGATAGCGCTGAAGGACCTCTGCCCCAGACCCGCTTCGTGCTCGGCAAGGCAATTGAGCTCGGGCTCCCGGTGATCGTCGTGATCAACAAGATCGATCGCCAGGACGCGCGCCCCGATGATGTCTTGGCCGAGACCTTCAGTCTTTTCTGCGAGCTCGACGCGACGGACGAACAGGCAGATTTTGCGACGATCTACGCGATCGGAAAACTGGGCGTCGCCAAGCGCAGCCTCGACGAAGAAGGAAAAGATCTCACGCCGCTCTTCGAGACCATCATCGAGCGCGTGAAGCCCCCGAAGCTCGATGTGGACGCTCCGCTCCAGTTCCTCGTGCACAACATCGAGCACGACGAGTACGTGGGCCGTCTGGCGATCGGGCGCGTCTGGCGCGGGAAGATCCGGGTCAACTCGAGCGTCGCTTTCATCGGTGAAGAGTCGACCAAGCAAGCGCGCCTGAGCGCTGTGTACCGTTACGAGGGCACCGCTCGCGTGAAGGTGGACGAAGCCGTCGCCGGCGACATTGTGGCGGTGGCGGGCCTCGAAGAGGTTCAGATCGGCGATACGCTGGCCGATCCCGCGCAGCCGGAAGCCCTTCCGCGCATCTCCGTCGAAGAGCCGACCATCAAGATTCGCTTTGTGGTCTCAAACTCGCCCTTCGCCGGCAAAGTTGGAAAATGGGTCACCTCGCGCCACATCAAGGAGCGTCTCGAGAAGGAAGCCAAGCGGAACCTCGCGCTCCGCGTCGAGACGACGGACGAGCCCGATACCTTCATCGTCTACGGCCGCGGTGAGCTGATGCTCGCGGTGCTCGCCGAGACGATGCGCCGGGAGGGCTTCGAGTTCTCCCTCGGTATGCCTGAGGTGGTCGTGCGTGACAATAGCGGCGTCCGGGAGGAGCCCGTGGAGCTCGTCGTGATCGACGTGCCGGAAGAGTACGTCGGTGCCGTGACGATGCGGCTCGGTGAGCGCCGCGGCCAGATGACGAACATGACGAACATGGGCTCCGGGCGCGTCCGCGTCGAGTTCCGCGTTCCCTCCCGCGGCTTGATCGGCTTCCGCTCGGACTTCCTCACCGAGACGCGCGGCCTTGGCCTTCTCAATACGCTCTTCGCCGGCTGGGAACCCTACGCGGGCCCAATGCTGCGTCGAGCGAGCGGTGCGATGGTCGCTGACCGCGCTGGTGTAGCGACTCCCTATGCTCTCTTCGGACTTCAGCCCCGCGGTCAGATGTTCATCCGGGAAGGTACCGAGGTCTACGAGGGCATGATCGTCGGCGAGCACAATCGTGAGAACGATCTCGACGTCAACGTGACCAAGGAGAAAAAGCTCACGAACATTCGCGCCGCTGGCCGCGACGAGAACGTGATCCTGACGCCGCCGCGGGCCCTGACGATCGATACGGCCCTCGAGTGGATCGACCGCGACGAGCTCGTCGAGGTCACCCCGACCGCCATTCGCGTCCGCAAGAAGGTCCTCGACGCGAACAAGCGTCCCCGCCGCGACAGCGAGAAGGTCTAAAGCCCCTTTTTCTTGGCCCCGAGAAGCCGGGCTCGCTGCTCTTAGGACTCGGTGCGGCTCAGGCGGAGGGGGCCTGGACGAACTCGCCAAACTCCTCGTCCCAGACCATGCCCTCGGGGACGAAGCGCTCCTCGGAGCTCACCTCGACCTCTTCCGGCGCCGTCTGGAGGCTCTTCCAGCCCGTCGTCGGGAACCTATGGGAGAGCTCGGTCATGAGCGGCCTCAGGCTCTCCCGATCTCGGGCGGAGATGACGAGCGAGTTCGGCTGCTCGGAGAGGGCGCGGATCGTCTCGGGGCCGAGCTGGTCGGACTTGTTGTAGACGGTGAGGCGAGGGATGTCGGCGATACCGAGCTCGCTGATGAGACGTTCGGTCTCTTTGCGGTGGGTCGCTTCTTCAGGGTCGGATGCGTCGACGAGCTCGAGAATGAGATCGGCGTCGGCGGCTTCTTCGAAGGTAGCGCGGAAGGCCGCGAAGAGGTCCTTGGGCATGTCGCGGATGAACCCGACGGTGTCGCTCAGCACAATCGTGTTCCCTTCTGGGAGCGTGAGGCGTCGAGAGCGTGTGTCGAGGGTCGCGAACAGCTTGTTCTCAGCGAGGACGCCGGCTTGCGTCAGGGTGTTCAAGAGCGTGCTCTTGCCCGCGTTCGTGTAGCCCACGATGGCGACGACGGGGATGTCCTCGCTCTGGCGCTTGCGGCGGCGCTCCCCGCGCTGTTTCTCGAGCTCGGCGAGCTGTTTCTGGAGCCGCTCGAGGCGCTCGCGCGCTCGGCGACGTCCGATCTCGAGCTTCGTTTCGCCGGGGCCACGTCCGCCGATGCCGCCGGTGAGGCGGGAGAGCCCGTCGTCCTTCTGACCGAGGCGGGGCAGCGTGTACTTGAGCTGGGCGAGCTCGACTTGCAGCTTTCCGTCCCGACTTTCTGCGCGCTGGGCGAAGATGTCCAAGATGAGCTGAGTGCGATCGATGATCTTGAGATCGGTCTCTTGGGCGATGGAGCTCGCCTGCGTGGGGCTCAAGTTGCAGTCGAAGATGAGAGTTTCGACGTCGAGATCGATCGCCTCCATGATGAGCTGTTCGAGGCGGCCTTTGCCGAGCACGAACTTCGGATCGATGCGCTCACGGATCTGGATCACGCGGCGCACGACCTCGACTCCCGCCGTCTCAGCGAGCGCGGCGAGCTCCTGCATGCGCGACTCCGCGTGCCTTTGGGCGGTGGGACCGCGAGATTTTTCGCCGACGTGGACGAGCATGGCGCGCCCGTCTTTCGCCTCAATGGGGCGACCCTTTTCGAGGCGGGAATATTCGTCTTCGAGCGCCGAGATGAGCTCGCCGAAGTGTGGCTGGGGACGACCCCAGGGCATCGGCGCGACCAGCTCGTAACCGAGGGAGTCGCCGTCGTCCTTTTTCGCGGAGGGACGGTTGTGCGCCCAGGTGATGCGCGCGAGCTCTCCGCGGGGATTCAGGATCAGCGCGCACACGAGGTCGAGCCGGAGCCGTGTCAGGTCCGTGAGGTCGTCGTGAGTCAGGCCTTCGCCGAAGAGGTGGGTATGGATGAGGCGCACGCCGCGGAAGCGACCTTTTGCGGCGCGCAGACGGCCAACATCCGGGAGCATCAAACCCGTCGGAGTTCCGATGATGACGTGCTCGACGTTCCCGACGCGCGAAACCAAGACGCCGACTTGGCGTCCGGACTCTTGGGACGCTGTCGCCAGGGAGCGGGCGAGCTCCGGACTGACGATCACGTCGGCGGGAACTTTCCTCCTCGAGACCCGCTCGAGGGCCCTTCGCGCGCTGGCGGAAAGGCTGGTTGTATCTCCTGTAAGCTCCATCCTGGGGTTTTCGGGGAGGCGCGCCTGAGCTCCGCTTTCTCCCGGCGGGGGTCTATAGCGCAACTCAGGAGGCGCGTCGTGCTGCGGCCCCGTCCTTGGGGCCCGAAAAACGGGTGCCCGGAGGCGAGTCAAGCGAGGCGAGCTCCGCTATAGGGAGGACCCTATGGCCCTTTTGACCGAGCTCCGTCTGTCCGAGGCCCAGCGCCTCGCGAGCGCTTATGGTCTCCGCCTGAAGAGCGTCACGGCGCTCGCCGCAGGGAGCGTAAACTCGAATTTCTTCCTGGATACAGAGGACGGCCAGAGGTTTTTCGGTCGTCTCTACGAGGAACAAGGCCTGTCGGGTGCACAGTTTGAGGTTCGTCTGAATCTCGCGCTGTCAAGCGCCGGGGTTCCCGTGGCCCGACCTCTTGTCACCCTCGGGGGAGAGCCCTGTGTGATCTACGGGCGGCCCGACGGTCGCGAGCAACCCTTTTCTCTCTACGAGCACGTCGAGGGTGAAGTTGTCTGTCAGAAGCGCGTGACCCAGGGACTTGCTCACTCGGTCGGCGCAGCCCTCGCCCGGGTCCATCGGGCTCCGCTTTCTGGGCTTTTGGTGCCCGACGGTCGCTTCACGATCGATGCGCTTCGCACGCGGCTCCGCCGCGTGCACGACAGTGGGCGAGCGAGCCTGCTTCCCGATGCGGAGCGGATCGATGAGTTGCTTGCGGAGATCGACAAAAAGCGCGCTCGGGACCTACCGACCGGGCTCATCCACGGCGACCTTTTCCGTGACAACACGCTCGTGAGCGGGGAGAGTGTGCTTGCGCTCCTCGACTTTGAGAGCGCCTGCCGCGGGCCGTTTCTCTACGATCTGATCGTGACGATCCTCGCCTTCTGTTACGGCGACTCCCTCGACCAGTCGCTTGTGGCGTCGATGGTGCGCGGCTACGCGAGCGTGCGCGCCCTCGGGGCTCGGGAGCTCGAGGAGATTGAAACCGAGGGGCGCCTTGTTTGTGCCCGGTTTGCTGTGACAAGGCTCACGGACTTCTCCCTCCGCGTTCCGGAAGGGGAGAAGCCGCTCCGAGACTACCGGCGCTTCTTGGAGCGGAAACAGGCCATCGAAGCGGGAGAGCTCCGGCGAGCCTTCGAGACAGGGCTCGGGTCAGGCGCCTGAGACGAAAGAGAGCGCGCGAGCGAGAGCGAGCGCGCGGGGTTCTTCTCGCGACAAGAACACGTCGTGTTTCGCTTCGGGGATGACCTCGATCGTGACAGCGTTCCCGAGCCGCGGTCCGTAGAGCGCCATATGTTCGACCTTGAGCACTGTGTCTGAGGTGTGAGCGAGGCGGTTGACGGGGCCGAGAGGATCGGAGCTCTTGTCGGAGCGGAGCAAGAGGATCGGCTGCTTGAGGCCGAGTCCGGCTTGGATCTCGCGCTGAGCGATGAGGACAGCCCGGATCCAGCCGGCGAAGAGGGGAAAGCCCCGGAGGGGTTTCCTCGTGAGGTCATAGTTCCACTCGCCGCTCTCCGAGACGTGGAGGGTCTTTCCATAAGTGGACCCCAGGCCGGTGGGAGCTTTGAGGCTGGGGAAGCGCGCGCCGAGCCAAGCCAAAGGTTCGAGGGCTCGCCGAAGCGCGCCTTCGACGGGAAAGTCGAGGAAGGGGCTATTGAAGACCAGCCGCGATATCTGATCCCGGGCAGGGCCGCGCTTTGCGTAGAGCGCCGCGGTGATGCAGCCCGTCGAGTGTGCGAGGAGTGTGATGGGCCCAGCGACTTCCTGCCGGATGGTTTCAATCGCAAAGGTGAGCTCAGGGAACGGGTCTTCGGCGCTCCGGAAGAAATGTGGGTGGTTTCCCGCCATGAGCGAGCGTCCCGCGCGCCGTGTGTCGAGGGCGTAGAAGGATAACCCTGCCTCTTCGAAGTGGCGTGCGACGTGAACCTGGAAGAAATAGTCGCAAAATCCGTGGAGAGAGAGGACTGCACCTCGAGCATTGCCCGGATCGCGGTCGGTTCGGATTAAGGTTGCTCTGAGCGGGCCGTCCTCTTCTGACTGTAGAGTCAGAACTTGATGGACAAAGCCTTCCAATTCATCCCGGGTGTAGGCGGACACTTGCGTTCATCTTGTCACTTTTTACTCGGACCCGGCAGGGGGCCATTGTTCGATGGTTCCCGGCTGTGGTCGCGCTGTCGAGCAGGTTCCGAGCCGCCTGGGATATGTTAACGTTGAAATTCCGGGCCCAGAGGGACACCCGGACCGCGCGTGGGAGACGCTCGAGTGCAACTCGATTTTTCTAAAAAACAACTCACGATCAAGCTTGTCTACTACGGCGCCGCGCTGAGCGGGAAGACGACGAACCTTCAGTCCCTCCACGAAGCCGCGTCCGGCGATTCGAAGGGGCGTCTGATGACGCTCGACACGAAGGACGATCGAACGCTCTTCTTTGACCTGCTCCCGCTCACCTTCAACGACAAGAGCGGGCTCGCGGTCCGGGTCAAGGTGTTCACCGTGCCCGGTCAGGTCATTCACACCTCGACGCGCAGGCTTGTCGTCCAAGGAGCCGATGGGGTCGCCTTTATCGCCGATTCGCGCCTGAGCGAGACGGACAACAACACCGAGTCCTTCCTCGACCTGCAGCGAAACCTTCAGGGACAGGGCATCGAGCTCGAGAAGATGCCCCTTGTGATCCAGTTCAACAAGCGGGACCTACCGAACATCAGGAGCCAGGCGGAGATCGCCGAAATGGCCAAGATGGGGCGGGAGCCTGTTTATCTCGCGATCGCGACGAAGGGGGTCGGCGTCGTCCCCTGCTTCGTGGGGCTCCTTTATCGCACATGGGAGCAGCTCGAAGCGACCCATGGGCTCAGCGAAAAGTTCGGCTTCGACGGCCCCGAGTTCGTCGCGGATGTCGCGGCAAAGCTCGGTGACCCTCGCCCTCTCCGCGATATCTTGGCAGACTCTGTCGGGGGAGGGGTTCATGGGCGATAGCCGCATGAAGACGCTCGAAGAGCTCACGATGCTCGAGCAGTTCAGTCTCGAAGATCTTCTTGATCGTCGCGCGCTGCCGGAGATGCTGTCGTCCTTCCAAGAGCTCACGGGAGTTCCCGCGCGCATCTATTCGCTCAATAGCGGACTGCTTGCTGGTCCGAAATCTGCGCCGCCCCTCGATGCGCTGCTCGAAGGCTTTCCCGATGGACGGCGGCGGCTTCGCGACACGATCCATGAGGTGCTCTCGGTGGGAGTCACAGTCGACGATCCCGCATGGGTCGAGTGTGCCTTTGGGGCAGGATATCTCGTGTCCCAGCTCGATCACGACGGGCGAGCCCTCGGGCGCATCGTGCTCGGTCCGGTGCGCATGAAGGAGGCGACGCAGGGCTTTTCTGGTCAGGTGATCCGGCTGCCAGAGGACAAGTCCTTGGAGCTCTCCCTCGAAGAAGTCCCGGAGAAGACCCTCCCGGAGTGCAAAGACTTGCTGCGCTTCTTTCAGCGCACCCTCGACGTGCTCGCTTACTCGGGCTTCAAGGCGCACCTCGCGAGCAGCATGCATCTCGCGACGGTGCGCGAGAACTTCCGGGAGCTCACCGACAAGAATACGAAGCTCCAGTCCGCCTACGACAGGCTGCGTGAGCTCGACCGCCTCAAGAGCAACTTCCTCGCCACGGTTTCCCACGAGCTGCGCACCCCGCTCACCTCGATCATCGGCTACAGCGAGATGCTCCTCGAGGGGATTTCGGGAGAGCTGAACGAAGAGCAACGGGAGTTCCTCGGCACGATCCACCAGAAGGGTGAACAGCTCCTCGAGCTGATCAAGAGTTTGCTCGATCTCTCGAAGCTCGAGAGCGGTACCATGAGCCTTCGCAAGGGCAACGTCGACTGTGGTGCGCTGGCGCGTGACGTCGCCACCACCTTGGCCCCGACCGCGCGTAAGAAGAACGTCAGTCTCGCTGCCAGCGTGAACGGCGAGCTCCCACTCTATAACGGCGACGCGGAACGGCTCCGCCAGATCCTCCTCAATTTGACCGAAAACGCGATCAAATTCACGCCCGCCGACGGCTCGGTGGAGATCGAGGTTCGCCTGGTCGAACAGGACGTGCGCCCGGGCACCATCTCGAGCGGAGCAGTGCTCGGCTCGCCGAAGCGGCGTGTCATCGAGATCCGTGTCGCGGATTCCGGAATCGGGATCCCTGAGGACCAGAGGGAGCGGGTCTTCGATGCCTTCTACCAAGTCGATAACAGTGCAACTCGGGAGGTGGGCGGCAGTGGTCTCGGACTTTCTATCGTGAAGCGCCTCGTCGACGCTCACGACGGACAGGTCTACATCGAGTCCAACGAGCCGCGCGGCACAGTGTTTGTGGTCAGTCTCCCCTGCAAATGAAACAGCCGACGAGCCGCCCGCGTCCGGGGAGCGCCCGAGCCCGTCTGAGCGAGGCGGAGGCGCTCGAAATCCTGAAGAAGACCCTCGGTCGCGCGCGGGGGCGCGACGTTGTGGCTGGCATCGGGGACGACACAGCCATTTTGGCTCCTTCCCCCGAAGCTCACTGTTGGACCGTAGACTCTTGCGAAGAAGGGGCCCACTTCCTCCCGGACTGGATCAACCCCGAGGAGATTGCCCATAAGTCCATTCACGGTTGTGTGAGCGATTTGGCAGCGATGGGCGCGAAGCCTCGAGCGCTCTTGTGTCACGTGACCCTCGGGCCCACGACCGACGCGGAGTTCTTTGAGCGCTTCTCTCGAGGCCAGGCGCGCGTAGCGCGCGCCCTCAGCTGCCCCATCATCGGAGGCAACTTGAGCCACGGTCCGCGCTTCTCGGTGGTGACGACCGCCCTCGGGCGCCTGGAGCGGGCGAGCGCAGGTGCCCTCACGCGGAGCGGCGCGCGAGCGGGGGACGAGCTCTGGCTCGTGGGGGCCGTGGGCCTGGCGCGGCTGGGGTATCTCCTCCTGAGCTCTGGAGTGCGCAGGGGGAGCGGCGCAACTGCTCTGGCGCTCCGCGCTTTTCGGACACCGAACGCTTTGGTTCGAGAAGGACTCGGGCTCCGCGGCAGGGCAAGCGCCTGCATGGACGTCTCCGATGGGCTCCGGAGGGACGCTCAGACGCTGAGCCGAGAGAGTCGCGTTCGGATCGTGATCGAAGGCGAGCGACTCCTTGAGCTCGTGCCTCGGAGTGTACGAGCTCTCGGCGAGAAACTCGGGCACGATCCGTTGCAGTTGGCGGTGGATGGCGGAGAGGACTACGCGCTGCTCGCGACGGGCCCTGCGAATCTCCGGCCGAAGTTTGCATCGGTCATCGGACGTGTGGAGCGGGGCAGAGGCGCGTACCTCGAGGCACTGGGCAAGAGCGCTCGTCTGAGCGGCGGGTTTCAGCACGGAGAGGCCAGGGAGCCTCTGGCGCGTCTGGGTCCGCCGAAGAGCCCTTGAGTGCAGGCAGGCTCTGCGCGTGTTTTTCGCGACGATCGCTCCCTCTCGCTCGGCGCGGCCCTCTGAGCCAAGAGGCGACCCCTCGGACCCTGCCGCCGAGCGCAGCCTCGGCATTCGACCCCTTAACGGACAGTGACAGTTCGCGCGGAGAGTCCCGCAGCTTCGAGGGTACGGGCGAGACCCGCGGGGCCGAGCACGACGATGTCGAGAGCGGCTTCTTTCGGTAAGGTCTCCGGCTCGCCCTCACAAGCCCCGAAATCCGCGCGTCCGAGTCGAAGGGCTCCGAGGGCAGCCTGCTGCTCAGAGGGTGAGACGTCCTCGAGGGACACTCTGCGCAGCTCCTTCACGATGGCGACGACACTGTCCGCACTCGCGCTTCGCTCTGCTCCCGCCGCAGCCGAGAGGGGACCCCACTCCTTGCGCCCTCCGGCCATCTTGAGCCGACCGAGGACGATCTCCTTGAGCAGCGCCGCGTCTCTGGCTCCGCTGCGGGCACGCACCGAAAAGGCAACCATCGGCGTGCTGTCGTCGGCAAGACGAACGAAAGAAAGCTCAGGGGGCCCTAGCTCTGCATCGCTCAGCGCGCGACGCGTCTCCGCTTGCATCGCCAAAGCCGGCAAACTTCGCGCGTTCGGTACCACCGCACAAACGGCGGACGCGCCGAGAAGCTTCTTCAGCTCTTCGGTCCAGGCCGGCAGAGCTCGCGCGTTAAAATAGGCCGTCCCGAGCGGGTCTGAGTTCGACGCTGTCAGAATGAGCTCGGCGATATTCGTCGGGTTTTCGAGGTCGTTTTTGATCTGCGCGCGCGCTCGCTCGAGGGCGCGCGTGAGCGTTTCGTCAGCAGGTTCGACGCCCCGCTCGATCCATTGGAGCACACCCCCGACGCGAGCGGGTTCGGTGGTGACGCAGATGCCTCCCGGAGGGCAAGGGAGCGGCTTGAGTGAGGCGTTCGTGAGAGGTGGCGCAGCGCTCAGCCACTGTTCGAGAACCCGGCGCAGCTCGAGCCGGGGCGCAGCCTCAGGCAAGAGCATGACGCTCGCCGCGAGGATCTCCGGTCGCTCGACGACAGTCAGCTTCTTCCCCTGGGGCTCCGGGGCGCTTCTGCGGGGCCGGGCCGGAAGCGGCTCAGGGGGCGAGGGAAATGCCTCGCCGGGCAGCTCCGCGCTCGAGCTTCCTTCCGCGCGGGCTGACTCCGCGCGGCGCCCACCCGCCTGCGGACTTGAGCAGGACAGCGCCGCGCAGGCGAGCGCTAGAGTGACTCTTCGCATCACGCCGAAAAAGCCTCAGCCGATCAAGCGGCCGAAGCGCTGAGTCCTTGTCGTTCGAGCATTGCGCTCAGATCCGGCGCTCGTCCCATGAACTCAACGAAGAGATCGAGGGGCGGCTGACTGTCGCCGCGGGCCAGGATCGTGTCGCGGAAGCGTCGCCCCGTTGCGCGATCGAAGAGCCCGTTCTTCTTGAAGGCGGTGAACGCGTCTGCGTCGAGAACCTCGGCCCACTTGTAGCTGTAGTAGCCGCCGGCGTAGCCGACGGGGTGGGAGAAGAGGTGCCCGAAGGAGGCGATCATGGAAGCGCCCTGGGGGGAGCGGGTGACCGAATAGCGGGACAGGAGATCCTCGGCGAATTCGTTGAGCGCTTCGGGATCCGACGGGACGTCGTCCATGTGAAGCGCGAGATCGACGGCAGCAAAGCCCAGCTGGCGCATCTGGGCCGAGGCGGCGCGGAAGTTGCGCGCTGCGAGCAGTGCGCGCACGAGCTCAACGGGGATGGGCTCGCCCGTTTGGTAGTGATGAGCGAAGCGATCGAGCACTTGTTTCTCCGAGCACCAGTTCTCCATGATCTGCGAAGGGAGCTCGACGAAATCTTGCGCGACATTGGTGCACGCGAGGCTCCGAACATCCACCCGACTCAGGAGGTGATGCAGGAGATGACCGAACTCGTGGAAGATGGTCTCGACGTCGCGGAAGCTGAGGAGCGACGGCGCGTCTTTGCTCGGGGGCTGAGAGTTGGCGCAGAAGAGCGCGACGTGGGGAGCAGGCGGGGTGCCCGCGATGAGCCCGTGCATCCAGGCGCCGTCGCGCTTCGACTCGCGCGGGTAGAGATCGGTATAAAATACCCCGAGCTCGGTGCCGTCTTCGTCGCGCATCCGGTAGCTCTTCACGGACGGGTGCCAGACGGGCAAATCTGCGGGCTCGATCTTCACCCCGAACAAATCTTCGGCGAGGGAAAACGCACCGGCCACGACCTTCTCTGCAGAGAAGTAGGGACGGAGCGCCTCCTCATCGAGGTTATAGAGCGCTCGCCTTTGTTTCTCGGCGTAATAACCGACGTCCCAGGGCTCGAGAGGCGGCGCGTTCGGACCTTCGAGCTCTCTTTGGAAGGCGCGGAGCTCTTCGGTCTCGCGTGCGAAGGCGGCTTGGGTGCGCTCGGTCAGGTCTTCCACGAACTTCTTCGCCTGCGCACCGGACTCGGCCATGCGATCCTGGGTGACGAAGTCGGCGAAATTTGCGAATCCGAGCAGATTCGCCTTCTCTTTCCGGAGCCTCAAAATCTCGGAGATGAGCTTCAGGTTGTCCCCTGCGGCCAGGCCCCGGCGATTGAACGCGCGCCAAATCTCTTCGCGAAGTGATCGATCTTCGGCGAAGGTCAGCACAGCGATGATACAAGGAGCCTGGAGTGTGAGACGGTAGCCTGGCTTGCCCTTGGCTTCCGCCGCCTCCCGGGCGAGCACGCGCGCGGTCTCCGGGACGCCCGCGAGTCGATTTTCGTCGACGTAGAGCTCGAAGGCGTTCGTACCGTCGAGGGTATTTTGTGCGTACCGCGTCGTGAGTTGGCTGAGCTCCGAGTCGATGGCGCGCAGCCGATTTTTTCCCTCCTCGGGGAGGTCGGCGCCGTTACGGTGGAAATCGTCGAGGGTCTTTTTGATCAAGCGGCGCTGGGTCGCCGATAAACTCGCGACCTTGTCGCTCTCACCGAAGGCCTTGAGCGTCTTGTAGAGACCACTGTGGAGCGAAATGCTCGACCAAAACTCGCTCACATGAGGCAGCACCGCACCGTAAGCCTGACGCAAATCAGGGGTCGTCTGAACGGCCTCGAGGTGCTCCACGATCCCCATGGCGATCCCGAGGCGCTCCGTTGCTGTCTCGAGCCGGCCAAAGGTCGAATCGTAGGTCAAGGGCTCGGACGTGCTCGCAATGGCGTCGAGTTCACGCGCTGCATCTTCAACGAGACTCAGGATGGCTGGCTCGACGTGCTCGGCCCTGAATTGATCGAAGGGCAGGGGGCGTTCGAGGTGCAAGAGAGGGTTCGACATTCGCCCTTCACGCTGTATCGCTTTTTCCCAAATGACAACTTGGACCTAGGGCAAAAAAGTGCCCGGGGACGCTGTTGTCCTCCCCCGAGGCTGGGGGCGTCCGTGAAGTTCCCAATTTTTCTGGGAATAAAGGCGCAGATGCTCCCTTCCGACGGGGACGCCCCGCGCCTCTGTGCACTCAGTCCAGGCTCATCGAGAGGAAGGCCCGGGCGACAGCGGCCGCGATCGACTGCTCCGGGCTCGCGCCCGAGCCATGCCATTCGACCACCATCGTATCGAGGCGGATGATGTAAGCGTGCTCATAGCCCGGGAGCACTCGGCGGAACTGTTCGTCGTCCCCTGTGAGGACCGGAAGCGAAACTCCCAGGATCTGTTGCCATTCTTCGAGTTCGGCTCGTGTGGGTTCAACTCCCGCTGCGCGTCCGTCGATGAGCGCGCTGACGACCAAGGCGCCGGCTTCGTCAAGCTGGCCCGCATAGTCTCCGAGGTCCTCCGCTGAACGGTGGCTGGCCGAGCACCAAATCGCTCCCACGTGGAGGATCAGGTGCGTGCGATCGGTGCGCCGAAGATCGGCGACCGTGAGCTCTCCGAGAGCACCTCGCGGCCCGACATGAAAGCGTCCTTCGCCACGCAAGCCGTAGAGACGTAGGTTCGGGAGCTTTTCCCCGGGGCTTGGGTTCTCCTCACCATAAGGTCCCTTCGGGTAGGAGCTCGAGCGCGGCGCGGAGCCATTTTCAGCGCCTCCGTCGGCGCGGAAGGCGGCTCCAATCTGCAGCGGGCCCACGTCGTCCGTCGTGCCCTGGTAGTAGGGCAGGGCGCCCCTCTCGCCGCAGGCAGCAAGCAGGACTGAGAGAAGCACCGGGGAGAGACGCATGGGCCCAACAAAGAACTAGCCCGATCTACGCCGGTCGAAAAGGCGCTGATCGGGCGAGAAGGAGCGTGCGACCGAGAAAGGACCGCGGAGCCGGACTCTCCGAAGGGAAACAGCGCGGCTCCGAGTCTTTTCGGGATGTTAGTTGTGGAGCAGGGTGATCATCGCCTGCAGGCCGACGGCCGCTGACTCAACATCGCTGCCCGCCATGTAGGCGCCTGTGCCGCGAAGGAAGAAGCCGACGCTCCAATCAGGCGCCACCCAGGCGTCGTAACCGGCCCAAATGGCACCGCCGCCGCCGAAGGCCGATCCACCGCCGATGCTGTCGAGGGTCGTGCCCGCGAAACCAATCGCGGCACCGACGTGTCCGCCTTTCCTCGAGTTCGGGAAGGCGTCGAAGAACGGGCCGGCGATGAAGTGGAACTGAGTGATATTTTGGTTAAAAACCGGGACCGAGACTGCGGTGTTCGTGAGCGCAGCGAAACCGAGGGCCATGCCCGGAGCCACGGTCCCGCCGACCAAAGCGTCGAGACCCAGGGAGAACGAGGATCCGTCGCTGCTCGCGCTCGCGGCCTTGTTGTTGATGTTGCTGTAAAGGAAACCTCCGCCCGCGTTCACTCGGAAGTAGAAGCCGTGATGAGCGTAGTCGGTGCGCTCGAGGGCCCGATCGGGCGGCGCCACCTCAAAGTTCATCTTGTTGGTCGGCTGAACAGGTTCGGCGACAGGTTCTGCGGCGGGTTCGGCCACCTGCGTCGTGACCTCCGGAGCTGCTTCGGGAGCGGACGTTTCTTCAGAAGCGGCTTCTGTCTCCTCCTGTGCGAAGGAGACCTGGGGCGAAAGGACGGCCAGGGCGCCAAGGAGGAGAGGGAGGGAATGAAGAGAAACGCGAGACATAATATGAGGTCCTTCTGTGCGAGATGAAGAGGAACAGTCCAGTTTTGACGAGCCGAGGGCAGACAGGGCCAGATGAGCAGGCTCTACGGAAGTGAGCTCAGGGTGCTTCCCCTGAGTGCACTTCTTCTCTCCCCGCGGTGGAAAATTCTCGAATCCTCCGGGTCGTGATCTGGCAAGCGAGGGGGCTCTGGTCAATCCCCACGCAATTACGACCCAGGCGGAGCGCGGCGAAAAGGGTCGTCCCGGAGCCGCACATCGGGTCCAGGACCAGGCTTTCGGGCTTTGAGGCGGCCTTGATGATGCGCTCGAGGAGCGCCACGGGTTTCTGTGTGGGGTACCCCGTGGTCTCGCGCCGGAGCGGCGTGTTAGCGCTCATGGCGGGGATATCGGTCCAAACGCTCCCCCGTTGCCGCCCTTCATCGAGAAAGTAGCGGTAGGTCTTTCCGCCGAGTGTTCGCTCCCGATAGCGGCGTCCGCTGGGATCGGTCTGAGTAAAATGCATCCGTTGACTGGTCTCGGCGTAGGGTTCGCGAAGCTCCGGGTCGTGGATGTTGTAGATGAAGTCGCGCGTCTTCGAGTAGACGAGGATGGTTTGGTGAGTGACGCTGAGGCCGCGTCGTTTTCGTCCGCCATTGCCCGGGACCCAGATGACCTCGCCTTGGAACGACTGGGGGCCGAAGATTTCGTCGAGCAGGACCTTGGTTTCATGAACGGTCCGGTGGTCGAGGTGGACCCAGAGCGAGCCGACACTGCTGAGCGCAGCGCGCATCTCCGCGAGGCGCGGCCGGAGCATCGAGATGAAAGCGTCGCGCCCGCCCCAATGATCTTCGTACGCTGTCGGACCGTGGACCCTCTCGCCCTGTTCGACGCGCGCTCCACGCTTTCCCCCGGCATTATAAGGCGGGTCCACATAGATCAGATCAAAGCGCGCGCCTCCGCTCACAAGGGTGGGCAGGACACTCAGGCAGTCGCCCTGGTGTACGGTGGCGCTCGGAGCTTCGGAGGTCATCGAGGAGAGTCCTCTCTGCTCTTTATCCGTGAGGGGACGTGAGCGAGACCTCTCCCTCGGAACGTTTCGCCTCGGCGCTCGCCTCTGGTTCATTTCCCGAGCGTTCGAGGGTAGGGAACGGATCGGTCTGTGCAACCAAGGAGACGAGCTCCTCTTCGCTCAGGTCAGCCTCGGGCAGAGGTGGCAGCCAGCTCCAGTGAGGCCCCCCACCCATGCACCCGCCGACCGCTTCTTCCGGAGCGCAGGCGATTCTCATGTGGATGTGGTCGTCGTGAGGGAGCGAATCGACCGGCTGGACCATTACGGTCTGCGCGCGAGAGACGAGCTCGAGGTCGGTCTCTTTCGCGAGCGCGTATTGGATGATGAGTGCCTCGAGATCGCGACTGATGAAAAGGAACTGGACCCGGAGCTCTGGATCGCTGAGGAGCGTGCGGATGAGGAGCCACTGTCGCTCGATGTCGAGGCGGAGATAACGCCCGTCTTGGAGCTTGACGAAGCCGTCGGGGCCGAGCGAGATGAACCCGGGGTTTTCGACGGGAATGCCTTCCGGGCTCACCATGTAGAAGAGCAGATCGACGTCGCGCCCGGTGCGGTGGGAATTGTGGCGGGGGATTTTGCCGCCGGTTTCGCCCGAAAGGTCGCCGATCACGAGGCGCGCTTCACCGGGACGCTCCTGGGCGACGGTGAGGGCGGCTTGTTCGAGGCCCCGCACCAGGCGAGGGAGACCAAAATGGGCCGTGCCATGGGGGCGATAGCGGCGAAAACCCGGCCCGCCATTGGGGAGCTCGAGGGACTCGGTGAGCACTCCTTGGTGAGGGACGCCGACGCTGCCGCCGAGGGAGGGGACAAGCGGGGTGGGGCTCGCCATGCAGCCGCAGGCGAGGGAGCCTAAGGCAGCCCCGAGGAGGGTTCGGGCAGAGCTTCGGAGCAAGGACATCATGGAGTCGTGTGCGCCCCGGTCAAAAACGCGGCGATCGAGTTCGCGATGTTGTGGAGCGCCTCGGGATGGGCGTAGTCGTGGGTGAGCTCCCATTTTTCACTGCGGGCGCGGACGTAGCCGAGCTCTGAGAATGCGTGGAGCGCATTCTGGAGCGCCGGCTTGCTGATCGCCTCACGGCGCAGGATGGCTCGGGTACTATAAAGAGTCTCACCGAGCGCGAGCGCCTCTTTGATGAACTCTTTCTCCGATAGCTGCCCGCTGAGGAGAAGCTCAAGGGCCCGCGCGGCGATCAGGTAAGCTTCGATGAAGCTGCGGAGCGTGTCCGTGTAGAAGCGGAGCCACTGATCTCCGCTCCAGCCGAGCTCACCGGGGCCCACGGAGATGAGCTGTCCCTCACGGGTGAGGTGGCCGTCCTTGATCAGCGACTCGAGAGCCGACGAGAAGATCTCTTCGAAGGCTGCGTCTGCGCGGAAGCGGAACTCATGTTTGAAGAGCTTGGAGAGGTAGCGGACTCGCTCGGAGAGCGCTTGCTCTTCGGTCGGCAGCGGCAAGCCTCCCGGGCTTCGTGACATGGAGGCGGCGATCAGGCCGCGCTCCACGAAGAAGTGGATGATGATGTTCTTGGAAGTGTCGAGCTGGATGCGGCGCTCGTCGACGACGGAGTAGACCTTGGTTCCACCGGGAACGGCCCGCGCCCGAGCCAAGTCGGCCTCCACGAACATTTGCAGCGCCTCTCGGATCGAAGCCACCCGGAGCTTGCCGGGGCCCAGGGTGGTCGGCGAGGTGATACGGGCGCCGAGACGGCTAAGCACCGTGAGGGCGCGCTCACAGAAGAGGATGATGTCTGATTCAGGCTGAGCGTCGGGGGGACCGCCGAGCAAAGCCAGGGCGGTCAATGCGCCGGGGGTGACCGCCGTGACGCGGTTCACTTCGTCCATCACGCGGTTGCCCAAGCGGGTCACGAAGGCGCGACGCTTGGCCGGACGCGTCAGATCTTCGCGCGCAACCCCGAGCTCGCGACAGATGTCTTCAATGGTGAGCAGATTGCCAAACTGGAGATTGATGCGCCCGTAACGGTGCTGGAGCACTTCGCGCGCACTCAAGAGGTCGGTGGCGTCCTCCTTCTTCTTCTCGCCGCCGGTCAGCTCGCGTTGGAAGCTGTCGGCTTCGATCACTCGCTCGTAGCCGATGCTCAAGGGGACGAAGTAGACCTTCTGTTCCGGCACACCGAGTGCTCCGTCGACGATCATACTGAGCAGGCCGTACTTCGGTTCCAGCAGCTTTCCGGTCCGGCTCCGACCGCCTTCGAGGAAGAGCTCCATCGGATAGCCGTCACGGATGAGCCTGCGGATATAGGCGTCAACGACGGCGGGATAGAGTCGGTCGCCGCGGAAGCTGCGCCGGATGAAGAAGGCGCCTGCCCTGCGGAAGATCGGACCGACCGGCTGGAAGTTCAGGTTGTCGCCGGCGGCGATGAGCGGAACCGCGAGGTTTTGCTGATAGAAAAAGTAGCTGACGACGAGGTAGTCGATGTGGCTCTTGTGACTCGGCAAGATGACGAGAGCACCGTCACGGGCCGCCTGCTTCACTCGTTCCACGTCGGAAGGAACGAAATCGATGCCCCGATAGATCCTGCTGAAGCCCCAGCCGAGCAGGATGCCCATGGCTTTGACCACGTCGGGCGAAGGAGTGGCTTGGAGCTCCGCGAGCATCTTTTCGGCTTCGGAGGTCTTCTGCTTCAGACCCTCGGGCGTCCCGCCGGAGAGATCGGCGATCACGCTGCGGAGCCGCGGACTGCGGAGGATTTCATTGCGGACGCGGGCCGGGGATTTCTGTACCGGCCCCACCATGGCGCGTCGCTCGCGCTCGAGGCGGCGCAGCGTCATGTAGGTGATGCGACGTACGAGCACGTTGTCGGGCTGACCCCCGTGCACGCGCATGAACTCTTGGAGGTCGATCGGCTCCCCCATGCGCATCGAGACGTGCTCGAGGTTTGCGAGGAGCTGAGCGAGGGCCCGCGTCGGAGTCGGCCAGGTGCGCGAGCCGAGGACAAAATCGACGGGACCCGCTTCAAGTCGGTTCGGCGACTTGGACCAAAGGAAGACGAGAGGCACGAGGACGAGGGATCGTTTCCCTTCGCGCTGCGTCTGCACGATGGTGCGGACGAGCTCGTCTCCCTCCTGAACTCCCCGTCCACCGGAGGCGCTCGAGCCGACGTCGAGGACGCTCAGAGGGCGCTTCAGAAAAAGGGCAGCACTTCCTCCCATTTCGAGTGCCTGCTTCAGCTCGGCGGCTGGCTGCTTGCGCATGGGCGGCAGGAGCATGTTGAGCAGGCCCCAGCCGCGCACTGTCGGTCCCTCCGGATTCAGGAACCACAGTCCCAAATCGTTGACGAAGCGAATTCGAGGCAGACCGTGCCGCTTCGTCAGATAGTCGAGCGCGAGGAAGTCGAGCCAATTCAGATTCGGCAAGACATAGAGGACGCTCGCGTTTTCGGCGTGACGGCGTATCTCGTCGGCCCAGCCGTCTTCGACCTGGATCCGTTCGAAGACGCGACCGTAGATCGCCGAGAGCAGCGCGTTCGGCGAGTAGGGGCGGGTGGGAGGAGTAGAAGACATCCGGGCGAGATGAAGGGGTGCCGGAGGGGCGAGTGGTATGACCAACCGGAGGGTAGACGCGAGCGGGCCCTTCGCAAGGGGGAGCGGGTCGTGTAACAAACCTGCGAAATGAGGCGGCATCTCCTAGCGCTCGGATTCGGGATCTGCCTCCTTGGGAGCGGCTGCAAGAGATCGGAGCCGAAACTCGACGAAGACGACAAGACGCAGCCCAAGGAAGTGGAGCCTCCTGAGGTCGGCGAGCGTGGTGCGTCGAGCTGCCAAAGTGTCCCGGGAGCAAAGTTTGCGCTGCTGTCGGGAGGTCGCGGGCTCGAAACGGGCGTAAGCGCGCCTTTTCGGGACGGGTTCGCTGTTTCAGCCCTAGAAGGAGAGAAGGAGCATCGGATCCGCGTCTACGTTCGTCAGGGGACCACGACCCGCGATGTCTCTCTGGAGCGCGTTTACGGGGGTGACGAGCCTCCGAAGCTTGCGGGTCATTCCGGGGGACTCACTCTCGCTTGGCTCGATCGGGATGCGGGAGGAAAACGCATCGCGCTCGCCGCCGTCGTGCCCGAAGGGGAAGGGTTTCGCGCGGGAAGTGTGGCGGAAGTCGAGACGAACTTTCGGCCCCTGGAGAGCTTGGAGCTCGCGGCCCGGGGCAATCAGGTCCTTTTGGTTTGGGATTCGAGCGATCCGAAGAAAAAGGACAAAGGGAGCGTGTATTGCGCGCGACGGGATGCAGTATCCCTCGCGCCGATCGGCGCTCCGCGCCGCGTTTCGCCTCCCGAGGACGACGCGGCCCGTCCTCTGCTCCTGCCTGCGCCCGGTGGATACTGGCTTCTCTGGGCGTCCATTGTTTCCAAGGGCAACGAGGGAGTTCCCGAGACCGATGGCGGATTGGTCGCGGCGCCTCCCGAGATCCTGCGAGTTCAGAGGCTCGGTGAGGACTGCGCGCCGCTGGCCCAGCCCCTCGATTTGACGTCGCCGGCCCCGAACCTTGAGTTCTCCGCTACGGGCGCAGGGGAGGCCCTTTGGGTCGTGTCGAGAGACGACAGCGCACCCGCACCAACGTTTCGTCATGTGACAGCTTCGGGATCCGTCGCGATCCAGGCTCGGCCGGAGGAGACGATCGTCGGGCTGCCTCTCCTCTTTGACAACGGGGGGACCCCGTGGATTTTGGCGACGGCGCGAGATGGGGCGAGCCTGCTTGGAGTCGGACTTACAGGCGCGCCGCTCATGCTTCGGCCGGAGCCCGCGCTCTTGGGCGTCGAGGTGCTCGGCGCAGCAGGGGGAGGTTTGGTCATCGAGCGTCGGGAGGGGGGCGCCGAGACGATAAGGATCGACCTGATTTCCTGCGGTACTGGCGCAGCGGCCCCACAATGACTATGCCCCGAGGTACAATTCGAGGCATCCCGCATCTCTGAAAATGTCTGCCCTCTCCTTCTCCATTACGCCGAATCCGAATCCCGTCTCGCCCGAAACGCGCGAGGAACGTCTGAAGAACTTGGGCTTCGGTCGACTCTTCACCGAGCACATGGTGCAGATCCGTTATGTGGAAGGGGTAGGTTGGCACGACGCGCGCGTCGAACCCTACCAATCGATTTCACTCGATCCGGCGGCGAGCGTTTTCCACTACGGCCAAGCGATCTTCGAAGGCTTCAAGGCATTTTCGCAGGAGGGAGGTGGCGTCGCTACCTTCAGGCCCGACGCGAACGCTCGTCGCTTTCAGAGCTCCGCCGAACGGCTCGCGATGCCGAGCCTCCCGGAAGACGTCTTCGTGCAAGCTGCGGATTTGTTGATCCAGCAGGACCAACATTGGGTTCCTCGTCGCGACGGTGAGAGCCTCTACCTGCGTCCGCTCATGATCGCGACCGAGGCGGCGCTCGGCGTTCGTCCCGCGCGGGAATACCTCTTTCTCCTGATCGCATCACCGTCGGGTGCGTACTTCCCGAAGGGGGTTCGGCCGGTGTCGGTGTGGATCTCGAAGAACTACGTGCGCGCCGCTCCCGGTGGCACGGGCGACACCAAGTGCGCTGGAAACTACGCAGCGAGCTTGGTGGCTCAGCGGCAAGCGAACCTCGCTGGTTGTGACCAGGTGGTCTGGCTCGACGCGGTCAAGCGTACGGACGTCGAAGAGATGGGCGGCATGAACCTGTTCTTCGTCTACGGCTCCGGCAAGAGCGCGCGTCTCGTGACCCCCCGCCTGACCGGAAGTCTCCTCCCGGGTATCACCCGCGACAGTCTGCTCACGCTGGCGGCCGACCTTGGCTACGCGACCGAAGAGGGAACGATCACTGTTGACGATTGGCGTCGTGGCGTGGACCGCGGGGAGATCACGGAGGTCTTCGCTTGTGGCACTGCGGCGGTCATCACGCCGGTCGGCGAGGTGAAGTCCGACTCCGGATCGTTTTTGATCCACGGCGGCGAGACTGGACCGATTGCGGCTGAGCTGCGGCAGCGTCTTCTCGACATTCAGTACGGCCGTCGTCCCGACGAGCACGGCTGGGTCCATCGGGTGATCTGACGAGGGGTGCGCGCAGAGCGGTGCGCGCAGCAGAGCGGTGCGCGGCTCGAGAGTTATGCCTCGGGCTTTTCGGGGAACGCGCCTCGGAGCGGAAAATGGCAGGCGATGCGCCTCCGTTCTCCGGTTTCTGGCAGAGAGAGAGCTTCGAGCCGCGGACGCACGACGTCACAGCGACCGACCTCGCGCGAGCGGCAGGCCGCCGTGTAAGCGCACCCGGGTTCCCAGGCGTTTTGGGGAATGGGCCGAGAAGAGCCTTCGAGGTAGTCGAGGGTCGCCGGATGCGCAGGCGCCTCGAGGACACGAGCAGCCGGACCAACTTCCACGACGACGCCAGCAAAGATCATCGCTACGTGGTCACAAAGAGAGGCGGCGATCGAAGGGTCACTCGTCGCAACAAGCAGGCTCATCCCTCGCTCGCGTTCTCCGAGCAGGACGGACAGGAGCGCGCCGTCGTCGGTGGTGAGCCCGAGGGTTCTCGGCGCGTCGAGCAGGAGCAGCCGGGGTCTCGGGATGAGACTGCGGGCGAGAGCGATGCGCGCCGACTCACCGGAGCTCAAGTGATCGGCAGGAAGGTCGAGGATTCGCTCCGGAAGTCCGAGGCGGGAGACCCAGGTCTCGAGGTCATCCGGCTTTTGTCCGGCGATCTTATAGGCGTCGCTGAGGAGCTGGCGAACAGTCTTCTGGCCGTCGAGGGCTGCGGCGCCGTCTTTGAGCGCGAGCTGCATCTCTTTTCGAAAGCGTGGTGCGCTTGCCAGCGCTGGGGGGATGTCATGCCCTCCGAAGAGGATGCGACCACTGCGGTGTGAACTCACGCCGAAGATCGCTTCGAGCAAGGCGGACTTCCCGCTGCCCGCTGGACCGAGGAGCGCAAGGGAGCCGCCCTCGCGCAGATAGAAGCTGACCCCGCGCACAGCTTGGTACCCTCGCTCAGAGCCGCTTCCCCCTGATCTTCCGCGAGCTACGCGCACGTTGCGTAGCTCGAGCAGGTTGGGCCGTTTCGCATCGAGGGTCTCGTCGTGTCGAACGCGGCGGATGAGGGGGACCGCGTGAGACGTGGGGCGACCCGAGAGCTGACGGACCTCGAAAGCTTCCGGGAGATCGGCAGGGGTCTCGCGGCCGAAGATCAAAAATGCGGTGCCGAGTCGGCGCCGCCGCTCGAGGAGCTCGAGGACCTTTTCGGCTTCGAAGGGGCTCGCCCCTTCGGCCCAGCCGTCGATCACGACGAGGTCAGGATCGCTCTCGAGGGCGAGGGCTAGCAGGATGCGCGTGCGTTCGCTCGTCGAACAGTCTCGGAAGGGTACATGTCGGAGTCGCTCCGCGTCGACGTGGAGCTCAGCGAGGGTCTCGAGGAGGGAGGGGGAGCTCGGGGTGCCGGCGCGGGTGACGCGTCCGAGGCTCGCAAGCGTATCCGAAGGAAGAACGACCAGGCGGGGGTCCTGGGGAACGAGAGCGACGGAGGGCGCCGTCGGCTTCATCGTACCGCTCGTCCGCGCAAAAGGAGGCAAGAGGTCTGCGATCCCCTGAGCGATGAGTGACTTTCCCGTTCCGATCTTCCCAGCCCAGAAGAGTCCGGAGCCTGCGCGAATGGTCGCTGAGACAGGGGGCGTTTCGAAAAGGCGCTCTCCTGTTCCTGCGGAGACGCTGTAGTTCTCGAGCCTAAGGATCACGGTTTGGTTCGCCGTACTGTCGGTGTTCACGCTTTCCCCCTGCTTGAGATGCGCCGATAGGTGGCGTCCCTGTCCCTATGGATGCTCTCGATGCGCGCGCCGACTTCCTCCACCCCGAGGCGCGTCAGCGTGGCCCAATTGGCGCTGAGAATCCGTGAGCGGAGCGACTCTTTGGGCCCCTGGGCGAGCATGGTCGCGATCTCGAGCGCGGACACAAAGCTCGTTCCCTCGCCCTGGCCGGGATTGATTTTCGAAATCACATCGCTGCGCACCGCCTGGAGCATAGGGTCGGGGGAGCGCCTCAAGAAGGTCACCGCCTGGTCGGCGGAGGCAATCGTTTGGGTCCCTTCGGGGTGGAAGGCGGCGAGCGCGAATCGTCCTTCGCGATCGAGCTTCCGAACGGAGCGCGCCACCTCATCGAACTCGACCCGACTCATGCGGAGACCTGGGAAGGGGATCATGACGAGCTCGATCCGTTCCTCCTGACTCGCCGCAGCGAGGACTTCTTGTGCGAACGCGGCCGCCTGCGACGCGGGCAGCTCTTCGAAGAATCCAGCACAAATTGGCTCGATCAGGAGCTTTCCGGAGCTGAGCGAACCCACCGCCCAAGGACAGAGTCCGAGCGGCAGCACCACCTCTTCGATGTACCGAGTCAGCAGACGTCGAGCCTCGACGGCGAGCTCGCTTCGGACCGATGCGTCCATGGCTGTGTGCTCGCTCTGCACGGATGCGTCCTTGCTCTCGGTCGTCATCGTCCGTTCCGAAGGAGCCTCGCGGTGGCTCTGTGTGGGATGTTGTGCCGCATGATCGAGCTCGCCTCTGAGGGGTGTATCACGGGTCGCTGATGGTTGTCTCCCGGACCCTCGCGCGTAGTTCTTGACGAGGTGAGGAGCAAAAATGTTAGAGTAGTCTTGTCCTCCCGTTTCTTGGGAGCGATCGAGAACAAAAGGAAAACCAGATGGCAGCACGAAAGACCAAGAAGGCAGCCGCCCCCGCCATTGAGGCAGTGGCCGCTCCCGCGAAGAAGGCAAAGAAGAAGGCGAAGAAGGTCGCCAAGAAAGTCGTTCAGAAGGTCGCGGAGGCCGTGAGCGAGACTGCGAAGACCGTCGCTCAGGCGGCGAAGAAGGTCGCCAAGAAGGCCAAGAAGACGACCAAGAAGGCCACCAAGAAGGCCGCAACCAAGGCCAGGACCGTGGCCAAGGCTGCCAAGAAGACGACCAAGAAGACGACCAAGAAGGCCACCAAGAAGGCTGCAAAGAAAGCTGCCAAGAAGGCTCCGAAGAAGAAGTAAGGACCAGGGATACCTCGGCGCGGCGGGTCCTTCTTCACCTGAGCGCTCGAGGTGCACATGGGCGCTCAGGGCGAGTGCCCATGTTCCCCTGTCCCGCCTCTCCCTTGTCCGGGTCTCTTGAAGTTGTAGAGTCCCCAGCGGCACCTTTGGTGTCCGCGCCGACTCTGCGGCGCCGCCCGAAAAAGACGAGAGGGACTTTTGGACTCGAACAAGCGCCCCAAGGTGACCGTCACGACGCTCGGTGAGCTGTACGCGGCGGGCCAGAAGATAACGGTCGTGACCGCCTATGACGCGACCATGGCGACCCTCCTCGACGAGGCGGGGGTCGATGTCCTGATGGTAGGTGATTCGCTCGGGATGGTGGTGCAAGGTCACGAGACCACCCTCCCGGTGACTTTAGACCAGATGGTTTACCACTCGAGCGCGGTGGCTCGGGCGCGTCCGAGCGCGCACATTGTCTGCGACCTGCCGTTCCTTTCTTATCAAACGGACGAGATCGATGCGCTCCGTGCAGCGGGGAGGCTCGTCAAAGAAGGTGGCGCTGAGTCCGTGAAGCTCGAAGGCGGCCGCACGGTGGCTCGGGCCGTGGAAAAGATCGTCAACGCGGGCATTCCCGTGATGGGTCACGTGGGGCTCGTGCCCCAGTCTGTCCACCGCATGGGCGGCTTCCGCGTGCAGGGGCGCATGACGCGGGAAGCGGAGCAGCTCCTCGAGGACGCAAAGAGTATCGAAGAGGCGGGCGCCTATGCGCTCGTGATCGAAGGGGTACCGAGTGAAGTCGGCCAGGCGATCACCGAGGCGGTTCGGATCCCGACGATTGGGATCGGGGCGGGGGCGGCCACGAGTGGGCAGGTCTTGGTCTCTACAGATCTGTTGGGCCTCGGCAGAGGACGAGCCCCGAAGTTCGTGAAGCGTTTTGCTTCTCTGGGCGACGAGGTCGTCCGTGCCGTCTCCGAGTACGTTCGAGAGGTGAGGGCGGGGGAGTTCCCGGATGCAGCGCACTCGTTCCGCATGAAAGAAGGAGAGAAGGCTCCGGGCAGGGGCGCTCCTGACTCCGAGGGGTCAGGTACGTGAGCGCGCTCATCCTGCACCGGGTCGATGAGCTCCGAGCTCATGCAGAAGCGGCGCGCCGAGCCGGACGCCGGGTCGGGGTCGTCTTGACGATGGGGGCGCTCCACGAAGGGCACCTGAGCCTCGTCGAACACGCTGCGCGCATCGCAGACGAAATCATCCTCACGGTTTTCGTGAACCCGACGCAGTTCGGACCGAACGAAGATCTTGCGAAGTACCCCCGCACCTTGGAGCGGGACATCGAGCTCGCGACGAAGGCGGGCGCCACCTGCGTCTTCGCTCCCGACGCGAAGGAAATGTACCCCGGCGCTGACGCGACGCGTGTGGTTGTATCGAAGGTCTCGGAGCCTCTCTGTGGAAGGTTTCGCCCTGGCCATTTCGCGGGTGTCGCGACGGTCGTCACGAAGTTCTTCGCGATCTTGGGACCCTCGGTCGCCCTGTTTGGTCGCAAGGACTACCAGCAGCTCCAGGTGATCCGGACCCTGGTGAGCGACCTCTTGTTGCCGATCGAGGTGATCGGACTGCCGACCGTGCGCGACGCGGATGGTCTCGCGCGGAGCTCCCGAAACGTTTACCTCTCCTCCGAGGAGCGGCAGCGAGCGCTCGCGATCCCTCGCGCGCTCTCCCGCGCTTTCGAGGTGTTCACTGGCGGTGAGCGCGATAGGGCGAAGATCTTGGAGCTCGTCTCCGAAGAGCTCCGGAAGGGGAACCTCGACGTGCAATACGCGGAGCTCCTTGACGCAGACGATCTCTCTTCGTTCCCGACTGAAACGCTGCCCGACCGAGCGCTCCTGGCGATCGCCGCCTACTGTGGGTCGACCCGCCTCATCGACAACATTGTCCTCGGAGAGGACCCGAGCCCGATAGGACTCCCGTGAAGCGCGGCAAGTTCATCGTCCTCGAAGGCATCGACGGCTCCGGAACCACGACCCAGTCGACCCGGCTCGCGGAGGCGCTCGAGCGCAAGGGACACCGGGCGCACCCGACCCGGGAACCTTCCACGGGACTCGTCGGTCGTTTCCTGCGCGAGATTCTCGCGTCCGGAAGACGGGTCGAAGAGGCGCCGGACTACAAGACGATGGCGCTCCTCTTCGCCGCCGACCGCGCCGACCATTGTGCCATCGAGATCGCTCCGCGCCTCGCGGAGGGCGAGGTGGTGATCTCCGATCGCTACCTCCTCTCGAGCATTGTCTACCAATCGGCGACCTCCGCGGTCCCCGAAGAGGCTGCCGAGTTTGTGCGCGCGGTGAACCGGGGCGCCCTGGTCCCAGACCTGACAGTGGTGGTCGATATCGATCCGCGCGTAGCGAAGGCGCGGCGGACGGCGCGAGGTGGTGCGCCTGAGCTCTATGAAGTGGACGAGCTCCAGGGCCGTTTGGCTTCTCTCTACCTGGACGCGGAGCGTCTCCTTTCCGAGCACCCCATCGTGCACCTCCGCGGGGAGGGCAGCGTGGAAGACGTCACGGCGGAGCTCTTGGCTCATGTTGAGCGCGTCATCGGCTTGGGCGAGGGCTCTCCCGCTTGATGGAGAGCGATTTTGGAGCGCCAAAGTGGCCCGACTCGGGCCTTCAGCGTTAGTCTCGGTCCGATGACGCATCGACCCTTCGCGCAGCTCGTTCCCTGGGGATTTGCTCTTTTTGGTCTCGCCTTGAGCGCCTGTGGTGGGAAGTCCAAGGGCGCCGAGGCGCCCCGCGTCCAGAGCGCGGCGCCTCCGAGCGATCCCCCCGCTGAGTCGGTGGCGACGCCTGTGACTGAGCTCTCGCGAGCCGATGTGGTCGCCGTGGTCGACGCGGGGCTCGGGCGATTCCTTCAAGATCTCGAGGTCAAAGCGGAGCTCAAGGAGGGAAAGTTCGTCGGCTTCCGCATCGTCCGCATCAATAACGTCGAGAGGTTCCGGGGGGTGGGACTCGAGCCGGGCGACGTGGTGACGCAGGTGAACGGCCAGTCCATCGAGCAAGAAGGGGAAGCTTATCAAACGTTCCAGAGCCTCAAGACGGCCCCCTACCTCGAGATCGACTACCTCCGTCACGGTGAGAAGATGCGCCTGTCGCTCCCGATCATCGGAGAACCACCAGCGCCGTCGGGGACGGGCGGAGCTGCTTCCGCTTCCGAAAAAGGTCCGAGCTGAAACTCGGCGATCGCCCGGCAAAGGGAAGAGAATCGTTCCCGCGACATGCGTGCGCCGCTTGTGAGCCAGTCGGTGTGGATGCGGGGTTTGTCGAAGTCGAGGAAGTGCCCGAGGGTGTCGAGATGGTCCGCTTCGACAGCGGCGATGGTCCGACCCCACTGCATAGACAGTGTAGGCACGATGCCGTCTGTGTCCTCGTCGGTGGGCGTGGAGCCGGTAGCCGTCTCGATGAGCGTTCGGCTGCGGGCGTCGAGGCGGGCGTAGCCGTACCGCTCGTGAGGTTGTGAAGCGAACTGATAGAGGGTCGCGTAGAGGGCCGCTGAGATCGCGGTCGACGGGGAGCGGATGCGCCGCGCGGCTTTCAGGCTGCTCGGGCGCGGAGCGAGCGCGAGCACCGACCCGTAGAGCACGCCCTCTCGGTCCCTGACGCTCGCATTGAAGATGTCCATGGCCTCGGGGCTGATTTGGAGGATGGCCCCTTGGTCCGTGAGGACTTTGGAGAGATAATCATGGATTTCCCCCCGCCTCTCCTTGGCGACGAAGCGGAGCAAACCTTCGGTGAGTCGCGAGAACAAGCGGAGGTCTCCGCCCACGAGCGCATCGATTCCACCGACTCCGGCGAGCACTCGAGCGAAGATCGCGAGGGAGGGCTCACCCAGCTTGAGGGAGAGGATCGTGAGCAGGCTGAGCGCGTAGAGCATGCGCGCGCCGGACACCGTCGAGAAGTAAGAGGCGAGCGGAGTGCCGTAATGGGGCGTGTTGAGAGTGACCAGGCTCTTTACCCGGCTGCGCCAAGCGAGCAAATCCGCTCCGAGCCGCAGCTGTGCACTGGGGGATAAGAGCAGGCGCGCGTCGAGTCCTCCGGTCGAGTGTCCCACGAGGTGGATCGGGCCTTCGGTGCCCGCGTGATGCGCAATCGTGCGGGCAACGACTTCAGCGCGGTAGCGGAGAGATGAGGTAGGGGGCGTGGGGGCGTCGTAGAACTCGACGCTCAGTCCGCGCTGGCGGAACTCGGCGCCGATCTGACGTCGAACGTGGTTGAAGTATTCGTAGCCCGCGAGGTGACCGAAGCCGAAGAGGCCGGGGATCAAGAAAATCCGATGTGGCGCTGCCATCAGAGTCGGCCCCTTAAGAGCCTTCGAGGGTCATGGGGTCGCTCGAACGGTCTGTGAGACCTCGGCTTCGAAGAGGACGTCGAGAGATTCTCGAGCTCCGCCGCCCTGCGCCCGGCTTCGCGTCAACTTCAAGAGGGACAAGGTCAAAGGAGAAGGTCGCGACAGCACGCGATCGAGCAACGACGAGGGCAGGGTCCCCGAGCCATCCGATTCGGGGAAAACGCAGCGAGCGCTCTCGGTCCCATCACCGATCTCGACGACAACCCGGCGCTCCTCGGACTCCCCGACGGCCTCGTCGGGCGTCCAGGTGACGTCGAGGGGCCGACCTCGCTCGACCTCGGAAAGGTCGCTGAGGGCGATGCCCGAGACTGTGACATCCTTGAGACGATCGGGCAGGCGGAAGGAGAACTTCAGGTTCTCCGCCGTGTCAGCGAGCCCTTGGACCGAAAGGCTGTAGCTCGCGCCCGCCGGGAGATCTTCGGCGCGCCGCGTGCGACTCGTGTAGAGAGCGCCGCCGACGGTTCCCCCGACAGTGGGGAAGGCGTGGGGAACGAGCAGCTGCCGTTCAGCCGCCGCCCCTCGGGATTCGACTCCGAGGGACACCAAGTCCGCGAGGACGAGCTCGACCTTGGCAGAGGAGGGGAGCGCCTCGGGGGAGGGGCTTCGGGCGAGCCGCGGGTCCATGCTGCACGCACCGGCCTCGGGGAGGCGCACATGAACACCGAGCGCAGAGAGAACTTCAGGGCTCTCGGCTCCATCGGGGAACCGAACGAACACGCTGAGCGCGTCGGCCCGTTCCGCGACCGGTCCTACTCTCTCAGCGATCCGCAGGTAGCCGTGGACGCGAGCGCTCGTGGGCTCCGCTTCCTGGTCGAGGGCTTCGACGGCGCATCCCATCGACACCATCGACAACAGCCCCAGCCCGACCGCGCGCGCTAGCGTGCTCGGGCGCAGTCTCGCGTCGAGTCGGGGGGCGCGAGCGGGACTCGGACCTTTCACGATGAAAAACTTACGAAAGGGAGCGCACCTGCGCAAGCTGCGCCCCCTGGGAGGCCGGAGTCGGTCGACAAGGACTGCTTTCGAGGCTAGAGCGCAGCTCAAAAATGAGACGCGCCGGACCAGCACAGGGTAAAGATGGGCACGCGACAGCGCTTGCATCTTCGCTTTCGGCCCTTCGGCAGCGGACTTGGGGAGCCGCCCTGTTGTGCGTTTTGCTCGGCGCTTCCGCGTGCCAACCGCGCATCGGGGATGACTGTCGCGTCAATCAGGACTGCTCCGGAGAACGGCAACGAATCTGCGACACCTCGCAGCCCGGCGGATATTGCACCCTGGCGAACTGCACGGAGTCGAGCTGTCCCGAAGGCGAGTCCATCTGCGTGATGTTCAATAGCTCTTCTTCTGCGGTGCCCGCCTGTGAGTACCCGGGGAAGCTCTCTCCGAGCGCGCGCACTTTCTGCATGATGACGTGCAACTCCGACAGCGATTGTCGCACTGATTATTTCTGCACCGATATCGGGGGGCCCGATCCCTGGGGCGCGCTCGTCGTCCAAAAAGACGCACCCACGACCAAGATCTGCATCGCGAAGCAGGCCGGCCAGCCGATCCCCGAGGACCATCCCGCCGAGGTGTGTCAGCCCGGGTTCTCGCTCGGCGGGGCTGCTTCGGAATAATCAGGAGCTCGAGGGGCACGTGTTCAAGCTGCCCATGCTGCCGCGTTCCCTCGAGGCGACCTGTCGCGACCTGGCCGATCCCAATCGGAAGGTCCGTCTCTCCGCGGTTCGAGACGCCCCGCGGCACTCAGACTCCGAGGGTCGTGAGCGCATCCTGCCTCTGTTGATCCGCATCCTTGATGAGTCGACCGATAGCGGTCTGCGCGTCGCGGTGCTCGTCGCCCTGGCTGACGGCGGGATGCATGAAGCGATTGGGAACATCCTTCCGCTCCTGACGGACGGAGACCTCGATGTTCGACGTTATGCGCTCCTTGCGCTGGGGGAGCTCGCGGAGGAAGGAGACTCCCTCGTCCTCTCGAAGATCGCCCCATTTCTCGGAGCCACCGACCCTCGCGTCCGCTACCAGGCCCTCTCGGCCACCTTCGCCCTCGCGGGCACGGGTGCTTCCGCCGCTCTCTGCTCGGCGAAAGATGACGCGGATGCGCGCATTCGCGAGCTCTTGGCGCGCCTGCTCGGCGAGCTCCTCGATCTCGGAAATGACGAGGCGGCTCGCGCTGCGCTCCATTCTCTCACCGGTGATGAACATCCTCTGGTGCGGGCGGTCGCCCAGCTCATGTGCCTCGAACGAGGCATCGATGCGCCTACGGATGGAGTCGTGGCCCTTGTGGCGCGCGCCCTCCGGCCCGGGGAGCCCCGCGACGAACAGCTGGCCATCGAGCTATCGGGAAGACTTCGCATTCGGCCCGCAGAACCAGCGCTGACCCGGCGCGCCTTTGGGATCTTGGGCCTCAGCGCCGATCCTTTCCGGTTCCATGCCCGCGTAGCGCTCGCCGCACTTGGACATGCGGCGGCCGTTCGCTCAGTCGAACGTGGGCTCCGCCGGGGCAACCGTCTCGAACGATTCGCTCTGCTCTCGGCGATGGCCGAGGTGCGCGCCCGCGCATTTGCGCCCCTGATCGAGGCCGCCCAGCTCGATCCAGAGCTCAGGGAGAGCGCCGAAGAGGCGCTCTTAGCTCTCGAGCGGGAGAACTCTTGAGGCTCCGCTGCCCCTCGGCTAAGCGGTGGCGCATGTCAGATCAGTTCGAAGCGATTGTCCTCGGCGGAGGCCCGGGCGGGTATGTGTGCGCGATTCGTCTCGCTCAGCTCGGAATCAAGACGGCCTGCATCGAGGAGGAAGAGGTCGGCGGAGTTTGCCTGAATTGGGGCTGTATTCCGTCGAAGGCACTGATCGCGAACGCCCACTTCTACGAAAAAGCTCACAGCATCTCCGCCCACGGCATCAATGTCTCCGGGGTCACGGTCGATGTGCCGCGGATGCAGGAGTGGAAAGACGGGATCGTTCGAAAGCTGACCGGTGGCGTGCGCGGCCTCCTCAAGTCGAACGGCGCGACCTTGATCGAGGGTCGTGGACGTTTGCTCGACAAGAACACCATTGAGGTGACGGAGAAGACCGGCGGAAAGCGCCGGGTGACCGCGAGCAAGGCGATCGTGATCGCGACGGGCTCGGCGACGATTCAGATCCCTGGCTTCGAGTTCGACGGTAAGCGCGTGATCGGGGCGCGAGAGGCGGTCAGCTTGAAGGAGATTCCGAAGCGCCTCTGCGTGATCGGCGGCGGCGTGATCGGGCTCGAGCTCGGCATGGTTTACCAGGCGTTCGGAGCTGAACTGACGGTGGTTGAGCTCACGGATTCGTTGCTCCCCGGCGTGGATCCGGACTGCGTCCGGGTTGTCGAGCGGGCCATTACTAAGCGCGGCGGCAAGGTGCTGAAGAACACCAAGGCCGAGGGCGTCGAGAAGTCGAATGACTCCGTGACGGTGCGCGTCAGCTCGGGCGGGAAAGAAGAGCGCATCGAGTGCGACCAGGTGCTCGTCGCTGTGGGTATGAAGCCCCGCTCACGCGGCATCGGCCTCGAGGAGCTCGGCGTGAACATCGACGCTCGCGGGTTCATCACCACGGACGCTCAGTGCAGGACGAATGTCCCCGGGATCTACGCGATCGGTGATGTGAGCGGCGCGCCCATGCTCGCCCATAAGGCCTCCAAAGAAGGCGAGGTCTGCGCGGAGGCGATCGCCGAGAAGAATGCGGCCAAGGACTTCGCGACCATCCCGGGCGTCATCTTCACCCATCCGGAAATCGGCACCGCCGGTCTCACCGAGGCCCAGGCGAAGGAGCAGGGCCTCGAGTACACCGTGGGAAGGTTCCCCTTCTCCGCGCTCGGCCGCGCGATGAGCATCGCGGAGACGGACGGTTTCGTGAAGGTCATCGCCGAGAAGAAGACGCACCGCGTGCTCGGTATCCACATCGTTGGACCGAGCGCGAGCGACCTCATCAGCGAGGCTGTGCTCGCGATCGAGATGGTCGCTACGGCGGACGATCTCGCCCTCAGCATCCACCCGCACCCGACCCTCGGGGAAGCCCTCATGGAAGCGGCCGCCGGCGCGCTCGGCCACGCCGTACACATGATGAATCGCTAAATTTTCGGACGCGCGCGGCGACCTGCGGCACCGATTCGGTCCGCAGGTCCTCGCCGCCGAGAGCCCGGGGGTCGCTCGCCTGAAGGCCGAGCCCCGGAAAATCCCGAGGTGCCCTGAGCCCACTTTCCGCTTTTCCCCGGGAGGATCATACTGTCCTCCCGTGAAGGCGACCGAGCCGGAAGCGGGCCGAGAGGATGCGATAGAGGCGCAGATCGTGGCGCATTTTCGCGCCGCGTCCGCGCTCGCGCTCGAAGGGGAAGCGGACGAGGAGACGCGCCCGGAAAATGATCTCTGGCCCCTTGTCTGGAAGGAAGTTCAGACGCTCGGCGGACGTATCATCGGGTTCAGCCATGATTTTGTGGCTGCCGCTTTCGCGCTCTCGGAAGAGAAGCGCCTGATCCGCTGGATCGCGTCGAAGGATTTTCCTCCCGAGCTCTCGGTGGGGCTCGCGGAGGGGCCACTTTCGATCGTCTGTTCTGCGGGAGAAACGGGCCTCGGGCTCGGTCGGGCCGTTGAGAACGCTCGCAAGCTCTCGGAGGTCGCTCGTCCCGGCGAGGTGCTGGTCACCACGGAATTGGCCGAGAGCGCGCGCCTCCGGACCCAGGAGGTCGCCCCGCGACGAAGCGGACGGGACAGCCTCAGCGCCGCTGCGCTCGATATGAGCGCGCCGCTGGCGGAGGGGGAGCGCTCGTCACCTGGGGCCGCGGATCCGCCTGACGAGGTTGCTCTTGAGGCGTCCTTCGAAGGGGCCCCTTCGGAGCCGGAGGAGGACGAACTGTCACCTGTGAGCGTTTCTGGAGAAGCGCTCCGGCGCTGTCGCGCGGAAAAAATCGAGAGCAAGAAACAAGGAGGGCTCGGTACATGTCGAGCGTCCCTGGCTCTTGCGGTGGTTCTCTCGCAGCTGGGGAGAGAGAATGAAGCGATCCTGGAAGCTCTCGAGGGACTCTCTTGGGCCAGGGAGACGCGGGATAAGCGCGGCGAGCGCGCTTGCGCGCTCTTCCTTGCGGGGGCGGCCGAGCGACGCGGGCAAGGGGAGTTCGCGCGAGCTTGGGCGGATGTCGCGAAGCCCGTGGAGGCTCCTTAGGGCCCGATGGCGGATTTTCGCTGGGCTTTAGGGCGCTCCCTCTCTGCGATCTACGAAGAGCTTCGGCTCGGTCCGATCGAGAGACGTTACCCGTTTTTACGTCGCAGTTGGCTCGAGGCCCTCGAGCAGAGCGGCGCCGCCTCCGAGAGATCAGGCTGGGGTCCTCATCACCTCGTCATTGAGCGTGAGGGAAAACCGATCGCCTTTATGCCTGCGTATCTCAAGATGCACTCGATGGGGGAGTTCGTCTTTGATCATGCGATCGCGGAGTTCTCGGAGAGTCGCCTCGGCCTTCCCTATTATCCGAAGCTCGTCATCGCGGTGCCGTTTACGCCCGCTACGGGACCTCGGATCCTGTTCGACGAGGGGGCATCGGCCGCGCAAATTGCGGAGACTATGGGTTTTGTGGCGGAGAGCCTGCCCCGTCTCTCGAGAGAGCTCGAGGTCTCTTCGGTGCACGTCCTCTTTCCCACAAAATACGAGGCGGAGCTGCTCGAGCAGGGCGGCTGGGCGCTCCGGAGCGGCGTCCAGTTTCAGTTTCATAACACTGGCTTCCCCGCCTTCGAGGACTTCCTCGGGGTCATGGGGAGTAAGCGCCGCGCTCAAATCCGGCGCGAGCGTCGAGTGCTCCGGGAGCGGGACGATCTCTCCTTCGAAATCCTCACGGGTCCGAGCCTTGAGACGGTGAGTCCTCGCCTTCTCTATGAGCTCTATCTGACGACTGTCGACAAATACGTCTGGGGCCGGCGTTACCTGAACGAAGAATTCTTCCGCACCGTCACGCGCACCATGCCCGAAGCGCTCCATGTGGTGCTCGTGCGCCGGGCGGGGAGCTCAGGAGACGAGGGCGTGATCGCAGGGGCGTTCAATCTGCTCGGCGCAGAAGCGCTCTACGGGCGCTACTGGGGCACGTTCGAGGAAGTTCCCTTCTTACACTTCGAAACCTGCCTCTATCGAGGAATCGAGGAGACGATCTTACGAGGACTCTCCCGTTTTGAGCCGGGCGCAGGCGGCGAACACAAACATGGGCGTGGCTTTGTGCCGACCTTGACCCAAAGCGCTCACACTTTCCTCGACCCTCGCCTCGAGATCGCCGTGCGCGACTATTTCAGACGCGAGGCCGAGGCCATCAAGGCCCAACTCGATCCAAAGATCTCTTGAGCCAAGGCGATTCCCAGAAAAACTGCCACTCGAGGTTCAAAAGGACGTTATGCACAGGCTCGGCTCCGAGCAGCTCGAGATCGTAGCGCGCTCTGATGAACGGGCCGGGCGCGCGGCAGGTGAGCGGGACTGCGAGCCCGGCTCCCACGTTGAGTCGGACCTCCTGGGCGAAATCCCCTCCGCGCGGTTCGATCAGCGCCGTCCCAACGTGTAAGCCGAATGAGTCGAAGAAGAGATCGGGAAACGCCCTCCCTGAGTGGGAAAACTCTGGCCAGCGGAGCAGGAAGAGGGGCTCGAGGAGAAATCCCGCGACGAGCCTTCTCTCGAGCGGGTCGCCCTCGTGGACGCCTTGGGCGTAATGGAGCAGGACTCCGATCGCTTGATAGTAGCGAAGAGCCGCGCCGACGCTCGGTCGCCCCGCCGAGCGTGTCGCGTCGATCTCGGCACCGAGCCCGACGGATAACGAGAAGTCACCGTCGAGCCTGCCGTAAATTCCATCGCCAGGCGCATCGTCCGCTTCCGGCATCCCCAGCTCCGCGGGAGCGCCGAGCGCGAATGGGGCGATGAGCGCCCCCCACATGACAAGTGCCGTACTCAAAGCTTTGCCTCAGGCCCCTTCAGGCTACCTTGCGTCTCCCGATCCCCAAAGACACCGCCCGCGAGGCCTACGGCGCGGGTGCCTCCGAGCCCCAAGGCGCTCTCGACGTCCTTGCGCAGCTCATCGGCGAAGAGGATGCGCGGTCGGGTCAGGGTCTGTCCCCTGAGGCGCCCCAGTAAGAAAGAAACCTCACTCGGCGCCTGTTCGGTGCCGTCGCGGAAGCGCACTGAGATCGGCGCTTTCGTGGATTCCTCGAAGGCGATCACGCTCGGCGTGTCGACGCCGACGTAGGACGCGGGATCTAGGCCGCGGCGTCTTGCAATGTCGGTGACCAGCTCGAGGCAGCGCCTTCGCCCCTCGGGAGTCGCGTCTTCGCCAAATAGCTCGAGGGTCTTCGGGAGCCGCCGCGCCGAAAGGCGCTTCGAGAGATCGCTCGTGACCGGGTCCGGATGGTCCTCCAGCGTGCGCAGGAACGTCCACATCGTTGGGTCGTCGAGGGCGAGATAGGACCCGAGGTCCGTTTTCCCGTCGAGCAAGAGCTCACGGAGGCCGACCGGGACCACGAAGGAGCGTTCGGTCTCGAGCACGTCGCGTAGCCGCGCAAAGATGCGCCCGAGGAGCCACTCGCTCGCCCGACTCGCCTTGTGGAAGTAGACCTGTTGGAACATGAAGAGCCGGGCCAAGATGAAGGATTCGATGGCCGGCAGGCCCTTTTGACCATCAATGGCCAAGGAGGGGAGACGCCCACCTCCCAGGCTCAAACAGAAGCTCCGAAGCAGCCAATCGAGATCAAAATGGCCGTAGCTTACGCCCGTGAAATGGGCGTCGCGCAGGAGATAGTCGGCTCGGTCGACATCGAAGGTCCCGCTCACCGCTCCGGCCAAATAGGGGAGCTCGTGGTGCCCGAGGATCAATCGACGCACGCGGCCGGGCAAATCGGGTCGCACGCTCTTGAGGATGCGGTGAACATCGGTGCTCTCATCGAGCACGACGCGTTCGGACCAGGTCTCGTGGTGAACAGACTTTTCGGCGACGGTCTCGAACAAGTGGGAGAAGGGGCCGTGTCCCACGTCATGCAAGAGCGCCGCGGCGAGCGCCTCTTCGGCGTGCTCGCGAGTGAGGCGGTGCTCGGGAGCGAGCTCATGCTCGAGGTTGCGCATTCGTCCGAGGAAGCGCGCCATCACATGGGCCGCACCGAGAGCATGAGAGAAACGTGTGTGGTCGGCGCCAGGGTAAGCGAGAGAAGTCAGCCCGAGTTGGCGAATCCTCCTCAGGCGCTGCACTTCACGAGCTTCGAGGAGTCGTTCGATGATGGACTCTTCGGGCTTCTCGAAAGCCACGAGGCCATGCACGGGGTCTCGCAAAATCATCCAGAGCTCCTGATATCACGCTCGCTCGGGATATCACCCGGACCTCTCTCCAACCCCGCGGGCTCCCGGCTATTTTTCGCCTCCTCGGGCTGTCTTTCATCTTTGAAAGGTGGAAGGGGCAAGGGACTGCGAGGTTGAACGGTGGGTGTGGCATTTTGGCGCGTTCGGCCAGCGAGACAACGGTGAACTCACAAAACTGACGTTTCGCTCCCGGCTTTCGCTGGACAGCGGGACCTGGTTAGGCTTTGCTTCTATCGGTGTCCCGATTCGGGTCCCGCAAGAAACGTTAGGTCAGTCAGTCATCACCATGAACCACGAAGATATGGACTGGGAGTCGAAGGGGAACGAAGGCGCACTGCATGCAGCCCGGGGTCGCGGCCTCGTGGAGGTTCTGCGCAGCCTCCCTAAGAAGGAGTTCAATGCCCTCGTGACCCGGGTCGACGCGGCTGTGGATCCTGCCAAGCGTATCGACATCCCCTCCCAGGTGGCTCGAGCCCTGCTCCTGAGCGCTGATTTGCGCGAACCCTCGCGCATGGGGCGCCCCGCCGAAGAGTTGATGAATCGCCTAGCTGAGGCAGGTGGGCTGCTTGAGGTCGAGGCGGCGCCTCCGGGACTTGAGCCCCTCGTGGCCCGCGGCCTCGTCTATGTGACAAAAGAAGGAGGCGGCTTGAAGCTGGTCCTTCCGATCGCTTTCCAGCTTCAGATGAAATCCTGGCCTGGGGAGGACCGGCGTAGCGTGCGAGCCCTCTTGGCCCAGGCGAACCCTGAGGTCGCCGCAGCCATCGCGTCCCATTATCTCGGCCGGCCCGTTGCGCCCCCGGTGGCGCTGGCCCTCGAAGACGCCTGGCGCATTTTGACGACTCCCGAGCTGCTCGGAGAACAGCTGCAGAAGCTGCCCCCCCTCGAGAGGAAGCTCCTGCACGCGGTGGAAGAGGTTGGTGGTGAGGTGGACACGGAAGAGCTCCTGGAGATGGAGCGTGAGCCGGTCCGCTTGCGTGGCGCTTCGGGCGCGACCCCCTCGAGGCGTGGTGTTGGTTTTGCCCTCGAGCGACGTGGCTTCTTGATCCCGGTGCATCCGAACCGGCACGTCGTGCCGACCGAGGTGGCTCGACTGGTGGGCGCGGAGCGACTCGCCGAGCGTGAAGGTCTCCGCCAGCGGATTCGCGATCACGTGCGCATGGAGGACTATATCCCCCAGCGAGCCCGCTTTGCTCTCGACGTGACGCCGCTCGCCATGGGCCTCGCCATGGGCGTCCACGCGGGCGAAGGCGAAGTGCGTCCGGGGGTGGGAACTCCCCGCTCTTTGATCTCAAAGATGGCGACGCGGTTCGGCCGACCGAACGAGGCGATCGCCTTGGTGGCCTCTTTGAGCCGTATCGCGGGGCTCTGGGACACGGCGGCGACCTCGCCTGATGGCCCGCCTGGTGACCTCAGGCTCGCCGAGATCGGTCCGCTTCTCTTCAAGACCTGGCGCCGCGGCGGCGCTTGGGATGAATCGCGCAATGATGGAGAGCTTCTGCGTGTCCACGGAGACGCTCGAGAGTCGGGCGCGGTGAGCGTGGTTCGTTCGGTCGTTGTGGAGGCTCTCCAGGAGCTCGGCGACGGACAATGGGCTCCTTGGGGCGCGATCGCCGAATACATGCGCGCCGATCCGCGCACGCCTGGTCTCTTGCGCCTGCTCACTCGCCACGCCCAAAAGACCGGAATCGATATCACCGATCCCGTCGAGATCGGCCGCCGTATGGCGATCGAGACGCTCCACGTGCTCGGCCTCGTCGACCTCGCCGACGCGGACGAAGGGGACGGAGTGGAAGGCCCGATGCTTCGCATCACGCCGCGTGGCCGTGCTTGGCTCGCGGAGCTTCCGCGGGGCGCGAACCTCGAGGCTGGCCGCTTCATCGACAATCAGACCCTGCGCATCGGTACGAGCGCTCGCGTCGCCGAAGTCCTCGCTCTGCATCCGCTCACGGAGGTCGGAAACGTCGAGGGCGAGCTCGACTTGATCATGACCCCGCGCACCCTCGCGCTCGCGATCGGAACGGGCATCGACCCCTCTGAGATTCGCGAGCGCCTCGAGGTGATCTCGGCGCTCCCCGATCCGATCCTCCGCCAGCTCAATCAGGCGAGCACCGTCCTCGGCCGCGCTGAGTTCGTGCCCTGTGCCGGGTTCATTTGGATCGACGATCCGGAGGTTCGGCGCATGCTGTCGACGCGTCGCTCGACGGCAGATCTGTTCGTCAACCCGTCACCGCCGAGCGGCCTGTTGGTCGCGGCGGGTGTCGACTTGGACAAGCTCTCGCGCCGCTGTCGCACGATGGGCGTCGAGATCTTGAATCAAGGCGCCGTCCACTATGCGCAATCGGTGGCCCCCGGGCGACGTCGGGTCTCAGAGCCTCCGGGGCCGGATTCGGCTGCTTCTTCGCGGCTCTCGCGCTCTGGAACGCGGGTGAGCCCGGCGTCGAAGCGTGGTGTGGCCGCGGCTTCCAGGCGCGGCGGCGTCGGCTGAAGCTTCACGGGCGAGGACCAAAGCACGTGCGACTCGGGTGCGGAGCCATTCATGGGCTCTGGCGACGTGGAGTCGGGGCGAGCGAACGCTTCTGAGCTTATCGGAGGCGGTCTGCGATCCAGGCCTCGACGCCGCGCGTCCGAGCGACGTGCACCACCTTGCCGCCATCCACGAACACCTCCGAGGGGAGGGGGCGCCCGTTGTATTCACTGCCCATCACATACCCGTAAGCCCCTGCGTCCCGGAGCACGACGTACTCAGGGATGTCGCCGAGAGCGTGCTCGCCGAAATGGTCGGTGCTCTCGCACACGGGACCCGCGATGTGGTGTAGCTCGGCGCCCGGGGGACGATCGACGGGCTCGACGCGGTGGCGCGCGCCGTACAGAGCGGGCCGCATCAGATCGTTCATGCCGGCGTCAATCAGGACCCAGCTGATCGGTCCGGAGGTCTTTTGCTGGACGACCCGGGCGACGAGAACGCCGAAAGGTCCGACGATGCTGCGTCCCGGCTCCACGACGAGCTTGAGATCGCGCACGCTGCTCTCGCGCAGCAGCTGCACTGCGGCCTCCGCGAAAGCCGCAGGATCTTCGGCGGGGGCTCCGCCGTAGTCGATCCCGAAGCCGCCACCGAAGTCGACGAACTCGATGGGGTGACCGGCGCTTCGCATCTGTTCGGCATGGGTGAGCACGACACGCGCCGAGGCGAGGTAGCCGCTCGGCTCCTTCAGCATCGAGCCCACGTGGGTCGAGAGGCCGACCAGCGAACCGTGAGGACAATCAGAGAGGAGCGACGCCACATCGCGGATTTGAGACGCGGCGATGCCGAACTTGGCGCGGTCGTGCCCGGTACTGATGTGTGCGTGAGAGTCGATCTCGACGCCCGGATTGATGCGGAGCGAGACGCGCGCCTTTTTGCCGGCGAGCCGGGCCCGCTCAATGATGCGGCCGACTTCGCCGGGGCTCTCCGCCTGGATCGAAAAAATCCCCTCAGACAGTGAAAGATCTAGCTCGTCGTTCCTCTTGGCGACGCCGCTCAAGACGATGCGCTCTGCTGGGACGCCCGCGCGCCGTGCAAGAAGTAGCTCCCCGCCCGAGACGGCATCGACACCGGCGCCGAGCTCGGCCACCTGCCGCAAAATGGTTCCGGCGTTATTGGCCTTGAGCGCGTAGGCGATGAGGTGGGGCGTATCACCGAAGGCTGCATCCAGCTTTTTCAGCCGCTCTCGGATGCCTTCGAGGTCGTAGATGTACGCAGGCGTCTCGACCCCGGCCTCCTCGAGGATCTTCTGGATCCTTTGACCGCCCAGGCAGGCGACGCCTTCAGGGTCGCGTGAGAAGCCGGTTTTTTCGGAGGTTTGGGGGGGGAGGGGGGCGGCGGTCATCCTGAGCGGGGGGATACCAGGCGCCCCACAAGTCCGCTACTCTTTCGGCGTGCTGACGGGAGTCTTGTCGAAGAAGTGCGGGAGGTGCTCTGCATGAGCATCGCTTCGGCGTCGCCCGATCTTGGGATCAGCAAGTACGAGCTGCTCGAGGAGATCGGGCATGGCGGGATGGCGACAGTGTATCGCGCCCGCGATCGTCGGCTGGGACGGGACGTCGCGCTCAAGGTCATCCACCGGCACCTCCGGGATAACCCCGATGTTCGCGCGCGCTTCGCGAGCGAAGCGCTCACGGTTGCGCGCGTGAAGCACCCGAACATCGTTGAGGTCTACGACGTCTCCGACGACACGGAGCCCGAGCGCTATCTCGTCGTGGAACTTGTGCGGGGCATGACATTGCGTCAGCTCCTCGCCGAAGCGGGACCCCTGCCCCCCGAGGTCGCAGCTTCCATCGGATATGAGGTAGCTACTGCGCTCGCCCACGCCCATCGCCACGGCGTGATCCACCGCGACATCAAACCCGAAAATGTCCTGCTTTCGACGGACGGAGTGCCGACCGGTGGACCGAGCGCCAGCCCCCGCGTCAAACTGACGGACTTCGGGATTGCGAAACTGCTCGACGCTCAGGGGGTGACTCACACCGGCCAGGTGCTGGGCTCTCCGGCCCACATGGCGCCCGAACAAATCGAAGGGGGCGACGTCGACGCGCGCTCGGACGTGTTTGGTGCGGGCGTGCTGCTCTATGAGATGCTGACGGGCTCTTTGCCCTTCGAAGGCAAGAACCCGGCGCAGGTCCTCAGGCGCGTGCTCGAAGGGGGCTGCATCCCGCCTGATCGAATTCGCCCGGAAATTGGCTCTGTTTATGGCCAAATCGTGACGCGAGCCCTCGAGCGAGAGCCGAGCGGGCGGTACGCCTCGGCGACCGAGCTCGCCGAGGCGCTCATGAACGAGCTCGAGAGTCTCGGGGTGACCGATCCGCGGGCTGAGATCGTTCAGTTCCTCGACGAGCGCAGTGAGTACCTCGCGGCGTACTCCGCGCGCATCGTGCAGCGTCTCTCACAGAGAGCTCAGGCAAGACGCGACCAAGGCGACGTGATCGGCTCCTCCGTCGACTACAACCGCGCGCTCGCTTATCGCCCCGACGATACGATCCTGCTCGCTGAGGTAGCCGGACTCCGGCGCCGGCGTCGCGTTCGCAAGCAAATAGAAATCGGGCTCAAGATCCTGGGTGGCGCGCTCTTGCTATCGGGTCTCGCCTTTGCTGGGCGCAAGTTCTTGGGTCAGTCGGCGGGAGCTCCGACCCAGGCTCAGCCTGCGCAGAAGGCGCCGCCCGAGAAGAAGGATTCGCCCAAGAGCGAACCTCCCGCGCGCACCGTGGCTCAGCCGAAAGAGCCTTTGCCTTTGCCGAACGAGCCTGCGGCAGAGCCGGTCCCGGAGACTCCGCGGGTCACGACCAAGAAGCCTTTGCCGCTGGCAAAGCCGGAGCGTGTGGTGGAGGAGGGCACGCGAGCGGTGCGCACTCCGATCGCCGGACCCCAGAACGCCCGCGTCCGTATCGACGGGGAGCTTTCTTCCTGGTTCCAGGTGCACCAGCTCAGCTACGGCCCCCACGTTTTCGAGTTCATTCCTCCGAACGCAGAGTGTTGTGAGCAGCCGCCTCCGGTCACTGTCGAGATCGTCCCTGGGGAAGGTCCCCAGCTGGTCCGCGGTACCATTCAGTTTAGGGACGCGATCCTGCGCTTCGACGGACCGCTCGGAGCTCGCGCGACCTGTGGCGCCGCCGGATCCATTGTCGCCGGGAGCTCCCGCGCCATTCGTATGAGTCGACCCGAAGAACACCTCGTGTGCACCATCTTCCCCGCGCCGGGTTCGGGCAGTGAGACGCGCCAGATAGATGTAGATCTCAGGCCCGGAAGAACGTTCACGATCGTTGAGCGTTGAGAGCTGTGCCTGGCACTGCCGTACCTTGTGCGTCCTTTCGCGTCCGCGCGAAAGGCCGTGGGAACGGCTCACCATTGACGAGAGGCCGGTCCCCGGTTGAGCTTGGGCTGGGCGTCTCGTGCGCCCGCCGGCCTCCGCGGCGAAAGGAGGGCTTGTTATGGCTGTGCGCCCCTCCTTTCTGACCACCTTCGAGCAAGCGAAAGCTTGTGCTTCCGCCGTGCTCGCGTGGCGCTCGAAAGGGGCTTGGACTTTCTTCTTGAGCATGGCCCTCTCGGGGCCTTGTCTCGCAGAAGAGCCGAAACGGGGTGCGGGCCACGAGGGCCAGCTGAGCGATCGAGCCGAGCTCGACCGCATCATCGATATCTACCACTCGGGCCAATACGAAGCCTGCGTCGCGCAGCTTGAACCGAGACTGAGTGAAGAGCGTGAGGAGCGCTTCACCGATATCTTCGTGATCGAAAGGGGCCAGCTCTACATGGCGAGCTGCGCGCTGCTCGCCGGAGATCAGAAGCGAGCGCGCGAAGTTCTCGTCACGGCGCTCGAGAAGAACCCGCTCATGGCGCCCCCCGATAGTCTCACGTTTCCGCCGCCGGTCGTGACGCTTTTCCTCGAGGTGCGCGACCAGATCCAGGGCCTGATCGCCGAGCGCGAGCAGCAGGAAATTCGCCGCCAACAGGAGGCCGCGAAGCGGGCTCGCGAGCGTGAGCTGGCGCGGCAAGAGCGAGAAAAGCGGCTCATCGAGCTCGCCTCCGAGGAGACGCTCGTCACACCGAACCGGCGCATTGTCGCCTTTTTGCCCTTTGGCGCTGGTCAGTACCAAAACGGCCAGGCGGCCCTCGGCGACTTCTTCTTGGTGACCGAGCTCGGCCTCGGCGCGATCGCGACGACCTCGGGGCTCATCCTCGCGAACCTTTACGCTCGTGGGCTCGAACAGACGCCTCGCGAGGCTGAGAACAGTAGCTTCGAAGCGGCGCACGCCGTGTTGACCGTTTCGACCTGGACCCTGCTCGGCGTCACCGCGATCGGGATCCTCGAAGCGAACTTGAACTATCAACCGTTCCGAACGCTCGGAACGCGCAAGCGCGCTGTCCCGAGCTTGAATCAGCCGAAAGCGTGGACCTTCTTGCCGGCGGTCACGCCGCTCGAAGGAGGGGCTTACCTGGGCGCCTTCGGGAGTTTCTGAGCAGGGTGCGGCGACGGCTCACTCCGAGCGCGCGCCTTACGATCCAAGGCACTCCGAGCCCGAGCCCTTTGGCTCTGCGGAGCGCGCGATCCATGTTCTCCGCGTAGGCCCGCGAGAGCTCGAGCGCTCCGAGACCATCAAAGATGCCGGTCTTGGGGCGACTGGCCCAGGGTAAGAGCACCATGGTCGACACCAAGAGTGAACACTGGAGCTTGAGGCGGAGGCGCGCGAGAGGATGCTTCGAGGACATCTTCTCGAGCAGATGAATGTTGAGCGGGACATGGAACGACTCGTCCCGTGAGAGGATCGAGAGCATCTTGCGAATGGCCGGTTCCTCTATCTTCGGCAGCGTCATCCGGTAGGTCGTCGCGCCCAGCGTCTCGAACAAGAGGTTCGTGAGCACGATGGTGTCGATGCGCGTGGCCTTCCCGTAAGCCTTGTAAAAGAGGCTGGTGATGCGCCCCATGGGCTCAATTTCGGCCCCAATGTGCGGCAAAAATTGGGTCAGGAGCTCTTCGTGCCAGCCCTCTTCGTCTCCGTAAAGGACGAGCACCTCAGCGAGCTCAGGGTCACGATCGCGCACCATATCGGCGAGCTCGTGCGCCTTTTTGAGGCCCGATTGTTCAGCGCGGAAAGCCGCGTTGAAGAACTTGGCGGCGGCGCGACGGAGCTCGGGACTTCGCCACTTCAAGGTCCCGACAAGTTCTTCGGAACCTCCGGCGTCAATACGAGCACGCCGCGCTCTGAGCGCGCGCAACCAAAAAGAGGTCGAACGCTCTTCCATGTTCAAGCTGCCTTCCGGTCCTTTTGATAGATGGCGATATAAAAACCCGCAAACCCTCGGAAGATGCTGTCCGCCGCCCAGCACTCCGCGCGGTACAAGAGCGGCCCGGTCAGGCGATGATCGACGAGCGCCGCCGTGGGCGTGAAAATGCGGACGCCGCGGGAGGCGATGAAAGTTGTTCCGGGCGGGGCCAAGGCCCGGGCCCGCTCGGGGGGGTCAAAGCGGGTCAAGACGTCGGACTCCTTGTGTTCCCGGCCGATCTTCCGGGCGGGACCGAGGTTTCGGAGCAGGCCTCGCAGGCTCCTCGGGTTGTAGAACTCGGCGATCACGTAGCCGGAGGGGCGAGTGACCCGCGCCATCTCGGCGAGGGCTTTTTCGATCTCGGGCACGTGCGCGAGCACCTTGAAGGAACAAGTCACGTCGAAGGACTCGTCCTCGTAGGGGAGGGCCGTCGCTGACCCTTCCCGGACGGTGAGACCTCGGGCGCGGGCCTTTTCCAGCATGCCGGGCGAGAGGTCGATGCCCTCGGCATGCGCCGCGAAATGGCGAATGCGTTCGAGGATCAGGCCCGTTCCACAGCCCACCTCGAGCACGTCCTTGTGCCGTCCGTATCGCTCGACGGTCTCGGATTCGAGGTGATCGAGGAGATCGTGGTACCCCCTGGGGACGTTCTGGCCTCGGCGCGCCTCATACTTCGCGCTGAAATCGTCGTAATAAGCTCGGGTTTTCGCTTCGTCGACCACTTGGCACAGGGAGTAGCCTGTCTGGGCCCCGGATTCTACAGCTCATCGGCTCTTCTGACCGCTTCCCGCACGATTTCAGCGGCGGAGAGCCCCTCGGAGTGTTGCGCGGTGCCCACGGTCGGGCTAGACCCGGGCCACAATTTGGGCGGAACCCACCGGGCTCCCTCGCGGGGCCCGTTTTTTTTTCTCTGGCGTCCGCCATAGCCCCCCATCCTCAGGTCGTCATGCCTTTTGCCTACACCAAGCTCCCCGGACTCGATGAACGTCGTTTGACGGCGGTGATCGAGCCTGTGCTCGCCGCGCATCATGTCGCGGGGGTCGAGCTGATTTGGCGGCCGGATCGGGGCGGGATGGTCCTCGAGATCACGGTGGAGCGTCCCGACAGTCGGGTGCCCGGGGAAGGAATCACCCTGGATCTCTGCGCAGATATCTCGCGCGATCTTTCGACCGCGCTCGACGTCGACGACCTGATCGCTGGCCGCTATCGGCTCGAGGTGGGGTCGCCGGGGCTCGAGCGGACCCTCTATTCGCTCGCCGATTTTGAGCGCTTCCGGGGTCAGGGCGTGAAGGTGAAGCTCAAAGGTCCCTTCGAGGGGGCCGGGCCGCTCTTCGGACAGCGTGTGGTGCGTGGCACCATCTTCGGCACCGGGGAGGACTCGGTGGAGCTCATGGTCGGTTCTTCGACCGTTCAAATTTCTTGGGCGAACATCTCGCTCGCCCGACTCGTCTTCGACTGGGACGAAGGGCGCGGCCAAAAGGTCTCGCGCGGAAAACCTCAGGGGAAAAATCAGGGCGGCGCTGGGAAGACGGCCGCGAAAAAGACAGGGAGTAAATGAAAATGGCAGCAGAAGGTGGACTTCTCGAGATGATCGATCAGGTGGCCCGGGAGAAGGGCCTCGATCGCAAGGTGCTCATCGAGACCATGGAAGCGGCGATCCTGAAGGCAGCGCAGGCAGCATTCGGCCCGACGCGCGAGATGGAAGCCCGGCTGAATGAGGAGACCGGCCAGATCGACCTCTTCCAGTACATGACAGTGGTCGAGGAGGTGGAAGACCCCGAAAACCAGCTCTCCGTGGAAGAAGCTGAGCGCCACGGGCTCGAGGCAGAGGTCGGCGAAGAGCTCGGCTTCCAGGTCTTCTGGCATCCGCGCGACGCTGAGCTCGCGCGTCAGCAGGACAAGGACTACGGCGAGCTGCTCGACATGAAGCAGGCGCGCAGCTCCTTTGGTCGTATCGCAGCCCAAACCGCGAAGCAGGTTCTTCTGCAGCGGGTGCGCGACGCTGAGCGCGACATCATTTATAACGAGTTCAAGGACAAGCAGGGCGAGCTGATCCGCGGCATCGTGCACCGCTTCGAGCGCGGCCACAGCATCATCGTCGACCTCGGCAAGACCGAGGCGGTCCTGCCGAACCGCGAGCAGACTCCCCGCGAGTCGTACCGCCCGGGCGATCGCATCGTCGCCTATGTGAAGAACATCGACCGCGAAGCGCGGGGGCCGATGGTGATTCTGAGCCGTTCTTCTCCTTACCTGGTTGAGAAGCTGTTCCAGGCGGAGGTCCCGGAGATCTCCGAAGGCATCGTGAAGGTGGTGGCCGTGGCCCGTGAGGCAGGCTCGCGGACCAAGATCGCTGTCCAATCGCGGAGTCCCGATGTGGATCCGGTGGGCGCCTGTGTGGGCATCAAAGGTTCGCGGGTCCAGGCCGTGGTCCAGGAGCTTCGCGGGGAGAAAATCGACATCGTTCCGTACGATGAAGATCCGGCCCGCTACATCATCAACGCGATCCAGCCCGCCGACGTGAACAAGGTCATCGTCGACGAGGCCGATCACCGCATGGAGCTCATTGTCCCCGACGAGAAGCTCTCCCTCGCCATCGGTCGTAAGGGACAGAACGTGCGCCTCGCCGCTCAGCTCACAGGCTGGAAGCTCGACATCATCAGCGAGAGCAAGTTCAAGCAGATCGAGGAGGACGCCCTCGGCGCGCTCCGCGAGATCGAAGGTGTCGACGAGGAAATGGCGCGCTCCTTCTACCGCTTGGGCTTCCGGGCGCTCGAAGAGGTCGCCGAGGCCAGCACCGAGGAGCTCTTCGGTATCGAGGGCATCTCCTCGGCGGAGGTCGCCGACGCGATCCGAGCCAGCGCGCTCACCTCGATGGAGCGCCTGCGCCAGGAGCGCCTCGCCTCCGCCCATAACCCGCTGACGTCCCTGACCGAGCGCGACAAACTGCGCCTCGTCCGCGGAATCGGCGTCCGGACCCTGCAGCTCCTCGAGGAGGCTGGCTACCGTACGGTCCGCGAGCTCGCCGCGGCGGATCCGGAGCTGCTCGCCAAGAACGCGGGTCTCGACCCGGCCAAGGCAGAAGAAGTGCACAAGGCTTCGATCTACTTCCTCGAGCACGATCTGCCCGAGATCCAGCGAGCGCGAGCCCGCGCTGACCAACAATCCGAGGCCCAGCTGGCCGCGGACGAGGATTGATCGGGTCTGGCTTCCATGGCGGCGCGAGGTCGAACTCCGTCGGACGGTCCGAGTGCCGCCCGCACGCGCGTTCGTGCGTGCGCCGCCTGCCAGAAGCCAGGGGAGCCGGACGAGCTGGTGCGCTGGGTGCTCGGGCCGGACGGTCACGTGGTGCCGGACCTGGGAGCGAGGGCTTTCGGTCGGGGAGCCTGGCTGCATCCGGCCCCCGATTGCCTCCGCAAGGCCCAGTCCGCGCTCTCGCGGAGCTTCCGGACCCAGGTCCTGACCTCTGCTGAAGAGGCAGTTCAGCTCCTCTCGGAAGCGGCAGGAGTGCAGGTGGGGCGGCTCCTGGGCCAAGCCAAGCGCCAAGGCCTTCTCTCCGAGGGCGGAACCCTGACGGAAGAGGCCTATCAGGAGGGCCGCGCCAGCGCGATTTTGGTCGCAGCGGATGCAGGTCGTGCTACTTTGAAACCCTGGCTCGAGCGAGCGATCGAAGCGGGTCGGGCGAGGATCTGGGGGACCAAGGACGAACTCGGAAGATTCTGGGGTCGACCGGAGGTCGCGGTACTCGGAATCCTTGATCAACGCTTGGCGAAACGCGTTTTTGGCGGTATCGCCATGGCCCTTTTGGCCCCTGAGCAGGTGTCTCGGGGCAAACGGATTGAAACGTCAGACCGAGGTCTGGCGACGGAGGATGAATGAGCGGAAAGCGGCGTGTCTACGAACTGGCGCGCGAACTCGAGATCGACAACAAAGCTCTCATTGCGGCCTTGGAGGGCCTCGGCGTTAGCGACGTGCGGAACCATATGAGCGTCGTATCGACTGAGGACGAGGCGAGAGTGCGTCGACAACTCTCGGGCGAAGCGCCGAGCAAGTCCGCCTCGAGCGATTCGGAGGATACCGCCACGAAGCGCCGCGTCGTCGTGCGCCGTCGTAGGACCGCCGAGGGGGGCTCTGAAGAGACTGCCATTGAAGTGCAGTCTCCTGTTCACCCACCCGCAGAACCGGAGCTCAAGTCTGCGCCCGCGCAGCATGATGAGCCATCTGTGAAGGAAGCAGCAGCTGCTCCTGCCGAGCCCTCGAGTCCGGCTCATGCTGCGCCCGAGTCTGCGCCCGTCGCTCCCGCAAAGGAGCCGAGCGCTGTGGCTCATCCGGTGCCGGAGGCCCCGCCGGAGCCTGTGGCTGCGGCCCCCGCCCCCGCCCCCGCTCCTGTCCAGGAGGAGCCCCCCGCTCCCAAAGAGCCCACAATCGAGCCCCCGAGCGCGCCTGAACCGGCGCCGGCTCGCGCTGAGGTCGTTCCGCCTCCGCCGACTCCGGAGCCCCCGGCTCCTGCCGTCTCTTCTCCGCCGCCCAAGCCTGCGCCTACGCCTGCTCCGGTGGCTCCTTCCGTGCCCCCGACCCAGCTTCGTCCCTCGGTCCCCCCCACTCCTTCGAGCCCGCCCAAGCGGGGCATCGAGGTCTGGGAAGGGCGTCCGGGCGTCTCGATGCAGAACCATCGCGCCGCTCCCCGTCGCGTTCAGTACGACGCCAAGGCTCCCGGTGGACCGTCCGGCGGCCCCCGTCGTGGTCCGGTCGGACAATCGCAGGGCCCGGCGGGTCCCGGTGGGCCCCGTTTCGGGCGGAACCAGAAGCCTCGCGGCATCGGTTCGTTTGGTAAGGCGCGCGGTTCCGGCGCCCCGGTGACGAAGGAGCGCTCCGCGCACAAGAAGGTTGTTCGCATCGAGGAGTCCGTCCTCTTGCAGACCCTCGCCGCCAACATGGGCGTCAAGGCGACCGATCTGCTCCGGAAGCTGTTCCAGCTCGGCATGACCGGCATCAACATCAACTCGACGCTCGACGCGGACACCGCAAAGATCGTCGCTGGGGAGTTCGGCTGGGAGGTCGAAGACGTAGCGGTCAGTGAGGAGGCTCGCCTCCAGATCGCCCAAGGCCAGGCCGAGGAAGAAGATCCGAGTCTCCTGAAGCCGCGTCCGCCGGTCGTGACCGTGATGGGTCACGTCGATCACGGTAAGACGAGCTTGCTCGACGCTCTCCGTCAGACGAATGTCGTCTCGGGCGAGGCAGGCGGCATCACGCAGCACATCGGTGCGTACTCAGTGTCGACTCCCCATGGTCCCGTGACCTTCCTCGACACCCCGGGCCACGCGGCGTTCACCGCTATGCGCGCTCGTGGGGCTCAGGCGACCGACGTCGTCGTGCTCGTGGTCGCGGCGGATGACGGCGTCATGCCCCAGACCGTCGAGGCCATCAGCCACGCCAAGGCCGCGAACGTTCCGATCATCGTCGCCATCAACAAGTGCGACAAACCGGACGCTCAGCCGGAGCGCGTGCGCCGTGAGCTTTCGGAGCAGGGACTCGTCCCCGAAGAGTGGGGTGGCGACACCTTGTTCTGTGAGGTCTCGGCGAAGACGCGGGTGGGTATCGACGAGCTGCTTGAGAAGCTCGCGCTCCAGTCGGAGATGCTCGAGCTCCGCGCGAACCCGGACAAGTCCGCTTCCGGTATCGTCATCGAGAGCCAGCTCGATCGCGGTCGCGGTCCTGTGGCGACGGTGCTCGTGACGGACGGAACGCTCCGCACCGGCGACGTCATTCTCGCGGGCGCCGGCTTCGGCAAGGTCCGTGCGATGCTCGATTGGCGCGGCCAGAACCTGAAAGAGGTCGGCCCTGGTGGCCCCGCTTCGGTGGTCGGTCTCTCGGAGGTGCCCCGCGCCGGTGACCTCGTCTACGCGATGAAGGACCTGAAGCAGGCCCAGACCATCGCCGAGACGCGTAAGGTCAAGGAGCGCAAGAGTCTGGCGCCCTCCGTTGGGAACAAGCCGCGCACGCTCGATGAGATCGCCAAGCTCATGAGCGAGTCGGACCAGCTCGAGCTCAAGGTGATCGTGAAGGCCGACGTCGCAGGTTCTGCTGAAGCGGTTGCCGACTCTTTGCAACAGCTCTCGACGGACAAGGTCAAGGTCAGCACCGTGCTCCAGGCCGCTGGCGCTATCACCGAGAACGACGTGAACCTGGCGGTCGCCGCCGGGGCCATCATCCTCGGCTTCAACGCCAAGCCCGCTGGAAAGGCGCTCGCCGTCGCTCAGCGTGAAGGCGTCGAAATCCGCCAATATTCCATCATCTACAACCTGCTCGACGACGTGAAGCTCGCCATGGAAGGCCTGCTCGCGCCGAAGTTGGTCGAGAAGGACATCGGCGAGGCCGAGGTTCGTCAGACCTTCCGCACGTCGAAGTCCGGAACGATCGCTGGTTGTATGATCACGAGTGGCGTCGTGCGCCGCGGTGGAGGTGCTCGCCTCATCCGCGACGGCGAGAAGATCTGGGAAGGCAAGATTGCCGGTCTCAAGCGCTTCAAGGAAGACGTCCGTGAGGTCAAGGAAGGCTTCGAGTGCGGTATCTCGCTCGAAGGCATGGAAGAGATCCACGTCGGCGACCGCATCGTCGTGTTCGAGGTCGAGAAGATTAAGCAGAGCCTATGAGCCAGGTGCGCGCTGCTCGGCTGGGCGGAACGATCCAGAAACTTCTGAGCGTGGAACTCGGACGTTTCGCCGAGGATCCTCGGCTCGCCGTGCTCGGCATCAGTCAGGTGACCCTGAGCGCGGATCTCGGGGTCGCCACCGTCGCGGTGCGGATCATGTTTGGTCCGAGCGATCAGCGCGCCGAAATGCAGAGCCTCAAGGCGGTCCAGGCGATCGCCCCTCGCCTCCGAAGCTCTCTGGCGCGTGCGCTCACCATGCGCCGCGTCCCTGAGCTCCGCTTCGTCTACGACCACGGCGAAGATCATCGAAGGACCGTCGACCGTCTGCTCCAAGAGATCGAATCCGAGCCGAAGGCGCAGGACGACTGACTCATCTCGCGCTTGCGCGCCGCGCTGGCACAGGGTCTGACTTCTCTTGCGCGCCGCGCTGGCACAGGGCCTGACTTCTCTTGCGCGCCGCGCTGGCACAGGGCCTGACTCCCTCGCGCGACGGACGGCAACGGCTCTCCGGCGCGCTCCTTTGACGATGCTGCGCCCGCTCGGCGGAGCTCGCTCGAGGCACGCGGACCTAGGGTTCGGTCTCGTCGTCGGCGCCCGCGTGGCTGTGTCGTGGCAGCGGCACCGCGCGGCTGTGTCGTGGCAGCGGCACCGCGCGGCTGTGTCGTGGCAGCGGCACCGCGCGGCTGTGTCGTGGCGACCGCGCCGCGGGTCGCGCGACTGTCTCGTGAGCAAGGGGGCCGCGCCCAGATGGGCAGGGGCCCCCGTTTTCCGTCACTTCTTCCGGATGACCTCGACGCGGTTGTTCTTCGCGAGGGAGGCCTCGTCCGTGCCTGTGGCGATGGGCTTTTCGCTCCCGTACCCCTTCGCTTCGAGGAGATTGCCGTCGACGCCGAGCCGGATCAGGACCTGACGCAGGGCTTCTGCGCGCGACTGGGTCAAAGCAATTTCACCTCCGCCGCTCGGAGCAGCATGAACGCCGAGCTCGACAGGTCCGACGTTTGCGTCGTCGCGCAAGAGGGCGGCGAGTTGTTCGACGACCACCATGGACTGCGGTGCGATCTGCTCGGTGTCTTCGACGAAGTCGATCGGAGACGACAGGGTCACCTGCGTCGGGGTGAGACGGACGGCGGGACGCTTGGGCGTGCGGTTGAGCACGACGTGGACGCGGAGGTCGTCTCGTGAGTCGACCACCACGGGCATCACCGTGCGGAGATAGGAGTCAGCTTCTGCGACCAGGTACGCGGTGCCGAAGGGCACATTGTTGAACTGGAGAGAGCCCTGATTGTCGGCGCGGAGCTCGAGGCTGCGGTTCAGGGGGTCGGTGATGGTGACGGTGCCACCCGGCACGGTCGCGCCCGTGTCCGCGTCGACGAGGACGAGGACGACGTTACCGACGCGGGGCAGCTCCTTCAGGGTGCACGAGACCTCCGCCACGACATCGCGGGAGCTCGAGGGAGGCGCGGCGCTCTCGAGAGCAAGATCGGCGTCCGAGCTCTCCTCGGGCGCGGGCTGCGTCGGCCCATCGGGCACCGTGACCGTGCACTCGCCATCGCGGTAGAGGGGCGCGCGCACGATCAGCTTGTACTCACCGGGGGCGACGTTACCGCTCCGGAAGGAGCCTTCCAGGTTCGCGACCATGCCGGTTGTGGCAGGGTCGTCGTAGAGGACGACAGCGCCCGGGATCGGGGCCCCGGAATTTTCGTCGACAACCACGCCGACGATGTGCCGTTCCGGCTCGGGCGGAGGCGGAGCGATCGGTTCGGGAGCGGTGATGACCACGGGCTCCGGCGGCCTGGTATCGACCGCGTAGCCGATGGCGAGCCAGAGGTTATAGGGCATCTCGGGACGCAGCTCTTCCACGAAGATGGTCGTGGCGCCGGTTCCGATATCGAGCGCGCCGGTGACGCTGAGTCCTGAGGCTTGCCAGGGGAAGACGCGGGCGCCGAGGGTGAGGCGCTGGGGCGTGGTGTTGAAGGCGGCGCCGACACCGAGACACATGTCCCCGCGGCGCGCGGCGCTATCAATGTTGCACACGTAACCCTGTCGGTTGACCGGCACATCGATCGTCCACTCCAAGAAGGGGCGAACGTAGTCGTTGACGAACTCGGCGCCGAGTCCGACTTCGAAGGCGTCGACTCGGGAAATCCCGAGCCCGAAACGCTCGGTTCGCTGAATCGGTTCCCCGCGGCCCGCGGGGGGGCGTGTCGTTTCGACGCTCGCGATGCTCTGGCCGGAGTTATCGAAATAGTAACCAAGGTTGACGTGGGCGCGGAGCGGGATGCGATCCTCAGCCTTCGTTCGGTTGTTCAGATCGAGGCTTCCGAGCGCGCGCAGCGCGAAGCTCGTCGAACCGCCCGAGAGACCGACCCCGCCGTTCCCCGTGATGAGGACGAGCTCAGCTTCACCGCCGACGGAGAAGATCCGATCGGGGACCTTGGGCAAAAATCCTTTGACGCCGATGCTGGGTTCTCCGACCGTCTGGAGGCTCGAGGGCCTCCCGCGCGAGTTCGAGGTCGCCGCGTTTTTCAGGTTGAAGAAGGCTTCGAGGAAGGGGAAGGGGGTGACCGAAAGGCTGACGAGCGTTTGAGCTCGTGTGCTGCTGTCGTCGGGAAGCTCCGCGCCGGTGACCGGGTCGAGACAGGGCGTGTACTCATTGCAGAGAAAGGCCGATTGGCTGAAAAAAGAGCCCGCCAGGTTCACGCGGAAGGTTCCCGCGTCGCCGCTCCCCGCTTCGCGAACTCGGAACAGACCAGCGGAGCCGGACAACGTCGAGGAGATCCGGAGGCTCTGCTTTCGGAACCACGCTTTGGTCTCGGCCTCTCGGACTGGATCGCTCTCTGGTTCTTCGGAGGTCGCGTAAGGCGACTCGAACGCACTCACGTCGGCGCTCACATCCCCGCTCACATCCCCGCTCACATCCCCGCTCACATCTCCGCTCGTGTCGGCGCCGAGCTCCGCGGATGCTTCGGCCCCGGTGGTCGCATCTTCGGGCGGAGCCTCTTCGACGATCGGCGGGGGAGGCGGCGGCTCGCTCTGAGCTCTCACGACACTCGGGGAGGCGAGCCAGCCGAGTAGAGCCCCGAGGCCTATCATCTTCGGATTGAGCGCACGCGGCGCGGGTGTATGGGCGACGGTTCGAAACAGTGAGTCGTTACGCATGGGCTTTTACCGAAGAATGCGAATGAGGCAGCATGGAACAGCAGGGCGAGTCTGTCCATCGCGAAACCGTCCGCGAACGTGGTAGTCTCCCCTTTGCCTCCCGATGGATATCATCAACGTCAGCGGATTAGAAAAGGAGTTTCGTCTCGGGCTTCGAAGGCGCCGTGTCCGCGCTGTCGCCGGCATCGACTTTAGAGTCCCTGAGCGCAGCATCTTCGGATTTCTGGGGCCCAACGGGGCGGGGAAGACCACGACCATCAAAATGCTGACAGGCTTGATTCGGCCGACGCGCGGGGAGGCACGGGTGTTTGGCCAGCCGGTCCCGACGGTCGCCTCGCGAGCCCGCCTCGGGTTCCTGCCAGAGAACCCCTACGTCTTCCCCTATCTGACGCCCCTCGAGTTCGTCGAGATGAGCGGCAAGCTCGCGGGGCTTCGAGGTTCCGCGCTTCGGGACCGCGCCCGGCGTTCCCTCGAGCAAACGGGAGTCTGGTACGCTGCAGACCGCCCCGTGCGTCGCCTCTCCAAGGGCATGCTCCAGCGGACGGGCCTGGCTGCTGCCCTCGTCAGTGACCCGGAGCTTCTCATCTTGGACGAACCGATGAGTGGCCTCGATCCTGTCGGGCGCAAAGAGGTCAAAGACCTGATCCTCGATCAAAAGCGCCAGGGGAGGACTGTCTTCTTTTCGACGCACATTCTCGGCGACGTCGAGTCGCTTTGTGATGAAGTGACCATCATGCGGCTCGGGAAGATCGTAGTGCGAGGCCGGCTCGATGAGCTCTTGCGGCGCGACAAGGAGCTCGTGAGCGTCACGGTGCGCGGGGAGTCCTCGGAGCTTGAGCGATATTGCCGTGAGCGCGGGCTCACCTTTTCGGTGGTGGCCGGTCGCAGCCATATCGAGCTCGAGGGCGCGACCCTCCGCAAGGAGCTCATTGAGCGCATCGTGTCCCTGGGGCTCGAGCTCGAAGAGGTCGTCTCTCACCACCAAACCCTCGAGGAGATCTTTGTCCGCGAGGCGATCGTTCCGGGAGCGACGAAAGCCGCTCCTCAGTCTCCACCGGGGAACCCATGATCGCGATCCGCGCCGCTATCGCGAGCGATCTCGAGTGAGCTTTTAACTCTTCTTCTGAGGTGGCCGGAGCAGGCCCTTGAGCTCGGCCGGGCGGAGCTCACGGAGCGCGAACAAGCCAAGGACTTGGACGATAGTGATGAGCGGAGCGCGCAGGAAGATGGTGAGGGAGGGGGGAAGGACGAAGAGTCCAACTGCGCAGGCAAGCGCAGTTGTGAGCAGGATGTTCCCGAGGCTCTTGAAGCGCACGAGCGCTCCGACCTCTCTGTAGAGCTGCCGGGCCGTGAGGCCCACGGCGAGAATGAGACCGAGTCCGGTGCCGAGCGCCATGCGCTTCAGGAGCTCCGGCTCGAGAGGGGTACCGCGGGCCAAGAGGGTCGCTGAGGTGAGGACGGCGACGAGGGCGACGAGCGTCAGAAGGAAGGTCTTTTTCGCGTGCCCGAGGCTATTGAGGCAGGTGGTCAGGACCCCAAGGAGCGCGAGGAAACAAAGGCTCGGCCCGAGGATGCGTAGCGTGGGACCACCGAGGGAAGCGGCCTCTGCTCCGTAAACGAGCCCGATCAACTCTCCGGGCACGGAGACAAAAAGCGAGAGCAAGAGGCTCAGCACCATGAGCGCGATCCGGAGCCCGTTTTGCACGTACTCTCGCACGCGCGTCGGGTCCGCCTCTGCCTGGGCGCGCGCGACGAGCGGGAACAGGACAATCGTGACGCTGGCGAGGAGCTGATAAGGGAGGAAGGCGAAGAGCTGCGCAGCGCGATAGGCGCCGACAAATGTGTCTGCTGCTGTGACGTCCTGTCCGACCGAGAGGGCCGCGTCTGCCGCAAATCGCCGAAGCAGGAGAGCGTCCGCCTGAAATAGGAGATTCAGGACCAACTGACCCCCCACGAGGCTCCCGAGTTCGCGGGCATAGTCGGAGGCCTTGGGCTCAGCGCCCCCCGCTTCACCTACGCCGACATAAAACGCTGACAAGACGAGGACGAGAGCGGCCGCAAGCGCGAAGCCGAGCACTGCTCCGAAGGGACCTTGGCCTGCTCCGAGCAGCCGCGCGCCGAGCGCAGCGCCAAAAACCATGCCTAGGGTTCGGAGGGTCGCGCTCAGAATATCGAAGGAGGCCTGAGCGCGGATGCGTTTGGTGCCGTTGAGGGCGCCAATGAAGGGCGCGTAGAGGCCATAGAAAACGAAGACGAGGGACAGTGTCTTCAGCGAGGTCGTGACGTGCGGCGCTCCGAGAGCTCGAGCGACGACAGGCGAAAAGGCCCAAAAGAGCGCGCCGAGCGCGAGCGCGACCGCAGTATGGTGCGACAGTACCCGGCGCAGGGCTCTCTTCGGCTGCTGGCCGGCGCGCGCCACCGTACGACTCACTCCTTGGAGAGAGGCTTGGACGATGGTGTTGTGGGCGATGCTGCTGGCGGAGAGAGCTGTCGAGAGCGCCCCGTACCCGTCGAGCCCCAGGACGCGTCCGAGCACGACCTGTTGCACGAGACCCGTGAGAATAAAGTAAACCTTCGCCCCCAGGACCCAGAGGCCATCTTTCGCCGCCGAGCGAGACGTAGGAGGAGTCGAAGGGGGGGGAGGTGCGGTCACGAAGTTCGCCGGGTTCCTTGGGAGCGGTAGAATTCCCTCGCAGAAGGAATATTGTGGATGCGCTGCCCTGGCTGGCGGAGCCTTCTCTTGCGAAGAGGGGCGCCGACCATCAAAATTTCAGAAGAACTCTCGCGCTGCTTTTAGGCGGCGGGGGGCAATGAGCGCAAATCTGTAAAGCGCTTCGATCTTTTTGGCTTTTTCTTGCATATCTCCGGAAGACCCATGACGTCACTTCATCGTTCCTTAGGTTTAGCTTTCCTCGTGTCTGCGATCGCAGGCGTCAACGCCTGTGGGGCTGCGCCTGTCTCGAAGGATGATGACGGAAGCGATGGTCTTGTGGTTGGCACCGGTGGCTCATCCACGAACCCCTCGCCGGGGAGCGGCAGCGGAAACGGGACGGGCGACGATCAATCTGGGCCTGATCTCGTGGGTGGGGGTACCGGAGGGAGCGGTAGCGGCGAAGAGGACAAGTGCGGAGCGGAGCTCCCGGTCCTCTTCCGTGACTTCAAGGGCTATCCGGGGCACCCTGATTTCGAGATCGCGGACAAGAAGGTCTACGACCAAAACGGTGAGGTCTACAAAGGCTGGAACGACGCGGGCTGCGGCATGGTGCTCGACACCTTGAGCCCCGATCGCAAGCCGATCCTCTTCACCGGAACCCCGGACCAGAACGACGGGCTCAACGTGAAGTTCGGTCTCGGTCGGCAGCAGCGCGAGGTGGTGGGCCCGGGCTGCTGGCAGCCGAACAACAACTACGACATCAACCAGGACTGCATGGTCGCCGCGTGCAAGAGGTGGATCTTTGATTCGATCCCGACCTCGGAGATCACGAGTGAGAGCTCCTTCAGCGATTGGTACACCACGAAAGAAGGCGTCAACATCGAGATCCCCGGCGTCCTCCCGCTCGTGGACGGGACCTTTGACTCGAAGGAGTTTTTCCCGATCGACGGCCAAGGTTTCGGCAACGAGGGACGTGACCACAACTACCACTTCACGACCGAAGCTCACGTGAAGTTCACCTACGAGCCGGGGCAGAAGTTCACCTTCCGTGGCGACGACGATCTGTGGATCTTCGTGAACAACAAGTTGGCCCTGGATCTCGGTGGTCTTCACCAGCCTCTCGCAGGCACGATCGACTTTGACAAGCTCGGCCTGACCCCGGGACAGCAGTACGACATGGACATCTTCCACGCCGAGCGTCAGACCGACGCCTCGAACTTCCGCGTCCAAACGAACATCACCTGCTTCGTTCCTGTTGAAATCATCAAGTGAGGCGAAGGGCGCGGCGGGCAGAGCCCGCCGCGCGCCGCCTGGGGGCGCGCCTGGGCGAGCTTCCCCGAAGGGCGCCCGGTTGAGCCGGCGCTTGGCTACGTTCATCCCCAGTCGGACGGGACCTAGTCGCTCGCAAGGGGGGCTGGTACCGTCTAGCTCGCGGTGAGCGAGGATCAACCCGGCTTCGAACAAGAGGCGCCTGTGCCGAGTGGATTCGGCGGTCAGCGCCAGAGTTTCCCTCCTGACCCAGGGACGCCTTCGATGCGCATCACGCCGGAGTCGACCCGGCTCAGCGTCAGCATGTTCGAGCCCGACGCGCTAGCGCCGCTCTTCTTCGCGGTGCTCTTCGCGTGCGTCACCTTCGGGACCATCTACGTCCTGCTCGATTTTGTGGCCGACGCCGTGCTCGCCTTCGTGCTCGTCGGCCTCTCGCACCGACTCTACGAGACCCTGCGGCGTCGCTTGAACAACCGAGCGATCCTGGCGGCGATGCTCGTGACCGTATTTGTCGCGACCGTCATCATCGGACCGATCTCGATGCTCGCCTACACCATCGGCATCGAGGCCAGCAGCGCCTTTGGCTCACTTGCTGCGACGCTGACGCGCAGCTCGAGCGAGCTTGTCGACAAGCTCGTCGCCGGTCTCGCCGAATTCCATGTCCCCGTCTCTCGTCAGCTGGTGCTCGAGGTCATGAACGACCTATCGAGCGCCCTGCAAAGGGCAGCGGTCGAGTGGGGCGGGGCGATCCTAGAGAATGCGCTCCGCATCACGGTGCACCTGATCATCGTCCTGATCCTCGTGTTTTACACGCTGATCGACGGACACCGCCTCAAGACCTTCCTCTTCGATCTCTCACCGCTGCCCGATGACGAAGACGAGCTCCTGATCCAGACCTTCCAGAAGGTCTCGCGGGGCGTGGTGGTTGGCAATGGGCTCGGGAGCGTCATCCAAGGGGTGCTCGGCGGGATCGCGATGGCCATCGCAGGGCTCCCTTCGCCGGTTCTGTGGGGCGGGGTGATGTCCTTCTTCGCGTTTCTGCCGCTTGTTGGGATCTCACTCGTGGTCATTCCCGCGTCGGTCTTCCTGTTCTTCGATGGCCGGCCGGGGACAGCGCTCGCCTTCTTCCTGTTCTGCAGCATTCAGGGCATCTTCGTCGAGAACGTCGTGAAGACCCGGCTCATGGGCTCGGCCATGCGGATGCACGATGTGCTCGTGTTCCTTTCCATCCTCGGAGGCATCACCTCCTTTGGCGTGATCGGCCTCGTCTACGGCCCGCTCATCGCCATGCTCTTCAGCGCGCTCGCCGAGCTTTACCACAAGCGGTATCGCCGCAAGCTCGCGCTTCAGCTCGGCCCGCGCAAGCCCTGACAGACCCTGACGGGGCTCCTCGGTCACAAAAACGCCCCCGCCGATCGCCGGGGCTCTGGCACTCACGAGGCGCAGTCCAGCGTGACTCGAGAGCAGGGAAAATCAGCTCCTCGTTTTTTCAGGTAGGCAAGCCCGATCCCTTCTCCCTATCGTTTGGTTCATGACGAACCCGTTTGAGATTCGCCGCCTTGGACCGTGCCTGATCCCTTCGCCCTTGAAGCTGCGCGCCGGGCCGGGGGCGCGCCATTTCGTCGACGACGGGGAGCGGGTCCTCTGCAACATCGAGGTGATGGAGGGCGAAGAGGAGATTCACTCGAGTGAGCGAGGAGTTCTTGAGAAGGCGGGCCCGCGGGAGAACATCTTCTTCCCGCCGGGGCGCGTGCACGCGGCCATTGTCACCTGTGGCGGGCTCTGTCCCGGGCTCAACGACGTCGTGCGGTCGATCGTGATGACGTTATACGAGCAGTACGGCGTCACGAACGTGAGCGGCGTCCGCTACGGGTACCGGGGACTGCTGCCGGACGCGCCGTGGAGCCTCATGAAGCTTGACCCGACCGTGGTGGCCCATATCCATCGGGCGGGCGGGACCATCTTGGGCACCGCGCGGGGCGGGGGAGAGCGGACCAAGGACATCGTCGATACCCTTCAAAGACAGGGGATCGACGTCCTTTTCACGATCGGTGGGGATGGTACCCAGCGCGGCGCTGCGCTCATCGCCGACGAGATCCAGGCGCGCGGCCTTCCGATCGCTGTGGTCGGCGTACCCAAGACGATCGATAACGATTTGTCGTTTGTGGAAAAGTCGTTCGGTTTTGAAACTGCGGTGAGTGAGGCGCTCCGGGCTGTCGACGGGGCTCACACGGAAGCGGCAGACTCCGTGAACGGCGTCGGCCTCGTCAAGGTCATGGGCCGTGATAGCGGGTTCATTGCCGCTCACACTGCGCTCGCATCCAATGATGTGGATTTTGTTCTTATTCCTGAGGTGCCCTTCGACATAGAGGGGGAGGGGGGCTTCCTCTGGCACCTGGAGGCGCGGGTGCGCGATAGTGGGCATGCTATGGTTTTGGTCGCCGAAGGCGCTGGCCAATCCTACGTGGAAATGGAAGGATATGACGCAGGGGGGAACAAGAAGTTGGGCGACATCGGAGTCTACCTACGCAAGGCGATCGAAAAGCACTTCGCCGAGCGAGGGCTCGAGATTTCGATGAAGTACATTGACCCGAGCTACATGGTTCGCAGCCTGCCCGCTTGTGCGTCCGACTCGATCTATTGCGCGCGGCTCGGCGCGAACGCGGTGCACGCCGCGATGGCCGGGCGCACCGCGTGTCTCGTCGGACGCGTGAACAATCGCCTCGTCCACGTCCCGATCGGAGGCGCCTCCGCCAGGCGCAACCGCGTCGATCCGGACGGTCCCCTATGGCGCGACGTTGTCAGTGACACGGGGCAACCAGCCTTGCTCAAGGCTGCCTCCGCTCCATGAGCTCGAAGCACCCTCCACACGACCTCGCGGCTTCCTACGACGTCGTCGAGCGAGAGCTGCGGCAGCGGGGCGCGCGCTTCACAGGCGTTTGCGCCAAGGCGCTGCTCGCGATCGATCTCGCGATCTTGATTGTGCTTTGGCCTGGCGCCGCCGAGGCGCGGGGGTTGCTCGTCTTAGCGACGGGCTCCATGGGACTGATGCTCGCCTTTGTCCTCACACTGGTCCATTTCGGCCGAGCGCGACTCGGGGCTTGGGTCATGACGGGGGGGCATCTCGCCGTGCTCGGCTTGACCTACTGGAACGCGGGCATCATCGATCCCGCGCCGGGCGCTTCGGTCCTCGTCGTGATCCTCCTCGCCGCGGTGACGCTCGGCCGGAAAGCTCTGCTCCTGTTCGGGGGCCTCGCGTGTGCGCTCGTCGTGGGCATGGCGATCTATCTCGGGCTCTCGGGGGCGACGGTGCCGGTGGTGAGAGGATCGCCGGTGCAGGACGCGCTCGCGCTCTCCTTGGTCTGCATCGCGGCGACCGTGATGATGTGGGTCCTGCTCCGGGCTCATGCTCGGGCCATCGAGGTGGCGCTTGTGGCGGCTCGGGAGCGGGATCTAGCCCAGATTCGCTCCCTCGAAGCGCAGCGCATGGAGCCGATCGGACGCCTGGCGAGCGGCGTGGCCCACGACTTCAACAATCTGCTCGGGGTGATCCGGGGCGTCTCCGATCTTCTGCGGGTGCGCATGGGTGAGCCCGAAGCGGCGCTCAAGTTGCTCGACGATCTCGACAACGCGACGACCCGGGCGACCTTGATGACGAAGCGTCTCCTCTCGCTCGCGCGTCAGCGCACGCTCGGTCCGCGCAGCTCGAATCTTTCAGCCGTGGCGCGGGAGCTCGCTCCTCTCCTCGAGCGACTCATCGGCGATCAGGTCGACCTGATCGTGCAAGATGAGGCGCGCTCTGCGCAGGTGAGCATTTCCCAGTCGGAGCTCGAACAGCTCATCTTGAACCTCGCGGTCAATGCGCGAGACGCCATGCCGAGCGGAGGGCGGCTCGAGGTCACGATCCGCGATGGCGCGGACAACATGGTTGAGCTTGTTGTCGTCGATACCGGCGTTGGCATGTCCGACGAGGTCCTCGCGAGCGCATTTGCGCCATTTTTCACGACAAAGGGCACGGGAACGGGCCTCGGGCTGGTGACCGTCAAGGACATCGTCGATCGCGCAGGAGGACGACTCGAGGTGAAGAGTCAGGTCAATCACGGAACGACCTTCACGATTCAATTCCCCCGCGCCGAGGAGGTCTCTCCGTTTGTGGAGCGACCGAGCGGCAATGGTCCTGAGTCGAAGCTCCGAGGGCGCCTGCTCCTCGCCGAAGATCACGACCTGGTCCGCCGCACTCACCAAAGACTCCTCGAAGGGCTCGGCTTCCGCGTGACGACCGCCGTCGACGGGGTCGAGGCCCTCGCGCACATCGACCAAGGCGCCCAGTTCGATATCATCGTCTCCGACTGGCTCATGCCGCGGCTCGGGGGGCTGGAGCTCGCTGAGGAGCTCGACCGCCGGCAGAGCCGGGTCCCCTTCCTGCTCGTCAGCGGCGACGTCGAGAACGCGCCCGCCCGCCTCGAGACGCTCCATTTCCCCGCTGGCTTCGTCATGAAACCCTGCACGACCCAGGTCCTCGAGGTTCAAATTGGCTGTCTGCTCGGAGGACGCTCAACTTTGATGGATTCCCCTTGACGCGCCGGTCCGTCGAGCTAGTGTCCGCGCCCTCTTCACATTCCAGCGTAGCTCAGTTGGCAGAGCAGGCGACTGTTAATCGCCGGGTCGTAGGTTCGAGCCCTACCGCTGGAGCCCATTGCTTGGGGCAGAGCCCCAAGCCCGTCGCGGCAGGCCTCGGAGCCTCAGGAGACCTCCGAAGAGCCGGATGGGGGCGTGGCGCTCAACGTGAGCGCGGTTGGACTGCGGCTACGAGCCCTACCGCTGGAGCCATTTTTCTCTCGTCGCCAACCAACGGCGAGGGTCGGTAAACAGAAGCCCCCAAGGAGCGATCCGAGGGGGCTTCGCCGTTTCTCCCCAGAAGTCCGGGCGTTTCGCGCGCTGCGCGTGTCGCGACGGTGCTCCCGCGAGCGCTCGCAGAGAACGCCGAGCGAGCTCGATGAGCGCCGCGTGGGACAGCTCTCCCGCTCTCTCTCCTGTCCCGTGGGGAGAGAGAAACGGAGAGGCGTTTAACTGCGTACCCGGCGGTTAACGATCGGCCCCGCTGGTTAGCAGGTTCGGCGCCGCTTCGACGCGCCGTGCTGTTCATCATCGGGGCGAAGGCTCGCAACGAGCTACGAACGATGCCGGCCAATGCATCTTGCGAGCAGAGCGCGCGAGGTTCGAGCGTCAGCGTGATCGCGGGCGTCGGTGGGCCTGTTGATCGCTGGGGCGCTTTCGATGCACGGCTTCCCGCCCTTCGAGCTCGAGCATCATCTGGTCGAGCATCGCGTTTTGCGGGTCAACTCGTCCCCTCGACGTACCCGATCGGGATGACGCCTGGCAGGGTCTCGGTCCGGTTCACGCGGACGCCCGAGTCTTCGACGGCGCGCCGTAGCGACTTCGTGGTGAAGCGCCGGTGCCCCGGGAAGCCAGTCACAGCCAGCGCCCGCGAGACGACCCACGAGAGCGCCGTCTCGTCGTGACAGAAGGTCGGAACGATGATGCGGCCGCCCGGCTTGAGCACGCGCCGAAGCGCCGCCAGCGCCCCCGGCAGGTCCGGCACAAGGTGAAGGACGTTCGCTGCGACGACCGCGTCGAACGTCCCTTCGTCGAACCGGAGTGCGTAGAGGTCGGCCTGCTCGCACCGTACGTTCGTCACGCCGGCATCTCGCACGCGCCGCTCAAGCGCGGCCACCATCGCCGCCGAGTAGTCGGTGGCGATGACCTCTGCTGCGCCCGAGGCGAGCGCGGGTGTAACGAGCCCGGTGCCGGCCGCAACCTCGAGCACGCGCCCGAGACCGCGTGTCGCTTCCCCGGCCAGCTCGACCATTCTGGGGATCGGCCGTCCGAGGAGCGCCATCGAGCGATCGTAGTTCTTCGCGTGCTTGTCCCAGTAGCTGCGGTCGCCGTCGCTCATGCCGTTCCCTCGCGAAGTCATGCCGGCGCTCCTGCGCTCGGCGCACGCAGCAGCCTGAGCCCGCTGCCGATGACGATAAACTCGCTGATCTCATGAACGAGGACCGCCACCGGAAGGCTGAACACGCCCGCCACCGCGCCGACTGCGAGCGTGCCGATCACAATGATGGAGAGCACGAGGTTCTGCCGAACGACCTGCTGGGTGCGCTGAGCAAGCGCGAGCGCGAAGGCGAGGCGACGGAGGTCATCCCCCATCAACGCGACATCTGCCGTCTCGAGGGCTACGTCCGTGCCAGCTGCGCCCATGGCTACTCCGACGGTCGCCTGCGCGAGCGCAGGAGCGTCGTTCACTCCATCGCCGACCATCGCGATCGGTCCCTTGGCAGCGAGAGCGCGGATCTCCGCGAGCTTGTCTTCCGGCTTCATCGCGCCGTGGAAGCGCTTGATGCCGAGCGTCGAGGCCACACGTTCGACAGCGAGTCTCTGGTCGCCCGAGAGTACGACGAGCTCTACCCCACGCGCGTGTAGCAGACGAACGGCTTCGGAGGCCTCGTCGCGCACGGCATCCTGCACGGCGACCACACACCAGATGCGCGAGGACGTCCCAGCGACGATGACCGTCTTGCCGGCCTCCTCGAGGCGCCGGACCTCTGCCGTCGCCTCGCCGGCGTTTGCAGCAGTGCCTTCGAATAGGCCGAGTTGACCGACCAGGACTTCCACTCCATCGAGGGTCGCGACGACGCCCGCGCCTGGCAACGCGCGCACGTCGGCGGCCTCAGCGACGGCCACGCCGAGGGCACGAGCGTGCGCCACGATGGCTCGTGCGACGGGATGCTCACTGCGCGACTCGATGCTCGCGAGGCGAGACAGCATTTCGCTCTCGGCGTGAGGACTCGCGTCCAGCCGAACGATGTCGGTCACGACAGGCTCGCCGCGCGTCAGAGTGCCGGTCTTGTCGAGCGCGATGATTTGGATGGTGGCGAGGCGCTCAAGGATGACACCGCCCTTGATGAGGACGCCGTTGCGAGCACCTGTCCCGAGCGCCGCGACGAGCGTGATCGGCACCGAGATGACGAGCGCACACGGCGCAGCCGCCACGATGAAGACGACCGCGCGATGCATCGCAAGTGACCACGACAAGCCGAACGCGAACACCAGCACCGCTGCGATGAGCACGCTACCGGCGAGGACGGCCGGGCTGTAGCGCGCGCCGAAGCGTTCGATGAAGCGCTGCTGCTCACCCTTCTTCTCCTGCGCTTCCTCCACGAGGTGGATGATCTTCGCGACCGTGTTCTCCTGGTACGTCTTCGTGGCGCGCACCTCGATCACGCCGTCCGCGTTGATCGTTCCCGCGAACACCTCGTCGCCCGCGGCCTTCTTCACGGGGACGCTCTCGCCCGTGACCGGTGCCTGGTTGATCGACGTCTCTCCTCGCACCACCGCGCCGTCGGTGGCGACGGACTCGCCGGGACGCACGACAAAGACGTCTCCCACGGCGAGGCTCTCCACGGGGACCTCCACGTCGGCACCGTCACGACGCACGAGCGCCACCTTCGGAACGAGCTTCATCAATGCGCGCACCGCCGCCCGCGTCTTCTGCTCGGTGAATCCCTCGGCTGCCTCGCTGATCGAGTACAGGAAGACCAGCATCGCCGCCTCGAGCGGCTCGCCGAGCGCAGCCGCGCCGAGGGCCGCCGTGGACATCAGCACCTCGATCCCGACGACCCGCTTTCTCCAGAGCTTCTCGAGTCCCTCGCGCGCAAAGAAGTACCCGCCGACGAGGATCGCGAGCCCCAATGCCACAAGGCTGGGCCAGCCGACAGTCAGGGTCCGAGAGAGCCCCCAGCCGATCGCGAGGAGCACGCCTGACGCGGCGGATGCGAGAACCTTCGGGCTCCACAGGCTCGGCGCTTCGCGCTCGGCCTCACGGGCCACGGGGAACCCGAGCGAGGTCAGCGCCCCCTCAAGCGCCTCGCGTGAGGTCTTCGCGGGCTCGAACATCAAGGCCACCTTGCCGGCCTTCGGGAACGTCCGAACCTCGACGACGCCTTCGTGACCCCGGAGGCCCGCCTCGATCTTCGCCGCCTCGTTCTCGCAGTCGAGGTGCTGCACACGCACCTCGAGTTTTGTCGTTCCACCGCTCATGACTGACCTTCCTGTGGCGTATCCACCGCCTCGACGGAGCCCCGTATGTGTCCAGTCCGAGGGTGCTTTCGGCCTCCGAACCAGCTGTAGACCGCCGGCAGCACGAAGAGCGTGAGCAGCGTGGACGACAGGATGCCGCCGATGACGACCGTCGCGAGCGGGCGTTGAACCTCAGCGCCCGAGCCATGGGAGAGCGCCATCGGCACGAACCCCAGCGCTGCGACGAGCGCCGTCATGAGGACCGGACGCAGTCGCTCGACGGCGGCGCGCTTCACGGCCTCGGTAGCGGTCGCGCCCTCCTCTTCGTGTTGGCGCGCGGTGGACACCAACACAAGGCCGTTCAGCACGGCGACGCCGAAGAGCGCGATGAAGCCGACGCCCGCCGAGATAGAGAGGGGCATGCCTCGGAGCACCAGCGCTGCGATGCCGCCGGTCACGGCGAACGGCACGTTCAAGAAGATGATGGCTGCGGGCCTGGCGGCGCCGAAGCTCGTGTACAGCAGCACGAAGATGAGCAACAGGGCGAGCGGGATGACCAGCGTCAGGCGCTCCGTCGCGGCCTGGAGGTGCTCGAACTGCCCGCCCCATTCGAGGCGGTACCGAGGCGGGAGTGGAACCGCCCGATCGACCCTGCGCTGTGCATCTGCGACGAACGACGCGATGTCGCGGCCGCGCACGTTCACCTGAACAGTGACGCGTCGTTCGAGGTCCTCGCGACCGACCTGTGCCGGCCCTGTCTCCTCCTCGAGGTCGGCGACCTGCGAGAGCGGCACGGTCTGTCCGGCGCTCGCCGCGACGGGGAGCGACTCGAGCAATGAGAGGTCGCGGCGCGTCGCCGGATCGAAGCGGACCTCCACTGCATACCGGAGGCTTCCCTCGTAGACCTGCGTGACCTGAATCCCGCCGAGCGCGGCGACCGCGTCGAGGACGTCTTGTACGCGCACCCCATAGCGAGCCGCGGCCTGTCGGTCGACGTGAACACGAAGCATCGGGAGGCCACTGATCTGCTCGGCTCGGACGTCTTGTGCACCGGGCACTTCTCGAAGGACGCGCACCAGTGCCTCCGAGCGCTCACGAAGTACCTCGAGATCCTCACCGTAGAGCTTCAGCGCGATGTCGGCGCGCGAGCCCGCGATGAGCTCGTTCATCCGCATCTTGATGGGCTGGGAGAAGCCGAAGACGATGCCTGGAACGTGCTCGCGAAGCGACTCCTCCATCGCCTCGACGAGCTCCTCTCTCGTGCCGTATCGCCAGGTGTCACGCGGCTTGAGCGCTACGAGGACGTCGGTCATCTCGACGCCCATCGGGTCCATGGCGATCTCGGAGCGCCCGGTCTTGCAGACCACGGTCTCAACCTCCGGAAACTCGCGCAGGGCTCGCTCGAGCGCCGTCGTTTGCCGTGTGGCTTCGGTGAGGCTCGTGCTCGGGAGTCGATAGACCTCAAGCGCGATGGCACCCTCGTCGAGCTCGGGAATGAACTCGGCGCCGCGCGTCGCCGCGACGCCAATCGCGCCGGCGAGCAGCCCGACCGCGACGCTGACGGTCGCGACGCGGTGACGCAGGACCACGTCGAGCGCGCGAGCCAACCGATTGCGAAGCGCCGTGATCACTCGCCCCTCCGACTCCTTCGGATGGAGCGGCAGCATCAGCGAGGCGAGGACCGGCGCCAGCGTGATGGACAGGACGAACGCGGCGGCAAGCGCGAAGACGACTGTGAGCGCCATCGGCCGGAACATCTTCCCCTCGATGCCCTCAAGCGTGAGGATCGGGAGGTAGACGATCGCGATGATGAGCTCTCCGAAGGCCGTGGCGGTTCGCACCTCGAGCGAAGAACTCAAGACCAGCTCGTCGCGCTCCGCGGGCGTCAGCGCGCGACCCAAGGCATGGGAGCGCTCACTCATGCGCCGCACGGCGTTCTCGACGATGATGACGGCGCCGTCCACGAGCAGACCGAAGTCGATGGCCCCGAGGGACATCAGATTCCCGGACAGCCCCGCTGCGCGCATCCCGAGAAAGGCGACCAGCATCGAGAGCGGAATCAGACTCGCCACCACCAGGCCCGCTCTCAGGTTCCGCAAGAACAGAAAGAGGACGACGATCACGAGGAGGCCGCCCTCGGCGAGATTCCTGGCGACGGTGGTGATCGTGCTCCGAATCAGCTCGGTACGGTCGTAGAAGGGGGCGATGGTGACGCCTTCGGGCAGCGTCGGCTGGATCTGCGCGACGCGCGTCCGCACGCGATCGACGACCGCGCGCGAGTTCTCTCCGAGCATCATCATCACGACGCCCGCGACGATCTCGCCGTTGCCGTCTCGCGTGACTGCGCCGTGGCGAACCGCCGGTGCGAACGCGACGCGGCCGAGGTGTCGAGCCAGAATGGGGTCCCGTCGTCGCCGTTGGCGATCACCGTGTCGCCCAGGTCGTCGAGCGTCCCGATCAGGCCGTCGCCCCGCACCAGGAGTTGCTCGCGATGGCGCTCGATGTACGCGCCTCCGGCGCTCCCGTTCGAGCGTTGGAGCGCCTCGATCACGTCGCGGAGAGACAAGCGGTGCGACTGGAGCAGGGCCGGATCGAGTTCGAGCTGGTAGGTCCGAAGCTCGCCGCCGAACGTGTTGATCTCGACGACCCCAGGCACGCTCTTGAGCTGCGGTGAGATGTACCCTTCCAGGATCGATCGCAGCTCCATCGGCGTTCGGCCCGGTCCGCGCACCTCGAACTGATAGACCTCGCCAAGCCCAGTGGAGAGCGGCGCGATCTCGGGTGTCCCATATCCCTCCGGGATCACGTCGCGGGCTTCCTGCAGACGCTCGGCGACGAGCTGCCGCGCCCGATAGATGTCGGCGTCGTCCTCGAAGACCACGGTGACCTGAGAGAGACCGAACTTCGACACGGAGCGGAGATCCGTCACCTGAGGCAGGCCGCTCATCGAGCGCTCTACCGGTACGGTGACAAAGCGCTCGACCTCGAGCGGCCCGAGCGCGGGCGCCTTCGTCAGGATCTGCACCTGGACGTTCGTGATGTCCGGGACTGCGTCGATCGGAAGGGTGCGTGCGGCGCTGACCCCGAGCGCCACGACGACGGCCGTCAACACCAGGACCAGAAATCGGTTGCGGAGGGACCACTGGACGATGTGCTGCAACATCTCAGTCGTCCTCGTCTGCGAAGGATGAGCGTTCGAGCTCGGCCTTGAGGGTCAGGCTGCCATCGGCGACGACCTCTTCCCCTTCTCGAAGGCCGCTCTGAATCTCGACGGTCGCGGCCGTGCGCGCGCCGACGCGCACGCGTCGAACCGCGAAGGTCCGATCGGCACCCCGGACGAAGACGACCTCCTCGCCAGCGACCCGCTGGAGCGCGGCCGCCGGGATCGTCAGCGCGGGCCGATCGTCCTCGGCCGGCTGGGTAGCTTCGTCCCCGAGCAGCCGCGCCCGACAGAACATGCCGGGGCGAAGCGTGTGATCCTCGTTCGACACGACGACGCGCACTCGCGCGCTTCGCGTTCGGTCGTCGAGGAGCTCCCCGACGTGCGTAACGCGCCCGCGAAGGTCGCGCCCCGGAAGCGCGCCCAGCGTGATGGAGACCTCCTGCCCGACCGCCACCCGTCCGAGATCCCGCTCATAGGCGGTGAGCACCGCCCAGAGCTCGCCGAGGTCTGCGACGGTGAAGAGGGTGGCCGCCGCGTCGACGTTCTGCCCGACGATCGCCTGCCGCGCGACGACGATGCCCGCGATCGGACTTCTCAGCGTGACCGTCGAACCCGCGGAGTCTGTCGCTCCTGGGGCGCCGAGACCGAGCGCCACGAGCGCACCGCGGGCGGCTTCCAGATCGGCGCGAGCGGCGGCGAGGTTCGCGCGCGCCGCCTCGAAGTCGGCAGCGGAGGAGATGCGATCCTGGCGAAGAAGCTCCTGCCGTTGGTATGTCGCCTGGGCTTGCTCGACTCGCGCGGCAGCGGTGATGTACGCGCCACGCGCGCGACCATATTCGCTGCTGTCCACGGTCGCGAGCGCAGCGCCGCGCTCGACGCGGTCGCCTACGTTGACGTTCACGCGCGAGACGCGCGCGGCCGTACGGGGGCCGACCATGGCCATCCGATCGGGCGGCACGACAAGCTCTCCGACCAACACGATGTCGCGGGAGAGACGACCGCGCGCGACCCGCGCGACCTCGAGGTGCGCTGCCTCCAACGCCTCCTCGCTCAGTCGGACAGCCTTCGCGGCGCCTTCTTCCTCTTCACGGTGCTCGCCTTCCTCTTCACGGTGCTCGCCTGCTTCTGCGTGACCTTCCGTCGACGCTCCTGAAGGATGGCGCATGCGGGCGAACACGAGCCCGGCGACGACCACGGCGAGCGCCGTGAGCGAGACGGCGATGATCTTCTTGCTGCGAGTCATCGGAGCACCCCCAGCGCGCGCTGCAGCGAAATGCCGGCATCGGCGAGCTCAACGAGCGCATCGAACTGCTCGCGACGCGTGTCCGCGAGCTCACGCTGCACGACCAGCACCCGCGTGAGGTCGCTCTGACCGAGCTCGAATGCGCGTTGCGTGAGGCGAAGCCCATCTTCGATCGCAGGGATGGCGTCCGTTTCGAGGATGTGAAGTCCGTCGAGGGCCGCTTGATAGCGTCGTCGTGCCACTCGCACCTCGGCGTCGACGCGAATGGCGAGAGCCTCGCGCTCAGCTTCGAGGCGCTGCGTCCGAGCCTGCGCGATCGCGATCGGTCCCTGGTTTCTTTGAAAGATTGGAAGCGGCAGACCGATGCCGAGGAGAAAGACGTTGTTTCCTTCCTCGCGCTGGTACGTCGTCCGTAGGACCGGGACCGGCCACGCCGCACGCTGCTCAGCGTCGACGTCGAGGCGGGAAGCCCTCAACGCGGCGTCCGCGGCGACGATCTCGGGCCGGTCCGTCGGCGCCATGCGCACGAGCGCGTCGGTGAACTCGGAGCTCACCGATCCGAGCTCGCCCGTCACCTCCACTGAACGATCTCCTGGTATCCCAAGGATGCCCTTCAGCGCGGTGACGCTCATCTCGCGGTTGGCCTCGGTCGTCGTCACGGCCCGCCGCGCACGCGCTGCGGCGACCCGCAACAGCGCGACATCTGGATCGCCGATCTCCCCAGCGTCGCGGCGACGCTCGGCGGTACGCAGAAGTGCGGTCGTGAGATCGAGCTGCTGGCGCGCCCAGCGATCCTCGGCGGTTGCGCGCAGTGCCCGGTAGTACGCGGCGAGCGCCTCTGCGAGAGCTTGCTGCTGCGACGTCCCGACGAGCGCTTCGTCGCGCGCGATCGCGCCGCGAGCGGCGTCGATCTCGGCGCCGCGACGCCCATAAATCTCGAGGGGCATGCCGAGCGTCACCTCCGCGTCGGGGATCGTGTCGTTCGGACGGAATCGCGGCCCAGCTGCCACGTCCAGCCAGGGCGACTGACGAAGCAGCACCTCGGCGCCCACGAGTTGACCTCGGCTCTCGCCGACTCGTCGAATCGCGACGATCACGTCCGGGCTCCGACTTCGAGCCAACTCAGCGACCTCTGCGCGGCCGAGTCGAAGAGGCGCTTCCTGTGCCTGAGCGCGCAGCGACACGAGCGCGAGCGACAGGACGAGCCCGCCGATGAACCATCGAAAGACAATTGCCGTAGACAAGACACATCACTCCTCCGCGTCGCCTGCGCGACGCCAACAAGCCTCTGGAACACGCACGGTTGGTTCGGGCGGGTTCAGGCTCGCGGAGGGTGAAAGACCTCGTTGGCGCTATCGCGCGAATGGCAGGCGTCGACGGGGGGCGAGGCCGGCGCTCCGCAGAGCGCGGGCGGCGCCGTCGCGTGCACCATCGCAAGCGGCGCCGGCACGGACGGAGCGAGCTTGGCGCATAGCCCGTGGGAGCAGTTCGGCGGGCAGTGCTTTTGCCCATCCGAACCGTCGCAATCCACCGAACACGCGACGGGTTCGCCGGTCACGAGTTCCACGGCCAACTCGGGGAGCCCACTCGCGACGAGCGCGACGAAGGCCGCGATGATGATCGCGAACCACGAACGCGAGACCGATCGGCGTCGCACGCGCCTCGTCATCGCGATCGCTCCTGGTGCCGCGCGAAGGCCTCGCAGACGGCGCGCTCGAGCGTCGGGCTCTCGAGGCGGTAGTACGCGAGCTTGCCCTGCATCCGGCACTTCACGACGCCCTCGCGCCGCAGCCGCTGGAGCTGCTGCGACGTCGCGGGCATCGACCGGCCGAGCACACGCGCGAGATCGCAGACGCAAAGCTCGTGGAACGAGAGCGCGTAGAGGATGCGCAAGCGCGTGGGGTCAGCGAGCAGGCTGAACTCGGACGCGGTGCGATCGAGCGTGTCCTCGTCGGGCATCGCGGCCAGAACGTGGGCGACGTTCTCCTCGTTCACGAACTCCACGCCGCACGTGTCTGCCTCGACCGAGGTGTCGGACGGCAGGCGAGCGCGGTCGGCGGACTTCGTTTCCACGAGTTCGAAAACTAGCAACCTTGGAACCGTCCGTCAACGGTGTCGCAGTTGGTCCTACTTCTGGGCGGGCAACGGCCGCTTTTTTCCAAAAGCGGCTATTTTGCGTCGGGGTGCCGAGCCGCTCACCCCACCAGCTTCGTGATGAGCGCCATCCCCCGCGCGGCCTCGGCGGGCGTCGCGTCGGCGAGCTCGAGGTACACGCGCCCGCTCTCGTTGAAGTCCTCGGTGTTCACGCACCAGCGCTCGCTCGCGGGCGTGGCCAACTCGATCTCGGCGGCCAGCTTGTGCAGCGCGGCCTTCACGACGCGGTAGCTGGTGCCCTTGGGGAAGCGGAGCGCGATCTGCGGCTCGGGCGTTCCGTAGCGGCTCTCGCCCTGGCTCACCGTCTTCGTCGCCTGCGTGCTCTTCGTCGTCGTGCTCATCGTCGTCCTCGGTGGCGCGTCGTGCGAAGTGCCCGTCGCGTGAGGACATACAGGTTTCCGTTTGCGCCCCTAGCAAGGCCGAACACGTTGATTTCACATGCGTTTTCAGGAGCTTGGAATAGCCACGAGATTCCGCGGACATGGGGCGTCGGAGGCGGTTGTAGGCCTGCCGACGCCCCGCCGATTCCGCCGCGTTCACGCGCCCGTGGTGTCCGCGTTCGTGAAGAGCGCGGCCGCGTCTCGCGCGCCGAGATGCGCGAGGTAGTGGCCGATGGCCCCCCGGAGGAACTCCATGCGGTTCTTGATGCCCTTCGCGCGCCAGGCCTCGTCCATCTTGTCGGCGACGTCCGCCTCGAGCCGCAGCGGGAGGATCTTCACATCGAGCGGCTCGCCCTCGCGCGCGCGGGTCTTGCGCGGCCCGACGTTGATCCGGCCCTTCTCGGCCTCGCGGATCTTCCAGATGAGGTAGCGGCGGTCGTCGCTGCCTGTCGAGCGACCGACGACCTCGAGATACTTCGTCTGCAGCTCCTCGATCGTCATCGACGCGAACCGACCGCGCGGCTTCGGCGGCGTGCTCTCGGTGAGCGTCGTCTCGGGCTCCGGCACCGGCGTCGCGCGCGCGCTGGTGCGCGTCGGGCGCTGCGGCTCGTCGGCGGGCGCGGGCTCGACGGCGCGAACGGCCAACGCCTCCTCGATGCGCCGGATGAGGAACTTCTTGTTCGGGCTCTTGGTGGTCTCCCCCGTCGCCTCCTTGAAGCGCTCCCACAGCGCCGGCAGCCCGAGGGCTGCGAGGTTCTCCTTCTTGGACTTCGCCTTCGTGGTCTTGGTCTTCGTGCTCATGACTGCTCTCCTCGTCGGGCGCTGGGGACACGTCGCCCTTCACGCGCGCGCCCGTGGCTCGCGTGGTGGGCTTGCGCTCCGTGATGGAGCGCGTCGTCGTTCAGGTCGTCAGCGCTTGAGGCTCGCGAAGCACGCGAGGTCGATGGCGCGCGGGTCGCTCGACACGAAGCTGAAGCGTCCCTCTGCTGCGAGCCAGGGCTGCACCTCGACGCGGTCGTCGGCGGTCACGCCGCCCGCGCGCTCGAGGTCTTCCTCGTCGCGGATGTACTGCCCGTCCCGGTCCGGGTCGTAGTCGGCGCGCAGCGCGTTCTTCAGCACAGCGACGATGCGCACCTTGTGGCCGCGCAGGTAGGCGTGCTCGGTGCCGTCGTAGGTCGTCGTGGTGCCGAGCGTCTTCATCGCTCCTCCTTGGCGGCGGCGAGCCCCGCGCGATACGCGGCCTCGAGCGCGGCCTTGACCGACCAAACCGCGACGTCGTGGAAGTCGAGCGAGTCGCTCTTGCGTGTCTCGAGCGTGTCGATGTGGAGCGTCGCCTTCGCGATGGCGGCGAGCAGCTCGTCGACCGTCGGCTCCTTCCTGCCGGTGCGCCTCTTGTTCGTGGTCTGCATCGTGGTCCTCCGCGTTGCTCGCTTCGCCATACAGGCTTCCGTTCGCGCTCCCAGCAAGGTCATTCCGTGAAGAATCGACCTCGCTCGGAACCGCGTTCGCGCTCAACGCGTGGCCACGCTCCACGCGGTCTTCGAGCCGTAGCGGAGCTGTTCCCCCTCGACGAGGAAGACGTCGTTCTTGGCGGTGCCGCGCTCGAGGCGGGACTCCTCGTCTTCGTCGCCATCGCCGTCCTCGTCGCGATCGGCGCGGAGCATCTCCTCGCGCGTCGTCACGCCTGCGAGGCTCAGCTCGAACGGCCAGTTGGGCTGGGACATCACGAGGACCTCGGCGTCCGGGTCCTGCTCCTCCAGCAACTCGATCAGCTCGCTCACCTTCATGTCGTCGTCTCCGTCGGGGTGGTCCGTGCGGTGCGCCCCGTTCACTTCGCTGCGCTCCGTGGCTCTCACTGCACTTCGTCCACTGCGTGGACTCCGTGCAGTTCGAGGCGCGACGACATACAGGCTTCCTTCTGGCGACCTTCCAAGGCGAAGAAGCGAGAAATCGTGCTGGCGCGCGGAAGCCCGCGTTACCTCGCGAGAACTCCGCGCGTGGTCCTCACGCCGCCTTGTCGTGCATGTCCTCGATGGCGTCCTTGAGCGCGACGAGTGCGGCCTCGACCTTGGTCACGGCCTCCGTTTGCGCGCGGCCCATCTCGGCCACCTTGTCGAACAGCTCGCGGAGCTGGGCGTCCTTCTTCTCGTTCACCCTCCAGAATGCCCACGCCAAGACGGCGACGAGCCCGTAGGGCCCGGTCGCCTGAAGCCACGTCGCAACGCTGGTGAAGTCCTGCATCTCGTTCTCCTCGGGTCAGGCCACGGCGGGCGTGGGCAGCAGGTCTCGGACGTCAGCGCGGCGCACACCGGTCGCGCGCTTCACCGCTTCCTCGAACGCGATGTCCGGTGCGAGCCCGGCCTCGATGGGCAGCCACGCGTAGAGGACGAGCATCGAGCCGTCGGCGTGCCCGAAGTACTGGTGCGCAAGCACACCCGGCAGCGGCGCCTTCGCGGCCGCGTCCACGAGGCCGAGCGCGAAGCGTCCGTCGCGGAGCCCCGGCCACACGCGCGGCACGGCGATGCCGGGCGCGGGCGCGCTCGTCGCCCACCGCACGAGTGCGGCGACGGCCTCAGCCTGGGCGGGCGTCGGCAGCACGTACTCGCCCTTGTGCGCCCATGGGGCCTTGATGACGCGCGACCACGGCAGGCCCGGCTTCAGGTAGCTCGGGTAGTACGGGTTCACGACCTCGACGCCGAACGACGCGCCGTTGTGCTGGCTCGCGTGCCACAGGATGTCCGTCGCGAGATCGCCGTGCTGCGTGAGCGCTCCGTCAGCGTCCATCACGAGGTGGACGCTGAGCCCGCGCTTCTTCAAGACCGCGATGGTCGAGTCGACGCTGCGCGTGACGGTCTCGTGGATGACGAGCTCGACCGCGCGAGCTCGCTTGCCCTTCGAGGGGAAGCGATGGACGCCGTCGTCGGCGAACGTGCGGATCGAGAGTCCCTCGACCGGGCACGTGGCCTTGCCGCCGACGATGAAGCCGCCGCTCACTGGCCAGGCTCCTTGCCCTGGAGTTCCTCGACGGCACGCACCGGCAGCTTCAGTCCCTTGTCGAAGAAGCGGGCCCTGACCTCGGTGGCGATGGGCTTGGTGACGATCTGCTCGACCTTGCCCACGAGGCGTTCGACGACGCGGCCCTTCTTCACGAGCTGCGAGTGCAGCTCGTCGACCATGAGCCGGTGGAGGTGCCCGGAGCTGCCCTGTGACGGGTGCGCCTGCTCGCTCGCAGGCGAGCGCACCAGGAACTCCCGCGAGCGACACGTTGGGCACTCGGGCAGCGGGACCACACCGTCCTCGACCTGCTCGGCGTGCTCGACGCCCACCGCGAGGTTCGCGAGCGCGACTCGGTTCTCGCGATCACAGCCCGCGCAGCGCTGGACGATCTCGACGTCGGTGATCTCCTGGATGGCCATCGGTGCTCCTCACGCGATCGCGGTGTACGTGCCGAACCACCAGACCGTGGAGAGGCTCGCCATGGTCTGGTAGCTGAAGACGCCGAACCCATCGCGGTCGGCGAAGTACGACGAGGGGCTCCCTGAGAAACCGCTGCTCGTGTTCAGCGCGCTGAACGTGATCGACGACGGCGTCGCTGGGAACCGGTTGCGGAACGTCACCGAGCCGCCACCAGCGAGCGTGCGCGTGGCGCTGTCGGCGTTGGACCACTCCATTCCGACGCGGCCGACCTCACGCACCGTCCCCGTCAGCTCGAACGCGGAGTTGACGGTGCTGCTCATCGGGAGCCGCCACGTGCGCGTCCAGGTCATGAACGTCGCTGCGAACGAGTCCTCGTGGAGGAACTCGATCTCGTTGCGCGCGAAGCGGAACGCGCCGCAGAAGGTACCGCCCGAGTCGCGCACCCACTGCGCGCCGTCCCAGGACGCGTTCAGCGTGAACCAGACCGAGGATCCGTCCGCGTAGATGCGGAGGTGCGTCGCCGCTGCGCCGGAGGCGTTCGAGTCGAGGATGAGCGCCTTCGTGCCTCCGAGCGGCGGCTGGCGGATCGCGCGATGCTGGCCGGCGTTCGCCTCGTTGCCTCGGAAGTGGTCGCCCTCGACGGCGTCGAGGATCTCGGCGAGTGCGGCCTCGACGTTCGCGGCGTTGAGGTTGTTGCCGGAATCGGCGACCGAGACAGCCGACGCGGCGTGCGCGCCGCTCGCCTGGTTCACGTGGCCGTTGAGCCCGCCGAGCAGGGTCACGAGGGCGGCGCGCACCGTGCCCGCGCCGATGGCCGTGGGTGCGCCCGCGATGGCGTCGACGCCGACGAGCCCCGCGCCCGGCGATGCTGCTCCGGTCGCAACGAGGTCCGTCACGATCTCCTGGAGCTGCGCCTGGACGTTCGTACCGGCGACGTTGTTGTGCGGCGTCGCCGCGATGGCCGCCGCGTTGTGCGCACCGGTCGGCGCGCTCACGTGCGTGTTCAGGAAGCCGAGGAGCTGCGCGAGCTGGCTCTTGACGGAGCCCGCAGGGAGCGCGTTCGGCGCGCCCGCCGCCGCATCCACGCCGACGCGCGAGGCACCGGAGCTGCCCACCGCTCCGGTCGCGAGGTCGTCGATCAGCTCGTCGACGGCGGCCTGCACGTTGCCCGCGCCCACGAACCCGTGCGGCGCGTAGTCGATGGCGGTCGCGGCGTGGCGCCGGGCGACGGCGGTGAAGTGGTCGCGCAGCTCGGCGTCTGCCTCATCGAACGCCGCCTGCACGGTCGCGGCGAGCGGCTGGAGGATGCTCCACGTCCCGGTGGTCACGGCCACCGAGGTGCCTTGCGCGAAGATGAACGCCTGCCGGCGCGAGGTGTCGAGGTCGGCGACGAGGATCTGCGTCTGCCCCGGGCGGCGGCGCACGTCGCAGAGGAGCAGCTCGTCCGCCTGGAGCGCGGGCTTCGGCGCGACGCCGATGGCGCCCTCGGGCGCCTGGCGCACGACGAGCTCGAACGACTCGTCACGCCGGAAGAACACCTGCTGCGAGTTGCCGTCCGTGCGCGGGTCGGAGAGCTGGCGCTTGAAGCGAAGGAAGATGCCGAGCCAGCGCTCGTTGCCGACCGTGGCCACGTCGGTCGGGATGCCCACGAGGTCGACGGCGCAGTCGACGGTCTGCCCGGTCCCGAAGAACATGCGCTGACCGAGGTTGTCGTAGGCCCGCGCCGGAGCCGTGAGGTCCACGGTCAGGTCGGGGACCGGCGAGTGCGGCGCCGGAACGGCACCGGAGACGATGCCGTAGATGTTCAGATCGGCGGCGAGGTCCCGGTCGGCCTTCTCGAGCAAGGCGAACGCGAGGTCGAGCTCGGCCTCGGTGACGCGCTGGCGGAAGTAGAAGTCGACGCGATCGGCCATGTCCTTGCCTCGGAGCGCCCACGTGGCTCTCCAGGGAGGCAAAGCCGGCAGCAGCGGCTGGCGGGGACAAGCGGATGGGCGTTAGATGGTGGCGACCGCCCAGCTCACGAGGACCCAGTGCCCACTGTCTCTCAGGCGAAGAACATCATGCGCCGGACGCTCTCGGAGATCGTCGACCCCTGCCTGACGCCTGCCTTGGAGGACGCCCTCTGGAGGCACTTCGACGCGAGCTGCGCCTACTGCGCTGTTCACATCGACCGTGCGAGCAGAACGGGTCACCTCGATCACCTCGAGAGCGGTGGCGGAAATGGGCCGATGAACCGTGTCTTGGCGTGCGCGCGGTGCAACGGCGACGAGAAGCGAGATCAACCCTGGCGCGCGTTCCTCCAGGAAAAATGCCCGGATGACGTAGAACGCCGAAGACGGATCGAGCGGATCGAAGCGTGGGTGACCCAGCATCCAGCTCACGATCCCGCGATGGATCCGGCGGTGAAGGCGGCTCTCCTGGACGCGGAGCACATCATCGATGAGTTCCACGCGGCCTGTACCAGGCTGCGCGAAGCCGTGAAGAAGTCAGTGTAGGTCCGTGGTCTCCCCCAGGTCGCTGAGGCCCAACTCCCAGTGGTTCGGCAGCACCGGCGGCAGCGGCTCGACGAGATCCACGAAGTGCGTGTGCGCGGGCTTCAGGTACTCGACGATCGCGCGGAGCTGTTGGCGTTCGCGCGCCGTGAGGATGCGCGCCACCTCGACGTTGAAGGCGTAGCGGGCGAAGCGGTCGGAGGGGCCGAGCGAGCCCCAGATGGTCTCCTCGACCTCCGCGGACTCGGTGCGCAGACCGGCGCTCGCGGCGAGGACACGGCGCGCATGGTGATGGCGGCTTCGCGGCGGTCAGACATCGCGCAGCCCCTCTGGGTCGGTGCCGCACTCGGGCTTGTCGCTGGAGGGCGCGTTCAGGTCGCGCGGCCACACCACTGGCTCGTCGCCCTTCCGCTAGAGCGAAGCCACGGACGAGCCCTCGGCGGCCCCTGCTCGTGGGCGGGGCCCACGGGCTCGCGCGGCTTGGCAGTGTCGGGCATGCGTCGACCTCCGCAGGGGCAAAGCCGGCACCCGCGTTCGGAGGGGACATGGGGAGGCCTGATCCATTAGGATCAGGGGCCGTCGGCCAACCGCAGAGGACCTATGCAGAGAATCGCAGCCTACCTTCTCGAACGAACAAACCACCTGCAGTGGTCGGATGCCAGGAAGGCCGAAGGGGAGCGCATTCGTGCCGTGATCGAACGCTGGCTGGCGAGCAAGGGGGCTGCGCCCTTGGTCGATGGCCGCGGAACCTATGTTGCGGTTGACAGAAGTGACGCCAGCTACCGAATGGTCGACGCGATCGACGGCGAGCGGTCGTGGCGCATGTACGAACTAGTGGAAGTGACAAAGGAAGGGCGCAAGTTCGTAACGACCGTGTCGGTGACGGTCGGACACAAGAGCGTTGTCGCATTTGTCACGATGGAGGTTGGTTCGGTCTCGACAGCCATCACGCGTATCGATGTCGACCCGAAGTGTCCAGGGGTCGTCCGTGATCTGCTCGATGAACTCGGCCCGTTGTACCACGGCGCCTCTCGCCTGCGGGAGCTATCAAACGTTGATGGCTTCGACGCTGGCGAGTCGCTCGCGCTTGAGATTCTGACCCCCGAACGCACCGTGCCTTTCGTTGTCGTCTCGAGGGTCAATGGGAACCCCGTTCTACGTGGGCTCGACGAGAAGCTCGCACGCGATCTTGCAGGCGTCGCCAATGTCTATGCAGTTGACGAGGACGCGTCATGGGCGCTCACGGATAGGCTCGGCAAGCCCTTCTCCTGTTACGACGGCGCAGTTCGCATCTACTGGCCGCGGCTTTCAAGCCGAGACGAGCCGTACCGACACCCCCTCTGGATGGCCACGAGGCTTCATGGCCTTGAGGGAGACGAGCGGCTCGCGTTGGAACGCATCCGGCGGCAGCTCCGGAGGACGATCATGAGCGCCTCAGCTGCGAGTGTGGTCCGCCCGAAGGAGATAGATGACATTCGAGGAGCGAACGCGCGCCGAGAACTGACCGAATTGCAAGCCAAGGCTGCCATACTCGAAGAAACGAAAGCCAAAGCGACCTCGCTCGAGGAGTTCAGGGCCATTGCCGATTCCTACGCGGCCGACAACGACCAGCTCCGGCGTGATCTGTCGGCCCGCGACGAAGAGATCGAGCGACTGCGCGTGGAGGTCCAACGCCTCGAGTCCGAAAAGCAAGGACTCATCTTCCAACTGGGGCAGGCGAAGGCGAGTGCTAATGAGACCGCAGAGGTTGAGCCAGATGCTCCAGAGCAGGATGACGAGAGGCTGCCCCAGCCCGGCGAGGTACGTTTCTATAAGAAGCGTTACTCAAGCCCCTCTCATGATGTTTTCCTCCGTGTTGGCGATTGTGGACACAACTCCTGGCAAAGTACCGAGAAGGCAGACAAGGCGAAAAAGGGACTCGCTCGGATCATTGGCGCGGAGTACGAATGGAAAAGCCTGCAGCACTGTGGCTCCTGCACGGGGGGCGGGATGTGGAAGGTGCGGTGGTGACAAAGCTCTCACACCGTAAGCGTCGTGGTTTGTCGTTCGCGAGGGCGCGAAAGCCTCCGCGGTCGTCCCGGGCACCAGCGCGGAGCGGGTGACCTCCGGGTCGACCCTGGCGTTGGAGGATCGCAGCCTTCAACACGCGCTCGAACGCGTGATGGAGTAGCATCGGGACCGCATGCCATCGCGCTGTGTCGGTGGGGCGGTTGAATAGCTCAATTCCCCAGGTCAGAGAATCGATCGACCTCTCGAGCAAGGGCTGAACATCGCGGCGGAGCTTGGGCATCTCGTGCGGTCTCCTGCGAATCGGTCAGTCTCACGCAACCTCGCCGCCGCTGGGAAGCGCTGATATGGCCGCATCGAACGAGCCTTTCGGCAGGGCAATCGGGCTCTCGAGCTCGATCGCCTCGTCCGTCACCTCCACATTCAGCGCGGTCAGCGTGCTGCGGGCCTTCCGCAGCAGCAGGTCGAGCTTCTTCTGCGCCTTGCGGATCTCGTCAGTGATGCCGTCGACGTTCTTGCGGATGTTCTCGCTGTGCTTCTCCATCTTCTCGAGGCGGGCCAGCTCGTCCTCGATGCGCTTTTCGATGTCGCGCAGAGCGGTGATGTCGCCTTCGTCGCCGACGGTCTTGCTCCGCGTGACGAGGCCGACGCCGAGCAGCACGGCCGCGTGGAGGTAGGCATCCGTCCACGGGTCCTGGTCATCCCACACGACGAGCACGTTATTGCCGTAGCGCGCGAAGCGCGGGAACACGTCGCTCGCGTGCGACCGCGCCATGACGAAGACGCCCGCCGCTGCGTCGCGGTTTTTACGGGCGGCATCGAGCTCGTCGAGCGCTTTCTGCACCGAGTAGCTCGCGTCGCGCTTGGCTTCGAAGACCACGCCCGCACCCGCGAACGCGCTCTCCTGGGTGAAGCGCACCACGGCGTCACCCTTCTTGCTGCGGCCCATACCCGCGGTCGCACCAGTGGCGTCGAACACACACGGGGCCCCCTGCGTCGCGCGTCGCACGAAGGCGATCACCTCGTCTTCGAACACCAGCCCGCCGCGTGTGCTCTTCAGCTCCTGCGTGCGCTTGGTCTCGATGCGCACGAGCGCCTCGCGCACCTCCTTCTCGAACTGCACCTGCCGCTCCTCCTGGCGCTTCACCAGGGCGAGCTGCGAGGCCGACTGTTCCTGCAACAGCTTCGAGAGGCTGGCCTTCAGCATTGCCATCGGTGAGGCCGGGTCTTCGGGATTCACGGCCGACAAGACCGCGCGGCGCGAGCGCTCCGTCTCGCGCACGAGACGGCTCAGGAGCGACTGCTCGTCGTTGGCGTCGAGCGCGGCGAGTGCCGCCGAGAGCTGCTTCTGGCGATCTTCGTCGGCGCCCTTCAGCTCTTCACGCAGGCTCTTGAGGAAGCGCGCCACGGCACCGTCCTCGGCAAGCGGATCGAGCGCGCGCAAAAGCTCGGCGTGCCCCTCGCCCATGACGGCACGGAGCTGCGCCTCCAGCACCTTCACCAGGCCAGTGCTGTCGGTGGGGGAGAGCTTCTTGAAGAGCGGGCTGCTCTCGCCCACTTGCCTGGCCAGCGTCTCAGCGAGCACGCTACCTTGCGGGCCGAGGAACTTCTGGAGCTGCCGCGCCAGGATGCCCTGATCGTCGACGAACGCCGAGAGGCGCTGCGTGACCTGGCCGTCCTTGGGGTCGAAGAAGCGCGTGAGCACCGCGCCGATCGTCTGCTGTTGCTGCTCGACGTAGACCTTGAGCTGCTTGTCGATGTCGCCGAGGAGCGCCGATCCAATGTCCTTCAGCTTCGATTCTTGGGCCGCTTGGTGAGCGTTGGAGAGAGCACGCAGGCCGATGGCCCACGCGTCGTGCGCGAGCTGGTCGCGCGCGGGCTCGTCGAGACCGCCGAACAGCGCGATGCTGTCGGGGCGGCGATCGCGGAGATCGAGGGTCACCTCCTCGGCGGCGAAGAAAACAGAGACTGACAGGGGCTCGGTGCGATTCTTGTTCATCATGATGCCGGGCCTCACTGCAACCGCCGGGCCAAGCGGTAGACCCGCGCGCGGTCCCTTAATACTCGCGCCTTCTCGAGGGCTTACGGCTCTTGTGGCGAACAAGATCTCTTGTTGTACCGTAAGCACTCTTGTATCCTCCGAAGGTGCGCAATGTTCTCGTCGCCTGGCTTGGCAAGACTGATCTGAGGGCGCCCACCGAGTGTGAGTCGGTGGGCCAGGGGCCAATCGCGCAGGCGCTCGCGAGCCGCGACTTCCACGAGGCCTTCCTCCTCTCCGACTACGACGACAAGCTCGTCCAGCCGTACCTCAAGTGGCTGAGGGGCCGCACGAAGACGCGTGTCGAGGTCCTGCCGCACGAGCTCTCAGGTCCGACCAACTTCGGCGAGATCTACGAGGCCGCGGTACGCGGTGTGGAGCACGCCCTCGGCAAGGCGAAGGACGCGCAGCTCTCTTTTCACCTTTCACCCGGCACGCCCGCGATGGCGGCGGTGTGGATCATCCTCGGCAAGACCCGCTTCCCCGCCGAGCTCATCGAGTCGTCGCGAGAGCACGGCGTCCGCACGGCCTCGGTGCCCTTCGACCTCTCGGCCGAGTTCCTGCCCGACCTTCTCCGAGAGCAGGACGAGCGCCTGAAGCACATCGCCACCGGCGCGCCGCCGGAGGCGCCCGAGTTCGCCGACATCATCCACAAGAGCCGCGTGATGAGTCGGCTCATTGAGCGGGCCCGCCGCGTCGCCATCCGTAGCGTGCCAGTCCTCATCGAGGGCGAGTCGGGCACCGGCAAGGAGCTGCTCGCCCGAGCCATCCATCGGGCCAGCCCCCGCCGCGACAGGACCTTCATCGCGGTCAACTGCGGCGCCATTCCCCCCGAGCTGGTCGAATCGGAGCTGTTTGGGCACAAGAAGGGCTCCTTCACGGGCGCGAGCGCGGACCGTAAGGGCCACTTTAGGGAGGCCGACGGCGGCACCCTCTTCCTCGACGAGTTGGGAGAGCTGCCTGGACCCGCGCAGGTAAAGCTGCTCCGCGCCATTCAAGAGGGCGAGATCGTGCCCCTCGGTGAGAGCAAGCCCGTGAAGGTCGACGTGCGTATCGTCGCCGCCACCAACCGCACGCTGATCGAGGAGATCGCCTCGGGTCGCTTCCGCGAGGACCTCTTCTACCGGCTGGCGGTGGCCGTCCTGAAGCTGCCGCCCCTCCGCGAGCGTCAGGGCGACGTAGGCCTGCTCATCGACCACCTGCTCGTCCAAGTGAACCGCGAGGCCCAGAGCGAGCCCGGCTTCAGAGAGAAGAAACTTTCTGTTGGTGCAAGGAATCTTCTGCTTTCCCACCCCTGGCCGGGCAACGTGCGCGAGCTGGGCAACACCCTGCGCCGCGCCGCGATCTGGAGCGATGGTGCCTCTATTTCGTCAGAGGATGTGCGAGAAGCGCTGCTTCCCGTGGCCACCACCATACGGCCGGAGGTGCTCGGGCGGCCGCTTGGCGGCGGCTTCGACCTGCGAAACTTATTGAAAGAAGTCGCGCGCCACTACCTCGAGCGCGCGATGGACGAAGCGCAAGGCAACAAGACCAAGGCGGCAGAGCTCGTGGGCCTACCAAGCTACCAGACATTGACGAACTGGCTGAAGACCTATGATGTGCAGACCTGATGGAGCGCGCATTACTGGCACGTTTTGTGATTAGGGGCCCGACATGCTCAGGAGCGCCGCGCGAGGAGAGGAGGTCCCGTTCATGAAATCAGTGAACTTCGAGTTCCTCCGCGCGCGCCGCGCCGTGATGGCCGATCTCGCAGGCTTCGCCGAGCGCTACGCCCACGAAGACCCCGCGAGTTCGCTCATCAAGCAGCGCAGCTTCGTGGAGCACGCGGTCGGGGCCATCTACGAGAACTACCGCCTACGTCCGCCGTACTCCGACAACCTCAACGATCTACTGAACGAGACCGCCTTCCGACAGGCGGTGCCCGAGGTCGTCCAGAACAAGCTCCACGCCGTGCGTAGGGCCGGCAACCACGCCGCGCACCCGCGCCGGCCCATTACGAGCCAGCTCTCGCTCGAGTGCCTGGCGCAGCTCTTCGACATCGCGCGGTGGTTCTTCGTGCAGGTTGATGGCGGAAAGCTCGAGGCCACGCCGAAGTACATGCCGCCGCCGCCCGAGCCGGCGAGCGCCGCGAAGACCAAGGACGCCCTCGAGAAACTACGTCTCGCTGAAGCCAAGTACGAGTCCGTCCTCAAGCGCCTCGACGAGGAGACCAAGAAGCGCCTCGAGGCCGAACGCGCCGCGACGGAAGCCACGCGCACCGCCGAGGAGAACGCGAGCGAGCTGACCAAGCTCCGCGAGGAGGGTCAGAAGGTCGCTTCGGCCCTCGAGTTCAACGAAGCCACCACGCGCCGCCGCCTCATCGACCAGGCCCTGCTCGCGGCGGGTTGGAACGTCGGTATCCACGGCAAGAGTACCGAGCAGGTGAAGCAGGAGCTGAAGCTCACGGGCCTGCCCACACCGAGCGGCGACGGCTCCGCCGACTACGTTCTCTACGGCGACGACGGCAAGCCGCTGGCCGTCATCGAGGCCAAGAAGACCGCGAAGGATGCGCGCAGAGGAGGCGAGCAGGCGCGCCAGTACGCCGACGCGCTGGAAAAAGCGACCGGCGTGCGCCCCGTGATCTTCTTCACCAACGGCATCGACGTCTTCCTGTGGGACGACGCGCAGGGCTACCCGTACCGCAAGGTCTACGGCTTCTACTCGAAGGACAGCCTCGAGTACTTGGTCCACCAGCGCATTGGAAAGAAGGCGCTTGCCCACGTCGAACCGAACCTCGCGATCGCGGGCCGCATGTACCAGCTCGAAGCGGTCAAGCGCGTGTGCGAGCGCTTCGAGAGCAACTTTCGCAAGGCCCTCGTTGTACAAGCGACCGGCACCGGTAAGACGCGTGTCGCCATCTCGCTGTGCGACGTGCTGATGCGCGCTGGCTGGGTAAAGCGCATCCTCTTCCTCTGCGATCGCAAAGAGCTGCGCCGTCAGGCCGACCGAGTCTTCAAGGAGTTCATGCCCGGTGAGCCGCGCGTGATTGTGGACGCATCGACGGCCAACGATCGCGACAAGCGCATCTACCTGGCGACGTACCCGGCGATGATGAAGGCGTACGAGGACTTCGACGTCGGCTTCTTCGATCTCATCATCGCCGACGAGTCGCACCGCAGCATCTACAAGAAGTTCCGCTCGCTCTTCCAGTACTTCGACGCGTTGGAGGTCGGTCTCACCGCGACGCCGGTGAAGTTCATCGAGCGTAACACCTACGAGCTCTTCGCCTGCGAGAACGGCGATCCCACCTCGGCCTTCGACTTCCAGCAGGCCATCGAGTCGAGGCCTCCTTACCTCGTGCCGTTCCGCGTGATGCAGGTCAGCACCAAGTTCTCACGCGACGGTTTCCGCTACTCGCAGATGACTGCCGAACAGCGCTCAGAGCTCGAGGACCAGGATCCACAAGCGCAGGCCGTCGACTACGACAGCGACGATCTCGACAAGTACTTCTTCAACAAGGACACCACGCGCGCCATTTGGCGCTCGCTGATGGAGGGCGGCATCCGCGAGGCGACGGGTCAGCATGTCGGCAAGACCATCGTCTTCGCGCGGAACCACCTGCACGCGGTGCATCTCGCTGAGGTCTTCAGCGAGCTCTATCCGCAGTACGGCTCGGCCTTCTGTCGCGTCATCGACAATCAGGAAGCGAAGGCGGACCAACTCATCGACGACTTCAAGAACCCTGATGACGAGCTGACCATCGCCATCTCGGTCGACATGCTCGACACCGGCATCGACGTGCCCGAGGTGGTGAACCTGGTCTTCGCCAAGCCGGTGAAGTCGTATGTGAAGTTCTGGCAGATGATCGGTCGCGGCACGCGCCTCTGCAAAGACCTCTTCGGGCCCGGCAAGGACAAGACCGAGTTTCTCATCTTCGACCACTGGAAAAATTTCTGGTTCTTCGACGAGAAGTACAAAGAGGCGCAGCCAGCGCCGCAGAAGTCGCTGCTTCAGCACCTGTTCGAGGCGCGCGTGGAGCTGCTTTCGGTCGCCATCGACAAGATGGACGAGGCCGCCATCGGCATCGCCGAGCAGCAGGTGCTCGGCGACATCCGTGCGGTGCGAGACACGAACGCCATCGACGCCCGCGACAAGTGGAAGGAGCTGACGCAGCTCGCGGACGGCGATCGCGTCCACCACTTTGCTGCCGCCACCAAAGCCGATCTGCTGTCGATCGTCGCCCCGCTGCAGCACCTCCGGAGTATCCGAGGCGACGAAGACGCCTACCGCTTCGACCTGCTCATGACCCGCCTGCAGATCGAGCTGCTCAAGGGCGGCCGGAGCGGGCCCAAGGTGCAGGACCTGAAGGGCCGCGTCGAGGAGGCTGTGGAGCTGCTCGGCAAGAACCTCCAGCCGGTGAAGGCAAAGGCCGACTCTATCAAGCGGGTGCGCGACAAGGGCTTCTGGAGCACCGTCGAGATCCAGCAGCTCGAAGGGCTGCGGAGCGAGCTGCGCTCGGTGATGAAGTACCAGCAGCTCCCCACGACGACGCGCGTGGCGCCGCAGGTCTTCGACGTGACCGACGATGGCCATATCGCCGAGGCGTACATCCCGAAGCTCGAAGGGCTCGATCTCGTCGAGTACCGGACGCGCGTGGAGAAGGTGCTCAAGGAGCACTTCTCGAATCACGCTATCTTGCAGCGCATCCGCGCCGGCAAGGGCGTGCAGGAGAGCGAGCTCGAGGAGCTGGCCAAGCTGGTGCTCGAGATGGACGACAAGGCCAACGTGAAGCACCTCGCCGGGCACGACCCGGAAACGCGCCGTTCGCTGCTCACGGTGTTTCGAGGGCTCGTGGGCCTCGACACGGAGGCGGTCGCCGAGGCGTTCAGCGCCTTCGTTCACAAGCACCCGCGCCTGTCTTCGCAGCAGCTCCGTTTCCTGCAAGTGCTGCAGAACTACATTGCCCAGAACGGCGGCATCGAGCTCGAACGCCTGTACGAGCCCCCATTCACGAACCTCCACGCCGAGAGCGTGGACGGCATCTTCACCAATCCCGGAGACGTCGATGAGCTTCTTGCCATCCTGAGCGTCTTCGAACCGAAGCGGGCGACCCCAAGCGACCACCCGCCTGCGATCCAAGCATCATGAGCACACTGACGACCCAACAGAAGAGCGACATCGACAAGCTCTGGACCGAGTTCTGGACCGGCGGCATCACCAACCCGCTCACCGTCATCGAGCAGATTTCGTTCCTCATGTTCGCGCGGCTGCTCGACGTGATGGAGACGACCGGCGAGCGGCGCGCTGAGCGCACCAAGAAGCCGTTCAAGGGTCGCTTCAAGGGCTCGACCGACCCGCGCCGCTGGAAAAACTTCAAGCAGAAGGACGCCGCCGAGATGTTGCGCGTGGTGCGCGACGAGGTGTTTCCGCACTTCCGCAAGCTGAACGGCGGGACGACGTTCGCCGAGTACATGCAGGACGCGCAGCTCATGATCCAGAAGCCGAGCCTCTTGGTCTCGGCGGTGAACATGATCGACAAGCTGCCCATCACCGACGGCGACGCAAAGGGCGATCTCTACGAGTACCTGCTCTCGAAGCTCACGACGGCGGGCATCAACGGCCAATTCCGCACGCCCCGCCACATCATCCGCTTCATGGTGGAGCTGCTCGAGCCCAAGCCTACCGAGACCATCGGCGATCCGGCCTGCGGCACGGCGGGCTTCCTCGTCGGTGCGATGCAGTACCTGCTCGAGACGCACACCTCAGCCAAAGGAAAGGTCAAGGGCGAGGCGGGCGAGACCATCTACACCGGTGACCTGCTCGAGCCGTACCGCGCGCACATCCAGAGTGGGATGTTCCACGGCTTCGACTTCGACGCGACCATGCTCCGCATCGCTTCGATGAACCTGATGCTCCACGGTGTGGACAACCCCGACATCCACTACCAGGACACGCTCTCGAACAGCTTCCCCGAGAAGTTCGGCAAGCAGGCCACCGGCGGCTTCGACGTCATCCTCGCCAACCCTCCGTTCAAGGGCAGCCTCGACGAGGGCGACGTGCACCCCACGCTGACCTCGGCGGTGAAGACCAAGAAGACCGAGCTGCTCTTCGTTGCGCTCATCCTGCGCATGCTCAGGAAGGGAGGCCGATCGGCGACCATCGTGCCCGACGGTGTGCTGTTCGGATCGAGCAAGGCGCACACCGCGCTGCGCGCCATGCTGGTGAAGGACAACCAGCTCGAAGCGGTGATCTCGCTGCCGAGCGGCGTGTTCAAGCCCTACGCGGGCGTGTCGACGGCCATCCTCGTCTTCACGAAGGGCGGCAAGACCGACCATGTCTTCTTTTACGACGTCGGCGCCGACGGCTTCTCGCTCGACGACAAGCGCGACGTGGTGAGCGACAACGACCTGCCCGACGCGCTCGAGCGCTGGCGGAAGCGGAGCGCGAAGAAGGACACCGACAGGACGGCGAAGCACTTCATGGTGCCGGTGGCCGACATCGAGGCCAAGGACTTCGATCTCTCGATCAACCGCTACAAGGAAGCGAAGCACGAAGCGGTAACCTACGAGCCGCCGAAAAAGCTCATCGCCAAGCTGCGAAAGCTCGAGGCCGAGATCGCGAGGGACCTGAGCGAGCTGGAGGCGATGCTGTGAGGACAGTTCCGACAACGCCGCTCGGTTCGCTAGTCAGTATTGTCGGCGGTGGAACCCCGTCGAAGTCTCGACCGGAGTTCTTCGAGGGGACGATCCCGTGGGTCACCCCCAAGGACATGAAGGTTTGGATGATCCTCGACAGCGAGGATCACATCTCCGAAGAGGCTGTCGCCGCGTCTCCGGCGAAGCTCGTGCCCAAGGGTACGGTCCTGGTGGTGGTGCGCTCGGGGGTCTTGAAGCACACGCTTCCGGTCGCGATCGCCGGTCGCCCCGTCACTTTGAACCAGGACATGAAGGGGCTTCTATGCGGCGACGGCATCGACCCGAGGTTTCTCGCATTCTTTCTGAAGAGCGCGGAGCCTCGACTTCTCACAACCGTGCGAGGCACAACGGCCGACAACATCCCGCTTGATGAGCTCAAGGCACTGGAGGTGCCTCGAGTTCCCCTCACCGAGCAGCGGCGCATCGCCGACATCCTCGACAAGGCCGACGCCATCCGCCGCAAGCGCAAGGAGGCCATCGCCCTCACGGAGGAGCTGCTGCGCTCGGCGTTCCTAGAGATGTTCGGCGACCCGGTGACGAACCCGAAGGGGTGGCCGGTGAAGCCATTGGGGGAGCTGCTCGCGTTCCTCACAAGCGGCTCGCGGGGGTGGGCGCAGCACTACGCTGATAGCGGCGAGACATTCCTCCGCATTCAGAACGTTCGGAAAGACTTGCTCGACCTGTCCGACGTTGCCTTTGTGCAACCGCCTGATTCAGCCGAAGCGAGACGAACCGAGACGAAGCCGGGCGATGTGCTCCTGAGCATCACTGCCGATCTCGGACGAACTGCCGTGGTTCCTGCGAGCTTGCCGCGCGCCTTCATCAACCAGCACCTGGCGATCCTCCGGCCTCAAGGTGTCAACGCCGAATATCTCAGCGCTTTCTTGGCTTCGGAAGGGGGCCAGCTTCAGGTCAATCGGCGTAACAAGGGTGGTGTGAAGGCGGGGCTCAACTTTGACGACATTCGCAGCGTCGAGGTGCTGCTCCCTCCCGTCGCTGCCCAGGAGAAATTCGCCACAGCCAAGCGTCGCATTCGCGCGACGAACGCGGACATCGAGCGAGCACTGCTGCACGACGACGACCTCTTCAACTCCCTCGTGGCCCGCGCCTTCGCAGGAGAGCTCTAATGAGCTGGCAGGTCGGACAGCGCATTGTCGCGGATGCGACGGGGGCCACCGTGCGCGGAAGCAGAATCGCTGGCGGCGCGCAGCTTCACATCGACGTCGCGTTTCGGTTGGTCGAGTGGCCATGGAAGGAGAACGGCCCGATCTCCCTTGTGCCTCAGCCAAGCGAGGTCAAGGCGCGCTTCGCTCGCGATGAGCTGAACCTTGGGTTCGCGCTTCCGAACCCGGCACAGGTGATCGTGCCACCGCGTCATTCCTCGACCAGCAGCGTCCGTTTCACGCTTTCGCTCTCGACGGCCGCGCTCGTTGCGCTGGAGACCGCTCGGGATGGCCGATCGATCGAGCTCGTGATGACGCTCGTCGCGCATCCCTTCGCCGTCGGACAGAACCCAGGCGATGCACCGGGCATTCACATCGTGCCTGTCGGTCAACAGTATCCATTTCAGTTCCAGGTACCGAAAGAGCAGTGGCTCGCGGTGCTCAAGAGCGTCGGCTACTGCGACTCGATCCTCACCGAGCTGCGGCTTCCGGCGCAGGGGCCCGAGTCCACCACCGTAGGACGACAGAGGGTCGTGAACGCGGTCAACGCGCGCAACGACGGGCGCTACCGAAACACGGTGCAGGAGTGCCGCATCGCGCTCGACGCGCTCAAGACCGCTGGCTTCGGAGGTCGGGCACCCGACGAGGTCGCACAGTTCCTCCAGACGAACGCGCGCAACCTGTCCCAGGCCGAGCGCTTCTCGGCGCTGCAGATCGCGATGCAGCTCTTCTTGTCGCCCGCGCATCACGATGGCGTTCCCGACGAGGAGTTCAGCCGCGAGGACGCAGACCTCGCCATCGCGATGACGGCAGCGCTCCTGCGCCTCGCCCCGCGGTGGGGCGCTGACTCGACTGACACGAGCGCCAGCAAGGAGAGCGCACCGTGACCACCTCGCGCGGCAAGAAGGCGGCCTCGAAGAAAGGCGTGATCGCCAGGGTTTCCGAGCGCCGCGCGGAGGTTTTGCAGCAGCCGCTGCAAAACCCCGTGGCTCTGGAGCCAATGCCGGCTGGGTATCCCGAGTGGCTGGCCGACGTGAAGGCACGCGTTCATGCGGCGCAGCTCCGCTCCGCGCATGCCGCGAATCGCGAGCTCTTGATGTTCTACTGGGACCTCGGGCGGGACATCTCGGAGAAAATCGCCCGAGGGGGCTACGGCGCGAAGGTCGTCGATCGCCTCTCCCACGATCTCAAAGCGGACTTCCCGACGATGAAGGGGTTCTCGCCGAGAAACCTCAAGTACATGCGTCGCTTTGCGGATCTCTGGCCCGACCCCGAGATTGTGCAGCAGCTGCTGCACAATCTTCCCTGGTTCCACCTTTGCACCATCATGGACAAGGCGGCCAAGCACCGCGACTGGTACGCCCGCGCCGCCGTCGAGTACGGCTGGTCGCGGCCGATCCTCGTCATGCAGATCGAGACGGGCGCCCACGAGCGCTTCGGCAAGGCCACGACGAACTTCGAGCGCACGCTCCCCAAGCCGCTTTCGGATCTGGCCCTTGAGACCCTGAAGGATCCCTACCGCTTCGACTTCACGGGCCTGTCTCGCGAAGCCGAGGAGCGTCACGTCGAGCGCGCGCTCGTGGAGCACATCACCGAGTTTCTCATCGAGCTGGGCGCGGGCTTCGCCTACGTCGGGCGCCAGGTGCCTCTCGTGGTCGGCGAACGTGAGTTCTACCTCGACCTGCTCTTCTACCACCTGCGCCTGCGCGCCTACGTCGTCATCGAGCTGAAGGCCGTCGAGTTCGAGCCGGAGCACCTGGGCCAGCTCGGGTTTTACCTCGCTGCGGTGGACGGCCAGGTCAAGCGCCCTGACGACGCGCCGTCGATCGGTCTCCTGCTGTGCAAGACGAAGGACGCCGTGGTCGCCGAATACGCGCTCAAGAGCGCCACGGGCCCGATCGGCGTGTCGGAGTACCAGCTCGTCGAGTCCCTGCCGAAGGACCTCGCGGCGAACCTGCCGAGCATCGAGCGCATCGAGGAGGAGCTGAGCAAGGCAGCCACGACGCGCAAGGTCGCGGAGGGTCTCGCGCTGGCGGCGGCGAAATCTTCAGGAGCCGCGAAGAAGCCGAATGCGCCGAAGGCGGCGAAGAAGGGGAGAAAGCGATGAGCGCAGCCGAGGTGTGCCGTGAAACCTCCGCGAGCCCGCAGATGGTGCAAGTCGTGCTTGCACGAACTCGTCGACGAACCGTTGGCGACTTGCCGGCGCAGCCGGCGAGAGCATTTGACGGCCATTTGATGGACGAGCGGCCAGGACCCGCTTCCTGTCACTGTTCGCAAGCAAATCCGCCGACTTGCGTATTTGCTGGGTATTTGATCGTGGGCCCGCCGGAGGCCTCATGCTGACCTCGCTCGAGATCGAGAACTTCAAGGGCATCGGGGCTCGCCAGCGCATCGATTTCGCGCCGCTGACGCTGCTCTTCGGCGCGAACAGCGCGGGCAAGAGCAGCATCCTGCAGGCGCTCGTCTACCTGCACGAGCTGATCGAGCGCGGCTCGGCCGACGTCGATCGCACCGAGCTGGGCGGCCACGTCCTCGAGCTCGGCGGCTTCGCACGTCTGGTCCACCAGCATGAGACCGCGCGCGGCATCGTGCTGCGCGCCGAGTTCGCCGCGCCTGGCGGCCTCGAGCGCTTCGGGCGCGACCTGACCGACTTCCCGTTCCCCGACCTTGACGACGAGGTGGAGAGCGCGTGGCTCGAGCTGAACATCGAGCACCGCACCACGACCGCGTTCCGAGGCCCCATCGTCAGCCAGGTGCGCATTGGAGTGAACGGCGACTCCGAGCCCCTCGTGTGGCTGGAGGTCGGCGCGACGATGCGCGAGGGAGAGCCGCTCCACGCGCGCGTCAACTTGGGCCATCCGCTCCTCGCAATCGAGACGCGGGAGCTGCCTGGTGGTTACGCGATCGAGGCCGATGGTACTCGACGCCCCCTCGCCGCGAAGCACGCGCCGGCGGACATCACCGAGGCCTGGGAGCAGATCGCCATACCGGAGGAGGAGCTGCACCGTGAGTTGGAAGCCGAGGGAGGTGGCTACGGTGGGGGAAGCGGCGCCGGCGCCGGGCTCGGCGACGGCAGCGGCTTCGGCGACGGGCGCTCGCTGCCGGTGTTCGCGCTCGCGCGGACTCGGGCGTCAGCCCTGCCTGCGCCGGGCGAGCCTCTGCGGGTCGTGGCGGCAGGCGACATCGAGGGCGACAAAGAGGAGCTCGTCTCGCTGCGACTCAAGCCTGCGTCGGACGAGGTGAAGCGACAGGTCGAGGCGCTCGAGACGTCCATTGCCCTCCGAGAGCGCGCTGCTCGCGAGGTCCGCACGTTCTTGGAGATGGTCGTCCTCGGCACGACCTCGCAGCTCGCGGCCTTCCTGCGTGACGCCCAGTACATCGGGCCGCTGCGCACGATCCCGCCGCGCGGGTTTCTCTACGAACGCGCCGGGCGCTTCACGAGCTGGGCCGACGGTCTGGCCGCGTGGGATCTGCTCCTGGCGGATCGCCTCACGCTCGTGGAGCGGACGAACGACTGGCTGCGCAAGCTCAACGTCGGCTGCAAGGTGGTCGTGCAGCAGCTCTTCGAGGGCAACGCTGACGCCGAGGACGTCGCGGCAGGCCACGTCGACAAGACGGTGCGGCGCCTCTTGCTCGACACGGGCGCGGGCTCGTTCGTGCTGCCGTCGGAGGTGGGCGCCGGCATCTCTCAGCTCATCCCTGTGGTGGTCGCTGCCATCGAGGGGCGCGGCGGTCTCTCGCTCGTCGAACAGCCGGAGATCCATGTCCACCCGGCCGTGCAGGTAGGGCTTGGCGATCTCCTCCTCGATGCCGCGAGCCGTGAGGGGCAGCGCCGGATCATGTTCGTCGAGACCCACAGCGAGCATCTGCTCCTGCGGGTCATGCGGCGCATGCGCGAGACGCACGAGGGCACCGTGCCGGAAGGTGTTCGCCCCGTACGGCCAGAGGATGTCTCCGTGGTGCTGGTCGAGAAAGACGGTTCGCGTAGCATCAGCCGCAAGATGCCACTGAACGAGCGCGGAGAGCTGGTCAAGGCATGGCCCGGAGGCTTCTTCGAAGAAGGCCTTCGAGAGGTGCTGTGATGGCGTTGCTCGCCGAGTACGCGCTCACGCCGGGTGTCTTCGATGTGACGGCCTACACCAGCGAGGAGGTCTGCGGCCTCCATCTGCAAGCCCTCAAGGACGTGCTCCTCCACGAAGGACTCGTCCGCAACCTGCGCTCCGGCGAATGGGTCAAGACGTTCGACGACTCGTCGCGCCCATGGCACCAGCGCGGCAAGGAGCTGCTGAAGAAGCTGCGGACGCAGCAGCGCATCGTTCTCGCCGACGCAGCCGTCGCCACGGCCCCGCAGACCGACACCGACTGGTGCGCCGAGGCGCTCGCGAGCCACTCGGCGCGGCCCCTCGCGGGCGTGATCGCGACGGATGCCACGGCAGTCCCGCACGCTCGCAACGCCATCGTCAGCTCCGTGAGCAAGCTATCGAGCGCGCCCTGGTGGGCGTCGCGGAGCCCGTCGCTGCGCCTCGGGCGGACGCTCGTGGACTACGAGGCCGCCCTCGCGCCGGTGTTGCGGCACGCCAACTCGCTCATCTTCGTCGACCCGTTCATCGATCCTACGGACCACCACCAGTACGGCGACCTGATGAAGCTCCTTGCGGGGCTGCGTGCTCGTTCGGTGAAGCCGCTCGTCGAGATTCATCGTGCGGCCTGGTACGGCGGTGGCAACGACAAGCGCCCTCAGGTGAACGACGTGGTCGCGGCGCTGACGCCAGCCATCACCACGGCGGCCAGGACCGCAGGACTCTCGGTGGACGTCTTCCTCTGGGATGACATCCACGACCGCTACCTGATCACCGACCTCATCGGCATCAGCCTGCCGTACGGGTTCGGCACGACGAAGAAGCCCAACGAGCAAACCACCTGGACCCGCCTCGGTCGCGATGACCGCGACGCCGTCCAGCGCGACTTCGACTCTGCGCGTCGTGCTCCCCGCCACCGCTTCACCGTGAAGGGGACGTGATGGCGATCGAGCGACTCGACACCGCCACCCTCGAAGCCCTCTGCGGTGTGCTCGGTGACACGGGCGGCGGTCTCACGGGGTCCGAGATCGGCGGGCTGCTTCGCCAGTGCCAGATCGACGACGTCGCGCCAGGCATCACGAAGCGACATCGGCTCTACGAGGCGCTGGCTGCGCGTCAGCAGCGTGACGGCGTGGCCAACAACGTGCTCGCCTTCGTGCAGGCCGCCATGCACCCGGCGCGGTACGTGGGCAAGTCGCAGTTGTTCGCCGAGCGGCAGGCAGGGCTCAACCCCGTGCTCTCGCTGGCCGGCCTCGGCATTGACGATCACGGGCAGGTGATCGCTGCGCAGCGGGCACATACAGCAAGCGAGGCCGAGGCGCGCGCGGGGCGTCTGCGGGCCGAGCTGGTCCGGCGACAGGTTCACGCTGATGTGCTGAAGGCCTGCCGCGCGGAGCTGCTCGAAGAGAACTACTTCCATGCGGTGCTCGAAGCGACCAAGAGCGTGGCCGAGAAGGTCCGTCAGCTCTCAGGCTTGACGCTCGACGGATCGGAGCTCGTCGATGAGGCCTTCGGTATGCGCGACCGCGATCGTCGCTCGCGCACGCCGATCCTGGCGCTCAACACGCTCCGTTCGATCTCGGAGCAGAGCGAGCAGCGCGGCATGATGCACATGATGAAGGGCATCTTCGCGGTGTTCCGCAACCCAACCGCGCACGAGCTCAAGGCTCGCTGGGCGGTCGACGAGCAGGAGGCGCTCGACCTCCTGACGATGGTGTCGGTCGTTCACCGCCGTCTCGAAGGAGCCGTACGGGTGCCAGGAGGCGGCCGATGACGACCGGCATCGTCGACCGCATCGCGTGGGAGCCCTGGTGGCGCCTGTCGATGGGCGCTGGCGTCCTCGATGACGCTGGCGTGGAGGTTTCTCGGGGTCCAGCAGGAGGCCGCTCGACACCTGTTGACCACGCTGCGTGGCCTCCCGGTTCTCGGGTCCCTCTCCGAACGCCGATCTGCGAGAATGCCGCCGACCTGTGCGGCGAACATCGCGCCGAGGCCCGCGTTCAACGCCGCGCGCCGCGATCCGCCGAGGGCTTCCGCGCATTCGCAGCTTCTCGGCTCGACGCCGCTTCGGACCTCGCCGAAGCAGCCCGGTCCCGGAGCCATTTCTCTCTCGTTGCCAACCAGGGGCGAGGGTCGGTAAACAGAAGCCCCCAAGGAGCGATCCGAGGGGGCTTCGCCGTTTCTCCCCAGAAGTCCGCGTGTTTCGCGCGCGGCGCGTCCTGCGACGGTGCTCTCGCGTCTGCTCGCAGAGAGCGCCGAGCGAGCTCGATGAGCGCCGCGTGGGACAGCTCTCCCGCTCTCTCTCCTGTCCCGTGGGGAGAGAGAAGCCGAGAGGCGTTTAACTGCGTACCCGGCGATCAACAGTCGGCCCCGTTGGTCAACAGCTTCGGCGCCCGCGACGGGCCGAGCCTGTTGATCATCGGGGCGATGGCTCGCGAGGAGCGACGAGCGGTGCATGCCGCCGCACGTCGCGAACCGCTCGCGCGAGGTCCGTGGTCGCGGGCGTCGCCGGGCCTGTTGATCGTCGGGGCGCCGTCCCAGCGGCACGATCCCTGGTCAGATGCCGTCGGCACGGTCTCGGGCAGCGATCATCTCGCGCGCGAGCTGCAGCGCCGAGCGCGGCTTGGTCGTCGGCGCGCACCGCGCGAGGATCACCTTCCAGCCGTTCCGCGCTGCGGCCGCCTCCGCGACAATGCTCGCGACCTCGGCCGGGTCGACGCGCTCTTCCGAGATGCGTCGCTCTGCCCCGTACTCGGCGGCCAGAGCACGTCGCTCGCCCGCGCCCTTCCCACGAGCCAAGACACGGGCGTAAGCCTCGCACGAGTAGGCGAACGTCTCGCGCTGCCGGTACTCGATGTCGAGCAGCCACTCCTTCGTGCGCGTCTCGCGTAGGCCGATCGTCCTTCTCTTGCAGTTGTGGAAGATGTGCGCGGCCTCGTGGACGATGAAGTCGGCGAACGGGTCGTCCTCGGCGAAGTAGTCCGGGGAGACGTAGCAGGTCGTCTCCTCGCTGATGCCGACCACGCGCGGCGCGTCAGGGCACAGAAGCTCCGCGCCGACGCTCAGCAGGAAGAGGTTCGCGAGGTCCCACGCCGAACGATCCCACCCGTGGTTCAGGATGATCGACTCGATGGTCTCGCTCGTGACGTATACGACGGACTTCCCGAGCGTCGCGAGGACGACATCTTGCTCGGCCTTCGGAAAGAGCCCGCGCACCATCGGCTCGACCTTCGCGCGCGTGAACTCGACGCCGACGTTGTCGGGCACTGCCTCGTGCGTCCGCCCCTTCGCGAGCCGTCGGACCTCCGCGAGCAGCGCGCCACGGATGTCGGCGTGCTGGCGGCGTCCGCGCTCCATGATGTCGCCGGGCCAGGCGCCCATCATGTCGGCGTCACCGGTGCGGAGGTAGCGCTCGATCTCGTCGGCGATGGTCGAAGACGACAGCGCCCGAATGGTCACGCGGCCTCGCCCTCTTCATCGTCGCCCTCCTCGTCGTCAGCGACGATGGCGGTGGCCTCGGCCGACGCCTTGCCCATCGCGCGCTCGACAAGGGCCAGCAGAGCCGCCTTCCGCGCCGAGTAGAACGCCTGGAACGAGTCGGCTCGCAGCAGCGCCGGGTCGATGACGTGGCTCGTCAGGATGGTGTCCATCGCGGCGTCATCCAACTTCACCTGGGCGTGCCCCTGGAGCTGCGCGAGGTACTTCGAAGGGGCGCTCCCGCCGATCATCCGGTTCGCCTTGTAGGAGATGGCCGTCTTGTTGACGATCGCGTTGAAGACGCGCGGCGGGATGTCTTGGTCCTCGCACCACTTCTTCGGGAAGATGTGGTGGATGTCGAGCTTCACGTCGTCGCGGTCGAGGTCGACCATGCGCGCCTTCCAAAAGAAGTCGCACGCGCCCTCTCGCTGCAAGAGCACGTAGAGCCCACGGTACGCGGCACTGGTGCGCGAACGGAGCGTGTCGAGGCGGTTCGGGTTGAAGCCTGCGGCTTGAACCGTGGCGGGCTCCGGCGCCGAGGGATCGTTGACCCAAGCGAGGAGCTGCTGCACGTCGAGCGCGATCCGCGTCTCGACGGCGCCGCCGTAGAGCTCGCCCAGGACGCCGCACCAGAACCAGCGCGCGAGCTTCCCCTTGATCTGCGGCTCGAGCCAACGCTCACCGAGATGCGCGAGCACGGCCCCAAGCGGCGTGAACTGTGTACGGTAGGGAAGGAACTTCGGGTGGTGGAACCCCTCGCTGCGCAGGAACCGCTCGGCCTCCTCGAATCCCTTGGTCAACGACTCGGCCCACTTCTCGAAAGCCCCGAGCGGCATCTCGAGGATGTGCTCACGCTTGGCCGTGACGCCGGTGGCCTCCTTGCCGGAGCGCCCGGCGGCGAGGTCCTGCGTGCGCCTCTCGAAGGAGTGCAGCAGCGAGATGCCCTGGAGGAAGTCCGTCGGCTGGAGATCACGGAGCAGCGGTCTCTTGCTGAGGCGAGCATGGCGCCCGCTCTTGCCCCTCCCGCCGAACCAATCGTCGCGCAGGTTGAAGCCGTCGGCCGCCCACGTGGCTGTGATGAGCTCGAAGACCGACAGCGGAACGCCGCCCGTGTTCACCTTCTCGAACACGAGGCAGACGGCCTCCTTCGAGGTCTCCTTTCTCAGGCTGATGACCGGCAGCGCGTAGTTGCGGAACGGCTCCACAACCTGCCGTCGAAACTTCATGAAGCGCGCGAGCTTCTCGGGAGCATGCTCCGAGAGCGCCTGCTCCCAGTCATCCGAGTTCAGGATCTGGCTGCAGGGGAAATGGAAGGCATCGATCTCCTTCTCACGCGTGCTGAGGTCGAGCACCACCTTGCGGCCGAAGTTCTCTCGCTGGATACGCTGCTCGTCGACGGTGACGATTGCATCCTCGAGCGCTTGGGGCCCCTGTAGCGCCTTCTCGATGTCGAAGTAGTAGTGGAGCTTCAGTTCACGCTTCTTCGCGTCGCGTGTCGCCACCGGCTTGTCCAGCTTCAGTACCTGCGTGAGCGACGTGAGGCGCTGCTGCCCGTCGAGGATCAGCTCCTCCGGGTTCGTGTTCGGCGGAAGCTCCACGCCCTCGACCGGGCGCACCTGGAACCGAGTCTCGCCACCCGTCTCAAGGAGCATCACGGCGCCGATCGGGAAGGAACGCGCGATGCTCACGAGCAACGACTGGATGTGCTCGTCGTCCCAGACCCACCCACGTTGGAAGTCAGGCAGTTGGAGCTTGCCCTTCACGACCTTCGCGAGGAGGTCGCTGAGCAGGGTCTTGGTCGAGTCGAAAGTAGACATGGATGCCGAGCGTGGGCGATCTCGCCGCGAGCATCCGACAATACCTCATGGCGTACGCCGGGAACACCAGCGCGTGCTCCGGTCGGCGGCGTGGCTGGTAGCCCAATCGAGCCAGCAGCCGCAGCTCGTCGAGGGGGCGCGCTCCTGGTACCGTCGACGCCCGATGAACAAGCGGCTCCGCAAGAAGAAGCGCATCGGCGAGTTCCAGGAGCTCGGATTCGAGGTGCTCGCCGACCTGCGCGATGGGCTCTCGCCCATCGAGTTCGATGCGTTCCTCGACCGCTGGATCAGCGCCGTCGAGGGCCGCCAGCTCGCCTTCGGCGGTGGCGGCGGGCACGACGGGAAGTTCGAGGGGTTCGTCGCGCGCGCTGGTCGTGGCAGCGCCTCCGACGAGGATCGCGCGATGCTTGCCGCGTTCCTCAAGAGCGACGCGGCTGTGATTCGTCACGAAGTGCGTGAGCTTCGCGACGCGTGGTACGAGGCTCCGGCGGTATGAGCTTCTTCGCCAAGCTGAAGGCGACGTTCTCAGGGACGCCTGCATCGGGTACGGCCTTAACTCCCGCCAGCGCCACGGTGGCGCGCGGCCCGTCGTGGCGCATCGTCCTCACAGCCATCGGCGTCACGACCCCGACGTGCCCGCACTGCGGCCACGCGTTTGAGAAGATGCCGCAGCGAAAGCGCGCCTGCCCAAAGTGCAGCGCCGTCTTCTACTCGAGGAAGCGCTCACTCGATGGCGCGAAGGTGCTGCTCACCGAGGCGCACGCTCGCGAGGGCGAGGCGCAGGACGCGCTGGTCACGCTCACGCAGGAGGGAGTCTCGGACGCCGATCTGGATGCGCTCGTTCACGCGCTTCAGGGCCAGCTCGGCCGCGTTCCAACCGCCGACGAAGTCCTCACCCAGCATCTCGCGCGCGCCGCCGCCGCTCATGCCGAGGCACTCAACTGGGGGCTGTACCGGAACGCCCGTTTCAACCTCGCAGAGTCCTGCGCGCGGCGCGGGCAGCACGAGGACGCGCTCCGTCTACTCATCGAGGTCTCAGTGCTCGACCTGAACGGACCTCGGAACTGCGGAGGGAGCAAGGACCCGGAACTCCTGCGGCGCTTCCCTCCCTTCGACCCGAAGACCGCGTTCCTCGCGCCGGGCATCATCAACCGGACCGTCGAGATCATCGATCTGCTCAAGCTTTCGCCTGACGACACGCGCCGCTTGTTCGAATCTGTGGCGGGCTCCGTCGGGCCGACGCTGAGGCTGCCGCGCTCGGCAACGAGCGTCTGGCGAGAGCTGTCGAAGGCTCTCGTCGACGCGCGGGGCTGATCAGATGGCGACCTTCTCGAGCATCGCCATCCCGCGCGCGGCCTCGGCCGGCGTCGCGTCGGCGAGCTCGAGATACACGCGCCCGCTCTCGCTTTCGTCCTCGGTGTTCACGCACCAGCGCTCGCCCGCGGGCGTGGCCAGCTCGATCTCGGTGGCGAGCTTGTGGAGCGCGGCCTTCACGACGCGGTAGCTGGTGCCCTTGGGGAAGCGGAGCGCGATCTGCGGCTCGGGCGTTCCGTAGCGGCTCTCGCCCTGGCTCACGGTCTTCGTCATGGCGGTGCTCCTCGGACTACTCACAGCGCGACCACCACGTAGCGGTGCCCGGGGTTCATCGCCTCGAGCTGGGCGCGTCGCCTCTCCGCGTCTTCGGCGGTGGCGAACGCGTCGTACTTCCAGGCGTTCCTGGTCGGCGCCATGCGGCTGATCGAGCCGTCCTTATTCACCGACTTCACCATGAAGCGCGCGTTCGCGGCGGCCTGCTCGGCTGATCGCGTAGCGCGTGCGTTGGCGTAGGCGCGGAAGGCGTTTGTCGATCTCGAGCACGCGGTAGGCGAGCACCGCCGAGAGCAGCTTGTCGGGTGCCGAGCGCTGGAGCGCGGGCAGCTTCCGCTCGTCATCGCCGGTCAGCAGCTTGAACGCGACCTTCTTGCCGGCGTCGGGCAGCGAGGCGCGTGGGGGACGGGGCTCCACGAAAGGGAACCCAGGGTTCCCAACCGTGATGACCGCCCGGCTTCGTCTTGCACAAAAGGGAACCAAGGGTTACGTTTTGTGCGTGACGACGCCCGAAACCAAAGGACCGGACTGGGACCGGCTCTTCGAGACCGCCGCTGGTCAGTCCGGCTACGTCACGACGAAGCAGGCCGCCGAGGCGGGCTACTCCACCCACCTGCTCCGCAAGCACATCCTCGCGGGTCGCGTGACGCGGCCGCAGCGGGGGATCTACCGGCTCGTCCACTTTCCGGTCGGGGAGCACGAAGAGCTGGTCACCGCCTGGCTCTGGTCCGAGCAGGCGGGCGTGGTTTCACACCAGACTGCGCTGTCGCTCCACGCACTCTCCGACGTGCTGCCTGCCCAGGTGCATCTCACGCTACCCGAGGCTTGGCGGCGGCGACGCTTTCGCGTTCCCGCCGGGGTCGTGCTCCACCACGCGGACGTCGCACCCGAGGAACGAGCGTGGTTCGGCCCGGTGCCCGCGACGAGCGCCAGCCGCACGCTCAGCGACTGCGCCAAGAGTGGCCTGTCCCCGGAGCTGCTGCGGCAGGCCGCCCAGCAAGCGCTTCGGCGCGGCCTCGTCACGCGCGGAGAGCTCGCCGAGGTCGAGACCGCCCTCAAGCCGTTCGGAGGCCTGGCAGAATGACCCCTCGCACCTACGCCTCGCCCGAGGCCTTCAAGCAGGCGCTCGAGCAGCGCCTGCGCTCGTCCGCCACGACGGGCGCCGAGTTCGCGCGCAAGCGTCAGCTCCTCGTCTTCGATCGCTTCCTCGCCCGCATCGCCCTTGTGCTCGGAGACGCGGCCACGCTGAAGGGAGGACTCGTCCTCGAGCTACGCCTCGAACGAGCGCGCACCACGAAGGACGTGGACCTCCGCATGGTGGGCTCACCCGACGACGTGCTCGCGAAGCTGCAAGAGGCGGGACGCAAGAACCTCGGCGACTTCATGACCTTCGAGGTCGTCCCGGATGATGACCACCCGGAGATCCAGAACGACGGCATGCAGTACGACGGGCTTCGCTTTCGCGCCGAGTGCAAGCTCGCCGGCAAGCTCTACGGTCAGCCCTTCGGTGTCGATGTCGCGTTCGGCGATCCGATCCTGGGCGAGCCCGAGGTCATCGTCGCGGAGGACGTGCTCGCTTTCGCCGGCATCGCCCCGCCGACGCTGAGGCTCTACCCGATCGAGACACACATCGCGGAGAAGCTGCACGCGTACACGATGCCGCGCACGCGACCGAACTCGCGCGTGAAAGATCTACCCGACATCGCTCTGCTGGCGACTGCGCAGCCCATCGACGCGAAGCGCCTGCGCGCGGCGCTCGAGCAGACGTTCGCGTTCCGCAAGACGCACGCGCTGCCCGCTACCGTGCCTTCCCCCATCGAGGCATGGCGCACGCCCTACGAGGCGATGGCGCGCGAAGATCAGCTTGCCTGGCCCACGCTCGATGATGTCACCAAGGCGGCCCAGGCCTTCCTCAACCCGGTTCTCGCAGGCGGGCTCGACGCGACGTGGGAGCCCGAGACGTGGACCTGGCGACTTCACTAAATGGAGCCGCTTCACTCGCCGGTGAAGTTGGCCAATTTAGTGAAGTCCGGCCTCCATCACTGGACCAGCTCGACCGCCAGCCTGGCTGGAAGCTATCCGACGAGCGCTACGACGACGGCGGCTTCACCGGCGCGAACATCGACCGCCCCGCGTTCACCCGGCTGATGGCCGACGTCGAGGCGGGTAAGGTCGACGTCATCGTCGTCTACAAGGTCGACCGCCTCTCGCGCTCGCTGCTCGACTTCGTGAAGGTGATGGAGCGCCGCGGAGCGGCGGGCGCCTCGTTCGTCTCGGTGACGCAGAACTTCTCGACGGCCGACGCGATGGGTCGGCTGACGATGAACATGCTGATGTCCTTCGCCGAGTTCGAGCGTGAGATGATCAGCGAGCGCACGCGCGACAAGATCGCCGGCGCCCGTCGCAAGGGGAAGTGGACGGGCGGACAGGATCACCAAAGCGCCGCCTCCGCCGCCGTGACGACGACCTACGCCGCGGCGCCCTGGATCATGAAAGCGTCGACTGGTGGATCACTGGAAGGGCGTCGCTGAAGCCTGCAGTGGGGCAAGGAGCAGTCGGGCCGCGCCATCGCCCTCGAACGCGACGTCATCCAGAAGAAGATCGACGAGCTGAGCAAGGAGGCCGCCTCGCTGCTCACCTTCGTGCGCGAGTCCGGCGGCAAGGCGGGCAGCACCGTCTCGGACCAGCTCGCCAAGGTCGAGCTCGCGCTCGACGAGCAGCGCCTCAAGGCCAACGAGCTCGACGACCGCCTTCGGGGGCTGAGCGCCGCCGTCGGCCGGGTGCAGAGCGCCCTCGACCTGCTGAGCAACTTCTCCGAGGTCTGGGAGGTCCTCGTGCCCGAAGAGCGCTGCGACCTGGTCAAGTTGCTCATCGAGCGCGTCGACGTAAACGTCCCCGAGAGCGAGCTGCACATTACCCTGCACGACCTCACCGACGAGCTGCCGCCGCTGCCCGACATCTTCCCCGAACGTAGCGAAGCGGCCCCGGCAGAGGAGGCGACCGCTCCATGAGCAAGATCGAGAAGATCGCCTTCCGGCCCCGCCACCGCCGGCAAGCCACCCGCCGTGCCGAGCGCGAAGAGGGCCTGCGAACTCCACACCCGGCCCGTGTTGCCCGGCTCCTCGCCCTGGCCCGCGACATCGAAGCCCGGATCGAAGCCGGCGAGTTCCGCGACTACGCCGACGTGGCCCGCGCCCACGGCCTCACCCGCGCCCGGCTCACCCAGGTGATGAACCTGCTGCTGGCCCCGCCGATCCAGGAGGACGTCCTCCACCTAGAGGTGCTGCCTGGCCGCGAGCCGATCTCCGAGCAGGACCTCCGGCGGGTGCTGCAGAGCCTGGTGTGGGAGGAGCAGGTGGCGATGTGGCGCACTGTCCTCGAGCCGATCAGCAAGAAGGTGCGTCGGCTTGACTTTTCAGGCAAAATTGGGGGTTGAAGGGGTCTGTGCTGGAGCGAGTGCGCATGTTCAGTGTAGAACAGCCCCGACCGAGAGAACGATGGCCAAGGCAGACCAAATCAAGGCTCTCATCCGGAGCCACGCAGAGGGCGACGATACGCGTTTCTACGCCGTCGCTATGCAGGTTGCTGCCCAGGCGGCCCGAAACGGGCATGGCAAGTTTGCCCAAGAGTTACGAGAGCTTGTAGACCGCGCCAAGGAGCGAGCGAAGGCAGCAGCCTCGGCACCGGGCCCGAAGCCCATCCCCATGGCCCAGCCGAGAGGCGAGCTGGCGGGGCTCCTGACGGTCGGCTACCCGAAGACCCGCGTCGCCGACATGGCGCTCGACGACGAACTCCACCAACGGATCGATCGCGTCCTCGTCGAACAGCGCCAGCGCGATCGCATTCGCGAGCACGGGTTCGCTCCGCTTCGGAAGCTTCTACTCGTGGGACCGCCCGGCACGGGGAAGACGATGACCGCGGCCGCATTGGCAGGAGAGCTGGGACTTCCCCTGTTCACCATCCAACTCGACGGCCTGATCACCAAGTACATGGGCGAGACCGCCGCCAAGCTGCGCCTCGTCTTCGACGCGATTCAGGGGACGCGCGGCGTCTACCTCTTTGACGAGTTCGATGCCCTCGGGGGACAGCGCGGCGGCGCCAACGACGTCGGCGAGATTCGGCGCGTGCTGAACTCGTTCTTGCAGTTCCTGGAGATGGACGATTCGGACAGCTTGGTGATCGGCGCGACGAACCACGTAAAGCTGCTGGACCGTGCGCTCTTCCGCCGCTTCGATGCAGTCCTCGAGTACGCGCTGCCGTCGAAGGAGATCGCGACCAAGGTCATGCGGGCACGGCTCGGCCTATTGGACACCACAGAAGTCGAATGGTCGGATGCGGCGGCAGCGGCCGAATCTCTCAGCCATGCCGAGATCACTCATGCGTGCGAGCAAGCAGCGAAGAACGCGATCTTGGAGCACACCACCAAGGTCCGAAATGATGAGCTCGTCACCGCACTCAAGGAACGACGCAGCACGCATCCGTAACCCCCGAGGAGGAGGCTGACCGATGGCATCCCCTCGGAACCGACGCCACATCATCGTCCCTGGCGATCCGACCGTCGAGAAGTACACCCCGCATGGCGGTGGTGGCCCGTCAAAGGCGCCCGGCCCACCAGGGGCTGGGCGACCGGCTCACTCGGCCGCGTTGACCAAGGCGCTCGAAAGCGCTCGGGACACGGCGGCCCTGCGCAGAACAACCCAGTCGGTCGAAGTCACCGGTGCACAGCCGGGCCTCTACCTGGAGTTCGAGTCGTTCCCGGGCTGGGATCTGGCCATCAGCTCTCTTGAGAACAAGCGCGCGAAGGACCCTCTCCGGCACATCGAGGTCGTGGCGGTCAACACCGATAAGCCCAAGGACGACTCCGAGTCGAAGACTGCCAAGCAACGTGCCGCGGTCTTCGTTCCCGAAGGGCAGGTAGCTCACTTCGTCAAGCAGTTGGAACGCTACGCACTGACGACGCCAAAGGCTGAACGCGAGCGCCGACACGAAAACACCTACGACCGTGTCGCCAGCATCCGCCTGGCAGCCCTTCGCGGGTTGTGGACCGACGCAGACGAGGCCTATCCAGCGGACGCAGACGAGTCCATCTGGTGGGAAGTGTGGCTTCGCCGCACCGACGGCAAAGAACTCGAGCGCCTCCACGATTTCGCAGCCCAGACCAATATCCGCCTCGGCGACCGGCGCCTGCAGTTCGACGACCGAATCGTGACGCTGGCGCACACCACTGCCGGCACCCTGGCGATGTCGCTGGACGTCCTCGGCGACATTGCCGAGCTCCAGCGCGCGAAAGAGCCGGCCACGTTTTTCGTCGAGCAAGGTGCGGAAGATCAGGCCGCATGGGTGCTCGACCTCGCTGGGCGAATTCAGCGCAAGGGGGGCGGTGACTCCCCCGTCGTGTGCGTTCTCGATACCGGCGTGAACGGAGGGCACCCGCTGTTGGAGGGCTCCCTCCCGGCCGACGACTGCCACGCATACGAACCTTCCTGGGGCAACCACGACCATCATGGCCACGGCACGGAGATGGCTGGCCTGGCGCTCTTCGGCGACCTGGTGCCGCTGCTTGCCGGCAACTCACAGGTGGAGCTGCGGCATGCGCTCGAGTCGGTGAAGATTCTGCCGCCCAACGGTGAGAACGACCCTGACCTCTACGGCGCGATCACAGCAGACGCGACGAGTCGCCCCGAGATCCACGCGCCCACTCGACGCCGCGTGTTCTCCATGGCCGTGACCACGCGCGACTCGAGGGACCGGGGAAGACCCACATCGTGGTCGTCTGCCATCGACGCGCTAGCAGCGGGACGATCGTTCGATCCTTCGGACAAGGGGCTCGTGTACCTCGACGACGGGGAAGACCCCCATCAGCGCCTCTTCGTCGTCAGCGCGGGAAACGTCGACGACTCGAAACTCGACCGCGATCATCTCGCGCGAAGCGAGACGGAGCCGGTTCACGATCCCGCGCAGGCGTGGAACGCACTCACGGTTGGGGCGTACACCGAGAAGGTCGTCATCACACACCCGGAGTTCGCATCCCGTTCACCGGTGGCGAAGGCGGGCGAGCTGTCGCCGTGGAGCACCACATCGATGACGTTCCAGCCGAAGTGGCCGATCAAACCCGACATCGTCATGGAGGGCGGCAACATCGTGCATGACGCCAACGGGGACGTCTCGATTCCCTGGCTCTGCGACGACCTCTGTCTCCTCACGACCTACTTCAAACCGAGCGACAAGCCGCTGGTCACGACGTGGGCGACGAGCGCTGCGACAGCGCAGGCCGCACGGATCTGCGCCGAGATCTCGGCCAGCTACCCCGACCTTTGGCCAGAGACGGTTCGGGCGCTGGTCGTTCACTCGGCCCGGTGGACGCCCACGATGATGGGCCACTTCGATGCCGCGCCGAACAAGACAGCGCGCGCTCGGCTCGTTCAACGGTACGGCTTTGGTGTCCCGAGTCTCGACCGCGCGCTGCGAAGCGCGGCGGACGCGATCACCCTTGTCGCCCAAGGTTCGATTCGCCCCTTCGAAGACGGCAAGATGCGGGAGATCCACATCCATGATCTGCCGTGGCCCAAGGACGTGCTTGCGGGCCTTGGCGACGCGAAGGTCCGGCTTCGTGTCACGCTGTCGTACTTCGTCGAGCCGAACCCTGGCCGGCGTGGCTGGCAGACCAAGCACCGCTACCAGTCGCACGGGCTCCGATTCGAAGTTCGCGGTGCAGCTGAATCCCACGACGAGTTCAGGAAGCGACTCAACCAGCAAGCGATGGACGAGGACGAGGACCGACCGGTCGCGGGCTCGGACAACGACGGCTGGTATCTCGGGCCGCGGGCCCGTGATCGTGGCTCCATCCACTCGGACCTTCTGGTGGACTGCACAGCGGCGGACCTCGCCGAGCGAGGCATGATCGCGGTCTATCCGGTCACGGGCTGGTGGAAGGAGCAGAAGAAGCGCGACCGCAGCGACAAGGGCGCCCGGTACGCGCTCATCGTCTCCATCGAGACCGACGCCGCGGACGTGGACATCTGGACGCCGGTCGCCAACCAGGTCGGCGTGCCCATCGAGGTGGAGATCGAGCTCTGACGCCAGCCGCCCCGACAGCGCACTCACGCGACCGCATAATTTCAATGAGTTACGGCGGCTGCTTCAGGCTCAAACCGATTCTAGCCGACTTTGACAGGCATCAGACTGCATCGCTCAGCTCTTGAGCGAAAGGATCTGCAGTGATACCGTTGCGCCTCCCGTAGCAACCTGCGGGGTCGCCGGAATGGGGGACCGGCCCTCCCGGCGTCCGCAGCATGCGCCGAGAGGAAATGGTTGATGTCCACCGAACCCTGGGTCTCCGTCGAAGACGTCGCGAAGCATCTGAGCGTCGCGAAGGACTCGGTCTACCGCTGGATCGAGCACCGGGGCTTGCCCGCACACAAGGTTGGCCGGCTCTGGAAGTTCAAGCTCTCCGAGGTCGACGAGTGGGTGCGCGCCGGCGGCGCTGCTGAGGAGGAGAAGAAGGAGCCCGCACGATGACCAAGCTCACCCTGAGCCAGCTTTCCAGTTTGCTGTTTCGCGCCTGCGATGACTTGCGCGGCAACATGGATGCCTCGGAGTACAAGGAATACATCTTCGGCATGCTCTTTCTGAAGAGGCTCTCGGACCTCTTCGATCAGGAGCGTGAGCAACTCGCCAAGGACCTCAAGTCCAAGGGCATGGCCGACAAGGTCGTCGCGGCCCAGCTCGACAACCCGGACAAGTACACCTTCTTCGTTCCCGAAGAAGCGCGCTGGTCGACGATTCGCCACCTCAAGACCAACGTGGGCACGGCGCTGAACAAGGCGCTCGAGGCCCTCGAGGACGCGAACTTTGATGCGCTCCAAGACGTGCTCAAGGGCATCAACTTCAACCGCAAAATCGGGCAGCGCACTCTCGACGACGACACCCTCTCGAACTTCATCCAGAACTTCGAGAAGATCCCGCTGCGCGACGAGAACTTCGAGTTCCCCGATTTGCTCGGCGCCGCGTACGAATACCTCATCAAGTATTTCGCTGACTCGGCAGGCAAGAAGGCCGGCGAGTTCTACACGCCTGCCGACGTGGTGCGCACGCTGGTCGAGGTCGTTGAGCCGCAGCCGGGGATGAGTGTCTACGACCCGACCTGCGGCTCGGGCGGCATGCTCATCCAGACCCGCGACTACATCCGTGAGATCGGCGGCGACCCGCGGGACCTCTCGCTCTTCGGCCAGGAGAGCATCGGGACCACGTGGTCCATCTGCAAGATGAACATGCTCCTGCACGGCATCGCCCACGCCGACATCCGGCAGGAAGACACCATCCGCAGGCCGCAGCATAAGGACGACAACGGCGAGCTCAAGCGCTACGACCGCGTCCTCGCCAATCCTCCGTTCAGCCAGAACTACATCAAGAAGGACATCGAGTACCCCGGCCGCTTCGCCGTCTGGCTCCCCGAGAAGGGCAAGAAGGCCGACTTGATGTTCGTGCAACACATGCTCGCCGTGCTCAAGGGCGACGGCAAGATGGCGACCGTCATGCCGCACGGAGTGTTGTTTCGTGGCGGCGAAGAGCGCGAAACGCGGCGTCATTTCATCGAGCGCGGCTGGCTCGAAGCGGTCATCGGACTGCCGGCGGGCTTGTTCTACGGCACGGGAATCCCGGCTTGCGTGCTCGTCCTGAACAAGAAGGACTCAGCCACGCGCAAGCACGTCGTCTTCATCAACGCAGACCGCGACTACCGCGAAGGCAAGGCGCAGAACTTCCTTCGCGCCGAAGACATCTCGCGCATCGTCCATGCATACCGTGCACTCACGAGTGGCGAGCGAGACGAGCTGCCGGGCTATGCCCGGCGCGTCCCCGTCGCGGAGATCGAAGGCGAGGACTTCAACTGCAACATCCGCCGCTACGTGGACAACGCCCCGCCACCGGAGCCCCACGACGTGCGCGCCCATCTTCACGGTGGCGTGCCCAAGAGCGAAGTCGATGCCCTCGAGCACTTCTGGGCCAACTATCCCGATCTCCGCACGCGCTGCTTCAAAGCCCGGCCCGGCAACAGCGCCTACCTGGACTTCACGCCCGAGGTCACAGACCGCCGCGCTCTGGCCGACATCGTGAACGGCGACAAGAGCGTTGCGGCCGCCCACGAGGCCTTCCTCAAGACCCTCGAAGCGTGGTGGGACAAGCACCTTCCGGCCATCGAGGCGCTCGCGCCGACCAACGGCAAGAAGGGAAACGTCTACGCCCTGCGTCGGAGTCTGCTTGCCTCCATCGAACAGACCTTCGCCGGCACCAAGCTCCTGACGGGGCACCAGATCCGCGGCGCCTTCGCGCGGTACGTCGACGAGCTGAAGGCCGACCTCAAGTCCATCGCCGCCAGTGGCTGGGGCCCCGAGCTCATCCCCGATGCTGATATTCTCGAGAGCCAGTTCCCCGAAGTGCTTGCCGAGCTGGAGCAGAAGCGAGCTCGGCTCGCCGAGCTCACGGCTGTCTTCGCAGCCGCCGACGAAGAGGACTACGAGGACGACGACGACACCGGCGTTTTGCCCGGCGACCAGGTCAAGGAGCTCAAGGCCAAGCTCAAGCAGCTCAAGGGCGAGGCCAAGCTCGCGAAGCGCGACCCGAACCTCGGCGACCACAAGGCTTACGAGAAGGAGGCCGCCGCCGTGGAGTCTAGGCTCGCACGGCACAAGGCGCTCGAGGACGAGGCCAAGCAACTCAAAGCGGATCTTCGCGCCACCGAGAAGAAGCAAGACGACCTGGTGGCCGCCGCTCGCGAGAAGATCGACCGAGACGAAGCGCGGAAGGTCATCATCGACCGGCTGCATCGCCTGCTGGTGCAGACCTACGAGTCGTACCTCCGCGCCGACCAGCGTGCGTGCCTCGCCGCGCTGGAGAACCTGCACGCGAAGTACGCCACCACCGCGACCGACATCGAGCGGCGACGCAACACCGCGACGGCCAGGCTCAAGGGGTTCTTGGGGGAGCTTGGGTATGCGTGAGTGGCGGCGATATTCGATTCGCCAACTCGTGGGCGCACCAATTTCCGGCAAGCGTCCGACAGGGGGCGTCAATGCGGAGTCCGAGGGAATCCCTAGTCTGGGTGGCGAGAACATCCGGGCCGACGGTGGGATGGACTACGGGACTATCAACAGGGTTCCAGTCGAGTTCTTTCGGTCGATGCCAAAGGGGCGGCTCCAAGCGAACGACGTCCTCATCAACAAAGACGGCGCACAGACTGGCAAGGTGGGACTTTACGACGGACGGTTCGACGAAGCGGCCGTCAACGAGCACGTGTTTATTCTTCGGTCGAGCAGCGGAGCAATCGACCAGAGACTGCTCTACTACTTCCTGCTGCTGCCCGACACGCAGCTCCGAATCGCGAGAAGAATAACTGGCTCAGCCCAGCCCGGGCTCAACAGCCAGTTTGCGGATGCAGTGCACCTGACAGTTCCATCAGAACGAGGTGAGCAGCGCCGGATCGCCGAAGTCCTCTCGACGGTAGACGAAGCCATCGAGCAGACCGAAGCGCTCATCGCCAAGACGCAGCAGATCAAGGCCGGCCTGATGCACGACCTCTTCACCCGAGGCGTGACCGCGGACGGCCAGCTCCGGCCACCACGCGAGGAGGCCCCGCAGCTCTACAAGGAGTCGCCACTGGGCTGGATCCCGAAGGACTGGGAGACCTTTGTCCTCGATGGTTCCGATATCGCCATCATCGACGGGGACCGCGGCGAGCATTATCCGCAATCACACGAGCTGCTTTCTTACGGTCACTGCCTGTTCTTGAGCGCAACGAATGTGACCAAGCGGGGGTTCGAGTTCTCGTCGAAGCAATTCATCACGAGAAATAAGGACGCAAAGCTGAGGACCGGCAAGCTTGTGCGCGGCGACGTGATCATCACGACGCGTGGCACGGTAGGAAACATCGCCTACTACGACGATGCCGTTCCCTTTTCCCACGTTCGAATCAACTCGGGGATGGTCATCCTGCGATCCAGTCACCCCACACTCCTTCCCGACTTTCTGTATGCCTCGCTTCAGCAGCACATCTTTGACCGAGAGTACAAGCGCGTAGTTTCAGGGTCTGCCCAGCCACAGCTTCCGATCAGAGACCTCAAGCGATTCAACCTCCTGCTACCCCATGCTGACGAGCAAGGGCGCATCCTCGCGAGAGTGGCGGCAATCCACGACCAGATCGCGTCGGAGTCGGAGACTCGCAGCAAGTTGTGCGAGCTGAAGCATGGGCTGATGCACGACCTCCTGACCGGCCGCGTACCCGTCACGATCGAGAGCGCACCGGAAACCAAGGAGGTCGCAGCGAATGTCTGAGTACCTCCACGTCGAGAAACCGTTCCTCGAGCAACTCGCGACGCTGGGCTGGAACGTCATCGACCAAGGCCAGGGCTTCATCCCCTCGGACCCATCGAAGAGCCTGCGCACGACCTTCCGCGAGTTGTTTCTCCCCGAGGTATTCCGCGACGCCGTTCGTGCCATCAACCTGACGCCCGACGGCAAGCGCTGGCTCACCGACCGCCAGCTCGACGACCTGCGCGACCAGATCCTCCGTCAGCCCAACCGCACGCTGCTGGAGGCCAACGAGAGGACCCAGGGGCTGTTTCTCAAGGCCCAGGTGGACCGCAACGAAGTCACCGGCGAGGCCGACCCGGTCGTCAAGCTCATCGACTTCGCGCGCCCCGAGCGCAACCAGTTCCACGCCATCAACCAGTTCCGCGTCGACACGCCGGGCTGCGTGAAGAGCTGCATCATCCCCGACATCGTCCTCTTCGTGAACGGCATCCCGCTCGTGGTGGTCGAGGCAAAAATTGGCGACCCCAACACGGCCAACCCGCTGCATGCCGCCTTCGAACAGCTCCTCCGCTACCGCAACGGTCGCCCCGAGACCATCAAGGCGGGTCTGCGCGAGGGTGAACCGCGGCTCTTCTACACAAACCTGCTGCTGGTGCGCACCTGCGGCGAGAAGGCCGAGTTCGGCTCGATCACCTCCGGCCATGAGCACTTCTACGCATGGAAGGACATTTGGCCAGAGAGCAACCAGGCATACACGCCGCCACTAGGCGTCGAGCGGGAACAGGAGAAGCTCATCCAGGGGCTGCTCGCACCCGCCACCCTGCTCGACGTGCTGCGCACCTGCACGGTGTTCATGGACACCGACTCGGGCCGGCGCATCAAGGTCGTCTGCCGCTACCAGCAGTATCGCGCGGCCCGGAAGATCGTCGACCGCCTGCGCGCAGGCAAGACACCGGAGTCGCGGTCGGGCGTCGTCTGGCACACCCAGGGCTCGGGCAAGTCGCTCACCATGGTCTTCGTGGCCCGCATGCTGCGCGCCGCGTCCGACCTGGAAGACTTCAAGATCCTGCTCGTCAACGATCGCGTCGACCTCGAAGAACAGCTCTCGGGCACCGCAAAGCTCATCGGCGGTAAGGTCAACGTCATCGAGAGCACGGCCCAGCTCCGCGAGCACCTCAGCACCGACGCTTCCGACATCAACATGGTGATGGTCCACAAGTTCACCGAGCGCACCGAGGCTCTCCCGGCCGCCGTCGCCCAGGCGCTCACCTACGGCGGCAAGTCGGTGCCCGAACCCGAGGTCCTCAAGGCGGCCGACTCCGGCGGCGTTCCCTATCGAGCCATCCCGTCAAGCAAGACCTTCGGCGTCGTGAACCCGTCCGAGCGCATCATCCTGATGATCGACGAGGCCCACCGGACCCAGGGCTCCGACCTCGGCGACAACGTCTTCGAGGCGTTCCCCAACGCCACCCGCATCGCCTTCACCGGAACCCCGCTCATCACCGAGCAGCACGGCACCAAGCGCACGGTGAAGCGCTTCGGCGAATACATCGACACCTACAAGCTGATGGACGCCGTCCACGACGGCGCCACCCTGCAGATCCTCTACGAGGGCCGCACCGCCGACACGGCCATCAAGGACAAGCACGGCTTCGACACCAAGTTCGAGGACCTCTTCAAGGAGCGCAGCGAGGAAGAGATCCTCGCCATCAAGAAGAAGTACGGTGCCACCGGCGACCTCCTCGAAGCCGAGAAGCGCATCGAGGCGATCGCCAAGGACCTGGTCGATCACTACATCGACAACATCCTGCCCGACGGCTTCAAGGCCCAGGTGGTGTGCCACTCCAAGCTGGCGGCCATCCGCTACCAGAAGGCGATCCGGCAGGCGCTCGCGGAACGCATCGAGCGAGAGCAGCTGAAGCCCGAGCCTGATGCCACGCTCATCCGGCGCATGGAGTTCTTGAAGGTGGGCGTCGTGGTTTCGTCGGACCCGACGAACGAGCCGGCCGCCATCACCGAGGCCCGCAAGGAAGCCAAGCGCTGGAATGTGGTCGAGAACTTCTGCCGCCCCTTCGATTTCGACGACCACGACAAGGTTCTCACCGGCATCGCCTTCCTCGTCGTGTGCGACATGCTGCTCACCGGTTTCGACGCCCCCATCGAGCAGGTGATGTACATCGACAAGAAGCTGCGCGAGCACAATCTACTTCAGGCCATCGCCCGCGTGAACCGGGTGGCGACCAACAAGCACCGGGGCTTCATCGTCGACTACATCGGGCTCGCCAATCACCTGACGAGCGCGCTCTCCATCTACTCGGAGGAGGACGCCCAGGACATCCACGACGGGCTGAAGAGCGCGCTCAGCGAGATGCCCATCCTCGAAGAGCGCTACCAGCGACTCCTGCAGCACTTCATTGCCGCCGGCGTCACCAACATCGAGGCCTTCATCAAGGGCCAGCTTGACTCACCCGAAGCCGACGTCGCCGTGATCCACGCGGCTGTGGGCGCGATGAAGGACATCAAGCGCCGGGCGGACTTCGAGGTCTACCTGAAGAAGTTCCTGCAGAGTCTCAACCTAATCCTGCCGAACCCTGCCGGTCACCCGTACCGCGGGGCCGCGCGCCGCTTCGGCTACCTGCTGCGCATGGTCAAAGAGCGCTACAAGGACGACTCTCTCGACATCGCCGACGCTGGCGAGAAGGTGAAGGCGCTCATCAACGAGCACCTCATCGACCTCGGCATCAACCCGAAGATTCCGCCCGTGGAACTGCTGTCCGACGAGTTCATCTCGCACGTGCACAAGCACTCCCAGGGGAGTGACGAGGCCAAGGCGAGCGAGATGGAGCACGCCATCCGTAAACACTGCACGGTCCACTTCGACGAGGACCCAGCCTTCTACACCAAGCTCAGCGAAAAGCTGGAGAAACTCATCGAGCAGCACCGCGACAACTGGAAGTCGCTGTCGGACGACCTCGAGCAGCTCCGCAAGGATGCCATCGAGGGGCGCACCGACGCCGTCGAGGGCCTCACCAAGGAGGCGACCACCTTCTACGACTACGTGCTGCAGCTCGCCTACGACGGCGCCAAGGTGCCGGCCGACGACCGCACGCCGCTGAAGAAGCTGATGCTGCGCATCGTGGACATGCTGCAGGACACCATCGACGTCCTCGACTTCTGGAAGAAGCCCATCGAGGTGAAAAAGCTACGCGGCAACATCGACACCGAGATTCTCCTTGCGAACATCCCGGCGCTCAACGCTAAGCATGAGCGGCTAGCGGTCGAGATCGTGAAACTCGCCGAGAAGCGCCACGAGGAGTTGATCAAGTGAAAGCGTCGCAAGACAACCAGATCCCCTACGAGGTGATCCGCAGCCGTCGCTCAACGGCGGACATCATCATCGAGCGCGACGGAAGCGTGCTCGTCCGAGCCCCCGAGTGGGCCGACGACGAGCAGGTCGCCAACATCGTCGAATCCAAGCACTACTGGATCTACCAGGGCCTCGCCGAGTGGCGGGACCTGAACGCCACCCGGGTGCTCCGCGAGTACAAGAACGGCGAGGGCTTCCTGTACCTCGGTCGCGCCTACCGGCTCCTGCTCGTCAGCGATCAGGACGAGGCCTTGCAGCTCAAGAACGGCCGATTCACCCTGCGCCGCGACTTCGTCGAGCAGGGCGAGATCGCTGCGGCCAAGTCCGCCTTCCGCGAGTTCTACGTCGCCAAGGGTCTCGAGCGCCTGGGCAGCCGCGTCGACTACTACGCCCCGAAGGTCGGCGTGGAGCCGGCCGGCGTCGAGGTGAAGGAGCTGGGCCACCGGTGGGCCTCGTGCTCCACCTCGGGCAAGCTCTCCTTCCACTGGAAGTGCATGATGGCTCCGCAGACCATTATCGACTACATCGTCGTCCACGAGCTCTGCCACTTCCACCACCGCGACCACACCGACGCATTCTGGAACGAGGTCGACAAGGTGATGCCCGACTTCCGCGAGCGGAAGGACTGGCTGCGCAAGAACGGAGCGGGGCTCGACGTATGACCCACCTCGCTCATGGATACGGCGCCCGACCGGCGCCGAGTCGGAGGGCGCCATGAGCGAGAGCCCCAAGACCCTGCGACAGGCGGCGGTCGAGCTGCTCCAAGAGCTCGGTCCCACCCACTACCAGGAGCTGACCCACCAGATCCTCGCTCGCGGCCTTGCAACGTCGTCATCGAAGACACCGGCGGCGTCGCTGAACGCCATGATCGCCGTCGACATCAAGCGCAACGCCAACAAGAGCGAGTTCGTGCGCGTGCGACCGGGCGTGTTTGGCTTGCGGGCTCTGCATGCCGCCGGTGCCAAGGCCGACGGCCCCGCCACCTCGGAACCGAAGCCGGACGACTCCGCTGATGGGACCAGCAAGGACGAGACCGAGCAGCGCGTGCGCACGCCGCTGTTCCCGACCTACCGCGAGGTGCGCCATCTGCTGAAGGTCTGGCCCGGTCGGCCCCGGAAACAGATCACCGGCCTCCAGGCGACTCTCGGCGAGCTCCGTGGGACACCGCAAAGCACGGTGGACTGGACCGACCCCGACACGTGGATCCCGGAGCGACTCTCGGGCGACGACGCGGACCTTGCGAGCGCAATCTGGGCGAAGAGCGGCAAGACGGTCAACCCGCGCCACACGTACGGGCACTGGCTGCTGAGCCAGAAGTACGAGCTCATCGAGGAAGGACCCGACGGCACCCTGGCGCTTACCGATCGTGCCCGCGACTTCATCGAGCACGAGGGCGGCGAGGCTGAGGTCTTCCTCGACGAACAGGAGGGGCTGGCCAAGCTCCTCGCCCTGGTCGCTGACAACGGCCCGACCCGCGCCGGCGGCATCCTCGAGGAGTGGACCGAGTATCTCAACCGACATTCGTCCTTCGGCAGTCCCTCGACCTTCCGCGACACCCTCCGGCGGCGACTGAACAACCTGCTCGACCGCGGCCTCGTTGACCGGAAGAGCACCATGTACTCGGTGACCGATGCCGGGCTGTCCTACCTGCGCCGTGTGGGCACCGAGGAGGCGCTCGGTGGTGATGAGCAGCAAGAGCTCTGGACTCTGGCCAAGAAGCAGGAGGCCTCCGTCCGGGAGAGCCTCCGCGAGCTGCTGCTCGACATGGACTCCTTCGCCTTCGAGCACCTCGTCAAGCGGCTGCTAGAAGAGATGGACTACCAGAACGTCGAGGTCACGACCCGCTCCGGCGACGGCGGCGTCGACGTGGTGGCCGACATCGAGCTCGGAATCACCTCCGTGCGCGAGGTGGTTCAAGCCAAGCGCCACAGGCGAACCATTCAGCGCAAGGACCTCGATGCCCTCCGCGGCTCGCTCTACCGCTTCAACGCGGTCCGAGGAACCATCATCGCCACCTCGCGGTTCTCGAAGGGTACCGAGGAGGCCGCCTTCGCCGGCGGCGCCGCCCCGATTACCCTCATCGACGGCGACAAGCTGATCGACCTGCTGATCGAGCACGGCATCGGCGTCCGCAAGCGGACCCTCGAGGTACTTGCGGTCGACCCGGACGCGTTCGGCGACCTGGAGGGGGAAGCGTGACCTCGAGGAAGGCTCCATGAGCTCGCACCACCCGCGTACCAGTCTGGTCCTCAACGCGGTGGCGCTCCGTGCAGACTGGGATGCTAAGGTGCGCGTGGGCCGCGTTGACTATGTCGACGGTGCTCAGCTTGACCGAATTCGAGACGAGCTCGGCCCCGACTGCGTTGTGCGCCGCCGCGGTGCAAGCCTGGAACTGGCGGCTGCGAAACCAGCGTTGGCGATTCGCGCAGACGAGGTCGTTGAGCTTCGTCTAGGCGATGTGACGGATCTTCTCGCGTGGCGCCTTTCCGATTGGCTGATCGAGCACTTCGCCACAACGGGCCGTCAGCTGTTCAGGCGTCGGCGGTCCCTCGTGGTGGTTTCCAATCGGCCCGACGATGATTTCCTGCGGTCCGTAATGCGCGGTGCTTCGCTGCCTGAAGGACTCGCCTTTCAAGCGGCGTTCGACCTCGATGTTCGTGTAGAGCGGCCCGCCGGGAAGGCGCAGGTCTTTCTTGCGCTCGATTCCCGGACGCGCCCGCGCATCGACACACCCCTCAACGAGCTTCTTGCCGCGGGCGTGTCGCTCGAGGGGTTGTATGTCCGCCGCGCCGACCCTACTGGCGATCCGAGGCTGGCGGATCACGGACGCTTGACCGGTCGCGTGGAACGCGTCGAGAGCGGGACTCTCGTGCTTACTGATCACGACGACGGGTGGGCCACCATTCCGATTCACGAGGCGAGACTGGAACCCCGGATGGAGGTTCTCGCCCAAGTCCTTTCCGATCTGAGGCCGGCATCGGGCTCGCCGCGCGAAGTGCTCGAAAGGCTGCGCGCGGAGGCGGGGCGAATCTCGACCGGCGAGGAGCAATTGAAGCGCATCCGGTCAATGGCTCAGTACCTTCGGAAGCAAGCCCCCCTTCTGCTCGACGGCCACGTGGGGGAATTCGGAAAGTTGATCGCAAGTCAGCGGAGGTTTCCGAAGTACGAGATCGTTCCGAAGCCCGCTCTGATCTTCGACCCCGATGGGAAGCGAACGAATCGGTGGAACCAGGGCGGCCTGGATCAACACGGCCCATTCGACCGCTACCAGTTCAACCCGAAGCGTCTGTCTATCGCGGTGATCTGCCAGCAGGAATTGCAGGGAAGGGTCGAGCAGTTCGTGGAACAGCTCCTCAACGGGGTGCCCAACGCAAAGGGAGGGGATGTCGGCTTCCTGAGGCGTTTTGCGTTGGAGAAGCCGTACATCAAGGTGTTCGTCGCCGCGAACGCCACCGCGACAGAGTACCGCCGCGCGGGTATTGCTGCGGTCGAGCATATTACTGATCGCGGCGAGTCATGGAACCTCGCGCTTGTTCAGACCGAGGAAGCCATGGAGGCACTGAGCGGCGACGACAATCCATACCTCACCACGAAGGCGTTCTTTCTCTCGAAGGGCATAGCCGTTCAGCATGTTCACTTCGAGACGATGAACCAGGCGCCGAGACAGCGCGCCTATTCGCTGAACAACGTTGGGCTTGCCTGCTACGCAAAGCTCGGGGGCGTGCCGTGGCTGTTGCCGTCAGACCAGGCCGTAGCGCACGAGTTGGTGGTCGGCATCGGCAGCCACCATGAGAGGAGTTCGCGCTTCGGTGTCGGCGATCGGTACGTAGGAATCACGACGGTCTTCTCCGGAGATGGTCGTTACTTGCTGGAGAGCAGGACGCGGGCCGTACCATTCTCGGAGTATGGCAGCGCGATGCTGCAGGCAGTCAGGGCTGCCGTGGAGCGCGTGCGCTCTGACTTCGCCTGGTCGTCGGGCGATCCCGTGCGGCTAGTCTTCCACGCGTTCAAGCCGATGAAGGACGTCGAGGCGCAAGCGGTTCGGTCGCTGATGAACGAGCTCGCGATCCCACATGCAGAGTATGCATTCCTTCACGTCGCGGATGCCCATCCGTTCCAGATCTTCGACGAGAACCAACAGGGACAGCCTGCTGGACGCGGGGCAAAGAAGGGAATCGCGGCGCCGCCCCGGGGCCTGATGGTTCACCTGTCGCGACGTGACGCGCTTCTTTGTCTGAAAGGGGCACGCGAGCTCAAGCAAGCAGGCGACGGGCACCCGGCTCCTCTCCTCCTGCGGCTTCATCGAGATTCGACCTTTCGTGATCTCACCTATCTCGGGCGGCAAGCGTACGCATTCGCTTGCCACTCTTGGCGTAGCTTTCTTCCTGCGCCAGTTCCGATCACGATCCTCTACTCGCAGCTCGTGGCTGAGGGACTCAGGAACCTCAGCACGGTTTCGGGCTGGTCCGATGATGCGATCATTGGCCGCATCGGCAGGACGAGGTGGTTTCTATGACGGCCGTCTTGGACCTCGTGAGGGAGCGAATCGACGCCCAACTTGACGAGGCTCACCGCTCAATCACTCTCGCCCACCTTGGGCTGTGGATTGGGGTTTTCGACGAAGCCACCACCTGGGTCCCGCCGAGTGGACTACGCCAATACGGTGGCGTAGCGGATGCAGCTATCGTATTCGCAGCAACCGGGGACGGCGGCGCGAGACAGTATTTCACCGACGGCCTCGAATGGCTTCGCCGGCGGAGGTTCTTTGTACCGGGACAGCCAAAGAGCCTCGAGGCCGATCCCGTAGCTTGCCTGGCGCTCGCGGCCGGGATCGAGTCACTGGGTGACACGGTGGCGGGGCAGTGGTTGGTCGATATCGCCGGGAAGGCACTCGGCGAGGAAAATTGCGAGCACCGGATCGAGCTGTTCAAGCTGACGCGAGCGGTAGCCGCTGGTGATGCCCTCTGGGCCGAGACTGCGCCCTTGATGAGGGTTGCCTGCGCCCGAAGGCTGCGGACCGAGCCGACTGCGGACGACCATCGGCTTGCGCTGAAAAGCGTGTTGGCAACTGTCAGCGTCGCACCCGAGATGGCGATCTTTCATCAGGCCGCACTGACCTCCATCTTTGCGTTGGAAGCCTCCGTCGATCTCGCCAAGCCCACGATCGGGCAGGTCGCTCAGCTCCTTCGTGGGATCTCGCCGGCTCTGAAACGGTGGCCGTGGGAAGACAAGGCCAAGACGCAACACAAGGACGTGACTGCTCAGCGATGGGACATCCAGCACGAGTACCACGTTCAGAGCCTGGCCTGGGCAGTGCTTCGTCCAGTCTTCCCGGGGCTGGAGGACGAGGAGAACCTGCCGTCACTGGGGCACAAACATCCACGCGCCGACCTCCTTGTTCCTTCTCTCCGCCTGGTGATCGAGGTCAAGTACGTTCGTGAAGCAACGCAGTCTGCTCGGGCAAGGGTCATCGAGGAGATCGCTGCCGACACCGCGATCTACCGAACCAAGGATTCGGGCTACGACACGATCATCGCGTTCATCTGGGACGCTACTGGATCGACACACCACCACGCCGAGATCGAGGCCGGCATCCGCAAGCTCGACGGGATCGCCGACGTGGTGATCGTCTCGCGGCCGGGCGAGTGGCAATGACGCCCCCCTGGCCGGACCCACGTTTGCCCCACCCCGGCCACCACCCGCCAGCCGGCCCCAGACCCCACCGCCGGCTCTTCAGGCCCACCACGCCCCGGCCACGGCCCCGAGTCGGGTCGTCCCGCGGATGGCCTCCGCCTGTTCACGCTCGCCGCACCCAACCCCGCGGGATCGCATGATTTCTATGCCTTGGCGGGGGCTCTGTGGTATGCGTTGGCAACAAGCTCGCAAGTGGGGAGCCATTTTACCCCACCGCGAGTCATCGACGGTGGGCGGTTTACAGAGAGCCTCGACGGTCACCCCGTCGGGGCTCTCGCCGTCTTGGCCCTATTTTTCCGGGGCTGCCGCGCGATGCGGCACAAGCGACGAGCGGCCGCGGTGCTCTCGTCGGGAGCGCGCACGTCTCGTCCGAGACGCTCCCCGAGGTGCTCTCGGGGTCGATCTGGGCTCTCGACAGTCGAGAGCCGCGCCGAGACGCCTCCGCGGCGCTCAACACCAAAGAGCACCTGGTTGACTTCGCCGAGTGGGACACGCGGCGGGCGGAAATCTGGGGCAACGCGCAGGCTCTCGGCGCGCGTCAGTGGAGCGCCATCGGCAGCCTGGCGCGCTGCACCTCGTCCTCGTCGATCGGGAAGCCGTCGTCGCCGACGAGCCAAGTGCGCCAGCCGCTGTCGTCCTGCTCGACGTGCGCGAGGCGGACGCGGGACCACGGCTCGCCCCACCCCGGCGCGCTGCCAACCACCACCTCGAGCGGCACGTTCATCGCCAGCGCGGACCGCTTCAGGTCGTGAAGCATCAGCTCGTCGCGGTGGACCCACGGCGCCGGGATGCGCTCGTCGAGGAAGCCCCAGCGCAGCCGCACCGCGCCGTGGAGGCGGCCGTACTCGTAGAGCGCGTAGAGCGACTTCACGTCGGCTTCGAGCCGGCGACGCAGCTTGGTCTCGTCGCCCTTGGCCAGGTATTCGGCGAGCTTCTTCTCGTCGCCGAAGGGCTTGGAGATGCCGCACGAGCCCTGCACGAGCAGCGCGGTGGTGATCTTCAACGTGCGCCCGCGCTGATTGAGCTTCCTGGTCTTCTGCGGCGGGCCGAGCTCGGCGAGCCGGCGCTCGCCGGGATCGAAGCCGAGCGCGCGCAACAGCCCGCGCACGTCGATGGCGCCGAGGATGTCGAACGCGGCGAGTCGCGACGGCAGCGACGAGAGCTCGTCGCCGACGAAGGTCGTGAGCTCGTGCTCGCCGACGTCGAGGAGCGCCACCGCCTGGGGCCGGGGCGGCGGGAACGCGACGAGCAGCGCGCGAGAGAGGCTCGCGAGCTCGGCCCCGTGTGCGGCGCGCTTCTTCTCCCACTCCGCGCGCCGCTGCTCGACCACCGCAGGGTCGGTGCGCATCGTCGTGTGCCGCCGAGAGACGGCGAGCCTGTCGCGGACCGCCGCCCGCGCCTGCTTCACGGCCGCGTCCGCGTCCGCGGTGATCGCCCAGCGGCCGTCCGCGAGCACCTCGACGGCGCTGCCGCGCCGCTTGAACTTCGCGGCGTCCTCCTTGAGGCCATGCCACTTCGTGCGCGCCGCGACGGCCGCCACGACCTCGGCGGGCGTGAGCGGCCCGCCATGGGCGTCGAGCACCGCGACCGCCAGACGCTGGGCCGACCAGCTGGAGAGGCTCGCGTCCTTCCACGCCTCGTCCAGCTCGCCGGCGGTGAGCGCGGTATCGGGCCCGGGGAGCGGCGCGGCCTCGACCAGCTCCGGCGGAGTCCGAGCGACCTTCGGTGGGCGCAGCCCGAGCCGGAACACCCAGAGGTCGAGCTCGTCGTCGTGCGGGTCGAGGTGGTAGAGGTCGCCCTCGCGGTAGACCGGCGGGCGCCCGGGCTTGCAGCGCTGCAGCGAGAGCAGCGCGCGCGAGCGCTCTGCGATGCCGGCCTCCTGGAAGCGGGCGGCCACGTCGGCCAGCGTCATCGGCTCGCCGCGCTCCAGCAACGTCACGAGCAGAAGCGCGAACGTGTTCGCCTCGCGGTGGCCTGCGACCGCCTCGAGCTTCGGCGGCGAGATGCCGAGGGTCTGGCACCAGCCGTTGGGCGTCATGGCGGTCCCCAACGCGGCGAGGCGATCACCGCGGGCACGTCGGGATCATCCATGTCCGTGACGACCGCAGGCTCGACCCCGCCCCGCGCGGAGAACCTCACGAAGTCCACGCCTCCGAGCTTGAGCGAGGTTGGCCGACTCGCTTCGGCGAGGATCTCGCAGAGGGTGACGCGGTCGCCATCGAGGAGCCCGACCCGCTCGCGGCGCGCAGAAACAGCCTGGCGAGGTCCTCGCCTGGCTCGATGACGGCGCTGCGCCGCCGCGGCTCCCCGGCGACGGTGCTGCGCTCGTATGTGCCGGTCGTCCGGGTCATGGCGCTCCAAGGAAGCGATAGCTTCCCATGCCCGGGCAACGATAAGCGTTCGCTTCTTTTTGGGTCAACCCCAGCCGCCGCTCAGTCCCCCCGCTTATTCTCCGGCGCGCAGCAGGACGGGCCGCAGCACGACTTCCCGCCGCCCGGCTTCACGGCTTCGATGGTGGCCGAGGCGACGTAGTTCTCGACGCCCGAGCCGGGCAGCCAGTCGCGGATGAACTCGCGGCTCTGCTCCTTCACATCGACGCGGATGCTCTCGAAGCCAGCCACGCGAAGCAGCGCGCGAATGGTCTCCACGCTTGCCGCGCCCGAGACGCATCCCGTCAGCGCAGCGACGTCGTTCTCGAGTGACTCCGGGAGCGCCTGGGTCTTCACGACGTCGGAGATGGCGAGGCGACCTCCGGGCTTCAGCACGCGGAAGGCCTCCTGGAACACGGCGCCCTTGTCCGGGCTCAGGTTGATCACGCAGTTCGACAGGATGACGTCGACCGTGCCGTCGGCGAGCGGCAGGTGCTCAATCTCGCCGAGCCGGAAGTCGACGTTCTTCGCCTCAAGCTTCTGCGCGTTTGCTCGCGCCTTCGACACCATGTCGGGCGTCATGTCGACGCCGATGACGCGCCCACTCGGCCCGACCTGCTTGGCCGCGAGGAAGCAGTCGAAGCCTCCTCCAGCGCCGAGATCGAGCACCGTCTCGCCGGTCTTCAGCGCTGCGATGGCCTGCGGGTTTCCGCAGCCGAGGCCCATGTTCGCGCCCTCGGGGACCGCGGCGAGGTCCTCGGCGGAATAGCCGAGTGCCAAGCTCGCGTTGGCCCCGGGCCCGTAGCTCCCCGGCGCACAGCAGCTCGCCCCGGTCGTGGAGCGGGCGATGCTGCCGTATTGTTCACGCACCGTGGTGCGAACCTCGTCCTTCGTCTGTTCGTTCATCTTCGTAGCCTCCTGTTCATCAAGACGGGGACCTCGCCGAAAGGACGCAGCTCACCGGAGCCTCATGACCATGCAGATGGCTGACGCTGGGCAGAGCGTGGCGAATTCGGAGGATCTCTGCAGCGAAGTGGGTGCGCTCTCGCGAGCGACGCGTTCGAACCCAAGGTGCCTGAAGAACTCCGGCGCCGTCGTCGTGAGCAAGTAGACGCTGGTCAGTCCCCGTGCTCGCGCAGTTCGTAGCCGGTCTTCGGCGAGCTTCGGCCCCAGGCCCATTCCTCGATGCGAGGGCGCAATCGCCACGGACCGCAGGAGACCGGACTCACCGTGAACCTCGAGCCCCGCAGTCCCGATGAGGGTCTCGCCTTCGTGGAACACGACGTAGCCGCCGGGGAAGTGGTCGGCGATGCCCGCGTCCGGGAGCCCCGCCGCCACGACGAGCTGGCGGACGGCGGCCAGGTCTTCCGCACGCGCAGGCCGAATGGTCACACCACCCACAAGGAGCTCCTCTGCAGCGAAGCGCTCGAGCATCTCGCGAATGGTGTCGCGCGCCGTTCGGAAGCGCGTGAGCATCTCCTCTCGCGGGATCGATGGGTCCTTGCTCGCTGGGTCCGGGATCGGCCAGTGCAGTCGCCGAGCCTTGCCCAGGAACGCGGGGCAGACCTCCTCCGCGCACAAGGTGATCACCGTGCCGACGGTCGCCGGCTCGATCGTCTGCACGGACTTCGAGCGATGCGCGGCGAGATCCAAACCGAGCTCGCGCATGACCTCGACCGCGTAGGGATTCACCTTCGAGGGCTCGCTGCCGGCGCTCATGACGGGCACGCGGTCGCCGAAGATCATGCGGGCGAGTCCCTCGGCCATTTGGCTGCGCGCGGAGTTGGCCACGCAGAGAAACAGGACGCTCTGGGTTTCGTTGCTCATGGTTCAGGCTTCCGATGCGTCGGTCGCGCACCCGGGGGCCGCGACCTGAAGCTCTGCGTTGGGGAAGAACCGGCGCCGCGCCCAGAGGGCGACGTTCACGAGGCCGATGAGGACGGGCACCTCGACGAGTGGCCCGATGACCGCCGCGAACGCTGCGCCGCTGTGAATGCCGAAGCTCGCGATGGCGACGGCGATCGCGAGCTCGAAGTTGTTGGAGGCGGCCGTGAACGAGAGCGTCGCCGTCTGCTTGTAGTCGGCGCCCACGCGCTTGCTCCTGAAGAACGAGACGGCGAACATCACCACGAAGTAGATGAGCAGCGGCGCCGCGATGCGGAGCACGTCGAGCGGGAGCTGCACGATCGCCCCACCCTTGAGCGAGAACATCACGACGATCGTGAAGAGCAGCGAGATGAGCGTCACCGGGCTGATGCGCGGCACGAAGTGCTTCTCGTACCAGTCGCGTCCCTTGGCCCTCGCGAGCACGCGTCGGGTGAGGAAGCCCGCGGCGAACGGGACGCCGAGGTAGATCGCGACGCTCTTGGCGATCTCGCCGATCGTGATGTTCACGATCGCGCCCTCGAGGCCCAGCCACGTCGGCAGGAGCGTGGCGAAGAAGTACGCGTAGACCGAGAAGAACAGGACCTGGAAGATCGAGTTGAACGCGACCAGCCCCGCGCAGTATTCGGTGTCTCCCTCCGCGAGATCGTTCCAGACGATGACCATCGCGATGCAGCGCGCGAGGCCGATCAGGATGAGGCCGAGCATGTACTCGGGCTTGTCGCGCAGGAACACGACGGCGAGCCCGAACATGAGGAGCGGGCCGATGATCCAGTTCTGCACGAGCGACAGCGTCAGCACGCGCTTGTTGCGGAAGACCTTCCCCAGCTCCTCGTAGCGGACCTTCGCGAGCGGCGGGTACATCATCAGCACGAGGCCGAGCGCGATCGGGATGGAGGTCGTGCCCACGCTCATGCTGTTGAGCGCCGTCGTGAAGCCGGGCGCGAGGAAGCCGAGGGCGATGCCGACCACCATCGCGGCGAAGATCCACAGCGTCAGGTAGCGATCGAGGAACGAGAGCTTGCCGAGCAGCCCGGCGCTTCTGTGGGTCATGGAAGGTCAGTCCTTGTCGTCACGCGAGCAGTCTTCACGACGCGCCTTCTTTTATCGTCGATGAACGATGCTTAGGGTGCAGAAGGGGCAGCATCAGAGCCCCCCGACGAGCGCTCGCAGCCGACGGAGCGCGTGCGGCTCGATGCAGTAGCAGACCCGTGGCCCGTCTACGTCGCCGCGGATGAGGCCGGCGTCCTTGAGCACCTTGAGATGCTGGGAGACCGTCGACTGAGCGAGCGGTAGCTCATCGACGATGTCGCCGCAGATGCAGGCGTTCTTGCGGATCAGGATGCGGACGATCTTCACGCGCGCCGGATGGGCGAGCGCCTTCGCGAGCGTCGCTAGCTCCTCGTCGGCCTCATCGCCCTCGACGGGACGAAGGTCGGCCTGCTCCTTCGCGGGCGGGCAACAGGGCTCGGATGCCTGGGCGGTCGACTTCATCGTTCCTCTACGATGGACCACCGAGCACCCCCCGTCAATCCGCGGGTGCACGGTCGCCTGGGCTCCGCAGGCTCACCCCACCAGCTTCGTGAGCAGCGCCATCCCGCGCGCGGTCTCGGCGGGCGTCGCGTCGGCGAGCTCGAGGTACACGCGCCCGCTCTCGCTTTCGTCCTCGGTGCTCACGCACCAGCGCTCGCTCGCGGGCGTCGACAGCTCGATCTCGGCGGCGAGCTTGTGGAGGGCGGCCTTCACGACGCGGTAGCTGGTGCCCTTCGGGAAGCGGAGCGCGATCTGCGGCTCGGGCGTTCCGTAGCGGCTCTCGCCCTGGCTCACGCTCTTCGTCATGGCCGTGGTCCTCGGCGTACTCACAGCGCCACCACCGCACGCTTCATGGTGAAGCGGGTGAACAAGGACGGCAGCATCAGCCGCATGAAGCCCACCCGCGACGACTGGCGGTACGACGCGTTCGTGACCGCCGAGGAAGCTTCGATTCGCCGCGCCGCCCTCGAGGCGATGAACCCGGGCCTGCGCTTCGCGGTGGTCGCGCTCTGACGCGCGCCACGAGCGCCGACGTTGGCCTATGTGGCCGCGTCGCGCAGCCCGGCGTTAGACTCGCCGGCTATGGGACTCCTCACCTTCAGCCTCAACCTCACCCTGGACGGCTGCGTCGACCACCAGGAGGGAATCGCCGACGACGAGACACACGCCTTCTTCACCCGCCTCATGGACGAGGGCGGGGCGATGCTATGGGGCCGCGTCACCTACGAGATGATGGAGAGCTACTGGCCGGCGGTCGCCCGCGGCGACGAGGAGGCGCCGCCGGCCATGCGCGAGTGGGCGGTCAAGCTGGAGGCCAAGCCCAAGTACGTGGTGTCAAGGGCGCGCAAGGACTTCCCATGGACCAACAGCCACCATATCGCCGGCGACCTGCGCACGGGCGTGCAGAAGCTCAAGGACGCGACCCCGGCCGGCGTGCTCCTCGGCAGCGGCAAGCTCGCGACCGAGCTGGACCGGCTGGATCTGATCGACGAGTACAAGTTCCTCGTCCACCCCAGGATCGCCGGCCACGGCCCGACCCTGTACCAGAGCGGGCTGCCCAGCACGCGACGGCTCGAGTTGGTCTCGGCGAAGCCGCTCCGCTGCGGCGCGGTCGCCATGCACTACCGCCGCGCGCGCTGAATCACAGGAGTCCCATCGCCGCCAGCTCACCGGCCCGCGCGGCGTACAGCATCGGCGGCTCGCCGGCGATGGCGAACCAGCCGCACGGCGCGCGGCGCAGCTCGGCGGGGACGGTGAAGGCCGTGAAGACGCTGGCGGGCTGAGCGCCCGCCGCGTTCAGTCCCAGCCGTACCAAGCGTCGCGCAACGCGCCGACCTCGTGACGAACGACGGCGTCGTCGCCCGCGAGGAACGCGATGATGGCGGCGCGGTCAGCCTCGGTGGCGCTGCCGCGCCCCATGCGCGTGACGAACCCATCGAGCTTGTCATCGCGCCCCACGCCACCGCCGAAGGCGAGCTTCCGCGTCTCGACGGCGTCGACGAGCCGGTCGACGAATGCGTCGAGTTCGGCGCCTCCTCTCTACCAGCTCGCCCACTGCGATCGTCGCGAGCGTCGATTCGCTCAAGGCGGCGGCACGACAGCGGGAGGCGACGCCGGTGATCGCTGTGCCCTTCATGACCGACGACGGTCGGCGGGCGTGTGCCGACGCGAAGCTCTCGTGGTTCGACTTGAGCGGCAACGCGCGGATCGTCACGTCCGGGCTCCGCGTCGTCGTTGATGGACGACCGAACCGCTTTCGAGGGCAGCCCCGCCCGACGAGCACGGCGGCGAGGAGCCGTGCGTGCTTGGTACGCTGGTTGTTGACCTCAGAGACGAGGAGCTTCACCCCGGCATGGGCCGCAACCGCAACGGGGCTGCCCGAGACCACCGTGACCAAGCTCGTCGACCGCCTCGAACAGGAGGAGCACCTCGCGCGAGCCAGCCAGGACGAGTACCGCGTGAAGAGCCCCGTGCTCCTCGCCGATGCCTGGCGCGACGAGGACTGCTTCGAGCGGCACACGATCCTCATGGGCGGCGTCGCGGCGCGCTCGGGGGACGCGCTCACGCGCTTCGTCTCGGACACCTTCGCGGCCGAGGGCTTCCAGCATGCGGCCACGGGCCTCTCTGCGGCGTGGCTGCACTCGTTCTTCGCGGCCTTCCGCATCGCGACCTTCTACGTCGCCGAGCCGCCGTCGGAGGAGCTGCGCGCGAAGCTCGGCTTCCGCGAGGAGCCGCGCGGCGCGAACCTCTGGCTCGTGATCCCCGACGACGAGAGCGTCTTCCAGCACACGGACTTCGTGGGCTCGGTGAGCTGCGTCCATCCCGCGCAAGCCTACGTCGACCTCAAGGGCCACCCGGAGCGCGCGCCCGAAGCTGCCGAGCGCCTGCGCGAGTTGCTCGAAGCGAAGCACGACGCCTGGCGCCGCGAAGGACTCCGCGAGCTGACGCGGCTCACTGAGGAGTTCGGCGGCTACGCTCGCTAGAGCGACGTCGACGAGGAAACGACGAAATGACCAAGAAGCATCCAGGCATCGTGAGACGTTCAAGAGGCTGCCGAAGTAGCACCGATGAAGCCCGAGGTTGCTGTTCCGCATCCTGCGAAACAGGCTCGTTCATGGAACGCCGAGCTCGAAGATCGTCACATCGTCACTTCAGCGCGGTGAGCAGGTCACCGACGAGCGCTTCGAATTGCGCGCCGATTTCCTCCGCGTTGCCGACGACGCCCGCCGAACGGATCGCCATCTCGACGCCGACGTTGCGCGCCTTGGCGAACTGCGCCTCCAGCAGCTCGCGACCACGGCGGGCGGCTCCCTCGGAGCGCTTGTCGCCCAACAGCATCGCGTAGCGCGCTGCGAGGTCTTCGGTCTCGGTGCCACGCAGGAGGCGAAGCACGTCGAGCGCGTCCTTGTCGCTCGAGCGGTCCGAGCCTTTGCGGTCGTCGATCTTGTGGACCTTAGCGACAAGCAGCGCAGCCGGGCCCGCGACGCGCACATCGACGGAGCGTGCGTCCCCCTCCTCCAGCGCGGCGAGGCGCATGACATCGGCGTCGACGATCGCGCCGTCGAGCCCGCGCACGATGCGGGCGGCGCGGGTGTCGTGCCCGGGGAGGCGCAGCACGACGCCCGGTTCCTGGGCTCACGGAGGCTGGAACGAGCAGGTCGACCGCGATGCTGGCGTCCACCTGCTTGCTCGTCTTACGCGTCGTGAGCCACACGCCCACCGAGTCCTTGGCCTTCGGGTAGAAGCCCGCGTCCATCAACGCGCGCTCGAGCGGCGGGATCTCCGCGAGCACGGCAGGGTCGATCACGAGATCTCCGTCGGTGGTGTACGGCGTGACGGCGAGCTCAGAGTCGCCTACGCGGAGGTACACGGCCTGCGCGCCGACGAGGACGATCGCGTCGCGGTGGTCGCCGAGCGCGTTGAGCGCATCGAGCAGCACGCGCCGGGCCATGACGTACAGCTCGTCGAAGTCGTTCATCGTCGCCATGGGTCCTCGTTCGTCTTCATCCAGTCGATCAGCTCCTCGCCCTCCTGAGGACCGCGCCCGGGGCTCGTGAGCAGGTCTACCGCAACCTGCGTGGGCGCCGCGTACCAAAGGCCGTCGCGCTGGACCACGCCTTCGAAGACGGTGTCATCGAGAGCCTCGGCGAGCACCACGTTCGCGCCCACATCGGCCGGGCGAAGCGCGAGGCTCGTCGCGGCCGCGTTGACGTCGGGAATCCAGACCGTCGCGAGTCGAGCAGGGGCAACCGGCGCCAGGGTGGCTGCCGCGAGGCTTCCGGTGATCGCGTACAGGCCGTCGAACTTGGCGAGGCGCGCCTGAAACGCCGTCAGCCCACGCGGTTCGAGGAACGTGCGGAGCCTGCCGCGCGCGTCGAGCGGCGCCTCCTGCGCCCAGCGTCGAAGCAGCGCGGGCCAGTCGACGCTCTCGATGCGGCCGCGCCCGACGCGCGTGATGAGCGCCTCGGAGTCGAGGAACGACAGCACGCGGGAGACGTAGCCCGCGTCGATCTTGGTGAGCGCGGCCAGCTCGCGAACCCCGGGCGGCGTCTTCAGCTCGATGAGGGCTCGAACGACACGACCGGCCTTCGCACCACGCAGTGAACGAGCGGGCCGCTCTTCGCGGTTCGGATCTTCGGAGGCCCCCTGGGTCTCGATGAACAGCCCCGGCTCGGGCAAGACGATGCGCGCGTTGCCGGTTAGGTCGAGGTAGCCGACGTCACGCTCGCGCAGGCGGGCGCGAGTGTTCTCGGTGAGGAAGGGAGCGACTACCACCGGTGTCTCGCGCCCCTCGACGAGCCTGTCGGCCAGGGGCAGGACGTCCTTCGGGGCCAGCCGCGCCCGGGCTTCCAGCACGATCGCGCCCGTTCGCCGATCAGGCGCGGCAACCTCGACCGTAGTCCCGTCCTGCGGCTTGGCGCTCCAGCCAGGCGGAAGGCGGCGTCGAAGCTCCTGAAGCCCCTCCCGAACGATCGTGTTGTGTTTAAAATCCATGTTGCGCGTCTCGTGCAACAGCCTAATTCTAGGCAACGATGGGAGCAGGTTGCTCTGAATGTCACAGTTGCGCACATCGTGCAACAGGCTGATATCAGGCAACATTGCCACACTAGTCAAGCCGACGTTCCTAGCGGCCGCCGCTAGTAAAGGATTCGTTCCTAGCGCCGTCACCAGCCATCGAGGTCATCGAAGGGCTCGGTCCACGAAGGGCTTCCTGCACGCGGCGCACTTCTCACCGACCGACACATGGTCGGCCTCCTTCGGGCCGTACTTGGGCAGTTCATCGTCGCTCATGGTCTTCTCCTTCGGCGTGGTCCTGTCGCTTCTGTTCCGCCGATGGTCCAGTCGTTCTTGCAGGCCTGCCGGTCTTCGGATCGGTCAGCGTCGCGAGGAACGCCAGCGCGGACTCCGCTGCCTGCTTGCGGGACATCCTCTTCGGCGGCCTCTTCACCACCGGCCTGCTCGGCTCCTTCCGCGCCGAGGATTCGCGGTGCGCATGCCCCGATGGCACGAGCTCGAAGATGAGCGCAGCGGCGGGCGCTTCTGCGATGCCAGGGAGCGCACTCGCAGCGGCGGGCAGCGGCGGGCAGCAGCGCGCGCTCGCACGGCTCGAAGCCGAGTGCATCGGGGAAGCCGGTCGTCGCTGCGGCCGCATAGAGACGGGCGACGCCCAGCTCGTGGGCGATTTGGATCATGAAGGCGCCGAGCGCACTGCCGTGCCTCTCTCGCCGATGGGAGAGCCGAACCGCGATCGCCCGGAGCACGGCGACCTCGCCGTACGCGTCGAGGATGGCGACGCCCGCGCGCGTGCGACCGAGGTTCAGCACGACGCGGTAGCGCTGTCCGCCCTCGGGCTCGGACTCCAGCTCTGACGCGGGAAACCACGTGGTGTCGAGTATCGCCTTCACGGTGTCGGCGTCGTCGCGCTGGTACTCACGGAACACGCGCTGCAGCGGCTTGTCAGGCCCGCGGCGAGCGCGTGTCCTCGGCACCTCGGGTGGGGCCGTCGGCACTTCGGCAGGTGGAGGCCATGGGACGCCTCGACGCTTAGCGCGCTGCTCGGCCTTCCACATGTCGAGGAGCGTCTGGGCGAGAACGTCGGCGGCCTCACTGCGACGACGTCGTAGGTCCTCGATCTGCTCCTTGCTGAGCCTGGGCGTAGGCGCGTCGCTCATGCGCATCACACACGCTCACGGATCGGAACAAGTCCAGAAGAACCGCGAGCGATGACCTCACCCACCTCGTCTCTGCTCGCGCTCCTGCTTGGCGCGTTCGCGCTCCTCTCTCGCGCGCTGCCTCTCCTGCCGCGCGATGAGCTCGACGACCGTCTTCGGGCAGACGCCTGTTGTAGGGCCGCAAGGCGCCGTCGGCGCGAACGTCCATCGCGTAGATGGGAACCGGCGTTCAGATGCGGGTCGGCTCGCGCAACATGAACCGCGTCCCGCTCGCGCAGGCGCTACGCGCGAGGTCGCTGAGGGAAGAGCCGGAGCCCAATGCGAATTCTGTAGAGGCGTCCTGCACGCGAACTCTGTCCACCAAGTTCGGCCGTGATATCGTCGGCACCTACGCGCAGCCAAGAGCGCGATGGACGGCGATTCGGCGACTCTCGGCGTCCCGCGAGCCCCTGTGAAATCGGCCCCCGTGAGAGGCCACTACACCCCGAGCCATTTTTCTCTCGTCGCTAACCTTCGGCGAGGGTCGGTAAACAGAAGCCCCCAAGGAGCGATCGAGGGGCTTCGCCGTTTCTCCCGAGAACTCCGGGCGTTCCGCGCGCTGCGCGTGCTGCGGCGCCGCTCTCGCGCGTGCTCGCAGAGAGCGCCGAGCGAGCGCGATGAGCGCCGCGTGGGACAGGTCAGGCCCCCCAAGGAATGGAGCGCGCCTATCGTGCGCGCATCGCGTCCGCTCAGCGCGCTTCCCCAGGTCTCCGCAGCTTCGAGGGCCGCTGGCTGGGCCGCTTCCTCTTCAGGCGCTCTTCGGCCGGTTCTTCCCCACGGAGTTTGCGGAGGGCACTTGTCGCCTGCGCTTGGGCGGATGCGCCAGCGCGCGTCGCCTGCGGACGAGCGAGCACGGCTTCGTACTCGTGGATGGCCGCGGCTACGTTACCAGCTTGCGCGTAGAGTGCGCCGAGGCGCAGGTGCGGCGTGAGGAGCATCGGATAACGCGCGGAAAGGTCCTGCCACATCTGGACCACCTCATCCGGCTTGAGCTGATGGGCCCGCACGTCCGCTCGAAACAGCTCATCGTCCCAATCGAAGCGCAGCGCCGAAGCAGCTTTCGAAGCCAAGAGAGCCTCGTCGAGCTTTCCTGCGCGGGCGAGCGCCCGAGCGTGTTCTAAAGCTATGCGCCCGTGCTCCGGCAAGAAGAAGCGCGCCTGCTCATAGTGCTGAATCGTCGGCTCGATGGGGCCCTCTCGGTCGAGCGCATCACGACCCCAGGTCCAGTAAAGATTGCCCGCCAAGTAGCGCACGCCCTGTACTGCGCCGAGCGCGAAGGAGGCGATCAGCAAGAACCTGATGAGCAGGACGTGTCTGGCAACGGATGCTGTCACGTTGTACTGCGCCGCGCTGTGTGCGGTCGGGTTCGCTTCCGTCGTGCTGTGGGCCGCTCTGTCCGCTTTCGCTGTGTTGCGCTCGTTTTTTGCCCCCGCCGCATCAGGCCGCCCCTCGCCCGGCCTTTCGCTCTGTGACGCAGCCGCCGCCAGCCATCCGAGCAAGAAGAAAAAGAGCGCAAACGTCACCGGCATGCGGAGCGGCGGGTCCGCGAGACCATTGACAAAAAGCGCCGCGATCGCTGCGCCTACCCCGCGCGTGAGCGGTGAGCCCTCCCGCCACGAGAGCAGGAGCGCCGAGGCCACCACAGCCAAAAAGCCCGCAGCCGTGAGGAAGCCCCCTTCGGCTGCAAACTGCAGCACATCGTTGTGCGCTACATCCAAGACGGACAGTGGCATGAAGAGATCAGGATGCGCGCGCTGGAGCTCTCGAGCGGCCTCCCCATAGGCCGGGAGGAAGCCTCCAAGTCCGAGGCCCGTGAGCGGATGGTGACACGCTAAGAGGAGCGCCGCTTGCCAAACGAACCAACGTCCCCGCAGCCAAGGCGCGCTCTGGAGCCAATCGAGCTGCCACGCCGCGATCCATATGCCCACGGCTCCCGCGAACCCTACGCTGAGCAGCGCCACTCGCCTGCGCCGTGGCGCTCCTCTGTCCAAGAGCAGGTACGAAAGTACGCCCGCCACAAGTGTTGCGGCTCCGTCCTTCGACAAAGTCGCCACCACAGCGATGGCGAGCAGAGCAGCCAGGCCCTGGTGCAACCGGCGCTCTCGAGCGCCAGCTGCCGTCGCCCCGAGCGCGAGTGAGAGGGGCACCAAAGGAGCAAGAAAGGCCGCGGCCCAGTTCGGGTTTCCGAAGGTTCCCGGCGCACGAAACTCGAGCCCATCCGGTACCCCCTCCGTCATCCAGCTTAGGCCCGCCGCTTGGAGCAATACGAGCACCGCGCAGAGCGCGCCCGTAGCTGTCAGCAAGAGAACGCTGCTTCGCCGAGCGCGCGCTGGGTCAGCGGCCTCGCGAAGCGCGACGCTGGTGACGAAGAAGAAGCCGAGCCCCGTGAGGAGGACAAGAGCGAGAGGCCAGTGCGCCGCGGCGAAAGAGGACGCAGCCAAAGGCAAAAGGACGGCCGCCGCGACGAACGCCGCCGATGGCACCCACGCGAGCCACGGCACAAAACGCAGCTGCCCGTACGCCCGAAGGCGCACGAGCAACCCGAGAGCCAGCGTGGCTAGCCCGAGGCCCAAAAGGCCCCATTTAGTGAGCCGGTAGCCCCCGGCCATCTGCGGCAACGCAAAGAGCGCTGTCAGACAGATGACCAGGGCCGGACCGGCGGACAGGCGCGGCATCAATCCGGATAGTGGCAGTTCCGGTCGTTCCTCTGCGCTTTGTAGCGCACGGCCAGAGAGGCGTAGCCCTCCGCGCCTGTGTTCGGATTGAGGAAGGTCACGATGGTCTCGAGATTGCCCCAGTTGGGAAGGAGTCCGCTGACCTTGGCCTGGGTCACGCCATCCACGATGTAGTTCATGACGTCGTCCTTCTTGCAAGACTCTTTGATGTTGTCTTCGATGGTCTCCCAAGTGGCCCTGGCGGTGCCGAGCTCATCGGTGACCGTGTCCTTCTCGGTGAACTCGCCGTGGCCGACGATTCCGCCCGCCACCGACCACTCTCTGATCTTCTTGCCGGGCACGTAACCCTTGGCCGGAAGCTCACATTCGCTCAGCCAGGCCGCGACCTGCCCTTTGGTGTTGTTCGAGTAGTCGTCTTCGAAGTTCAAAAGGAGGTTGACGGTCGTGGAGTTCGGGGACCCGGAGTTCTTGTGCCAAATCTCCTTCGGGTCGTTCTCGATGTACACCTTGTGGCCATAGAGCAACATGGAGGCGCAGACGCTGACCTGTGCTCCCTCGAGCGGATCGAGGGGCACCTCGAGGATGTCCTGCAGGACGTCGGTGACCTGGTCCTTCAGTTGGTCCTTGAGCTGTTCTTTGATGAAGTCTTTGGCGCCTTTCTTGATGAACTTGCCGAGGAAGGCTGGCCTGACCTTGGGGGGGCGGAACGATTGCGTTCGGTCCTTAGTGCCGGGGGCGGAGAGGATCGTGTAGTTCAGCAGCGTGAACTGCAGCGGGTCGAGCCGGTTGTCACCCCAAATCGGGTCATCGATGATTTCGAGACGGGCCGAACGTTCCTGCCCCAGAGCCCAAAGGAAGGCGGCCGTGATGTTTTGGGGGTCGACGGGAGCCGTTGTGTCGAGAGACCCGGTGAGACCTTGGGAATACACCTGCGAACCCACCCAGTCCTGCAGACCGATCAGGTCGCCGAGCAACGTCGAAACACCCTGCTCGTCCAGGCCTTCAAAGTATCCGGGGACGTCCACGAGCATGCCGCCTTCGTAGGCCCGCGCGATTTGGTACGCCAAAGTCGTGGTGACGAAGGGCCTTCCTTCGTCGAGCAAGGCCTCAACCTCTTCGGTGATCTCGTCCTCGCTCAGTTCATCCTCATCGATGAAGGGGAAGCCCAAGGCTTCGAGGGCTCCTGCGATGTGGGAAGTGAGGTGATCGATGTGCGGAGCTTTGTCGTCGTCGGGCTCGCCCTCGGTGTTCTCGAGGTCGTCATAAATCAGCTTCGCCGCGCTCACGAGGTCTGCATAGGTGACAGTGCCGCCCTCATCGTCGGCGTTGCCGCCTTTGCCGCCCGATCCGCTGCCGCTCTTGCCACCGGATCCGCTGCCACTCTTGCCGCCGGATCCGCTGCCACTCCTGCCGCCACTGCCGGTCTTGCTTCCGGTCCCGCTCCCATCTCCGTCGTCGGCGCTGGCCCCGGCGTCCCCACGGCCATCTCCGTCATCGTCGCCACTGCTTCCGCAGGCAACCATAGGACCCATTGCCATGGCGCACGCCGTGATGAACGCCGCCGTTCTCTGCCGTCTAAGTTTCACCATCCCGCCAGGATCGCAAATCGTGCGCCCGCTCGCAATGGCGCTCTTAAGCCGGTCACTATTGCCGGGACGTGAAGTGGGAGTCGAGGACGGCGAGGACGGCGGGAGCTGGTCGTGGATTAGCCGCTGTCATTGGAAAGTGCGTCAGGAGGGCTACTGAGGCACTCCTTGAGCCCTGGGGGGCTGCCTCCTTCGTCTTCCCAGCGCTCGACGGCGAGGAGCTCTGGCGCGGGCCGAGCGAGAGGCTCCTCGAACATGAGAGGTCTGCCTCCTTCGCTCTCCCAGCGTTCGATGGCGAGCAGGTCTGGTGCGGGTCGAGCGGCGGTGATCTGGCCAGGGGACTCAAGGGGTGATGAATTCGACATAATCGTTCTCAACTGTTTTTGAAGACCTGGTAGCCGTCTTCGACCGGGATCGTCGAGCCGTTGATGGCGGATGCACTGTCGGTGAAAAGGAACGCGACGACGCTCGCGACCTTCTCGGGCTCGATGAGCTTGCCGTGGAGGTGTTGCCTTCCGAGCATCTCTTTCATGCCCGCGTCGCTGCCGAGGATGGGCGTGTTGATGAAGCCGGGGGCCACGGCGACCACGCGGATGTCGTGAGGCGCGAGCTCGAGGGCTGCGGAGCGGGTCATCATGATGACCGCTGCCTTGGCGGCGTTGTAGTTGAAGCTACCGAGCGCCGCCGTCGTCCCGTAGATCGACGCCGTGTTCACGAAGGTTCCCTTGGCGCCGAGCGCGACCATCTTCTTCGCCGCGTAGTGCATGCCGTAGTATACGCTGTGCTGATTGACTTCGATGACCTTGAGGTAACTCCCAGGGTCCATCTCGAGGAACGGTTTTACGAGGCCAATGCCGGCGTTATTGAACATGCCGTTCAGCGTCCCGAGCTTCTCCACTGCGAAGTCGACCATCGCCTCGACCTCTGCGCTTTTGGACACGTCGACCTTGAACGGGAACGCCTTGACGCCTTTCTGGGTCAGCTCGCTGGCGACTTGGGTGGCGCCGTCGATGTTATAGTCGGCGACGATGAGGTTTGCGCCTTCCGCTGCGAGGGCGACGGCGGAGCGCGCGCCGATGCCGCTCGCTCCGCCGGTGACGATGAGCGCCTGATTCTTGAGCTTCATGGTGATGGTGTTCTCCTCTATAAACCGAGAGCCTTGGCTACGCCTGCGCCATAGGCGGGATCCGCCTTCGCGCAGTTTTCGATGTGGCGGCGCTTGATGAATTCGGGGGCGTCGCCGAGGTTCCGGGCCGTGTTGTCGAAGAGGGCCTGTTGCTGCTCGGGGTTCATGAGCCGGAACAGATCGCCCGGCTGCTTGTAGTAGTTGCTGTCGTCGTCGCGGAAGTTCCAGAAATCTGCGTCGCCGTTGATCTTGAGCGGCGGCTCGCGAAATTCGGGCTGTTCTTGCCACTGCCCGAAGCTGTTCGGCTCGTAGTGGGGTCGGCTGCCGTAGTTCCCGTCGACGCGTCCTTGGCCGTCGCGGTGGTTACTGTGAACGGGACAGCGCGCGCGGTTGACGGGGATCTGCTGGTAGTTGACGCCGAGGCGGTAGCGTTGCGCGTCCGGGTAATTGAAGAGGCGCGCCTGCAGCATCTTGTCCGGGGAAACGCTGATGCCGGGGACGAGGTTACTCGGCGAAAACGCCGCCTGCTCGACGTCGGCGAAGAAGTTCTCGGGGTTTCGGTTGAGTTCAAATTCGCCGACCTGGATCAGCGGGTAGTCGGCCTTCGGCCAGACCTTGGTGAGATCGAAGGGATGGTAAGGAACCTTCTCCGCGTCTGTTTCGGGCATGACCTGAATGAACATGGTCCACTTCGGGTAGTCGCCGCGCTCGATGGCGTCGTAGAGGTCCCGCTGGTGGCTCTCCCGGTCTTGTCCGACGAGGGCCGCGGCCGCCTCGTCTGTGAGATTTTTGATGCCCTGCTGGGTCTTGAAATGAAACTTGACCCAGAAGCGTTCGCCCTTCGTGTTCCAGAAGGAATAGGTGTGAGACCCGAAGCCGTGCATGTGTCGGTAGCTCGCGGGGATGCCGCGATCGCTCATGACGATCGTGACTTGATGCAGGGCCTCCGGAAGAAGCGTCCACCAGTCCCAGTTGTTCGTCGGAGAGCGGAGGTTCGTGCGCGGATCGCGCTTGACGGCTTTGTTGAGGTCCGGGAACTTGCGCGGATCGCGGATGAAGAAGACGGGCGTGTTGTTGCCCACCATGTCCCAGTTGCCCTCTTCCGTGTAAAACTTCAGGGCAAAGCCGCGAATGTCTCGCTCAGCGTCGGCGGCGCCGCGCTCCCCGGCCACGGTCGTGAAGCGCGCGAACATCTCGGTCTTCTTGCCGACCTCGCTGAAGATCTTGGCGCGCGTGTAACGCGTGATGTCATGCGTAACCGTGAAGGTTCCGAAAGCGCCGGAGCCCTTCGCGTGCATGCGCCGCTCAGGAATGACCTCGCGCACGAAGTTCGCGAGTTTCTCGTGAAGCCAAACGTCCTGGGCCAGAAGCGGTCCCCTCGGCCCCGCCGTGAGGCTGTCCTGATTCGTCGGCACCGGAGCGCCAAAATCGGTCGTCAGTTTCGTCGGCCCCTGATCGTCTTTGTGCGAGCTCATCCAGCTCCCCCTTTCAAGTGACGAGAGTACCCCAAGAGGGCCGCGCTGTCCTACCGAGTGCGGGGAGTGCTGAAAGGAGCGGTCCGGCGCTATGGACGCGGGGGTCAGAAGTAAAGTACGTCGTCTCTGGTCAGGGGAATGTGACGTCGCCGATGGGGTACGGGTTATAGGCGACTTCCCAGGCGAAGCCGTCCGGGTCGAAAAAGTACCCACTATAGCCGCCCCAGGCCCGCTGTTGGCCGTCTTGGACCTTTGCTCCCGCGGCGTGAGCGGTCGCGAGCACCGCGTCCACCTCCGCGGGTGAACGGACGTTGTGCGCGAGCGTGAAAGGCAACGTGCCACCGCGCGTGACCTCGCCGATCTCCTCGCGCGCTCCAGCCTCGGACCAAAGCGAGAGCACGAGCTTGTCCCCGACCTGGATCATGAACACCTCGCCGCCGGTAAAGGCAGCCTGCCATCCGAGGCCCTCGACGTAGAATCGTCGAGCGCGCTCGAGATCAGCCACCACCAGGGTCACGAAGTTCAGGCGAGGTTCCATGCTTGCTTTGTACCCCCGAGGACGGGCCGGTGTCGCGCTGGGAATGCGGCGCACGAGTCTCCCTCGCTTCTTTGAGTTCGCCACGCGTGAGCGGGCCTCTCAGGATGCTCATCGTGTGACGGGGATTGAGCAGAACGTTGCCGGCTTCGGGGACATGGGCATTTCTGACCACGAACCAGCGCGGGGCGAGGCGGCCGATGGTTTGGTTGAGTTCTTTGAGGTCGCCGCCGGCGGTGGAGCTCGAGGCGAGGCCGTCGACGACGCGGGCGCGATCGGCGTCGGTCTGGAGGCGGCCAATGCACCAAAGGCCCGCGTTCGATAGCGCCCGGTAGTCGAGGTCCATGGGATTCTGAGTCGCGACGACCACGCCAACCCCGAAGGCTCGCGCTTGTTTCATGAGCGCGACCATGGGCCGCTTGGTGGGCGGATTTGCGGGGTGCGGCGGCAGGAAGCCGTAGACCTCGTCGAAGATGACGAGCGCTTTGAGCTGACCGCTGCCGGGCAAACCGCGGACCCAGGACAGGATTTCCTCGAGCACCACACCGAGCACGAGCGCGCGCTCTTCGTCGTCGAGGTGCGCCACGCTCAAGATGACGCCCGGCGTTCGGCCGTCTTTTGGCTTGACCCATTCGCTCACGTCCAAGCTTGCCCCCTCGCGCCAGCTCGAAAAGGTCGGCGACGCGAGAAGAGAGTTCAGGGCGGCCGCGAGACTGAGCCGCTCGCTCTTTTTGAAGAATGCATCGATCGGCAGCGCGCCAATCGTTGTGATCGGTGGATTCGAAAGGTCCTCCATGAGCACGCCAATGTCAGCGTGACCTCCCGCGACCAGGCGGCGCTCAGCGAGGACGCTGAGCAGCACGTGTTCCTTGCTCCGGGCAGGATCAGGATCGCGTCCGAGCAGGCGCAAGACGAGGCTGACCGCCGCGCTCAAGGCGTCGCGCGCCGACTCAGGATCACTGTCCCAGCGGGGAGAGCGGCGCTCGAGGGGCGAGAGCACGTGGAGCTGTTCGCCGGCGGTCGAGCCTGGCGTGATGACGCGCAGCTCGGTTGAGCGGTGAAAGCTGTGGAGCTCTCGTTCCTCAATGCTCGCTGCTTGGAGCGCAGTGCGGCGCTTGTCGAGCTCTGCCCTGAGCGCCTCGTCACTCAGAGGCGTGTCGTCGCGACGGAGCCAGCGAGCCCAAGCGTCCGGCTCGAAGTCAGGGAAGGAGAGGAGGAGGTTGGGGAGGTCGCCTTTGACATCGATAGCAATGACTGGGATTCGCGCGCGGAGCGCTTCTTCTGCGACGACGGTCACGAGGCCGGTTTTTCCGCTACCCGTCATGCCGACGACGACGCCATGGGTGACGAGATGTTTGGCCGGGAGCAGGAGACTCGGCCCGCCTGCGAGCCCGCGCATCGACCGATAGGCGCCAAGATTCAAGTGAGGAGCTTTCATGAGGGACCTGTGGGTTTGGTTTGCCTGAGGAAGGAAAGGAGAAGGGCGCGGAGAACCCCTCCGCGCCCTCACTTGTTCAGCGTTAGGAAACGAATGGACCTCCGGTGCTCGCGGCGTTGGAGCTCGCGCTGCCCGCCGCGATGGCCGCGGCCGCGTCAGGAACGGCCGCCGGAATCGCGGCGCCTGCTGCTGCGTCCGGCTCAGCTGTCGCTGCCTGGAACCTGTCCGCGGTGGGAGCGGGGGCTTCCTTTTTGCGCCCGCCGCGGCCTTGGTAGAGGCTCGGGATGATGGTGTCGACGTCGCCCTCGTTCCAGCGCACGTAGGAGACGGCGCGACGCAGGTCCCCATACGCTTTCACGAAGAGACTAAACGCGCGCACGCGCAGGTCACCGCTCTTGGCGATCTCGGCGGGGCCCTGCTCGCGGAGACCGACCGCCTGAATGAGCCAGCTTACGAGCTTCTCAGCGCGCGCGAGCTCCGATTCGGTCGTGGCACATTTCCCGGTGATACTGTCCCAGCTGGCCCGGAAGACGTGCACGAGCATCTGCAGGTCCGCTTGCACGTTCTTGTAGCCGTTCGCGCCCTTGAGGTTCTGGAGCCCGTCCCCGCTGATGAGCCCGCGTTTGGCGAGAGTTGTCGCGTCGGCGACGAGGAGCTCCCGGAGCCTGACAGCCTCCTCGAACATCGGCCGCAGGTGATCCTGGGGCTGAGAAGCGACGAGGTGTGCCGTGTGAGCGAAAGCCAGCGCCATCGCATACTCGCCGAGGCGATCGAGGCTCCTGATGTCGAAGGAGGGCAAGTCCGCGACAATCTTGTCCCGCAGCCTATTCACCTCCGGAATTACGCCTGCCGCCGTGTTCACGGCGGACATGACGTCGAGGTTGATCGCGACGAGCGTCTGGGGCGCGAGCGCCTCGAGCTCCCCGACGACATTCTCAAAAGCATCAGCCAAACTCTGGTCCCCAAAAGGCGACTCCGCGGGCGTAAAATCAATCTCTGCCATTGTTGCTGTTCCTTCTTTGAAAAGGCGCTTCCCCAATCCCCAGCACCACGCTCGGCCCGAGCAGCGCACTCCTGAACAACTCATTCGTGTGGAGCAGGGCGAAAATTCCCTACAGCAGGGCCCGAGGGTGCGAGTTTTCGTGAGGTGGCTCGTTTTGGCTCAAGCGATGCGCTTGCGGAGCGACGTTTGAACGACGGGTCAAATGGGGGTGCGCTCACGGAGCGCTACTGGATGGCGGGCCGGATGGGCTGAATGCTCGCGGGGCGGTGGCTGAGTTGCTCGGGCGGCGGGGTGCGTGCGCAGTGAGGGCGGAACAGACGCGACTTGAGCGCAGGGATCGGAGAGCGTCTTGTTGTGATCTGGCAGCGAATCAGGAGTGAGCTGCTGACGATGACATCACGATGGTTCCCGGGAGGCAGCTAGCTGCTTTCGGAATATCCAGAGGTCGTGTCCGGAGGCAGCTGGCTGCTTCTGGAGACGGAAGAAGGGTTCCCTCGGGGTAGCTGGCTGCTTTCTGAGGAACTAAGGCTCGCGTTTCGAGGCAGCTAGCTGCTTTCGGAGTATCCAGAGGGCGTGTCCGGAGGCAGCTCGCTGCTTCGGAGAAGGGCGAGGATGGTTTTCTGAGGCAGCTGGCTGCTCTTGGAGATGGTCGCAGGGTTCCGTCGGGGCAGCTGGCTGTTTTCTGAGGAACTGGGGCGGTGATTTGAGGCAGCGGGCTGGGTTGGGGGGGGAGGTGGGAGAGGGTTTTGCTAGGTGGCTGACTGGGTTGCCGGGGCAGCGGGTCTTGGCGAACCGGCAGATGGGTGGCTGGTTCGAAGTGTTGCCTTTGGTCCGAAGAAGCCAGGCAGGTCACTCATATATGCCCGTATGGGGCGGGGGGTGCGATGGAGCTACCGCTATTCAGAAACGATCTTGGCACTGGCTGCCAAGAAGGCGGCGCCCGCTTTTACGGCATGCTTCGGAAGTTCAACCCCGTAGATGATGTTGCCGTGATATGGGTTATCCGGGATCTGTCGTCTCTCCCAGTAGAGGCCCGTCGCGAACATCGATGTCTTTCGTACGGCCTCCAGGTCCGACAAGAGAACCCGTGCGACTCCGTGGCCCGAGTTGTTCTTGTTTCGCCGGATCTGCATCAGGGCGTCCGGAGTGTCCTCCCAGTTGATGGAAATGTCGGCGCCCTTAGGTTCAAACCCAGCCGCCTCTCGCTCGTTTTGCGCTTTCTTAGATGGGGTGAATGCTTCGGTCGCCACGACTGGGCCAGGGGCGATGCAGGAGCTTGCGCGCAGTCCGCGCAAGAAGGTTGATGGTAGTGGACGACTGTCCTCACCAAAGCAAGACCGGAGGAGTCTATGAAAAAACTTCCGCACAGGCACTTCGGGCTTGGCTACTTCTTCATCCGGGACACAAGTTCAGAAAAATCAGTATTGGCGTTGACATTGCCCGAATCGATTCGCCGTTGCCCTCCATTCTCAACGTAGAACCAGCAGGCATCACCATCCTCAACGGAGAAACCCAGGCGACGATCACGGCCGATCAGCTCAAGCGTCAGCGATTGCTCCTCTTCATTGTACACCATGTGGGCGACTGGCGGATTCTTGCCGGTCATGAGCTCGGTGATTGCGGCGAACCCTTCTTCAAGAAACTTCGTAGCTGGGACTGTCCTCATCGTCCTGAGACGAGACAGGAATGCGTCAAGCGGGCCTGGCCAGGCGGGAGGGTCCGACGTTCTGGCGTTGGCTGGCCTTCGCAGGACCTCGCTCGAATAGTCGACCAGGCAAACCGGGAACGAGCTGACGGTCGTATCTGCCGGGCGAATGATGGCCGGTGGCACGTAGTCCACCGATGCGGTCTGAGCCTGAAAAGCGGTCATGCCCCAAACCGATTGAAGGTCGCCTGGAGGAGCGAGTCAATGTCTCGGTGCCAGCCGGGACTTTCCTTTACAAATCCAGCTAAGGCGGCCAGGTCAAATCGCGGCTCGTCGTTCTCGGGCACCGTGTTCACATCGGTGGTGATGAGAAGACCGTCGCGGCTCCTTGCGCCCAGATTGGCTTCCACACCCTTAACGCTTGCGATCGTGTTCGTGTTCTCGGAGCGCCCATCGAATGAGCGCTGTACCTTCCAGGCGCATCGCCAATCCCATTCGAAGGGTTCGGGCATTGACCCGGGGGAAGTGCAGAGACTCTGACGGACGGTTGGTATGTCAAACGAAAATACCAGGCCCGTTCGAACTGTAGCGAGGCGCGTTGCCGTAACGGGGAACACAGCAATCGCCTCCTTTAGATATTGGTGAGCACGGTCGAGGAATGCCTGAAACGAGATCGGTTCGGATGGCTGCGTCTCAGATCCTTCTAACTTCAGAACCTGCTGATAGTTCACATCGATGAATCTTGGTCCGAACCGGACAGACCATTGATGAGAGGCATCGCTAAGGGCTGAGACGGGGCGCGTGCCACCGCCCGGCTCAACATCGAGTTGATTCACATAATTCCACCCCTCGGCGTCAATTCGCTCCCCGAATTCCCCCGATGCCTTGGTCAGACTAGGTGCCGAGGCTTGCCGGGAATGGAATACGCGAACCAGAAACTGGGTCACGAAATCGAAATTAATCTCGGACATTGGCTTTACGCGTACCGAAGACGCCAGGCTTAAGCAAAACCGACAATGGGTCAATGGTATTCCTCAGCTGGAATCTCGTCCAGTCGGGGGACCGGTGGTGATTCGGCCCTGTGAGGGTGTCCAGTGCTCACGGTCCTCCCTCACACTCCCGCCTCCGTCCAGAACTCTGACAGGAGCGCGGCTTGTTGCAGAACTGTGTTCGTTGCGGATTCTTGCTTGTCGGGGGGGTAGCCGTACTTGCGGAGGATGCGTTTGACGATGACGCGGAGTTTGGCGCGGACCGATTCTTTGACGGTCCAGTCGATGGTGACGTTGTTTTTGACGGTCTCCACGAGCTCCTTGGCGATGGTGCGGAGGGCGTCGTCTCCGAGGATTTTGACGGCGCTGTCGTTGACCTCGAGTGCGTCGTAGAAGGCGAGCTCGTCTTTCGTGAGTCCGAGCTGCTCGCCGCGCTTTTGGGCAGCGCGCATCTCCTTGGCGAGCTCGATGAGCTCTTCGATGACCTGGGCGGCTTCGATTGCGCGGTTCTGGTAACGCCGGACCGACTTTTCGAGGAGCTCGGCGAAGGAGCGGGACTGCACGAGGTTGTGTCGGGAGCGTGCTTTGACCTCGTCGTTCAGGAGTTTTCGGAGCAGTTCGACCGCGAGGTTCTTGTGCGGCATGTCGCGGATGTCCGCGAGGAATTGGTCGGAAAGGATCGAGATGTCCGGGTTCTTCAAGCCGGCAGCGGCGAAGATGTCGATGACCTGATCGGAGACGACTGCCCTCGAGACGATCTGACGAATGGCGTGGTCGAGATCCCCGGAGTCCTTGCGGCCGCTAGCGGACGTTTTCGCGATGGCCGCGCGCACTGCTTGGAAGAATCCCACGTCGTCGCGGACGCGTATGGCCTCTTCGTGAGGTACGGCGAGGGCGAACGCTTTTGACAGTTCCGTGACGGCTTGAAGAAAGCGGTTCTTGCCCTCCTCTTGTGCGAGCACATGCTCCTGCGCGGGGGGGAGTAGCGACAGTCGCTCAGCGGGGGAGCCCTTGGTCCAGGCGCTCCGGTCGAAGCCGTGGAAGATGTTGCAGCAGACCTCGTAGCGTTCGAGCATCACGGCCACCGCCTCGCCCTGGTCGAGAGCGGTTTCACCCTTTCCGCCGCTCTCCGTGTACGTGTGGAGAGCCTCCTTGAGCTGGTCAGCGAGCCCAAGATAGTCGACGACCAGGCCGCCAGGCTTGTCCCGGAATACGCGGTTCACCCGCGCGATCGCCTGCATCAGTCCGTGCCCCTGCATGGGCTTGTCGATGTACATCGTATGCATGCACGGAGCGTCGAATCCCGTCAGCCACATGTCGCGGACGATGACGAGCTTGAGAGGGTCAGTGGGATCTTTGAAGCGCTTGGCGAGCGTCTCTCGACGCTGCTTGCTTCGGATATGGCCTTGCCATTCGACGGGATCCGAGGCCGAGCCCGTCATGACAATCTTGAGCGCGCCTTTGTCGTCGTCCGGGTCGTGCCACTCCGGACGCAGCTTCACGAGGGCCCTGTAGAGCTCGACGCAGATGCGCCGGCTCATACAAACGACCATGGCCTTGCCGTCCATGACCTCCAGCCGTGTTTCAAAGTGCTGAATCAGGTCTTCTGCGATGAGCGCGAGGCGTCGATCTGTACCGACCAAAGCCTCGAGCGCGGACCACTTTGTCTTGAGCTTTTCGCGCCCCTCGAGTTCCTCTCCTTCGGTGAGCTCGTCGAAGGCCTCGTCGAGGTGAGGCTTCTCCTCATCTTTGAGCTGAAGTTTGGCGAGGCGGCTCTCGTAATAGATGGGGACGGTGGCCCCGTCCTCGACTGCGCGCTGGATATCGTAAACGCTGACGTAGTCGCCGAAGACCGAGCGCGTGTTCTTGTCGGCCGCGTCGATGGGCGTGCCGGTGAAGCCGATGAAGGATGCGTTCGGCAGGGCGTCGCGCATGTGGCGCGCGAAGCCGTCGATGAAATCGTACTGGCTCCGATGCGCCTCATCGGCGATCACGATGATGTTCGAGCGGTCGGACAGGAGCGGGAATGTGTCCCCGCGCGTCTCCGGCGTGAACTTTTGGATCGTCGTAAAGACGACTCCGCCCGAGGCAACCTTGAGCAGTTCTCTGAGATGCCCGCGGTCCCTAGCCTGCTCGGGGCTCTGCCGGAGCAGGTCCTTGCAACGCGCGAAGGTACCGAAGAGCTGCTCATCGAGGTCGTTGCGGTCCGTGAGCACGACCAAGGTCGGGTTCTGCATCTCCGGGTGCAGCACGACGCGGCCCGCGTAGAAGGCCATCGTGAGACTCTTGCCCGACCCCTGCGTGTGCCAGACCACGCCGACGCGACGGTCGCCCTGCGGGCGCGAGGCCGAGATCGTGGCGTCCAGCGCCCGCGCCACGGCGTGGAACTGATGGTAGCCCGCCATCTTCTTGATGGCCGTGTCCCCGTCGTCCTCGAACACGATGAAGTAGCGGAGCAGGTCGAGGAGCCGCCGCTTGTCGAACACGCCGCGGATGAGCACCTCGAGCTGGCTCATCGCCTTCGACGCGAGCGCCTCGCCCTCGACGGTGCGCCAGGGCAGGAAACGCTCCTTGTTCGACGAGAGCGTACCGACGCGCGCTTCGAGTCCATCGCTGATGACGAGGAGCTCGTTGAACACGAAGAGTCCCGGTAGCTCTTTCTTGTACGTTTCGAACTGCCGGAACGCGCTCCAGATCGTGGCGTTTTCGGAGGCCGCGCTCTTCAGCTCAAGAAGCGCAAGCGGCAGGCCGTTGACGAACACTACGATGTCCGGCCGGCGCGTGTGCCCAGCTTCGGTCACAGTGAACTGGTTGACGACGAGCCAGTCGTTGTTCTCGGGCACGTCGAAGTCGATGACGCGCACCGCATCATAAGCAACTGCGTCGTAGCCGATGGTGGCGTCATGGCGCAGGTACTCCACGCTGACGCCGTTCACGAGGTAGTAGTGCAGCTCGTGGTTCGCATCGACCGGCTGGGGCGACGAGATCCGCGTGAGCTTTCGGAACGCCTCGTCGAGGCCTTCGCGCGAAACCGTGGGATTCAACCGCGCGAGCGCGTCGCGCAAGCGGCCGTCGAGCACGACGTCGGCGTACGTTTGCCGCTCCTCACCGGGCTCGCCGGGGGCGAGCGCGGGTCCTCCGGTGATCGTGTAGCCGAGTGCCTCGAACCACTCGAGGGCGGCTTGTTCGACGACGGATTCCGTCAACGCTCCGTTCATGGTGCGCCTTTCCTCTCACACGCTCGAGCGAGGTCTTCGATGGCAGCGATGACGACTTGGAAGCCAATCCGGGCAGTGTGCTGGTCCGGCGTAAAGCAGCGAGCAAGCTGTTCTGCTGGATGCACATAATTGCGAAAATCTCGCAGCGCTTGCCCGAACTTCTCGACGTTGGGCGACAGGTCACCAAGCCGGCCGAGCACTTCAATCCATTCGCGGAGCTTCCACTCATGAAACGGCGGTGCCGACTTACAGTACTGAGCCGCGTAAGCTCGGTTCACTCGCTCAGGCACGCGACTACCGTAGCCAAGACAGAGCCCTTCGAGAACGCTACCCGAAAGAATGACCGCAGCGAGGTAAGCTTTCCCTTCGATGCAGGCATGCGCCTCTTTCATCCGCGCTTTCAGAGCAGCTGCCAGCGTCGCGTCCAGTGGCAGTCGCGCCAGCAGTTCGGGCCGGAAGACCCGTTTAAGAAGTTCGCTCTCGGGATCGAGCGCGTGAGAAGCGCCACCCGATGCCCCGCGCGTCATCTGACCGCTGAGTCGTTGGATGATCGCACGATAGTGAGCAACCTCGTTCTGATTGACACCGTCTGGGAGCTTCAGCAGGCGCCGCTCGAGGAGGGCATGAAGAACCTTTGCCGCAAGCGTAGGAGGAGCCGTTCGAAGAAAAGCTCTGAGCCGGCGGGCTTTCGAGGATCCATCGACGCGATACTTTTCGTCGTCGATCTCTACGGCGAAATCGCGAAAAAACTCGGCAAAGGTTCGATCCGAGAAGTCCAGCACGTAGCCGCTTCCCATTTGAAGGACCGACTCGATCACGTCGCGATCAAGCTGGTTCAGGGCAGCCGAGCTCATGCTACGGCTCCCACTTCGCGCTCCGCGTGCGCGACCGATACCTCACCCGAGAGAAGGCGCGGGAGAAGCTCGTCTCGAGTACGTGCGAGACTCCGGGACTGCTGCTCGTTGGTGACAACGCGTCGGTACAGGCCATCGGCGAGGGCGTGGAAGGCATCAAGCACCGGCGCGGAAGGATGAACGAGTTGGATGGGACGGAAGTTCGACTTGCTGATTTCTAGGAAGGTCGATCCGTTGGCGCGGCTGACGATCTCCTCGTGCGCAGCCTCAGCCCATCGCAGGAGGAACTGGGCGGAGATACCGGGCTGCGGCTTCATCGCGATGAAGCCCTGGTTCACCGCGAGAGGTACTTCCGCGATGCCGAGGTATCCGATGGGGGCCCGCGACGAGAGAAGTACCGTGCCCACCGGCAGAAGACCGCTGCTGATCTGACGAAGGCCTTCGTCGGTGATCTTGCGCTCGGTCGTCGCGACGACGGGCGTCGCGAGAGCCGAAAGATCCTTCGGGGTTGCCCAGTGATGAACGCCGTCGTCCCAGTAAGCGGGCTCCTTCGTGCTCGGAGTGCTGCCTCCGACGATCTCGGCGAGGTCTCCGATGGAGGCTACGCTCCACCCCTTCGGAATCGGCCCCAGCTCCGAATCGACGAACTCACTCGGGAACAGCTTCGCGGTCTCGGCGTCCATGCCGCTTGGCGCCCGGCCCTCGGCCTTGGCTCGCACGGGATCGAAGTCGACGAACCACGACTTGAAGAGCGCCCGCGCCATCGCCTCGAGCGTCGCGTTCATCTTGCGGTTCAGCTCGATTTTGTCGTCGAGGGTCTTGAGGATACTGCCAATCGCAGTCTGCGTCTCGCGCGGGGGGAGTACGATCGTAAGACGTTCGAGCATCTCCTCGTTCAGACTCGCCCGCGTCGATAGGGACGACATCGCCGTAACGGCTCGTCGGAAAGCGGGCCCGCGAAAGAAATACGCGGCGTACTCGGGAACGATCTCGGCTCCGTCTTTGGGTCGAAGACGCTTGCAGAAGCCGTTGAACGTCGCTGCCTCGTAGTCGCGAAGCGCGACGCAGCTCATTCCTAGTTCGTCCTGCGTTTCACTCGTCCGCGTCAGGAACACGTCTCCGCGACGAATCGAGCAGAGGTCACGCTCACGATCCGTTGAGTCGACAAGGTCGCCGAGCCGATCGGGCGTAAACGTACTGTAGAAGACATCCTTGAAAGTGAGGAATCCGTAGCCAGCGCCGAACGCTGAACGCGGCTTGGAGAGGCCCGATCGAAAGTCGTAGACCTCGTTGAGCCTAAACTCGCGCCAACTACCCCCCATACCCAAGCCCCCGCAGGTTCTTCCGAATCTCCTTTTCCAGTCTCGCCCCCTCGGCGAACTGCTCTTCGAGTGTTGCCACGAGGCGCTTCATCTTCTCGTCGAAGGGCTCTCCGTCGTCCGCTACTTCCTCTGCTCCCACGTACCGGCCAGGGGTGAGCACGAACTGATGTGACGCCATCTCTTCCGTGTTCGCGCTTTTGCAGAAGCCGGGAGTGTCTTCGTACTTGCCGGAGCCGTCGCCGCGCCAGCTGTGGTAGGTGTGGGCGATCTTTGCGATATCTTCGTCGGACAGCTCGCGGTGGACACGATCGACCATCTTGCCGAGCTTGCGTGCGTCGATGAACAGCGTCTCCTTCCGGCGATTGCGCATCTTCTTGCCGCGACCACCGAGGCCGTTCTTCTTGTCCCGTGCGAGAAACCAGAGGCACACGGGGATCTGCGTCGAGTAGAAGAGCTGTCCCGGGAGCGCGACCATGCAGTCGACGAGGTCCGCCTCGACGATGGCCTTGCGGATCTCGCCTTCGCCCGACTGCTGCGACGACATGCTGCCGTTGGCGAGCACGAAGCCGGCCACCCCCCTTGGTGAGAGGTGGTGGATGAAGTGCTGCACCCACGCGAAGTTGGCGTTGCCTGCGGGGGGAACGCCGTACTTCCAGCGCACGTCTTCCTTGAGGCGGGGCTGGCCCCAATCGCTGTCGTTGAAGGGCGGATTCGCGAGGACGTAGTCGGCCTTGAGATCCTTATGGGCGTCGGCGTGGAAGGTATCGCCGTGCGCAATGTTGGCGTCGATGCCACGGATGGCGAGGTTCAGCTTCGCGAGGCGCCAGGTCGTGTGGTTCGACTCTTGGCCGTAGATGCTGACGTCGCCGATGCGGCCGCCGTGGGCTTCGACGAACTTCTCGCTTTGGACGAACATGCCGCCGGAGCCGCAGCAGGGGTCGAATACTCGGCCCCTGTAAGGCGCGAGCATCTCGACCAGGAGGCGCACGACGCCGCGGGGCGTATAGAACTGACCGCCGTTCTTGCCTTCCGCCGAAGCGAACTTGGTGAGGAAGTACTCGTAGACGCGGCCGAGGATGTCGCGGGAGCGGTTGTTCTTGTCGCCGAGGCCGATCGTCCCGATCAGGTTGATCAGCTCCCCGAGGCGCGTTTTGTCGAGGGCGGGGCGGCCGTAGTCCTTGGGCAGAACGCCCTTCAAGGTTGGGTTGTCGCGCTCGATGGCGACCATGGCGTCGTCGAGGAGCTTGCCGATTGTCGGCTGCGTCGCCTTACCCTGGAGGAACGACCAGCGAGCCGCCTTCGGGACCCAGAAGATGTTCTCGGCCCGGTACTCGTCGGGATCTTCGGGATCGGCGCCGGACTTCTTATCGGCTTCGAGTTCGCCGTGTTTTTCCTCGAAGGCGTCGGAGATGTACTTGAGGAAGATGAGCCCGAGGACGACGTGCTTGTATTCGGCCGCGTCCATGTTGTTGCGCAGCTTGTCCGCCGCCTGCCAGAGCTTCGCCTCGAACCCGATTGTGGCGTCGCTCGGGGGCGGTTCGGATGCGCCTTTCTCTGCCAGCTTCGGGCGTCCTCGTTTCTTCGCTTCCGTCTTACTCGTCATTCTTGCTCAGTTCGCGTTGTCGTCCCTCGGCTCCATACGGGTGCCCAGGTTCGCTCCATGAACCTGGGGTAGAGCTCCGCGCCTCGATAGCCGGGGGTCTCCCTTCCGCGCCACCGTTCGGACGGCTTTCTTGGCGACTTTCAGCAGCTGGGCGACGTGAGGCATGCGACCTATCTCGCCCGGCACCCTTGCCGGGCTTCCCCTGGATAGAGGTTGGCAGTCGTCAGGGTACATGAGGCGGCCGTGTCCTCAAGTGAATTTGCTGGATGACTATTTCGTCGGGGTTGGGAAGAGGCTCCGTCGGGATTGGGAAGAGGCGGGGCCGCTCTCACCACTGAGCTGAAGGGAGAGCCCGTCCGGCAACCCCCACCCCCTCCTGCAGCATCTCCAAAAACGCTCTCGTCTTGGGCACGAGCGCGCCGCCGGGAGGGTAGACGGCGTGGAGGTCGACGGGGGGAGGGGTAAAGGGGCGGAGGAGCTGGATGAGGTGTTTCTTTTGGACGTGAGGGGCGGCGAGGGAGAGGGGCGCGGGGATGATGCCGAGGCCGGCGAGGCCGGCGCGGACGGTGAGCGCGAGGTCGTTCAGAATGAGGCGGGGGCGGATCGGGATGCGCTTGGGCTTGCCTCCAGAGACGAAGGGCCATTCGGTGGCGCCGCGGTCCTTGGTGATGGTGATGAGATCGTGGGCGGCGAGGTCGTCGGGGGATTTCGGGGCGGGGCGCTGGGCGAGGTATTTCGGGCTGGCGAAGTAGCCGCCGCCGGCGGTGCCGAGCTTTTGGGCGATGAGGGAGGAGTCTTCGAGGGGGCCGCCCCAGATGGCGAGGTCGAAGCCCTCGCGGATGAGGTCGAGGCGGCGCTCGGCAGATTGGAGCACGACGCGGACCTCGGGATACTTCCTGAGGTAGCGGGGGAGGACCGCATCGAAGACCTCCGTCGCGATCGCCGTCGCTACCGTCACGCGCAGGACGCCTCGGGGCGCCGCTTTTGCGGCGAGCACCGCCGACTCCGCGTCGCGCGCGGCCTCGAGCGCTCGTGAAGCGTGCTCGAAGTACGCGCGCCCTTCTTCCGTCAGACGCATCGAGCGCGTCGTGCGCGCGAGCAGAGAAACTCCGAGGCGCTGCTCGAGATCTTGGACCCGCTTGCTGAGCGTGGCCTTCCTTCCTCGCGTCACCCGCGCCGCTGCGCGAAAGCCCTGCGCCTCGACCACGGCCACGAAAGCTCGGAGTTCTTCGAGGGCGTCGTCCGATTGGTACTCCATGCGTACCAATATGGTCCGAAATGGGGTGATTGTGTAGAGCCGGGCCGGGCGTCATGTTGAATGACATGAAAACAACACAACTCGGCACTCACGGACCTATCGTTTCGGCGGTGGGTCTCGGCTCTCTCGCACTCGGTCGTTCGGGTCCTTTTGGACCCTCGAGTGACGACGAGGCAACCCGAACGATCCAAGCCGCCCTCGAGCGCGGCGTGACCCTCCTCGACACGGCCGACTTCTACGGAAACGGAGAGAGCGAACAGCTCGTCGCGCGCGCGATCGCGGGGCGGCGAGAGAAGGTCCTCTTGTCGGTGAAGTTTGGAATGCTCCGCGGCCCAAACGGCCAAATGCTCGGCATCGACGCGCGTCCCGCTGCCGTCAAGAACTTCGCGACCTACAGCCTGAAGCGCCTCGGCGTCGACGTCATCGACATCTATCGCCCCGCGCGCCTCGACCCGAACGTTCCGATCGAAGACACAATCGGCGCGATCTCGGAGCTGATTCAGGCGGGTTACGTCCGCTATGTCGGGCTCTCGGAGGTCGGGGCCGAGACGATTCGTCGCGCTCACGCTGTCCATCCGATCGCCGACGTGCAGATGGAATATTCCCTGGCGACGCGCACTCCCGAAGACAAGGTCTTCCCCGTGCTCCGCGAGCTCGGCATCGGCGCGACCCTCTTCGGTGTCCTCGCGCGCGGGCTGCTCAGCGGGAGCAAACCGATCAGCCCAAACGACGCCCGCGCTCATCTTCCTCGCTTCTCCGGCGACGCCGGTAAGGAAAACGCGATCCACGTCGACAAGCTCCGCGCCTTAGCAACGAAACACGACCGAACCCCGGCCGAGGTCTGCCTCGCGTGGGTGCTCGCTGAGCAGCCGGGTTTCGTTCCGATCACCGGCGCGCGCACTCCGGCGCAGCTCGATCTCCTCGACGCGGTCGCTCGTCCGCTCTCCGCCGCTGAAAAAGCCGAGCTCGACGCGCTCCTGCCGCGAGGCGCCTTCCAAGGCAGCAGGTACCCTGAAGCTCAGATGGCGACGCTGGATAGTGAACGGTAAGGGCCTACTCTTTCGCCATCACCGCGAGCTTGGCGACGGTGTTGATGTTGCGTCCAGTCCCGGTCTTGGCCGCGGGGAGCTGGAGCTTCGATTTTCCTTGGCCGCCGACGTCGGTGTAGTCGATGTAGATCTCGCGCTGACCGAGGGCGATGCGCTCGCCTTGGACATTCTTGGCGGTCTTTAGGACGTCGGCGGGCGGCGCCTCGTTGAGGAAGAGAACGACGACGCGATTCGGGGCGGACTTGGCGAAGGGATTCTTCGCGAGGACCGTCTCGAGCTCCGCGCCCGTGCGCACGAGGACGTCGACCTGCTTACTGGCGAGTTTCGTGAGGGCCGCTTCGACTTCCCGCTTCACCTTCCTCTCGTCGCCCGCCTTGCGCACAACGACGTTCCCGCTCGCGATATAGGTCCGTACGTCCAAAAAACCCGCTGCCTCACAGGCCGCGCGCACCGCGGCCATCTCGAGCGTAAACCCGCCGACATTCACCGCGCGCAAGAGCGCCACCCAAGTCTTCACAGGGACAACCCTTCGGACGCATGGTCGATCATCCGAACGAGAGTGGCTTCGAGCGAAGCGTTGCCTTGCGCCATCTCCCTTGGTTAGCATCGCCCAGGGCGGAGGTGTACGTGGGGCCGCGCGCAGAGAGTGAATTCATGATACCGACGCGACTTCTTTGGGCTTCTTGCGTGCTAGTGGTCGGCGCGGCTGAGGGGTGTGCGCCGCGTTCAACCGGATCCTCACCGGGGGCAGCTCTGGCGGGGGCGGCGGCGCTTGTGTCGGCGAACGCTGTGAATCGTGCCGTCACTGGGGCCTGCTGGGGGCAGTGTTCCGGGGGGAAGGTCTGCGACAAGGAATCGGGCCTTTGCGTCGCGGTGACCTGTGACCCGGCGTGTCGACAGGATCAGGTGTGCGAGAAACTGAGCGTCGGCTTCACCTGTGTCCCGCGCAGTACAGCAAACCCTTCAGCGCAAAACTCGGCTCCGAGCGCGGACGGCGAGACGGACCCTGAAGCGAAGGGTGGGACGGAGCCTGAAGCGCACGGTAAGACGGACCCTCAAGCGCAGGGTGAGCCGGCGCCTGAAGCGCACGGTAAGACGGACCCTCAAGCGCAGGGTGAGCCGGCGCCTTGAGCGAAGGGCGCGGCGGAGGGCGCAGCGAACGCTCCTGAGCCTGTGGCGCCGCCCGTTGACTCAGAGTGACCTAGCGCTTGGCTGAACCAACGCGCAAAGCCTGCGCTCACTCTCATCGTCTCTCGACCTCGGCCGCGAGCTGGTGTCTTGTGAGTTCATGCTGCGCGCCGTCTTTGCCGTGGTTGTCTTGGGGCATGGGTTGATCCACCTCCTCGGGTTTGTGAAGGCTTTCGGGCTCGCGCCCCTCGAGCAGCTCCGAGCGCCGATTGCGCGTCCGATGGGGATCTTGTGGTTGATTGCGGCGATCTTGATCGCGCTCACGGTCGCTGCGCTCTTCTTCGCACCCAGGTGGTTCTGGGCCTTGGGAGCGCTGGGGCTCGTCGCGTCGCAGATGGTCATCTGTTGCTCCTGGAGCGATGCGCGCTTCGGGACTGTGGCGAATGGGCTGCTCCTTGCGGGTGTCATCTACGGAGCTTTCGCCTGGGGGCCTTTTGGGCTGCGCACGGAATACGAGCGACTGGTGCACGAGAGCATGGAGCGGATGGCGAGCGCCCCTCCGCCGAAGGTCGTGACCGAGGAGGACCTCGCGCCCTTGCCGTCTCCGGTTCAGCGCTACCTGCGCTTCGTGGGCGCCGTGGGGCAGCCGCGGCCCCTCGGCTTTCGCGCGCGCATGAAGGGGAGGATCCGCTCGTCAGAGAGGACCGATTGGATGTCCTTCGAGGCCGAGCAGGTGAACTTCTACGACTCGATTCGGCGCTATTTCTGGATGGACGCGAAACGCGCGGGGCTTCCGGTCGACGTGCTGCACGCCTACGGGGCGAACGACGCAGGCATGCGGGTGCGGGTGCTCTCGATGATTCCGGCGGTCGACCTGCAAGGGCCCGAGGCGATGAGAACCGAGACCGTGACGATCCTGAACGACATGTCGATCTTCGCGCCCGGAGCGCTCCTCGATTCGAGAATCGCCTGGCGCGAGCTCGACCCGCTTCGTGTCGAAGCCACACTCACGAACGGCCCTCACACGGTCCGCGCCGTTCTCGTCTTCGACGAATCAGGAGCTCTCGTCGACTTCTGGTCCGACGATCGACCCATGCTCGGCGAAGACGGGAAGACGATGACCCCGGCGCGCTGGTCGACGCCCCTCCGCGAGTACGGAATCCGGGGCCCCCTGCGCCTCGCGACGCGCGGAGAAGGCCGCTACGCCCCGCCGGAAGGCGACTATGCCTACCTTGAGCTCGAGATCCTCGAGGTGATGGCGTTGCCTTGAAGGGCGCCCGCGTCCTGCCGTACCTCCGCGGTCGGGGTGAGAAAGCCGGCGCTGGGGTTCGTCCTGTGCGCGTCGCTGCGTGTAGGACGAGGAGTTACCCGAAGAGAATGTTCCTCATCGAGACCGAACCCATGTCGAAGCCCTCCGTCGGAAAACGGACGCGATCTCGGTCGTCGGTCGCGGCCTGGGCGTAGATCAACGGGAGCCAATGATCCGGTGATGGATGAGCGAGGCGACCGTCGTCCGAGGGCCAGAGGGAGAGGAGGCTCTTCGTGTCGTGCCGCGTGACGATACTCTGGACCGAGTCATCGAAGCGTCGCGCCCAGTCGGGCGTTTCGGTAGAGCCCGTCTGCATGCGCTGGAAGGCGTCGCGCAGGTTGTGGACAATGTTGCCGCTGCCGAGGATCAAGACGCCTTCTTCGCGCAGCTCGGCGAGGCTGCGTCCGAGCTCGTGATGACGAGCGGGAGCGAGGCGGCGGTGGATGCTGAGCTGGAGGACGGGGATGTTCGCTTCGGGGTACATGCGCCGAAGGACGCTCCAGGTGCCGTGGTCGAGGCCCCATTCGCTGCTGAGCGCCGCGCGCTCCTCGCCGAGCATCGTGCGCACGCGTTTCGCGAGGTCGACGCTCCCGGGGGCGGGATAATCGATCTCGTAGAGAGCCCGGGGAAAGCCGGAAAAATCGTGGATCGTCTTCGGACGGCTGTTGTCGGTCAGGTAGGTTCCGTCCACGAACCAGTGCGCGGAAACAGCCAGGATCGCTCGCGGCCTCGGTATGAGCTCCCGGAGCGCGGCGAAACCTTGGCTCCAGCGGTTGTCCTCGATGACGTTCATGGGCGAGCCATGGCCCACGAAGAGCACGGGCATGCGGCCGGGGCTCGGCTCTTGTTTATGAACTGTGGTCCGGCTCTCCTCTTCGAGACTGTCTGTTGCGCCGCGTCCTCGACACCCGAAGGGGACAGCGAGAGCAGCTCCCCCGAGGGAGGTCAGGAAGTGGCGGCGCGGATGAGGCTTGCCCATGAACAGCTTCGGAACATCATAGCCACTGTTGGCTCGTGCGCTCGTTCATGCCGAAGCCGAGGCCAAGGGGCGTCCAGGAGAAGGTCACGCCCGCGGAGAGGCCGTCGTAGTGCCCCGCGGCAGCGAAGAATCCCGCTGTAAATCCCTGGAAATGGAGGAGGCCGGGGTAGACGTTCACGGCGATGCGTGGGTGCTCGGGGCCCGAGAGGATGAGCGAGGCGAGCAGCGAATCGTTTCGGTCCCAGAAGACGCCGAGCTCCGGCTGGAGATCGTCGGGAATCATCGTGCGCCCGCCGGCGTCCGTGTAGCGCGGGTTCATCGTGAACATGCGCGTGCCGCCGCCCAAGGAGATGTTCTCCGTTCGGGAGATCGGGACGGAGAGACCGAGCAGGCCGCTCGAGCCGGTGTAGTAGAACAGGCGCCAGTCGGTGAGCGGGAGTTGGATCTTGAAGCTGTAGTTGCTCCCGACGTTGAGCAAGCGACCGCTCGTGATGTCGATGGCTGCTTGGTCGGGCCAGTAGCTCGTCTTCACCGTGGTCGAGAAGAACTCGGCCACGGGATCGAAGGAGAAGAGGATGTAGCCGAGGGGATTAAAGATGAAAAAATCGGCGACAGGATCGGAGTTGGGCCCGGTGAAGCTACCGTTTTCAGAGACTTCGTTCATGAACTGCGCCGCGGCCAGGTTCAGGAGCCCGACGAGGCGCGGAGCGGGGACGTTGTGCGCCTCGTACCAGCTCGAGAGCTTCCGATAGAGCAGGCCCTCGCCGATCATGTGCAGCGAATAGTTCGGGATCCATTGTCCGTATTCGCCGCTCAGCCCTTTGTAAGGGAAGATCTCGTGCGCGATGAACTCATCAGCGCCTCCGGTCCCCTCGATCGCGTCGAAAGGATGCGCGATGTTATGAGCGACGTTTGAGAACGCCGTCTCGTAGTCGATCTCGAAGGGATTACTCTGGTAAGAAGCGCTCCTCAAGATGTCGAAGGAGACGTGAATCGACGCCTGGATGGGATGGAACTGGCTGTCGCTCCCGTAATCGAGCTCACTATGGAAGTAGAGCTTCTTCTTCGGCGGAGGCTCCTTCGATGGAGCAGAGGCGGGCGCAGGATCGGCGAGCGCCGGGGAGGCGAGGGCACTCACGCAGAGCGAAGCCAGGGCGGCCGACACAAGGAAGATGGGACGCGACAGTTTCACGCGATTCGCCATCCCTTGTAGTCGACCCGGCGCAGTTTGGGGAGCGGGGAGGCGCTCCGCCCTACTTCTTCACTCCTCGGTCACCGCGACGCACTTCTTCGAGGCGCACTCGGTTTCCGGCTTCACGACGTAGGCGCAGTCCGAGCTGATGCCCGCGTCCTTGTTGTACTGATCCTCGAGCTTGCGGAGCTCTTCAGCGGTCTCGAGGAGCTCGTCGACGCTTTCACCGGTCTTCGAGTAGGGGAGGTAATCCCAGGGGCCGCCGCAGGGCTTGTCGCCGAAGGCGACAGCGTCGCAATCGGAGTCCTTGCTGCACGTGAGGTTCTCCTCGGCGAGCTTCCTCGTTTCGTTGCGCAGGCTCTCGAGCTCCTTTTTGATCTTGTCCATCTCCGAGTCGCTGCCGCCCTGACCACCCTGGCCCCCTTGGCCACCGGAGGATGTCTGTCCACCCTGGCCACCGGAGGATGTCTGTCCACCCTGACCGCCCGTGGGTTCCTCGCCAGCCTGGGCGCCGTGACCGCCCTGGCTGGTGTCATCAGTCGAGGGATCATCTCCTTCACAGCCGGAGGCGAGCGCCCCCAGGGGAAGAATCAAGAGCGCACAAATGGCGGAACGATGGATAGAAATACGACTCGGCACAGAAAAACCCCAAAGCATGGTGCGGGGCTTCTATCACCGATCCTCTCATGTGCAACGTCAGGGCTTTTTGCGGCACGTTTGTTTCGAGGTAGTCCCCTCCTGGTCCGCTGCTCAGCAGTCCGAGATGGAGAAATGACCCCCTCCACGGCTGAAAAGCGACAATCGACGAGACGTGGCTGGTGAGCTTCGGCCTGATGCGCTGGACGACGAGGAGAGAACCATTTCTGCGCTATCCTTGGCGTCCCATGCTCATTCTCTTCTCGAAGCTGCCCGGTGAGAGACACGACATCGTCGTCAGGGGACGCGCTCATGGGCCCGACTTGCGCCGCTTGCCGCGGGAGACCGGGCGAACCATTCCTCACGATCTCGCGCATGCAGCGGTCGAAGAGGCGCTCGGCCTCCAGGATGGGTTTTGGGCAGCGGTGGATCAGGGAGTGATGTTCGAAGACTTTCGGCTCCTCGAGCCCGAGCGCCATCGCCGCGCGGGGCTGAAGGCGCTCCGTCGCTTCGCCGACCGAACCTTCCCTGCAGAACTGAAGGTCTCCTGGGCCCATAGAGTCTGGAGCGGGCAACGCACCTCGGGCCGCGGACTCGAACCGGAGCCTGCGCTTCTGTCCGACGAGCAGATCCGAGTCGCCTGTGTGGCTCTCGACCGAGCCAAAGAGCGCTGGGATGCGCTCGGGCAAGGGGAGTCCCTCGCGTGGGACTGGCGGCTGATGGGTCGGTTCTAGATCGCTTCCGCCGAGGTGCGGGGCGCGCGTGCTTGGTTCGCCGACCGCTGTTCAGCTTCGTTCACGGTCGTCCGACCCAGCACTCAGCTTCGCTCACGGTCGTCCGACCCAGCACTCAGGTTCGCTCCGCTCACGGTCGTCCGACCCAGCACTCAGGTTCGCTCCTACGCCTCTGCCGGCTCTGAGCTCGCGCCTCGCGCTCACGGGCGTTCAATCCTGAGCTCCCACTCCTGCACGCGGATCGTCTGCCCTTCATGGGAGTCTTCGATCTCTCCTACCAACGTGAACCCGGCTTTTTCGACTACGCGCGCGCTCTCCGGGTGATCGAAAGGTGTGTGGGCCACGATGCGCTCGACCTCCGGCATGCCGCGCAGAATCGAAACGAGCTCTCGAACCGCTGCTGTCGCGATGCCGCGGCCAAAATGGGACCGGACGACCGCGTAGCCGATCTCGACGGTACCGGGGCCAGTGAACGCGCCGCCGATTTCTCCGACGACGACAGGCTCAGTCGGTGATTCGATGACGTAGGGCCCGAGGTCGCTGCGTGCGCGACTTGAGCCGCGACGCCCTGGGAGAACTCGGTCGGATAGTCGTCGGCGACGGCGATGTCCGGCGGAAGCTTCCCTTCGAGGAGGGCGGCAGCTGTGGCGGGGGTCATACGCTCGAGATGAACTCTCATGGTGAACGTGAGCCGCTGAGATGTTAGACGTTCGTGTCGTCCGGCGGGACGATCGCAGGATCGGGGAACTCGGCAGCGGCGCGGGTGTCGCCCGTTTCGACCGGACACTCGGCGTCGAGGGTATACGAGGCCATCGAGAGGGAACCGTAGGCGTAACCATCGACGAGGGACTTGAGAGGTCGACCGGCGGCCTCTGCGAGCCCAGCGATGTAGAGGAGCGGGATGAAATGGTCCGGGGTCGGCGAGCTCATCTTGTAGTCCGGATGTGCCTGAAGAGCGGGGACACGGCTCGGGGCCTCGGTGAGCGCACTCCGCGCTGTTTCATCGAAGCGCTTGTTCCAGTCGAAGGCGGCTTCCGGTGCGCTCCAGTTCAGGGCGCGGAGATTGTGAACGACGTTTCCGCTGCCGACGATGAGCACGCCGCGATCGCGGAGGGGCGCGAGGCGCATGCCGAGTTCGAAGTGTGCGTCGAAGTCCCGCTGAGCGTGAATGGAGAGCTGAACGACCGGGATGTCCGCTTTCGGGAAAGCGTGGACGAGGACGGACCAGGTTCCGTGATCGATGCCCCAGCTATCGTGGTCGAGACCGACATGGGTCGGCTGGACGACGTCAGCGATCTCTTCGGCGAGCTCGGGGCTGCCGGGGGCGGGATATTGGACGTCGAAGAGCGGCTTCGGGAAGCCGTAGAAATCGTGGATGGTGCGGGGGCGCGCCATGGCCGTGACGGCGGTCGCGTTGATGTACCAGTGGGCCGAAACGACGAGGATCGCTCGCGGCACTGGAACGGTTGCGCCGAAGTTGCGCCAGGCTTTCGTATAGCGATTCTCCTCGAGCGCGTTCATGGGGCTGCCGTGGCCGAAGAAGACGGCCGGTTGGGGACGGGCCTCGGGAGCGGCGGGAGACGTCGAGGGAGCCATAAGGACCTACGGTACCATTAGTGCTCACACCCTGCGACCGAAAGGAGTACCATCAGCCTCATGAGACGTGGAGGAGACGGTCCGCTCCTCGTCTCCGGGCAGCATGGAGATCGTGAGCGGCACCGGACGCACCATCGATCGCTGCACCAAGGCCGCCTTCTGTCGCTGCGGCGCATCAAAGAACAAACCTTTCTGCGACGGCTCTCATCGAGCTATCGGCCTCCGCGCGCCGTCCGAGTGAGCTCCGCGGAGCGGTACGCTCGCGGTGGGCCGCGCGCTACGGGAAGCAAGTTTCCCGGCCACTTCGGCTGCAGCATAGGGAGAGGCTCGACTTCCCGACGCCATGGAGTCGAGCGATGCAGACAGGGTGCGGACGTCTGCTGAAAGCCCCTCCCTTTCTGCATTTTGATATGTTAAAAAGTTAAACAATCGTCTAAAGAGGTGGAGTTTCGGGACGTTCTGCAGCCCCAGCGTGGGGTGGGATGACCGCTCCTGCGCGGTTCCGAAGCTCGTTTTTCTCACCGGAGGGGGAAGCCTCCCGGGGGCAAGAGCGTAGGGGTGACCCGGCCGGCCGTCACAAGGGCGGAGGGATTCGGCCAAGACAAGAAACTGATTCGAGGAGGATTGAGCAATGATGGAGAAGAAGTCGGGTTGGGTGCTTTTGGGCGGCGTGGCTCTTTTGGTAGCGGCTTGTGGGGGAGGCGGGGGAGATTCCTCGAAGGCCACCGGGTTCAAAGACGTGAAGTCGCTCGCGAACGCCCTCGAAGCGCCGACCGGCAAGGTGCAGCCTGAGACGGCCGTTGGGGTGGCGAAGGAGTTCCAGGTGAGCATGAACGGCATGAGCCAGAACCCCGCCGCTGGATCGCGCCAGAAAGAGCTCGCTCAGTCCCAGTCCGCGACGGTCGACTGTGAGGCCGGTGGAAACTACAAGGCCCACGTGAACGTGGAAGGGGACTCCGTGGACCTGACCGTGGAGTACAACAACTGCGACATGGGCACGGATTGTACGATCAACGGAAGTCTGGCCTCCTTCGGCAGCAAGATGGGCGACTGGAGCAGCTGTGTCAGTTACGACCTCGATATTTCCTGTAAGGAGGCCGCTGCGTCCATGCGCGCAGCATTCTCCGGATGTTTGGGCGAAAGCGGGACTTTTGAATACCTCGTCGACTACGCTGGTGAGACCTACCGCGTAACGGGGAGCTACAATAACGGTAACGGTACCCTCAATATCACCGGCGCGAACGGCAGCTGGACCTGCACTTACCAGAACGACGCGGGCTCCTGTGAGAGCAGCGCCGGCGACTCCTTCGAATTCACCGCGGACTCCGGAAAGAAGAAGAACGACCTCGAGGACGCCCTCGACGAAATCTGATCTCGAGAGCTCCTGTCGGAAAGCGAAGGGCCCCCACGCGGGGCCTTTCGTTTTTTTGTTCCTCGCCGATGATGCTGCTGGTGGCTCCGCGAATCTGCGCCCCGGCCTTCGTAGTGGCTTCTCTTCTTTCTCCGGGGAACCCCCTCGCCGCAGAGACGCCGATCGCCGCGGCGTCCATCGAAGGCTTTGTCCACGTTCCGAGCGGCCGCGCGGAGGTCGGCTGTCTGCCCCCTTTGGTCGTGGGCAAGTCGCTTCTGGAGACGACCATCAGCGCGCTGGACGAGGTCAGCCTCGATCCTGATCTTGTGGTAGTCCTCACGGCGGCGCCGCTTTCCTGCTCCTCGATCTATTACGTACCAGTGAAGAACGATGTTCGCGGCATCGGCTACCAGCGAACCCATGAATCGGAGCTCTTTGACGACGCACCCGGAAAGCGGCTCGAGGGCATCGCGTTCTTGAATGATCTTCCTTACTGGCTCCAAGAGTCCGAGGAGCTGAAGAGCGCCTTCTTGCACGAGATCGGTCACCGCTGGCTGACTCGAGTGCACGCGCGTGTGGGGGAGGAAGACGTCTCGCTGACGGGGCGCGACGATGAACACTGGTCCTATTTCTTGGACCCGGGGGTCTCGCCCCTCGAGGGGAATCTATGGTCTGAGGAGGACCCGCCGGTCGCTTCTGCTCCCCGTTATCCGCTCCACTACTCGCCCCTCGATCTCTATCTCATGGGTGCCCTCGAGCCCGACGAAGTGCCTCCTCTTCGTTTGCTCGAGCCTGCGGCTCTCAGGGGGGACCTCCTCGACTGTAACGGTCGCCGGCTGTCGCCGGCTTCCCCGCCTCAGCGCTGTGAACCCCTTTCTGTCCCCGGAACTTTGAGGACGATCACCGTGGCCGACGTGATCGCAGCGGAGGGTGCTCGGGAGCCTGCCGCCGCGGATGCTCGCCGCTCGTTCAGCGTGGCGTTTTTGGTGGTCGACGAGAAAGAGCCCGCCTTGACCTCAGAGAATTGTGGGAGCTTCAGTCGGCTCACGGCCGAGCTGCTCGAGGTCTTCTCCAGCGCAACCGACGGTCACCTGTCGCTCGAGAACGTGGTCTCCGAAGGAGCGTCTTGTGCAACGCTCGACGAGACGTCGACTTCGCCCACAGGTGAGACTTCGACACAAGGCTGCGCGATCTCAGTGCACGCGGGCGGTCGCGGCGATTCGTCTCGCTTCGGGCTTCTCCTGCTCGTCGGGATGGGGATTGTGGGCCTCCGTCGGCCGCGTGAGGTCTTTTTTCGGCGGGTGGCCGAACTTGCGCGCGTATTCGCGGCTAAACTGACTCGGGCTCTCGTAGCCGACTTCGAAGGCGACGGTCGTGACCGTGACGATCCCGGTGCGGAGTAGCCGTCGCGCCTCGAGCAAGCGAAGGTCTTTCTGGTACTGGAGCGGCGAGGAGGCAGTGACCGCCTTGAAATGGCGATGGAACGCCGACACGCTCATTCCTACCTCACGAGCCAGCTCGGCGACGGCGAGGGGCGCGCGGTAGCGCTCCCGGATTGCCGCGATGGCGTTAGCGATGGCGCTGGCGGCGCTATCGTAGCGGATGAGGCTGCGCAAGGTCCCGCCGAAGGGCGCGGTGAGGAGGCGATAGTGCAGCTCGCGGATGAGCATGGGGCCGAGCACTCGGGCGTCCATCGGCGCGTCCGCGAGGGCCAAATAGCGGGCGAGAGCGTCGATGAGCGCGGGCGTCGCACGTTCGACCTCGAGCGCCCGCGTCTCGGTTTTGTCGTGGGCCGCCGGACCGAGCTCGTCATAGAGACTCCGGAGCGTCTCGAGGTTCACGCTGAGGAGCAGAGCGAGGTAAGGGGCCTCCACGATGCGCGATACAGTGGGCAGATCGTGACTCACTAAGAGGGAGTCGCCCGGACCGACCTGAAGCGTCCGATCTCCGAAGGTCGTCTCTTTTCGTCCGCGGAGCACCACACAAACAATCGGCTCATAGAGCGTCGCTTCGAACTCCGTGCGTCCAGGATATCCGAGGAGCCGAAGGCCGGGCAGCGGGGAAACGAAGGTCGGGCCGCGCTGGTTCTCCTCAGGCGCTGAGCGAAAGCAGCGCTCACAGCCCTGCAGGAACGCTGACGGAAAGATTACGCGCTGCACTCTGCAATTCTGCTCCGGAAGAGAGGATTAGGCAAATCTGCGAGACCATCAGGCAGGCATCCGGGGGCGCTTTCCGGCTACCTTGTCGACATCGATGAGGGACGGACCCCGCCGATGGAAGGAGAGACCATGAAACAGCAGAAAGAACGAATTCTCGGCCCCGATGTGAAAATTCCCCTTCTCGGATTCGGGACTTACCTGATCCCGGACAGCGAAGCCGCGTCCGCCGTCTACGCCGCTCTCCGAGCTGGCTACCGGCATATCGACACTGCCGAGGTGTATAAAAATGAGCAAGGAGTCGGGGAGGGACTCCGCCGCGGCCTCGAGAGCGAAGGACTGTCGCGGCGAGACGTCTTCGTGACGACGAAACTCTTTCCCGGCAACGCCGCCTGGGGTCAAACACCGAAGACGACCGAAACGACGATCAGGTCCCTCGAAGAGAGCCTCGAGCGACTCGGCCTCGACTACGTCGATCTTTATTTGATCCATGCGCCCTTCGACCGGGAGCAGAGGATCGCTCAATGGCGCGGCCTCGTAGAGCTCCGAGAGCAGAAGAAGACACGCGCCATCGGCGTCAGTAACTTCAATATTTCACACATCGAAGAGCTCGTCGCGGCGGGCCTCCCGCGTCCTCAGGCGAACCAAATCGAGCTCCACCCCTGGTCCCAGAAGCCCGAGTTGGTCCGCTACTTGGACGAGCATAGTATCGTTCCGATCGCCTACAGCAGCCTCGTACCGCTCTCGACCTGGCGCACGGCTCCCGGCCAAAATAGCGCCAAGAGTGAGGCGATGCAGGCGGACAGCCAGCGGGAGGACTCTCTCTTCAAGCGGCTCGCGAAGGAATACGGGGTCACCGAAGCTCAGATTTTGCTCCGCTGGGGCGTTCAGAAGGGGTACCCCGTACTCCCGAAGAGCACCAACCCTGAGCGCATCCGCCAAAACGCCGACCTCTTCTCCTTCTCGATCGACGACGCTGACATGGAGCTCATCGCGAAGGAGGACCGCGGAGATGGCGTGGCCTGGCCCTCGGGAGACCCGACGAAGGCGGCGTGATGTGTCGCTCTTCGGCGCGATACTCTTCGGCGTGATGTGTCGCTCTTCGGCGCGAGCTTCAGCCTACGCGGTCGTCGGTCCGATGAACTTCCTGGGCGCGCTCCTTGAGCTCGGCGGGAGAGAGCCTTGGGCTCGGGAGAGACCGCGCCCAGCACGCTTCGGTGACAGCAGGGGGACGCATTTTTGTTTTTGGCCCCGGCGCGAGAGCTCGCACATGAGCTCCACCGAGCCTTCGTCTGAGTCCGCCCGCTCGGGGGGCTCGGGCGAGGGCCCGCGTTGGCCCGTGAGCACCGAGGGCCGACCTCCTCCTTGCTTTCGCGCGAAGCCGCGCCGCGTTAGGAATGTCTCTCAGTTTGAGGCAGCGGGCCCCAGAGGGACTCTCCTTCCGGGCGGCTCCGCGCAAAAGGAGGGACCCATGACGACTCAACCCACCGATGAGACGCGCCCCACCGTCCACGTGAGCATCGATGTCCCGAACCTCGAGCAGGGGCTCAGGTTTTATCGAGAGGTATTCGGGTTCGTCGAAACGGCGCGCCCGTTTCCGACGATGGCGATCCTCGACGGCAACAACGTCACCGTCTGCATGCACGAAAAAGCCGCGGGCACGCTGAGCTCCGGAGAACCCACGGCGACGCGCCACTACGATCGTCACTGGACCCCGGTGCACTTGGACCTCCACGTCGAAGATTTCGATGCGGCGCTGGAGAAGGTGCGCGCGGAGGGCGGGACGATTGAGCGGGAGTTTCGGGACCAAGGGCCGAAACCCGCGGGGTTTTGCGCAGACCCCTTCGGCAACGGATTCTGTGTGATCGGACCGAGGCGAGCCTAACGAGACGCTCACACTTCCCGCTATGCGCGAAGAATCTTCTCCATCGCTTTGCCCTGCGCGAGCTCATCCACGAGCTTGTCGAGGTAGCGGATCTTCTGCATGAGCGGGTCCGTCAGCTCTTCGACCCGCACGCCGCAGACCACCCCTTGAATCAAGCTCATCTTGGGGTTCATGCGCGGCGCTTGGGCAAAGAAGGTCTCGAGATCGCGCCGATCTTCGAGGACCTGAGCTAACTCGCGGCCGCGATACCCTGTGAGCCAGGCGATGACTTCGTCGAGCTCTTCACGCGTGCGGCCCTTCTTCTCGACCTTCTGCAGGTAGAGGGGATAGACGCTCGAGAACGAGTAGCCGAAGATCCGCTGCCGTTTTTTCTCGTCGGCCTGGGCGGGGGTCTTCGCTGTCCGAGCCGAAGAAGCCTGGGCTTGAGTCTTCGCCTGCGCGGCCCGAGTCACCTTCTTGGTCGTCGCCATCTCTGAGTATCCCACCCTTCCGTCTTGGCGCCCGATGCGCCCCCACCAGGGTATCACGGGTCCGCTCGAGAGCCGTCCGCCTGCGCGATCAGGGGGCGTGCCCGGGGCTCCTGTCGCCCTCTTCCAGACGAGCGGCCTGCTGGGCACGTTCGAGGGCGTAGTCGCGGATATCCTTGGGCCAGCGGCGGATCAGCTCTTCGAAGGCCTTCAGATCTCCTTGATAGAGAGCTCGTGTTGCCTCTTCGTAGTGAGGTCGGTCGCCGGCCATTGTGGACAAGAAGCGACCGAGAGCTTCACGTACGCGGCGGGCTCGCTCTTTGCCCGGCTCGGTCTTGATCGCCTGTTCGACGAGGCGACGGAGAGCGCCGGAGATCCCACTCGGCTGGGCTTCGAGCCACTCCCAGTGGCGAGGGAAGAGGGAGACCTCGCGGCTCGTGACACCAAGCTTGGGTCGGCCGGGACCGCGCACCGGGAGCGGCGCCTCTCGCTCCAGGATTTCGTCGAGGGAACCGCGCAGATCGAAGTCGACCTGGCGACCTGTTTCGAGGTCGAAGACGAGAGGGAGATCGGAGCCATCTTCATCGAAGCGCTGTTTGAGGACGGGGAGCACTTCGCGGAGAGGTCCGAGCGCGAGGCGCCTGGGCCCGGCGAAGGCGGCATAGAGGGGCGTTGTTTCCACGGGGGGAATATTACCCGGGTAAAACTCGTCGTCAATATTACCCGGGTAATATTCGACGAGCCGGCTCTCGTCGAGGCGGGAGCCAGGCCGCTCGGGGGGCCGGGGCGAGGCCGTCTCTGAGAACGGGACCTCGATCGGAGTCTTCGAAAGATTTTGTTGTTCGGGGGTGTAATGATCGACGGGTGGCTGCGTCTCTCGGGTGAAAGGAGATCACCATGATCGAAAACCAGAATCAGACTTGTGCCTGTTGTCGAACCCCCGAAGCTCAGCGCGGCCAAGAGCCCCAAGCGGCGCCCGAATGTCGCTGCGGCGGCTCGTGCGCCTGTAACCCCTGCACCTGTGGACCCGAGTGTGGCTGCACCTGCGCAAAGCGAAAGTGAAGCACGGGCGGTGGTCGCGGAGGCGCTGACGCGCCTCCGCGGCAGCGTCGTGCGGATGATCCAGCGTCGTTATCCGACGCTGGACGCGGGAGACGTGTACCAGCGGGCCTCCCTCCGCGCCCTTGAGCGCTTTGCATCCCTCCGAGAGCGGGACCGAGTCGACGGTTGGATCCGGCGGATCGCCGTGACCTCCGCGCTCGACCTTCTCCGGGAGCGCCGCCGCGAGGTGGCGCTCCCCGACGACCATGAAGTCGAAGCTCCGCCGACGCCTGAAGGGGACGTCTGCTCCTGTTCCCTCGCGCTCGTCAACTCGCTCCCCGAGTCTTACGAAGACATCCTCAGGCGTGTCGACATCGACGGGGCGCCCCTCGCCGACGTCGCGGGCGATCTCCAGATCGCTACGGGAAACGCCGCTGTGCGGCTCCACCGCGCGCGGCGCGCGCTCCGGGATCGGGTGCGTTCCCACTGCGGCGTCGAGACCTTGGCTCAGTGTCTTTCCTGTACTTGTGAGGAACGCGGATGCTTTGAGGAGAGCGAGCGAAGCGGAGCGGAAGCGTCGTGAGGGGTGAGGAGACCTTCCGCGTCGAGCATCGGGGGCGGGGGGATGGGTCCCGCGATTGTTAGGTCTCTTCTGCTCCCAGGTGCTTTGCGGGCAGGTCGAGCGCGTCGACGACGCAGTGGCGATGGCACTCTTCGGGGGCTTTCTCGAAACAGGTGAGCGCAACGCGCTCTCCCTTGCGGAGCCATGCGCGAATCCTGTCGAGGGCCTCTCCGTTCTCCGGGAGCCACTCTCGCTCGTAGCGCTCAAAGAGCGCGTCGTAGTCGGCCCGTGTCTTCACGCCCTTTCGCTTTGCTGAGACGATGCCGAGCTCGGGGATGTGCTCGTAGCGGATGCCCTCGGCGCTCGAGCGCTCTGCGAGCGCCCGCTTCGCAAAGCCTTTCTTGCGGCTGTTCGGATTGGCTCGCAGGTCCGCGAGCAGGGTCACGCGGGCCTCTTTGAGCAGTGCGAAATACTCGTCCGGCGACCGGCCTTCGTAGCCGATCGTGAAGAGCGCCCCTCGTGCCATAGCGATTCCTTAGCGCAGGTCGACCGGAGTGCCACGAGCTCATTTCGCTGTTCGGCGCGCAAATTTTTCTTGACCCTCACGCGACGTGAGACCGTACGGTTCTCAGCATGAACAAGGGCCGCACCTACCAAGTCAAAGAGGTCGCGCGCATCGCGCGTGTGTCCGTGCGTACGCTCCACCACTACGACGATATCGGGCTGCTGAAACCCTCGGGGCGGACGGAGAAGGGCTACCGCCTGTACCGGGATCAGGATCTCCTGCGTCTGCAGCAGATCTTGATTGGTCGCGAGCTCGGCCTTTCCCTCGAAGTGATCCAGCGCTCCCTCGACGATCCGGATTTCGATCACCGGGCGGCCCTCGAGAAACAACGGCAGGAGCTCTTGGCGCGAGCTGAGCGCACGGAAGCGATGCTTCGTGCGGTGGACGCGGCCCTCCGAGCTCTCACCAAAGGAGGAGAAGTAGAAATGAATCAAGAGGAGCCGAAGATGCTGTTTGAGGGCTTCGATCCGTCGAAGTACGAAGACGAGGTTCAGGAGCGCTGGGGGAACACCGACGCTTATCGGGAATCGGCGCGGCGGACGAGCCAATATACGAAGGACGACTGGCAGCGGTACAAGGCGGAGGCAAATGAGATCATGAGCGAAGCAGCCAGGCTCTTTCGCTCGGGAGTTTCTCCGGAGAGCGACGAAGTAATGGCCATCGTCGAGCGCCATCGCCTTTCCATCGACCGCTGGTTCTATCCCTGTTCTAAGGCCATGCACGCCGGGCTCGCCGCCATGTACGAGGCGGACGCCCGGTTCCAAGAGAACATCGATCGCTACGCCCCGGGGCTCACGGCCTGGTTCATCGCGGCCATTCGCCACCGGGCCGAAAGCTGAGGCTCTTTCCGTCCATGGACTGCCTCCGGCCGCCAAGATGCATCCAACGCAAATGTGCATCCAAATGGTTGCTTATTGGCGGCCGGGGCAGTATATGCAACCAAGAGGTTGCGGAATTGTGACGGACAAGATTGAAAAGACGAAGATTTTGAAGGCCCCGCTCGCGAAGGTTTGGAGAGCGCTCAGCGATTCGGAGGCCTTTGGGACCTGGTTTGGCATGAAGCTCGAAGGCCCGTTTGTCGAGGGACAGACGGTCTATGGCGCGATCGCAATGACCCAGGTCGACGACGAGATCGCCAAGTATCAGGAGCCCTACGTCGGCGTGCGCTGTGAGCTGCGGATCGAAAAGGTCGTTCCCCTCCGGCTCTTCTCGTTCCGCTGGCACCCGGGGGGCGACCCCGACGTCGGGCCGAACGCTCCGATGACCCTTGTGACCTTTGAAATCGAAGAAGCTCCCGAGGGAACTCGCCTGACCATCGTGGAATCAGGCTTCGAGGCGATTCCCCTCGAGAGGCGCGCCAAGGCCTTCTCCGACAACGAAGGAGGCTGGGAAGCTCAGCTCTCGCTCATCGCCAAATACCTCGCTCGAGAAAGTTGACCCGTGGCAACTCGGCTCACTGCTTCCGCGCCGGTCTTTGCGGCGCTCGGCGACCCCCAGCGGATCCTGCTCGTCTCCCGTCTCTGTCAGAACGGACCCATGTCCGTGGCCCGTTTGACCGAAGGAACCGGCATCACGCGCCAAGCCGTCACGAAGCACTTGCGGGTCCTCGAAGGGGCGGGCCTGGCGCGCTCAGAGAAGTCCGGCCGCGAGACGATCTGGGCCCTCGATCAGCGTCCCCTCGACAAGGCTCGTGAGCACCTCGACAGCATCTCGCGGCAATGGGACGCAGCGATCGAGCGACTGCGCGCCTTCGTCGAATAAGAAACGGCGCGAGCTCCGGGCGGGCGCAAAAAGCGCGTGAATTTTGCCGGCCCGTGAGCTGCGGGCGCGCTCTTTCGCGCCGATTCGGGCGGCATGGAGGCCCTCACGAGAGCCCCAACGGCCCTCTGCCGCGGAGAGCTGTCAGCTTTTTCGGACGGGGGTTCTCGGGAACAAAGAGCCTTCACTGTCCATTGGGTTGAAGGCAGTATGCTGGCCGTGCGTAGAGCTTTTGAGCGCGAGACCGAGCAGGCATTCTGTGAACTGGTCTCCCGTTGTGAGCGCCGCCGCCTTGACCTCGACGTTCCTTCGGGAGCGGGCGCTGGGCCGCGCTGGGGGCTGGGGGAGGGGACCGCGTGACCTTACTCGTCCTCCTACTTTTGCCCTTTGTCGGCGCTCTGGTGACGTCCGTCTTGCCGACGCGCGCGCGGAACCTGCTCTCGATCTTCGCAGGGCTTGTCGCGGCCGTGGCTGCGTTCCTTGTGCTCAGCCTGTTCCCCGTTGTGCGCGAAGGCACAGTGATCCTCCACGCGCTGCCTTGGGTGCCGTCGGTGGGGCTCGATCTCGTGCTGCGTATGGACGGACTCGCGTGGATGTTCTCGGTCGTCGTGACCGTGGTGGGCGCGCTGGTTTGCCTCTACGCGCGTTATTACATGTCGCCGGACGATCCGGTCGCGCGCTTCTTCTCCTTCTTTCTTGCGTTCATGGGGGCGATGCTCGGCGTCGTCCTCTCGGGGAACTTGATCCAGCTCGTCGTCTTCTGGGAGATGACGAGCATCTTCTCGTTCCTTCTGATCGCCTACTGGCACCATCGGAAAGACGCGCAACGGGGAGCGATGATGGCGCTCACGGTCACCGGAGCGGGAGGCCTCGCCCTGCTCGCGGGCGTGATCATCCTCGGTCAGATCGTCGGGAGCTATGAGCTCGACGCCGTCCTCAGCGCGGGCGATGCGGTCCGAGAGGACGTCCTCTATCCCCCGGCGCTCGTGCTGATCCTGATCGGCGCCCTGACGAAGAGCGCTCAGTTCCCGTTCCATTTCTGGCTTCCCCGCGCGATGGCGGCGCCGACCCCGGTGTCCGCCTACCTGCATTCGGCGACCATGGTGAAAGCCGGCGTATTTCTCTTGGCGCGCCTTTGGCCCGTCTTGAGCGGAACGACTCTCTGGTTCTCGCTCGTCAGCGGTGCCGGGCTCATCACGCTCCTCCTCGGCGCTTACATCGCCATGTTCCAACATGACCTGAAGCGGGTGCTCGCCTACTCGACGATCAGCCACCTCGGGCTCATCACGCTGCTCTTTGGTCTGAACAGCAAGCTCGCCGCGGTGGCAGGCGTCTTCCACATCATGAACCACGCGACCTTCAAGGCGTCGCTCTTCATGGCGGCAGGGGTTGTCGATCACGAGACGGGCACCCGGGACATTCGTCGCCTCAATGGACTGATGCGTTTCATGCCGCGGACCGGCACTCTCGCGCTCGTGGCGAGCGGCGCCATGGCTGGGGTGCCGCTCTTGAACGGCTTCCTCTCGAAAGAGATGTTCTTCGCGGAGACGGTCTTCTTACACGTGAGCCCGTCCATCAAGATTGGGCTTCCGGTCTTGGCGACGATCGCGGCGATGTTCGCGGTCATCTACTCCCTGCGCTTCGGCTACGACATCTTCTTTGGGCCGCCCTCTACGGATTTGCCCCGGGCGCCGGAGGAGCCTCCCCGCTGGATGCGGGCGCCGATTGAATTCCTGGTCGTGGCTTGTGTGGTGGTCGGGGTGGCACCAGCGGCCTCGATCGGACCGTCGTTGGCCGCGGCTGCGCGCCCGGTGGTCGGTGGTGAGCTCCCCGAGTACAGCCTGTCGATTTGGCACGGCTTCAACATGCCGCTCATCATGAGCCTCGTTGCCATCGTCGGCGGTGTGCTCGGTTACGTGTGGCTGCGCTCGTACCAAGAGCGCGGCCTCTTGCAGGATCCGCCTTTCCTCCGCGGCTTGAACGGTCGGAAGCTGTTCGAGGCCGGGCTGATCTTAGCGACCAAAGGCTCCCGCTCGGCTCTTCGGGTCTTCGGCACTCGACGCCTCCAGACCCAGATGTTCACGATCATCGCCTCTGCGCTGGTCCTGTCGTTCTTCGCTTCTCGGGACGTGCCTTTGGTTTGGGGAGAGCGGGAGCGTTTGGCGGCTTCGCCCGCCTTCGCGATCTTGTGGCTGATCGGAGGCGCCTGCGCGCTGGGAGCCGCGGGGTTTGCAAAGTTTCATCGGCTTGTGGCGATCACGCTTGTCGGCGGAGCAGGCCTCGTCACCTGCCTGACGTTCATGTGGTTCTCGGCGCCGGATGTCGCGCTCACGCAGATCGTCGTCGAGGTGATCACGACCACCCTGTTCTTGCTCGGTTTGCGCTGGCTCCCGATGCGAAAAGAAGAGATGCGCGATCGGATCACTTTGCGCGATCACGCGCGTCGCACGCGCGATTTCGTGCTCGCTGTGGCGGCAGGAGGGGGCCTCGCGGCGCTCTCCTACGCGATGCTCACGCGTCCTGCGCCTTTCAGCATCGCACCGTTCTTCTTGAGCCGGGCGCTGCCGGAGGGCGGAGGAACGAACGTCGTAAACGTGATGCTCGTCGATTTCCGCGCGTTCGATACGATCGGCGAGATCACTGTCCTCTGCGCCGTATCGCTCACGGTCTACGCGCTCCTGCGACGCTTCCGCCCCCCGAGCGAAAGCGTCGAGTCCCCGAAACAACAGCGTGTGCTGCCGGCGGACATCGTCACCGATCTCGTCAAGCCGCGCACCGCCGCGGACGCGGCTCGTGGCTATCTGATGGTGCCCGCGGTGATCACGCGCCTGCTCTTGCCGGTTTCGCTCGTCGTCGCGATGCACTTCTTCCTCCGCGGCCACAACGAACCGGGCGGGGGCTTCGTCGCTGGGCTCATCGTCACGATCGCTATGGTCATGCAGTACATCACCTCCGGCACGCTGTGGGTCGAAGGCAACACGAGAATCCGTCCGGTGCGCTGGCTCGGCTTCGGCCTCTTCGCCGCGGTCACAACGGGTCTCGGCGCCATTTTTGTGGGCTTTCCTTTCCTCACCAGCCACACGGCCCACTTCACGCTGCCGCTCGTGGGTGAGGTCCATTTCCCGAGCGCCGCCTTCTTCGATCTCGGGGTATTTGCCGTGGTCGTCGGTTCGACCCTGCTCATTTTGACGGCCCTTGCTCACCAATCCATCCGCGTTCACGGACAACAGAGACGGAGCGCCGCTTCGATGCTGCCGAGGAGGCCCGAGTAATGGAGGCGGTCCTCGCGCTCGTCGTGGGAGTGCTCGGCGGAGCCGGGGTTTGGCTCGTGCTCCGCCCGCGTACCTTTCAGGTCATCATGGGGCTCACGCTCCTCTCCTATGCCGTGAACCTCTTCATCTTCAGCATGGGGAGCATCTTCACCGACAAGCCCCCCCTGGTGAAACCGGGCGTTCCTGCCGATCTTGAGCACTACACGGACCCGTTGCCCCAGTCGCTCGTGCTGACCGCAGTGGTGATCGGCTTTGCCACGACGGCCCTCTTTCTCGTCGTGCTTCTGGCTGCTCGCGGTCTGAACGGGACTGACCACGTCGACGGCACCAAGGAGGAACAGTGAATTTCCTCTTTCAGCATCTGATCGTTCTGCCGATCGTGCTGCCCCTCTTGACCGCGGCGGTGCTCCTTTTTCTCGACGATCAACGTCGCCGTCTCAAATCGATCCTCAGCGTCAGCTCAACGCTGCTCGGGCTCGTCGTGGCCGTCACGATCCTGAACCGGGTCGACCATGGCAGCGGCTCGGGCAACCTCCACGTCTATCTGGCTTCGAACTGGCGCGCGCCCATCGGGATCGTGCTCGTGGCCGATCGGCTTTCGGCGCTCATGCTCGTCCTGACAAGTGTGGTCGGCGTATGTTCTGCGCTCTACGCCGAGTCGCGCTGGATGCGTGCGAGCGTCTATTTTCATCCTCTATTCCAGATCCAGCTCATGGGGCTCTGCGGCGCCTTTTTGACGGGCGATCTTTTCAATTTGTTCGTGTTCTTTGAGGTGATGCTGGCGGCGTCCTACGGGCTCCAGCTCCACGGCTCGGGACGCGCGCGGGTGCGCTCGGGGCTTCACTACATCGCCGTCAACCTCGTCGCTTCGTCGCTGTTCTTGATCGGGCTCTCGGTTCTCTACGGAGTTCTCGGGACCCTGACGATGGCGGATATGGCGGACAAGGTCGCTCTCGTCGCGGCGCAAGACCGGGGGCTCATGCACGCGGGAGCTGCGATCTTGGCGCTCGCCTTCCTGATCAAGGCGGCGATCTGGCCGCTCAACGCTTGGCTCGCACCTGCCTATTCGGCGACCAGCGCCCCCGTGGCGGCGCTCTTTGCGATCATGACCAAAGTCGGCATCTACACGCTGCTGCGACTTTGGACTTTGTTCTTCTCGGAGGAAGCCGGGGACTCGGCGGGCTTCGGACAGTCGGTGCTGCTCGGCGGTGGCCTCCTCACGATCGCTTTCGGGACCTTCGGCATGCTCGCGTCAGCGCGCCTCGCGCGCCTCGCGAGTTATTCGCTCATCGTATCTTCCGGCACGTTGCTCGCGGCGCTCGGGATGGGCAGTCCTGCGGTGACCGCGGCCGCCCTCTACTACCTCCTGAGCGGCACTTTGGCTGCGAGCGCTCTCTTTCTCTTGGTCGAGCTCATCGAACGCATCACCGACAGCGACGAGACGCCTCTCGCCGATATCGATGATGCTGACCGACTGACAGGCGAGGACACGAACCTCGACGATCAGGAGCGCCCCTTGGTCGGACGGGTCCTTCCGGTCTCGACGGCGCTCATTGCGCTCGGCTTTATGGCCGCTGTGATGGTCATCGCTGGGATCCCGCCGCTCTCCGGATTCGTCGCGAAGCTCTCGCTGCTCTCCGCGATCGTGGGCGCCGATACGACCGAGCGCGCCTTAGGAGTGTCAGCGGGCTGGGTGCTGTGTGGGCTGCTCCTGCTCTCGGGTCTCGCGAGCACCGTCGCGCTCGTCCGCGTGGGCATCCGCTCTTTCTGGTCGTCCGGCGGCGGACAGGCGAAGGCGACTCGCGTTGAGGGCATCGCGGTGGTTGTGCTCCTGGCGGGGACTTTTGGCCTCGCTTTTGGGGCCGAACCGGTGCTCCGCTACACGACGGCCGCCGCGTCCGGTCTGCACGGGCCGAAATTCTATATCGATACGGTCTTGTCGGCGAACCCGGTTCTTCGCGGCGGCGGTTCGACCGAAACGGAAGGAGAGCCCTGAGTTATGCGCCAGCGCTTGCTTCCCTCTCCGCTCATGTCGGCCGCGCTGCTCGCGCTGTGGCTCGCGCTCGCGCGCTCGACGAGCATGGGCCAGATCTTGCTCGGGCTCATCTTGGCGCTCGTGGCGCCTTGGCTGACCTCGAGACTCCGTCCGACGCGGGTCCGAGTGCGCCATCCGCTCGTGATCGCCCGCTTCATCCTCAGGGTCGGCCACGATGTGCTGGTCTCGAATTTCGAGGTGGCCTTGGGGGTTGTGTTCTGGCGTTTCCGCCGTCCCCAATCGAAGTTCGTCGTCTTACCGCTCGAGCTCAAAGATCCGCTCGGTCTCGCCGCGCTGTCCATGGTGACGACGGTGGTCCCTGGGACCGTCTGGTCGGAGCTCGCGCTCGATCGGAGCGCCCTCTTGCTCCATGTCTGGGATGTCTCCGATGAACAGGAGTTCATCACTCGCTTCAAGGCCCGCTACGAAGCGCCCCTTCGGGAGATCTTCGAATGAGTCCCTTTTTGTATTGGTCGATCCGGTTTGCTCTCGGCTGTTACGCGCTCGCGTCCGTCCTCGTCTTGCATAGGCTCATTCGAGGACCACGGGCACAAGATCGAGTGTTCGCTCTCGACCTTCTCTATTTCCACGCGATGCTGGTCATGCTCGTGCTCGGGATTCGCAATCAGAGCGACGTCTATTTCGAGGGAGCTCTCCTCATCGCATTGTTCGGTTTCGTGAGCTCGCTCGCCATGGCGAAGTTCATTCTGCGCGGGGAGGTGATTGAGTGAGCGAGGTGCCCTTTTGGGTTGAAGTGGTTGTGGCTGCCCTTCTCGTCTTGAGTGGCCTCTTCGTGTTGATCTCGGCGCTCGGCTTCCTCCGCTTGCAGGACTTCTTCCTGCGCATGCATCCGCCGGCGCTCGCCTACACCTTTGGGAGCTGGTGTGTGACGCTGGCTGGAATCTTGTACTTCTCGATGCTGAGCGAGCGCCTGACGCTGCACCCCTGGCTCATCATCATCATGCTGTCGATGACAGTACCGGTGACGACGGTGCTCTTAGCCCGAGTGGCGCTGTTTCGCCGCCGCGTCGCCGGCGAGCCGAATACGCCGCCGGTGCTCACGCGTCCGGACGACTCCTGAGCCTCGGGCGCCTCAGGTGCGGAAGACAATGAGCGCGGTCATGTAGGCGAGGTATATCAAAAAGAACACGATGCCTTCGCGGCGAGAAACCTGCTGATCGCTCCGGAACACCGGATAACAGGCGATCGCGACCGCGGCGGCGAGCGGCAGGTCGATCCTCAGCACGTCCTCGCTGACGTCGATGCCGCGGGGAGCCGCGATGCAGGTCAACCCGAGGATGACCAGGATGTTCGAGATGCTGCTGCCGATCAGGTTGCCGACGGCGACGTCCCGCTCATCCTTCAAGGTGGCCACGACCGTGGTCGCGAGTTCCGGTGCAGAAGTGCCAACGGCCACAATGGTCAGGCCAATGATGGCGTCGGAGACGCCGAACATCTGAGCGATGCTGACGGCGCCTCCCACCATGAGGTCCGCTCCGAGGACGGTCAGACCCATGCCGGAAACCAAGAGGAGGGTGTTCCAAGCTCCGTGAGCAAAGCCTCGTTTTGCTCCCAGGGCCTCCGGGCTGAACTCTTCGGCGAACTCCTGCTTCGTCTCGGCGTTCTCTCGCTTGCTCCAGCGAATGAGCGTCGCCGTGTACGCGATCGCCGCGGCCACAAGAATGGTCCCTTCGAGTCTATTGAGAACCCCGTCGAGGGCCATCAAGTAGAGGCCGACGGCTGAGGCGATCATTACGGGGACGTCGAGCTTGATCGCTTGGAGCTGGAGAGGGAGGGGACGAATCGCAGCGCTCAAGCCGAGGATGAAGAGGATGTTGAAGATGTTCGTGCCGGCGATGTTCCCGACCGCGAGCCCGCCCTTGTCTTCGAGCACGGCTGCGATGCCGACTGCGAGCTCGGGGGCGCTGGTTCCGACGGCGACGACGGTCAGTCCAATCATGATCGGCTTGATGCCGAGCATGGCCGCGAGGCGGGTCGCCCCTCGGAGCAGAACATCGGCTCCGACCACGATGACGACGAGGCCGCCGATGAAAATAAGCGCAGGATGGATCGTCATAAGGAGCGCTCAGAGAGCCTCTGCTCGTTCACTTCTTGCTGCCGCGCGGCGCTGGCGGAACGACCAGCACGTCACAGCGGGCGGCGCGCAGGAGATCGCCGGCGACCGTCCCGAGGAACATGTACGCGGCGCCGGAGTGTCCGTGGGTGCCGAGGACGAGCAGGTCACTGTCGAGCCTCCTGATGGTCTTTTCGACGACGAGGCGAGCGGAGCCGTATTGGACGTGAGGTTTGAAGGCGGGGGCTGCCTCGGGACGAATGTTCGCTTTGGCGAGGGCCGCGAGGAGGAGTTTGGTGAGCTCAGCGCCCGCGCTCCTGCGGTGTTCGTCTTTCCGCTCCTGGGCGAGGTCTTCGGACAGACTTGGATACACGAGCCCCTTGTAAGGAATGTCGAAGGCGTGGATGACGTCGATCTTGGGTCGGGGGGCTGGAAGGACGCGGAACAGCACTCGGATCACCTCGCTCGCGACCGGATCGAGATCGAGGGCCACTGCGGGTCGACTGTAGAGGTCCCGAGGCGGCTGCCGCACCACGAGGACAGGGCGCTTGGCTTGCCGGACGACGCGTTCCGCCGTCGATCCGACGAAGGCTTCCCGGAGCGTCCGCCCGCTGCCTCGTCCCATGACGATCAGGTCCGCTTTGAGGGCCGCCGCTGTCTGCGAGATTTCTTTGGCAGCACTGCCCAGGCTGACACGCGTCTCAACTTGGATCCCCTTGGGGAGCTTGGTTCTGAGGTGTTTCGCTTCGTCGGCGAGGGCCTTCTGAGCGTCTTTGGCGGCTTTGCGCTCCTCGAGCAGGAGCAGACCTGCTGGCAGAACGTGCAGGAGAGTCACCTTGGCCCCATCGGCGAGGGGGAGACGCGTGAGTCGGCCAAGGACTCGATCGGAGGCTGGCGTGAGATCGATCGGAACGAGCACCGAGCGCAGGCCCGGCGCTGGGGTGCTCCTGAGGTAAGTCACGTTCTGCCTGGGGCTTTTGCTCATGTATCTCCGCTCCTCGGGCGCGAGTCTGGCATAGGGCCCGGCGAGGGTCGATGCCCGCCTGTTTGCTGCGAAACCGGCGGCTCATGGAGCGTTCAAGCCCTCGCCCGGAAGATCCGGGGGAGGGCTTGAACTGGATGGTCAGATGCGGCGAGGCACAGCTGCGCTCGCCGCGATTGGCTTAGAGCGAGGAGATGAACTCCCAGGCGATCGGCGGAGTGAAGGCTTTCAGCCCATCTTCGCCGCCTGACATGCCGTCGTTGATCGTGGAAGGAGTGTGCCCGCCGTCGAAGGTGCAGACCTTGACCGGATAACCTTCCTCACATCCCTCGTACTCATAACAAACGTGGTTTTTGCTCCCGTTCTGGGCGGTCGGGATGTTCTGAGGAATGGTGCATCCGTTGTCGCCAGCGTGCGTGAGGGAACAGAACTTTCCGCCCGTCTTTTGGCCTTCGTTGTTGACCCAAGGACAGGTGCCGTCGCTCATGCCGGTGAAGCTCAGGTAAGCGACCTTGGCGGGTTCGTTCATCGGTTGAGTGAAGTTGTAGTTGGCGGGAGCCATTGTGACGACGCCCCGGAGCTTCGAAGCGCGGCCGAGCGAGAGCGCGTGGCTCATCATGGCCCCGAAGCTGAAGCCCGTGGAGAAAACGCGGCTTTCATCGATGCAGAGGTTCGTCGTCACGAGCTCGAGGACCTCGTCGAAGAGCTCGACGTCGCGATTGTAGTCCCAGGGGAAGTTCCCGATGCCTTGAGGGGCGACGAAAATGGCAGGGTCGTTCTGCTTCATGGCCTCGCGGTGCAGCCCAAAGTAGGCGTAGTTCTGGGCATTGAAGTTCGGTCCGTCGCCCGCCGGGTATTGTCCGACCGCATTGCCGTTCGCCGAACCATAGGCCTGATGCCACGAGAAGATCAGACGGTAGGGATGGTCCGGATCGTAGTTCGCGGGGATATCGATGATGTACTCGCGGTTGCCGCTGCTCAAGCTGATGCTCTTGCGCGTCGAGGTGGAAAGTCCTCCATTGACCGCAGAGCCTCCCATTTTCATCTTGCTTGCGCCGTCGCTCACGCCGCAGCCTTGGCTGCGTGTGACGTCGCCCCCAGGATCCATACCAGCGCCGCCCGTGCCTCCGGGATCGGTCCCGCCGGTATTGTCACTGCCGCCTGCGGCGGCCCCCCCTGCGCCTGCATCGGTGCCACCGCTTGCTGCACCGCCACTCGGCCCACCGGGATCGGCGCCGCCTGCGGGGGCGCCGCCCGCTGCTGCGCCACCACTGGGTCCACCGGGATCGGCGCCGCCCGTGGGGGCGCCGCCCGCGGCGGCACCGCCAGCCGCCGGCGCACCACCTGCCGCAGCCCCGCCGCTCGCCGACCCATCTAAACCGTCAGAATCCGATGTTCCCGAACTTCCGCACCCTACGATTCCGACGGACAGACCGACAGCTAACGTGGCAAGCCATTTTGATTTCATTTGATTCTCCGTGATGAGGTCACACTGGCTGAGAGCCTTCCGCCTCAGGCAGCCGACACCGCGAGGAGTTTGACTGTGTGCGATTCCGTTCGGCAGGTGTGCTCTTCCCCCGCCCCCGCCTGGAGCATTTTATCTTCGGTGAAACGCGAAGGCACAGTCGTCGCGCCGAGTGCGCGCGCCTTAGGCCACTTTGCCCTGAGAGAGCGCTACCACACAGGGAGACATCTCGGAGAAGAATCTTCTCGGAATCGGTCGCGCGGAGCGCTCGCTCGAACCGGAGCAGCGCCCACTCCCCCTGGCGCGCCTCTTGGACAAACCGGAGCGAGAGCTTCTCGTAGGTCGCTCGGAGCGCGGGAACCTGTAGGGGAGTAAAGCCGCTCAGAAGCAACGTGGCAGAAGGAAGCATGGCCTTCGCGATGAACGGTGCGAGCTCGGTGAGAGGCCCTTCGAGAATGTTCGCGACGATGAGATCGAAGCGCGCCCCCCACGCGTCCGGCAGCTGGTTTGTGAGTTCTATCTCTGTTTCATGACCGTCGAGGGCGCACTGCCGCGCGGCCCAAGCGAGCGCCTTCGGATCGATGTCCGTTCCGACGACAAAAGGAACGCCGCGGGCGCGAGCGATGCGCGCGAGGATGCCGGTCCCGGTGCCGACGTCGAGGACTGCGGCGGGACGCTTCTGCCCGAGCATCATGTCGAGCGCGCCTGCGCAGAGTCGGGTCGTTGGATGAGACCCGTCTCCAAAGACGAAGCCGCCCGCGAGCTCAGCGGGGAGCTCAGGGAAGGCGAGCACGCCCGCGCCGACCTGCGGTGGCGCTTCGGTCGCGCTGTAAAGGACGACCCGCGGGGCGATGGAACGGGGAGGCACTGCGCGCGGGCTACCTAGCGTTTTTTTCAGAGTGTAGCGAGGCAAGGGGCCCATGTGCGCTCCGAGATGACCCCGGAAAGGAGAGCACATGCCGCATTCCGAGGGGCGCTTCGCTTTCACGAGGCCAGAAGCTGTGCGACAATTTTATGTTCGACTGGGGAGAGAAGTGATGGCGGAGCGGGGGCAGAGCTTGCGGGATCGGACCAAGGAGGCGACGCGGGCTCGGCTTGTCGCCGCTGCGCGTCGCGCCTTTGCGGAGGAGGGCTACGAGGACGTCTCCCTCGCTCGGGTTTGTAGGCTTGCCCAGACGAATCGGGTCGCTCTGGCTCACCACTTCCCAGGAGGGAAAGAAGAGCTGCTCGAGGCGGTCGCGGATGAAGCTCTCGCCGAGCTCGAAGATCGGATCAGCGCGGCCGACAGTAGCGCCGACGGCTGGACGGGGGTGCGAGCTGCTTGTGATGCATACTTGGACGCTTGGGCTGACCCGGCGCTGCGGACTCTTCTCTTTCGCACCGGGCCTCGGGCGCTCGACGCAGAGTTCATCAGCCTCCATCAAAGGTCCAAAGAGCCGTTTGTGACTCGGCTGGTCCGCGAATGGATCGAGCGGGGGCTCTTGCGGCCGCGTCCTGTCGTGATTCTTTCTCGATTGTTCGAGGCGATGTTCGAAGAGGCGGGGACACAGATCGTCAGCGCCTCTGATCGCGAGCACACCCGAGCAGAGCTCAATCGGCTGCTCGCCGAGTGGCTCGAGGGGCTCCGGCGAAAGCCCGGTGAGCTACCCAATGTGCTGGCGACTGACCGTGTAGTGCTCGAGCCTTGGGCCCTCGGAGACATCCCGGAGCTCGCGGAGCTGTGCGTCGAGAGCGGCCTCGGACAAGTCCTCTTCGCCTCCCAAGCTCGACATTCTGAGCCGCTCCGGCGCCTCGTGTTCGAGAGCGAGCGTCGCTTCGCCCAGGGAGAGCTTGGGATGTTTGTGGCTCGAGACGGAAGCGGTAGGCCCGTAGGAGTGGTGGGACTTGTGCCACCGCGGCCGGGAGAGGCCGAGGAACTCGTGGTGGCCGTGGACCGTAGTTTTCAAGGACGAGGCTACGGTCAGGAGATCGCCGAGGCGGCGCTCCGGGAAGGTCGCGTGCGCGGGTGCAAGCAGGTGCGCGCGACGACCGACGAAACCAATGCGCCATTTGTGCACTTGCTCGAGAACCTGGGCTTCGTGCGAGCGGAGCCGAGCGGAAGCGCCTTTTTATACGTGCGGGCACAATAGGAAATTTGCGACAGCATATCCTCGAGATCAGCGAGGGGCTCGTGCTAGGGATGAGGCATCGGGCCGCTCTTGCCCGCGTATCTGAGTCTCGCCTGTGTTTTTGATCGATAAGCTCCTGCTCGTCGGAAGCCTCTTGATGATCCTCGGGATCCTCTCGAGCAAGTTCTCCGCTCGTGCGGGGTTGCCGGTCCTGGTCCTGTTCTTGGGCCTGGGAATGCTCGCGGGCTCCGATGGCATCGGGAAGATCGCCTTCGATAACTTCGCCACCGCCCACGCGATTGGGACGGTGGCCTTAGCGTTCATTCTTTTCGACGGCGGTCTGCGCACCCCGCTCGAGAATCTCAAGCTCGCCTGGAGGCCTTCGGCAGCCCTCGCGACCTTGGGCGTCTTCGTGACCTCTGCGGTCACCGGCGTCGTCGCCATGTATGTCCTCGACATCTCGCTGCTCGAAGGGCTCTTGCTGGGTAGCATTGTTGGGTCGACGGACGCGGCGGCGGTGTTCGCGCTGCTTCGCTCCGCGGGGGTTCATTTGCGCAAGCGCATCGGGGCGACCCTCGAGATTGAGAGCGGGGCCAACGACCCGATGGCGATCTTTCTGACCGTCGGATTGATCGAGGTGCTCACTGGGGAGGTCGAGCTCGGTCCGGGGCTCTTGCGCCTATTTGTGATGCAGATGGGCGTGGGGTTGGGCGTGGGATTCCTCTTGGGGAAGCTGTCGGTCCGCCTCATCAATCGCATCAACCTGGCGGCCGCTGGCCTCTATCCGGTGCTCACCGCCGCCTGCGGTGTATTTTCGTTTGGACTCGCGGCGGCCCTCGACGGGAGCGGGTTCCTCGCTGTGTATATCGCGGGGATCGTCCTTGGGAACAGCAAGCTCGTGTTCCAGAAAGGGACCCTCTTGTTCCACGACGGAATCGCCTGGGCGGGGCAGATCGTGATGTTCGTCGTGCTCGGGTTGCTCTCGTCCCCCCGGGCCCTGCTTGAGGTCGCGGGGCCGAGTCTCTTGGTCGCTGTGGCTCTGACCTTCCTGGCGCGGCCGCTCGCGGTGCTGCCGATCCTCCTCCCGTTCAAGTTCAGCGCCCGTGAGCTCACGCTGATCAGCTGGGTCGGGTTGAAAGGCGCGGTTCCGATCATTTTGGCAACCTACCCGCTGATGTCGAACCTGGAGGCGGGATCAAAGATCTTCAACGTTGTCTTCTTCGTCGTGCTCATTTCGGCACTGGTCCAAGGTGGAACTCTGCCTTGGATGGCGCGAACCTTGGGTCTAGAAGAGCCTCCGACGCCGGAACCTCCGCTCTCTCTGGAGATCATGGCGCTCCAGGACGTCGACGCCGAGATCATCGACTACGCGGTAGGGGACGAGTCTCCCGTCGCGGGTCGCCTGCTCCGGGACCTGGCGCTTCCGGAAGGAGCTGTCGTCGCCATGATCGCCCGGGACCGGATGCTGATTCCCCCTCGCGGCACCACGGAGGTGCGGAGTCGGGATCATCTTTTCATCGTCGCGAACCGGGAGGCGCGAGCGCCCGTCGACGCCATCTTTGCGCGTCGCCACGGCGAGAGACTCTCGCTGCCGCGCACGGAGTTCTCATTGCGAGGAACCACGACAGTCGCGGATCTCGCGCTCATGTACGGAATCCCCCTGAACGAAGCGCCGGAGCGTACCCTGGAAGAGGTCGTGAGGCGGCATTCCATCGACGTCGTCAGCGGGACGACGGTCACCGTCGATGGGGTCCGCTTGACCGTTCGGGAGCTCGTGGAAGGAGAAGTTCTCTCCGTGGGGCTGCTTCTCGAGGACGAGTTCTTCGAATCCTCCGAGCAGCTGGGCTCCTTAGAGCCCGACGCTCACCCCTAACAGGAGCTGGCCGATGAGCAAATTCGCGTTCTGGCGCGAGTTCCCCGAAAACGCCCAGCCGTAGCTCACGCCCCCGTGCACCGCGAACGGGGAACGGGCTCCGTAGGGCCGGTAGTAGAGGATCGCACCGTTCTTTAGGCCGAACATCTGGGAACCTAAGTCGTAGGCGGAGGCCTGGCCCTCGTCGATTCCCGGCACTGCCTGGCTTCCGATCGGCATTTGGTGCGTAAAGGCGAGGTGCACCTCGAGCTCGAGGGGGACCCGCGGCCCCCAGCGAAAGCCCACCGTCGGGCCCGCGAACCAGCGCATCCAGCCGTCGATGTCCGTGAAGGGAATGTTCTGCGTGGTCGCGAGGTCCAGCGCGAAATCAGCGCCCGCTCCGAAACCAAGGCGCACCAGGCGGCTCACGCCGTACCCCACGTTGACCCCGAGGCGCGGGCCCAGGGCCATGCCTCCGGCTTCATAGTTCCCTGCAGTTCGTGAATGGGTCAGGAGGGCGAACCCGGCGGGAGCGACCGAAGCGTCCACCCGGGCGAGCACTTCATGAGTCACGGGTCTCCGCGCCCTCGCAGCCGTCTCAGCCAGTGCTTGGTCGGGCCAAGCCAATACCCCCAAACCGCAGAAAACAAGCGAAGCCAAAGCCGTAAGTTTCATGGGTCCACGTCTAGCACGCCTTTTTTGTTCGCGACTGGATTCGAGCAACCTCTGTCACAATGGCGGGCGAGCCGCGCTCCCCACGATTCACTTTGTTGTCACTTCTGTAACGAGTGGCCCGGGTGAGCTCTCATAGCGTCGGAGTTGGGCGGCGGGCCAACGGAGACACTCGGTGAGCCAGCGGCGCGCGAAAATGCGCGGGAGGGTAGCCGCCCCGAGAGCGGGCCGAGAGAACGTGCGCGCTCTCGAGTGAGTTAGGGTGTGCTGATGTGACCCCTCGACGACTCTATCGAAGCTCTGGTAATGATGATGAGAAAATTGGGGTAACCGCGAGTGCGGACCAGAAGAAGGAGCTCACTATGAAACAGTACGTCGCAGAGTTGATCGGTACGTTTTGGCTCGTGTTTGGGGGATGCGGGAGCGCGGTCTTGGCGGCGGCTTTCCCCGAAGTGGGCATTGGACTCTTGGGAGTCTCGTTCGCTTTCGGCCTGACGGTTCTGACCATGGCCTATACCATCGGGCCGATCTCCGGCTGCCACCTGAACCCTGCCGTTTCCGTCGGCCTCCTTGTCGCCGGGCGTTTCCCGGCGAATCGACTGGCTCCCTACATCGTCGCGCAGGTCATTGGTGCGATCCTCGCGGGCGGCGTCCTCTACGTCATCGCGAGCGGTGCACCAGGCTTTGACGTGCACGCGGGCTTCGCGTCGAACGGGTATGGGGACCATTCCCCGGGGAACTACTCGCTCGTTGCAGCTCTAGTTGCTGAGATCGTGCTCACCTGGATCTTCTTGTTCGTGATCCTCGGCTCGACGGACGAAAGGGCCCCCGCCGGTTTCGCTCCGATCGCGATCGGCCTCTGCCTGACATTGATCCACCTGATCAGCATCCCCGTAACCAACACGTCAGTGAACCCTGCCCGAAGCACTGGAGTTGCCCTCTTTGCGGGCGGCTGGGCCATCGAGCAGCTCTGGCTTTTCTGGGTCGCTCCGATCATCGGAGGCGCGCTCGGGGCCGTGACTTACAAGGCGATTTTCGCCGCTGAGAAGTGAGAACAAGCTCGCTCGGGCTCTCTTTCGAGAGCCCGAGCCTTTTTGTGCCGACTTACTTCAGGAGGTTGTTTGCCTCGAGCTCCTGCATCGAGTTCGAGACATTGATCATTGTGTTGTACGCGTTGATGAGGTCGTCGTGATGCTTCGCGATAGCCTCGGCGTTGTCGGGGGTCTCGGCGAAGGTCCGCGAGGCTTTGGTCGCGATGGAGTGGAAGCGCTCGACCTGCGTCATGTAGGCCTTGAAGGTCGCGTTGAGCTGGTCGCCCTTTCCGTCAGCGAACCCCTTCAGCGAGGAGTAGATCTCGTTCAGCTTCGCGAATGACTTCTCGAAGCGCGCCTTGTCGACGCCCTTGAGCAGCTGGTTTGCCTCGAAGTTGAAGGCGCGGAACCAGTAGCTGTAACCTTTGTCCGCTTCGTATTTCTTGAGCTCGGCGAGGGTCTGCTGGCGCTCAACCTCCGAGAGGGCGTTTTCGAGCTTCTCCATGTTCGCCTGATACGAACCGGCCAGCTTCACCATCTTCTCGTGAAGCTCCTTGCCCTTGGCGCCGCCGTCATCCTTGAAGTTCTCGGCGTCGTAGTATTTGTGGGCTTCGGCGAAGGTCGCCACGATTTGCTCGAGATCGGCGACCGCAGCGTCGGCGAGCGGACCCAGGTGCGTAAGCTTGCTGGAGGCGCCCTTCTTGGCTTCGGCAAATTGTTTCTTGGCCGCGTCGAGGGCGGTGGAGGCGAAGTTTTGGCGGGGGAAGAGGGTGTACTTCTTTCCGGCCTCGGGGCCCTCTTCGGGGATCTTGCTCATATACTCGGTGAGACATTCATGAGGCTTGCCGATGATGGTGTTGAAGCCTTCCGCGTAGTGACCCATGACGGACATGTCTTGGTCGCTGACCGCCGGAGCAGCGGAATCTTCCTTCTCAGGAAGCACTTTGTTGAGCTTGCTGCAGCCGGATGCGCCGAGGATCAGCACCAAAGCTAGAGAGGGGATCGTGTAGTATTTCATGATAGTCTTTCGTGTATCCGTATGGGTCTTCCCAAGGTGTGTGAACACCGGTCCAATCCACCTCCCCACCGTGAGTGATCAGGGAGAGAAAATAGATCGGACCTATCACCCTCGTAGCAATCTTTTGCAAGTCCTACAATGGGGATCCCCTAGGGGGCCTTCGAGGTAGCGGCTGTCTTCATGACCACGCACGCGCGATCTCGCGCGCGGAGCGAGATGAGCTTTGGACTGGGGGGCGAGGCGATTCCTTGGCCTTGGGAGCGAGCCGATCTTGGGGGCGGGAGAACCATGGCGCGCGGACGGGGGGTTGGGGCTCGGGCGACTCGTGCTACAGGGCCGGGACCCAAGGACGAGATGACAGCTGTTTCAGCCCAGACCAGCGGACAGGCCCCGCTCGGGCGCCCCGAGATCCTTGCGCCTGCGGGGACCCTGGAGTCGTTTGCTGCGGCGCTCGCGAGTCGAGCGGACGCCGTCTATCTCGGGCTCGCGGAGGGGTTCAACGCGCGGAGCCGCTCGACCGCTTTTCGACTCGACGATCTGCCTACGCTGGTGGCCCGGGCTCACGCCGCGAACGTCCGCCTCTACCTGACGATCAACACGCTGGTGTTCGAGCGCGAGCTCCCCGCTCTCGAGGAACTCTTGCGCAAAGTGATCGCGAGCGGCGTCGACGCTCTCATCATTCAAGACCCCGCGACCGCGTTCCTGGCGCGACGGCTCTCCAAGGCGATCCGCTTGCACGCGAGCACGCAGATGACGATCTCGAGCGCGGAAGCGGCGACCTTCGCAGCCACGCTCGGCATGGATCGGGTGGTCTTGCCGAGGGAGCTCTCCGTTCAGGAGATCGCGCGCTTTACGCGGGAGAGTTCCCTCGAGAGCGAGGTGTTCGTTCACGGCGCGCTCTGTATGGCCTGGAGTGGACAATGCCTGACGAGCGAGGCGTTCTCGGAGCGCTCGGCGAATCGTGGTCAATGTTCCCAGGCCTGCCGTATGCCCTACGAGGCGATCGTCGATGGCAAGAAACTCGAGCTCGGTGACCTCCGTTATCTGCTCAGTCCTCAGGATCTGGCCGCCCACGAAGTGCTCCCCGAGCTCATGGCAGCCGGCGTGAAGAGCCTGAAGATCGAGGGCCGCTACAAGGGCCCAGCCTACGTGAGCACGGCCGTCGACTCTTTTCGCAACTTCCGCGATGCGCTTCTGCGCGGGGTGACCGAAGAGGACTACCGAACTCTCGACCGGGACGTGAAGAGAACTCAGCTCACCTTCTCTCGGGGGGACTCGCTGGGCTTTCTCCGGGGCGACAATCATCAAGCGCTGGTCGTCGGCACCACACCGAAACACCGAGGCCTTGCGGTCGGAGCTGTGAGAGAGGTGCGCTCCGGGCGGGTGGTAGTGGAGCTCGGCGGCGGGGAGGGAGCGCTCGAGTCTCTGCGTCCGGGAGTCGGGGTGAAGTTTGAGCCGGTCGGGCGCAGCGCTCCGGAATTTGATCCGGAGGACGCGCCTGGGGGACCGCTCTTTCGCGCGCGGTCTCTTGGAAAGGGACTCGTCGAGCTTGGTTTTGGCCAACCGGGTCCCGACCTCCGCCGCGTGCGCATCGGCGATGAGGTGCGTTTGACGGGCGATCCTGAGATCACCCGCGAAGTGGAGCAGCTGCTCGAGCGAGGGGTGAGTGGACGCATCGGTCTTGTGCTCACGATCTCCGGAGGGGAAGGCGAGGCCCTCTGCGTCGAAGCACGCGCGACCGAGTCCGTCGTGCCGCTCTCGGCGAGCGTCCTTTCGGGCATGAAGCTCACGCGCGCCCGCGGCGGGGCGGGCCTCGACGAGGCACTGCTTCGAGACAAGCTCGGAGGATTCGGAGGAACCCCTTTCCGACTCGAGGCGCTCGAGCTGAGCGCGCTCGCGCCGGGGCTCTATTTGCCGGTTTCTGAGCTCAAGCGCCTGCGCAGAGAACTCGCCGAAACCCTCGAAGTTCGACTTCGGTCGCCGCGTCCCTTGCTGATCGAAGCTGGCTCGGGTTTGCCGAAACTCTTCGAAGAGCTCAGCGCGCCTGTGACGGCGGATGTCGGGGCTCCTGTGCTCGTGCCTCTGTGTCGCACGGAGGAACAGCTCGAGGCTGTGATCGCGAGCGGGCTCGGACCGGGCGCTGAGGTCGAGCTCGATTGGATGGAGATGGTCGGGCTTGGGCGCGCTGTCGAGCGTGCTCGGAGCGCCGGGCTGCGCGTCACTTTGGCCACTGTGCGCGTGCAGAAGCCGGGAGAAGAGGCCTTCGACAGGCGCATCGCGCGCCTCGAGCCAGAAGGCGTCCTCGTGCGCCATTTCGGCGCGCTCATGCATTTTTCACGGAACCGAGTGGAAAATGGTGCGCGCAAGCTCGCGGTTCATGGCGACTTCTCGCTCAATGTCACAAACTCTCTCACCGCGCTCCATTTGCTGGGGCTCGGTCTCGAAACCGTCACCGCCTCCCACGATCTCAGCAAAGATCAGCTCCTCGACCTGCTTGAGCGGGTTCCTCGGGGCCGCGTCGCGATCACTCTCCATCACCACATCGCGACCTTCCACAACTCCCATTGCGTCTACGCGCATATCCTGAGCGAAGGGACCGATTATCGCTCCTGTGGTCGCCCTTGCGAGGAGCACCGGGTCGCTCTCCGCGACTACGCCGGCCACGAACATCCTGTTGTGGTCGACGTGAGCTGTCGCAATACGATGTTTAACGCTCTCGCTCAGAGCGCGGCTCCGCTCGTTCCGAAGCTCCTCGAGCTCGGGGTGCGCCGCTATCGCGTCGAGTTTGTCTGGGAAAAGCCGCGCGAAGTGACCCAGACTCTGCTCGCTTATCGGCAACTATTGGCCGGCGAAGTGAGCCCGAGCCAGGCCCTCGAAGCGGCCTGCGTGCACGAGCGTTACGGCGTGACGACGCCGCTCAAGCTGCGCAAACAGGCGCGGTGATCTCGTCGAGTTCGCTCCTCGGCCCGCTCAAGGGCCCCCGGAGAACGGGCTCTTGAGCGCGCACAAAAGGGAGAGCGCCCACCCCCCGCGAGGGAAGTGGGCGCTGTCGGTTGACGCGGCTCAGCTCAGAGGCAGCTGGCGGCGGTGGTGAGAGCGTCTCGGATCGAGAGGCGAAGGGGCTCCGCTTGGGAGCCGAACAAAGCATCTCTGCCTTCAATGTGAGTAGCATTGTGGACGAACGCGCCCCAGACGTAGTCACGATAGACCATCGCTGACCCGTTGCACGACGGGATGCGCGCGATGCCGGAGATCGACGCGTTGCTTATGTCTCCCAAATCGATGAGAGGGGGAATGTAGACATGGGGGTAATAGTGGTGCCCGACTTTGTAGTGGGCGCGCAGCATGTTGTTGAACGCGTTGATCTGAGAGGACGTTCTCCCCAACGCGGTGCCTTCTTCGATGACAATGTTCTTCAGGGCGTCGAGCGCACTCGCCGAGCCGCCGTCCGCGGGCATACGAGAGAACAGCGCGTCGCGACTGCTCGACTGCACGAAGATGGAGCCATCCATGATCCCTTCGTAGAGCCGCAGGGCGTCCCGCAGTGACCAACGGTTTGCGAAGGTCGGGCATCCCGGATAGTCCACGATGTGGATTTTTTGCATGCCTAGGTCGCGTCCGAACTGTTCGAGGACGGGCTTGCTAAAGAGGTCCATGAACGCTCGGGTTCGATAATTGTCAGATAGGACTTGCATGTGCCAAATCGCGTCTCCCATCGACTCCTGAGTGCTCAGAAGAGTCGCGTTCTGGGGGCAATCGACGTTTCCGGGATCATACATGTTGATCGGCGTGTTCAGGGTGAACGCTGCATGCTCCATCCCTCGCAGGGCGTGAACGGCGATGAGCGTCTTGATCGAGCTCGCAGGATCGTACGCGTAGTCGACGTTCATGCTGCGCTCGATGGGTCCGCCGACGCGCTTCACCATGAAGCCGAGCTCGCCACGCGGCGAAGAGCCGCGCAATCGCGAGCGGAGCCGAATTGCCTCGGCGTCGGAGTTCTCGATATGCAGCGAGACGAAGCGGTTCGGTCCGAGGTATTTCACGTCGAAGACGCGTGTACCCATGGCCTCGGCGCGGGCGTTGACCTCAGCTTCGTTGAAGCCATTCCACCACTCCCAGAACGTGCCCTCACAGGGCAGGAGCAGAACGTCGAAGTTCTCCTCTGGGGTCGGGTTGATGCTGGTGAGGCAGCCTCCGGTGAAGTTGACGATGGCGTCGACCTGGGGACTGGTCCGGTCGAAGTACCACCACCAGGCTTTCCCGTCGGCGCCCGAGTTCTCGATGAAAACTGCGGTGTACTTCTTTACGCCATCTTCGATGTACGATTGCAGGTCGATCGGGCGAGCACCATTGGCCGACGCGATCTCCCCAAGTTCCTCAGGGGTCTTGCCATGAGCCCACCACCAGTTCTTGGCGTTGGCGCCCGTGTTGGGGACCATAATGGCGGCGAAGCGAGTCCCCGCGGCGGTCTGATAGGCGTGGACGTCGACGATGCGTAGGTTCTGCGAGGCCGTAGTCACTTCAAGTTGATAGGCGGTTGCGCCGTGGATCCATGAGCTCGTCTGGGCGTGGCTGCCGGTGTTCTGAACCGCCGCGACGGTGAAGAGAAGAGGGGACGCGCTCTGGACTTGAAGGCTGACCAAGCGAAAGCCGCTATTGATGAGTGCGTTGACCTGAGCAGAGGTCTGGCCTGTTCGAAACGCCCACTGCGTCGGCGTCGTGTTGTGCCAGCCATCGACCACAGCTTGATCTGTTTCTCGGACATCCTCCGCCAGGAGGACGCCACCTCCAGTTGGCTCTCCGGAGTCCTCCTCCTCACCAGTGCTCGGCGCCGCTTCGTAGTCGACCGGGGAGAATTCGTCCTCGCCCGTCCAGACGACTCCTTCGCCGCAACCGGACAAAACCAGGGAAAATAAGCCAAACCAAGCGCTCAGGGATCGTACTTTTTGGGTTCTTGCGAACATCTATTTGCCTTTCTCGGACGCGCCCGGAGGCCGCTGCCCACGAGGGAAGAGTCGACAACCGGACGCGCTGGAGTTGATGGAACGATGATCCGAATGGAGCACCGCACTCATGGGATGCGCGAAGAGCGAGCATCCCGAGCGTCGGGCGAGTTAGAGAGATTCGCACGCTCCGTCAACTTGCGAAGTTACCCGATCGCTTGATTTGAGGAGCGCTTCTTTCGGGATGCATACGCGCGCTATCAAGCGCTTGGCATTGTCTCCGCCTCGATATAACTTGGGCGGTCGAGGTTTTGGTGAAATTGGGAAATGGTGATTCGATGGTGAGAGACAAAATCGTCCTTCCGGGTCGCCTGGGGTGGTCCCTCGGACGTAGTGTCTTCTCACGAATGAGGGCGCGGGCCTCTTGGGTCCAAGAACGCGCCTCTCGGGGCTAAAAAGGGGTCAAGAGGCAGCTGTGGCCTGGTCTCGATTGGGGCCAAAAACAGGAGTAAAACTCGCTCATGGCGAAGGCTCATGAAAGTTGGACTGTCCTAAAGCATGGCTCGCTCGAGCAATTGGCCGACAACCTGTGGTTCGTGTGGGGTTCTTTGCCCAACATGTCTCTGAAGCGGAACATGGTAGTCGTGCGTCTGCAGAGCGGAGAGCTCGTCCTCCATAACCCGATCGCTCTCGATGATGCTTCGATGAAGCAACTTGAGAGTCTCGGTGATCCCGCGCTGCTCGTCGCCCCGAGCGGGTACCATCGCCTCGACTCGAAGGTCTATAAAGATCGCTATCCGAAAGCGAAGGTCATAGCTCCGCGCGGTTCGCGTAAACTTGTGGAAGAGGTTCTGCCCGTGGACCTAACGATGGATGAGTATTCGAGCGTCGACCCGAGCGTTCAGTTCGAGCGTCTCGAGGGCGTGGACGACAAAGAGGGCGTCATGCTGGTGCGATCGGGAGACGGGCTCACCCTCGTCTTCAACGACGTGATCTTCAATATGGACAAGAAGACCGACTTTCTGGGCTATCTGTTCACGACGATCCTCGGCTCCGCGCCGGGTCCGCGGGTCTCCCGATTGACCAAGTGGACGATCATCAAAGACAAGAGCGCCGTCCGCGCTCAGCTGGAGCGGTACGCGTCTCGAGAAGACCTGGTGCGGATGATCGTTGCGCACGAGAAGGTCGCAAGCGGCCCCGACGCCCGAGCGGCTCTCCGACAAGCGATGACCTATCTCTAAAGAGCCTTTCCGCGGACGCTCGACCGGGCGAGGCCCTACGCGCCGCGGAGCCTTCCTGCGGGGCGCCCTCAGGTCGCGGGCACGTTCAGCTCGCGGCGGGGCTGCCCGTGGGGCTCCGCACTTCAATCGTCAGGTGAGCGAGGGCGAAGCGCTTGAGCTGAGCTCGGTAGACCTCGGGGTCTCGGGGAGTCTTTGACTCGACCGTCGCGATACAGCTCATCTTCGCTCCGCCGAGGGACCAGACGTGCAGATCGTGGACGCGCACGTCGTCGACCTGCTCGAGGGAACGCCGAATCTCTTGTTCGAGGGGCGCGATGGAAGTCGCGTCGAGGAGCTCGAGAGCAGCGTGGCGGGCGAGGCTGACTGCCCAGACCACAATCAGCACGCCGCCGACGATTCCCGTAATGGGATCGAGCCAGAGCCAGCCGTAATAACGCCCGGCCAAGAGCGCTGCGATGGCGAGCACGCTCGTCAAGGCATCAGCGATGACATGAAGGAGGGCGGCGCGGTGATTGTGATCGTGGCCATGGCCGTGATGTTGACCGTGGCCATGCCCCTCGCTGTGGGACTCGTGCTCATGGCCGTGCTCATGGTCGTGACCGTCATCGTGACTGTGCAGGAGCAGGGCGCTCACGAGGTTCACGACGAGCCCGAGCACGGCGACGGGGAGTGAGCTCGCGAAATCGATGTCCTCGGGGGAGATGAGCCGCTCGATGGACTCGAAGGCCATCGTGAGGGCGACGAAGCCGAGCGCTACCGCGCTCGTGTAGCCCCCGAGCGCGCGCACCTTTCCGGTGCCAAAAGCGAAAGCGGGATGGAGCGCGAAGCGCCGCGAGAACCAATAGGTCAGGCTGGCGAGGCCGAGCGCCCCGACGTGCGTGGCCATGTGCCAGCCATCGGCGAGCAGCGCCATTGAGCCTGTCGCGTATCCAAAGGCGATCTCGATGACCATCATCACGGCGGTCAAAAGGACCACCCAGAGCACCCCCCGTTCCCGTCTCGTGGGCGGAGACGGTACGCGAATCGAACAATCTTCTCTCGGTTCGCGGTCGGTTTCGGGCATCGCTTCTCTCAGCATACCACCCCGGCGGAGTTCGCAAAAAAAGGCCAAGACGCGCGCCCGAGGTGGGGAAAACGCGCTGGCCCGAACGATCCGTCGATTTCATCGAAATCGTGCCCCTCGTCTCTCGGGCGCCGCGCGAGTACGACACTCCGAGCGCGCGGGCAAAGCGGGAGGCAGGTCTGCCGCACCGGACTTCGCGCTCGGGAGAGGAGATAGAGATGTCATACGATGTGGCGATCATTGGAGGAGGCCCGGCAGGGCTTTCGGCGGCGCTGGCGCTGGGCCGCATGAGGAGAAGGGTTTTTCTTTGCGACTCGGGTCGGCGCAGGAACGCCCGCGCCGTCGAGATTCACAATTTTGTCACTCGAGACGGCACGCCGCCGGAAGAATTTCGGCGGATCGCGCGAGCAGAGCTCGAGGCCTATCCGAACGTGACGGTGCGCGACGTGCAGATCGATCGGATCGCGGGGAGCCAAGGAAGCTTCGCTTTGACCTCTGGGGAGGAGACCCTGAGAGCTCGGCGCATCCTCCTCTGCGCTGGAATGGTCGATGAGATGCTTCCGATCGAGGGATTCAAGGAGCTCTGGGGGCACGCGATCTTCCAGTGCCCCTATTGTCACGGCTGGGAGGTCAAAGAACGGACCTGGGGTTACCTCTTGCGGGCGGAAAATCTCGGGCACTTCTTGCCCTTCGTGCTCCAGCTGCGCGGCCTCGCGAGGGACGTCTGTGTGTTTCAGGAGGCGGAGTTCGAGCTGCCTGCTGAAGCCGTGGCGACTTTGAGAGGGGCCGGGGTACGTATCTTTGAGAGTCCCGTTCTGCGACTGGTCGGCAAAGATGAGCAGCTCGAAGCGGTTCTTCTCGCGGATGGAACGCGTGTCCCTTGTGAGATCTTCTACGCGCACCCGCCACAAAAGCAGGTCTCGCTTGTCGCTTCTCTTGGACTCGAGCTCGACGAAAGTGGCTTCGTACGCGTCGATCCCATGACTCGCGAGACGTCGCGTCCGGGCATCTACGCCGCGGGCGATCTGACCACGCGTATGCAAGGGGCCATCATCGCAGCTGCAAGCGCGATGCAGGCCTCCGCCGTGCTCAACGTAGATGTCACCGCCGAGCTCTTGCGCGAGGGGGCGCTACCTACCGATACGGGGGATCGATGAGGAATCAGCCGCTGGTCAAACTCAGCCTTCGCTCGAAGATGCGCGCGCCGCGCTCGCCGACTCCGCAATTGGCCTCGAGCTCCTCGAAGAGCGGCCGAGGGGCTCGGCCGGGGCCTTCGCCTTGCCCTGGGCGCGGGCTCGATAGGCGCTCGGAGTGACGCCGTGGACGCGGCGAAACATACGGATGAAGTGGTTCGGGTCGGCGTAACCGACGCGCTCAGCGATGATGTCGATTCGCTCATCGGTATGGAGAAGTCGGCGCCGCGCTTCTGTGAGGCGACCCGAGATGATCCACTCGAGCACAGTCTTACCCGTGGCCTGTTTGACCGTTGTCGCGACGTGCGCAGGGGACCTTTCGAGGGCGTTCGCGACGTCACGGAGCGAGATCGGCTCGAGGCAATTCTCTTCGATGAAGCGAAGCGCGCGACTGGTGAGGGAGGGACTGAGCTGCGCCGCGGCGCCCATTTCCTTACAGTTCGCGCGGGAGACCTCGGTGAGGATGAGCGTCAGGAGGCTCTGGGCCGCGAGCTCCGCGTGACGCGCGCCCGAGCGGGTGGTCTCGCGCTCCAGCTCAGCGCAGAGCCGATGGAGAGGTTCTTGACGATCGGGCGTGATTCGCAAAATCGGGGAGGCGCCGAAACTGACGCGGGTGAAGGGGGTGAGGAGCCCTTCCAGGCCTCCGTGTCCGAAGCACGCTGGCGCAAACCGGATGCCCCAGGCCTCGGGGCTTTGGCCTTCGATGAGGCGGTGACGCTCGCCGCTCGGGATGACAAAGACATCACCTGCTTCCATTGAGTGTCGCCCGCGCTGCTGGAGAACTCCGCGGCCGCCCGTCATGAACCCGAGGACCGCGAACTCATGGACGGCAAGGGGGCCAACGCCGCGAGCGGGAACGAGGACTTGGTAGCTGGCGCGGATGGAGCCGAGGGGGGCAGAAGGAACAGGGGCCATGGCGTCTCATCCATAGAACGCCGCTCGGGGCCCGAATGCAATCGGGTTGCGAAAAGGAAGGAGCCACTCTCGCGGCGCCGCTACGGGGCCTGACGAAGAAGACCCACGCCTGTCGTGACGGTCGCGAAGATCACGAGCAGAGCGCCGAGATAGAGGAGCACCGACAGGGCGGGTAGGTGCGCCAGGCCGAAGAATCCTCCGGACAGGAGCACGGCGGCTGCTGGTGCGGCGATGCGCGCTGCGAGACGCAACTCGGGCGACAATGTCGAGTGCTCGAGGGCCATCTGCAGGATCAGGGAAAGGAGGAGGAGGACTCCGGCGTGGGCGTGGCCGGCTCGGTAGAGCGCGGCCTGGGCGGCGGTGAGCGAGGAGGGGCCCGGGAGGCCGGCGCTTCCGCCCGTGACGACGCCGAGCAGGGTCAGGCCGCCGTAGACGATGGTCGGGACGGTCAGCAGGGTGATTCCGAGGAAGAGTCGAGTCTGGTGGTGCATGTGGTGTCTCCTGACTTGACAGTGTCTATCTTGGCGGCTTGACACTGTCAAGTGGCGGTGGCTGGACGAGCCGGCCGGTGGGAACACGGCGAGACGCAAGAGGGCTTGCGCATGAGGGACGACGGCTCGCGCTTGAGGGGGGCGACGGCTCGCGCTCGAGGCGACGCCTCGCGTCGCAGCGCTAGAAAATTTCCAGAAAACAGGGGGGAAATTGTCGCTTGTCGTTCAGTGAGGACGGAACTACGATCCGGCCTTCTATGCGCCGCTCTCCTTTCCGCTATTTTGTCGCTTTCGCCGTTTCGGCGCTTCCTTTGGCCCTCGCTTGTTCTCAGGGTCTCGAGCCCGGAGAAGAACAAGGATCGGGCGGAGGGGATCCGGGAGTGGGCGGTGTTGCGAGTGGCGGCGGCCCGAGTGGCGGCGCTCCGAATGGTGGGCCGAGCGGCGGCGCAGCTTCCGGCGGTGCTTCTGCGGGCGGCAGTTCGGCCGGGGGGTCGACGACCGGTGGCAGCTCGGCCGGCGGCTCAGCCGCAGGAGGCGCGTCGACTTCTGATGGTGGTGCGCCCACGACGACGGGCGGTACCGGATCCGGAGGGAGTGACACGGGAACCGGCGGCAGTGGCGATGGCGGAGACAAACCGCCAGTCAAGCCCAGCGCCGGCTGCAGCAAGGGCCAACAAACCTTCACCGTCTCGAACGCCAAGGTCGGTTATCCTCAGGGCTACGATGGCTCGAAACCCTATCCCGTAGTCTTCGCCTTCCACGCTGCAGGGAACAACAACACGCAGCTCGAGAACCACTTCGGCAACACCGCGGTCGGTCAGAAGAACGTCATGATCTATCTGCAAGCCTCCGGAAGCGGCTGGAATTTCCAGCAAGATCGGAGCCGCTATGAAACCGCTTACCAGCAGGTCCTCGAGAACGGGTGCGTGGACGAGAACCGGGTGGCGGCTCTCGGACACAGCTCCGGTGCTCAGATGATCGTGCAGCTCCTCTGCGCAGGCGTGAAGGACTTCGACGCCGTGGTGCCGATCGCCTCCTCTGTTTACTGCAACAAATGGGACCCCGTCCCGGCTCTCGTCATCCACGGTCTGAACGATCAGGAGCGCTGCGCTTACGGTCTTGACGATTGTGACGGTCGCAAGGACATCGTCCCCTACCGCACGAGCAACAGCTGCACTGAGACCAAGGTCGACACCGATCTCAAGGTCGGCACTAAGTGTGGCGGGAACATCGATCCGGGCTGCAAGGAGTTCGAAGGCTGCGGTGAGCCGACCTACTTTTGCAATCACAACGATCCCCAGTACAGCAACACGAACCACGGTATCCCGTGCTTCGCGGTCGACGTGATCGACGACTTCCTCAGCCGACTCTGAGACGTTCGTCTTTCGGAAGCGATGAGGAGCCCGCAGGGCTCCGCCTTTGACCTCACGGAGCTCCGAGCACAGTGCTCGGGGCTCCGGTCGCTTTGTGGCTCGGAGTCTCGCGCGTGAGGATTCGGCAGCTGGCCCTGCTCGGGAGAGCCTTGCGGCGAATGCCATCGGCATTCACTTGACAGTGTCAGGTATCCCCCAAAGATGCCAGCCATGGAGACCGACGCGCGCACCCGCATTCTCGACGCCGCAGTCGCATTGCTCGAGACAGAAGGCCTCGCCGCGCTCAGCATGCGGGAGGTCGCGCGTCGAGCCGGCCTCAGCCACCAAGCTCCCTATCATCACTTCGGAGATCGCGAGGCGATCCTCGCGGCTCTTGTCGAGATTGGATTTCGGGAACTCGAGGCGGCGCTCGCCGCCCATCGAGGGGCCTCCTGCCTCGAGGAGCGCCTTTTGGGACAAGGGCTCGCTTACGTGACCTTTGCCTTGCGCCGGCCTGCTCACTTTCGCCTCATGTTTCGCCCGGAGCTCGTCCAAGTCGGAAAGTTCCCCGCCGCCGAGGAGGCTGCGGGAGGAGCTTTCTCCGAGCTCGAGGCCATGGTTGTCGCTATCCGTCCGAGCCTCGGCTGTCACGTCGAAAGCGATCCTCTGATATCCCTCCATTGGTCGCTGGTGCACGGTCTCGCGCAGCTTCTCCTCGACGGCCCCTTGGGCGCGCGCTTTCCGAGCGTGGAGGCTCGCCTCGCTCACGCAGAGGCGGTCCTTCGAGCCCACGCGCTCCTGATCTTGGGGGGGCGTCTGGTTCGCTGAGGCTCGAGGCCGCTCGCAGCTGGGCGACGGTTAGCGGGCGAGCCCGATATTGAGGATGACGACGCCGTGTTCGATAACGGTCACCGAGCGCATCTCGCGCCCGAAGCCCGGGTGGTCGAAGATGATGCGATAGGTGCCCGGGGCGAGCTCGACCTGGAAGGAACCATCGGGCTCAGCTTCGATCGTGGGGCCGTCCGGTTCGATCTGAATGGTGGCGGGGAGAGGGCCGCCGAGGACGTCGCGCACGCTGCCGCGCACCAAGCCGCGGGGGAGCGCCTCGTAGAGGAGGATCTCGAGGGGGGCCTCGCCTTTCGCTTCGTGAGTCCTCTTCGCGATGTCGAAGCCGGTTGAGTGCACCTCGAGAGAGACAGTCTTGTTCTCCTCAATGCCCTCGATGCGGAAAGAGCCGTCTTCGTTGGTCCAGACCGAGGGAAGCTGCTCTTCGCCGAGCGCGATGCGGATCTCGGCGTCCGGGATGCCCGCTCCTGATTCGTCGATGACGCGCCCGGTGATCTCGACGAGCACGGGCTTCGGCTCCTCCTTCTGAGCGGGGGGCGGGGGAGGCGGTGGCTCTTCTTCGGGCTGGGGGACTTTCGGGGCGGGCGGCTGTTTTTTCTCCGGGGCCCAAAGGAGCGCCACCGAAAGACCTGCCCGAGGAGCGATCGGGATCAACTCGCCGCTCGTGAATTCGGAGGGGCGCGCAGAGAAGCCGAGCTCCAGGCGTCCTTCGAGACCGAGCCCACCTCGCAGAGGATGGCGAGCGCCGATGGAAAGTGTCATCGGAGATTGCCCGAGGTAGGCGGCTCCCTGGTCGAGCAGGAGATCGGTCCGGAACTCGGCGAGCCAGAGGGTCTTCTCGGGAGGGAGCCTCTGGCTGTAGGCGAGTCCGAAGCGGAGCTGTGCGCCCGCGCTGGCGCTCAGGGTGACCCGGTCCGCTGCGCTCAGGCGTTCTGGGACATCGATGGCGTATCCGGAGCGGTCAATATGGACTCCGAGCTCGACGCCGAGCTCGCTTTTGTCTGTGGGCGTGACACGCAAAAGACCGACGATCGCAGGACTTGTGGCCTCAAAGTCGATCGAAGGGGCGGCGCTGCCGATGAAACGCGCGTCCACCTGGAGCCCAAGCCCAATGCGCTCTTGTTCCCAGAGGAGGCCGCGCAAGGTGAGTCGAGGTTCGCCCGTGCCGTTTTCTCCTTCTCCGCGCCAGGAGAACAGATCCAGACGCCCGGAGAAGTCGAGGGCCATCATGCCCCACTTCACAGGTGCATAAGCGACAGCGGCTTCGCCGCCGAGACGATGCCCGGGACCGTAGAGGCCTGTGAAGGCGTCAATGAATCCGTAGGAGACCCCAGCACGCAGTGCGACCTCGGGCGCTTGGCTCCGAGCTAGTCCAACTCGGAAAAAACCGGGGAGCGCTCGTTCCGCTGTCCAGAGCGCGGGGGAATCACCCTCCGCCGCCCGCGCCGATCCACAGAAGATCAACAGCAGAACGACCCAAGAGCCGAGCGCCACGGAGACCTTGAGGATGTGAGCGAAGGGACGCAATCGAAAGAGGGTCCCACCCCGTTGAAACTCTGTAAAGACTCCGCAAAATCCGCGAATCCTGGGAAATCCACGGCCCGGGCCGCGTTGATTGGCGGTCCTTGGACCCCGGGCTATCCTGGTCGCGCTGGCGTTTGCCGAGCGGTGTTCTCCGATGACTCAACCGTCCCAGGTCCTCGCGCGGAGCAGTCGCGTCCGAGCCCGCTCCTCGGTCCGCCGGGTGGTGCTTCGCCTGGGCTTGGTGCTCTCGGTCACGGGTCTGACTACGAACTGTGGGTACTTCGGGATCGAGCCCTTCGAGGCCTCGGGCACGGGCGGTGAGGATTCGGCGAGCGGCGGAAATTCGCCGGACGGCGGCGCGAACTCCTCAGGGGGAAGGACCACGGGAGGTCGCGCGAACTCGGGCGGAACCGGGTCGGGGGCGAGCTCCACGACCGGTGGCGCCTCATCCGGAGGAGCTAAGACCTCGGGCGGTGCTCCTTGGGGAGGCACAGCGGGGTACGGGGGCGGCGGTCAAGGTGGCGCGTTCCCGGGCGGGGGAGGCGTGACGATCGCCGGCGCCTGTTCCAAGGGAGACTTTGGATCTCTGGAACCGATCAGCGGCCTGGCGGTGGAGGGGGATCTGTATGCGCCGAGTGTGACCGCGGACGGGCTCCTCTTGGCCTTTGCGGCGAGTACCCCAGGCAGCGAGAAGATCTACATCGCTGAGCGGCCCTCGCGAGGTGAGCCTTTTGGAAAGGCGGTGCTCGTCGATCTGATGCAGTCGCCGATCTTGGGCACGCCTTTTATCAGCGCGGATGGCCTTGAAATCTACTTCACGCTCGAAGGATTTGGGGGCCCCTCGTCCCGCGACCTTTGGGTCGTCTGGCGTCAGCATCGCTCGGAAGTTTTCGGCGCGCGCAAGCCGATCGACTCTCTCAACACCATGAGCCGCGAACACTCACCCTGGCTGAGCTACGATCGGAAGACGATCCTCTTCACGACCTCGCGCCAGACGGATGCTTCGGCGAGTGAAATTTGGTGGGCGACGAGGGAGACCCTCCTAGACTATAACTACAACTTCTCGGGACTCGCCCCGGTTCCGACCGCTCGCGTCGACTCGGAAGATCGCTCGCCGTCCCTCTCCCCGGACGGCCTGACCCTGTATTTTACCTCCGACCGACGCGGTGAGTTTGACGTCTGGTCGATGAAGAGATCGCGCATCAGCGCCCCCTTCGGCGAGCCGGTTCTCGAAGAGAGCTTGAGCGAACAGGGCGAAGAAGTCGACGCGCGCCTATCGCCGGATGGCCACGAGATGTTTCTGTCGTCGAGCGGCGACAAGGGCCAAGAGCTCTTCGTGGCGCGGCGGGAGTGTCAAGACTGAGCGTCCGCCGGCGTCAGTTCGCAAACACGTAGTGGAAGAATTCAGCGCGGCTCGTGACGCCACACTTGGCGTAGATCTTCGTGATGTGCTGGCGGACGGTCTTGTCGCTGTTCTGCTCGAGTTCAGCGATCTCGGCGCTCCGAAGACCCTTCAAGAGATAGCGGGCAATTTGGAGCTCTTTTTCGGTGAGACCCGCTTCGGCGAGAGCGCGGTCGATGGCGTAGAGGACGCCCGGGCGATCTTCGGTCACCCGCTCGATGACTTCGAGCAGCTCTGCGGCGCGGAAGGGCTTCTCGAGGAGGAAGGAGGCGCCGGAGTTCAGGGCGCGCTTTACGTTGTCGAGGGCAGCGAAGGCTGTGATGAGGATGACCGGGGCGCCGACGCCGCGACTGCGGACCGACGAGAGGAGCCGGAGTCCCCCTTCGGCGTCTGACCCGAGCACGACGTCCGTGACGACTGCTTGAACGAAGCTCGCTTCATTGAGCGCTTCTTCGGCTTCTTCGACGCTCGCGGCCAGGAGGACCGAGTAGCCGGCTTTCGTTAACGAACGACCGAGGGAGGCGCGCGCGTCGTCGTCATCCTCGACGAGGAGGAGCGCTCCGTTCTTCGACGTTCCGCCGCTCTGCGCGCTCATTTCGCCCGCCTCATGGAGCTCCCCGGAGCTCGAGCTCGAAATAGGACACACAAGGGCCGCGTCGGTAGACGAGATCGCCACCCATGGAGCGCGCAAGCGCCCGCGCTGTGGCGAGACCGAGCCCGAGACCATGGGGTTTACTGGACCAAAGGGGCTCGAAGAGATGTTCGGCGACCTCTTCGGAGACTCCGGGACCGCTGTCTTCGAGCCGGATGCGGACCTTTTCTCCGCTCTGCTCCGCGTCGAGCGTGATGGAGCCTCCCCGCGTATCGCGCAGGGCCTCGAAGGCGTTGTCGAGCAGGTTGTCCAAGATGATGCGCAGGTACTCGGGACTCGCGAGGGCAGGAGGCGGGTTCTTCGAGACGCTGAGGCTGATCCCTTGGGCGGAGGCGAGGCTCTCTCGCGCGCGGAGGGTGGCGGCGAAGACGTCTGAAAGTTCCGCTAAGGGAAGGTTCGGGTTGTGCGCGGAGGGCAAGGAGCGGAGCAGACTCAGCTCGCGAGAGATGCGCTCGCTCTGGGCTTGGGCGCGGTCCAAGAGCCGCTTTCGTTCCTCCGTTTGGCCCTCACCGAGCTCGCTCACTTCGTCGAGCAAGAGGCCGAGGGCGTGGAGGGGATTTTTCAGCTCGTGGAGGAGCGAGGCCGCGACGACCCACACGGCTTGGTCGCGCTCGATCTTGCGCAGCTGACTTCGGAGATCTTCGACGCGCTCTTTCTCGAGCTCGGCCATGCGGGCCTTGAGGCGCGACATGTGAGCGGCGACGGCGAGCAGCGCGCCGGTGAGCGTCGGCAGGACGAAGTCGATCACCGTATGGATCACTTCGATCAGGCTCGCGGGGCTGGACCCGGCGATGCCGAGCTGGCGATCGAGGTAGGCGTCGACGATCGTATAGAGGAGCCCGAGCAGCGCGCCCAAGGCGATCTGGAGCCCGAGCTGGCTCGACTGCGTGGGAGAGGTGGGGGCGGATCGTGCCACGGGTCGAAAGGGCGCCTTCCGGGGAAAACGGCGAGCTCCCTGAGGTTATCACCGGATGACCTCACTCTCTAAGACGCCGGGGCGGAGCGGGCATCCGACATTTGTCGGACCCCCCGGGGGCGACCGCCCGGCTAGGCTTTGTGCCTGATGGCGCGCTCGCTTCGTTCTCGGGCTCTCGGAGCCTCGCTCCTTTTCGCGAATTCGATCCTTGCGGTCGCGATTCCCGCGCGCGCCGAGCCCGGACTGGTGACGGCGCGAGCTGACGCCGAACGGCGCGCCCCTGCGCCCGCCGCATCCGGCCCCGCCGAGCTCGCTCGCGGTGCGTTCGAGCGGCTCGAGGCTGAGCACGCAAGGCATCCCGAGCGACGTCCCGGCACCAAGGTGCTCAGCCTGCGCGACGCGCTCCAGGAAGCGGTGAAGAGAGGCCCCGAGGTCCTTGTCGCGCTCGCGCCCCGCGCCTCGCTCCTCCGCGCTGAACAAACAGCTGCGCCGACGCTGCTGCAGCCTCCGAGCCTCTCCGCACAACTCGGCCCTCGTTTCCTCGATGACCGCATCGCGCCCGAGTTCATCGTCGGCATCTCCCAGCCCCTGTCGCTCTCGCGGCAAGGGGCGCTCCAGAAACAAGTAGCGAAAGGTGAGCTGCGTTTGCAGGAGGAGTCGCTTCGGCTCGAGAAGATCGCCGCGGCCATGGCGGCGGGGAACGCTTGGCTTGACCTCGCGCTCACGCACAATCTCCTCGAGCTCAGGAGGGCTTCCCTCGACGAAGCAGAGAAACTCCGGCGTCTCGCTGAGACGCGGGTGCGACTCGGTCAGGCCGATCCTCTCGAGCTTGCGGTGGCGCGAGCGGAGGCGGCTCGCAGTCGCGCTCTGTTGCTTGAGGCGGAAGGAGCTCATTTTGCGGCCAGCGCGGACCTCTCGCTGGCGCTCGGTCTGGAGGCGGCTCGGGTGGAGTCCGACGGAGGCTTGCCGCCGCCTCCCCCATGGAACGAAGGAAAGCGCGCAGAAGAAGAGCGCTGGACGGAGGCGCGCCTCCTCGCGGAAGAGTCGCTCGCGGGAGCTCGCGCGAAGCTCGCCCGCGCTCAGCAATCTCCGGGTCTCTCCGTCGGCGTGCAGTACCAGCGCGAGGGTACGGGAGAACAGGTCCTGACCGGAACCCTCACCATGCCCCTCTTCGACTTCAAACCTGGGCGCTACCAGGAGGCGCTGCTCCTCGCCGAACAAGACAAGCTCAGCCAAGCAGCGAAGGGCCAGCGACAAAAGGCGAAGGTCGAGCGCGATCGCGCCGCCCACGAAGAAGCCCATGCTCAGGTCCTGTTCGAGTTGCTCTCGAAAGAGGCGCTCCCCGCTGCGCGGCAAGCGGTAAAAATCGTGACAGCCAAATACGAGCTCGGGGAAGTCGACATCTCGCGCGTCGCGCTCCACCGTCAACAGCTCCTGACCCTCGAAGAAAACGCCGCTGTTGCGCTCGCGGCGGTCCACCGAGCCGTCCTCGGACGCCTCAAGGCCACCGGCCTTCTGCTCGAGGAGTACTCCCTGTGAGCTTCCGCAAAGCTCCCCTCGGCGTGGCTCTCTGTCTCGCAGCCTTCTCCTGCCGCAGCGGCCCCGCGCCGACCGAGGAAAAAGGAGACAAAACTATAAACTCTAGCCCGAAGAACGCCGAGGCGCCAAGCAGCGGAGTCCGGAGGGTGCGCGTGCACCCGGACCTCCTGAAAAACGGGCGCGTCGAGCTCGCTTTGGTGGCTCGGGCGGGCGGAGCTTCGGGGGCGCGCGCCGTTGGCGAGATTGTGCCGAGTCCGGACGGAGAGGCGCTCGTGGCAGCGCTGGTCGGAGGGCGCGTCGCGGAACTCGCGAAACATGAAGGGGATGTTGTCGCCCGCGGTGACGTACTCGCTTGGATCGAGTCTCCGGACGTCGGGATCGCGCGGGCGGATCTTCTGAAGCTCGATGCGGAAGTGGAGCTCAGTGAAAAGCGTCTTGCGCGCGCGCGAAGGCTCTCCGAGGAAAACGCCATTTCCCAGAGCGCCCTCGAGGAAACCGAAGCCGCCCTCGCGGCGGCGAGGGCGCAGCGGGCGGCGGTGCGCGCGCGGCTGAGTGCTTGGGGAGCGGAGAGGGGAGCTGGGTCCCGGGTGGCGCTGCTCGCGCCGATTGCGGGAGAAATTGTCGAGCGGAGCGCGACTCTGGGCGGGTTCGTGGAGCCGGGCCGGGCTCTCTTCCGCCTCGTTTCCCGCGATCGATTGCGCGCGCGCGTCCTGTTTCCGAGCACCTTTCGTCAGAAACCCTCGGAGGGGGAGACCGTGACGATCCGTCGCCCTCAAACGAATTTGAGCTGTCCTGGTCAGGTCTCGACCGTCTCTCGCTCGGTCGATCCTGCGAGTCGGACTGTGACGGTGTTCTTGGAGCTCGGGTCCGAGTGTTCGGAGCTGCGCGCTCATGACCCCATTGAGGTCGCTCTCGGTCAGACGGAAGGCGCTGCTCCTTCTGTCGCGCTCGCGAGCGCGCCGAAAGACGCGGTTCTCGATCTCGAAGGCGCGCCCCATGTCTTTGTTGCAGAGGATCCTCCGGGATCATTCGTGGTGACGCCGGTGGTGGTCGAGACCATCGTGGGAGATACGGCTTTTATCTCGGAGGGAGTCGCGCCCGGAACGCGCATCGCCGTGCGTGGGGTTCTCTTGCTCAAGGGAGAAGCTCAGAAAGACCTCCTCGGGGGCGACTGAACGAAGATGCACCACATCGTCGAGTTCTCCCTTCGGCAGCGTTTCCTTGTCTGCGCGCTCACGGCGCTCTTGGCGCTGCTCGGCGTGCGCAGTTACCTGAGCCTGCCGATGGACGCTGTCCCGGACATCACGAGCGTCCAGGTTCAAGTTCTGACGAGAGCGCCCGGACTCTCTCCCGTCGAAGTCGAAAACCTCGTCACCCGTCCGGTGGAACGCGCTTTGGCTGGTCTCCCGGAGCTCGCGATGATGCGCTCGGTGTCCCGCTCGGCGATCAGCGGTGTGACCCTGATTTTTAGCGACGATGTCGACCTCGAACGAGCCAGGGAGCTCGTCCTGGAGAGGTTGCCCTCGGCTCGGGATGCTGTGGCTGAGTCCGCGGAGCGCCCCGAGATGGGGCCGCTGACCACGGGACTCGGCGAGGTCTATCATTTCACTCTCGACTGGCCTGGACACTCGGGCCAGGAACTCCGAGCTCTCTTCGACTGGGAGATTGTGCCCGAGCTCCTGCTTGTACCCGGTGTGGTCGAAGCGAATAGCTGGGGAGGGGACGAGCGGGAGATACAAGTCGTTGTCGCTCCGGATCGCCTGCTCAGCTTCGGTTTGACTCTCGAAGACGTCGAACGAGCGCTCCAGAGAAGCGGGCACACGGTCGGCGGGGCCGCGGTCGAGCGCGGCGAAGAGCAGGTGCTCCTGCGGCTCGATGGGCAATACAAGACTCGCCTTGATGTCGCGAACCAGGTGGTGCGAACTTCGCCGGAGGGAGCTCCTGTGCTCGTTTCGGACGTGGCGCGGGTGATCGAGGGGAAAAAGCCTAGGTTCTCGGCGGCGACGGCGGACGGCGGCGGACCGACCCAGTACGCGATGGTGCAGATGGTCGCAGCGGGAAACGCGCGCGACGTCGTCGAGCGCGTGCGACAGCGCCTCTCCGAGCTCGAGACGCGCCTTCCGGAGGGCGTCCAGATCAAACCCTTCTACGATCGAGCGCGCTTCGTCGATCGCGTTCTCGCGACGGTCTTTCGTTCGCTCATCGAGGGCGGCCTTTTCGTCACGGTGGTCTTGTTCCTGTTCCTCGGGAACCTTCGAGCGGGGCTCGTCGTCGCCACGATGATCCCGCTCGCGATGCTCGGGGCTTTTGCGCTCATGCGCCTGTTGGGCGTCTCGGGGAACTTGATGAGCCTGGGGGCGATCGACTTCGGTCTAGTCGTGGATGGCGCTGTTGTGCTCGTCGAAGGCGCGCTCGTAGAGATGGCGCGGACGAAGGTGAGCACGGGCCACGCGCTCGTCCACGATGCGCGCAAGTTTGGGCGCTCGGTGGCGTTCGGTCTGCTCTTGGTCATCGTGGTCTACGTGCCCGTGCTCCTTCTCGAGGGAGTCGAGGGAAAAATGTTCCGGCCGATGGCGCTGACGGTGCTCTTCGCGCTCGGTACGGCGCTGATTCTGACCTTCACCTGGATCCCGGCCCTCGCTTCCCTCGTTCTGAGACCCTCAGCGGCAACGGAGCCGAGCTGGGTGACGAAGCTTCGGGAGCGTTATCGGCCGCTCTTGCGCTTCTTCGTCGCGAGGCGAGGGCTCGCGCTCGGCGTAGGAGTACTCCTCGCGGGCCTCGCTGCCGCGGCTGCGTCGCGGCTCGGTGCGGATTTCGTGCCCCGGCTCGAGGAGGGAGATCTCGTGGTCCAGATCACGCGCCCTCCGAGCCTGTCTCTCGCGGAAGCGGAGGCGGGGACCACAGTGGTCGAGCAGACATTGCTCGCCCTGCCCGAAGTCGACCGGGTGGTGTCGCGAACCGGAAGCCCCGACGTGGCGACGGACCTCATGGGTCTTGAGCAATCGGACGTTTTCGTGCTGCTCAAGGACACGGCGGACGGATTCTCGGCGCAGAAGCGCGAGGAGCTGATCGGACGCATGGAAGAGGCCCTGGTAGCCGCGCTCCCGGGTGCGAGCTTCGGTTTCACGCAGCCGATCGAGATGCGTATGCAAGAGCTCCTCGGGGGCATCAAGAGCGATTTTGGTATTCGTGTGTTCGGCGAAGACCTGAGTGAGCTGCGCAAGATTGCCGCGGCGGTTCTTGAGGAAACGGCCGAAGTGCGCGGCGTGACGGACCTGCGCATCGAACCCTCCGAGGGCCTGCCCCTGCTCACCGTGCGCCCTGATCCCGTGCGCGCCGCGCGTTTTGGCGTCACGCCGGATAGCCTCGAATTGACCGTAGAAGCCCTACGCTCCGGGCGCACTGTCGGGACCTTCTTTGAACAGGGGCGGCGCTTCGACGTGGCGATTCGGCTCTCGCCCGAGAGCGCTCCTTCTCCCGAGTCGCTCAGTGAAGTTCGGATCCCGCTCGGACCCGGGCGGGACGCGCGGCTCGGCGAGGTCGCGGACCTGATCGTCGAGGACATCCCAGCTCAGCTGAGCCGCGAGCAAGGACGAAGGCGCCTCCTCATCGAAGGAAACGTGCGCGGACGGGACCTGGCTTCCTTCACGATCGAGCTCGAGCGCCGCTTGAGCAGTCTCTCCTTGCCCCCCGGCTACTTCGTGACCGTGGCGAGTCAGTACGACAACCTGAAGGCCGCGGTGCAGCGCTTCATGATCATCATCCCGCTCACCTTGCTCGCCATTGTGACGGTCTTGAACCTCGTCTTCTCGCGCTTTCGTCCAGTGGGCCTTGTCCTGCTCAACATTCCCTCCGCGCTCAGCGGGGGCATCTTCGCTCTCTACTTGCGCGATTTACCCTTCTCGATTTCGGCGATGGTGGGCCTGATCGCGGTGATGGGCGTCGCGACCATGAACGCCGTCGTGCTCCTCACAGCCATCTACGCGCGGGCGGAGGAACAGGGGCTCTTGTCAGCCCCTGCGTCCGGCGAGGGCGCGCCCGAGGGGCAAGAGAGCGCTCTCGAGTGTGTCGTGCGCGGCGCTTCCGATCGGCTGCGCCCAGTTCTGACGACGGCCGTCGTGGCATCGCTCGGCTTCGTGCCGATGGCCTTTGCGAATGGGACCGGCTCTGAAGTGCAGAGGCCCCTCGCGACTGTCGTCATCGGGGGCCTCTCGACTGCGACCTTCCTGACCTTGCTCGTCCTTCCGGCGCTGGCTTTGCCGAGGAAGCGATGGAAAGAGGGGAAAATCAACCTTCAGCGTCCCATGTAGACGCTCAGGACGTTCGGATCCTGAGGGAGGCCGAGTCGGATGACGTCCGTGAGACCGTTGGCGTCCAGGTCGGCGAACTCGGCGTTGCGGAATGAGCGTGTCGCCCTGCAACTGAAAGCGAGTTGACTGTCTCCCAAGAGCACAAACTCATTGATGATGAGGTCCTGGTGGCCATCCCGGTCGAGGTCGAAAGACCTAACCGACGGATAACCGTTTACGGAAATGAGAGGCGCTGTCGATGCGAAGAACCCCTGCTGAAGTCCTATAGCAAGATCGATCTTCGAGGTCCCCGGTGTGCGTGAATCGGAGGGGCCCGAGACCGTCTCGCTGACGATCAGCGCATCGAGCAACCTGTCGCCGTTCAAGTCACCGGCCCAAACCACGTGCATGTCGGAAACTTGCTCGGGGGCGTCGAGGGTTCCGTCCCCGTGTCCCAGGTGCACAAAGAGGCCGCTTGGCCCTGAGGTATGGAGATCCAGGGTCCCGTCCCCGTCCACGTCAAAGAAGCCAAAGTGCTGTGTGGCTTGGAGCGGCGCCGCCTCAACCGGCGAGAAGAATGTCCCGTCGCCGGAGCCGAGCAGGATCTGGAACCTGACCTCCTCGTGATCGCCGAAGAGGATCAGGCCGAGATCGACTGTGCCGTTGCCGTCGAGATCGCCCGAGATGAAGCGGAGCGGGTCGGAGTCGAGCCCGTGCTCGATGCGCCGATACCCTCCCTCCGGCTGGGTGACGAGAGTTGTTAGGGTAGGGCTACTCGCCGTTCCGGTCACCGTGACCAGGTCGAGCTGAGAGTCTCCGTTGAGATCGAGGGCCTCGACCATCCGGGGTTCAGCGCCGACTTCATATTCGACGCCAGGGTCGAACGTTCCATCTCCCGCGCCGTCGCGCACAATGATGGTATTGTTTGTTGTCGGGATGACGAGGTCGGGGAGGCTGTCTCCGTTCAGATCTGCGACAGCAAAGCGTTCGAGCCGAGCTGGGATGTTGGTCACCCTCTCGGCGCTCGCGCCCGAGGAGATACCCTTGCCCCAGGCAATATACGCGCTTTCGTCCGAGGCGATCGCCAGATCGAGAGCGTCGTCGCCGTTCCAGTCCGCGAGGGAGATGGGGTATCCGTCATTGAGGAGGAGCGGAGGGGTAAGCCAGGAGTCGAGGAGGCCGTCGCGATTGGTGTCGATGGGGAGTTTCCTGGGAGGCGGACTGTCCTCCCAAACTGAGGCCTTGAATGTCCCATCACCGTTCCCCAGCGCCACGCCGACTCGGGTCACGGACTGAGAATCGCCGTTGTCGCTCATGACGAGGTCTAAGACGCCGTCGTCGTCGAAGTCGCCGAAGGTCTCAAGAAAAACCGGTCCCGAATCGAACTGGGCCGAGGCCTCGAAGTCTTCGTTCCCGAGCGCGAGGAAAATCTCCACGCCGCCACGAGAACTCCCCAGCGCGAGGTCGGGACGCCCGTCGGCGTTCCAGTCGCCGACCACAACGCTCGGCGCCGCGAGGGCCGTTTGCCAAACTTCTCCTTCGCGGAAGGATCCATCTCCGTTTCCCCAGAAAGCTTGAAACGTTCGCTCTCCGACAATGATGAGATCGGTGAGGCTGTCTTGGTTCAGATCGGCAGGTTTGACTCTGAGGGCCTCCGCCGCGGGTTCGTAGGTTGTGTGGACGGTGAACCCGCCGAGGCCGTCTCCTATGAGAACCATGAAAACATTGGGGTCCGAGCTCGAGACCACCAGGTCCGGCAGTCCGTCGCTGTTGATGCGAGTTGCTTGAATGTCGGTAAGAAGAGGCAGATCGAGCGCAGTTTCGATGGGGGCGCCAAAGTATCCGCGAGTGTCCTGGAAAATTGCTCTGATTTTCCTCCGTTCGGCGACGATCCAGTCGAGGCGGCGATCATTGTTGAGGTCTGCTGCCCGATGTGTGACGTGCTCGCTGAGGTGAGGCTCGGTCCAGACGAGGGGTTGTCCGGGAATGCGCAGCTCGCAGGGACGCTCCGGGGGATTGACGGCGCGCCCCCCTGTTCCTTCCGAGTAGCTGGACGGGGTCCCTCCTGCGGCTACATTTCCACCTGAGGCCTCTTCTTTCGCCCGGCGGTCGCCGACAACAACCGGGCCGCAAGCGGACGTGGCGAGAGTAACGGCAAGGAGCCTGGTTCGGAGTGAATTGTGTCCTGAGGAGGTGCGCGAAGAGCTCATCGTGTGGGCGTGGGGCCTCGAACACAGCTGTTGTTGAGTCGAGCGGCGTACACGTTCGCGGCGGGGGAGTCCTCGGGGACGAGGGCTTGAGCTTCCGCCTGACGACCTAAGCCGCACAGGGCGAGAACTTTGATGATCCTGCGCTCGAGCAGAAGACTGGCTTCAGAGGCTCCGCGTTCGAGAGTGTCGATGAGACGAAGCGCGCGGGACGGATCGCCGTCTTGCAACGCTCTTTGTGCGGCGTGGAGCTGCTCGAGCTCACGAGTGAGTGAATGATGAACGGTGCCGATGGTCGCTGAGCGTGACGCGGGCTCGGCCTCCGCAGAGGTCGTCTTTTCGCCTGCGAGTTCCCGGGAGACGGAAGTCTTCCGAGCGGGGACGGCAGCGGTCCGGGCGGCTGACGACGCATCGGAGGAGATAGGGGAGTCGGGAGTCTCCACGTTGGTGGCAGGTGGCTGCTCGCTGTCGCTCGTGTCCCGCTCCGTAGGACCAGGGGCAGCTCCAGTCTCTGGCGTCGGTGGTTCGGCTGTCCGAGGCAGCTCGACCGCAGAGCTCTCGGACCGGAGCTCCGAGACCACACGGGGCCCGACCCAGACGGAACCGGCGACCGCCACGGCGACTCCAATGACCTTGATCGGTGCCAGACTGACCCAAGGTGTGAGCGAGACGCTCGATGCTGGCTGCGTCAAGGCGCTCTGGTTCACGACAGAGGTGGTGAGCTCCGCTCCTGTGGGCACGGGGATGACGTTTGGGTCGGGAACCGGAGGCACGTCGATAGCGGGCAGGCCTGTTACGGCGACCGCGGCGATCCGAGCTTCGATCGCGGCGCGCATGCGCACAGGATCGGGGGTTCCGGGGGCGACGGCCCGCCGAGCGCTGTGCAATACCAGACGCTCTAGCTGGTCGAGGTCCTGTTCGCTGGTAGCTCGATCGCTCATAGGGAGGCCCTCCGGGTTGAGACTGCGCGCTCAAGCGCGCTGCGGAACTCGCCGCGTGCGGCTCGCACGCGGGAATACAAAGTGTTCACGGAAACGCCGAGGAGCTCTGCGACCTCCTGGACTGGCCGATTCTCAACGACACAAAGGACGAAAGCGTCTCGCTTGACCTCGCTCAGGCTTTGACAGAACTGCTGCACGAAGGCGGCCGCCCGTTCTCCAACCAGGCGTTCGTGAGGATCAGCGGAGAGGTCTCGCTCTTCCCCCGAGAGGGGGTCATGCATCCGGAGCCGCTGCTTGCGCCTATGGTTTTGGGCGACGCGAAAGGTGACAGCGTAGATCCACGTCGCGAGCGTCGAGCGCCCCTCGAATTCGGGGAGCTTGTTATGGACGATGACGAAGACGTCTTGGGTCGCGTCCTCGACGAAGGCGTCGCTGACGCCGAGGGAGCGGAGCGTCCTTGAGACCCTCGGGAAGTGTTCGCGGAAGACCTCGTCGAAGTCAGGGACCCCTCGCCCTATCGGGCCTGTCCCGGACGCGGGAGTCGTCGGGGCGCTCCGGTCCGGGGGCGGGATCTTGGGAGGGGAGGCGGCAGGAATCACGGCGTGATCGTGAGTGTCTCGAAACCCGAAATTTCTTTAAAAAAGTAGAGGAGACCCAGGGCGGCGGCCCCCCCTGCGTTCGGGCTGTGGACCACGCCCCCGTCCGAGAGGATAAACCGGTCGGCGACCAAAGGTACGGCCCCTCCGATGGCCCCGAAGAGGTGGATGCGAGCGCCGATTTCCAGGTAGGCCTCCAGATTCGCAGTGAGGCCGAAATAGAATCCGGTTCCCCCGTGGGGTGGGCGGCTGGCAGGAGGGCTCTCCTCCTCGCCGTGAAGGCCCCCGACCTGCATTCGCAGGCAGGGGCCTATCCGGAGCGGGCCGAGGCGGGTCTCACGACAGGCTCCGAGAGCGCCCCCGACCCAGTTCATGGCGACGGGGTTCTCCCCGGAACCGAGCTCGTAGACGGAGCTCGGGATGAAGTTGACCCGGGCGTCGACACGCACTCGCTCGAAGGTCCGGCCCGCCATCAAGACGACTCCGAACGCTTCCTTCGGCAGCAGTCCTGAGGAAATCTCCGCCATCGCCCCGACGAACCAAACCTGCTCGCTCGCCTCATGATCAGGACGAGGGATCTCGGCTCCGACGGGAGCAACAGGGCGGGGTGAAGTTGCTCCCTGTACGCCTGGGGTAGTTCCGGGAGCCGAGGCGGCCTCCCGCGTAGGTTCAGGGGCAGGTGTGGAAGGCGCTTCGGGGCTGCCGAGCGCGAGAGCGACGGCGAGGGCCGAAAACTTCGCGGCTTCCTCACAGTTCGCAAATGAAACGCTGCGTCCGCTCGTCTCGCCTCCCTCTGTGATACCAACATGGGCCAAAAATCCGCCTTCTGTCGGCTCGACGACAATGACGACGGACAGCTCAGACCCCTCGGCGATCGGACGGCCGAGGGCCGCTTGGATTTGTTCCACGAGCTCGCCCCTCGTAGGGCACTCGGGAGGAGCGCTCCATTTGAGCCAAGGGCCTCCCGTTTCGCTCGTCCCTTTCTCGAATGCTGGGGCGGATGGAGCCTCTTGTGCCCTTGCTGGTTCCGCGAGCGTGCCGTTCGCTCCTACGAACAGGGCCGCAGCGAAGGCCGCGAACCGAATCCATCCTCCCGAGCGCAAAACCACTTGAGGCCTGCTTACCTTGGCTGTGGGCCCTCTGAGAAGCAGGAATCTCGTTTCGGGCTTTCAGTGCCGTGTCGTGGAGCTTCGAACGCCGAGCCCCCTGCGCGGGATTCATGAGGCTCTCCTTCGTTCGCGAAGAACGAAGGGGCTATCTTGACGAAGAGCGATTGAGCAGGCGTACTGTGCCGAGATGGTGGGGGGAGGACGCGCTCGTCTGGGGACCAGAAGGCCAGGTAGGAGGCTCAAGGTTCCTCGATGCGTGGTGCGCTCTCTCCTCTTCGCTCCGCTCTTGGCCCTCGGCGGATGCGACGCATCCACGCAGCCGTCCTCGAGAGAGCCGGAGCCCGGCGCGGGCTCTCATCGAACGATCGCATTTGCGGGTGTCGACAGCCTGACGATCGTTAGCTTTGACGACCCTGAGAATCCTCGCCCGTTCGAGCTTTTCGCTCCGGGGATGGGCTACCGTCGCTTGCGGGTGGAGTGGAGCTTGGACGGTCGGGGTCTGACTGTGGTCTCCAGGACCGAGGATCTGTCGTTGAATGAGGGCTTCTTGTTCTCCTCCGAGAACTGGTCCGCGCCCCGGAGAGCTGTCTCCGATGGAATCTTTTCTTTGCTCTGGGTGGACGCGGATCGATATATCGCGGTGGGCAGCGGCTGGACCCTCTCCGACCTGCGCACTGGAAGTTCTACGACGACTCCGGCTTCGCAACTCGGTGTGACACAGTGGCCAGCTGATGGTGGCTACTCCTACCTGATTCGCTCTGACGATGCCTACGACTGGATCCATCCGAAGCGCGATCCCGTCAGGATCCGCAACGCCGACGTCTTGTCGTATTTCCCCACAAGCGAAGGCGACAGTCTTGTCCTTGTCTATCAAGGGGACAGCGACCCCGACGTGTCCGACAACAGTCACGTCTTGAGCATGCGCGCTGCGCCGCAAGCAGGATGCACGCCGCGCCAAACCCCAGGAGATTGCCTGCCCCAGCTGCGGGCAGCGAGGCGCATTCCCGAGACCTCGCTGGTTCTGATTGCGGCATGGTCTCAAGGAGCCGGCGGCGTGTGGCGTTCGATTCTGGTGCGAGGTTGGGGGGAAAACACTTCCCTCTCGACGGGCGCCGATGAGCCGGGTGTGCTGCGCGCGTCAGGGCCCGACAAGGGAGAAGAATGTGGGCCTGTTGTGGTCGAGGACCGGATCTGGATTTTTTGTGTTCTCCCCGGGGGGGGCGCGAGCTTCGAGCGTTTTGAGACGACACAGCAGGGACTGCGGTCGGCTTATGCTGTGAACCTAGCCTCACCAGGAGCGGTCGTTCTTCGAACCGAGGAGGACAATGTGATTATTGGCCGAATCGAGGCTGAAGACGGGCCTTCCGAGAACTGGCAGGTGCTCGATTTGCGCCATGACGTGGAAGCATGGGCCCCCGTGGATCCCAAGGGGGACGTCGTCGTGGGCATGGGGCGGCGAGGCGCGATCTTCTTGGACTCGCCCGATGACCCTCGTGAAAGGTCAACTCCCTGCGCCCCCTGTGCCTTCACAGCCGTGCAAGACATCCTCGATCCCAAGAGTCCGCGTCTCACGGGGAGCGTTCATGCCTCCTCTTCGCCGGACAAAAGGGACGTCAACTTCCCCCTGTGGCCAGCCCCCGACGGCAGCGGTGTCCTCATCCGCGAGAGCGGTACCTGGTTCTACGAGATGTTTGACAAACCAGGCACCCGATACCCCATCGCGACGCCCCCTGAAGGCGCTCTGATCTCCCTCCCGCCCAGGTGGGGCGAGTAGCGGAGGGCCTCTCCCTTTACTGCTGGAGCAGCAGAGGCGAGGGCGGGACCCGGCGCCCGCTCGCCTTGCCGAACCTGTCGTCTCGGTGTCGACTCGCCTCCGGAAGGCCCGACGGTTAGGCGCGGCTGCGGCTCTCGTTCGCGGGGCGCCGGGGGTCTTCGGGAGGAAATGCCTGAGCTATGAGTGGTGCCGAAGAAGAAGCGAATCCCGCGCGCGCAAGAGTAGGGGAAGATTGGCTCGCCGTGATCGTGGCGGGCCTCTTGGTGGCGATGGCGCTCCTTTGGGGCTCGAGCCTCGCCGGGTTCGAGTTGCCTCGTTACAGCTGGGCGACGGGCGGGGAGCTCGGGGAGCGTGTGCTGTCAGGAGCGAACCTGGGCCGGGTGCTGCAAGTCGGGCTCGTGCTCTATCCGGTTGCGGTTGTGGGGCTGTGGGCGCTTGGAGAGAGCATCAAGAGCGCGCTGCTCGGTTTTCCCCTCCTTTACGTCGTCGCTGTCGCCGCGCTCATCCTCGCCGGCAACGCCACGTTCCATCAGTACGGCCTCGAGTACGTGATCTGGGCGCTCGGCTTCGGTCTCTTGCTCGGCAACACTGTCCGAATCCCAGGGTGGCTCGCCGTCGCGGCGCGATCTGAGTTTTATATCAAGATCGGCCTCGTCCTGCTCGGTTCGACCGTGCTCTGGCGCGAGATCGTGCGCGCGGGGGTTCCGGGAATTCTCCAGTCTCTGGTGGTCGTCTTCGTCGTTTGGTCTTTTTCGTTCTGGTTTGCGCGTAAGCTCGGTGTGGACGAGGAGTTTGCGGCGATCCTATCGACGGCCGTCTCGATCTGCGGCGTTTCGGCGGCGATCGCGGCGAGCGGAGCCGTGCAAGGGGACCGCAAGAAGCTCTCTTATACGACGACCATCGTCGTCTTGTGCGCGGTCCCGATGTTGATCGTGATGCCCTGGATCGTTACAGCGTTCGGGATCGACGAGATCGTCGCGGGCGCTTGGCTCGGAGGAACCCTCGATACAACGGCTTCCGTGGCGGCCGCGGCGGAGCTCGTCGGTCCCGCCGCGACGAAAGTCGGAACCATCGTGAAGTTCTCCCAGAACCTCCTCCTCGGCCTCGCCGCCTTCTTCCTGGCGATCTGGTGGACCCTACGCAAGCGCGTCGACGTCGAACGCCCGAGCGTGCGCATCATCTGGGAGCGATTCCCGAAGTTCGTCCTCGGCTTCGTCGCCGCCTCGCTCCTCTTCTCCTTCCTGGTTTCCCCCGAAACCACGAAGCAAGTCTCGCCCGTGCTCGGCGCTCTCCGCACGGCCTGGTTCGCTCTGGCTTTCGTCTCGATCGGCCTCGAAGCTCGCGTCTCTGATCTTGTACAACTCGAAGGCGGCCGCCCCGCTCTCGCATTCCTCGGAGCCCAAGCCTTCAACGTCGTCTTCACTCTCATCATCGCCTACCTGATGTTCGGCGGCTTGCTCCTGCCCGTGCCGGATTTGAAGTAAAGAGTTTCTCGTACCTACGCTCGAAGGGTACGTTGATGAATACGGAACTCGCGTAAAGGCTCGTCGTCCGAGTGCGCTGCGGGGTATTCGTAAGGAAACGTCAACCAGCCCTTTTGAGCGCCTCCCTTAGACGGAGGAGGGCATTGCCCTGCTTTAAATGGCTTGGGGACGAGAAGGTCGATGGTAAAATGAGGGTGAGGGCAGCAAGAGAGCACCTTGGGGGGAGTCGAATCCGTGGTCTTCGGGCCCCTTTGAGGGCACCTGGCCCGGGAGACAGTTTTTCGTGATCGGTCTATGCCCGTAGTTTCTGGCACAAGGGAGGGGTATTTGACTTTCACCCATTTCCCGATCAGGTGCCTTCCTTACGATGAAGTCATCATTCAATCATACCGTTCTTAGGGGTGGGGGCCATAGCTACTGCTTGTTCCGACGGAGGACAACTCTCCACATCCGGAATCATCGAGCTGGAGCAGCAACTCTCAAAATCGGAGGCCACTAAGCCCGAAGAGAAGTGGATCGACGGGATCCTGTACGAGGACATCACCGAGCGCATAGGGCGCAGGACTAGCGTCTTATCAGACGACGCATCGGAAGACCCCCCGAAACCCTTTCATCCGACCGGGGAACTCAAAGAGGGACAGAAGCTACCGAGCTTGCAAGACTATGGACCTGAAGGCGTTTATGCAGCTTCATAGCAATGACTTTTGAAGGGCAAGGATATGAAACCTAAACTGATAACAATTGCTCTTAGTGCCCTTGGTTTGCTTGTGTCCTGCGCTCAGGACCCACGCCCGTCCGACTCATCCTATGGCGACAACTGGTTTGTTCGTCCTCCCCCGGGACCGACCGAGAAGGAGAACTTCTGTGAGTGGAGTCCGTACCGCAACGACGTCGAATTGCTTTTTTCGGCCCCATTGGTTGTCGAAGACGGTGATAGTTATGAGATTCGCATCTCGGCTGATTTCGAGAATCATCCCTCTGACTTCGAATACCCAGAAACGCTCGTTTGCACTGTATCCATCGTTGATGGGGTCTGGAAGGGAGGCTGCCCCGGCTACACCCCGACAGACCAGCAGTTTACTTTCGACAATATTCCGCACTGGGAATACGATGAGGACAAGCGAGCTATCGGTTTTCGATGGTACAGACTCGTCTCTTCCGCGGACATTCGCTTGAAGTACAACGGGGAGGTCGTTTTTGAGGGGCCGGTCGCTTTCGAACAAGGTAAGAGCGAATGCCATCAGTTCCAGGACTACCCCGAACACCCCGAACACGGCGAGGCATACCGCTTTGCCAAGGCTGAGATAGACACGTCAGCTTGAGCTCGAAAAAGAGACCAGCGGCGCTTGTGCTGGTTCACGCTGTCCTGACCTCGCTGCTGCGCAGCTTGTGACTGGTCCACGGGATGTCGAGCATGGGGGGAGCGGACGCTCGTCCCTGGCCCTGCCGATCTCGAGGGCGCCCCCCCTCAACCTTCGCTCGCCCGGTCGGCACGGGACATGGGAGAGTCGTGTGCTCCCATCGACCTTCGCCCCCTTTCAGGCGCATACTCGGCGGATCATGGACCTCGCGCAGCTGAGGACGTTTGTGGCGGTGCGCGGGAGGGGACGATCACGCGGGCGTCGCTGCGGCTGCATTTGAGTCAGCCGGCGGTGAGTGCGCACATCAAGAGTCTCGAGGAGGGGCTTGGGCTGACGCTTTTCTCGCGGGTGCCGCGGGGGATGGAGCTGACGGTCGAGGGCGAGCGGCTTCTTGTGAAGGTTGAGCAGATGCTCACAGCGCATCAGCAGATGCTCGATGAGGCGACGCGCATCAAAGGGAGCCTCTCGGGGCGGCTTCGGCTCGGCGCCTGTAGTAGCGTCGGGAGCGCCTCGGTCGGTTACCTTCTCAAAGCCGTCGCCGAGCGTTATCCTGACGTTGAGGTTTCCCTCGAACACGGGAGCTCCGCCGCGATCTTCAGGCGCATCATCGATGGTTCCCTCGACTTGGGGTACTACAACGAAGCGAAAACAGAGCCCTCGGAGCTCAGCACGATCGAGGTCGAGCGCTTCCAGATCTTCCTCGCGGCAGCGCCGGGCCTGGTTCCGATGCCCGTCGACTGGGAAGGGCTCGCGGCATTTCCTTGGATCTATCCGGAGGCGAGCGCCTGCTGTGCTCTGGCGGCAGAAGAACTCTTCCGCGCGCACAACGTCCGACCGCGGCGCGTTGTCAGCGTCGATCGCGAAGGGCTCACACGCACGCTCCTCGAGAGCCGCATGGGCGTGGGGTTGCTCCACGAGCCGACGGCCTTGCGCGCCCAAGCGCGCGGTGAGCTCGACCTTCTCGCCGTCTCGCCGTCTCGCCGCGCAAGGTCCGCGTCCTCTTCGCTCACCGCAAGAGTCGCGAGGAGCCGCTCCTCAGCGCGCTCGACGCGATCGCTCGTGAGAGCGCTGGCGCTTCCTTCTGAGCGACCGGGGGCGTGTCGCGCTCATGCGGCCGTTTTTGGCTGCGGGAGGCGATCCTGAACGAAAGGAGCGCGAGCCCAGCCCCGAGGGCATAAGTAACTCCCGTGGCCCGGGCGATGGCCGCGGGAGCCGCGAGCGCGGCGTCGGGCGCTCCGGCGGCGAAGGCGAAGACAGCGCTCATGAGCGAGGCGCCCGTGATGAGGCCGAGGTTTCGGGAGAGGTTGAGTAAACCCGAGACGACTCCGCGCTCTTCCCGGGGCACCGAGCCCATCACGCCGGTAGTGTTTGCGGTTTGAAAGAGGGCGTAGCCTCCAGTGACCAAAGCGAGAGGCGCGACATAACCGGCGACGCCGAGCCCCAAGGAGAAGGAGGCGAGGGAGACAGAAGCGAGCCCCGTCGAAGCGAGCACCATCGCCCCGAGACTCAGCCGCGTGATCCGAGGCGAGCCAAAGCGATCGACGAGGCGCCCAGCCGCATAGCCCATGAGCGCGGCGACGCCCGGTCCGACCGCGAGCACCAGCCCGACGGCACTCGGACCCAGGCCGAGGGCGCCCGAAAGGTAAAACGGCCCGACCACGAGCGTCGTCATGATCAGCGTCGAGACGAGGGCGCTCGTCGCAAGGCCGCGCCCAATCGCGGGGCTTCTGACCTTTTGGAGGTCGACGAGGGGCGCCTTCGCCTTGAGCTCGACGCGCACGAAGAGCAAAAGAGCGACAGCGGCGAGAGCGAGAAGGCCGACAGCGGTCGGAAGGAACTCGTGGGAGCCCCGGGTCATGGCGAGGGCGTAGCTCCCGACGGAGACACCCAACAGGAGGGTCCCGAGGCGATCGAAGGACGCGGCGGGCTTCGCATCGATACTTGATGTTGCTACAAAACGACTCACGAAGAGGAAGGCGACCGCAGCGATGGGAACCTGGGACCAGAAGACCGAGCGTACGCCGAGCTCTTCGGTGAGGAGGCCACCGAGAGCGGGCCCGAGGGCTGTTCCGACGGCGGACATCGAGCCGAGGAGGCCGAGGGCGCGGCCCGTGCGCTTTTTTTCGACGGATACTGAGACGAGGGCGAGGCTCTGGGCCATCATGATGGCGGCTCCGAGTCCTTGGAGGGCGCGAGCTCCGAGAAGGAAAGGGAAGCTCGGCGCGAGCGAGGCGAGGAGGGCCGCGGCGGAGAAGAGGAAAATGCCGCCGAGGAGGAGGCGCTTCCGACTGAGAAGATCACCGAGCTTTCCCGCGCTCACCATGAAGGTCGTGACGGTGAGCAGGTGGGCCAGGAGGACCCACTGGACGCTGTGGAATGAGACCGAGAGCTCACGGGCGAGGCTCGGGAGCGCGATCGTCACGATGCTGGTGCTGAGGGCGGCGAGCAGCATGGTGAGGCCGAGGCCGAAGAGCGTTCCGTGAGAGCGGGGAAAGGCTTCGTTCATGAGCCAGACACTGCTCGCTCGGGCCCCCGTCCATCCAATTGTTTGTTCTGAGGGGAGACCTCAGGATCGCTGAAGGGGCGAATAGAAGGCTACGTTGAGCTCGAGGCGGGCGTCTTGGCGGTGCTCTCGGGCGTCTCGGCGGTGCTCTCGGGCGTCTCGGCGGTGCTCTCGGGCGTCTTGGGAGGCGGCGAGGTTTCGTCGGTCGGAATCGTCGGCAGCGGCGGGTCGCCCGGGGAGATTTCGAGGTTCTCGTCGGCGCGCGGGTCGTCTTTCAGGGCGGTCTCGGTCCAGGCCTCGAGCAGATCTTGGAGATCTTGGTTCATGAGGGCGACCTCGGTTTCGAGGTGGTCGAGCATGGCGTCGCGCAGGCGGAGCGCGTCGATGCTGTAGGTGCCGCCGCGGCCGAAGATGAGCTGTTCGAGAGCGCTCGGGCCAGAGGAGCGCTGACCCTCGCCCGCCTCTTTTTCTAACATCTCCTTCCAGCGGCGCCTGAGCTCGGCGGCGGGAGAGGGACCTTCGACCCGCGGCAAGAAGAGGAGCTTCCAGACGAAGGGCGAAAAGGAGCGATCGTCGCCGACTCCTGTCCAAACGGAGGCGAGGAGGTTCGGCTCGTGGTCGAGCTCGATCGTCGGCATCGGCAAGAAGAGCGCGCTCGCTCCGAGGCCGGCGGAGGTTGCGCCAGCGGCGATCCCGACGATGGGTTCGCCGGGGGAATCTTGGTCCGCGAGCTCAATCGCGCCGGCGGCGATGGCTCCGGCGGCGCCGATGGCGATGGAGAGGGCGGTCAGGACGGTCTCGTCCCGGGAGTGGCGACTCATCAAGTGTTGTTCGAGCTCTTCGAGGGCGTCGCCGAGACAATCCGAGTAAGCATGAGCTGCGGAGATCTCACTCTTCAGGAGCTGCATGCGTGCGAGCACGAACAGCGGCGATTCTTCCTGTGAGCCGAGCGGCGTCTGAAGGCCGGCGGCGTGAGCCACGCGGTCGCGGGCGTCCGTAAAGGCGGGCCCGGAGGCAGCTTCGGCGAGGAGATCCGCTTCCCGCACCGGCGTCGCGCGCGCGGAAGAAGAAGCGGCGCTCACAGAAGGAGAGCCGGCGCAGGAGCGCGCGAGGGCCATCGTGCGCGGCGGAGGCGTCTTCGGCGCGGAGCGAGCGCAGCCGAGGAGCGGGAGGGCAAGAGCGAGGGCGAGCGCGCTCGCGAGAGCGCGTGGGCGGCGCGAGGACGATGCGCTGAGGGGAGGAGGCAGCGCATTCACTGGCGGGGCTCCTTCGGCGGAGAGGACGGCTTCGCGCGGAGCTTGTCGCGGAGCGCGCGGGGGGACGCCAGAGGTTTTCCGCCTTTGTCCCAGAAGAGTCGCTGGGCCGGATAGATGCTGCGGTGACCAGAGAGCACGTAGGCGATGGTGCACACGATCGCGACGTGAGGGAAGACGGAGGCGCCGAGCAGCTCGACGGCCATGATCGAGAGGGCGAGTGGCGTATTCGAAGCTGCTGCGAAAACGGCCGCGAGTCCGACGCCCGCCGAGAGCTCCAGGGGGATCCCAAGGAAACGGCCGAACACGCTGCCGAGGGTTGCGCCGACGAAAAACAGGGGAGTGACCTCGCCGCCGAGGAAACCCGCGCCGAGCGTGACGGCCGTAAAGAGCAGCTTCAGGGCGAAGGCGAAGACCGGGAGCTCCGGATCTTCAAAGGCGCGCACGATGGTCGGCACGCCGAGGCCGAGATAGTCGCTCGTCCCGACGACCTTCCAGAGCAGGACCACGATGAGTCCACCGAGGGCCATGCGGAGCGGCAGGCGCGGGAGGAGAGCTTGGCCGCGGGCCTTCAGGAAATGGGTCAGCTCGATGAAAGCTGCGGCGACGATGGCGACCAGACCCGCGAAGAGGATCCACTCTCCGAGCAGGAGCGGCGTGAGGGACATGTGGGGCGGCGCCGGGTAGAGAGTATGACCGATGCCGAGGGCGCGGGTGGTCATGTCGCCGACGACGGAGGCCACGAGAGCAGGAACGAGCGCCCGATATTCGATGCGCCCGAGGGTGATGAATTCGAGGCCAAACACGGCGCCAGCGATGGGAGTGCCGAAGACGGAGCCGAAGCCGCCGGCGACGCCGGCGGCGAGGAGCTGGCGCCGGGCGAGTCCACTCAGGCGCAGCCGATGAGCCGTCCAATCGGCCAAGCTCGCGCCCATCTGGACCGCCGTCCCTTCGCGACCCGCGCTCCCTCCGAACAGATGGGTCAGCACGGTCCCGATGAGCACCATCGGCGCCATGCGCAGGGGGATCTCGGGACCATCGTCATGAATGGTGTCGATGACGAGATTGTTGCCGCCTTGGATGGAGCGACCAAAGCGCTCATAGACCCAGCCGATGACGAGGCCCGCGATCGGAAGCGTATAAACGATCAACTCCTGGCCGTTGCGAAAGTTCGTGGCCTCATCGAGCAGCCACAGAAAGAGCGCCGAAGCCGCGCCACACAGGACGCCAATCACTGCGCCGAGGAGGACCCAGCGGGCGAGCAGCGCCGAGCGTCGCGAGCCTTCGAGAGGCGCGCCGGAGGCTCCGGGGAGCTCGCTGGGATCGGGAGGAGACGCTACGGGCTCTTGGATCCCTGGCGAAGGCGCGCCGAGGGGTGAGGTCAGCTCAGGATCGGTGGGGCGCTCAGAAGGAGATGAGCGGCTGTCGTCGTCGAGCAAAGCGAAGCACCCTTTTTGGCCAGAAGAGGCGCGCGCGCGCCGAGGAGCTGACTTTGTCGCAAAATCCGCGGCCTGTATAGGCGACGAAGCGTTGCGCGCTCTCCGGGCGGCACGTATACGAAGAGCGATCGCTGTCGATCGGAGGCTATCGTGGCTCGTTTGTCGCTCTTTACAGCCGATGCGCGCCCCGCGGCCGCTCTCATCCGCCTCACGGTCGGTCTCGTCTTCTTCTCCGAAGGCGCGGGGAAGTTTCTCTCCCCAGATCAGCAAGGCACAGGTCGCTTCGCGAGGATTGGCTTGCCGGCGCCGGAGCTGCTCGGACCTTTTGTCGGCGCGACGGAGCTGTTCTGTGGCTGGCTCCTTCTCGTCGGCCTCGTTACGCGGCTCGCGGCAGCGCCGCTCTTCTGCACGATGGTGGTCGCGCTCCTTTCGACGAAGGTGCCGATCCTGCTCGGCCGCGGCTACTTCATCTTCGTGCACACCTTCGCGCCGAAGGCGGGCCTCTGGGCCTTTCTGCACGAGTCGCGGACCGATCTCGCGATGCTGGCGGGAACGGCGTTTTTGATGCTGGTCGGCAGCGATAGGTTCACGCTCGACGCGCGCTTTGCTGCGCCGGACCCGGGGAGCGCGAAGAAGTCGTCGTGAGGGGCGCTCTCGAAGTCGGACTCGCCTTCTTGCGCCTTGGCTGCGTCGCGTTCGGCGGCCCCGTGGCGCATCTCGGTTACCTTCGGACCGAGTTTGTCGAACGGAGAAAGTGGCTCGACGACGCCCACTACGGAGATCTCGTCGCTCTTTGTCAGTTCTTGCCGGGGCCTGGGAGCAGTCAGGTCGTGTTTGCCGTCGGCATGCAGCGGGCGGGCCTCCCAGGCGCTCTCGCGGCTTCGCTTGGCTTCACTTTGCCGTCGGCGCTGCTCATGACCGCCTTCGCGTATGGGGTCGCCGAAGCTTCTGACCTGGGGCAGGCGGGCTGGCTCCATGGACTCAAGCTCGCGGCGGTGGCGGTCGTGGCGCAGGCGGTCTCGGCCATGGGACGAAAGCTCTGTCCCGATCGAGCGCGGGTGACGCTCGCGGCGCTCGCGGCAGCGGTGCTCTTGACCGTACCAGGTGCGCTGGTCCAACTCGGGGTCATCGCTCTGGGCGGACTAGCTGGTTACGTCCTCTATCGAGGGGCGATCCCCGAAAGCGAGCGTGAAGAGGCGGGAGCGCGGGGACACGGCCCGGCTCTCAGCGTCCTTGGGATCTTCTTCCTGCTCCTCGTCGGCTTACCGATCCTCGCGGCCGCTTTTGGCTCTCGGGAGCTCCTCATCGCCGACAGCTTCTATCGAGCGAGCTCACTCGTCTTCGGGGGCGGGCATGTCGTGTTGCCGCTGCTCCGCGCGGAGTTCGTGCCGCGAGGTTTCCTCACCGACGACCAGTTCCTCGCCGGCTACGGCGCCGCTCAAGCCATCCCCGGCCCTCTCTTTTCTTTCGCCGGCTACCTCGGGACGACGATGGCCACCGGCGCTCACGCTTGGCTCACGGGCCTCCTCGCGCTCCTCTCGATCTTTTTGCCCTCCTGGCTCCTCGTCGGAGGAGCGCTCCCCTTCTGGCACCGTCTCCGCTCTCGCGCCTGGGCTCAAGCGGTCCTCTTTGGAGCGAACGCTGCCGTCGTCGGAGTCCTGCTCGCCGCCCTCTACACCCCCATCTTCACGGATGGCGTCCGCGGCCCCCGAGATCTGGCCGCCGCGCTCGTCGCCTTCGTCCTCCTCGAACACTGGAGAGCTCCCCCCTGGCTCATCGTCGCCCTCACCGCAGCGGCAGGACAGTGGCTACTCTGACGGGACCCCGCGCCACCACAGTCTTTTCCCCTAGCGATTCACGTAAACGCTACTGCCCGCATCATCGCTTTTTGGCCCCGGTCCATCACAACAGACTGAGCTCGACCGAGCCTTTGTCTGAGCCCATCGCCTCACGCTTCGCTCCCTTTCGCAGCTTCCGCCGCGGGGTTCCGCTTTCCCTGCCGCCCCCCGGAAACGCAAAGTGGCTTCCCCGACACGAAACGTCTCACAGAGGCCCGGATGAGCTCTCGTTCAAGGGCATCCGAGAGGGGCCCATCGGGGCGGCGACGCAGCGAACGGCCGAAGAGAAAAGGGAAGTCACCCGGCGCCGTTCGCTGCGTCGCCGAGGTGGGCTCAAGCGGGCTCGGGTGGCCTCAGGTGAAGGCTCGGGTGGGCTCAGGTGAAGGCTCGGGTGGGCTCAGGGGGAAGTGATGGACCGGGGCCAAAAGAAAAAAGCGAGGGTGTTTGCGGTATGGGAGGGGAGCGACATCGTCGCGACGCCGTCTCGCCCGAGCTGTTCGGGAGTTCGCGGTATCGGCGGGGGGGAGACTGGAGGGGGCTGGGCCGGGCGGACGGTTTATGTGCCCGGCGGAGGGGGCTGGGCCGGGCTGCGCGTGCGATCGGAGGGCTGGCCCCGGCGGAGGGTGCGCGGGGCCCGGGGAGCGATGAGGGCGCGGCGGACGGTTCAGGCGCCGGCGGAGACAATGAGGCCCCGGCGCTCTCTGGCGTTGGGGTTCTGCGCCGGCGGAGGGTTATCAGGCCCGGCACGCGCCGCTGGACGGTTATGATGGGCATACATGGTTATGCTGGGAATAGCAGTCGAGTTATGGAACGCATAACCCTGGCTGGACCGCGGCTTGGTGGGCGGGTGTGGGTGGGCGGGTGTGGGTGGGCGGGTGTGGGTGGGCGGGTGTGGTGGGGTGAAATTCGGGGAGGGGGCTCAGCGGGGCAATGGCTCGATCTTCGAGCGAACTGGGGCCCAACGGGTCGCTGGGCAGAGCGAAAGGAGGGCGCGCTCTTCGTGAGAGTGGGCGCGGGGGACGGGATGCGGGTTGGCGCGGAGATTGCGAAGGGAGAGAGTGAACCCGATTCGTGCGGCGGGAGATCGCCGCGGGGCCGGGGGACCTCAGGAGACGCGCCATGTTGATACAGCTCTCATCTTCGCCTCGTGAGTCCACGCCGAAGGATCTCGTTGACCTTCTCCTGGAGTGTCATGGCCGCATTCGGCAATTTGTGCGTCTGGCGCGCGAGGCGGGCACGAACTTCGAAGCTCCTCATGAGCAAATCGCGAGGGCGTGCGCCGATGTGGAGCGATATTTCGCTGAGGCGCTCCCGCTCCATGTGGCTGACGAAGAGCTCAGTATCGAGCCGCGCCTGCGGGGGCTTTCTCCGGAGGTCGATCGAGCGCTCGATTGGATGCACGTCGAACACCGTTCTCATGAGTTGCCTCTTGCGCTGCTTCTTGGCGCGGCGGCCGAAGTGCAAAATGATCCGAAAGACCGGCGGGCGCGTGCAGCCCTTGCTCAAAGCGCATGCGAGCTCGACGCCGCCTTCGAAAAGCACCTCGCCGAGGAAGAAAACGTCATCTTCCCGGCGATTCGAGCGCTACTCTCCCCTGAAACCCAGGAGACTCTGCGTGATGAGCTCCGCGAAAGACGGGGCGAGGCGATGCGCGCTCGCTCGAAGGAAAGGAAGAACGTTCCATGATGCATCCCCCCGAAACCGCCGAAGACGGCGTCACCTTCGACCTCGAAAAAGTGATCGCTGAGCTGCGCGGCGAAGAGCGCTACAAGCGCGATGGACACGTTGCTCGAACGCTCGTTCGGACGCCCGACCTGCGCCTCGTGGTGATGGTTCTTCGCGCGGGCGCTTCGATCGCCGAACATCGCGCGAGCGTGACGACGTCGGTGCATGTGGTTCAAGGCCAAATTCGTATGAATTTGCCCGACGGGCCTGTGGAGCTCACCGAAGGGCGCCTGCTGATTCTGGCGGCTGACTTGCCGCACGATGTGCACGCTGACTTGGATAGCGCGTTCTTGCTCACCCTCGGCTGGAATGGGGCGGAGAAGTGAGCGGGCAGTGAGCGACTCGTAAGTGGAGAGTGCGCGGGCGCGTGGATGGTCATGGGAGGTTGAGAGCAGGTCCGCTCGCGTGTAGTCTGCGACAGCGAGAGGGAGCCCGGATGGGCAAAGGAAGGGAGGAGGCCCGATTGGGAGGCGAGCAGCATCAGCACAGCCTTGCGGAGGCGCGCGACGTGAAGGCGTGGAGGATGAGGCCAGAGGTCTTTCAGGCTGTGGCGCGCGGCGCGGTTGTCACGGCGCTGCTCGGAGTTTCGATCCTCGTCGGTTCGCGCAGCCTGGCCCACTTCGACGCGGCGCTCGTCGCGTACACATTCTCCATTCTGTTTGCGACCTTTGGGCTCACCTATCGCTACAGCATGTGGCTCTCGAGGCCACCGACGGCGCTCTACTGGCGACGCGGCTGGCAAGCCTTCTTCAAGAAGGGCTGGCGCCTGCGCAACGCTCTTTTCTGGGTTCGGCGTATCGGCGAAGATGTCCTGGCCAATCGCTTCATCATCAAGCGGGATCGTTTGCGCGGCCTGACTCACCTCCTCATCATGTGGGGTTGCATCTTGGCGGTGGCGATCACGTTCCCGCTCGTGTTCGGTTGGCTTCATTTTCGGCCCGTGCCCGGCGACTTGAGCCTCTACGAGGCGATGGTCTTCGGTTTTCCGGCCTTCCGCTTCCCGCACGACTCAGCCGTCGCCTTCTTCCTCTTTCACGGCCTGGTCTGGGCTTCGTTTCTTGTGCTCGGAGGGGTCGCGCTCGCCGTGCGACGTCGGATGCGCGACGAGGGGGCGGCCGCGGTCCAGCGGTTTGCGGAGGACTTTATGCCCCTGCTGCTCCTCTTCGCGGTCAGCCTGACCGGGCTGATGCTCACGGCGAGCTACACGTGGATGAAAGGATACGGCTTCACGTTCATCGCGATCCTGCACGCCATCACCGTCATCGCGACCTTCCTCTGGCTCCCCTTTGGCAAGTTCTTCCACATCTTTCAGCGCCCCGCGCAGCTCGGAGTTGGCTTCTACAAGGACGTGGGCCGCTCGGAGGCGCTCGCTCGCTGTCGGCGTTGTGGCCACGAGTTCACCTCTCAGATGCACGCGGAAGATCTGATCGAGGTCGAGCGGGCCCTCGGCTATCGCTACGAGATCCCAGGGAGCCCGGCCGAGCACTACCAGTGGATCTGTCCCCCGTGTCGGCGAGCTTCTTTCGCCCTCGCACAGTCGCTGCTCTGGCGGGGGACGCGGGGAGGCGAGCGTTTGGCCGAACCGGCGGCGATCGCGATGCCCGTGCACGTAAACAGCTGCCTAGGTGAGGGGCCCTTGGGCTCCGAAGATCAGGAGAACTTTCATCCATGAAACAGCCCACCCATGCTCCTGGTCTCCCCGTGCCGGGGCTCGACGTCGAGACGATCCGAGAGTTCGGCCCCCACCGCGCCTACGCGAGCGAGCTCCGCGTCGATACCGGGAGCGAGCCGGAGAACCACGTCAAGACGCACTGCTGTTTCTGTGGCCAACAGTGTGGGCTGAAGCTCAAGGTGCGGGACAATACCGTCGTCGGAGTCGAGCCTTGGTACGAGTTCCCCTTCAATCGCGGCATGCTCTGTCCGAAGGGCGTCAAACGTTACCTCCAACAAGCGCACCCCGATCGCCTCGTCTCCGCCTACGAGCGCGCGGACACGAGCTCCGGTTTCCGCAAGCTCGGCTACGAAGAAGCGGTCGCTCGCGTCGCGAGGGCCATCGAGCGGATCCAGAGTGAACACGGTCGCGACGCGTTTGCTGTTCTCTCGGGCGCCAGCCTGACGACGGAGAAGACCTACCTGATGGGCAAGTTCGCGCACATGTGCCTGCGCACCGCGAACATCGATTATAACGGGCGGCTTTGCATGGTGAGCGCCGCGGCCGGCAATAAAAAGGCCTTCGGCATCGATCGGGCCGCGAATCCTTGGAGCGACATTCTCGGCGCAGAGGTGGTGCTCGTGGCGGGGGCGAACGTCGCCGAGTGCGCTCCGATCACCACAAACTACATCTGGCAAGCGCGCGAGCAGGGAGCCAAGGTCATCGTCGTCGACCCGCGCATCACGCCGCTCGCCCGGACCTGTGACCTCTTCCTGCCGGTCAAGCCGGGGCGCGACACAGCTTTGTTCAACGGCATCCTGCACTTGATGATCGAGAACGACTGGCTCGATCACGACTTCATCGAGAGCTCTACGGTCGGCTTCGACAAGGTCGCCGCTGAGGTCAAAGCCTGGACCCCACGGCGTACGGCGCAGGTGACGGGAATCGCCGAGAAGAGCATTCGTCAGGCGGCCGAATGGTGGGGGCAAGCGAAGACGAGCTTTCTGATGCACGCCCGCGGCATCGAACATCACAGCCACGGGGTCCAAAACGTCCTCAGCACCATCAACGTCGTCCTCGCCTCGGGGCGCATCGGCCGAAAGGGCTGCGGATACGCGACGATCACCGGACAAGCGAACGGCCAGGGCGGCCGCGAACACGGCCAGAAATGTGACCAGCTCCCGGGCGGCCGTGACCTCGGGAACCCGGAGCACCGAGCTTATGTGGCGGGGGTCTGGGGCATGAGTCCGGACGACTTGCCTCAGCCGGGAGTCGACGCCTACGAAATCATGCGCAAGGCGCACTCCGGGGAGATCAAGGGACTTCTCTCGATCTGTTTTAACCCTGTTGTCTCCTTGCCAGATAACAATTTCGTCCGCGAGGCGCTCTCTCGGCTCGACTTCTTCGTGGCGATCGATTTCTTCATGAGCGAGACAGCTCGCTACGCTGACGTCGTCTTGCCGGGCTCTCTTCAGGAAGAAGACGAGGGCACCGTCACGCAGGTCGAAGGGCGCATCATCCGTATTCAAAAGGCCGTCACACCACCTGGAGACGCGCGCGCCGATTGGAAGATCATCCAAGACATCGCCCAGGCGCTCGGTCGACCTCAGGGCTTCGCCTTCGAGAGCGCTCGGCAGATCTTCGACGAGCTGCGCGTAGCTTCGCGAGGCGGAGTCTCTGACTATTCAGGGGTGACCTACGAGCGAATCGAGGAAAATTTCGGCGTCTTTTGGCCCTGTCCGGACCAGACGCCCGAGGGCGTCCCGCCTCCTGCACCCGAGGGGACTGTGCGTCTCTTCGAGCCGGGCTCCTGGAACCCCGTCGCGAAGGGAAACGGCCCCTTCTATTTCCCCGACGGCCGAGCCCGCTTCCTGGTCACCCCCTACCAACCGCCCGCGGAGGACATCGACGCCGACTACCCGATCATCCTCACGACGGGCCGCGTGGTGAGTCATTTCCTCTCGGGCAATCAGACTCGGCGCATCGGGCCCCTCGTCGATCACGCGCCGGAGCCGAAGTGTGAGTTACACCCCCGTCTCGCGAACAAACTCGGGATTGTCGAGGGAGACTGGGTCACTGTGGAGAGTCGTCGCGGCACCTGCACCATCAAGGCGACGGTTGTCAGCACCATTCGCCCCGACACCGTCTTCGTCCCCTACCACTGGGGCGGGCGCAAGAGCGCGAACCAACTCACCATCTCCGCACAAGACCCGATCTCGAAGATCCCTGAATACAAGGTCTGCGCGGTCCGCGTCCGGAAAGCCGAGACAGCGCCGAAATACGCGAGCGCGCTCGAAGCGCAGCAGTGAAAGGAAGAACGCGATGCCGGTCCCTGAAAAGAACGAATTTTTCGTCGATCCCGGGCGGTGTATCGGCTGCCAATCCTGCGTCCAGGCGTGCACCGAGTGTGACACCCACAAGGGCCAGTCGATGATCCAGCTCGACTTCATCGACCGCTCCGCTTCGACCCAGACTGTGCCGATCGTCTGCATGCACTGCGACTCGCCCACCTGCGCTGAGGTGTGCCCCGCCGATGCCATCAAGCGCACCGAGGACGGCATCGTGCAAACGGCGAGAAAGCCCCGCTGCATCGCCTGCAATAACTGTGTTCTCGCCTGTCCCTTCGGAGTGCCGAAGATGAACACGGGCATGAACCTGATGATGAAGTGTGACATGTGTTACGACCGAACCTCGATCGGGCTCAAGCCGATGTGCGCTTCGGTCTGTCCGAGTCAGGCCCTCGCCTTTGGGACGCGGGAAGAGATGGCCCGGCTGCGCCCGAACGCGCAGCCCCTGAACACCTTCCGCTTCGGTAATCAGCTCATTCGAACCAAGGTGAACGTGATGGCCCCGAGGACGAGCTCGGAGGACCATGTCGACGTCACCGCGGCCATGTACGAGCCAGCTATCGGGCACGATGTGCTCGACGATGTATTCGCGGAGGAGCAGCCATGAGCCAAGACGAGTCACGATCGGCCGTCATCGGGACCCTCAGCGTCCCTCCTGACAGGAGCGCCCCGGAAGACCAGCCCCGCTGGCGCCGCGACTTTCCGATCGACTGGCCGGAGGATGACTATGTTGCGCGGCGCGACCTCGTGAAGTTCATCGTGCTGACGAGCGGAGCGTTCGTCGTCGGTCAGGTCTGGATTGCGCTCAAGGGGCTGTTCGGTCAGCGCACCACCGCCTTCGAGCCGCTGCCGATCGCTTCGATCGAGGAGGTCGAAATCGGTCAGGCGAAGACCTTCGAGTACCCGGAGGGCAGCACGCCGCGCCTGCTCGTTCGCACGGGAGACAAGAGCTTCGTCGCCTACGACCAACAATGCACACACCTGCAATGTCCGGTTGTACCGGCGGTCGCCGAGGGCAAGCTGCACTGCCCCTGTCATAACGGCTGGTTCGATTTGGCGACGGGGCGCCCCCTGGCGGGCCCGCCGCGGCGCGCTCTGCCTCGGGTTTCGCTTCAAGTGGTCGATGAAACCGTCTACGCGACGGGGGTGGAGGCCTCGGGCTCATGACGCGCACCCGGTTCGCGCGCTCGCAGCGCATGACGATCGTGAACGGCGCGCTCATTTTCGCGGTCCTTCTCGTCATCTTACAGCTCTGGCTCCTGACCGCGACGGTGAACGCGTTTCTCGGCGGGGATACCGCGACGACGATCCCGGCCGCCCTCACGAGTCTGGGCTGTCTCGGCGTGAATCTCTGGCTTCTTCGGTATCTATATCGCCTCGATTGAGCGAGGATAGTGCGCTTGAACTCGGACATCGATGGGCCCCGCTGGCGGCGAGAAATCAGAGATCTGTTCCCCGGCTACTTCGCCTTTGTCATGGGCACGGCGATCGTCTCGATCGCGGCGCACACTCAGGGCATGGTGGCGCTGGCCCGAGTCCTGCTCGGCATCAATATTGTCGGCTACGCTTGTCTGAGCCTTCTGCTTGTGACGAGGCTCGTGCTCTTTCCTCGCCGCGTCTTTCAGGACCTCTGTGACCACGAGCGGGGCCCGGGTTTCTTCACGACCGTCGCGGGGACCTGTGTGCTCGGGACCCAGCTCCGCATCGTGGCTTCGAATCCGGGCGCGGCATTTGTCTTTTGGTGCGTCGGTATCGCGCTCTGGACCGTCGTCATGTACGGGTTTTTCGCGGCTGTGGTGGTCCGGGAGAATAAGCCCTCCCTCGAGGCAGGCATCAACGGCGCTTGGCTCATCGCCATCGTCGCTACGCAGTCGGTCTCCGTGCTCGGGACCCTCCTTTCGCCAGGGCTCACGAGCGGCCGAGAAATCGCGCTCTTCTTCACGCTCTGCATGTACCTGCTCGGAGCGATGCTCTACCTGATCATCATGACGCTCATCTTCTACCGATTCACCTTCGTAGAGATGCCGATCGGGCGGCTCACGCCGCCCTACTGGATCAACATGGGCTCGGTGGCGATCACGACGCTCGCTGGTTCGACCTTGCTCCTCGCCGGGGACAGCTGGCCTCTGCTGCGCGAGCTTCGCCCGTTTTTGCTTGGCTTCACGCTCTTCTTCTGGACCACGGCGACCTGGTGGATCCCTCTCCTGATTTTGCTCGGAATTTGGCGCCACGTGCTCAAACGGTTTCCGTTCAAGTATGACCCCCAGTATTGGGGCATGGTGTTCCCCCTGGGGATGTACACTGTCTCGACGGTGCGCCTGGCGAGCGCGAGCGGACTCGAGTTCTTGAACGTGATCCCGCGCTACTTCGTCTACCTCGCCCTTGTCGCCTGGACCGCGACCTTCCTCGGCATGATGAAGACCCTAGCCAGCACCTTCACTGGCTCGCTCCCCAGACGCGTGCACTCGTAGTTGCGGTGAACCTTCGAGGGGCGAAGACGCGGCTCCTCGGTCCGAGCGCCGCTCGGAGGGCGAAGGAGCGCCCCAGGTCCTTCCGCCGCAGGGCGTGGGCTCATAGGAGCCGGGGCGCGCAGACAAAGGCTCGTTTGGGCCTCGTCTGTTGTGATGGACCGGGGCCCTCAAAAAGGACCCCAGGGGGCCGTTGAGGTCCTCACTGACTGCACATCGGCAGCTGGATCATGCCCAGGCTCGGGTAGGGGACCGCCGTGCCGTTTTGGACGGGGTTCGGCGCCTGACCGTTCGGGGAAGTGAACTTGTCGAGCATGACCTGACCGTGGATGTCGGTGATGCGCACGGTCCAGGGCGGCGGCGGGACATTTCCGGAGCTTCCGGGGATTTGGTCATCCTTGCCGAAGATCCAAGCGCCCCAGTAAGGCTTGCGCTTGCCTTCGAGCCACTGATCGCCGTCCTTGAGCTCGACGCGCGCCGCGGGCCACTTCAGGCCTGCGATCGAGAGCGCGCCCCAGAACGTCGTGGTGTCCCAGTGCCAGAAGTACTCGGGAGCAGCGTTGTCGCATTCGACGACCTTCCAGGAGATCCCCGGGTTGTCGCCGCCGACGGCGTTCGCTGCCGCCACGGAGAGATCGATGTGTCCGGAGACGCAAGAGGGGTTCCCCTGAGCGCCTTGGCGGTTCGGGCACTCGTCGACGATCTGGATTTTGACGCGGTCGTTGATGAGCACGCAGGCGCCGCAGAGAGCGGCGTTTTGACCGAAGTCGGCGCTATTCAAGGCGCCGAACAGAGTACCGCCGCCGGGGGCGCCGACGACCTTGTCTTGGCTCGCGGCCGAGCCTTGGTCATGGCCCTTGCTGATCACGGGGAAGCCGCAGCCGAGAGCTTCGTAGCCGCCGCTTGTGTCACGGTCGGAGCTCGCCTGGCTGATCCAATAGCGGGTGCTGCCGCCGTTACGGTTCCTGAGCACGTCCTGCTTGCAGGCGAGGGGGCCCTCGAGGATGCCCGTTTCGACGCAGGTGCTCAGTAAGCACTCACAACGGGGATCTTGAGAGCACTCGCTACAATACTCCGTAGTCGGCTCGCAGCGGGAGTCGCCCGGGTAGTTCGCGCAGTCGGGCATGCCCTCTTCCGCGTAGAACTCGATGCTGTCGATCCAGACGTCGTAGCTTCCGCCCGTCTTCATCTGCAGTGCGATGGCCTTGAGCGTCGCGGGATCGAAGTTGATCTTCGTGCCGAAGCCCTCTTGGAGCAGGGTATCGAAGGGGATCTTGACCTGTTTCCACTCGCCGCTCAGCGAGAGGCGCACGCCGTGGGAGTCGTAACAGTTGTTTTGGCAGGTTCCGCCTTGGTCCGTCGGCAGCGTGCCAGCCGTGACGAGGTTCAGGCGCGGGCTTCCCGAGCCCTTCACCCAGACCCGCACGCCGTCCCACTTCGAAGCGTTCACGGTCTGAGCGAAGTCGAGCTGGACCGTCGCGCCCCATTCGGCGTTGTTCGGGACCTGAGCTGTCGTGTGGAGCGCGTAGGAGCTCCCGTTCGCGCCGGGGCCTTCGATGCCCGCGTTGCGTCCGAAGCCGCCTGTGGGTGATTGCTGAGTAGCGCCGTCGTTCGAAGCGTACCAGGTTCCGCCCTGGGTCCCCGAGATGCCCGCCTCCGACTCCATGTCGTCGATCAGCTCGGAGTTCATCGTGTTCGGGTCGCCGACCAGACAGATGCTCGGAGGACCTCCGCCCGCTCCGTCGCCGCCGGAGCCGAAGCCGCCTCCGCCTGCATTTCCGCTTCCGCCGGCGTTCTGAAGACCGCCGCCGACATTCCCGGTGCCGCCTGCATTGCCGACCGGACCACCACCCGAGCCAATGCCACCATTGCCCATCGAGCCTGTTCCGAGCTGTCCGTCCCCACCGGTTCCGCCCCCCGCTCCGAAGGGCGGAGTCGTGTCTTGGTCGTTGGCGCAGCCGATGAGCGCCGAGGGAACAAGCAAAGCGGAGAGAAGGAGGGGCGCTGACCAGGCAGGAAGGTGAGACATAAGACCGTTTCCGAGATCGAGGAGCGACCGCACGAGTCGGCCGTACATCGTCAGTGGTCGTAGGTTTAGTGTGGGATGGCAGCGCCGCCAACCCACCCCCCATCATTTCAGGGATTTAGGCCAGTGTGGGCATCATGTTTCAATGATTCTGCGACAAAACTAGGGTGATCACTTCTCGAAATGAGACGAGCATCTTCTAGATGCCTACTCCTTCACTCTCGGTCCATAGTGGCCGATCTTGTTCTGGTGGAGACGAGAGGGGCGTGGGGTCGAGCGCGCCGTGAGCTCATGGGGCTCGGGTTGTGCGCACTTGTGTATAGCTGCGCCTCGGGGACGAGTGACGTGGCGGATTCATCGAGCTCAGCAGGGCGCTCGTCGTCGGGCGGACGCAGTTCGACCGGTGGACGTTCGGGTGCAGGAGGGCAGGGGGCGCTCGCAGGCAGCTCAGGCGAGGACGGCAGCGGCGGCGAGCAGAGCGAGCCGAACTACGGACGCTTCGGCGAACCCGAGCACGTCTTCACGTTGCCCGGAGGACAAACCATCTATTACCCGGATCTTGTCGGATCCTTCCCTGAGGTCGACTTCGAGACCCTCGATCGTCTCTATATTCCCGCTGGCGAGTATCGGACCATCATGCTCGGTTCGCTCCCAGAGCGCTCCCCTGAGCGACCTCTGGTCATCACGAACCAGGGCGGCCAGGTCAAAGTCGGAGGTCAGGCGGCGAACTATGTGATGTCGATGAGCGGGGGAAAAAACTGGATCCTCACGGGGCGCTACGATCCGGTGAGTCAGACCGGCGACGCGGGCTTTCGAGGTCACGTCGAGGGCGGCTACGCTCATAGCCAGGATACTTACGGCATCGTCATCGACGATGCTTTCAGCAAAGAGGGCTTGAGCGGCCTCGCCATCGGGGGCAAGGCGAGCGACTTTGAGCTCGATTGTTTCGAGGTGCGGCGCGTCGAGTTCGCGGGCATCATCGCCAAGACAGACGGCGACGGCTCTGCCCTGATGCGCAACGTCAAAGTCCACGACCTCTACGTCCACGACACCGGCTCGGAAGGCATCTACTTCGGCAGCACCAAAGGCCCAGCCTCAGCACGCCTTCGAGAACCTCAAGATCTACGACAACCGCTTCCTCCGTACGGGCACCGAAGCTCTGCAGATCGGACAACAAGGACACGGACTCGACGTGCACCACAACGTGCTCGGCCCCGCGGCCATTCGCTGGCGCTCCGCGTTCCAGAAATACCAAGACGGCAACGTCCAATATGGGCAGCGCTACGGGAGCGGCTCGTTCCACCACAATATCGTCATCGGCACCGGCGATCTCTTCGTCGAGTTCTTCCCGACGCTCGTCGATGGCGATCCGCGCCAGGCGAGCGACAAGGTGTCCTTCACGAACAACTACTTCTCCGATTCCTCCCTCGGCGGCGTTTACACTCACGCGATCGACACCGGCGTCACGATTGAGTTCTCGAAAAATGTCTTCCGCGGCTTCCGCTTCAACTACGAGAGCGTCTATCCGGACACGAAGGCGCCTGTGCAGGTTTTCGGCGTCGGCTCAAACTCCCCGAATCCCCACCTTTTCCTGGACAACCAGTTTGAGGCGGACTTCCCCTTTCTCCTCTATAGCTTTCCGAGCGTCACCGCTGAGAACAACGAGCAGGTGGAGGTTCCGCCGGTGCGCTTCCGAAAGTTCATGGGGCCCGAGATCGAACAAGACGTGCGGCGGCTCGAATGGTGGACAAGCGCGGCGACCCTCAGCCCCGATGGGCGCGCCGTGACCTATCCGAAAGGTGCGTTCGTGATGCACCAGGGAGTTCTCTATCGGGCCCTGAAAGAAAATGCGGGACTCCCTCCGGACGAGGCTCCCGACGTTTGGGAGCCTCTGCCCGATCCTGCCGACGACGTGCGCCTCGCGGAGGACTCACCGCAGCGAGGACTCGGTGTGCGCTGGCCACCGGCCACGAACTAGATCACAGAAATGCGCTCTAGGAGGGCGCCTGTTCGGCCTTTGTTAAGTGTCCGACTCGAGCGCGATCGGGAGCACCGTGGCGCGCGCGAGGTGACTCAACTCTCCGCTCATCGATCCGCCGTCGCGCCGCTGGAGCACGATGCGCTCGACGACTCCGTTCGGAAGGGTTCGGACTTGGTACGCGGAGATGACAATACCGAGTGTGAAGAGGGCCCGGTGCAGTCGGGAGATGATCGGGGCGCGGCCCTTTCGCCCGACCTCGATTGAGGTCAGCTCCGGACCGTTTTCGAAGAATTGAACACTGATGTCAGAATTTACCTTATTTGTATCTTCTTCCATGGTGTTGAACTCCGACGCCGCCTGAGGTGATCACTGCGGCTTCCCTTGTCAACCGCCCGGGCGCGAAGTTCTTCCCGGGGGGATGGGGCTCAAAACGAAATTCAGATGTTTCCCCTCTGCTCCGGCTTTCGCTCTCCGCCCGGACTGGCAAAAATGGCGCGATGGCGAAAACGACGGCGAAGGCGGTGAAGACGACGAATGCGGTCAAGACGAATGCGCCGCTGTCCAACGGGAAAGAGGGCAGCAGCAGCGAGGGACTCGTAGCAGTTCTGGAGAAGCGCTTTCGACAGCACCCGGAGCGGCACCCGGGCGTCGCATGGGAAGATGTGGTCAGGAAGTTGAAGCCGAAGCTCTTGAAGACCCTCGACGCGATGGAGGCGAGCGGCGGTGAACCCGACGTCGTCCTTCTTTGCGAAGATGAGCTTGCCTTTGTCGATTGCTCAGCGGAGAGCCCGACCGGACGACGCAGTCTGTGTTTCGATCGAGCCGCCTGGGAAAAGCGGAAGGAAGCGCGCCCCTCGGGCAACGCCCTCGACCTCGTGAAGGAGTGGGGCGCGGAGCTCCTCGACGAAGCCGACTATCGAGCGCTCCAGAGTTACGGCGCTTTCGATACGAAGACGTCGAGCTGGATCGTGACACCACCAGCCATTCGATCGAAAGGGGGAGCGCTCTTCGGTGACCGCCGCTACGATCACGTCTTTGTGTATCATAACGGTGCCGAGTCCTATTACGCAGCGCGGGGCTTCCGGGTGAAGGTGAGGATTGAGTAAGGGGGGAGCGGGCGCCCTCCTGCGGGCAGGGCGCGCGGAGTGGACACCGGCGGGCAGCCGTTGAGGATGGGGGAGCTTAGGGGCTCGCTCGGCTCGCTCGGCTCGCTCGGGTCGGGGGGCTCGGAGGGCTTGGTGGGCTTGGTGGGCTCGGAGGGCTCGGAGGGCTCGGAGGGCTCGGAGGGCTCGGGGCGCTCGGAGGGCTCGGAGGGCTCGGAGGGCTCGGAGGGCTCGGAGGGCTTGGTGGGCTTGGTGGGCTTGGTGGGCTTGGTGGGCTCGGAGGGCTTGGTGGGCTTGGTGGGCTCGGAGGGCTTGGTGGGCTCGGAGGGCTCGGGGCGCTCGGAGGGCTCGGAGGGCTCGGAGGGCTCGGAGGGCTCGGAGGGCTCGGAGGGCTCGGAGGGCTCGGGGGGCTCGGAGGGCTCGGAGGGCTCGGAGGGCTCGGAGGGCTCGGAGGGCTCGGAGGGCTCGGAGGGCTC